>Ga0210391_10000008_pt1 | contig 528044 bp, 476 predicted proteins | sample IncBWC12OmetaG_FD_160573 | JGI IMG/M metagenome (GOLD analysis project Ga0210391, IMG submission 160573) | Forest soil microbial communities from Barre Woods Harvard Forest LTER site, Petersham, Massachusetts, United States - Inc-BW-C-12-O ...
GTTCAAGGCGGAAGCTCCTGTCCTTAAAGTTGGTTCTTGTCACGGAACCCAACTCAAGGTAACAGGTCTTTCCGCCCTCGTTTCAGAACCTAATTTGGACAAGCCTGCGGCATGCCGTGCCCCTACAGGCAAAAAAGGCGACCGCTTCGGAAAACGGCCGCTACAACGGCGATGACGGCGACCGCGGCACAGGCAAGAGTGCCTATGCTGCCAAAAGTTAGTGCGCGGCTTTTTCGGCTAATGGGACAGTGATATGGCGCGGCTTCTGTATGCCGTCTGGTTAGGCCGCCGCTATTTTCCGTCCCCATCGGGGCCTGCTGCGCCCGCGGATGAGCCATTTGAGACGGGCAAGGGTTCCGCGTTCTTGCCCGATTGTGAACCAAAATAAAAACCCAGTGCGGTGCCCGCGAGAGCGATGAGCGAAGGAAAAATCGACTGCGTGATCACCGTTCCTTCCAGCCGCCCAAGTCCTACAAACACCAAGACACCACCGACCACGAAGGTCAATAGCCACAAGAGGCCACGCGCTAAATCACCACGCGTGCCCTCGCGCTTCTCGTCGATATTGAACGGATTGGACAGCGGAACGGGCGGTGGCTTGAACAGGGGATCGAGCGGCGGCTCGGGTACGGGAGCCTCGGCGGTCAGATCGAGTTCGGGCACAAACACCTCCGCAAAGAGTTATTTGGCGTTAGGAGGGGTATTAAACAGAACTTGCCGTACTCTCTTATCCGACGCATTCTGGATCAACACCCTGTTGCCATTCTTCGTCTCATCGCGCAGAAACCGCTGAGTTTCAATGACTTGGCGGAGAGCTTCGGTGACGGTGGTGCCATTTTGCTTGGCGATGGCTTGTAGCGCCTCCACGGTATCGTCCGGGAGATTGACGGTCACCTTCGTGGTGTTTGGAGGAGCCATAGGTAGTCCTTTCCGTTGGTGCAAATGGATACGGCTTTCTGCCGTATGATAGCCGTATTCTAGCCATATCCGGTACGGCTGTCAAGGGCCCACCTTATCAAGACCAATCCCTAGCGCTTCGCCTGCTTCTGATTCGCCGCAGCATATCCTTGTAAAAGATAACTGTCAAAGTTATTGTACGCAGGAGAACTACGCCCCGGGGGTTAACGACCAATGTTGGCCTGGAATTATCACTGGATGCTAATTGCTGCGGGGATCGTACTGCTTGCTATTGCCGGGTATTTTCGTTTCAAGAAATTCCTGCGCCGACTGGCGAAGGAAGTTGGAGATAGCGGTGCTACGTGGCGAGCTTATTTTCGTGGCCAGGGCACCGTTCTATCTCTGTCCCTGCTGGCCGGAATTGCTTTGTCCTGGGGCAGCTGGGCGTACTCCGGCTATGCTCCGGGCGCCGCTGAGGAGCTTGGCGGGAGCCTGGTTGAATACCGCGACTTGGATCCCAGCGAGCATCCGGTGTACGAAGAGATCGACGCCAAGGCCTATCGCCACGTCACGATCTTTACTAGAACCAGCGCACCCGAAAATGCCGAGGCCACCGTCACGGTATTCGATGACCAGGACGGAAAAACCAAGGGCGAGATTCAGCATCTACACAGCCCTGCTGGAGCCTGGTCCCGCTGGCGTCACGAAAACGCCAACCGAAATCTAAGCGTCGTCATCGAATCAGCGACCAGCGCCAGCACCCCGAAAGCCAGCAAAGTTGACCTCCTGATCTATCTCTCAACACAGTAGACGAATCCCAGAAACCGAAGGCGTTCCGGTGAGCAACTTGTTGTCGAACCGCAAGCTTGACCTGTCTTGGAAGCCGCAACCAGTGTTAGAATCTCGCCATGACGTGGAGCCGAAAAAAGCAACCATGTAAGTGCTCGCATAGTAAGAGCCTGCACCGCACCCTGATGGTTAACGGGAAGCCGTATACCCCGTGCAATCATCCCACTTGCGGCTGCAAGAAATTTCGCCCGGGCAAGTCCTAGCAACGCCATAGCATCTTTTAGCAATTTGGGAAAGCGTGCGCCAGCAGTTCGCGGTGGCCGCCTTTTCATTGCTTGGTTACATCATTACTTCAACTTTGCAACTTCAACTTTGCGACTTCAGCTTTGCAGCTTCAACTTTGCAAGTCGGCTCGATTCCTTCTTATACTCTCAGCTTCTCCGGGCTCGCCGTTTGCGCAACACGCCCGGACAGATGGGAGTCACCAATGATCGCAACACAGAGACGCTTCACTCTGGCACCGTTCGCCACGATGCTCCTTGGCCTGTCAATCGCCAGCGGCATGCTGTGCGCGGGAGCACGCGCGCAAAACGCCACCGCAGCAGACGCTGGAACACCACCTTCCGGCAAGCACTACGCTTTGCCGGCCAACAACGATACCGTGCAGTGGGGTTGGTACGACCCCGCGGAAAAACCCAAGCTCGTCGTCAATTCCGGAGACACCATCTCCATCGAGACATGGCTTCACGGGATGAACGAAATCAAGCCCGGCGCCTCCATGGACGAAATCGTCAAGCTGCGTCTCGAGAATGATGGTGGCGGGCCGCACTCCGTCACCGGGCCGATCTACGTGAACGGCGCGGAACCCGGCGACGTGATGGAAATTCGTATCAAGAAAATCGTGATGAAAGATTCCGGCTTCAACTTCAATCTTCCGGGCAAGCAGTTCCCCACCGTCGGCCTGCTGGCGTCCGAATTTCCCGAGGGCCGCGTGCAATATTTCAAGCTGGACTCCGCCACCATGACCACGGAATTCAAGCCGGGAATAATTTTGCGTTTGAAACCGTTTCCCGGAACTATCGCGGTGGGTCCGGATCCCAACGAGCCCAAAGAAAAAGCTGGCCCGCCGATTCACGACGCCAAAGGCCGCACCAGCACGCTGCGCCCATGGAAAAACGGTTCCAACATGGACGTGAACGAGTTGCAAGTCGGCTCGACGCTGTACTTCCCGATATTTCAAAGAGGCGGATTGATCTGGACGGGCGATTCGCACTGCCTGCAAGGCAACGGCGAAGTGAATCTAACCGCGCTGGAATGTTCCTACAAAGAAATCGAAATCGAGCCTATCGTGCGCAAGGATATGCACATCGATTGGCCGCGCGCGGAAACTTCCACGGACTGGATTTTTATGGGCTTTGATGAAGATTTAAACGAAGCCATGAAAATCGCGGTTCGCGAAACGGTAAATTTTCTTGCGGAACAAAAAATGGTGCCGATGACGCGCGAAGAAGCGTACGCGCTGACGTCGATCGTCGGCGACTGCCGCGTCTCGCAGGTGGTGGACATCCGCAAAGGCGTGCATTGCATGATTCCGAAGTCGATTTTCGTGAAGAAGTAGCGAATGCAAGAACGGCGATGAACGGATGACCTGCGATTTATGGACAACGTTGCGGACAAAACGTAAAGTTTTGAGGTGATCCCCAACATCACCTGTCTTCCGCTAATTGCTCTCGCTCAGCGGCACGGCGAACGCACGGCGATCGTGGATGCGCAAGGATCGTACACCTACAACGATTTGCTGGATGCCTCGGCGCGCGTGGCGGCGACGCTGCTCGGCGGCCGAGACGATCTTGACGACGTTAACGGTCTTACCGACCTTAGCGACCTTAACGGGGAACGCGTAGCGTTTCTGCTGACTCCGGGATTTCCCTGGGTGGCTACGCAATGGGGCATCTGGCGCGCGGGCGGCATAGGCGTGCCGTTGCCGTGCAACTCCGCGAAGCCGGAGCTCGAATTTTTGATCGACGACACGAAGGCGTCGACCTTGGTCTTCGATGCAGCGGCGGAACCGCTTCTACGGGCGCTTGCCGAAGCGCGCGGCCTCGACAAGTCTGGACGCGCACTCTTATACGAGCAAATTTCCGGCGACCTAGTTTCGGATGCTCCAGCAGCAGAATTACCAGACGTTGCGGCGTCGAACATCGCGATATCGAAGATCGCGACGCCGAACATCGCTGGCACGCGGCGCGCGATGATTCTGTACACCAGCGGCACGACGAACAAACCGAAAGGCGTGGTGACCACGCACGACAACATCGCCGCACAAATCGCCGCGCTGGTGCAGGCTTGGGAGTGGCGGCGCGAAGATCGCATCGTGCTGTGTCTGCCACTGCATCACGTGCACGGCATTATCAACGTGCTTTCGTGTGCGCTGTGGTCTGGCGCGAGCTGCCGCATGCTGCCGCGCTTCGACGCCAACACCGTGTGGGACGGCATCGCCGACGGCGCGACAACTTTGTTCATGGCGGTGCCGACGGTTTACGCCAAGCTGATCGCCGCGTGGGAAAATTCTTCGCCGGAGCGCCGCGCGTTTCTCAGCCAGGCGTGCGCTAATTTACGATTGATGGTTTCCGGCTCGGCGGCGCTGCCGGTGAGCACGCTGGAGCGCTGGAAAGAAATTAGCGGACACACGCTGCTGGAGCGCTACGGCATGACGGAGATTGGCATGGCGCTTTCAAATCCGCTACACGGCCAACGCGTGCCGGGCAGCGTGGGAACGCCGCTGCCGAGCGTGGAGGTGCGACTGGTGGGAGAAAACGGTGAGCCGGTGAACGCGGGAACGCCCGGCGAAATCGAAGTGCGGGGCCCGAGCGTGTTCGCGGAATATTGGGGCAAGCCCGAGGCCACGCGCGAGGCTTTCCGCGATGGCTGGTTTCGCACCGGCGACATCGCGATTGTGGAGCACGGCGTGTATCGCATTCTTGGGCGCACCAGCATCGACATTTTGAAAACCGGTGGACACAAAGTCTCCGCGCTGGAAATTGAGGAAACGCTGCGCGAACATCCCGCAATTGCCGAGTGCGCGATAGTCGGCGTGCCCGATGGGGAGTGGGGCGAGCGCGTCGCTGCGGCAATCGTGCTGTGCGACGGAAGCCTTCTCGATCTGGAGTCACTGCGCACTTGGGCGAAGGATTTTCTCGCCGCGCACAAAGTGCCTTCACGCCTCCTTGTGGTAGATGCGCTTCCCCGCAACGCCATGGGCAAAGTGATCAAGCCCGCGGTCGCTGCGTTGTTTCATACCAAATAGCAGTGAATTCATTTTGGCTTTCTTGCCGCGTCAACAAAAGCGATGCATGCAGCCCGCTGCGTCGCTTGCAGACCGAGGCGGTGCTTAATGCAAGAAAGCGGCGTCAAGCCGCCGCACTCCAAAACCACACGCGGCGCGGACTTTGGGAGCTTCTACAGGATTTACCCGATTTGCGGGACTTTGTGGATTGCTAGACTTTTCTGCGTTGCAAAGTCCCTGGAGCTTTTGCCATGTATAGCGATTCCCCCCTGCTGCAAATTCTTCTGACGAAATTTGAGGCCAAGCGTTTGTTTGATGCTTTGCCGCCAAGCGAAGAGCGTTTCAAGCTGCGGAATAAAATAATGGCCTGCGACACGGCGATAAACTTTTTGAAGGCCAATTCGGAAAGCGGCCGGCAGTTTGTGGAGTGCGCACCGAAGGCTGCGGCGTCCATGCCTTCGTCGGGCCCGCAGATCGTTTAGATTCGGGCGCGTGGACTGTGACACGCGCTAACAGAAACTCTGTGTGTATTCGCTGGTGCTGCAGATTTCACTCCTCTTGACGCCTCCAAGCCGCCAACCTAACATGCGCTTGAAATGACTGATCTCAATGAACTGCGTTCACCTCTGACTTTTCTGCGGAGCCGGCTGAAAGACATTCCCCACCACGAGTTGCTCGCGACCGAGGAAATTTGGTGGAAGAGCGAAGGGGTGGCCATTTCGCACGCCATCGACCGCCCCGGAACACCGTGGCTGCGGATGTTTGACCGGGATGGCAAACGCGTGGATGAAATTCTCTATCCTCGCGAGTATCAAACCATGTTGCGGAGGGGTTACCGTTCCGGCGTGGTGTGGCGCGCGCTGGAAGAAAAATCACTGCTGCCCACGTATGCGCTGATGTACAACATTTCGTTTTACGATCCGGGAATTTGCTGCCCGTATACGGTGTCGCTGGGTACGGCGGTGCCGCTGGCGAAATATGGCAGCGCTGAACTGCAGGCGCGCTTTCTGCCGCAACTTTTGCGACAGGATGACGCCGTGTGGCAAGGCGCCACATGGATGACGGAGATCAAGGGCGGTTCGGACCTGGGGGCGGCGGTCGAGACCGTGGCGCGTACTGCGGGCGATGCTTGGCTGCTGACGGGCGAGAAATATTTTACGAGCAATGCCAATGCGGAGCTAGCCGTAGTGGCGGCGCGGCCGGAAGGAGCGGCGCCGGGGGTGCGCGGACTGGCGTTGTTCCTGGTGCCATGTTACCGCAAAAATGGCGAGCTCAACTATTTTATCCGGCGGCTGAAAGACAAAATTGCCACGCGCTCGGTTCCTACCGGAGAAGTGGAATTGCGAGAAAGCGAAGGCTACCTACTCGGCGGAGCAGACACGGGGATTTATCTGATTCTCGAGGTGCTGAACCTTTCGCGCGTGGCAAACAGCGTGGTGAGCGTGGCGTTGGCGCAGCGCGCGATGACGGACGCACTTAGCTACGCTGAGAGTCGCGTGGCGTTCGGCAAACTGATTCTCGATCATCCGCTGCTGCGGCATCAATTCGAAAATCGTACGAAGACGCTGCGTTCGGCGTTCGCGCTGGCTTGGGAGTCTGTGCAATTGCTGAACGAAGTGTGGATGGAGCGCGCGCCGTATTCCGAGCGCTATCATTTGTTTCGGCTGGTGGCGCATCTGGCGAAGTACTGGACGGCGGAGTTCGCGGTGGATACAGCAAAGTGGGCCATGGAAGTACACGGCGGACTGGGCGTCCTGGCGGAGTATGGCGCGGAACGCTGGCTGCGCGAAGCGATGATTCTGGCGATCTGGGAGGGCACGCCGCATCGCCAGATGCTAGATGGGCTAGAGGTGATGGAACGCAAGCACGCGCACAAGCTGCTCTTCCGACGGCTGGCGGAACTTGCACCGGCTAACGAAGTGCAGGAGATGGAATCGGAAGTCGAGCAGCACTTGAAACTTCCAACGCGAGAGAAGGAAGCGCTTGCGGAACCACTGTTCCGCAAGCTCGCGGTGTTCGCGGCGGAAACACTCGCAGTTAAATCGCGATAGTCCACAACAATCCCGCGGTTTCAATTCCGTCGCGATGCTTATTTGTGCTTGTGGTTATGCTTGTGGTGCTCGTGATCATCCTCGTCTTCCTCAATCGCCAGTATCTCCGAGCCGTCAATCTTGTGCTTTTCGAGGTCTTCCATCAGCCCCTCATCCGATAAATCCTGAGGATGCGAATTTTCCCAGTCGTGATGGGTGACCTTCGTCAAACGCTCCACCACGTCTTCGTTGTGAACCTCGATCGCGAGTTCGCGGCGGCTATCAAAGCTGCCTGGCGTGAGGTTGATAGAGCCAACGATGGCGCGGGCATGGTCCGCGAGCAGAATCTTGCCGTGCAGCTTCAGATGCTTAAGCTTGTGAATTTTGATCCCCACGTCATCCATGATGCGCAAGCCGCCGACGCCTTCGATGAGCTTTTCAATCTTGAGGGTATGCGCGGGCCGCGCCAGCACGTGGATTTTTACGCCGCGCTCCTTGGCGCGCACGAACCGCTCGATAATGATGGGATCCTGGTAACGCTCATTCTGAACAAAGAGAGTGTGTTTGGCGTCGTCGATAAAGCGCGCGACACGGTCGCGGCCGTTGGCGTTGCACCAGATCAGGTGAGAGTTGGCATCAACCTTAAATGGTTTGCGGTGCCAATCGGCCTCGAAGCATTCGATGATCTCCTTGACCTCCGGACCGTGCTGGGTAACGACTGCGTAATCGCGCGTGACCGTCAGATTTTTGGTGTCCCAGTTGAGCGAGTGGACGAAGGCGGTCTCGTCGTCCACCACCATGGACTTCTCATGTGTAACATCGAACTCCGGGTTGCTGTGCTGCACGTCAACCTTCGCCGCTTTCAGCTTCTTGGTGGTCTCTTCATTTTCGGACTGGCCGCTGCGGCGGGCAGGATTCAGCATGACGCGTACCTTGATGCCACGCTTCTGCGCCTTCTCCACCGCATCCAGAAGGGCGGGATCGGAAAACAGAAACATCTTCACCCGAATGGATTTCTTCGCGCCATTGATGGCGTCGAGGATGGGTTTTGCGGTGTCATCCGGCATAACAATCAAGCTGTGCGACATGTTTCCTCCGTTGAAGCTGCAAATATCTCAACATCACGAAACTTTTTCTCGTCACAAAAACCCACGGCGGCGTTTTATTGCGTCACGGACGAAGCCGCACTCTCGGGTTGCTGCCGGAACTGAATCTGATACAACTCCGCATACACGCCGCCGGCGGCCATCAGCTCTTCATGAGTGCCCTGCTCTGCGACCACGCCTTCTTTCAATACGATAATCTTGTTGGCATCGCGGATGGTGCTCAAGCGGTGCGCAATGGTGATTACCGTCCGACCTTTCATTAGGCGCTGCAACGCTTCCACCACCTTTTTTTCGGACTCGGTGTCCAGCGCGGCGGTGGGTTCGTCCAGAATGAGAATGGGATTATTGCGAATTAACGCGCGCGCAATGCCGATCCGCTGGCGCTGTCCGCCGGATAGCGTTTCTCCACGGTCACCCACAATCGAGTCGTAGCCCTGCGGCATTTTGCTAATGAACTCATCGGCGTTGGCGAGTTTGGCAGCTTCCACGATTTCCTGCCGTGCGGCGCCGCCGCGGCCGTAGGCGATGTTGTCAGCAATGGTCCCACGAAAGAGCACGGTTTCCTGCAGCACATAGCCGATCTGATTGCGCAATGCTTGTAAGTCGAAATCGCGAATGTCCACGCCCTCGACCAAGATGCGACCGGCATTCGGATCATAAAAGCGCGGAATCAGGCTGACGATGGTGGACTTGCCGCCGCCGGTGGGACCGACGATGCCAACCGTTTCCCCAGCTTTAATTTGAAAATGTACGTCTTTCAGAACCGGCTCATCGGCTTTGTAACCGAAGGCGACATGTTCGAAGGCAATATCGCCGTTGACGTTGCTGGGAATGAGCGCGTCCGGGCGCTGCGGGATGATGGTGTCCGCTTCCAAAATGGCGCGCAGGCGCTCGACGCCGACAGCCGTTTGCGCGATGGTGTTGGTCATTTTGGCCAGGTCTTGCACCGGCTTGAAAAACATGGCGAGGTAAGCAAGAAACACGGTGAGCGCGCCCGCGGTCATCGCGCCTTGCAGGATGAGCGAGGAGCCGCGCCACAACACCACCGCGGTACAACCTGCCACCGTAACCGTGACGATGGGTGAGAGAATGGCTTTGATTTTGCGCGCTTTGAGCGCGGCGTCGACGGTGGCCTTGCTGACTTCGCTCAACTCTTCCTGCTCCAGATCCTGCCGGCCAAACGCCTTTATGACGCGCATGGATTGCAGCCCTTGTTCCACCACGGCGACAATCCGACTCTGCTGTTTTCTTACTTCGTGCGTGGCTTTTTTCACGGCCTTCTTAAAGCGCGAGAACAGCAGCAGCATAAACGGCGTGACCGCGACGGCGATCAGCGTGAAATCCCAGTTGAGCCAGAACATGACGATGAGCATCGCCACGATGGTGAAGACGTCCACCAAAATGCCCAGCGTGGACGCGGAGGCGAAGGCCTGAATGGTCTGCACATCAGCCGTGATGGTGCTGAGCAACGAGCCGGTCTCGTGCGTATCGTAGTAGCTCAACGAGAGCTGCTGCAGATGTTGATATGTGCGCATACGTAGATCGTTAGCGACCCATTGGCCCACGCTGGTGGTGTAGTAATTCGCAAAATAGGAGGCGATGGCGCCGATTACCGCGATCACCACCACAGCCATGGCGGCGGCCGCCGCTATTTGCATTTTGCCGGTCCCGCGCAACAACGGTTCCAGCAGATGGTCCAGCCAATGCGGAAGCTTGTGGCTGCCCACGACATTGTCCAGAACAATTTTCAGCGGCCACGGGCCTGCGACGCTTGCCGCGGTCTGCAGCAGCATCCCCGCCAGGATGATGACCAAACTGCCCCAATACGGTCGAACCAAGCTCTTGATCAGCCGATACACGCTTGACACTCCCCCGCAAGAGAGTACCTAAACGGGCGAAAAAGCGGCAGCAAAATGACGATTCGCGTCGGCTTGGTGCTTCCGCCCCTAAAATGGCCGAGGTCAGCCCCTTTTGGAATTGGCAAAACTGACAGGCCCACCCAGTGGTGCGCGGCCTACCGCATCCCTTACAAAGACCTACAGCAACGACCTTATCGCCGATTGACCCGTAACACTCTATCGTCAGGTTCCAGAAGTCGTTCTCCGGGTCCCTTCGGAAGTCGCCCTCCTCAATCTGGCTGTCCGCGCGCGAAATGCAGCAACGGGCTTCAAGAAAGCTGAACGGGCAGAAAGAAGCACAATGCGCAATCTGTTTAATATTCGAACTGTGTTGTTCTCCGTCTTGTTGCTGGCCATGTCCGTTGCGTCGTTTGGCCAGATCGGTTTTTCCATCACTATCGCGCCTCCGATAATCCCGGTCTATGAGCAGCCCATCTGCCCCGCCGACGGTTATCTTTGGACTCCCGGCTATTGGGGCTACGGCGACGAAGGTTATTACTGGGTTCCTGGCGACTGGGTTCAAGCGCCGCAAGTAGGCTTCCTCTGGACGCCTGGCTATTGGGGCTGGGGCGGCAACGCGTACGCCTTCCATGAAGGTTACTGGGGCGAGAGTGTCGGCTTTTACGGCGGCATCAACTACGGCTTCGGCTATGGCGGAAACGGCTACGAAGGCGGCCGCTGGAATAGCGGGCGATTCGAATACAACACTTCAGTGAATCGCGTGAACACGACGATGATTCACAACACTTACAACACCAGAGTCGTCGAGAGCAACACGCGCGTCAGCTACAACGGCGGCACCGGCGGCGTGGAAGCTCGCGCGACCGCGCAGCAAGAAGCTGCCGGACGCGAGCGCCACATCGCTCCAGTCGCGGCGCAGACTACGCGTGCACAAGAAGCCCGCTCCAACCCGGAACTGCGCGCAACCGCCAACCATGGCAATCCACCAGCCGCGGCCGTGGCCAAGTCCGAGTCGGTGAATGAACACGCCGCGACCACAGAAAAAGAACCGGCCAGAGAGCCGGCGAAAGAAGCGGTAGCTCCCAAGGCCGAGGAAAAACCGGCTGCTGTCGCCGCGCGTCCTGCTCCGGCCGCTCACGCCAGCGACCTAGAAGCGCATAAGAGCACCGCGCCTAACACTGGCAACGCCAAAACCGACCAGAAATACCAGCAGCAACAGAATAGCCTGGCGGCCAAGCAAACCCAGGATCACCAGAAGCTGGCGCAGCAACAGGAGAAAGAACATCAGAACCTAGCCAAGACGAATGCCAGCGAACCGCAAAAGCAAGCCGTGGAGCAGCGCCACCAGCAACAGACGCAGCAACTCGAGCAGAAGCACGCCGCGCAAACGCAAAAAGTGCAAACCAAGCAACAACCCGCGAAAGCACCGGCCGCCGAGTCTCACCCAGCGGCAGAAAAGCCCCACTGATCGCGCTTGAAAATGTTGCAGAGTTTCGCAGAGGCCGGGCTTTTCCGCCCGGCCTTTTTTTTCCGCAGCCGCGTCACCAATAGACAAGCCACTGATACGCAAACTTCCTTGGTGTTATACCGCGATCTCCGGATAGCCCGCTCGTTGCCGCTGCGCAATTATCGGGACGCAGTTGGAACCCCAAGACTCTGAAGCGCGCTAGTTTCCCGCGCGTCGTTTCGGAAATACAGGAGGCAACATGCTTTATTACGCGCTGGTGGCTTTAGTCATAGCGATCATTGCCGGAATTTTGGGCTTCGGCGGAATCGCATTCGCGGCGGTCGGTATCGCAAAGATTCTATTCTTCGTCTTCCTGGTTATTTTCCTCATCACGATGCTAAGTCACTTGACGCGGGGCACGCGGGTCTAAAGAACTGGTTCGAGACTCGCCTGCGCATGACGGAAATTCCCATGGATGGATTTCGCGCGCCGAGGCGATTTTAGGCGATAGCGCGCGCACTGCGTCCGCCAATCGTACGTCCGAGCTCTCGACGGCCGCGTCAAACACGAACTCGTGTTGTTGGGCCGCGCCGTCGAGTAGTTTGGCTTCTAAGAAATACACCAGCTTCACCCAATCTTCAAAATAAAAACTTCGCCAAAGCGGCGGGGATGTGAACGACAGCGAATGCTGTTCGCGAGATGTGGTTTATACTCCCTTTCAGTCGAAAGGTGGCTGGAATGTCGCAAATATTTTGTGTTGTTGCGAGTCTGTGGTTGCTGGTAGCTGGCGCGAGTTTCCAGCAAAGTTCCCCGCCGCAAAGCGCCCCCACTCCTGCACCAGGCGCCGCACTTGAAGCAAATCCCGCTGACGTAGCATCGCCTGATGGGATTATCGCGGCGACGTATCAGGTCATCTCTGGTCCGGCGGGTCAAACGCGAGATTGGAATCGCATGCGTTCGTTATTTCATCCGAGCGCACGCCTCATCCGCACTGGCGCGCAAGAAGGCGGGGGAATGACGGCAACGTCATTCACTCTAGAGGAGTACATCGAACGTGCCAGCGGTTATTTCATGAAGAACGGTTTCTGGGAAAAAGAAACGGCTCGCCGCGCGGAGCAGTGGGGCAACATCTTCGAGGCGTTCAGCACTTATGAGTCACGGCACGATGCCAAAGACGCCGCGCCCTTTGCGAGAGGGATCAATAGTTTTCAATTATTTTTCGATGGAAAGCGCTGGTGGGTGCTCACAATTTTCTGGCAAGAAGAAACGCCCAATAATCCTCTGCCAGCGGAATTCCTCCCACATGGTAAATAAGCTTGGCGCGCAACATTCCAGCTGTGGTTGTAACCTTGATTGAAACCAACGTGCTGCACGATGGCTTGTACCGCGGTCTAAAGGCATTGAGTTTGGGGAAACAAAAAAAACCATGCCACTCGTTCAGATTGTGGATTCAGATTCTGGAGCCGGCGAGGGGTTCCTTGATTGCTCCGACATGCTCAGTCTCTGAGATCCGCAAACCGACGACGGATCAACATTTGGACGATCGCGAAAACGATCGCGGTCGAGACGCCGAACATTAAGCATCCGTCGGCTGCTTCCAGCGGCCCCAGCAATCTCCACGAAGGGCTCATAATCAAATCACCGTAACCTAAAGTGGTGTAATTCACCGCGGAGTGGTAGTACGCGGTCCCGAATTCTGAAAATTCTCCGCACATTACGAACAGAACCGCCCACAAGGCGACTTCCACCAAGTGCGCCACGAGCACGAAAAACATTGCCTGCGCAACAATGGCAAGATCAATCCAAAAGATTCTACCCGCGAGGCCGCGGTTATTTTCACGGCGCACGAAGCTTACCGTCGCGATCACCGCCAACCCGTGGACAAAGATCGTGCATAGCACCACGCATGTGCCAACCAGCAATGGAATCAGGATCGCGATGTGGTGGATTTGCGGCATTCCCTGCCCCAAGACGGCACGGCGTAGTGACTTCTACAGCCTGCTAACGATGACACAGACTTGACCTGGTTGGTGTTTTTTTGCACGGTCGGAACTAATCGAAAACGCCCTGTTTTATGGCCCTGCTCAGTGTGGTTAGCGGCGTAAGGACAACAGAATCATCGAGGAATCTGGAGCGGGCGATGGGAATCGAACCCACGTCCGAAGCTTGGGAAGCTTCTATACTGCCATTGTACGACGCCCGCTCTTTGTTTCTGATTGTACTCAGGAATTGATTTTCCGTATAGTGCTTTGCGAATTCGTCCTGCTTGTCCCATCCTCCACCCTTTTCCATAAACTCGGTCAGAGGGCGCTGAACGTCATCGAAATATCGACCAAAATGAGCGAAGCCCCGCCCCGTGACGGGGCTTCGTCATTGCACACGCGATCGCTTGCTCACGGTCCTTCCGTTAGTTGGTCACTGTAACCACCAACGGAATTGTCTTTGCCGTGCTTCCCGCGCCCGCCGACGCGGTCACGTTCACCACGTAGGTCGCCGTCTGAGGGGTCGCCGGTGTCGAATTGCTGGAACCGCAGCCAACCGCGAAGAGAGACAGCGTCGCAAGAATCGCCGCCGCTCCAAACAAGCGCTTCAGTTTTTTGCGACGGCCAAACGGCAACAGCAACCCCGCAAGAGCCAGCGTTGAGGCAACGCGCCACACATTGAGCTTCGCCACCGCACTTGCGGCAACAACGCTAGCGCCCACGGTTACCTTCACCACGCCCGCATCGACCCCATCCAGCGTGACCGAAGACGGCGCGAGCGCACACGTCAGCTTCGCGGGCAGGCTTCCGCAACTGAACGACACCGTTTGCGTGGAACCACCCAGAGGTATCACGCTGATCGTGGCCACGCCCGCTTGTCCGCCGCTCAGCATCAAGCTCGCGGGCTGCGCTTGCATCGTGTAGTCGAACACCATCTCCGTGATCGGGCCACCCGTCGACGCCGAGACCAGCGCATCGCCGGCATAATTTGCCGAGAGTGAATGGGCCCCGGCAGCAAGCGTGCTGATCGCAAGATTCGCCGTGCCCGTTCCGTCGAGCTTCACCGTCCCGATGGTGTTGTTACCGTCTACAAAAACGACGTTGCCGGTGGCGGTGTACGACCGCACGTCGGAAGTTACCTGCGCGGTAAGATTAATCGTCCCTCCCACAACGGTGCTCGCGACGTCCGCAAAAAAGTTCACGGACCCCGGCGTGTTTGCGTTTACCGTAATATTTCCAGTGCTAGTAGACGCGTTCACGTTGCTATCGCCGGTAAAGCTCACGCGAATCAAGTGCTGGCCCGCGGTTTTGAATGTCGCCGGAAAGGTGAAGGAGTCGCAGTATTGTTGGCTGACCGTGATCGCTGGTCCCAGAGATACCGCCGTCCCGCTGGTGTAATCGCTGATGCTGACCGTTCCGCCATAAGGAGCGCAGCCGTTATTCGCCAGCACGATTTGTCCGTCAATGTTCACAGGAATGTTTGGAACCGCGGTGCCGTCCAGGAATACGTCGGCGACAACCGAATCTTCCTTGGTGATGTTCACGGTGTACGCGGCCTGGCTGCTGTTGAAGCTGCTATCGCCCGGATAGGAAGCTTGCAGTTGGTGCGCTCCCGCCGTGAGCCCAGCAGTAAGGTTGGGCAGCACGCTGGACTGTCCGGTGGGCTTCGCGCCATCGCCAAACACGATAGCATTCTCTCCGTAGTTCAAAATCAGCGTGCCCGGCGTCGCAAAGTCTTTCGTCGTCGTGGTGGCCGGATTGCCATCCACCAGCAAATTGATCGTCCCCGTAGGATGCCCGTAGCCGGAATTTCCGCCCACGGCGATCCACAAAGTTACAGGCTCGCCGTATGACACAGAAAGTGGCGTTTGGATGAAATACCCTCCGGCAAGTCCACCCATCAGCGTTTGACTGGCCTCCGGCGTCACCGTAACGTTCACAGCATTCGATGTGCTCGAATAATATTTGCCATCTCCGCTGTAACGCGCCGTGATGCCATAAGTCCCACCCGGCACCGTTGGCGTCGCAATGGTGGCAGTGCCGCTGGAGCCGGATGTGGCAAGCGCGGTTGCGCCCACTCCAAGAGCATTCCCAGTGCTGGGGTCGGTGGACAAAAGCGAAACCGCTCCCGTCGGCGCCGCGCATCCGCCGCCCGTGCAGGTCACTTTAGCTTTGAAGGTGATCGGCGTGCCGTGAACCACGGTGGTCGCCTGTCCACTTCCGAGCGCCAGCGTCGTCGCCGACCCCGCGGTAGCCGCCGCACTAGCCCACTTGGTGACCAGCGCATTCGCGTCGAAGGAACCGAGACCGGTGGCTAGGTCATAACCAGGTCCGGCGGAATAGCCCACGGTGAATTGTCCATTAGTGTCGGGCACTTTATTGTCGCCCTTGGTGATGTCGTGATAAATGCCCACAGTCGCGGCCAATTTGTAAATTACGTAGTTGGCCAGGCCTTGTGGCTTTCCCCCCGATTGCTGCAGCACCAGCGCCATGATTCCCGCGGCCGATGGACTGGACGCCGAGGTACCTCCTACAGGGAAGACACCGATAAATTCTGGATCGCTGCAACTTGCTTCGAAACATAGCGCATAGCCGGTATGCCCCGCGGCCGCTAACGAAATATCCGGCAAGTCGCGTTTACCGTCGTTCGGCACGCCGGTCGCGCTCTGCCAGTTCGGCTTGTTATACAGCGTGCTGACGCCGCCGCTGCCGGCCCACAGCGAAACAGAGAAAGGATCGTTGCTGCTCTCGTTCCAAACAATTTCCGGAATGTAACTGAGCACGGACTGCAGCGTGGTGGGATCCCCGGTGATGGCCCAATACAGATCGTTATTCGCCACATCATCGAACTGCGTGCCCCCCACCGCTACGTTGTACGGAGTGGAAGCCAGGCCGTTCACCGCCAAGCCCCCCGACGCGAACAAACCGCTGCTTTGCGAGTCGCACCCCGCTCCCCCATTGTCACCCGCGGAAACAAACGATGTGATGCCCTGCGCGGCGGCTTGTTGCCAAAGTGAATTGTAGAATGCCGTTTGCACGCTGCTCATATTTTGTTCGCAGGTGCCAAAACTCGTGCTCATAATCGGGGCGAGGTTGTGGTCCACGATGTACGCCGCGGAAATGTCCACGCCATCGGCAAAGTTGCTTTGCGACGCCACCGCGACGATGTGCGCCCCGGGAGCCACCGCGCCAGCCCACGTCACGTCCAGCAGCGCTTCGATCGTGTCGTCGTACGATTGCACCTGGGGGTCATCGCCATTGATGATCATTTCCGGATCATTCGGCGGAAGGCCCATCACGTTGCGAAAATCGCGGATATCTTGAATGCCGTCGATATTGTAGTAGGGGTCGGCCAAACTGCTCCGGCTGACAATCGCGATCGACTCTCCGGTGCCGTCAATGCCCGCCGCATACAGCGGCTTGACGTTATAAATGGTGGCGAAATCGGCAGGGCCCATGAAGTGCTGCCCATACTGACCTTCGATCTTTCCCGTTTTCCTGTCGATCCCGATTTTCGCGCCAATCTTGAGGTTCGGCAGACGTGGATCGCTATGCAGCCGCACCACGCCCTTGACCACCTGCGCCAGCGCCGATGGAACCTGCATGTCGGTCGCATTAGCGATGAACTTGATGTTCTTGTAGCTGTAGTTGTGCATCTCCGTCGCAAACGCCTGCTCTACCTGCCCCACGGTTCCGCTGAAAACAATAAACCGCCGGCTCTGCGATATCTCGTGCACCGTCAGCCCCTGCGTTTGCAACCACTGCTGCACCTTCGTGGCGTCTTCATCGGCCACGCCAAATTGCGCGCCATACTGCGCCGGCGTCAGCCACTTGTGATACGAAGGCGACGAGGAATCGTGCAACGCCGCGACCAAGTCTGCCGCCTGTTGCTCTTGCTCCGCGCTCGGCGAAAGCATCAACAGCATTCGTCCCAGGCTCTGCCCGCCAGCCATGCGCCCGTTATCGACGCTGGCTTTCACCAATGGCGACGCCGAACCGGTGACCGTGGTGCGCTCGTCATCCTTAATCGAAGAAAGAATGCGAGACCGCGCTTGCGTCCCCGCCTGCGCCCCCGCCGGCGCTGGTGTTTGTGCCTGAAGTCCGCCTGCTACAAATAGAAGTGCGAATAAACAGAGAATATAAATGTATTGTTTTGCGCGAAGACTGTGAGTCAAGGGTGAATCCTCCTAGGTTGACTTCCAAAAATTTTGCGACAACTTTGCTATCCGGGCGAACCGGCAGCTTGCAACCAGGTCCTGCGATCTTTTCTGTTCTTCGTTCAGCCACACGGGACGCATGCGGGCAGGGGTTTAGCTACGTTGCGTCGATCTAAGAGAAATTATTGCTGGAAAAATTGTGTCAGCGGTGTTCAGTGCATGGGGACATGAATCGTGGCGAATCGCGCGCTCGCTTTAACGGTCAATTCCGTCCCTGCGTTCGAGTAATTCAGCCACACTGCTGCATTCATGCCAGACCTTTTCCGTCACACACGTGTGTCCCACGAAGCACCAAGCCACGTTCGACACAAATTTCGTTGCGAAGAGGTTTGCATTCTAGGACACTTCTTGTCGTTGCGCTAGCGCAACTACCTTATAGAAAGAGCGATGGGGCCTCTCTCTGCCACGCCTCGCCCCGCGCGTGCTAATCTTTCTCATGCCCAATCCCAAAAAAAAGAAGGCCTGTCACTGCACTCACGGCCGCGCCATTCATCACACCAAGAAGGTCGGCGGGAAAATTAAGAGCCCATGTAATTTTCCAAATTGTCCGTGCAAGGATTACGACCCGAAGAGTTAGTGCCACCTGCCTGGATTGCGCCGGAACGCCCGAGTCACGCGTCGGAACGCCCCGGCCAGCCACGTATCGTCTCTGGACGACCCGCGACGCGGTGTTCTAACCCCGCGCATCCTGGAAAGTTTTGTGCGGCAAAACGACCTTCAATCGGCGGCCTTCCTGTCGAGAATCCAATCCAGGGCGTCGTCCAGCCTTCGAAACACGCGAATGCCCTCATCGCCGGCGTTTTCTCGCAGCATCTCAAACATTCTCGCCAGTCCATAAAGTAAATCGCCACCCACCAGGATCGCTCGGCGGGAACACGGCCAGAACACCCGCCGTTCTGCCAGGATGCGAACATCCTCAGCGCTGAGCTCCACCTCGGTGGAGTGCGTCAAGTCCACCAGCTGCGAATATCTCGGGTCAAAATCTGGGTCCTTCAACAACTGCTCGTGGTGCGCCAGCGCGTCCGCCAAAGTAAAAACTCCGGACGCCGTGCTCAGCACCAACTTATGCGCTCCATCGATTTTGTAAAACGCGGGCATGTAAACAACATTCTACGCCCAGGCGTGGCGAGCATAAGCGTGGCGAGCATAAGCGTTGCGAGTTAGCTAAACAAAAAAACACAGGCCCGACTTGTTCGAGTTTGTGCTTCAGAAAGAAGGCGTTGTTATCGATATCTGACTAAGTGAATGGGTCACCCATCCAAACCACAAGCGGACACAGGGCATTTTTTCTAGGCTCGGAGGCACCCTTTCCTCTTGTTGTCAGCTCGCCACTGCGTAACCAAGACCTTTCCGAAAAGTCGCTTCGGCAACCGCGACGGCCTCCGCCACCGTAATGGTGTAAACGCCTCCGCAATCCTTTCGCCACTCGCCATAGCCGTCCTTAAATTCCGGAACGTCCCCCTCCTTCACTAATTTCGTCACGCTGCGATCCAACGCCTCGCGCGCAAAAGGCATGTGCTGAAAGTTGTCTGGTTCCGGGCCACCAGTGCAATTCCGCAACCGTACTTTGTCCAGCCGGATATGCACGATCACTCCTAATTTCGGCAGCGACTCTATCTTGAGAATCGTAAGCGTTGATCCCTTTTCGTGGGGACGCGTGTTGTATTCCCACACCTGCCCCGGGCGAAACTTGGCATCGCTCGCTGCCGTCGGTTCCGGGCAAGGCCGTTTGTCCTGCGCACCCAGCGCTTCTCCAAAGTTGGAAATCACCAACACCAAACAGAACGCAATCACCTTCTTGAGTAGCACCATCCGGCACTCCCTTTAAAACGCATCGGACTCACCCGTCAGCAGAGCCACTAATCCGAACATCGCGCACACTATGTTCTTCATGTTGTTCCGGGTCGACTGGACGCCGCCCCGGGCACAGTATCATGGCGGATTTTGTCTGTCGTGATAATTGCCCGGCGCCAACGGTCCACTCCGGATCGTCTTCCCGTGATAGTGTTAGGCATGGCCGTTTACCGAAAGCAAGCCTGCAAGTGCAGTCACGCCAAAACCATCCACTACGTCAAGACTATTGAAGGCAAAATGCATGTCCCGTGCCACTTCCCAAATTGCAGTTGCAAAGATTACAAGCCGGTGAAGACCTAATAGCGAGGCGCCACGCCATCGCGCCGCGTCCCGATCCGCACGGGCTGTAAAATCCTGCATGGTACGGGCCCGCCGTCACTTGGTGCTGCTGACCAGCGCCGGCCACGTGTCTACCGCCGTGATATCTTTCAAAGCCCCGCTCGACGACGACATATGCCCTTTGTTTGCGGCGTCAAACGTTCCCGCAATCATTACGTAATGCGAATTGATCCGCGTATATTTCGCATTTAGAACAGCGTTTCGTACTACCCAGATCGAATTCTTACTGATCCTGTGAATGTAATCGTTCTGGCTCAAGAAAATCGCATTGCCCTCAAACTCCAGATGTAAAAACCCTTCGAAGGCCACTCTCTTGCCGTCGTACCGTTCCGGCGTCGCGATCAATTGAAGAATGCTGACGTGCTGGGGCAGGGCTGTTTGTGGCTCCGCCTCGAGCGTGAAACCCAAAAAAAAGAACAGCAAGGATACCACCAGCTTTCGCAACGGTACCTCCACGATGGCTGGTGGCGTAAACACAGAACCACTCATAAAGTCGCTCGCGGCGCATGAGTATTTCATCAGGCGAAGCAAAGGGTTAAAAATGTCCCAGCGCGGATGCTTTAGCCAGTTTCTCTATTGTTGAAAGCTGCAGGCCACTTGTGACGAGCTGTTAGTCCGCTCGGATTGGCGACGGAGCATTCTCAAGCAGCCGGGACCACATCTTTCTGCCCTGCCCATCCTAGATTTCTTTGTAACGCCCAGCCCCTCCCGTACATCAAATTTGTTAAGAAAACAAAATTGGAAACGATTCCGGTGGCAATGCGTGCGGTGTCCTGCACGGGCGGTCACGGAAAATATAAAAGGAGCTGTTTATGAAAATGTCGAGAGTCTCAATTCTTCTGTTCGGTGCTGCACTTGTGTTTTCTTCGGCCACATTTGCTGGCGAAATTAATAAAGGATCGCTCAGATTGGACGACAAGGTCGTTGTCGATGGTAAGCCCCTCGCCCCCGGCACTTATCGCGTCGAGTGGGATGGCACTGGGCCAGCCGTTCAAGTGAAGCTTCTACAAGGGAAACAGGCCGTTGCCACCATACCGGCCCACGTGACCGAACAAGGTACTCCAAACTCGCAGGATGGCTATGCCACTACCGCCGAGCCCAATGGCTCTAGAGCACTTACGACCATTTACCTCAAGCGCTTTACTTTGCAGATCGATCAGAACTAAGCGAGCCCGCAGGCTTCAAACTAAGCTACAGCAACCCATTCCTTTCCAGTTGAACCGGCAAGGAATGGGTTGCAGTTTCGCGAATGTCTCATCACGATGACCTTTGCCCAGTAGGGCGAGGCTCTACCTTCTAACCTTAGCCTACCGTTTATCACAGCAGCCGGTGCCCGTCCTCGGCAGAGGGCGGGCCTTGCTTTTGAAGTTGTGCTTCTCTTTTCCCACTCGGCGACCTGACGATCGGTCTCGTAATCTAAATTTTCCCTCTTCATACGGTAATCGCCGGATAGTGCTGCTCGCCACCGCCGCGCAATCATTAGAACGGAATTTCCCATCCCCTCTGATTCGCGCGGGATTCCCGCGCCGTCAGAAAACAGGAGGCCATATGCTCTACTACGCGCTCGTTGCTTTGGTCATCGCCATCATTGCCGGCATTTTGGGTTTTGGCGGCATTGCATTCGCTGCGGCCGGAATCGCAAAAATTCTCTTCTTTATTTTCCTGGTGATTTTCGTCGTCTCGTTGCTAGGTCACGTTCTGCGCGGCGGAGACAGGATATAGCGCCGGCCTCGTACGCTTGCATGTAAAACTGTCGGGGGCCTGCGACTTGCACGCTCTGCAACCAGCCGGCCCCTGCATTCGACGCCGCGCCGAATTCAGAATGCGCTCGGCGTCGCGGGATGCGCATCTCATCCGTCGGCTAAGGGTTTATCTCCCCGCGCAGATGTTTGGCCAATTTCTCAATTTGTTTTAACTGCTCGGACAGATCTTTCGGCAGTTGCCCGTGCGTCACCTGCTCGACCTGCGGTGGAATTCCGGCGGAAAGTTTGGCCAGCTCTTCAGCCTCCTCCCGCAACTTCTTCGGATCGGCCTTTGGCGGCTTCGGGAGTGCCGGCGGAATCGAGCCGCCATTCGTTTGCTGGTCGCCGGCGCGCCGGCCCGGCGGGATCGGAATGCCCTGCCCCGGCGCCGGTCCGCCCAGCATGGCAATGCACTGCACCATCAGCAGAATCCCTAGAAGAACCCTAATCATATGCACCTCCAAGGGCCATCTATCGGATGGGGCCCAGCTTACACCCAATCGCTATCGGAGCGGGCGCACACTCGCTGGGACCAACGGCTCGTTGGAAGGCTCGTATTCTGTGCACTTTGCCAGCGTGAGCCGGGCTTCCATTGGAACGTAGCGTCCTCACTATTCGAATGCCCCTCGTACATTTTGTTGCATCATCAGTACTTATAAACTACTTGACACAATATCACATTCGCGCTACTATGAGAGATGGTTCTGACTAGCGAGGTCGACAGGTGACCGCGAGCCACCACTCTCCGGACATCCATCGACCCAGGCTTCCGCTCCAGCCTCGCAACCCGTACTCCGCCCCTCCCAATTTCTCCCCTAAGTCCTTACCTGGCATACTCTTTCGCGACCCCCAGAAAAACGCCTCCCGCAAACCCTTTAGAATCTATCTCTTTCAAATCGCCCTTCCCGCAAACCCTTTGGAATCTATCTCTTTCGTAAACCAGGGGGGTGGGGGGTGGGGCCTCTTTCCGCATTTTCCATTGCCGCATTACTTCATTGCATCGCCGTCGGTCGCAGCGACCTGCTCCTCGCTTCCCTTCTCGTGTGCCAAGCCGTCGATCTCCTCATCCTCGCGCTTGACGGTCGCCTGGCACTTCGGCCCGTTGGCGATTGCGCAGCGTCCTTCGCCCGCGCCGTTGACGCCGCCACTCCCCTCCGTTAGCGTCAAGAGTGACGAAGCGCCTCCCCGCTTCGCGCTTTCCGCTACGCCTCCAAGGTCGGAGTACCCAGTGGCTAACTCGATCATTACCCTCACCACCGATTACGGCACCAACGATCATCTCGCCGGAACATTGAAGGGCGTCATTCTCAAGATTGTCCCGGACGCCACCGTCGTGGACATCACGCATCAGGTCAATCCCTTCGATCTTCTTGATGGCGCGCTGGCTATTGGCTCGTCCTATTCTTATTTTCCGCCGCGCACCATTCACGTCGTGGTCGTCGATCCCGGCGTGGGCACCGAACGCCGACCGCTGCTCGTCAGCGCGGGCAATCAATATTTTGTCGCGCCAGATAATGGCGTGCTCTCCGTGATTTACGAACGCGAAACCGACGTGGTCGCGCGGCATGCCAACGTCGAACATTATTATTTGCAGCCGCTCAGCAAAACTTTTCATGGCCGCGATATCTTCGCTCCCGTCGCTGCCTGGCTCGCCAAGGGCGCGCAAATCGCCAGCATGGGCGATGAAATATCGGACTTCAAACGCTTCGCTCTGCCAAAACCAAAAGCTTCCAACGGTCACGTCAAAGGCGTGGTCATGCGCGTGGACTCCTTCGGCAATCTGCTGACCAATTTTCGCGCCGCCGATTTACCAGAGACCGCAATCTCCAGTGGCACTATCAATTTGCAGATCGGCACGCACGCCATCACCAAAATGGTGGACACCTTTGCGCGCGGCGCCAAAGCCGAACCGGTAGCTTATGTGGGCTCTAGCGGCTACATAGAAATTGCCGTCAACAAAGGCAACGCGGCACAAGCGTTAGCCATCGGCCGCGGCGCCGCGGTTCTTTTGACGCCGTAATCTGTGCAGCGACTTTGTAAACGTAATTTGAGAAGTAATTTGTAACGGGACTTTTCGGAATTAGTTTGCGGGCCTAATTTGTAGCGGAAATTTGCCGGCGGAACTTGTGAGTGAAATTGTCGGCGCAGTGGAATGTTAGCGGCTTGAATCTAGCGCGGCCATCTGTGAACGCGTGCGCGGATCAAGCCAATCGCGCCACGCATCACCCAGCAGATTGAACGCCAGCACCGCGGTCATCACCGCCAGCGCGGGAAATACGACCATGTGCGGCGCGTCAAAAAGATGGTTGCGCGCATCGTTCAGCATCGCGCCCCAACTCGGTAAGGGAGCTAGCACGCCAAGCCCGAGAAAGCTCAGCGTGGACTCCGCCAGAATCGCGCCGGCCATACCGATGGTGGCTTGAATTAAAATCGGCTGCAAAATATTTGGCAGTAGATGCCGCCGCAAAATGCGCGCGTGCGACGCGCCCAGCGAACGCGCCGCCAGAATAAATTCCAGCTCTTTCACCTTGAGCACTTGCGCCCGCGCCAACCGCGCGTAACCCGCCCATCCGGTAATCACCAGCGCAAAAATCACTTTTTCAATCCCCGGACCGAGGAACGCGGCAAACGCAATCGCCAGCAAAATTCCCGGGAACGAAAGAAACGCATTGATCAGCAGCAGATTCACGAAGCGATCGAACCAACCTCCCGCATAACCCGCAAGCATCCCAATCACCAGTCCGATCGAGCCGCAGCCGCAGACCACGCTGATCGCCACGAGCAGAGAAACGCGCGCACCGTACAGCACACGCGAGAGAATGTCGCGGCCGAGTTCGTCGGTGCCCATCCAATGTGCGAACGAAGGCGCAACGAGCCGCGCGGGCAAATTTTGCGCAGCGGGATCCGCTGGGGCAATCCACGGCGCGAACAGCGCAGCGAGCAGCAGCACAACCGCTACAGTAAAACCGACGCGCGCAAGAATGCTTTGTCCCAGAAATTGGCGCAGTGAGTTGAGTCGAGTATTTTCGCGCGTTTGATGCAAAGACTGTTCTGCGCTCGTCGGTGATGGTCCTGTCTGCAGCGGGGATGTGGGGATTACGTTCATGCGAGGCGGACGCGCGGATCGATGAAAGAGTAAAGAAAATCCGTGAGGAGATTTACCAGTACGTAGGAAACGGAAATCACCAGAATACAGCCTTGCAGCAGCGGATAATCGCGCGAAGAAATTGCTTGGACCGTTAGGCGGCCGATTCCGGGCCACGAAAAAATTGTTTCGGTGACGATAGTTCCGGCGAGTAGCGTTCCGAACTGTAGACCGAGAATGGTGATCACCGGAATTAACGCGTTGCGGAAAGCGTGACGAAACAAAACCGCGGCGGTGCCAAGACCCTTGGCGCGCGCGGTGCGCACGTAATCACTGGAAAGTTCTTCGAGCATTGCGCCGCGCACCATGCGCGTGAGAATCGCGGCGAGCGCCGCGCCAAGCGTGGCGGCGGGAAGAATGTAACTGAGCGCGCTGCTGCGTCCAGATACCGGAAGAAATCCCAGCTCGATCGAAAATAGTAAAATCAGAATTGGACCTAACGCAAAATTCGGAATGGCGAGACCGAATAGCGTAAAGAGACCAACCGCGCGGTCGGCGAAGTGTCCGCGCCGATGCGCGGCAAGAATGCCAGCGGGAATGGCGATGGCCGCGCAAACTAACAACGCTAGAAACGCGAGCTGCAACGTGGCGGGATAGCGTTCAAAAATAATGCGGTGCACGGGCGCTTGATATTTCAGCGATTGTCCCAAGTCGCCATGAGCCAACTGTTTCAGATAGTGGCCGTACTGCTGCAAGAGCGGTTTATCGAGATCGAGCGAATGACGCAGTTGCGCGAGTTCGCCGGGAGCGGCGCCTTCGCCCAGCATTTGCTCGACGGGATCGCCGGGCACGATATGGATCATCAGGAAAACCAAAGTGAGGACCAGCCAGAGCGCGGGAAGCGTGAGAAGAAAACGTTGCGCGAAGTGGCGCGCGATTTGGAGGAATTGCTTCAGGAGCGGACTCCGGTGGATTCCGGATCGTTCTTTTCTGAACCAGCTTTATTTTCCGAACGGTGATTTTCGGAGGTGCGATTTTCGCCGACGTGATTATCGGTGGCGTGATTTTCGGAAGAATGATTATCGGACGGCGAATGATCCTGATTCGTGGAACGCTTCGTATTCCCTGCCGGATTAGCGTTGGCAGGAACCTTTGCTACAGCGTGCGAATCGCCTGTGGCTTTGCTTTCAGCAATTTTGTTTTCCGCAGAGATGGTGCGATGGAGTTGGATTTTAACGCGGGCCACGCGCTTGCCGTCCATTTCCACGACGGTGAAACGCGAATTACCGAAGTCAAAGCTTTCGCCGCCTTTGGGAATGAAGCCAAGTTGATCGAGAACAAAACCGCCGACGGTGGCGTAGGCGGGGTCTTCCGGAATGGTGATGTTGTATTGCGTTTCGAGGTCGCGAACATTGAGGGCGGCGTCGAAAACCACCGCGCCGTCGGCGAGCGTGAGCGGGCGCTCGACGACGTCGAATTCGTCGTGAATTTCGCCAACCATTTGTTCGAGGATATCTTCGAGGGTGACGAGTCCGAGGATGCTGCCAAATTCATCGACCACCACAGCCAAGCCGACGTGATGGGAACGCAATTCAAGAAGGAGTTCGCTGGCCGGCTTGGTTTCCGGAACGATCAGTACTTCGCGTAGCACGCGGCGCAGATCAAAAGGTGGCGCGCTCTGGCGTTCTTCGAGAGCGCGTTCGCGATCGAGAAGCGTCCATAGCATGTCTTTGATGTGCACGAAGCCGAGGATGTGATCCTGCGTGCCGCGGTAGACGGGAATGCGCGAGCGCTGCGTGGTGGCAAACGCCCGCATCACTTCATCGAGCGAGGCTTCGACGGAGAGCGTGTGCATGTCCGGCCGCGGGATCATGATTTCGCGGACCTGAATCTGGCCAATTTCGATGGCGCTGAGAATAAATTTTTCTTCGCCGGGAGCCAGGAGTCCGCGTTCGCGAGCCTGTTGAATCTGGATTTGCAGTTCCTCGGTGGTGTGCGGATCGCCGTGGCCGTGCTTTCCGGAGATGCCCAGAGCCCTAACGAGGAGCGTGGAGATGTTGTCCAGCAGCGCGATGGCCCAGCGAAACGTGGTAAGAAACCAGTGGAAGGGCCGCGCGATGAGCAGCGCCACGCGTTCGGCACGCGCCAGGCTTACGGTCTTGGGAACCAACTCGCCGACAACGACGTGCAAGACGCTGAGCAGAACGAACGCGCAGGTCAAAGCCAGGCCGTGCGCAATCAACACGGAATAGGTGCCGGGGGTACCCGACCACATCCCTTGAAACGCCTTCGCAAGAGTGGATTCGCCGAGCGCGCCGAGAGCCAGGCTGGTGAGGGTGATGCCAAGTTGCACGCCGGAGACCACGCGCTGCAAATCGCCGAGCAGGCCTTCCACAATTTTGGCGCGCGCGTTACCGGCGGCGACGAGCTGGCGCACACGCGAAAGCCTGACGGCAACAAGAGAGAATTCGGTGGCGGCGAAGAAACCGTTGAGCGCGACGAGCGCAAGCACGCCGATGAGGCGAACAACAAACATCGATGGCTTTCCCTCAGTTGCGGCTATTCAAACACACGAGGACCGGGTTGGACTCGAGAATCACTGCTCGAGCCCTAGTATAACAGGCTGGTAGCGGGTGCCAGACAGGTTGGGACGCGTAGGTACTACTGGGGCAATCTGCAAGGCCAATCCTAAGGCGGGTGAAACGATAAGGAAAGCCAAAGGCCGCACCCTAAGTTCAAAGCGATGCACCCGGGAGGTTCTTCGCCGCAACAAGATTGTCCCACCCGCCGGGCTTCCAAAATCACCTGTCCGGCAACGACTAGTGAGACGCCATGCATCTATATACTCGCCATGGATCGGGGTTAGGATGATAGGAATTCACAGTCGCCGATGGATTTTATTGGTGTCCGCTGTCGCCGCAACAGCGATTCTTTGCTCTTGTCGTTTATTAGATTTGCGATCAGACAGGAAAAAGGTATCGCCTACCGAGGACGAAGTTTATGAGGCGATAGTCCGTGACATGATGGCCCAAAGTCATCATGATTCAATTGCCACGAGCCAACTTGTTTTTGACAATACCGTGTTAAGCGACCTGGAGGCCAAAGAAAGCATGGCCTCGTGCAAAGAACGCGTTCGAAAAGAACAATCGTTGGAGCGCAGCACGCCGCAGTTTAATTCTCTTCCCGACAAAATCTATCGCATCCTAACGCTCAGCAGCTGGAATGATCGATCGTTGCGAGCCGATACAATCGAGGATTTTCTCGAAAAGTCTTGCACGACCGGCAGCGTTTCCACAACATTCCATACGGACTTGCCTCGGACCTTTATTATCGGCGCGAACGTACACTTCGAGGGATGGCCAATCATGAAAGACGAGACAGCATCGTTCGAGCAAGTATTTCCGGGAGCGGCGGGAATCATCTCATTTTCGCATGTGGGGTTCGATTCCGCGCTGCACGAGGCGGTCGTTTCCGTTTCGTTTGTTTGTGGGGGCTTATGTGGCACGGGTTGGCGCTACATTCTCGAAAAGAAAAGAGGAAGGTGGGAAGTTACCAGCAAATTGATGCGTTGGATGTCGTAGGCGCCTCAGGCAGGTTGGGCCGGGTAGGTACTACTGGGGCGAGGCCGAAGGCGGTCTTAAATCGGGTGAAACGATAAGGGACATCAAGAGCCGCACCTTGATGAACCAAGTCCCTAAAGATGCGCCACCCAGGAGGTTCTTGGCACGGATAAAGATGTCCTACCCGCCACTCGCAAATTTAATTGATCGAGGTCCCAATGCCAGGCGCAGGGCCAATCATTCTGTTCGACAAATCCGCACTCCAGACGCTCACCGCCGATGAAGCGGTGTGGTTCGACACATTCTACATGCCCAGCATGACGCCGCTTTTTTTCGTCGAAACACTGGCGGACCTGGAGAAGGAAATGAAAGAGGGAAGGAGCGCGGAAGATTTTGTGGGTGCGCTCGCGGAAAAAACACCGCTCGGTGGTGGGATCAATGTCCACCATCAGACTCTGAGCCTTGCCGAACTCGCCGGTCAGAAAATAGAAATGAGGCGATTCCCCATCCTGAGCGGCGGACGTCACGTTGCGACTCGCGATGGGAAAAAGAACGTGGTCTTCGATACCGCGCCCGAATACGTTGCACTTAGCAGGTGGGCTGACGGAAATTTCCTCGACCTCGAACGGCAATTCGCGAAGGACTGGCGCGCATCGCTGTCCAACATCGATTTGGATGCCATCTTCGTGCAGGGGCGGGAAATCATCAAACGCGTCGGACGTCCGGGAGATTTGGCAGCGGCTCGAGTGCTGGCTTCGGACCTGCTCGGAAAAACCTCTTCACGTTTCGTGCTGGAAGCATTGAAAGAACTCAAGCCGCCGCGGGCAGCCGAGTACATCGTCAATCGCTGGAAAAAGCTGGGAAGTCCGCCAATAGCCAGCATCGCTCCTTACACCGCACACATTTTCGCCGTGGATCTTTTCTTCTGCCTTGCCCTGGGTGCAGACCTGATTGGGCGAGAGCGGCAAACGAACAAGATCGACATGGCCTATCTCTACTACTTGCCCTTCTGCATGGTGTTCACATCGCGAGACAAGCTTCATGCGAAGACCGCCCGTTTATTCCTGAACAGCGATCAGGTTTTTCTCCCTGGCGACGAACTGAAGGCGGACCTTTCAAAACTCGATGAACACTATTCCAAATTGCCGGATGAAGTGAAATTGCGCGGCGTGATGTCCTTCGCGCATTTTCCGCCGCACGAGGGAGACTTCCTGATTTCTCGTTTGTGGGATCAGCTGATGCGACCCGGCTGGCGGGAATACGCCGCTAACCCGCCCGAGATAGGTACGAAGGAGGAGCAATCAAAAATTCTGGCCAAACTGGATGAAATCACTGATGCACCACCGATGGAGGAACCTCCTGAGTTTTCGATGGAGAGTGCCGACTCGGTGACGATTAAACGCAGCATTCCACTCTATCGGGGAAAGTGGCGGATGCTCCCGCCCGAAGTGGAAAAATCGCCGGACAGAAAAAAATAGCGAACCGTGATCACTCGCTACGTGCCGCTGATAATTAGATCGAGTAGGGCCCAACTCGCAATCTTGAAAGCGAGGTGGGGCTCCCGGAGAGCGCTGTTGCCGCGTTTCGGAACTTCTCGTGAGAGGTCACGGTATTCGAGGCGACGTACTTGGTTGCTATGTTAATTCGAGTCCTATCCGATTTTGTTTAATTTGCGAGTGTCGTACGCACGAAGCCGCTGGCTGCCGGCCTGCGTAGGACTCGGTACGAAACAGGCGCTCGGCGTGTTTACGTTAGCCTCGCCGCGCTGCCTCGATAGCGGCAATGTCGATCTTCTTCATCGTCATCATCGCCTCGAAGGCGCGCTTTGCCTCGCCGCCGCCAGCCGCCAGCGCATCCATTAGCGCGCGCGGGGTGATCTGCCAGGAGAGGCCCCAGCGATCCTTGCACCAACCGCATTGGCCTTCCGTTCCGCCATCGCCGACGATTGCGTTCCAGTAGCGGTCCGTCTCTTCCTGATTGTCCGTCGCAATCTGGAAGGAAAAGGCCTCGGTGTGTTTGAAAGCCGGGCCACCGTTAAGACCGAGACAGGGAATGCCCATGACGGTGAGCTCCACCATAAGCACATCGCCCTTCTTGCCATTTGGATAGTCGCCGGGAGCTTCGTGAACCGCGGTTACTTTGCTATCCGGAAAGGTGGCGGCGTAGAAGCGCGCCGCGTCATGCGCGTCTTTGTTGAACCAGAGGCAGATGGTGTTCTTTGGCTTCATGTCTTGTGCTCCTTGTGCTCCTTGTGCGCGATCAGGGCGAGCGCTGGGGTCTTTGTGTCGGGGTCCGCATCAGCGACTCACCAGGCAGTTGAGGCTATTCAAACACAAGACGACCAGATCGGACTTCGGAACCACTGCTCAAGGCCCTAGTATAACAGGCTGCCAGCGGGTGCTAGCCGGTTGGAACGGCTGGGTATCACTCGGGCATGCGGACGCCGGTCTTAAAACGGGTGGAACGATCAGGAAAGTCAAAAGCCGCACTCACGGCAGAGTCCGGTATGCTCTCTTCCGAGGAGAACATGAGCGTGGCGCCGATCATCCGCACCCTGTCGCAACTGCTACTTGCAAGCCTTCTTTCCCTGCCCTCTCTCCCAGCGCTGGCCCAACAGACCGCCCCTGCTATCCCTTCCACCGGCTTCCCTGGGCTGGACCAGTACCGGGCGTCGCGAGTCGCAATCTACACGGATGATTTCGGGCAACTGGCGCGTTATCGGGAGGCCAATGCCGCGCTCGCGCCGCCGACGCCGAGCGAGAATCGCATCGTATTTCTTGGCGACTCCATCACGGACTACTGGAAGCTGCCAGACTATTTTCCTGGCAAGCCTTACATCAACCGCGGCGTCGATGGGCAGACCACGCCCGAGATGCTGGTGCGTTTCCGCCAGGATGTGATTGATCTGCACCCCAAAGTGGTCGTCATGCTCGCGGGGACCAACGACATCGCTGGGGTCACCGGACGCACGTCTAACGAGGACATCGAGGCCAACTACGCTTCGATGGCCGAGCTGGCGCGTGCCCACCATATCGGTGTGGTGTTTGCCTCGGTGCTGCCGGTGCACAACTACACGCACGATGCTGAGGAATCTTTTGCGCTGCGGCCAAGCGATAGAATCCTGGCGCTAAACAAATGGCTTAAAGATTACTGCGCTAAGAACGGCTTCGTGTATCTCGACTACTTCAGTTCCCTAGTGGACGAACGAGGCATGCTGAAGCGCGATCTGGCTGACGATGGGCTGCATCCCACTGACGCTGGATATAAGATTATGGCGTCCTTGGCGGAGAAGGCGATTCAGAAGGCGCTAGCCGAGAATAGAACCCGCTAAGCGCGTGGCGTAGCGCTGGCGAGCGCGAGAATCGCTCCGCCAAACAGCAGCGTATCCGCAAAGTAGTTGATTCCCTCAACTTGGGCCGCGGCGCTCGGGTCGGAGATTTGCGCGATCAGAATCGGCACATAGATGAACAAAACCAGCAGCAAAATCCACGTGCCGAGATAAGTTGCCGCTATCCGCGTCTTCTTGGCCAGCAGAATGCTCACCCCGGCAACCAGAAGAATGGCGCCCGTCAGATACCCGATGAGCAAGCGCCCCGGAATCCACGCGGGCGTCAGTTTTTCGAGCGGGACTCCCGGGCATCCCGCCGGATGCAGAAAATGTTCAGCGCCAAAAAATATCGCAGCGATCGCGATCAACACACGCCCCACGGTAATGAGCCTGCTTCCGCCTGGCCCGCGCATCGCGCTGCCCGCAAGAATCCAGCCTCCGCCCGCGAACGAAAGTTCGCGGATGACAATCGTCCATGGAATCCGCTCACCCGGGCTGGCGAGAGCTCGCGGGAAATGCAGCATCGCCACAAAAAGAACCATCATGATTCCGAACAGCAATCCGGACCAGCCCACCTGAATTTTTGTGGCGATGCTCAAGGACGCGGCCAGCAACGCAAAGCCGATGAAGTATGCCCAAAACAGAGGCCAGGGGACATACGAGGGCACTCCGAGCATGATGAATCTTGCGCTGGAGAGATGCTCCGCGCCGAAGACCGCCAATGGGACCGCGAAACACAAATTGCTCAAGGCTACGATCTTGTCCAGGCCGCTGGCCCGCGCGATATCGCTCTTCGCAGCCCACAGCGCAACAAGCAGAAGTAGGATGCCGGCGCCGCACATCGAAACCGACGCGGGAGAAATCTCAAAAAATGTGGCGAGAATGGTTGTGTGCATGTGGACGCTAAACGCAAGCTCGCGTGCAGTGAGTCCACTGGCGAGATCTTCCCCGATATTCTAATAGCGCCAGGACTTCAAGCTGCAAAGAGCGCACGAGACTTCGCGACGTCATTGTCCCTCGCCTAGTTCTGGCCTTTTTGGACGAGGGGATTCTACAACAAGGACGCGACGGAATGCTCATGTCCAAGTCCCCTTGGGGATAACGCGCCTAATGATTAATTGCGTCTATTCTGCGACACTAGGCATCTAGTCTACCAAGCGGTCCTGCCGGACCCGAAATTAGCTTCCAGGAGTGACCAATGACTGCACCCATGAATGCACCAATCAATCCCTCTGCTGATCTGCGGATGACGAGAATTCCATTGAATAACGGTTCTGGCCAGATGCCCGCACTGGGCTTTGGCACCCTAATACCAGACAAGGCGTTGACGATAACTGCCACCCGGGACGCGATAGAAGCCGGATTTCGATCCTTCGATTGCGCGGAACGATACCTGAATGAACGCGAGGTGGGTGAGGGGCTGAAGGCGGGGCTGGCCGTTGCAGGGGTCGCGCGCGAAGACATTTTTGTTACCACGAAGCTGTGGAATACGAATCACCGGCCGGAGCGCGTGGAACCGGCGTTCGAGGGGAGCCTGGAGAAACTGGGGCTTAAGTATATCGATGCGTATCTCAGCCACACGCCATTTGCGTTCCAGCCCGGCGACAACTTTGATCCGCGGGATGAAAAAGGCAACCCCATCTACGATCGCGACACGACTTTGCTCGATACTTGGAAGGCGATGGAAACGCTGGTGGATCACGGCAAGTGCCGGGCTATCGGGCTTTCCGACATTACGTTAGAGGCACTGAAGCCGGTCTATGACGCGGCGAGAATCAAGCCAGCGGTGGTGCAAGTGGAATCGCATCCGTATCTGCCGGAAACGGAGCTGCTGGAGTATTGCAAGGAGAGGGGCATTGTGCTTTTGGCTTTTGCGCCGTTAGGCCACGGGATGACGCCGGGGCTGATGCAAGATCCTACGGTTACGGCGGTGGCGGGGCGAGTGGGAAAGACGCCAGCGCAGGTGCTACTGGCTTGGGCGGTGCAGCGCGGTACGGCTCTGCTTACTACGCCGACGACAGCGGCGCGCGCGAAAGAGAATTTCGACATCGCGCGGCTGCCGCAAGACGCATTCGACGAAATTACTGGAATTAAAATTAGGCAGCGGTTGAATCCCGTGGTGAGCACTGGGGTTCCGGGCTTTATTCCGCAGGTCAAATGAATATGGAAGCCAAGCCTCAGCCGGCACAGTCCGGGCAAGAGGAGCAAATTCGTGCGGCGCTGAATGAACATTGGCACGCGTCGGCAGCTGGCGACGCGGAGGCGGAGCACGATATTTACGCTGACGATGCCATCTGTGATTATCCGCAGTCTGGCGAGCGAATTCTTGGGCGAAGAAATTTGCAAGCCTTGCGGAGTCATCATCCCGGCAAACCGTCCGGCTTCGAGGTGAAGCGGATCCTCGGTAAAGGGGATCTGTGGATTACGGAATACTCGATTGTCTACCAGGGGCGACGGTCATACACGGTGAGTATCATGGAGTTCCGCAACGGCAAGGTCGTCCACGAAACGCAGTATTACGCGGATCCCTTCGAAGCGCCTGCTTGGCGGAAACAATGGGTTCAGCAGATCGCGTGAGGCCCTACTGAGGAGAGGAAATTTGCGTGACCGCTAGCCAACCAGCGGAAGCTAGTGTGCAAAACCGCATACTAAGAAATAAACGATGGTGTACAGAACCACAGTCGCATCCATCGCTGCGCCGCCCTTGAAACCCTGTGAGTAGGGGTGGCTTGCGTTTACGATAACCAGATAAACCATAAAGGTCTTTTCAAATAAGCTGTAGATGAGAATCGGCTTCCGCCATTCGACTCTGAACGCGGCGACGATCATGAAGACGCCCATCAGGCCCACCATGATGCCCCAGTGTTGGGTGATGATGGTGTAGTCCGGGACGAACGGAATTTTCCCGACGGTTTCCACTGTCCACCGAGGCCAAAAGGCGTAGAGACTTGCCAAAGCCGTTCCAATCCCGGTAATGACAAAAAATGGTCTGAAGGTAAGGTCGAAAAAGCGTTTCATCTGGTCTCCGTTCGCTACGGCTGGCGTGCTGGACCGATGAGCGGCACGTGTACGGGCTTAGCCATACCGTAGAAGACGACGATCCCCTGGCCCGCGCATCGCGTTGATAGCGCTTCTATGGGCGTACCTATACAGCTGTCGATATCCTGCCAGTTGTTGGTCACCCATACGTTACCTGCAGGATCGATATCGACATCAACCTCCATCTGCAGGCCTCCGCCAACGTAGCCGAGTGGGGGTGAAATTGGATCCCCCGTCTTCATTCCAGGCGGGCAATTATCGGTTCGCACGCCACACAGGTGCGCGAGCTGTCCTGAGGCGCCGGCAAAATTCGAGATCCAAACATTATCGTTGCCATCCACAGCCGCTGCCCAAGGACCTGGGAGACTTGGGCCGAAAAATGGACTACCTGGAAATTGGCTGCCGTCCGGTTTAAGCAAAACTACGCTTCCACCCTCTTTGCCGCCTTTTTGTTCGGACATAAGCTTCGTCAAATAGTCCGAAGCCTTCGCGACACCAGCAGCCTTGAGCCGTACACCCATATCCACCAGATGGGCCATGCCTAGTAACCCACTGCCGAACCGGTTGGTGAGCCAGACGTTGCCCTGACTGTCGATGGCAAGACCGCTACTGTTGAAGCCACCTGTTTTGAAGTTTTCGGTTTTACTGGGATCGGAAGCCGGAAAGCGCGTGAGGTGATCGATGCCGCTATTGGCCACCCAGATGCGGTCCTGCTGATCGATGCCGAGATGAAAGGGAGCTTTAAACGATTTGCACGGTTCCGCGCTGTCGCCCTCGCAAACGATCCGCCCCTGGTTGATGTCACCCTTTGGAAAGTACACCAGCTGGGTCTTCGATATGCACAGCGCCCAAACATCTCCACTGGGAGTGGCGATGATGCCCTGCATCAGACCGAGCCGCCCATTGAACGTGATGCCTTCCGGAGGCGACAGCGGCTTGCCGTTCTTGTCGAATACCGCTATGGACTTGCTGCCGTAGTTGGAGAACCAGGCGTTGTCCTTGGCATCGACGGCCAAACCGAACGAGCCGCCCTCCATTCCACCGCCCGTAAAACCTGTGGTGATTGGCGACAGTGGCCTGCCATTTGGTGCGAATTTGCTCGCGTGGCCCTCCCACAACGAGTCCTGCCCCTGCCAGCCCACGGTGAAGTTGTCGGCGACCCAAAAGTTGCCCTCGCTGTCGAACATGCCTTTGCCGCCTGCGCGTAATCCTCCGCCATCAAACTTGAGCGGCAACACCCAGGCGCTGGGTGCCCAGTTGAGGTACGGCATAAAGGGCACGGAGCGCAGATTATGGTCCTGTGGCGCTGGGTATAAGTAATTCAGCAAACCAAAAAGCTTTTCCGGTTGATACCAAGGATAGCGTGCGATATTTTCCGCTGCCGCCAGCGTGTCTTTCGGATACTCGCCCGTTGGCGAGGTCGCTGCATAGAACAAACTGCTGCAAGCGTCCGCCCGGATCAGGGTCGCACAGCCCGCAAGTACATCGGCCAGCGTAGCGAAATTTGCCATCGTCGGTGTCTGCCCACCGTTTAGCGGGTCTTGAATCGTCCCGCCCCAGCCGCCCGTTTGCATGTCAACAAAATTCGGCACATTGCCCGCCGCGATACGAAGCCCCAGAGCGCTGCCCTGTAGTTTCGAGCCGTCGAGGAATTGTGTGTTGGTCCATACCGACGCGATCGTCGTGAATTCGTTGATCACTACCTTGTCCGGTGGCTTATTCCCGAGCACGGCGAGAAGCGCTATGGCCGGGTTATCTGCGCTACTCTTTTGCGCCTTTGGAACTCCCCCAGTCGCCACAAGATACAGGGAGGAGTCCGTCCCTCGCGCGGCTGTGCTACGAATCTCAAATTGGCCCTGGTCGTTCGTTTTTGCTTCCGCGAGTTTCACGGGCGAATTTGGGCCCGCCGCCCACAAGACGACGGTTGAATTGGCGATGGGATTTCCACCCCCAAGCACTTGCCCGCTTACGTGATCGGCGGCGAACGCCGAAGTGGCGAGCAGCAGCGTGGCGAGCGACAGCGCACACGCCGAATGAAATCGCGTCCAAGTAGAAATGTTCATTTTCCCCTCTCTGCATATCGCACAAAAAGCGCGCCCGACTTAGTTGCTCTCAGCACCGAACGAGATGACCGCGAACCGATATTGCCTTCAGTTTCCCGCACGGCGGAATTGGCAGAAATGACAGGTAAGACGTTCGACCGGCAACTGTCTGTTCGTCAAGGCTAGGTGTATTGTTGTGTCGCGAGGAAATAAGAGACATGGAAATCAAAAGAGTTGGTTCGCAACCCTCGGCGAAGGGCCCGTCAGAGTGGTTCACCGGCACGGTACGAATCGATGCGCTTTTCCAGGCGCCCGACCCGGCGTTCGTGCAAGGCGCGAGCGTAACATTTGAGCCGGGCGCACGAACCGCGTGGCATACGCATCCGCTGGGCCAGACGCTGATCGTCACGGCAGGCTGCGGCTGGGCGCAGCGCGACGGCGGTCCGATCGAGGAGATACGGCCCGGCGATGTGGTCTGGTTTCCGCCCGGCGAGAAGCACTGGCATGGGGCCACGCCGACTACGGCCATGACGCACATCGCCATTCAGGAAAAGCTCAATGGCAAGGTGGTTGACTGGATGGAACAGGTGAGTGAGGAGCAATATCGAAAGTGATCGATGTCGCGGCGAATTTGCCGGCCTCGCACGCATGCCCGATTAAACAGATTCCGGCTTGCGAGCCGCCTGCGATTTAGGTTTGACCGCGACAGGCTTCAATCACGATGAATTCTTCCCAGGCCTTGCCGTCGTCTGATTTTTCGCCGCGATACGTGAAGTGACTCTCGGAAATGTTGGTGTACGTAGCGCGCGTAAATGCGTGAGAAGCCGCAGGCTCCTTCATGCTGTAGGTGATTCCCTTTTCATCGATCCTGACGCCGCCCAGCTCTTCGCTTCCCGGGTTAATCCAGGTGCCATCCAAAGCGTTTAGCCATCTTATGTTCCAGGACTTGTTCTTTGCATCATAGGACCGAAAGTTTAGGCCCAGCACCAGAAGCTCGCCTGCCGGCGTAGTCATGCGGTATTCGTCGGCAATCACAAAGCCATCAAGAATGAAGCGTCCTCCCCATGTGGCTTGCAAACTCTCCCAAGTTCCGTCACCGCGTTTAAGCTTTGCGTCACAACGCCATTCGCCAATCAGAAAGGCGAACCGAGAAAGTTCTGGGGGCGCCTTGGGATTGAGACTCCCATACTCCTGTTGGTTTATTTTCATGGCTCCAAAATCGTCCCTGGCATAACGCAACTTGCAGTTCAGCCTAAGTTAAGGACAAAAGGTAAGTCAACCAAGAGGGCCAACAGGAATAGCCTCCGGCTCAACTCCGGGAAGTTCGAACGCTACGAAGGCATGCGGACCCGCGATAGCGACCCTCCATCTATAGGTTTTGCCGATCCTGTGCGTTCCCGACCGGAGCTCCCCTTGACATTCTACTGGAAGCCGGTCACCCGCAGCCGCTGAATTGTCCGTAGCGCAGGCCCGGCATAATTTGCGGAAAGTACCAAGCAATGTGAGAATAAGGAATGCGAAAAACACTTATTAAAACAACGATAATTTTGGCCGCCGGCATGGTTTTTGCTAGTTACGCTGTGGCACAAACTCCAGCGGCGGGCACACAAACTCCAGCGGCGGGCACACAAACTCCAGCGACGGCTCCCGCAAGCGGCACAGCGCCGACAGCCAAGGCGCAAACTGGCACGGGTTCCACGAGCGGCACCGCGACCAAAACCCCCGCGGCAAAAACCGGGACCGCAACTACCGCGCACACGGCATTTGCTCTGAAGACGGAAAAAGACAAACAAAGCTACGCCATCGGATTGAATATCGGCGGCAACATTGCCAAGCAAATGCAAAAGGACAACGTGGACGTGGATCCCGCGATCATGGCGCGTGGGATGAAAGATGCCTTGGTGGGCGCAAAGCCCTTGATGACCGACGAGGAAGTGAAGGCCACGTTGACCGCGCTGACGACGGTGTTGCGCGCGAAAGCGGAGGCAGAGCGCAAAGTGGAAGAGGCGGCACGAAAAGAAGAAGAGGCAAAGTTGCAGGCTGAGGGGCCGGCAAATAAAACCGCAGGCGAGGCATTCCTGGCGGCCAATAAGGCAAAAGAGGGCGTAGTGACATTGCCCAGCGGCTTGCAGTACAAAATTTTACAGGCTGGCACGGGGCCGAAGCCGACGGTGGACGACGAAGTGATCTGCAATTACAAAGGTACGCTGCTGAACGGGACGGAATTCGACAGTTCTTACAAGCGCGGACAACCGATTAAGATTTCACTGAGCCACGTGATCAAGGGCTGGTCGGAAGCGCTGCAATTGATGCCGGTAGGATCGAAATGGGAGCTGTATGTGCCCTCGGAACTGGCCTACGGAGCGCAGGCTCCGGGACCGCCCATTGGGGCAAACGCGACGCTGGTATTTGAAGTGGAATTGCTCTCGATTCAACCGAAAGGTGCGGCGAAACCAGCGGCCGACGGAACCGGAGCGGGAACAGCGAAACAGTAACGGACCCTAGGCGGTATTTTTTATTTTGACCGGCGCTTGGAACTTTTCTTCCGGGCGCCGGTCATTTCTATTAGGCGTCGCGAACGCGCTGGCGGAACGAATTCGCGACGCGCGATTGCTAACGATTTGGACATGCACAGTCAGTCATGCGCGCCCATCGGTTGCGCGTGTTCGAGGCGTACTCTACACTGAAATTTTGCGTCACAACAAGTGCACGAGACAGGACAGGAGCGATTTTGCGAACGGTGCTTCGTGGGTTGGGCTGGTTGTTGGCAATTTTCCTGCTGGTGGCGTGCGCCGTGGTGTGGTGGTTCGTCTACCGGCCGCTGCCGCAAATCGATGGCCCGCTGAAAGTCGCGGGACTACAGAAGGACGTAACCGTCGAGCGCGACGCCTGGGGTGTGCCGCATATTCGCGCCAGTTCCGTGCAGGACATGCTGGAGGCCCAAGGCTACGTGATGGCACAGGACCGCCTGTGGCAAATGGATTTGTTGCGGCGCGCGGCCCGCGGCGAGCTTTCGGAAATTCTGGGCAAGGCAACGCTGCCAATTGACAGAAACTTTCGCACCATGGGATTTGACCGCGCGGCCGAGCGCGATGCGGCTGAGATGGATGGCGAAACACGCGCGCTTCTGGAAGCCTATGCGCGCGGCATAAATCGCTTTATCGAACAGCATCAGAATCGTTTGCCGCTGGAATTTTCTTTGCTGCGCTACAAACCGCGGCCCTGGAAAGTCTCCGACTCTCTGGCTATCTCCGGATACATGTACCTGACGCTGACCGACACGTGGGAAGAGGAATTGGCGCGAGCCAAGGTCACAGAAAAAGTGGGGGCGGAGCGCGCGAAAGAGCTGTTCGCCGAAGATGCGTCGATGGACCATTTCGTGATTGGCGATCCCAATGTGCCGAATGACGGCGCCAAAGGCGCGCACAAAAACAACGACGACGATGGCGACGATGACGATGATGATGACGACATGAAGCCGGACACCGTGCTAAAAGCAGGCGTTCAGCCAGCACCCGGAACAGCGCAGCCTTCGCGGCAAGCTTGGCCGCAACCCTTGGCACAGCCTCTGGACGAACCGCGGGCTCTTGTAGATCTGACGTCGGCGTTGTCCGCGCCAGCATCACTGTCCGCGTCACCAGATGCCATGTCTGCTGCGGCCGAACTGCTGCCATCCGTGCAAGAATTTTTGCGAACCGCCGATAGCGAAATCCGTCGCGGACTGGGCAGCAACAATTGGGTGGTCAGCGGAACGCACACGGCTTCGGGAAAACCGTTGCTGGCCAACGATACCCATCTGGAACTTTCCGTTCCATCGATCTGGTATCAGCTGCATCTGACGGCACCGGGATGGAACGTGAAAGGTTTGACTCTACCGGGCGCGCCGCTCGTGGTCATCGGACACAACGACAAAATTGCCTGGGGCTTTACGAACAACGGTGCGGACGTGCAGGATTTGTACATCGAAACATTTAATCCCGCCGCGCCGGATGAATATCGCGTCAAAGGTGCGTGGGCAAAAGCGCAGACCATCGACGAAGTCATTAAGGTGAAAGGTCGCCCCGACGAACATTTCCCCGTGGTGCTTACACGCCACGGTCCGGTGGTGCAAAAAGAAGGCGACAAAGCGTATGCGCTGCGCTGGACCGCGACGGAGCCCGGCGGGCTGGCGAACAGCTACAACTTCTTAGGCAAAGCGAAAAATTGGGAAGAGTTTCGCAACGTGCTGAAGAAGGTTTGGGGGCCGGGACAAAACGCGGTCTACGCGGATGTGAATGGAAATATCGGATACGTCATGGCGGCGCGTGTTCCCATCCGCAAAAAAGGGCATGGCGAAGTGCCGGTGCCTGGGGATACCGACGATTACGAATGGACGGGATACATTCCGTTCGAACAGTTGCCGCAGGCGTTTAATCCCGATAGCGGATTCATCGTTACCGCGAACGCGCGCGTGGCGGGGCCGAAATACAAGCCGTATTTGACGGATCGCTGGGAGGAACCGTATCGCACGGCGCGCATTTACGATTTGCTGCATGACAAGCACGATTTGCGCGTCGAAGACATGCTGAAAGTGGAGACGGACACCTACAGCTTTCCGCATTTTTTTCTGGGCGAACAGTTGCTCGGGGCCTCCAAGAAAGTGCAGCCGAAAGATGCGCGCACCAAGCAATTAATTGACGGTCTGAAGGATTGGAATGGCATTGCCGATGCCAATTCGCCAGAAGTATCGTTTCTGGATAACACGCGGCGCGCGGCGCTGCGTCTACTGCTGCAACCTTATCTGGGAAGCGAAACGAGCCTTTATCAATGGCGCAGCATGGCGTTTCTGCAGAGGACGTTGACGGATCGTCCGGCGAATTGGCTGCCGGCGCAATTCAAGAATTATGACGAACTGCTGGCCGCCGCGGCGGATGAAAGCGTGGCGAAAATGGCCGAGCAGACGCGCAGCGAGCGCGTGCAAGACTGGGCCTGGAAGAATTTTGCCGCCCTGGACATGTTCCATCCTCTCGGCCGCGAGGGCCTGCTGAAACGCCTACTGAGCATCACGAACAAGCCGCAATCTGGAACACGCTACAGCGTGCGGGCGGCGACGCAGCATCATGGGCCGGCGATGCGTTTTGTCGCCGATTTGGCGGATTGGGACGATTCGCTGCTGTTAATCACCACGGGAGAATCTGGGCAGCTGGGGAGTTCGCACTACGCGGATCAATTTTCGTACTGGTATGAGGGTAAAGAAATTTTGGCGCCATTCAGCGATGCGGCAGAGTTGAAGGCGCGGCGGCATACGTTGACGTTGCAGCCGGCACCGTGAGCGATCGTCTTGGCCAAGCAAAAGAGTCCGGCACGGAATCGCTTGTCCGCGATATTGGCGGGCGGTGATCGTAGATCTCTCGGTCGCGCCAATTCCGTTGCTGCGCAGGTGCTCCGCAATCCCCAGCTCTTTTCCGAGCTAATGCAATGCATGTGGAGCGACGATGCCGTGATTCGTATGCGTGCTGCGGACGCAGCGGAGAAAGTCTCACTCGAAAAGCCAGAATTCCTGCGGCCCTTCAAGGCAGAGATTCTGGGGTTGGCAGATGAAAGCCAGCAGCAGGAAATGCAATGGCACATGGCGCTGATAATCCCGCGGCTGCAGTTGACCGCACTGGAACGACGGCGAGCGGCGCAGCGATTGAAGAAATATCTAGAAAGTCGCAGCTCCATTGTAAAAACTCACGCGCTGCAGGGCCTGCTGGACTTGGCGGGCGAGGATCAAGAAATGCGAACTGAGGCATTGCAAATTCTCGAAGAAGCGTCTCACAACGGTACCGCGGCGATGAAGGCGCGCGCGCGAAAATTGCTTTCACGAAAGCAATGATGAAAGGGCAGCAACGGGCGACGGTTTTACGCTTCGCCCCACTTCAGCTTATCCCGCAAAATCTCAAAATATGATTTCTTCAATGGCTGAATCAGACGCAACGTTTCCTTGGCGCGCACGATGCGCACAAAATCTGTTGCTTGCAACACAATTCCCTTTTGCCCATCCAGCGTCAGAAACACCGACTCGGTATGCGCCAGCAGTCGCATTTCGATGGAGGACGAATCCCGCACCACCACCGGCCGGTCGGTCAGCGTATGCGGACAGATCGGCGTGATGACGAACGACTCCACCGCCGGATGCACAATCGGTCCGCCGGCAGAAAGCGAATACGCCGTCGATCCCGTGGGCGTCGCCACGATCAAGCCATCTGCGCGATAGCGGCAAACAAAATCCTGATCGATGTGCAATTCCAGATCGATCATGCGCGCCAGGGTACCTTTATTAATTACCGCCTCGTTCAGAACGCGCTGCGTGTCGATGATTTTCCCTTCGCGTTCCAGATCCACCTTCAGCATCACGCGTTCGCTTACCGAGTATCGTCCCGCCAGCGTATCTTCCAGCGCCGGATAAAGTTCCTCGATGGTGAAGCTGGTCAAAAATCCCAAGCTGCCCATGTTGATCGGCAAAATCGGAATCCCGTGCATCGCCGCCACGCGCGCCGCCGCCAGCAGTGTGCCATCGCCACCCAACACCAGCAGGAGTTGCGAGCCAGCCGCCACCTCTTCGCGGGTCTTTCCCGCCCTCGCGCCCGCGGGCAACGATGCTGCCGTCTCTTCGTCGTAAAGCGCCGCAATGCCGCGCTTTGCCAGCCACTCCAGCAGCGACGGCGCCATGGCGGCCAAATTCGATTTCCTCGGCCGCGCGATAATTCCTATCTTCTCAAAATGTACCGGCTGCATGTGTCAGCGATTCTACTCCAGGGCCTTTTTGCGCGCGTGCAGAAAATATTCCTGATTGCCCTCGGCGCCCGCGAGTTTGCTGGGCCGCACGCCCAGCCACTGCAAGCCCGCCGCCGCGCCGGCTTCGCGCACTTGCGCAATGGCCCGGTCGTGCAGCGCGCGATCGGTCACAATTCCGCCTTCGCCAATCTCGTCGCGGCGCAACTCAAACTGTGGTTTTACCAATATGAGCGCGTCGGCTCCATCTCGCGCACAAGCGCTCGCCGGTCCGAGCACTTTGGTCGCGGAAATAAAGGACACATCCACGACCATCAGATCCACTAGCTCAGCTACATCCTCGCGTCGCAACTCGCGCGCGTTGCGTTCCACGCGAAGCACTCGCGGATCCTGCCGCAACTCCCACGCGAGCTGCTCCACATTTACATCCACGGCATAAATCCGCATCACACCTCGCTGCAGCAGACAATCCGTAAACCCACCGGTCGAACTTCCCACATCCAGGCACACGCGTCCCGTCACCTCAATGGCAAAATCTTCGAGCGCTCCCTCGAGTTTGATTCCGCCGCGGCTCACATATTTCTGCGCCCGGCTATTCAACGCAATGCGCGCATCGCTGGGCACCGCGGTTCCTGCCGCGCTGGCGCGTTGCCCGTCAACCTGCACCTCCCCGGCAAGAATCATCGCCAGCGCTTTTTGTGCTGAGTCGGCAATCCCGCGCTCCACCAGCAAAACGTCCAGCCGTTTACGCGATGCTTTCATTTTCGTTTTGGAGTGCGGCGGTTTACCCTGAGCGATTTGCGCGAAGGGCTTGACGCCGCTTTCCCGCGTAGCCCGCATCGCTAACCGACTGTCGCAGCCCGGCCATTTCGCGCTTTCAGGCCATCAGACGAAATGTAGGCTTCGCCAAAATCCTCACGCTCTCCGCAACACCAGAAATTCCGCAATCTCGCGCAAGCGCGCGGCGCGTTCCGCATACGGCTCCAGCGCTGCAATGGCTTTGGTCGCCAATTCATTCGCGATTTCATGCGAGCGCGGCAATCCGTAAAGAGCGGGATAGGTAGCTTTTTGCTGCGCAATATCTTTTCCGGCTGTTTTTCCGAGTGCCGCCGAGGACTCTTCCACATCCAAAATATCGTCAGTAACTTGAAACGCCCAGCCAATGGTCTCGCCAAATTTTCTTAATCGGGTGACATCTTTCGCCTGCGCTCCAGCGCAAAGGGCTCCCGCCGTTACCGACGCGCGAATTAGCGCCGCGGTCTTCGAGCGATGAATGTACTCAAGCATTTTCGCGCCGATGCGTTTGCCCTCGGCCTCGATGTCGGCCATCTGTCCGCCGACCATGCCGTTCACGGTGCCCGCGGCGGTGGCGACTTCCGTCAACATGGCCACGCGGCGTTCGGCATCCACCGGCGTCGCGCCCACCAACTCAAAAGCCAGCGTGAGTAACGCATCTCCGGCCAGAATCGCAGTGGCTTCGCCAAATTGTTTGTGGCACGTGGGCTTGCCGCGCCGCAAATCATCATTGTCCAGCGCCGGCAGATCATCATGAATTAGAGAATAGGTGTGAATGCATTCGATGCCTGAGGCCGGATGCAACGCCGCGCTGATATTCTCGTCAAAAATGCGCGCCGCCTCCAGACACAAAATCGGGCGGATGCGCTTCCCTCCCGCAAACACGCTGTAGCGCATAGCGCCGTGAATGGAGGTCGGCGGCGTTTCTGCCGCGGGCAACAACTTCTCCAGCGCGGCGTCCACCGCAAGGCGATCCTCTTCAAAAAAATCAGGAAGTTTCATCAGGTTTGAGAATTACCGTCTGCGCTCGCGCCCCGTGCGGCCCGGCTAGCGCGCGTCACGATTCCGTCTCCGGCTCAGGATCAAAAGGCTGCGCCACCATCTTGCCGTCCGCCTTCTTCAACAATATCTCCACGCGGCCCTCCGCTTCTTCCAGTTGTTTCTGACATTCGCGCGAAAGCTCCACGCCTTCTTCAAATAATTTCATGGCGTCGTCCAGCGAAAGCTGCGGACTTTCCAGCTTTCGTACCACTTCTTCCAGGCGCGCGAGGGAGCGCTCGAAATCTGGCTTCTTCACGGGTTCCACTTTTTTCGCGATCGGAGGCGTGTTCACTCGTTCACAACTCTTTTCTCGCAACGATTTCAGCGATGATTCATCCCGCTTTGCATTCTAAGCCACGTACGGTACCGGCACAATCCTGAGTGTCGCGGATTACGCCGCGGGAACAAAACCACGAAATCAATTGAGCCATCGCCACGTCGGGGTAAAAGCTGGCAAAGCACGCTGTGCCCCTACACAGAAACCGAGCGCCCCCGGCCATTCCTTCTTTCCTATTCGCTCACGTCGTGGCGGAGCAAATCTTTGCGCGTTTCGCGGCGACGAATTAATTTTGTGCGGCGGCCCTCGACTAAAACTTCGCTTGGTCGACAGCGCGCGTTGTAGTTGGAAGATTGAGCCATGCCGTACGCACCGGCGGTCCAGATGGCTAGCACTTCGCCGGGCCGCACTTCCCCTCCGAGCGACCAATCACGCAAAAAACAATCGCCGGTTTCACAGACAGGGCCGACGATGTCGACCGGATCGATAAGCGCATGGTCGGACCCACTCATGCGATACACGCGCGTGATGGGATGCGTGGCGCCGTAGAGTGCGGGGCGCATCAAATCGTTCATGGCGGCATCGACGATTACAAATTCTTTCCCGCGATTCGTTTTTGTGTAAATGACGCGAGTCAGTAGAACGCCAGCGGCGGCGATGATCGACCGGCCCGGTTCGAGCAGCACGTGCAGGCCGAGAGGTTTGGCGGCGCGCGCAACCATTGCCGCGTAATTTGCGCGCGTGGCGACTTTTTCGTTGGTGTAGCGCGTGCCGAGACCGCCTCCGATATCGAGGTATTGCAGATCGATTCCGGCGCGACGCAGTTCCTTGACATAACTGGCCAAGCGGCGAAACGCATCGCGAAACGGATTCAGCGCAACGATTTGCGACCCGATGTGCGCGCCGATTCCCCGCCAGCGGATGTGCTTGCTGGTTTTATGCGCAAGATAAAGACGTTTGGCGTCGGACCAATCGAGGCCGAATTTGTGGTCGTGGCGGCCGGTGGAAATGTGCGGGTGTCCACCCGCAGCGACGTCAGGGTTGACGCGAATGGCGACGGCCGGCGCAGCGATGCCGCGATGATTGGCGCGGCTGGATTCTTCCAACAAAACTTCCAGCTCGGCTTCGGATTCCACGTTGAAGAGGAGTATGCCCGCGTGCGTGCTGCGTTTCATGGCGCTGCGTTTCGCGACGCGGTACTGCAAAGCTTCGCGAATTTCTTCGCGCGTTTTGCCGACGCCGGAAAAAACAATGCGTTTCCCGGGCACGCCGATTTGACCGAGGCGGTAGAGTTCGCCGCCGCTGACGATATCGAAACCACTGCCGAGTTTTGCGAGGCGCTGCAAGATCGCCAGATTGCCGTTGGATTTCACCGCGAAGCACAGCGTGTGCGACACGACCCGCAAACCGTGATGGAGTTCGCGATAGGCGCTGTTGATGGCGGCGCCGCTGTAAAGATATGTCGGCGTGCCGTATTTTTCTGCGGCGTCCGAAAGCAAAACATTTTCGCAGTAGATTTCGTCGCGTCCGCGGCGGAGCGCTGCGCCGCGCGACTGCCACGTGAAGTGCGGCGTGAACGCGGTGGGGTCGACGAAGGCCGGCGCAGGCTTCGTCGCGGTGCGGCGGGCGCTCATCGCACCTTGGCTGTGACCAGCGTGCGGTCGTCGGAAAGCGGTGCGCTGTGCGTAAAGAGATCCACTTCGCGAAGAATGGCGTCGGATAGTTCGGTGGCGGTAAGTTCGTGGCGCTGCTCGATGAAAGTGCGCAGGCGCTCGGTGCCGAAAAATTGTCCTTCAGAGTTGGAAGCTTCGGCCAGACCATCAGAGTGGAACACCAGAATGTCCCCGGTGGAAAGCGTCACGCCCCATTCGTCGTACGTCGCTTCTTCAAAAATGCCCAGCGGAAAACCGTTGAGTTCAATTTTTCCGCAACGGCCGTCTTTGTAGAGCAGCGGCTGCGATTGGCCGGCGTTGGCAACGCGTAGCTTTTGGCGGCCTTTTTGCCAGGTGGCGAAGCAAGCGGTCATGAAGCGGCCTTCGATGCGCTGTTCGCCGACCACGTGATTCACCTCGCGCAGCAATTCGGCGGGCTGCAACTTTTGCGGGGCGAGACTGCGCATAATACCGATAGCCACAGCGCCATAAAGCGCGGCGGCGGTGCCTTTGCCGCTGACGTCGCCCAGAGCGATACCTAGTTGTTGCGGGCCGTAACGCAAAAATTCGTAAAGGTCGCCGCAGACTTCGCGCGCGGAAAGGTAACGCGCGGCGATATCGAGGCCGTAGTCTTCGGTGGGTACGGGACGCAGCAGCGCGCCCTGAATGCGTTTGGCGGCTTGCAGATCGCGGTCGAGGCGAGCTTCGTCGCGGGCAACTTGTTCGTAGAGTCGGGCGTTTTCCAGCGAAACGGCGAGATTCGCGGCAAGGATGGAAAGCGTTTGCACGTGGTCCGGCGTGAAATAATTTAGTTGTGGGCTTTCGAGATCCAACACGCCGATGACTTTACCTTTGTGGATCATCGGGATGGCCAGTTCCGAGCGCGTTTCCGGATTCACCATGAAGTAGCGGTCATCGACGGTGACGTCTGGAACCACGACGGCTTCGCGCGTAAGGGCGGCGGCGCCGACGATGCCATCGCTGGCGGCTACACGCAATTTGCTTTGCACGCGCTGGCCATGCTTTACGTCAATGCGATGGCGGAAAACTTTTTGACCTTCGTCGTAGAGCATCAGGCTGAGAATCTGGTAGTCGATGACGCGTTTGATTTGTTCGGCGGCACGGCGGAGCAGCTCTTCGACGTCCAGGATGGAGCTGGTCTCGCGGCCAACTTCGTTGAGCAGTAGCAGAGTGTCGGCTTGCTGGCGGACGCGCTCGAAGAGACGAGCGTTTTCGATGGCGATGGAAAGGCGGCTGGCGAGCAGCGTCAAAATCCATTGCTGATCCGCCGTGAAATATCCCAGGTGGCGGCTTTGTACGTCCAGCACACCGATGACTTTACCCTGCAACATCAGCGGGACGGCGAGTTCGGAGCGGACACTATCGATGGCGTTGATGTAACGCGGATCGTTGGCAGTGTCCGAAACGCTCACGGGGTGCGCAGTGGCGGCGGCGGTACCGGTAATGCCCTGCCCCATGGGGATGCGAAGATTTTCCGCCAGGTTGAGCGGGTAGCCGATGGAGAAGCGGTGTTTTAGATAGCTGCCATCGCCTTCTGTCAGGAGGATGCCGAAGATCTCGTAGTCGATATGGCGTTTGATGAGCGCGGCGGAACGAGCCAGGACTTCATCCAGGTTGAGTGACGCGTTGACCTCTTCGCCGATTTCGGCGAGCGTGGCGAGGACCTCCGCGGGAATGTTGGGCGGGATCTCGGCGGCGATGGCAGGTGCGTGAGCTTCAGGGGTCATGCGATATCCATATTATAACAGGCGAACGGAGCCGTGAGATTGAAGGACGGCCGACTCTGGGACACATCGAAAGTTGATTGTGGAGAGAGAATGGCACCCCCACCCCCGGGGTCCCGATGAAAGAGTAAGATTCCATTGGGGTTAGGGGTGATTAGCGCGAAAGAGTAAGATTCTATTGGGGTTACAAGAAATTGATTAGAAAGGCCACGGTCGCACTGTCCCCCGGGTGTTTTTGGCAAAGAGTGCGCAATCGCAACAAAATAATTAAGATACACGAAATTCCGAATTGCAAAGAGTGTGTAACTTATTGAAAAGAAGGGATCAAGTTTGGAGAGGTTGTGTCTACTGATTCGCGGAAATGGGCGACACGCGAAAGCTGGCCGAAAACAGGGTCGGCTGCCTCGAGGGGAGTGGTTAGGTTGGGGAGCGGGTTTCACGAGTTAGCCTAACACGTTCCATGATTCTTGTCAAGGCATATTATTGTGTGATTATCATTCGAACGATCGGCAAAGACGGATTTGCCCCACAAGAGCATTTCGTGGCCTTGCCGAGGCGAACCATTGCGCGATCTTAAGTCCTAGCCTGGTTTTCCCAATCCATCTAGAATGCAGAGAGTTTAGAAGGGTTGTGCGGGGGAGATGTGCGCGAACGCATTAAAATTCGTGAGGAAATGATGAACTGGAAGCGTAAGCCGGGCGTTGCAGAGCGGCGTGATGTGGCTGGCGCGACGTGGTGCTTCATGAGGAAGAGATCTTGAACGGGGAGGGTGGGGCGGCGCGCGGGATTAGTGTGGTGATTCCTAGCTGGAATGGAAGGGCGCTGCTGGAGAAGTTTTTGCCGAGCGTGGTGGAGTCGATCGGGGCGTTTGAAAAATGGAGCGGCCTGGCGGCGGAAATTGTGGTTGCTGACGATGCCAGCGACGATGGCACGGTGGCGTGGCTGGGCGAACACTTCCCTGCCGTGCGTTGCGATACGGCTGCGGTGCGGCGAGGGTTTGCGCCGACGGTGAATCGCGGGGTGCGGGCGGCGAGGTTTTCGTGGGTGTATGTGCTGAATAATGATGTGGCGCTGGAATCGAATACGCTGTGTCCGCTGATTGCGCACTTCGATGATCCGCAAGTGTTCGCGGTTTCTGGGCAAACTTACGACTTTGCTACCGGAAAACTTTACGGCGGAGGGCAATGGGGGGAGTTTCGGCGGGGATTCCTGGGGGTGCACGAGCGCTACTTCGTGCGGGAGCCGGACACGGCGTCGCCGACAATCTCGGGGGAAGCGCCGTATCTTTCGCTGTGGGGTAGCGGAGGTTCGACGCTATACGACCGGGAGAAATATTTGGCGATCGGGGGATTTGAAGAGCTTTTTGCGCCGTATGGTTGGGAGGATGTGGAGATTTGCGTGAAGGCTTGGAAGCAAGGCTTCGCGACACACTACGAGCCGCGGAGCGCAATCTGGCACCAGTTCTCCTCGACGATTGGGCCGCGATTTGGGAGGCGGCGGGTTCGCGCAGTGTACGAACGGAACCGGCTGTGGATGCATTGGATGCATTTGGATACGGCGGGACAGTTTGCGGCGCATGCCGGGATGGTGGTGTTGCGGCTGTTGGGCGATCCGTTTGTGCTGCGCTGGGAGAATTGGAGTGCGTTGTGGCAGGCGGTGCCGGAATTCCCGCGAGTTTGGGCGCGAAGGAAGGAATTGCTGGCGCGGCGGAAATTGATGTTGGTGGAGGTGTTTCGACGGATCGCGGAGGCGATGCGGCGGAAGGAAGTGCAGGCTTATCGGGAGGATGTTGCGCCGGTGCGGGGTTGTCCGTATGTTGCGGGGCGAGAGTGAGTGTGGGGATCGGATAGGTGCGGAAAAAACCGGATGACACCCTAAAGGGTGTCGCTACAAAAGCTCGCAGCCGCATTCAAAAATTATGGCGCGGAAGGAAAACGTTCTAGGACGGTCATGCCGCTGCAGAGGGGGTCGTGGGAGATGCGCCAGCCGTCTTTATAGAGGATGGCGGCGCGATGCTCGTTGATGTGAATATGGAAGTATTCCTCGATGGCGCGGATTACGCCGCGGGCGTTGGGTTGCCCTGCGACGCGGCGGCCGTTGCGCATGCGGTAGATGTTGCTGAGATTGGTGTCGTGGAAGGCGACGCGGCAGCGCGGAGAGAGGTGCGGGAACCACGCGGCGATTTCGGCGACCGTATGTTCGTAAAGGTGGCTGGTATCGATAAAGAGGAAATCGATTTGCGGTTCCAGGGAGCGCAACCGGCACCATTCGGGGAACTGCTTGGCGAACGGAATGTCGTCGGAGTGGACGAAGGTCCAGTTTGGATAGTCGGAGACCTGAGAGCAATCGTCGATATCCACGCTGACCATGGCGGCGTGGTGGGACTTGGCGCAGGAGATTAGTGTTTGCGTGCTGACGCCGCCGCGCGTGCCGAGTTCGACGATCAGCTTGGGAGCGACGGCGTTGCATTCAAAAGAGAGTGTGGGGAGATGGTCGACGATGTCGTTCTGTTTGTTGAAACGCTCGTGGCCATTTAGAACGTTGAGCGTGGAACACCACAACCGGGAGAGAAAATAACGCATGAGCGGTGAAGTTTAGCGGAAAAAACTAGGGGAGACAATATTTGGAGCTGCTGGCGAGGGACAAAGCGTGTTTTTTTCATCGGAGCGTTAAGCTGCGACCCCCAAACTCGGAAGATCGAACCTCAAGAGTAGAAGAAGGTGCACAGCCAGGATTGGCTGTGCCACAGGAGCAGTGTTTAGGAGCCGAAGCGTTGGCGGGCTTCTTCGATGATTTTTACGCCGCTGCTGGAGCCGATGCGAGTGGCACCGGCGGCGACAAATTTTAGGACTTCATCCAGGGTGCGGATTCCGCCGGAAGCTTTTACTCCGATTTCCGAGCCTACAATCCGGCGCATCAGTGCAACGTCTTCTAGCGTGGCGCCAGCACTGCCGAAGCCGGTGGAAGTTTTTACAAAGTCGGCGCCGGCGGCTACGGCCAAGCGACAGGCGCGGACTTTTTCTTCCTCGTTGAGCAAACACGTTTCGATAATTACTTTACAGATGGCGTCGGCATTGTGCGCGGCATCGGTGACGGCGCGGATGTCGGCGGAAACGAGATTGTCGGCGAGAGATTTTAGTCCGCCGATGTGGATGACCATGTCCAATTCGAGGGCGCCGTCGTCGAGAGCCGACTGAGCCTCGGCAAGTTTTGTGGCGGTGAGATTGGCACCGAGAGGAAAGCCGATCACGGCGCATGGCTTCACTTCGGAGTTATGAAGTAAAGCCGAGACGAAAGGCAGATAAACCGGGTTTACGCACACGGAAGCAAATTTTAGGGCTCTGGCTTCTTTGCAGAGGCGTTCGATATCGGCGCGCGTAGCCTCGGGCTTCAAAATGGTGTGATCGATGAGCGCGGCGATGGAGTGGGAATCATGCAATGGATCGACGGGAGTCATTAGGTAGTGGCCTCATTCGGTAACGGAAACCTGTGGTTCGGGCAGCGTGAGAATGCCGACGTCCAATAGATTGCGGTAGCGTTCGGCGTAATCGAGGCCGTAGCCAACGACGAAAGCATTGGGAATTTCGAAGCCGGTGTAATCGGCGCGGACCGGGGTGATGCGGCGCGAAGGTTTATCGAGAAGTACGGCGACGCGCAGGGCTTTGGGCTTGCGCTGCTGAAACACACGCAAAAGATATTGCAGGGTCATTCCGGTATCGAGAATGTCTTCGACGACGATTACGATTTTGCCTTCGATGCTGGAGTCGAGGTCGCGGGTGAGGCGAACCTGGCCGGAGGAGTGAGTATTTTTGCCGTAGCTGGAAACGGCGATGAAATCGAAAGAGACCTCACCGGGAATTTCGCGCGCCAAGTCGGCAAGGAAAAACACCGCGCCTTTCAGTACGCCGACGAGGTGCAGTGGCTCCGAGGCGAAATCTTTGCGGATCTGGTGGGCGATCTCTTGGATGCGATGGCGAATGCGGGTGCGGGAGATGAGAATGCGAACGCTTTCGCCGGGGTGATGAACGGAACTGTCGACGGAATGGTGGACGGGGGCGTGGCCGGAGGAGTCGTCTTTGACGGTTTTTTGAACAATTTTTTTTACTTTTTTCATCAAGCCAGCCTTTTGGCGGAGTGGAAACTTTAACGTAAGAGACGGCGCGGGACAAGATGGTGGGGCCAGCGCGTCTGGAAAACGCCTGATGACACCCTAAAGGGTGTCGCTACAAAAGCTGATCAAAAAGCTCATCGGGGGATTCATCCGATTTTGGCGCAAAGACGTAGTTGTCAGTGAGACTGGCTGCGATTCAGATGCCCCTCCGGCCTGGACGGTTGGAGGTACTGTGCGAATTTATTGAGCTTGATCCAGATGTTGATCAAGGGAGCGCGGCGGGTTGCGACTCGGGGACAGCTGCAACCCGCAGCGCGAGATGGTGGCGCGCGTGGCCAGGCGCTTCCTTGTGTACCATGCTGTAGGAGCTATCAGCATGGATACTTCCAGCACTAATCCCAAAACTCGGCGTGAACCGGAACCTTGGCTGCGCGGAACACTCGCGGAAATTCCAGCGGTGGTGCGGGGCGTTTTACACGCGCTGGAGCTGGCGCGAGAAGATGTAGCGCAATGGTGCGGAACACTGACCCTTGAACAACTCGTGGCGCGGCCGTTCGGCTTGCCCGCCGTGGCGTTTCAATTGCGGCATATCGCGCGCAGCCAGGACCGCTTGCTGACGTATGCGGAGGGTCGTGAACTGAGTGCGGAACAACTGGCGGCATTGCGAGCGGAAATGTTGCCATGCGGGAGTCGTGAGGAATTGCTGCTGGAGTTTGAGACTGCGCTGCAGACGAGTGGTTTACGAGTTCGGGCGCTCAGCGGGGCAGATTTGGAGCAAGCGCGGTTCGTTGGGAAGATGAAGTTACCGAGCACGGTTGGGGGATTGCTGGTTCACGTGGCCGACCATACGCAACGGCACGTTGGTCAGGCGGTTACGACAGCCAAGGTGGTGATCGCTGGCTAAAACGCGAGGCGTGTCGCAATGACGCTAAGAGTTGACGGTAGCGCACGGTAGTCCGTACTCTGAAGTATCCGTGATTGAACTCTCGAAGAACGTTTTGCTGATCGTCAGCGCGCTGTTTCCCATTGTGAATCCGCTGGGGGGCAGCCCTATTTTTTTATCATTGACGCGCGAATATGCGTCGCCGACGAGACGGGCGCTGGCGTGGAAAGTGACGCTGAACTGTTTTTTTCTGTTGGTGGCGTCATTTTTGATCGGGTCGCACATCCTGGCGTTCTTTGGCATATCGATACCGGTGGTGCAGGTGGGCGGCGGATTGATCGTGATTTCGACCGGGTGGACGCTGCTGAGTAAAAAGGACGAGCAGGAGCGGCACGGCCAGGTGCAGAAAAGCGTAAATCCGCTGGATGTTTTTCGCAATGCGTTTTATCCCTTGACGCTGCCGCTAACGGTGGGGCCGGGGTCGATTGCGGTGGCGATCACGTTGGGCGCCAATGAACCGCGGCATTTTGGAGTGGATATCCTGCCGATTGTAGCAGCGGTGATAGGCTCCGCGCTGGTGGCGTTGACGGTTTTTCTTTGCTACGGATTCGCGGACCGGCTTGCGGCCATCCTTGGTGAGAACGGGATGACCATCGTGATGCGACTGTCGTCGTTTCTGCTGGTGTGCATCGGGGTTCAGATTTTGTGGAATGGAGTGAAAGCGCTACTCGAAACCTTGCCAGCACTGGGAGGATAGTGATCGCTCCCGGTAATAGTATAAGATTAAATACGACCCCTCGATGAGACACGAAGCACTGACTTTCTTGATGTGTCCGGACTGTGACGGCGAGCTATCGCTCGATGGCGGTGCCGTGCCTGAAGCGGACGGTCATGTCATGTCCGGTAAACTGAACTGCCAGCGTTGTGCATCACACTTCACAATTCGTAATGGCGTGCTGGTGCTGCTGCCGGCGACAATGGCCAGCGTGAAGCTGGAAACGGCGGCGCGCTTTGCGGAGGAATGGACGCGCTGGAGCGATCTGCGCGATTACTACGAGCAAGAGTTTTTTGACTGGGTTGCGCCGCTGCGCGCGGAAGATTTCGCGGGGCAAACGGTTTTCGAGGGCGGATGCGGAAAAGGGCGGCACACGGCGATCGTGGCGGCGAAGGGAGCCAAAGCGATTGTGGCGCTGGATCTGGGAGAGAGCGCGTTCGTGGCGTTTGCGCACACGCGGAGTTTTGCGAATGCCCATGTGGTGATCGGAGATTTGTTGAAGCCGCCAGTGCGGGCGGTTTTTGATTTGGCGTTTTCGGTGGGAGTTTTGCACCATTTGCCGAATCCCGCGGAGGGATTCGCGAGCCTGGCGTCACGGGTGCGGGACGGCGGGCGTGTGGCGTTCTGGGTATAGGGGCAAAAGGGGAACGAATGGATCACGCGGTATGTTGATCCGTTCCGCAAGGCGATCACTTCGCGGTTGCCGGGGGGATTTCTCTGCGTGGTGTGTATTGTGCCTTCCGCGGGGCTGTGGGCGGTGATCAAACTTTTTTACCGACCCGGCAAGGATGGGAAGGGTCCGCAATGGCTGCCGTACGGCGATTACTTCGCGGCGCTGCACCATTATCCCTTCGATGAAACTCATGCCAACGTGTTTGACCAGTTGGTGACGCCGGTGGCGTATTATCTGCGGGAAGATGAGGTGCAGCCCTGGGTGGCGTCGGGCTTCCGCGATGCGGCATTGCGCTCGCACCGGGGGTACAGCTGGACGGGGCTGGCGACTGTGGAGCGCAGCAAAGCGGCGGAGGAGTAGACGCTGCGAGCTAGATGGCGCTGCAGAATTTCGGTCTACAAAATTCTCTGAAGAAACAGAAATGTCGTCGCGGTAAAAGACGATGATGCGTTCAAAGACGACGATGTGTTCAGAAACGAAGACGTGGGGTGCAGCAAGTTGTGCGGAATAGCTGGATTTACACATAAAAATTGGCGACCACCGATGGAGCGCATCCGGCAAGCCACCGCTACGCTTATTCACCGCGGACCGGACCAGCAGGGTGTGCATGCCGCCGCGATGTTTTCGTGCGGGGCCACGCGGCTGAAGATTATTGATCTTGAGGGTGGAGACCAGCCGATTCTGACGGCGGATGGCGACGTTGGAATCGTGTTCAACGGCGAGATTTATAATCATCTGGAAATTCGCGCGGAGCTGGAGAGTCTCGGTCACAAGTTCGAATCACACTCGGACACGGAAACGGTGTTGCGCGCGTTTGTGCAGTGGGACAAGGAATGTTTTGGGCGGTTGCGCGGAATGTTTGCGGTGGCGGTGTGGAAAGAGTCGGAGCGGCGGCTGGTGCTGGCGCGGGACCGCATGGGCATCAAGCCGCTGTATATCGCGCGGCGAGGTGAGGAGTTATTTTTCGGCTCGGAACTGAAAGCCATTTTCGTGCATCCGGAAATCGAACGGCGCATCAGTTTGCAGGGGCTGGATTGTTACCTGTCGCTGAATTATGTGCCGTGTCCGTGGACACTGGTGGAGGGCATCGAGAAATTGCCGGCGGGAATGTGGCTGGAATGGCGGGACGGCCAGGTCACCAGCGACACGTATTGGAAGTTGCCGTTTGGCGCGCCATCGCGGTGGACGATGGGCGAAGCCAAAGAGGAGCTCGACCGGCTGCTGCAACAATCCGTGCGCGAGCATATGCTTTCGGATGTTCCGCTGGGAATTTGGCTGAGCGGCGGAATGGATTCGACCACCATCCTGCATTATGCTTCGCGGGCAACGTCGGCGCGGCTGAAAACGTTTTCGATCACCTACCGCGGGCGGAGTTTTGACGAGAGAAAATTTGTGCACCGCGCGGTGAAGCAGTACGAAACGGAGCACGAAGAGCTGGACCTGACGCCCGAGCAAGACCTGCAAGGCGCGATCGAAGAATTTGCGTATTACTCGGACGAGCCGAACGCCGATGCGGGCTCGCTGCCGGTATGGTTCCTTTCGAAATTGTGCAAGAAGAGCACCACGGTGGCGCTGAGCGGTGAGGGCGCGGACGAACTTTTTGCGGGGTACGTGACGTGCCGGGCGGATATTTTAGCCGGCCGCGCGCGGTACGTTCCCAGAGGGCTGATACGGACGGCGCTGGCAGCGGCGCGGCAACTGCCGGTCTCCGATGAAAAAATCAGCTTCGAATACAAACTGAAGCGCTTTCTCGAAGGCAGTCTGCTGTCTCCGGGCGACGCGCACGTCTTCTGGAATGGCACATTCAGCGGCAACGAAAAACAATCGCTGCTAAAAAGGAAATTGCCGGGAAGTTTTCACGCACTGATGGGCGAGATGGACAAACTGCCGGAATCTCGCGATCTGCTGGCGCCGCTGTTGTGGTTCGATCAAAAATATTATTTGGCGGACGACATCCTGGTGAAGAGCGACCGCATGAGCATGGCGCACGCGGTGGAGGTGCGGCCGCCATTTCTGGACCACCGCATCGTGGAGTTTGCCGCAACGCTCCCACCGGGCCTAAAAATTCGAGGGGCGCGCCAAAAACTGGTGCTGCGCGAATTGCGCCGCGACAAGCTACCGCCGACGATTCTGGACGGCAAGAAGACCGGCTTCGATATTCCCGCGCACGAATGGCTGCGCGGACCGCTGCGTTCGCTACTGGAGGAAACGCTGCGCGAAGGCATGAGGACGCACGGCGATCTTTTCGACGCCGCGCTTGTTGAGGAACTGCTGCAACGGCATTTGAACCGCCAGGCGAATCTTGGCTATCACTTGTGGGGCCTGCTGATACTATTCTTGTGGATGAAAAAATGGGAAATTCAGTCCACAACGAATCGGGCAACACAAACTCTATCTTTGGCCACGGCTGGCTCGTAATCTTCCGCAGTCTGCCAATCGCCGGTCATGCGCCAGGAATTTTCCAGGGAGCGGCGTCCTACCTTGCCGCTTAATGATCCCGCACCGTCGCCGGAGCAGTCTTTGGCCAGACCTTCCCTCACAAGAGTGGTCGTGGCGTTGCTCCGCCTGGCGCTCGCCGCGGTGATTTTGACGTATCTATACCGGTCGGGCGTCATCAACTTCCGCCCGCTGGCGAAGCTGCTGCCGGCGTGGCCTATCACCATTGCCGCCGTGGCGATATTGCTGCTGGACGTTTTTCTGATGGCGATTCGAACGTCCTGGATGGTGCGGCCAGTGGGCTTGCATCTGGCGGTGAGGAAATCGTTCCAACTGAACTTGGTGGCCGCGTTTTTTACGAACGTCGTTCCGGGCGCGGCGGGCGGCGATATCGCGCGGCTGTATTACACGGGCAAGGGAAACCGCGGCAACCGCGTGGAAGTTGCCACCGTGGTGTTGCTGGACCGTGGCATGGGACTTTTTTCCATGCTGATGCTGCCGCTGGTGTTCGCGCCGTTTTTCAGCGGGATGCTGCGAGACTTGCCGGTGCTAAGAAATTTGCTTTTGCTGGATGCGCTGGCCGCCGCGAGCATTCTGATTCCAATTCTATTGTGCGTGCACAATGGGCCGATTCGCGGACTGCTCTCGCGGATATTCCTGCGCTGGAATCGTTGGGGGAGTGTTGCAGAGCGAGTGCTCGCCAGCATCGGCGCGTTCAAAAACAGCGGCGACGCGCTGCTGCGGTCGTTGGGAATTGCCATGATGGCGAATCTATCGGTAATCGCCGTGATGGCCCTGGCGTTTGTGGTGCTGAATCCTGCGTGGCTTTCCATGAAAATGATTCTGGTGGTTCCCATGGGCGAAATTGCGAACTGCCTGCCGTTGACGCCCGGAGGCCTAGGAGTTGGAGAGGCGGCGTTCCACTCGCTGTTTGAGATGAGCGGTCTGCAGGGCGGCGTGGAGGCCTTGCTGTGCTGGCGAATCTGGAGGGCACTGGTTGGGTTGATCGGACTGGGCGTGTACCTGAGCGGCTTGGGGCGCGTGGTATTTGAAGGAGACGCTTTCGCCTCGCCCGAGAAAAACGGCCTTGCATTGCCACCCGGCGAATGTAAAAAATAGATACGGCGATAATTTCCAGGAGAATCCTGCAGATCGTAATTTTTTCTCAGCGCGATAGCGGCCTTCGCTATTAGCGCCGGGACTTTGCGATAGCACGGCGCGATTCTTCCAGAAGTGATTCGCGCACGGGCCTGCAATTCGTTTACAATATATGCAGCCCAAATATGTAGTCTGAGTTTTAGCGGAACAGTGGCGTGGGCCCGCACGTCGCAGCCTCGGATGGCTGCGTTTCATTAGTAGATGCCAACACTCGGAGGGGATTACATGAAGATTGCCGTGCTCGGTGGCGACGGCTACTGCGGTTGGGCCACAGCCCTGTATTTATCGCAAAAAGGGCATTCAGTCGCGATTATTGATAATTATTTGCGCCGGCAGTGGGATCACGAACTGGGCGCGCAAACGCTCACGCCTATCCGACCTCTCACGGATCGCCTGCGGGTATGGCAGAACCTGACCGGCAAGACCATCGAACTGTTTGTGGGCGACGTGGCGGATTACGATTTTCTTTCGACCACCTTGCGGGACTTCGCGCCCGAAGCGTTGGTGCATTTTGCCGAACAGCGCTCCGCCCCGTATTCGATGATCGACCGCAAACACGCGGTGTTCACGCAGGTGAACAACGTGGTGGGCACACTGAACGTGCTGTTCGCGATTCGCGAGCTGAATACGGACTGTCACCTGATCAAGCTGGGCACCATGGGCGAATACGGCACGCCGAATATCGACATTGAAGAAGGCTACATCACCATCGAGCACAACGGGCGCAAAGACGTGCTGCCCTTCCCGAAACAGCCGGGCTCGTTCTATCACCTATCGAAGGTGCACGATTCTCACAACATGATGTTTGCCTGCAAGATCTGGGGATTGCGCGCCACGGATTTGAATCAGGGCGTGGTGTACGGCACCACCACCGATGAAACAGCTATGGACGAAGCGCTGATCAACCGCTTTGACTACGACGACGTTTTCGGCACGGTTCTGAATCGCTTCTGCGTGCAGGCGGCCATCGGGCAACCTTTGACGGTATACGGCAAGGGCGGGCAGACGCGCGGTTTTCTGGATATTCGCGACACGGTGCGATGCATCGAAATCGCCTGCGAGAATCCGGCGAAAAAGGGCGAGTGCCGCGTGTACAACCAGTTCACCGAGCGCTTCTCGGTGCTGGACCTGGCGCACATGGTGGAAGCCGCGGGCAAAAAACTTGGATTGAGCGTGGAGATCGACCATCTTCCCGATCCACGCGTGGAAGCCGAAGAACACTACTACAACGCGAAACATTCCAAGCTGGTGGACCTGGGACTCGAACCGCATCTGCTTTCCGATGCGCTGCTCGATTCGCTGATGAATATAGCGTTGCAATATCGCGATCGCATCGACGCTTCGCTGATGCTGCCGCAGGTCAACTGGCGCGAACCGCGCAACGAGCGCCGCATGCAGATGAGCATGCCCACGCGAGCGGGTCACGCGGAGGCCGGCGACAAGCCGCTGGCAAAAGCAAAGCGCCGCTAACTGCTGAATCGTTTAGAAACCGATTCTTGCCCTTGAAGATCACTTGCCCTACGACCACCGGGTGTAAACGCCCGGTGGTTTGTTTCTAGAGGCGCTCAAAAAAAAACAGCTCACGGAAATAAAATGACTCAGCCATGAAAGAAGCCGCCGGTTTTCACTTCAAGACGTATCTGCTGATCGCCTTCATCGCATTTTTTGCCCCGCTCGGAAATGTGCTACTCGGAAAAGGGATGAAGAATGTTGGCTCGGCCAGAAACTGGGCGCCCAGCGAGGTGGTACAAATTCTGGAACGCATTCTCGGCTCCGGGTACATCTGGCTGGGGATCGCCTCGCTGCTTACTTTTTTTGTAGCCTACATGCTGGTGCTCACCTGGGCGGACTACAGCTATGTGCAGCCGTCGTCCTCGCTGGCGTACGCGGTGACCGGCGTGCTTAGTTATTTCCTGCTCGGAGAGACGATTACTCCGCTGCGCTGGCTCGGGATTGCGGTGATCTGCGTGGGCGTCTTCGTAGTGGGCCACACACCGCCGCGCACCACGGAGCCCGCATAGCTATGCTGGAATTTCTCATTCTTACGCTGCTGGTGGTTTCGGGAACTGGCGGAGAGCTGTGCGTCTCGCACGCTATGAAACAAATTGGCGAGGTGCATGACTTCCGTCCGTTGGCGCTGATTAAATTCATTTTGCGTGCGCTGCGCGTAGGCTGGATGTGGCTGGGCGTGGCCATGATGGCGCTGGCGTTTTTCTCGCTGCTGGCGATGCTATCGTTCGAGAACGTCAGTTTTGTGGTGCCGGTGACGGCGCTGAGTTACGCCGCGGGCGCCGTGGGCGCGGCAATTTTCTTGCGCGAACGGATTAACACGCAGCGCTGGGTGGGCGTCGCCATCGTCTGCGTGGGCGTGACGATCGTTTGGCTCAGCCACCGCTAGAGACTGGTTTCAAAGCGTTACTGCTTCGGTTCGTCGGTTGGCCGCGCTGCTCCGATCTTGATGGTCGAACCGAATCGCTTGTAGTTCGCATAGCGCACCGTCATGTGGATGCGCACGTCGCCAGAACTGAAGTGCAGCGTGTCGTTGGAACGCGTGTACGTCGGAAACCAGTAGTTCCCTTCGATATTCTCGCGAAATGTTTCGAAACGCGGAAAAACGTTTTCGCTACCGTGCTTCTTGATGTCCGGAACGGCTTTTCCGTCGGTCTTCACGATGCCGTAGGTTTTATCCTCCACCCAGACGCGTCCCTGAAAATAGCGCTGATTCTTCTCGAGCACCTTGGGGCCCACGTCAAAAACGTAGGTGGTCAGTTCGTCCACCTGCTGGCGGCCGACATACTTGACGTCATACTTTGGCAATTCCTGGGTGGTCAGCACGAAAGGCTGCACATGTTCGAGGTCGTCGATATCTTGTTGCGACACGGTAATGCGCTGCAGCGAAGGAACCGGCGCGTCGGTGACGTGCTCTACTCGCTTGCCACCGGGAGTAAACACAATGTCGCTGGTCATGCGATATTCGCCGTCGGGCTGACCGTCGGGATCGATAGTTTGCATCACAAAGGTCTGCGTATACGTGTAATTGTCCCGCTCGGTTTTAAATTCGGCTTCGCGCGCGGCGAATTTCTGAATGATCTGGTCCACGGGGATCGCCGGCGGCGCGGTGTCAACGTGCGAACCGGTTTGCGGGGTAACTTTATCCGGGGCGCTTTCCGGCGGGCGAACTGGAGGCGGAGCTTGCGTTTGTGACGGTGGCGGGACCGGCAATGGACCGGGCGCTTCCTGCGCGGCTGCTGGGTCGCAAGTTAACAGCACGCCAGCACACGCCAATGACAGCGCGAGAAACACCGCAGAATCGACTTTCTTGGACTGCAAACTATCCCCGCTCATCGCCTGCTCCTTAGCTTTCGTGCATCGCGAGCGCCGCGATGCGGCCGGAATTTCGTGGCTTGGCCAAAAAATCTCATGCAAGGCCGCACAACCTCTAGGATGCATGAAAACAGCCTTTCGTAACCACTCTGTTTTCAGTATTCCGCGCGGTGCGACAGATAGTTCCAGCGACATTCCGTGTGCAAGGAGGTCGCGATTCCGCCTCTCGTAGGGGCTGACTCAGTGCGTCGAAACCACGGAGCCCGCCACGGTGGCTGGTGGCAGAAAGAAATCTCTGGGCGACTGCACGAATCGCCGCAGAAGCGTCCGGAGAATTTCGAGGTGATCCTTGGATGAAACGTCTTGCGCGCGCAACGCCAGCATCAGCGCCAGATAAAAACTAACCGCGAGGTTCAAGACGAACGTAAAAGCAATGCCGAGCGCGGCCCAATAGAGATCCCCGTGGTCGATGGCTTCGCGGCCCAGCGACGCGGAGGAAAGCGCCACCGTTCCGGTCGAAAGCGTGACGTGCCGTACGTCAATCGGCAATCCGAAAAATCGCGCCAACGGAGGCGTCATCCCCAGCATGAATCCCAGCGCGATGCTGCCGCCCCAGCCAGATACGTTGCGCGAGAACACGTCGGAGATGCGCGTCAAGGTCTGGCGTCGCAACAGGCCTGCAAGGCGGTGGTCCGCGATGGCTTGCGGCAGGCGGTTGTATACCGCCCAATTTTCGATCCATCCACCAACTAAACTGGAAACCCACAGAATCACGCCGGTCAGTGCCGCGAAGAGAATGGTGCCACTGCGAAAAGGATTGAGCGACTCCACGGTGTGCTGCGCGGTATCTTCAGAAATGAACGGCGCGCCTGTGGCGTAGCGCCAGGCAAAACTGAAAGCCATCGCACCGAAGCAAACGGCAATAATATTTCCCAGTGCAGCCGCGAGCTGCGAGCGAAAAATTCGTGCCACGAAGGTTACCAGTTCGTCGCTTTGCGACGCATCGCGGCAGCGGTGCACGATACGCGCAAGCGCGGCGCCGGTCATTGAGGGCTGCTTGGTGGCCAGCACCAAGCCGAAAATCTGCAGCAAAATAAAGCTTACGGCATAGTTGAGCCCGGAGATAAAACCTTCGACGAACAGCGGCAGTCCGGAATGCGTGACCACCATTTTTATGCCGGCGGTTGCTACGGTCAGCAAGCCTCCGCCCAGCGCCGCGCGCCACATCAGCCAGTACTCGCTGCGATCCGCGGTGATGTAGTGTTCGCCGGTCTTTCCCGCCGACTCGGTGATTTTGCGGGCCAGCAGCCGCAGGCTATTGTGCGCCAGACGGCGAATGCTGCGGTCTTCGACCCGTCCCCGGACCACGTCCGTGAGCAAACGTTGCGCCGCGTTTTTCGTCTCGTGGCCGGGCGCAGCTACGAGCACGGCGGCGAGGGCTTCGACGCGCAACAGACTGAGGCGAATCACGTCGAGTACGTACACCACGTCCAGGTTCACGCCGTTGGCATCGAGATTGTTCACGATGGACTGCAGTTCCGCGCGGCAGTCGGCTACCGTTTGTCTTAAGCCTTTATCAGCTAGCGCGATTCCGTCGTGGGTTTTGACGGCGGTGACAAGCGCGTCGGCGCTTCTGGTCAGGCGATAAAAGGGCGATTGCTGGATCGGGCCGGGGCGGGAACGCATGCGTAGCTCTTCGGAAAGTCCCAAGCCCTGAACACGCGCCCCGAGCAAGCTGAGAGCATCGAGCAGCGTCTCGACCATCGGCGGCCAGGCGTCGGAATCCTCCGAAGGCGCAGCCAGCGAAACGATGCGATCAAAACGTTCCGGCGGCGTATCAAAGAAACGATCGACCTGCTTGCGACTCGGAAACATGCGCAAAAACAATTTCGAAAGGTCGGTATCTTCACGCGATGAAGGGAGCAGAATGCGTGAAAGGCGTTCGGATGTTTCCGCCAGCAAGCCGCGATCGCTGGGGAGGCCGGACGTTGAAAAAAACGTTAGCCCGTCGGTTTCGCGAAGAATAAGGGCGATGCTTTCGCGGTAGCGCGCCAGAACTTCCGGTGAGGATTCGAGAATGGTCGTCCATACCAAACTGCGCTTGCTGTTGGGGTCCGCAACTTCTTCCGCCGCGTCCGGGCCCACCGGTAACGGACTGCAAATCGCGTTATCCCGTTCGCGGGTCCAGGAATAAAGAGCGACGAACGCGTCAAGTCGCTGTGGAAGAACGGACGCCGCGGTTAACGCATCCGCTTTTCGCGCCAACAGCTGCAGCGAAGAGTTGCTGCGCGCTTCCGGCGGGAACAACGACAAAATCAGTTCCTGGGTAGACTCCACGATTCAACCTTGGGCTTGGGTAGCCGGCGGATCGTTTACGGCGCGAATTCCGCGACCAAGGATACCGTGGGCGGCCTGCTTTGCGCCAATGCGGAGTTCGCCTGATACAGCTGCGCCGGCTGAAAACAAGAACATGCTGGGAATTCGTTACAAAATCCTAATCAAGACTGGCGGCTACCGACTAATGCGTGGACTTCGTTAACGCCGTGGCTCGCGCCACGTCGGCGTCCGCCAACTTCGTCGTGGCATCGACCTGCGCATAGATTCTTCCGCGTTGCTCGTAGAGTTCCGCGCGATCGGGATACTTTGCTATCAACTCCGTATAAGCGCCGATGGCGTCGAACCACACGCGGTGGTCGGTGAAAACATTCGCACGGGCCAGACCGGTTTGGTAAGCATCCGCACCATGCGCCGCCGCCAGCGCTTTGTCGATGGCCTGCCTCTCCGCCGCGGAAACCACTTTGATGCCGAGTGGATCGCCCGCCGTAGTGGCCGGCAAAACTTGCACTCGCCAGTAGTAGATTTCGCCGGCACGTAATTTGCTTTGGCCGGCGGGTAGCTCATAGTGGGTGTCCTTAACCGGCTGCTTTACGATTTGCGTTTCGTCTTCGTCGGTGATCAGCAATACGTAACCGTCGTTCTTGCCTTCCGAGTCCCACTGAAACAGCGCAGCACCTCCGTAGAACTTGGCGAGCTTAGGTGCATAGAGAGTGGCGGAGGGAAAGGACGCGCCGCGGCTGCCGCCAAACATGGTGGACATTTTCTTGGCCTTTTCGTCGGAAAGGTCGAAACCGGAAAGATCGGCATCCGCGTGCTTTTTTGCGGGCTTGGCGGTGCTGTCGTTGGAGGCGTTGGCGGCCGGCTTGGACCCTTGCGCCGGAGGCGTAGCTTGTTGCGCGTTGCCCACCAGCGCGACGCTCGTCAACAGCAATGCTCCAAAAATGAACGGGCAGGCGATCGAAAGCTTCATGAGTGCACCTCAACGGTAGATTCCTTCTGCACACTGTAAAGCGGAATGGCGGAGGTAAAGCCACGCACTTGCGCCTCACCTAAAGATACGGTTGTAAATTCATCTCGGATGAATTCCCACGTCGCTGGGCTGATCACGATGGGGGTCTTGAAGTCCTTCGTAAGGGCCTCCAACCGCGACGCCAAATTCACCGCTTCCCCGATTACCGAGTATTCCAGGCGGTCTGGCGAACCCACGTTCCCGGCGGTCACCGTTCCGCTATGTATGCCGATGCCGATCTTCATTTCTGGCTGCCCCGCGGGAAGATTGGCGTTCCATTTGTCCATGCGTGCAAGCATTTCAATGGCGCACCGGGTGGCGCGGCAAGCGTCTTCGCGAGCACCCTCGGTTAATGGCGCACCGAATACCACCATGATGCCGTCGCCGATGAATTTATTCAGGAAACCGCGATTTTCCTTGATCACTTCCGCCATGGCCGTCAGATAGCGGTTCAGCCACGCCAGCACTTCATGCGACGGCACGCCCGCGGTCATGGCCGTGAAGCCGCGAATATCGGAAAACAAAATCGTGGCTACACGTTCTTCCCCGCCGAGAACGATTTCATCGCGACGTTTCCAGATTTCCGCCGCCACGTCAGCAGAGACGTAGCGTTCGAACAGTCCCATGATTTGGCGGCGTTCCGCTTCCATCAATTTTTTCTCGCGGCGTTCTTCCACGGAGCGGTAACCCAGTCCGGCGGGTAGCGCCAAAACAATGCAAGCTTCTAAGGAAAGAAATGGAATCCAGATGTGATGACCGAACATCACGACCGCCACGCCAAAAATCGCCGCCGCCAAGACTAGGTACATACCCAGCGCCACATACCACTTGCTACGAAATCCCAGTGCGATCACGAGAAATGCCAACGCCACGCCGGCACACCATTGTGGCAACGGACCCAAGCGCTTCAAAAACTCGCCATTGAGCAGCATGGCCACCGCCGCGGCGTGCACCTCAGTCCCTGATAGCCGAGTGCGTGGTTTAGAGCTGCCCTGCTCTTTGATTTCAACTCCAGCCTCCGTCACCGGCGTGACGAAAAGATCTTTACCCAGCTCGCTGGTCTGGCCGATCATTACGATCTTTCCTCGAAAGACCGCAGGGTCAAATCCTTTCGAAAGTACCTCTTGCACTGAAATTGCGAGTACGGGAGCCGATGGATGAAGGTGGATCCAGGCGGAAGCCGGGCTGACGGTGGCTAGGGGAATTTCCGCCGTGCCGAACAAAATGCGCCCGTTAGCGCCCGGAAGCAAATGTCGATCTGAAAAAGCTCTCGCCACCACAACGGGAAACGAAAATCCCTTATATTTCGAGGTCGCCATCTTTAAGAGCATGCGCCGCGCAGATCCGTCTGCATCGGTCGGAACATCCCCGAAGCCCACGTCCAGCGCACCGTCCGCAAATTCTGGCAAAGGCTCTCTGAGCGAAAACTGATCGAAGCCGTACTCGCTCACCAGAATTACGTTGCCGGCGTCCGCGATAATCGACGCCAGTTGTTTATCGTCCGCTCCGGCGTGCTCTTGCTCGCGTTTCAGATCAAGAATCACGTCCAGCCCGATGACCGCGGGCTTGCCGGAAGAAATTTTCTGTAAGACATCTCCGAGGAGCGCGCGCGGAATCGGGAAGGCGTTGTAGCGCTGCACCGTCTCCTCGTCGAAATCCACGTACACAATTTCCGGAGGCGGCGTCTCCTTCTTCTGTCGGGCGACCAGCAAGTCGTAACCGTGTAGCTCGGGCACCTCGAGAAGTCCCAGGTAGTCCCCTAAATACACCGTCGCCGCAGCCAGTAATGCCAGAATTCCCGTCAGTACCCATCGTGCGACGCCGCTTCTCAGCGATGGAACGAGGGCGTCTTTACGCGGCGACTCTTGCGACGTAGGCTTTGCCGCATTTCCCTGGGAACTGTTCGCTTGTGAATTCGAATTTCCGGTCATTTTTGCGTTCGTGGAAGATGCACGAGCGGCGCAGCGCGCAACGTCAAAACAAAAGCATATTCCGTCGTTTCAGACTAACGGCCCGGCGCGCCACTAGCTTTGCGTGAAGCGGCGGGAGTTTCCGTCGAACTTCGGCTCGTGCCGCGCAGCGCCGAACCAGCCAGCGGGATGCGCTCGGCCAGTCCGGGCCCGGCCATGGGGCTTTGATTTCCGCTGGTGGCCTTGGCAACGTTGTCGTGTACGTAGGCATAAAGCTCGCCGGCCGTCACCGTACCGTCCTTGTTGGCGTCAGCTTCGCCGTGCAGGCCTTTCAGTAAATAATACGTAAACACGCCGTGTCCGCCTCCGTACTGATCCGATTCGTACGAAAGCTGGCTAACGTCGCTGCCAGTGATTACCGCGCGAGCTGTATCGTTTGCGTAGGACGCCATGTATTGATTCACAAGATTGTTCGAGTTGGTTTTTTTGCTGCGGGCGCGCGCGCCGCTGAAGCCAAAGCTATGGCAGGTATCCGCGAACGTTACCACGCGCTTGGCCTTCAACACATTGGTAAAGACATCCTGAATCTGGCGCATCGGAAACGCCGTGCCGCCCATGTCATCTAGCTTCGTGTCGTAGGTCAGCAAATAAAGATTGCGCGGATCGTTGGGATCGGGCGCTCCGTGCCCGGCGATGTAAATCACCACTTCGTCGGTCGGCTGTGCCTGCGTCAAAAACGTATAAAAAGCGCTGCGCACATTCTGCGACGTCGCGTCATTATTCAGAAGCACGCGCACGTGGTCCTGCGGAAACGATCCGCCCTCCGGCGAAAGCAGAAAATCGCGAAAGTCCTTCGCGTCGCGGTCCGCGAATTGCAAATTGGAGAGCCCATTGCCCGAATTCTGATATTGCGCGATCCCAATCACCACCGCGAACCTGCCCGTCGACGCGCGGTCCGGCGTTATGCTACGCCGCGCGACTACCACCGGCTTCTCCTCCGTTTGCAACAGGAAAGAAGCGTAGTGCACGCGTTCCATGCCATCCTTGTATTCCAGCTCCACCGAGTTGCGCCCCGGGTGCAAACGAAATCCGGCGCGGTGTCCCAAGTCGAACTTGCAAAGAATCCCGTCGTTATCGCTGGACACGGTCATTACAATATTCGCGGATTCCGTATTGATCTTCGCGTAGATGCTTCCGTAGCTTACCTGCTGCGGATTTTTCGAGATGCGAATATTCATCGCATCAAAATTGGGATTCTCGATGGTGGCGGACAGGTTGGCATCCAGATTGAATTCCAGCGAGGGGATCTGCAACACGATAGGCTCGCTGCCATCGTCGGCATTGGCCGGCAGAAAAGCTACCGCAGCCAGAACTCCCGCCAGAATCGTAAGCTGTGCGCGCATATTTACCGCCGTTGCCAGCGAATGTACGTGAGCCAGCAAGCGCTTGTCAATCGCCGCGTGCCGTGGCACCTTGGCTTTTTAGAATTTGCGAATCAGTCTTTGACACGCAGCCGCCTCTGGATTCACTATCTTGGTCAGCTAAGCAGCACTTTCCCGGCCGTCCCCTTAAACGGTTATCAGAACGAAGGAGAACTTATGATCAAGAGTAGTGGGTCCATGCGCCTTGCGCTCATGGCCCTCGCAGTCGCCTTCACCAGCGTGCAGGTGTCCGCGCAAACCGCAACCGAATACACCGACAAAGATAAACAAAGGCTGGCCGCAATCGCCCAGCGCCCCGATGTGCAAAAACGCATCGCCGACGCGTGGGATGCCCGCCGCCGTGAAGACATGGAGTACGCCTTCAACGTCAACCAGTCTTCGCGCCTCGGTGAGCTTTCCCCCACCGCTCTCGCTGAATTCCGTCAAAAATTCGGCGAACTCTACAACAATCCGATTCTGCTGCGTTACGTAAATTCCCTCGGACAAAAAGTTGTTCCTGATGGCTCGCCCAACTTGTACTCTTTCCGCCTACTGCTTGACCCCGTCCCACGAGCCGAAGCGCTCTCCACTGGCACCATCTATATCTCCACTGGTCTCGTCGCGCTGCTCGATGACGAAGCCCAGCTTGCCTACGTACTAGGCCACGAGATTGCCCACGTCGAACGCCGCCACGCCTACAACGAAATTAAGAACACCATCCTTGAAGAAGAGTTCGACAAGGAAAAAGGCGCGGACGTTCAGAAAAAGAAAGCCATCTTCGGAGCCGCCGCGGCACTTGGCGGAGCGGCCATCGGCGGAGCGGCGGGTGGCGCCTCGGGCGCTTTCTACGGCGGCCTAATCGGCGGCGCAGCCGGAGTCATCGGCGGGGCGCTGCTTTTCCGCAACAAATTCGTGCCCACCGAATGGTCCACCGTGTATGAAAATGAGGCCGACGAAGCCGGCCTGAAATATATGCTCGATCGCAGCTACGACGCGCGGGAAATCCCCCGCATGTATGCGCGACTGGACAACCTCGTCGGACGCGATAGTCGCGTCGGCTTAGGTTTCATCGGCAATCCCGCGCGCACTCGCGAACGCCAGGCGGAAATTACCAGCCTGCTCACGTCTACCTACAAAGCCGACCTCGACGCCAAACTGAAAACCGGGCTCACCGCCTCCGGGCCGGAATTTTCTCTGCTCATGGCCGCCTTGAAGCGCGACAACGGCGTCATCGCCATGGATTACGATCTCTTCGCCATGGCTCGCGACAATCTTGAAGACGCCGTCAAACTCCGCTCCAACGACCCCCGCGTGCACTATTTCCTGGGACAAGTCATCGCCATGACCGGCCGCACCCCCGACGACAAACAGCAAGCCCTTACGCAATTCATGCAATCCATCCAATACGACGCCGAACGTGGCGCTTACCCGGAGCCCCACCTTGAGGAAGCCCTGTACCAAATTTCGCAAAACGACCCTAACCTTCAGGATCAGATCAAAAAGGAATTGAAAACCTACGTCGCTCTGTACCAGCGTCAGCACGGCGGAGCATTGCCGCTGAACATGTACATCATCTACGACTACTTCTTGCTCGCCGGAGACAAGAGCTGGTACGTTCCGCCAGCCGAAGTCGTGACCACAAAAAACGTGGACTCTCTGTTCGTCACCACGGTATCCACAGCGCCATCGACGGCCACGACCGACGTAATCAACCGCGCCACCAACGCATCCGCGGACAACGGCGCTGGGCGATCCGCGAGTACGCCCGATACCCCGCCCAAACCTAAGCCGGTCGTCAAAAAGACCACCACCGCAACCCCGCAGTAAGTTCGGTTACTCGCAACTCGGCCCGGAAGGACGCCGCCCACCGCGTCCTTCCGCAAATTTTCGTGATGGAGAAACACTCTATGAATCGAGCACGTATTTTGCTTTATTTTGTTGTTGTGTGCTTTGTAACATCGCCGACCCTCTTCGGGTCGCTAAGCGCAGCTCCAGCGCAGGATCATCCGGGTAGAAAAGTTCTCGGCATCATGCCCGTCTTTGATTCGTCCGGCGAGGAGTACGGCCAGCAGTTCGCGCAAAACCTCACCGCCATGGAATTTCACAAGCTGGACGGCGCGCCGTTCGATGTAGTGCTGCTCAATCCCGGCGGACTATACAACCCACTCATTCCCGAATCGCTCGTTGACTACGCGCAGTCCGCGGAAGTCGACACCGTCTTGATTATGAGTTTCCTGCAAACCACGAAACCACAAAAGGGCGACTACACTTTAAACGTTCAAGCCCAACTCATGGACGTCGCCACCGGAAAAGTCGGCGACGCTTCGGCCTTCAGCTTCATCGTAAATCGCCACGACTTGGCTCTCGAAATCGCCAACACCGGTCTCGGCGCCGTCAGCGCAGCGTCCAGCCGTTTCGCCGCCGGACGCAACGCCTACGCCACCATGAGCAGCGGCGCCAGCAAAGCGTTTGAAAAGCAGCCGCTCGGCAAAGCCGCACTCATCATGGCCGATCAAATACACACCATGCTGTTGACCCAGGTTCCGCCCTCGAGCGTAAAGCCTCAGCCAGTGAAGCTCGGTACCTGCACCTATACCGTGCAAGTGCAATATGTCTCGAAAAAAGCCGTTTCCAAGGCTTATGACATTATTTTGAATGGCGAGGAAGAAAGTCTGTGGAGTAAAGAAGGCGTCACCACGCTGGAAAATAAACCTTCCGGACCGATCTTTCTGCAAATGAGCGTGGCCGACGCTCCCTATCGCTTGGCGGTCCAGGATCTGTATCAAGCCAACACAATTTTGGATTGCTCGAAACCCGAACGTCAGTTGTACCTTGATATCGGCGCCGGCGGCGACGCCCTGCTGCACTGGCGCTGAGAGATACTCAGTTCGAAGGTGACTACCGTAGCGGGCGGAACTTGAGCGTCAAGTCCGCCTGCGTTTCGACGGGCTTCCCATTGAGCGAACTTGGATCATAGCGCCACTCTCGAATGGCGACCATAACACTCGGCGTCAGCATATTCGGTGCGTTTAGCGGGTCGACGTTCACGATGTGACCGTCTCCAGCTATTGTCGCGCGCACCGCCACGACCTCTTCCGCATTTTGCGTTACCTCCACGGACGGCGGCGCGGCGGACAGCTGCGGTGTAACTCGCGATATCAGTATGCCCACTTCCAGACGCTCTTTGCGCGGCCTGTGACTCCCGCTGTTTGCCACGGCCGGCACAAAAACAAATCGCCGCGATCGAATCTCCAGCGAGGGTGAATGCGCGATGACTTCCTCACCAAGATCGACGCGAAGCGGCGCGTCTCCCACGTTTGGCGTCACCAATATCTCCCCGCCCGGCAGAGCGGTGTCTGCCAAGTTTGCAGGGGAATTGTTTCCCGAGGAATTGTCTCCCGAAAAATTGCCAGCTCTGGATGACGTGACCAAGGGCGGAGCAGCGGGACGCGTATTTGAATCCCCGACGGCGCTGCCCTGCGCGTCCAAATTTGCGACGGCCATCGCTGGAGTGCTCCTTTGCAACGCGTTAACAGGGTGCGCCGCGTCCGTGGGTCGCAATGCTCCGACCGTCGTCCCAGAAGCGCGATGACTCCAGTGCGCCACAACACCGCGTCCAATCACAGCCCCCAAAGCAAAGCCGCCGATAACTACCAGCGTGAATGCTATTGCCAATGGGACGCGGCCGGATTTCGTGATCCAAGACGGGAATCTACTTTGGGCCCGAAGTGTGGCCTGTGGCCTATCGTCGTGTACTTTGCTGGGAGCCGCTGCATAAGTGGGCGGAAGTGTCACCACGGGTGGCGAGAAATCCGAAAATTCCCCCTGCGACGCCGGAACATCGCGAACGAGCTTGCCGAAAGGCATTTCAGCAGTTTTCGCCGATCTCAATGCAGTCTGTGTCGCGCTAGGCCGTGTTGCGTTAGATTGCGTCTCGACCGATCGCTTCGCGAGAGGTTCCGTCGCGGGAGACTGCGCCGCGGCGAGCGGCGTTGCAAGAGGTGGTGCTGCGGTTACGCCGCCGGGGAATTCCGCCACAGCAGTTTCTTCGTCCAACATTCCGTCATCGAAATTCGCGCGCTCCTCACCCATCAACGCCCGCTCGGCGGAAATCCAACTCCGCAAGAGTTCTTGCGTTCTTGGCGGCGCACCCACAAGCCGCACACCCAGTCGACGCTTTGATTCTGCAATCCAGACCACGCGGCCCGTCACTTCAATCAACTCATGCGTGGGATCCGCTGGAATGCTAATGTTCAGCAGCGAAGCATCGGGGATCGCGAAGGCCGTCGCCAACGCCATTCCGTCTTCGCTCACATCCAACACCATGCCCCCGTTACTGCCGCCAAACGAAACATACGTAAGCAGTTCTGGAGCAACACGCACATTCTGTCGGCGTTCCCGGCTTAAGTGCTGTTGCGCGAAATGATGTTGATGCGTTGCCATTGTCGAAACCGACGAGATCGCTAAGACCGCGAAACCTGCAGTTTAGCTCCTATAGCGGTGAGGCAAAAAATTCGAGGAGGCGTGGCAAATGCCAAGCCCCGCTACACTTTACCCCGACTGCCCTGCCGCGTAAATCACCGTGTCAATTCAGATGCTGGTGGCGAAGAGTTTTCTTCGCGCCATTACCGCATGGCTGACCGATTCCCCGAATAATTAGTACCAGTACCTAACAAAAAACTCGGTCCAGCACTCCCCCTAGCCTGCTACAGGAGCGCCAGCCGCATTGGTGATTCTCCCAGTGACACATAGCCACGAACGAAGGGCAAACTCCTTGCCCTCGGCACCATCAACCCCTAGACTCAGAATGTAAATCGCATCGCGCCAGCCCGATGACCCACAAGAAAATCGATTTACTAAAGGAATTATCGCGCTCGCCGCGCGCCCTCCCGCGTCGTATTTGGCTTCGCCAGTCCCTCTGCGCTGGCGCCGCCCTCGTACTCCCTTCGTCGCCATTTTTGGCCCTAGCCCGCGCCTACTCACAATCTCCGAACACTAATCCGCCCCCCACCCCTGCGGCCTCCCCGCTGGTAATCAATCCCCCGCCGCAAGCCACCTCCAGCGCCGCAACGCATTACCGCTTCACCCCCAAGGAAGATGCCTTCCTGGAAGAAATCCAGCGCACCACCTTCCAATTTTTTTGGGACTCCGCCGATCCCGTCTCCGGCCTGATCAAGGATCGCAGCCTCGCGCGCCAACAAGACGCCCGTAACGTCGCCAGCATCGCCGCCACCGGCTTTGGCCTCACCGCCCTTAGCATCGCCGCGGAGCGCAACTGGCAACCACGCGACGCCATCCTCGCCCGCGTCCTGACCACCCTCCGCTTCGCCGCCGACAAACTCGCCCACGAACACGGCTTCTTCTATCACTTCCTCAAGATGGACACCGGCGAACGCGTCTTCAAATCCGAAGTCTCCAACATCGACACTTCCATCTTCCTCTGCGGCGCTCTAACCTGTCGCGCTTACTTCGCCAACGAAGAAATAACCAAGCTCGTCACCGCTCTCTACGATCGCATCGACTGGAACTGGTTTCTCCAAGGCCATCCACCCGATTCGCCGACTCTCTCCATGGGTTGGACGCCCGAGCGATCGTTCATCAAATCTCGCTGGGATTCTTACAGCGAACTCATGATGCTCTATCTGCTCGGCATGGGTGCGAACACCCAACCGCTCCCCCCCGCGTGCTGGGACGCCTGGAATCGCCCGCACTTTGAGTTCAACGGCATCCGCTACATCGGCGCCCAAGCTCCGCTCTTCGCGCATCAATACTCCCACGCCTGGTTCGATTTCCGCGGCCGCCACGACAAGTACGCCGACTACTTCACCAACTCCGCCATCGCCACCGAAGTCCACAAAATCTGGTGCCTCGAAATGTCCCACCAGTTTCCCGACTACACGGAAGACCTGTGGGGCATTACCGCCAGCGACTCGCAAAAGGGTTACACCGGATGGGGTGGTCCTCCGCTAATCGGCCATCCGGACGGCAGCGTGATTCCCTGTGCCGCCGCCGGATCGCTGCCGTTTCTTCCGCAGGAAACCATCGCCGTGTTGCAAACCATCCGCGAAAAATATTCCTCGCAAACCTGGACCACTTACGGTTTCGTCGACGCCTTCAATCCCCTGACCAACTGGGCCAGCCCCGACGTCATCGGCATCGACGCCGGCATCACCATCGTAATGGCCGAAAACGCCCGCACCGGCTTTGTCTGGCAACACTTCATGAGCAACCCTGAAATCCACCGCGCCATGGAAAAAGCGCAATTCCAAAAGAATTCCTGAAACCCCCGCCGCTCGCGCAATTTGGAGTACGGCGGTTTACCTTGAGCGCTGTGCGAAGCCCCTCGCAGTATTCCCGTTGCCCACAGCAAAAAATAATAGTAGTCTTGCGCCAAATTGCAGTTCCCAGCGCTTCGCAGTTTCCTGAGGCCGATCTCCCACGGTCGAATTGCGGCCGCACCCCCGGAAAGAGTTGGAACCATGACAAAAAAAATCACGCTGGCCGTCGCAGCCATCGTAATAATCCTGATCGTTCTTGGCATGAAATGGTGGCGCGAAAATCGCGCTGACTTAACCATCGATCCACCGAACTATCCGCCAATTGGCAAGGTCGTCTGGCTCGACCAGCATTGGACCCCACAACAACGTGACTGGTTCTACCACGCCGATCAAGGCACGCAAACTTTCGGCATTCCCTACGAATGGTTCATCGCCCTCGAGCAACCCGTGCCTTTCCTCACCAATGCGCGCCTTCTGAGCGACACCACCTACCTCGACCGTTACGGATTCATTCCCAATACAAACTCCGCGAAACCGGATTTACCCATCGGCTTCGCTCACGGCACCCCGCTAATAAATTCCGACGGCACGCCAAACGTCAATCCGCAAACAAAAGTCCAGCAACACTCGCTGGGCCTCACCTGCGCTGCCTGTCATACCGGCCGCCTCTCCTACCAGGACACCACCATCCTTATCGACGGTGGTCCCGCACTCACCAATCTCGCGGAGTTCCAGAAAGCCATGGCGCTCGCCCTGCTCTTCACAAAATATATCCCTTTCCGTTTCGATCGCTTCGCCGATCGCGTTCTCGGCCCAGGCGCCAGCGACCAGGCGAAATCCGAGCTGCGCACGCAATTCGATGCCGTGGTTTCGCAGGCTCGCACCATCATCAGCCTCGAAAAGAAAAATCAGCCACACACCATCACGGAAGGTTTCGCGCGTCTCGACGCCCTCAACCGCATCGGCAACGTCGTCTTCTCCGTCGATCTCAACGAGCCCGCCAACTATGTCGGCTACTCCGCGCCCGTGCACTTCCCGCGCATCTGGCAAGCCTCTTGGTTCGAGTGGGTGCAATACAACGGCTCCATCCAACAGCCCATGACCCGCAACGCCGGAGAAGCTCTCGGTGTCGGGGCTAAAGTAAATTTAACTGGCAGCAAGGATCAGCTTTTTTCGTCCACCGCCGCTATTAAAACAATCTTTGACCTCGAGCAACTCCTCGCCGGTCCACCGCCAAATGCCCAAACCGGTTTTAACGGCCTCGCTTCTCCCAAGTGGCCATCCCAGATTTTGCCCCCGATCAACACCGATCTCGCCGCCAAAGGCGCTCCCTTGTACAAATCTATTTGCCAGCCCTGCCACATGCCCCCCGTCTCCGATCCAGAGTTCTGGACCGCCAGGCAGTGGTTGCCGGCGACTTCGCCGGGAGTGCCCTCTCTTAACCTGGAAATGGTTCCCATCGCTCACGTCGGTACAGATCCGGCAGAAGCCGAAGATATGAAAAATCGCCGTGTGGTCCTTCCCGCCAGTCTTGGAATCACCAGCAACGAATTCGGACCAGCGCTCGGTCAAGTCGTTACGCAGATCGTCAACCACTGGTACAACATCCAACAGCCACCCGTTCCCGCCGACGTGCAGCAGCAAATGAACGGCTTCCGCCCAGATGGTCTTCGCGCCGAGCTCTGCTACAAAGTTCGTCCTCTCAACGGCATCTGGGCCACGCCACCATATCTCCACAACGGCTCTGTTCCAAATCTTTACAAGCTACTCTCCCCGGTGAGCGAACGCCCGACGACCTTCTACCTCGGCAATCGCGAATACGATCCCGTCAACGTCGGCTATGTCACCGACCCCTTGCCCGGCGGCTTCCTATTCGACACTTCGCTGCGCGGCAATCACAACACCGGCCACGAATTCTCCGACGATGCGAAAAAACCAGGCGTAATCGGCCGCGCGTTAACTCCCGACGAACGGCGCGCGATAATCGAATATCTCAAGTCCTTATAAATTCCCTCGTGCCAACAAGGAGCGTCACGAAAACCACCCGAGAATCACCACCTAATAATAGATCGTGGTTTTAGGAGGGCAGCATGCACCTTTCTCGAATTTCGTCGTTTCGCAATCTCAAGCTGGCGTCGCTGGGAATACTGCTGACCATCGTTCTCGCCGCCGCATGCCAGAAGCCTTCCGAAGAAAAACCCATCCCCGTCCCCACCTCAGTCGGCACCCTAATCCAACCCAACGCCCCGCTCTCCGCCAACGACGTCTCCTGGCTTTTTCCCGCTCCCACCAAGGCCGCCGATTTCGCCAACCTCATCGCCGTCGCCGACGTCACCACGCCAAACTCACAAGACCCCACCAAGCGTGACCCCATTTGGCCCGATGCCGTCTTCCAACAATTCCTCGCCATCGCCAACGGCCCGCAAGCTCAAGTCTCCGGCACCACAGCCCAAATCAGCCTGCCCGTCGAAGCACGCTCTGTAAACGCCTGGTTTATCGCCGGCATCCGCATCGACGCCGGCGCTCCCGGCCTCTCCAGCGACATTCACGCGCAGTACGGTCAGCTCCCAGAAATTCGCCTTATCATCCAACCCATCATCAAGAATCCCGATGGGTCTCCAAGAGTCCTGGACATCGCCGGCCACCTTATCTTCGATTTCATCACCGCAACGCCCGATCCCCCCGCGCAACCCGACTGCTTTCCCCGCTTCGTAGCTGATATGAGCGTCTTCGCCCCGGTCGCCACCGACGCCGCCGCCTTGCGCACCAAGCTAAACAACGGCCAACTAGGCCCGCACTCCATCTCCACTGTCGGCGTCCCACTCGGCGTCCACCCCGGCCTCGCCGACCCCGCCAACGCCAACGCCGTCCGCAATGAAATGTTAGCCTTTCTCGAACGCCACATCTCCGCGCAACGCCTCGGTTCCATGGCCATCGCCGGACTCCCCGCCGGCGCCCCCGCGCCGTGGATATTCCTCTCGCTTCTCGGCGACCACGCCGGCCATTTCGGCCCCGCGCACGGACCCACCCTCGATGGCAATCTACAATTCGCGCAAATGTTAAACCCGGTCGGCGCCACCCCGCGCGTAGTCCCCGAACCGCACACTAACAATCTCAATCCCATCACCTGCAAAAACGCCGCCGTCTCCGCCACCAGCCTGCCCATCGCGCAACGCAACGGCGTCGCCACATCTGCCGCGTTCGCCACTCCCCCGCCCTCGCCCGACCAAGCCAAACAAATCCTCAACACCATCGCCGATCCCACAAAAAGTTTCTTCTTCAACACCGATTGCATCAGCTGCCACACTGAAACCCGTCGCACCATGGAACTCCTCAACGTTACAAACATCCCCGGCATCAATCCCGCCGCCCTGCCCAACGGCCCCTGGGACGTCCGCAACTTCGGCTGGGGCGAAGCCGGCAAGAGCGGCATGCAAGCCACGGTCACTCGCCGCACCGCCAACGAAACCTCCGCTGTTGTAACCTTCATCAATTCCCAACTGCTACCCAAGCAGCCATAAAAAAATCTCGCTCAATGCAGCTGGCAACAGTGCTATCCTCTCCGGCGCGGCTCGCGTCCACAAAACACCCAAATCTCCGGGCCACCGGCCCGGCATGAGATCGCGCTGCGCCGGTCCAACACGTCACGGAGGATGAGAAATGCACAAGCTACGGTACTTTGCAGTTGCTGCAATCCTGATGTTCTTCGCGCTTTCGAATGGTGCTGCGCAGGAGCCCACACCTTCCGTCCCCGCGCAGTATTCCGCCACCGCCTTCGGCCAGTCTGGAGCCGCCGCGGGCAAGTCTTTCGGCATGTCCATTTACGTCGACGGCGTATCTGCCCCCGGCGACATTGACGAGTTGATCGGAACGCTACAGTCGAAAGGTCAAGATGGCCTCGTAAGCGCCATGGAGAAATTGAAGGACATCGGTCGCGTCGCACCCACTGGCAGCGTCGGCACCGGCATGCGCGTCATCCTCATTCGCCCGGGACCGGATGGCGGACAGCACATCGTCCTGGCCACCAATCGGCCCATCACGTTTAGAGAGTTGTACAACAGCACGCGATCGACCCAATACCCCATCGGTATCGTAGTGTTGGACGTGGACAAGGATGGCAAAGGCACGGGTTCCTTCGCGCCGGTCTGCAAGGTCCGCTTCAACAAAAAGAAGCAGCTCGAAATCGAGCACTACGGCCAAAAGCCCTTCCGCCTCGCCAACGTAAAACGCGAAAAATAACTCTTCGTCCGGCCTTTTTCCGAGTTTTGTTTTTTCGGGGTGCCCTACCCTCGGGTTTTTGAGGGTGGGGCTTGGTTTTTCGGTCTAGCCAAATGGTCCGGACGTAAATCGCCGTGAAGCTGTTAGCTCGCCTCGCCCCTGATTCCCACAGGTTGGTTCCCACCGGGCGAGGCTTTTTTTCTCCGCTCTGAATCGTGTCCATCCCCGACACGCGAAGCTTTCTCGCTGGGAAGCGCGGCTGCGTCGCCCGTTCCGCTTTGGCATCGCAGCCTTCCGCTTTCTAGATTCCGCACGGAGGCAGATTGGCCGGAGGGATTAGGGCTGGACGATGCCATTGCGGACTGCATAGAGCACGAGGCTCGCTGTTTCGTGAATGTCCAGCTTCTGCATGAGTCTCGTGCGATGTGATTCGGCGGTTTTCACGCTAATGCCGAGCAACGATGCCACGTCTTTGGTGGATTTCCCTTCAGCGATCAGTTGAAGCACTTGCCCTTCTCGCAGCGTCAAAGGATTCTTGGATTGCTCCGACTTGGACTGATACGCCTCCATCACGGCGCTAGACACACCCGGGCTCAGGTACACCTGGCCGAGCGAAACCTGCCGGATGGCCAGCACCAAATCGCTGGCGACCTGGCTCTTCAGGACGTATCCCTTTACACCTGCTTCCAGGGCGTCGCGGATGTACTGACTTTCGTCATGTTGCGTCAGCAGAATGGTCTTGGTCTTTGGAGAAGCGCGCCTCACTTCTCGTGCGGCATTCAGCCCGTTCAAGGTTGGCATGCTGATGTCCATTACGGCGATTTCGGGCTGGAGTGATTTCACATGGCGAAGCGCCTCTTGTCCATCGGAGGCTTCCGCAACAACTTGAAATCCTTCGCGTTCCAGTAAGGACTTCAGGCCTTGACGCACGAGGACATGGTCATCAGCGAGTACGATGCGGATTGGCATTCTGAGCCTCCATTGGAAGCTGAATCAGGAGCCTGGTTCCCCTTCCACCAGCCGAATCGATCGATAGTGCACCGCCAATCGCATTCAAGCGTTCTTGCATGCCGATTAGTCCCAGGCCTCGTCGCCTGCCATCCGACTGCGCCGCCCGTACGTCAAAGCCCACACCATCGTCCTCGATAGAGCAGCGAAATGTGCCATTTTTTCGGCCGATCCTTATCCATACTCGGCTCGCTTTCGAATGTTTCGCCGCGTTAGTCAGCGCTTCCTGAACGGTGCGGTAGAGGGCTATTTCAATGGGACCAGGCAGCCTGCCTGTAACTGTTGTTTTGATTTCAATGCTGAGATTGGCGCGCTTTGAAACTCCTTCCGCCAAGAAACGAATCGCCGGAATCCAGCCAAGGTCATCCAGAACCGTTGGCCGAAGTTCATGGGAGTACCGCCGCAACTGCTTCTCAACCTGATTGAGCAATTCTTCAATCCGTTCAACTCGTTCTTTTTGCGGTTCCAACAATTCTCGTGCAAAGTCTGCCAGCGCAAGATGCGCGGCCACCAGGAGTTGCCCGGCCTCGTCGTGCACCGCATAGGCGATGCGCTTGATCTCTTCTTCAAGCGTCTCATTGAGTTGCCGCAGAGCCACGATGGCATCTTGAACTCCACGGTGCGCCATCTCATAAGGAGAAAGTATTTCCGCCAGGAATTCGGCGCCGGTAGCCGACAATTCCTGGCGACGCGTTGCTCTCTGCCCGTCGGCGAGCATCTCGCGGAGAACCTGATGATGCAGGGCGGCGATTTCCATGAGACTCTTTTTCTCGGTGATGGCGCGCCGCCCCAGTTCGTAGGCGCGGCCCAAAGCACCCTCGCCACCATCCTGGATGTATTCCCCAAACGCTGAACGATATTCCTTCTCAAAAGTTGGCGGCAACTTTATCTTTCGTTTGGCTTGCGTCTTCATGCGCGAACCCCGATCATCCGCACCACCAAAACAAGCGCGTCATCATTTCCGCGGCCATGCTGTTTGAGAATCCTGTCCGCCGCTCGTTGCGGGGATTCCAAGGGGGAAAGACCTTCCACAAACTCGCCTCGAATCCCATCGGTAACAAAAACCAGAGTATCTCCCTTCGCAATCGGAAGCACCGCGGCTTGCAGGGCCGGCAATTGCGAGCCGACGACGCCCCCGCGCAGGAGCAGCACCTCCTGCACGCTTCCTTTCAGGGAACCAGCGCGCGTCAAAACTCCTTGAACATTTCCAACGCCGAGCCAAGTCATCAAGCCATGTTCCGGATCAACGGAAGCAAGACTCATTACCACACCGCGCGTCGCACGGAGACCTTCATTGCAGCGCTCTACCAGAGAAATGACCGGTTCTTCCACATTCGCTTTGAGAATGGAAATCGCCGCCTTCGCCGCGTATGCAGCTTCTTCTCCATGTCCAATTCCGTCAATCGCCGCGATCAGAATTCCACTCGGGTTACAGCAAACCAGATGGTGGTCGCCTGATTCACACTGACCCGGGAGGACAAATTTCGCCACGGCATATTCCACCAGCGGCATGTTTATTGTTTCCACTTCGTCACCGTCACAATCGTCCCGTGACCTGGTTCGGAGACAATTTCAAACTCGTCCATCAGCCGGCGTACTCCCGGCAGCCCAAGTCCAAGGCTTCCCGATGTCGAAAAACCGTCTCGCATGGCCTGACGAATATCACGGATTCCAGGACCGCTATCGGAAGCAATGATCGAAATGCCCTGGCGGCTCGAGGCATGGACTATCTTTAACGTGATTTCGCCCCTGCGGGCGTATGACAAGATGTTTCTGGCTAGTTCTGAGATTGCTGTGGCGATGAGAGTAGCATCGCCTGCCGAAAACCCAAGTTCTATCGCCATAGCCCGACCCTTTTGCCGGGCCAACACAATATCCTGGTCGGAGCTGATGGCCACCTCGACTTCTTCTGCCGACACTGTGGCTCACCTTCAGTTCGTGGTCTTGAATTTCTCGTTCAAGTACGCGAGACCTTCTTCGAGGTCCAGGGCTGTGGCGACTCCCTCCAATGTTAAACCGAGTTGTACCATAGCAAAGGCCACCTCCGGCTGAATTCCCACAATGACCGTTTCCGCACCTCGCAGCCGGATCATGTGCGCGATCTCCCGAAGCGTTCGCGATGCGAACGAGTCCATCACGTCCATCGCCGTAACGTCCACGATGACCGCGCGCGACCGAAATTTGACAACTTGCCGGACCAGGCCCATGCGCAAGTGGTTCAGATCCGCGTCCGAGAGAGCCGCCTGAAAGGTGGCAATCAGCACCTCTCCCTGTTTCAGAATGGGGACTTCCACGTAGCCCTTCCTCCCAATCCTTTAGCGCGATTCCGCCAGCGTCACCACTTTGTACCCTAATAGTCTTTCCGCCTGCTCGATGCCGCCTTGCAGGTCGCCCACCGTGTTCATCTTGCCGAGATCGACTCCGATGGTTACCAACGTCTGCGCAATCTCCGGCGAAAGGCCGGTGACAATCACCGTCGCACCAAGCAGCCGTGAAGCTTCCACCGTTTGCACCAGGTGGTTCGCAACCGTCACGTCCATCGCCGCTACACCGGTGATATCGATCACCACCACTTTCGCACGATTGGTGCGGATTCCCCGCAGCAGCTGTTCCGTCAATTGCCGGGCGCGCTGCGGATCGATCACGCCAATGATCGGCAGAATCAGCAATCGTTCGCGCACCTGCAGCACCGGCGTCGAGAGTTCTCGAATTGCTTCCTGTTGCTGCCGGATGACGCGCTCGCGCTCTTGCACGAAACCTACGGCCACGGTGTTCGCGATGCGATTCGCGGCAGGTTCATAAGCATCCAGGATGCGGTTCAGTTTCTTGAAATCCGTCTGGTACTTGGCGAACAGGGAGCGGGCAAGCACGTCTCGAAGCAGGAGAACGATGCCAACGACTTCGTGGGTCTCGACTCCTCGCGGAATAATGCGTTCCGACAGGTTGCGCGCGTACGCTTGCAGCGCTTCGAATGCTTCGGTTTCCAGAGCCTCTACGTAGCTGTCGTATACCGAAGTTGCTTCCGCGAAGATCTCTTCCTTGGTCATTGCGGTAAGCAGGCGGGTCTCGGTGATGCGCACCACCCATTCCTCGCGCAACTGCGTCCGGTTCTGACGGAGGTGCGCCACCAGCTCACGAAGAAGCTCTGACGGTGCTTCACTTCGCACTATTTCCGCCCTTGGATTGCTCCGTGTCCCCAAGGTGACCTCTCGTTTGGACATGAATCGATTCTCCTTACCCTGAACAGCATACCCTTGCCGCGTAATCGGCTGGGTTCCCTGCAGATTTAAGACTAGTACCATTCCTTACCTGCAGTCTCAATCAAGTAAAGCTCTGCGAATGGCCTCAGGTATATACCTTAGTTTCCGGGCTAAGTGACAACAATTGCCGGTAAACCGCGTCTCTCGTCGTTCCTGCATACATCATCATTGGGAAGTACTACTGGAATTACCTGCACCGAGAATCCGGGCCTTACCCGCTTGTCGCTTCTGCGCGCCAATGGGACCATGCGCTTACCAGTGAGGCGACTCTTCGCGCTTGCTGTAAAGAGGGTGAATGCCGATGCAAGAATTGCAGGCCCAAGAAGATTCGCAGGTCGCTCGCCTGAGGAATGGTTCGCCGAAACAGACCTCCAACCGCAAGGTTCTCGCCATGGCTCGAAAAAACGGACCAGGAGAAAACGGCCTCTCGGAGAATTTATTTTCCGCCTTGTGTGCTGCGGATTCCGAGTTTGCTCAAATATTGCAGGAAGTGGAAGAAATTTCTAAGCTTCTAAAGTCGGACCACCCGGACACTCAGACCATGCGGGTGGCAACTCACCCGGCCGTCTGGGGCGCCGTTAAGCAGGCCCTTCTCGATAGGGAACTGCGCTATCTTGCTCTCACGGACGATCTGACCTGCCTCTTCAACCGGCGCGGGTTTTTTGCCGCCGCAACCCAGCAACTCAAACTGGCCCGGCGCAATGAGCACAGTCTGCTGCTGTTGTTTTGTGACGTCGACAACCTGAAGAAGATAAATGACACCTATGGCCATCACGAAGGGGATCTAGCACTCATTCGCGCGGCAGACGCCCTCGAGCAATCCTTTCGTGGTTCAGACATTCTTTCTCGCCTCGGCGGCGATGAGTTTGTCGTACTGGCATCCGAGACATCGAATCAAACCCAGGAGATCCTTCTTCGCCGCTTGGAGAAGAATCTGAGGAAGGCGAGCGCAACAGATCCACGATACGAGTTATCCCTCTGCGTGGGCGTGGCGCGTTTCGATCCCAAGCGCGCCACCACGCTCGGCGAACTGATGGCTCAAGCGGATAAAGCGATGTACGAGAAAAAACGTGGTACTCGCAAAGTTGTGTGAGGGCAATTGTGAACGATTTTGAACAGCCCCAAGCCACCGGCGGGGCAATCTCGGAGAAATCCGGTCAGCTGCGCTTGGATGGAAGAAACGAAAAGCGCGTCGCCATGGCGATCCCGGTATGCCTTGTAACCGCGAAAGATCTGCTCTTTGCCTATCACGCCATAACGGAGAACGTGAGTCCCCACGGGGCTCGCATCATCACCAGGCGCCGATGGCCACTCGAAGAGCGGCCACGCCTCGCCTCGAGTTCAGGCGAGCTTGGAACGCCAGCGCGAATCGTCTACTGTGAACCTCTGACGAACGGAAATTACTGCATAGGATTGCGATTCCCTTCGGCCATCACGGACTGGAAATTCACATGAGATATCCAGCGTAACGTATCATGCCTGAAATCGCCGTCGAAAAAGGGACTGCTCACCAGTGATCAAGAAAGCGCCCCCGCAACGGGGTTCAAGGAGACCGGTCAAGAGCCAGATGCCAGCGGAACTTCACCCCCCGAACTTAATCTGCCGGAATATATTGGAGGTATTCGTGACTGAGTCCTCATTTGTCGGAACGCTTGCCCTGCGTTTCACAACAATCTGCCTGGAGGAATCATGACCCATCCTCCGAACGTGTGCGCACACTGCGAAAACGGGCGTGACCCCGTCACCGTAAACAATGGCTTCATCTTCGCATTTCAGATTGTGGACGGCGTCATGATGGAGGTGTGCCTCCACAAAGGCTGCATGGAGCCGTGGTGTCATCTGTTTAACGTTCGTCCACAATGGCCTCGTTTAGCCCGTCACGAATCAATTTCAGTTTTTCCCGAAGCACAACCATAGCCTCCTTAGGAGGCGCGGGACAGGAACGTGTGAAGAAATTGGTTTTGAAGCGAAACTAGCCACGCGCAACGGTACGGGTGGGCGGGTGGCAGTCCCTTTAAGCCGCAAGGAACCTTCCCGGGTTGCAAAGGGTGGGCCACTCTGCGCCTCCCAGCAACGATCCGCCTGAAGACGGGGGGCAGCCGGAACATTTATCATCTTCGTTCGAATGCAATACTATAAAGTACTATTGACATGCGATTACGGCTCTGCTATCCTCTGCCATGTCTCCCGCAAGACCCTTCTCCGCCCCAACCTCCCCGCTTCACGCCGCCCCGCCTGCGCCGCCCAAGACTCATCAGTTCGTAACCGCATCACTCCGCTCTTGCGCACCGACGCAAAAACACGATCCTTTATTTTCAACAGCTTGCGCACTCTTCTTAATTCGCAATTCCGCCTATCCCCCGTGTTTTGTTAACACTGCGCACTCTTTGTCAAAAACACCCGGGGGTAGTATTGGTATCTCTAACCAATTTCTTGGATTCTCCAGATCCATCCATGTAACCCCAACAGAATCTATCTCTTTCACGCGAATCACCGTAAACCCAACAGAATCTTACTCTTTCGCGCGAATTACCCCTAAACCCAATGGAATCCTACTCTTTCAAAATGACCCCCGGGGGTGGGGGTCCACGGTTTCTTCCTTACCTCGTTACCTCATTACCTCGCCTTCGGTCTTCCTCGCCGTCGTACCTCAGCGCTACCACGCTTCTTCCGCTAGAATGGGTACCGAATTCTTGGGGAGATTATCTGCGGCAAACATCTTGTGTCATGTATCTGGCGGTGGACTCGCTCGTGCCGGTGCGCGGCAAAACCTTGGCTGGGTTGGACGAGTTCAGCGCCAGCCTGGATCATTCCGCCGTGCCTGCCGTTTGGGTGACCAGCCGCACGCGCCTGCAGATGGACGATCCGCGCCGCAAGAACGGCCACACCCATCCTTTTATCGGCGAAGGTGGCTGCGCGGTTTTTCTGCCGGAAGATTATTTTCATCTGCGTCCGGAAAAAACTTTGCGGCTGGGGCGCTTCACCAGCATGCCGGTGGCGCAGCCGCAGCCCGCGGCGCAGGAAGCGTTGGCCAGTCTAGTGGAGGATACCGGCGTGGAGGCCGTGCCGCTGCGCAGTCTGTCGCCACGGGAATTGGTCCAGAATTCCGGCTTGCCGGCGCGTGATGCGGAGATGGCGCGGCAGCGGGATTTCGACGAGCTATTCTTTTTTGCCGGTGCTTCGGACGCGGACATTGCTCGCTTCGTCGCCGAAGCCAAACTGCGCAAGCTGGCGCTGCGGCAACACGGCGTGCTGTGGTCGCTGGCGGTGGGCGCCAGTCTGCAAAAATGCATCCGCGATCTGACCAAGCTTTACGATCGCGCCCTGCGTTATCACGCCGTGGTGCTCGGCGTCGCCACCGCCGCCGAGGCGCCGGAACTATTTGCCTGTTGCGAACGAAACATTTTGCTGGCAAATCGCGAAACTCCAGTTAGCGACGACGCAGCAAATGATGATGCAGATGAAGTTGCGGACGAACGTGCAGATGAAGATGCAGGCGACGTCGCGAATGACGCAGCGGAGAGCGCAGGAAATAGCGCCGCGGCTGGCGGCAAGCCCGGCGCAAAAAAGTCCGCGAACGACCCGGCTCTTGGTTCGTATAGCTTGACGATTCCGCTGCACGCGCCGGAGACCTGGGAGCAGTTGCTCGAAACGGTGGGCTCGCGCAGTTATAAATGAAGAGCTGCGATGAACGAAAAAGTAGGAAGTGAAGTCGCACTATTGTGTGATATGTTGCACACCAGCTCGCAGCACAGGTCTGGCGATTTCTGCTGTACGACGTGGCAACTCCCCTGTTTCGTGCGCGGTACGCATGTTTCAGGCAGGGTTCGTCATTGGCCTGCGGATTGCGGCGTGATGGAAGACGGCGGTGCTCCGCAGGCACTCCTGTTTGGGTTCAGAGGCGCGCTCAGCGCGGGACGTCCTGAACGTACTAGGAGACCCCTGATTATGGCTTGGCTGATTCGCACTCTTCGCATTCCCGCAAGCGAATCGAATATGGGGCTGGTGCTGGCGCTCTGCGCAGTGACCATGAGCATGCTTTCGCTGGCGGTGGCGTGGCAAGCGCAGATCATCTCGCGGCAGCATGAAGTAATTCAGTGGCTCGCAAAGTTGAAATTGGGTTTTTGAGAAGTAGTTTTGAACGTCGCTCCAGAGCATAGCCTCAAAAAAAAGTAGCTTCAAAACGTCACTTTGCGACGTAGCTCTAAGAGCTGACCCTTCCGAACAGCATGAAGCTGTACTACCTGCTCTTGTGAACAGCTGGACACAATTCTTGATTTTCCTCCGCGACAATCCAATCCCGATATGTTTCAATATGGGGCAGTTCGGATTTTTCTCGGGGAGATTCATAGATGAAATGGATGGCAACTTTTTTGCTGGCTAGTGATTTGGCGTTGCTTGCGGGATTTTCGCCGGCGGTTCCGGCCGCGCGCGCGACTCCCATGGCCGCCGCAGCGAGTGCGCTCCCAAATAACAATCCGGCGTCCGCTCACGATCGCCGCAATCATCGGAACAGCAATTCGCTGCACCACCACCATCATCATCACGCGCACCACTAGAGCGAGCGCGAAACCGTCCTTACTGTAACTTTTAGTGCGAAGATCGTATTAACTTTCTCTACCAAAAACAAAAAAGCGGGGAGCCTTGTGGCTCCCCGTTTTCGCTTTCTGAAACGAGTTTTTTTCTGCGACGCGCGATGTTCCGGTTTTCTGCGTGCGTTCCTTGCGCCAGCTATTTAATGAACAAAGTTTCTCGCAACTGATCGCGCCCGACGAAGGATTTGCTGGTGCGGTAGCGCGCGAAGAGATCCTGAATCTCACGGTTTTGATAGACTTTCTGCGCGGGGCAGATCACCGCCGCAGAAATCACCTGCAGCGTACTCGAATCGGCGACGCGATAGCGCTGAAAACCTTCCGGCTTTTTACTGTGAAACATGGCGAGAACCACGCCCCCAGGACGCAATAATTCGGTGATCCATGCCACGGTCTGCTTGGCGACGGCAGGTTCGAGGTAGTCCAGCAAATCCCAGAGCAGCACGGCGTCAAACGAAGATTTCGGATATTGCAGATTGGCGGTAAGAAAACGCACCGCGCGACCGCCTGGGGTCATGTCCAGATCGTGATTGCTATTCGCGCCAGGCACATTGCCACCTGCACCGGCGTCGCGCAGGCGAGCTTCTTCTTCGTTGAGAAACTCTTTCCAACCGCGAAGAATATCCTCGGAGGAAACACGGAACCCGCGCTCGATGAAAAAACTCAGGGTAGTTTGCCAGGCGGGTCCGAGGTCAAGCATGGTGCCGCGTCCCAAGCCATCGAGATTCCACAGGAATTCCTTCAGGCCATTGGAGACGCGATTGATTTCCTGCATTTGTGGCGCGCGAGTAGCGCCCGCGGCAGGGGCCACACCGTTGCCGTTGGGAGACTTGCCATTGTTGGCGGCCAGTGGTTTGGCCGATTCGCGGGCGACGCTCCCGCCCATGGCGATGCCGAGTTTATTGAGAAATCCCATGAATTAATCCGCCGCCGAGCTCGAACCAGCGGCCGCTTTGCCGGCAACCGCGGCAGCGGCGGCAGCGCGCACTTCGGCGAGCTTCGAGGGCACTTTGCCAGATTCGACTTTTCCACGCAACGTGGCGCCGTCTTCGATGGCCAGACGCTCGGTGCGAACTTCGCCGGAGACTTGACCGGTGCTCAAGAGATGAACTTTATCGCGACCGGTGATGTTGCCTTCGACGCGTCCGCTGACGGTGACTTCGCGCGCATCCACGTCGGCTTTGACGACTCCGTTCGGGCCGATGGTCAGAGTTCCGTTGGAAAGATTCAGCTTTCCCTCGACATGCCCGTCAACATAGAGATCTTCGCTGCCCGTTACTTCGCCTTTGATTTTAATTCCCTGGCTGATGGACGCGCCGCCGCGCGCAGACGTTGCCGCAGGCGCGTTCGCTGCGAGAGGCGCGGGAGTCTTCGGAGCTGCTGCGATTGGAGTTACGCTAGCGGAAGCCACCGGAGCGGGCGATGGATCTGCCGCGCCTTGGGGCTTGGAATCTTCTTTACGCCACATTTGAGACACCTCAAGCGAGAGTTTGACAGCAAGTCGCGTCTCGCTGGGAAAGGGGGCTGCGACTCAGGGAAATGAAGATAGTACAGCACTTAGCTGGTGTAAAGGGGAATGGGGAGGGGTAAATATAGGGTGTTTCGTGAAGGTCTATACTACCCGTAGTGGTTTTGGTACGCGTAGGGCTACAACAGATTGCGATGCGGAGGCCGTCTCACCGCTGTGTCGCAATTCCCACATGGCCACGATTAGTCCCGCCACCTCAAGTGTTAACTCTTTGTAAGACTTACGCTTTTCCCACCATTGCTGTGGATCAAAGTCGCCATCGCGGGCACTGACCACAGCCAAGGCCACGCTCTGTGGAAAAACGTGGCGGAAAATGTAGCGCGCGCGGCGGGTGTGATAGTTGGAAGTAACAACCAGCACGCCGGTCCATTTTTTTTCCAGGACAAGATTTTTGAGCGCCTCGGCCTCCTCACGAGTGTTGTCCGCGTCTTGCGGAAAGGAAATAATTTTTTCTTTAGCTACGCCGCGCTCGATCAAATCGTGTTGCATCAATTCGGCGATGCCCGCGTAGGGCCGCAATCTTCTTCCGCTGGCGACGACGACGGGAGCTTTGCCTTCCCGCATCAGTTCCGCAGCGCGTGTGACACGGTCGGCGTAAAAATTATCGTCGCTGAGCACGATGATGGCATCGGCGTGATCAAGGGATTCGTCGACGATCCAGGATTCCCCAGCAAAGCGCAGCAGCGGACGCCGCGCGAGGTACAACGCGCCGCAGAGCAGGACCAAGAATAACAGGGCGATCAGCGAGCTAAGAATTCCGCCACGCTGTTTATCGCGAAAGGTTCGTGAAGAGGATCCCGTCCGCGAAGGCAATGGCGACATTGCTGTTGCTCTGGACTTTTCCGCGTTAACGCGAGGATTTTGCGCGGTCATGAATTAGGATCGATGGCGCGCAGCTGCTCCGCAGCCTGCTCTGGCAGCGCGGCATTGAAATAAACTTCCTTGATGCTGTACGACTTGCTGCGCGCTTCGACGATGGGAAGAATTTCGATGTGCCAGTGATAATCGTCGGCCAGCGTTTTCCAGTAGCCGGCGAGTTCGCCTTTTTTGCTGCGAGTATTAGGCGAGGTATGGACGACCAAATGGAATGCCGGTGCCACTTTTTCAAGACGGCGCAAGACGCGGCCGAGTAACGCCGCCAGATGCTTACGGTTAGAGCCGGCGCGCGGCTGCTCGAAGAGATGATTGTGGCGGCGACGCATGACCCAGATTTCGTACGGGACGCGCGAAGCGTAAGGACACAGCGCGTAATAATCGCCCTGAACATCAACGATCCGTTTGCCGGATTTTTCTTCCTGGCGCACCATGTCGCAAAAAATACAGCGTTCCTTTTCCTTGTACCAATCGTAGGCAGCGGAAAGTTCATACTTCAAGCGGCGAGGAACGAAGATGGTGGCAGTGATCTGCGAGTGCGCGTGGGAAAATTCTTCGCCGGCCAGGGCGCCTTGATTCTTAAAAATACTGACGTATTTAAAGCGCGAATCTTTCTTCAAGTCGGCGATGCGCGCGCCCCAGACGGAAAGTACGCGGTCCAATTCTTCATCGGAAAATTGGGACATGCGCTTATCGTGCTGGCGGCATTCGATGACCACTTCGTGGGCGCCCGTGGCGCCCATCTTGTCGTACATGCCTTCGGCAAGGCGGGAGGGCTCGCCCTCAATGCGATAGAGCGGGTCGGGATGGGCGATCACGCGGACCTGCCAGGTGCCCTCCGCGGGATAGGACAAGATGGCGGGTTGTTTATCGACGATTTCGGGATCTAAAGGGCAATCGTGCGCTTCTCCGAGAGAGTCGCGCTTGCCGAGCACTACCCAGCTTTGTGTAACAGGGTCTTTGCGAAGTTCCATGCTGCCGATATTATTGCATGACAATCAAATCTAGAGATTGACGGAATCGCGATGGTGAGTATGTGATGGTGGGCTCGCGGCACGCGGCGCTAACTAGTTGGTGGGGGCGGCGTCCAAGCGTCAAGGGTCTGTCTGAACGAGTCTGTCTGAATCCTTGAGTGGCTATTTTCCAGGAACGCTAGGCTGAAGAAGATTTCCCGGATGAAATTTAAAAATGAAGCGTCTCGGAATTGAGCCAGTGCCATGCTCGCGCTAGCAAACATCGGTCGAGTATTGTTTGCCATCTCGATAATCTTTTTCGGCGCGCAATATTTTATCTTCGGGCACTACGCCGGTGGGTTGCCGCCGGTACCGCCGTGGGCACCGGGCGGCGCTATCGGCGCATACGTGTCGGGCATGATTCTGGTGTTCTGCAGTCTTGGCCTGGCCGCGAAATGGCAGGTGCCGTCGTGTGGCACGTTTCTAGGATTCTTCTGCTTGCTGTGCGTGCTACTGCTGCATACACAAAGGCTTTCCGACATCATTCACAATGGCAACGATCGAACGCGATGCTTCGAGGCGCTGGCGTTGTGCGGGGCCGCGTTTATGCTTGCGGGAGATTTTCCCGCGGCTGAAGCTAACGATGCATTTCATGCCTTCATTGCGGAAAAACTCGTTCCCTTCGGGCGATGGCTGTTTGGCATCTCACTCGTGGTTTTTGGAGTGCAACATTTTATGTATGGGCCATTCGTCGCGTCGCTGATTCCTGTCTTGATTCCCTAGCATCTCTTTTTCGCGTATTTCACGGGCGCAGGATTTATCGCCGCCGGTATTGCCATCGCGGCAAAAGTGCTGGCCCGACTCGGCGCGATGCTGCTGGGAGTCATGTTTCTTTTCTGGGCGCTGTTTCTTCATGCGCCGCGCATTGCGATGAAACTACACAGCGGAGACGAGTGGACCAGCGGAGTCATTGCGCTAGCCATGTGCGGCGCGGCTTTCTACATTGCGGCAACTATGGACGGTGCAAAAACTCGAACGGCGACGTAGCTATCTCACGGCCATATCAGCAGGAACGAGGTTTCGATTCCACCCGGCTTGTTTCCACAGCTTTTTAGTCTCCACCGAGAGGGGTAACGCGATGAGGCTGCTTGCGATTGTGATTTCGATTGCGATGATGATTGAATTTTCAGTTTGTGTGCCAACGGCGTCAGCGTCGGAGGCCGCGGATTCGCTGCTAAAAGCTGACCGCGAACTGGCGGCGCAAAGCCATGCGATCGGATTCGTAGCCGCATATTCGAAGGCCATGGCGCCGGATGCGCGCAAGTTGGACGGTGGCGTCCCTGCAGCCATCGGCCACGACGCGATCATGGCGCTGATGGCGCGCTATCCCGCGGACCTGGCCATCGATTGGACACCGGAAGAAGCAGTGGTGGCGGACAGCGGCGAAATGGGGTTCACATGGGGACATTTCACGGCGACGTTTCACGACAAGAACGGCAAGCTGATTACGGAGCACGGAAAATATCTCGACGTTTGGCGACGGCAGAGCGACGGCACATGGCGCTGGATTGCCGACATCGGAAGCGGCGGCGATCCCGCGCCGGCCTGAACGTATTTCGCGCGAACATGGGAGGCTCTCGCAAATGTTATTTATGGTGATTGAACGATTTAAGGGCGGCGATTCGCGGCCCGTTGGCGAGCGCTTTCAGGCCAAGGGGCGGATGATGCCGGATGGCGTGGTTTATCACGCCAGTTGGGTGGATCCGGCGGACATGCGGTGTTTTCAGGTGATGGAGGCGGCGAGTGCGGAGTCGCTGGAGGGGTGGATTTCGTGTTGGCGGGATTTGATTGATTTTGAGTTGGTGGAGGTTTTGAGTTCTGCGGAGTTTTGGGCGGGGAGTCGCATAGACCGGTGACGCCCTGTTGGGCGTCGCTATAAAGGCTCGGTGCTTACTGCGTGAAAGCGGCGTCAAGCCCTTCACGCATAGCGCTCGGGGCAAACCGCCGCAGTCCAAAATGACATTGCGCGCATGCCTGGTGAACAGACTGCGGAGAGTTTCCGAACAAAGATTCGATGCTACTCTGTAGTTCGCGTGGAAATCGACACACAATTTATGCACGAAGCACTCGAAGAGGCGCGCGCAGCCGCGGCCGCGGGCGAAGTGCCAATTGGCGCAGTGTTGGTGCACGCCGGAGAGATTATTGCCCGCGGCGCTAACCGGACCATTCGCGATTGCGATCCCACGGCGCATGCGGAGATTGTGGCGTTGCGCGCCGCGGCAAAACATTTTGGTAATTACCGCCTGGCGGACACCACCCTATACGTGACGCTGGAGCCGTGCATCATGTGTGCCGGTGCGATGATTCAGGCACGCATCGCCCGGCTGGTATACGGTGCGGATGACGCCAAGGGCGGGGCGGCGCGGACGTGTTTTGCGGCGCTGGCGCATGGCGCGCTAAATCATCAGGTGCCGTTTAGTGCCGGAATTCTCGCTGAAGAATCCGTAGGATTGTTACAGACGTTTTTCACGGCCAGGCGGTAGGGATTAACCTGGGCTTGCTTCGTTGAAGTCCTAATAAGACGGGTACACGGTGTGCCGCGGCCCCCTACAAAAAATTCGCCGACACACTGACGATGCGCGGTAATTGCCGATGAACACGGCGCTCTGTTACGATTAATCAGGAAACGACCGCGGAGAGGTGGCTGAGCGGTTGAAAGCACTCGCCTCGAAAGCGAGCGTGCGGGAAACCGTACCGTGGGTTCGAATCCCACCCTCTCCGCCATTCCGTCTGTGCAATTCTGGCCCATCGAACGAGTTATTGCGCGGCCTTCCCCAAAATACATTGCATTGAACCGATCCGACTTCGCAGGAAGGCCATTCGTTCATCCGCCCAGTTTGAGGAAGAGAATACCTTTGGAGAGGCCGAACCGTCGAAGATAGAAGGCCCATTGATTGCCAATGTCGTGCGATTGCGCGAGGCAGATTTACGTAGACGTTACCTTTATTCCGCTCTTATACTGTCATTGGTTCTCGGCCTGTTGCTGGTCTGCGGCCCGCGTGCCCTTCATGCGACCCCAAATTCCCTTCGATCGAAGGATCGAATGCCAAGCCCATAAGCGGTGGCGATATAGACCATGTGTGAGTCACCCCAAGAGCCTGATGTGTCGATGCAGCCCGGGCATGTGATCGATGCGACGCGAGAGTCTTCCCCTTCTGCGAGCCCGCCACTCATGCCGCGCGCTCAAGTCGAAAGTGAACTCCAGAATCTTTGGATGGAGATTTTGGGTACGGCTCCCATGGGGGTCCGACAGGACTTCTTCGAGCTAGGTGGCGACTCCGTCCAAGCCGCACAGCTTCGCGTGCGGATGGAAGTGCTATTGGGCGTGCCATTAAACCCGACCATAGTGTTTGGATACAACCCACGATATGGATGCCCTGCGTAACGGTCATGACCTAGGGGGACGGCCCGCCGGTGCAACGCCGCGAACCAAAATCGCGATCATCATAGGCGCCGGGCCTGCGGGCTTGACCGCCGCCTATGAACTGCTCACCCGTACCAACATTAAGCCAGTCATCCTTGAGAGAAGCGATGCCATGGGGGGCCTCGCTCGCACGGTGCGCTACAAGGGGAATCGCATCGATATCGGCGGCCACCGTTTTTTTTCTAAAAGCGATCGCGTGATGCAGTGGTGGATGAATCAGATGCCGTTCGAACAGAACGGTAGCGGACCGCAGAAGATCAGCTATCACGGAATGAGTCGAGCAATCAACGGCAACCATGTAGATGGCGCGGTGGATACCTGCGAGAGCGACCAAGTGATGCTGGTGCGCAAGCGCAAATCGCGCATCTATTTTTTACGCCAATTTTTCGACTATCCCATTAGCTTGACCGGGGACACGCTGGGCAAACTTGGCTTTATTCGCACCCTGCGCATCGCCTGCAGTTACATGAAGAGTGCGATCTTTCCCATAAAAAGCGCGCAAAACCTCGAGCAGTTCTTCGTCAACCGTTTTGGACGCGAGCTATACGAAACATTTTTCAAGTCTTACACGGAGAAGATTTGGGGCGTTCCCTGCGACGAAATCAGCGCTGAATGGGGCCAGCAACGCATCAAAGGGCTGTCCATCGCGAAGAGTGTCAAACACTTTTTGACGCGACGACTTCGCAAATCTTCCGGCGTCGAGCAGCGGGACGTGGATACCTCGCTGATCGAACAATTCCTGTACCCCACACTTGGTCCGGGTCAGATGTGGGAAGGAGTGGCCGAACAGATCGTAAAGATGGGCGGAGAAATAATCACCAATTGCGAGGTAGCCGGAGTGCAGTGCTGCGCCAACACCGTTGTTTCGCTTAAAGCCATCAAGGACGGCAGGACGCAGGAATTTGCGGGCGACTATTTTTTTTCTACCATGGCGATCAAGGAACTGATCCGCGCGATGGATGCCCCTATTCCGAATAATGTGAGAGAGGTGAGCGAAGGTTTGTTGTATCGCGATTTCATCACCGTGGGATTGCTCGTGAAGAAACTCAAGGTACAGAACCGGAACAAAAAGCTTATCGAAGACAACTGGATTTACATCCAGGAGCCCGATGTGCTCGCGGGACGCTTGCAGATTTTCAACAATTGGAGTCCCAGCATGGTCGCCAATCAAGATCACGTGTGGATGGGTGTGGAATATTTCTGCTACGAGACAGACGATCTATGGAAAAAGTCCGACACCGACATGGCCGCTCTAGCGGGCGAAGAGCTCGATAAAATCGGGATTCTCGACAAGGCCGATATCCTTGATTCCATGGTGATTCGCGTTCCAAAAACCTACCCGGCTTACTTTGGCACCTTTAATCGCTTCGAAGAAATACGCAAATTCGTCGACGGGTTTGAAAATCTATTCCTGATCGGCCGTAATGGGATGCATCGCTACAACAATCAGGATCACTCCATGCTGACAGCGATGATGGCGGTGGACAACATCTCCGCTGGGATAACGGAAAAAGCCAACCTATGGGAAGTTAACACCGAGATGGAGTATCACGAAGCTGCTAAGTGAGCATGGCCGCGCAGAACAGATCAAGCGCCCGCCACTGATCGCTCTTGCAGAGGTGCGGGGTCAACTTTCGACGATACTTTTCTGATGGCCTCGTCACTGATGGGCTTACCCAGAAAATGGTACATAATCTCGAATTTTTTGCCCCACAAAAATCCTAGCGTGCTAAAAAATCGGCTGGGACTGTAAAAGCGCAAAATGTCGGTAGACAATTCTGTGATGCTGATCGCCTACCCCCCAGCCGTAGAAAACATCCTCTTTCTCAATGCCGCGCAAATTCAGTGACCCAGTCGATCATTCAAGATGGCCAGCACGCTAGCTACTTGAGGTTGCCAAGCGATTGCAGTTCGCGCGCTATGATTTCGCGAGGCAGCGGAGCATAGCCGAGTGCGGAACATTCCTTTTGTCCGGAGGTAAGCATCCATCGCAGAAGTTCCTGCAGGGCAGGTTTCTTGGCGCTGCCGGTCGGGTCTGCGGAGAGGAGCCACCAGGTGAAGCTGGCAATTGGGTAAGCAGCTTTGCCCGGCGCATTGGTGATGGACACGCGAAAATCAGAAGTCATGGCGCCCGCCGCGCCGCTCGCCGCAGCCGTAACGCTTGCAAGATCGGCTTGCACAAACTGACCAGCGGCGTTTTGCACGGCGCCGAAGTTCAGCTGATGTCGCAGGGCATAAGCCGATTCCACATAGGCGAGAGAGTTCGGCGTCTGCTGAACCATGGCGGCGACCGCGTCACTTCCTTCCGCTCCGATCCCCACCGGCCAATGAACGGTGGCGCCGGAACCGACGGCCGCTTTCCACTGTGCGTTGACTTTGGACAGAAAGTCCGTCCAAACAAAAGTTGTACCGCTGCCATCGGAACGATGAATGACCACGATCTCGCTGTCAGGCAGGTCGGCGCCGCGGTTCGCCGCACGAATTTTCGGATCGTTCCATTTCTTGATCTTCCCCAGATAAATGTCTGCCAGTACGTCGGAGGTGAAGTTGAGTGTGCGGCTAATCCCGCCCAGGTTGTAAATGGGAACCACGGCACCCAAGACCGTGGGAAAATGCAAGAACGATGCTTTGGATTCCGGCGCCGCTGCGCTGGGCAGCGGCATGTCCGAAGCGGCGAAGTCCACTTTGCCGTCCGCAATCATGCGGATACCGGCCTCTGAGCCTACCGCGTCATAAGAGATATGCGCGTTTGGATGGGACTGTTGAAATGACTCGAACCATTTCAAATAGAGCGGAGCGGGAAAAGTTGCCCCAGCGCCAGCCAGGTTTATCGCGTCAGGGTGTCCACCGCTGGCCGGCAAGGCCGGTGTGTCGTTTGCGGGCTCGAGCGCTGCGAGGAGCTTCACCGCCATTTGATCCGCCAGATCCTGGGAGATTGATCCGGTCCGGAATTTACGGGGAGTCACCAAGTAGGACCACAACGGTTGGTTGGCCTTCCCTTGAAGTTCGACGGACAAAAAGCCGTGAATGATTGGCTGCCGCGTTGCCGACGCGGCGTGGTAGTCGGTCGAATAGTAACCAACCACCCAAATGTTCTCCGTGCCTTTGATTACCGCATCGGCTTCGGTGGCGGTCGCGACGACCTGCAGCTTCCCAGATTTTTGCAGCTGTTTAGTGAGGCGTTCGCGCAGTTTGGATGCGGATTCTCCTTGGCCAAAGGACTCCAGGAAGACCTTCTTCACGCCAGATAACGATTCGGCGGATTGCGCGTGCGCACGAATGCTTGTCGTCAGGCAGGTGAGGATGAATAGTGTGATAGCAATATAAGTACGTAACTTCCGTGATGCATTAAAACCATCAATGTGCTGGCGCCGCATGCGATTAGTCTAAGCGAACATTTCGCTCCGTGCATCTCGAGAAATCTACCCGCAAAGAAGAATGCCGTCATCGTCGCGTGGCTGACACGCGACCTGGATCTATCGGGCAACCTCGCGGAAGCCCAGAACACTACAAACAAGCCCGCACCATCGCCGACGACACCCAAAATGAAGCTCACTCCGACACCATCCAGAAGCGCAGCGACCTCAGCCCGATTTATTCCCATCCCGCCGCTTAACAAACCAGAAGAGCGATCATGGGTAAATTGTGTTATCCTTACTGTAAAGGAGCATGGTAAAGATGGTGCGCACCAGCACTATAAGCAGTAAAGGACAGATCACCGTGCCGTTGGAGATTCGCAAGCGGCTCGGGCTGCGCACGGGAGATCGCGTGGAATTTGTGGTCGATAAAGACGCCACCACCATCCGTCCGGCGCGTGCTCCTGAAAATCCCTTTCTGAAATATGTTGGCGCGCTTCCTGCGTTCTCTAGCATTCGTCAGATCAATGCCTGGGTACGGTCCTTGCGAGACGACGAGGAAGTTGCGAAACGGTGAGAACGGCTATCGATAGCAACATACTCTCCGCCTTGTGGTCGCGGGAGCGGTTCGCTGCAGAGATAGCCAGAACCCTCAGCGACGCGAAGAATCAGGGTGGCTTGGTGATGGGTGCTCCAGCGTATGCGGAATTGCTGGCTTATCCGAGGGCCACACAAGTCTTTGTGGACGATTTTCTGGCAGATACGGGCATCGTTGTGGACTTTGAAATCCCACAAAAGCTTTGGATCGAGGCGGGCCGTCGTTTTGCGCGCTATGCGGGGCGTCGGCGAAAGAGCTCACGCCAAAGTCCAAGGCGTCTGCTGGTGGATTTCCTCGTGGGCGCTCACGCCCTGTCCCAAGCGGATCGCCTCATGACTCTCGATTCAAAGCTATACAAGCAAGATTTCCCGGACTTGAAACTGGTATAAGCCAAGTCACAGGATGTCGCTCATTCTCCTGTCTCTCGATTCATCGGCGGTACTTGAATCGCGCAACCAGTTTGTCGATGCACCTTCCCATCAACACGGCGTCTTGCGGCCGCAGCGGCATGGGCTGCCCGTTTCGGCAGCTTTTGCATCAAGGACTTGGCAAACTCTGCGGGGGCAGGTCTTTCAACGCGGCGTCTGCTTCGGCCATGGCGCATTCCAGGGCAATCCCGCTCAAATTATAATCCGGCGCACACTTTTGCTGCGCGCGGCGCGTCAACTTGTCGCATATGCCCAGTGGATTCGTCGCGCGTCGGGGTTCTGAGTGGCGGTGCCTCCTATTTCAGTACCGGCAATACCAGGCTCGAGGCTTGCGCCCCGCCGCGATAAACACGTTCGGTGGCTTTCTGAAAATCCTCCGGCTTGGCGTCGGGAATATTTAGAAATACCTGCGGGTTGCGATCCGTCAGCGGGAACCAGCTGCTTTGGATTTGCACCATGATGCGGTGACCGCGGCGGAAAGTATGATTGATGTCCGGCAGTGAGTAATTCAACGCCGTCGGCTGATTGGGCGTCAGCGGCTCGGGTTTTTCAAAACTGTTGCGGAATTTCGCGCGGAACGGTTCGCCGCGGACCAGTTGCTGATAGCCCCCCATTCGCACTTCTTTCGGATTGGGAATCGGGTCGGGATAGTCCATGGGATAGACATCAATAAGCTTGACGTCGAAATCGGAGTCCGTTCCCGACGACGAGATCCACAAGCGCGGCGAGACCGCCCCTGCCACCGTCAGATCTTCCTTGAGTGGTTCGCTGACGTACACCAAAACGTCCGTCCGCCTCGCCGCAAAGCGCTGGTCCGCATCCATATACTCCGGCGGAATGTCCGTCGTTTGCGTTTCGATGAAAGGCACTGGACGATTCGGATCGCTAACATATTCATCGAAAGCGGCAGTCGCATCCTTCGGCGCATCAAAAGTCAACTTCCCGTTCGCCGCAAAATAAAGATTCCTCGGCTGCACATTCTTCGGCGGCCACGAATCGTAATGTCGCCACACATTTGTGCCGGTCTCGAACATCAGCGCCCTCGGAAGTTTGGCGTCCGGCGCATCCTTTAAATACTGTTGAAAAAATGGCAGCAGCACTTGGTCGTTAAAGTACTCGGAATTTTTCGCCGCAAAGCTTACCGGCCCCAGATGATCCCCTTCCGTGCTTGCCCAACCGCCGTGGATCCACGGTCCTTCGACCAGCATATCCGGCGTGGCGGGATTGAATTCAGCAACGGAGCGAAACACGCGGTAGGGGCCGACCAGATCTTCGGCGTCGAACAATCCGCCCACGGCCATCACCGCGCAATGCACATTTTTCAGATGCACGGAAATGTTTCGCGACTTCCAGTAGTCGTTGTAATCGGGATTCAGGAATTGATCGTCCCAGTAGGACTCCGGTTGCATAAGTAATTTCTTCGAGTTTGCCAGCGGTCCCATCTGCAGGTAATAGTCGTAGCCGTCGTTGGTGCCGTACGCGAACTTCGGATAATCTTTCGGCGGAAATTCGAGTCCCGTGCGCGGCTTAAAAAATGTGTAAAAGCCGAAATTGGCTTCCAGCATGAGCGCGCCGTTGTGATACGCATCGTCGCCCATATACAAATCGGTGACCGGCGCCTGTGGCGAAGCGGCCTTCAGCGCGGGATGCGAATCCACCATCGCGGCGGCGGCAAAAAATCCTGGATAGGAAATTCCGTAGATCCCCGCCTTGCCGTTATTGTTGGGAATATTTTTGAGCAGCCATTCAATCGTGTCGTACGTGTCCGTGCTTTCGTCCACATCCTTCGGCGAACTCTTGTGCTCTTTGTGCGGCGTCATTTCCTGAAACGTTCCGTCGCTTTGATACCGGCCGCGCACGTCCTGGTTGACGAAAACAAATCCGTCCTTCGTGAAGCTGGGCGCAGGTCCCAACCGCCGCGGATAATTGTCCACGCCATAAGGCCGAATGCTATAAGGCGTGCGCATAATTAGAAACGGATACGTTTTCGCAGGCGCCGCATCCTTGGGAATGTAGACCGCTGTGAAAAGCTTCGCCCCATCGCGCATGGGCACGCGATATTCATACTTTGTGTATTGCGCGCGAATCTGCGCCCGCGCCTTCTCCGCCTCTTCCGCATCCTGCGCCTTGCACGCCGCGGCCGTGCAAAGCAGTAACAAAACGCTTAAACCCCTCGCGCGTCTAACCATTCGACTACTGCGGCGAACATCCGGCATGTCTTGGCACCTTGGGAAAATGTGAACGATAGTAAGCACTCGGGACGATACCGCCCGCTCCAACGCCCTGTCAACGCGACCGAGATATGCCCTTTCAATGTGATGGGCATGAAGTGCGGGTGCATCTTTTTGGGTGCCGCGTGCGTAACATCTTTTGGTGGCTCGGGTTAATGACCAAGAGGGTTGGCGACCAGGGCTACCGCCGAAACTGCGTCCGCCTGTCAGGATTGGCTGACTTGTACAATACAGGCGGCGGTTTAGCGGCAGAGGGACCAGCGGCAGCGGGACCAGCAGCTGGCCGGGATTTGGCAATTAGAGTGCTCGGATAGACCTCGATGACTCTTCACACGGTCGAACAAGTACGCCGGGTTTTCCGCATCGTGGCGGGTTTTACCCTGCTGGCGGTCGGCGTCGTTATGATTGTTACGCCCGGTCCTGGCTGGCTGGTGATATTGCTGGGCTTAAGCTTGCTGGCTGCGGAGTTCATCTGGGCGCGCCGCTTAATGGACCGCATGAAGCGCCAGGGTGGGCGGGTCCGCGACGTGGTTTGGCGTTACATGCCATCGCGCAGTTCCCCGGAATCCCGTCATGTCAGTGACAAAGTAACGGAAGAGCAGCCAAAGCCCGAGGTCGTTTAGCGAAGGCTGCTTGCCGGAAGTTGTTCGACCGAAATTGGCTCCCAGGAGTTGGCTGACGAAAGTTGTTTGACAGAAGTTGCTGCACGGAAGTTGCAGGACGGCATCCAGGTTACGCCTCCAAGATAATTCCATTTTATAAATCCTTCGATAGTTTTCTGCAGATCTGCGGTTTCTTGCAGATTGCAGGTCCTGCAGATTGCAGGCGTGCGCGGATCCGCTCGGTCAGGTTTGCGCGGTGCGTTGCCTCGTGGCAAGCTGATGCGGGTCGACGCGGTGGAGTCATCGCGCAGCCCGGCCCTTGGCGAGGACGGGACGGCAGGATTGAGGATGGGCAAATGACGAACGAGTGGCGAGGAAAATGGGCATTGGTGACCGGAGCGAGCGCCGGGATTGGGCAGGCGCTGGCGCGCGAGTTGGCGAGCGGCGGCGCGAATTTGATTCTGACGGCGCGGCGGCTCGAGCGGCTGGAAGAGTTTGCCGCGGAGTTGCGCGCGAAATTCAGCGTGCTGACGGAAGTGATTGACGCGGACCTGACGCAAGCGGATGCGCCGGCGAAGATTTTCGCGTTCACGCAAAAGCGCGGCCTCGTGGTGCAACTGCTCGTGAATAACGCGGGATTCGGGCAATTTGGCGAAGTGCCCAGCGTCGAACCGCAGCGGCTGCTGGATATGGTGCAGGTGAATTGCAGCGCGGTGGTAAACCTGACGCGGCTGTATCTGCCGGAAATGATCGCGCGCCGCAGCGGGGATGTGCTGATTCTGGCGTCGACGGCATCGTTTCAAGCGGTGCCGTATATTTCAGTATATGCGGCGACGAAGGCGTTCGATCTGTCGTTTGCGGAAGGACTGGCGGAGGAGATGCGGCCGCACGGGATTCGTGTTTGCGCGCTGTGTCCGGGCGCGACGGAGTCGGAGTTTCACCAGGTGGCCAGCCAGGAGCATTTGAAGTTTTCGCAACGGAAGAATCGCGAAACGGCGGAGAAGGTCGCGCATGTCGGCCTGGCCGCGCTGGCAGCGGGCAAGAGCAGCGTGATCTCTGGTGCGGCAAATACTTTTGGCGTGATCTCGCAGCGGTTCGTGCCGCGCAGCATGGTGACGCGGATTGCGGCCGGGATGTTCCGGCCGAAAGGATAGAGCTAGCGCGACTAGCGACGGCGAGCATGAACCTCCAGATATTCCGCGCTGACTTTTGTATGGTTCGCATCGCCGATGTTGTGTTCCGTCCATAGCGCAATTAATTCATCCCGCATGCGTTTCTGACCGTCCGCATCCAGCCGTGAAAACGCTACCTGCGTGGGACCAAAGTATTGGCGGAAGAAATCGACCGCGCCTTCCGGACTGACGGGCAGATCGAAAAGCACGACGCGTTTTTGCATTTGCAGAGTTACGCCAGCGCCGAAGCGTTCTGCCACGAAGTCTTCCCTGCCCCACAAAACCGGAGCGGGGATTCCAGCGGGAGGAGAAACGTGCCGGCCGGTTACTTGAAATGATTTGCCGACGAAGCTGTCGGGCGTCCAGTTAGCCATGGCGATCAGCCCGCCGGGGCGACAGACGCGCTGCAGTTCGCGCGCGACGACTTCTGGCCGCGGACCGAACATCGCGCCAAACATGCTGAGCACCACGTCAAATTGCGCGTCGCCGTAAGGCAATTGCTCGGCGTCGCCTTCGTCAAACTGGATTTTTAGATTTTCTTCAGCGGCGCGCTGGCGCGCCTGCGCGAGAAGATTGGTGGCGATGTCCACGCCGGTGACGTGAGCGCCGGCGCGCGCGGCGGGAAGAGATTGATTGCCGGTGCCGCAGGCGACGTCCAGAACCTTCATGCCGGGTTGCAGTCCCAGGCGGGAAACAAAATCCTCCGCGCCGTTGCCGAGTTTTTTGGCGATTTGGCCGAAGTCACCGGCCATCCAGTTGGACTTCATGCGCTGTTTGAGTTGCGCGAACTCGGCGTCTGGCGCCTTGGCTGGCTCGGTCACGATGGACGCTCCTCGGAGGGTGGTGCGACCGATTATAAGCCTGGGCCGACGCAGCGAGCGACGGGGAGTTTGAAAAATAGAGCTAACCCCTCCCCCACCCAGTCTACGAAAGAGATAGATTCTAAAGGGGTTGAAGGGGAGGCTTGCGAAAGAGATAGATTCTGTGGGAGTTAGAGTTAGAATCACCGACGCGCAGAATCTTTGGTTAGAGGATACATACACCAATACTACCCCCCACCCCCGGGGTCATGTTGAAAGAGTAAGATTCCATTGGGTTTAGGAGTGATTTGCATGAAAGGGTAAGATTCGATTGGGTTTACGGTGATTCGCGTGAAAGAGACAGATTCTGTTGGGGTTAGAGGGGCACTAGGAATCTGGTTAGAGATGCCAATACTACCCCCCGGTGTTTTTGGCAAAGAGTGCGCAGCGCTAACAAAACACGAGGGATAGACGGAATTGCGAATTAAGAAGAGTGCGCAAGCTATTGAAAATAAAGGATCGCGTTTTTGCGGCGGCGCGCAAGAGCGATGCGATGCGGTGACGAACTGACGAGTCTTGGACGGCGAAGGTGGGGCGGGGTGAAGCGGGGAGGCTGGGGCGAAGATGGGTTCTGCGGGAGACATGGCAGAGGATAGCAAGACCGTAATCGCTTGTCAATAGTACGATGTGGTAAACATTCCGTCTGTTGCCCAAGGTTCATGACGGACGGGCTGCGATTGAAAAGGACGCCAGCGTGGCTCGCAAAGAGCTAAAGAATCGGACTGGCCTCAAAATCATTCGACCGTGAGCCAGAGTTGGACGGAGGCGGCGACCTTATATTTAGCCAGCGCCTCCACTTGTTGCACACTATTCCAGACGCCGGGTCTTGTGTGGCGGTTACATTCAAGCGGGTTTATTATTTCCCCGTCGCCGGTACGCGATACACCCGATGGCCTTGTTCTGTCCCGTCGTTTAGTTTATTTATGCCTGCCACCCAAAGGTCCGATCAGCTCTCTCGAACAAGAGTCCCGGGCCTCCCCTCCTGTTTGCGAACGGTGATTCTCAACGTCGAATGCGATAAGCTATCGGCCCATGCCCACCGAAGAGCGAAAGACGATGACGGCCACAACCGGCACGATAGCCGCACTCGGGCTGGTTTTGTTTCTAATCGCATCCGTTTCCGGCATTATCTTTGGCCTCATCGAGCTTGCGCGTTGGATTTGGGAGCGTCGCTGAGTCTAGCTGCTTTCTCTTCCACTACCGCCTGATCCGGTGGTCGCTTCGGCGCATTCACTGCCGCGACGAGCGAGTTACTGGCAAGATGCATCAAACGGAATTCATTCGAGCGGTTCTCGCCCCACCACTTCAGCTTCAAGATTGCTTCGTCGTGGCCGTCAATTGCAGCAACCCCCAGCATGGTGCCATCAGACAATCGCTCGAATATGTCGTACGTCCGTTCCAAAATCTACCTCACAGACTTTCAGTGAGCTAACACAAATCTTCTTAGGGTAAGTGCCGAGCGTAGCATGCGGCGCGGTGGGATTGCAGAAATCTCGTATGTGTTGCGCCCTACACTTCGGCTCGCCATCAATTCTTCTAGCTGGTTGGTTTCGATTCATCGGCGTAGACCTGCGAGTATATGTGGGAAATATGATAGTCTCCCCTAGTCACTCCCGCCGCTCAGACTGTCTGCGGTCCCTGCATGCCTTGATTTAATCCAGCCAATCTTGCCCCGAGCGTATTACCTGTTAATTTTGACAGTGTCACGCCAACGACAATACGAACAGTATTCGTGCACAGCACCGTCACAACCACGAATTCAGCACATTGGCCTAGGGAGTCAGGATGAATATTCGTCTTCCATCGAAACCACTTGCAACCGTGCTCGTTTACGGATTAACGTCGCTGTTGATGCTCACCACTAGCCACGCACAAACCCCGCCGAAAATGAAAATGACAACCGAGATTCCCGTGGAAATCACCACACCGGATTCGGTGGAAACGCCGATCGGGACTTTGAAGTATTTCGATGGTTTTCCGGACGATACGACGACCAAGTTGCTGTACGACAATCTCGATCTTATGCGCGGCGTGCAAGCGTTTCTGCGCGGCATACCGGGGGCCTCTATTCAGGCGTTCCTGCCTGCGGCCAAGCAGTACGGCGGCGTGAACGGCAACGTCATGATCTTCGAGGATTTGATGGACTCGAAGGCGCTCTGGTTAACGCCAAACAACTCCAGCGTTTATTTCTACACTTGGATCGACACGACCAATGGGCCGATCGTGATGGAAACTCCGCCCAATGTGTTAGGCATACTCGACGACCACTGGTTCCGCTGGGTCGGCGACTACGGCAATGCCGGTCCGGACAAAGGCCAAGGCGGCAAATTCTTGATCCTTCCTCCCGGTTACACAGGTGAAGTGCCGAAAGGCTACTTCGTCATGCGTCTCACGACTTACGGGGTCGACCAGGCCTGGCGTGTGGGCGAGGTTGAGCTGGTGAACTAACGGCCCTCCGTTCAATCATGCTGGCAGCGGATTCTAGTCAGTCTGCGAAGGACGTGCGACCCGCTCGCGAACGCGCACCAGCAAGAGCCAAACGCGAGCAATTTTATCGAGGGTCACTAAACAGTCCCAGACACTGGACTTTCAATACTTCGTAACAAGATGCCTAACCTCTGTTTGGCCTGCCAGTATTCCGTCTCGGAAGACCCGACTCGCAAAATCGATATACATAAGAGGAAGGAGCAAGGCGAATGCTTCGAGAATTCTTCCACTATTGCATTGGTATCTCGTTAGGACTGTTTTTTGTCATTGTCGTGGTCCCATGTGCGGCGAAGGTCAAACGGCACGATACTGTCATTATGAAAAACGGAGACCGGCTCACTGGCGAGGTCAAGAAGTTGGAGCAAGGCGTCCTCTACATTGAGACTGATTATTTCTCAGGATCAGTAGGCGTTGATTGGCTACAAGTAGAAAAGGTGGAAAGCAAAGCAACCTTCCAGATCGTCTTGAGCGACGGAAAAAGGATAAGTGGGTCGATTTCAAAAGAGGCGGTTTCTGTGCCGGGCGAGGATTTCAAAGTACACGCTCCAACGGCGGATGTACCGGTATCCGGTACCGACGTGGTACAGATCGAATCTCAGAAGCAAACCTTTTGGCGGCAATTGAAGGGAAGTATCGATCTCGGATACAACTTTACAAGCGGCAACAATCAGTCTTCCCTCAGCACATCCGCGTCCGCAGTGTATCCGGCGGTGCGCTGGGCTGTCGGAACTTCGTATAACGCTTCCTTCAACGGGCAAGCCGGCGGGGCGACGACCAACCTATTCGAGTCGCAAACATTCGCCGATCGATTCTTGAACCGAAATTCTTTCGTGCTTGGATTGGGCGACTTTCTGCACAGTTCACAACAAAATCTCTCCTTGCGAACAACATTGGGTGGCGGATACGGGCGATACCTGAAGCGTACCAATCGAAACTCGCTGCGATGGCTTGTTGGCGCTGACTACTCGAAGGCCAGTTATCAAGCTGGGCTAAACCAACCCAATCAGAACAACGTAGAATTGCTTCTTGGTGCTGAATACCAACTGTTTTATTTCGATCGGTACACTCTGCAATCCCAATTCTTATTGTTTCCCGGTATGTCTGACTTTGGTCGCGTTCGATTCACAACGAAGGACACATTCAGTGTCCGGTTGTCGAATAATTTTCATTTAGATTTTTCGTTCTGGGATAATTTCGACAGTCGGCCACCGCTAAGTGCACAGAAAAATGCAACGGGATTGAGCACTGGCTTAGGCTGGACTTTCTAAATGCCGTCGGGACGCAAAAGTGTCAGTCATTTGCTATCGAGCGTACTTAGTTTCGAGTGACTCACGGGCTGTGTTTTGTAGTGTTTGTAGTGGTTGTCGCGGCAGGAGTGGTTGCAACACCACTGTTTACAGGGCTCATTAGAAATCGGGGAGGGACGTTCCCTCGATTCGGTGAGTGCGTCGGGAGGTTGAAGTTAAAGTAGCAGGAGACGTCCCACCTGTCCCCCCTCGATCCTGCCGGCAAATAGCCATAAGTGCGGTTAGTCGCGTTGCCGGACAAGTGGATTTTCGCTAAGCAATCATTTGCTGGAGGGTTTTGCCGTGAGTGCCGCGTTAGTAGCCGATTCGTGTCGTGTGTTTATCGAGCGACTCGACTCCAGTTATTCATTGCAATAGGCTTGAGAAATGAACAAAGAGCGTCGTGGGTTAAGGTTTGCGTTCAGCGCCGATGCGGAGATCGCTGCGCACAATTCGGCTAGTTTTGTCCCGGCACATGTGACCGAGCTGAGCTTGCAAGGATGTTTCGTGGAGACTTCCGCGTCATTTGAAGTGCGGTTCCCTGTTTTGCTTAAAATTTACAACGCTGGAGAATACTTCGAGGGCGAAGCAACCGTTCTGTATATCAAACCGTCGGGCATGGGTCTGCTGTTCCACAAAGTAAGGCCGCACTTTCGGACGGTTTTGCAGAAGTGGATTCTCACCGCACTGGATCACCAAATAGAGGCGCAGCAAACTGCTGGTTAACCGCGTTTTTCAAACATAGAGGTCGCGAAACGAACAGAGGAGCGGTAGATCGCGTTCATCGGTCCGCGGGATTGAAGCGCCGCTGTGGGCGGGCGAGAGAAACACAGAAGACCGCAGAACCAAGACCCACCCTCAAAAAAACCGAGGGTGGGGCACCCCGAAAAAAAACAAAACCTCGAAAAAAACAAAACCCTGAAAAAGCTAACCCGGAAAGAGCGGAGTCGAGCGAAAGAAGGCCGTCTAAATTTAATGTGGTGGTCATTTAAAAAGCGCAGTCCGGCGGCGGCTGATTTGGTACGCTCTCCCTAATAAAGGTAGGTACAGCCTCTTCAAGTAGCATGAATGTTAGAACATCGTGGAGGGTGTTATGTCTTGTCCCGCCTGCGCTTCAAGCAATCAATCGGAATTTCCCACAGAGATGATGATTCATTTCTCGGGGGCCAAAAACATAGATAAGCCTGGGATCTGGCAATTTCCGAAGCTGTTAGTCTGCCTGGACTGCGGCTTTGCTCGGTTTACTGTCCAGCGGACCGAATTGGCACTGCTCGCGGCTGGCACGCAGGACGGAGTCCAGCGTAGCAAGCAGGTGGCTGCCGGCCATGGTTTTGACAACGTAACCTGACGCGCCCACGCTCACTGCTTCTTGCATAATGTCGGGTGAGGATTCCTGACTGAGGTAGATTATTTTGGACTGAGGAACGTGCTTGCGAATTTGCCGAGCCGCTTCGATGCCATTGAGCGTGGGGAGTCCGATATCCAGCAGAATCACATCCGGCTTCAGAGCTACGGCTTTTTCAACCGCTTCTAACCCGTCCGACGCTTCGCCAACAATTTCGCACTCCGTTTTCTTCGCAAGCATTGAAAAGACAGCCTGACGCCACGGCGCGAAATCATCGACCAAGAGAACACGGACCGAATTGTGCAAGCGTGTTTCCCTTTCCAAGGCTTCAGACGTGAAGTCTGCTGAAGCGAAAGAATAACAACCCGGAGCGGCGCGGAAAGTTGTTCGGATCAAATAAGTGGACCCAGGACGATGGCCCGCGATGTTAGCGGAGGTCGTTCCAAACGTATAGAAAATCTCCATCGCTGGCGGTTTGCACCTTCAAACCGGCTTTTCGAGTGGCACGGTTCAGCGCGGAACGCACTTTTTCTTTGCTCTCGGCCAGACCGTCGATGGGCACTTTGAGGGCCGCGCCCGGCTTTAGTTGATCGAGGTCCCGCAGAATTGTCGTGACGATTGTTTTGTGCTTCCCGTTGCGGCCTTGCGGGACGCTGGCTTGGGTCATCGTCGCGAAGTGCATTGGGAGTTTTTTGGTAGCCATAAAGCCTCCGTTAAACGACGGCTTAAAGTATCGTAAAACTATCCTTGAAGTCAAGCAGTTTGCTTGGCGCGATGCGATGCCGCAGCGTGATAAGGGGAGGCGGTAGAAGGGCACGGTAATCGGCCCGCAGAAAAAAAACGACGAGGCTCTAGAAAAGTTTTAAAGAGTTGACCCGTAGCAAAGCGGCGTTGGTAGGCTGCTCGAAGAAGGAGTTGAATATGCAGTTCCAAAAACGCACAAGTTTCGAGCAGGTCCCGATTAGGGTGGCGCTGAAAATCGCACGCGCAGAGTTAAAGCGCACGGAGGCGAAGCCAAATTCAGGAGGGCGCATGCAAAAGAATCCGGTCTGCGTAGAGTGCAAGAACGAGAATGACCCAGTCACACCGGAGAATGGAGTGTGGATTCCCGATCGGAGTGGCACTTCCGTGCCAGTGCATAACGGTTGTGCCGCACAGCGGGCCATTAGGAGCGCCAAAGCGGGCGTTAAATAACTTCCACTGAGGGCACTAAGGGCACTAAGCGCGGCAGACCAACTCGTTGCGCTTATAAGTGGCTTCATGGCCGCAATGCAGGCACTTGATTGCAAGACCCAGAACGGGGAACGCGGGTTTGACAGGAAAAAGATAATCTTCGATTTTGGTGTCGTCTATTTTCGCGTGCGCAAATTCACGCTGGCAGTTAGGGCACTTGAGAACCCAGGTCGGCATAAGTCACCCGCCAAATTACAATACGTAGCGAGCTGCGGAACGGATATACCGGGTTATCCCTAGCCCGTGTGCCCCCTCGGTCAGAAATGCCAGTCAAAAACGCCAAACGGGAGATTCATCCCGCTAAACCCCGGATGGGGAAGCGTTGCCGCTCCCAGGGGAATCTTCGGGCGCACTGTCAGTTCTGCCAGTTATCGGGATGGAAGTGGGTTTATAGAATTTCGGCGCGGGTGGGAGTGTGTCTGGACCGGCTGCTGGCGCGGAGAACATTCCTCCACGGTGGCTGTGAACAGGCTCAGCGTTCCGCATGTTGGATCGTGATCGCCGGATGCGAACCTTACTCAAACTTATTTTGTTGGCGGTGTTTGCGGCGTGGCCGCTGCAGGAGCTGAGGGCGCAGGATCTTGCGCCGCGCGCGTACGTGATAACGGCGGAGCATTCCAACGCCGTTACGATTACGTGGGCGTTCTATGATGGCGGCGTGAATTTTAACGGCACCGTGCCGATCGCCAACGCTACCGGTACGTACTACGTTTCGATCCTCAGTTACTACCACTCGCTGAGCTTCTTTGGGCGCTCGGCGAATCTGACGGCGTCGGTGCCGTATGCGATAGGAAATTTTCAGGGGGACGTGGCGGGACAATCCCGATCTATATATCGTTCGGGGCTGCTGGATTCGAGCTTTCGCTTTTCCGTGAATTTGCTGGGCGGCCCGGCGATGAAACCGAAAGAAATGGCCAAGTGGAAGCAAAAGCGGCTGCTGGGGGTGAGCCTGAAGGTGTTGGCGCCCACGGGGCAATACAGCAGCACGAAACTGGTCAACTGGGGGGCCAACCGCTGGGGATTCAAACCGGAAATGGGGTATTCGGAGCGTTGGGGGCATTGGGTAGTTGATGGCTATGCGGGAGTTTGGCTGTACACGGAAAACTCGGCGTCCTACGACGGGCCGGTCACCAAACCGCAGTCGGAAGCGCCGGTGGGCTCGCTGGAAGGGCATCTGAGTTACGATTTACGGCAGCGCTTGTGGATGTCGCTGGACGGGAACTTCTGGTATGGGGGCATTACCAGCCTGAGCGGGATACAAAACCTGGAAACGAAGCAGACCGGGTCGCGCATTGGAGCCACGGCATCATTCCCGATAGGCAAACACCAATCGATTAAGGTTAGCTACAGCGATGGCACTTATATCCGCTTTGGCGGAAACTACCAGAACCTTTCCGTGGCGTGGCAATATTCCTGGCTGGGTAGGCCGAAATGATCGTGAGCGATTGCGGGAGGCCGGACTGAATACCTCAGAAGTGTGCAGGGGCGGCGTAGCTAAGCTGGTTCTGGTTTGGAGTAAGCGCGCGGGGCGGCCAAAGTATGGTTCACTTGTTGTGGCAGGAGCGCCCAGCATATGAGCCAGGTCATAAAATTTCCGCTGCTCGTCTTAGTGATTTCTCTGGTGGTGCTGTGGCTGGCGGTGCGGATTGGCGCAGCCCTGCGCAAGGGGCGACGCAGCCTCGAAGAACATGAGCGCGAAGATTACGGGCTGATCATGGCGGCCATATTGACGCTGCTCGGCTTGATCATCGGATTCAGCTTTTCGATGGCCATCACGCGATACGACCAGCGCAAGAACCTGGAAGAAGAAGAAGCCAACGCTATCGGCACGGAATACGTGCGGGCGGACTTGCTGCCGGCCGCGGATGCGGCCAAAGCGCGCGCGTTGCTGTTGAAATATCTGGATCAGCGTATTTTGTTCTATGAAACGCGGGATGACGCGCAACTGCAAAAGATCAACACCGTTACTACGCAAGTGCAGAGTGAACTGTGGTCCGCGGTGGAGGCTCCCGCGGAGGCGCGGCCGACCCCGGTGCTGGCCGTCGTGGTAACAGGGATGAACGAGGTATTGAACTCGCAGGGATACACGCAAGCGGCGTGGTGGAACCGCATCCCGTCCGCAGCATGGGGACTGATGATCGCGATTGCGGTGTGTTGTAACGTTTTGATTGGGTATGGCGCGCACGGGCAAAAGACACGAGCCATGTTGCTTCTGGTCTTACCGCTGGTAGTGTCCATCTCTTTCTATCTGATCGCGGATATTGACAGCCCGCGCGGCGGGATGGTGCGCGTGCGCCCGCAGAATTTGGTTAGCCTCTCGCAGTCCTTGCGTCCGCACTAATCGTAGCCCCCAAGGCTCAAGTAGCGCCAGCACTCTGGGCGCAGTCTTCGCGACAATTCTCCGTCCCGAGCATGATTCCGGACGCGTTGTCGGCGATCCGAACTTCTGCCCGCTGCTCGGGACGTGCATTACGGAGAAAATCAATGAATGGTTGTATTTCAATTACCCATCCGCACACATCTACTTCTTAATTCTTGCAACGGCCTGGCCGGCTGCGGCAAACTCGGTGTGCGGACAACCGCGCCACGAGTCAGATCTTCCCTTCCTCGGTTCGTGACGACCCCCTCCTCTGAAATCCTGAGCGCCTCTGTGGCGGAGGAATCGTCATGGCCAATTTTGCGAAAGAAGCTGTCACGAATCGAAGTCCCACCCGCCACGTTCGCGTCTACGGTGGCGCAATTGCCGTACTCCTTGCGCTCATCCAGATTATGCCTGGCGCAATCTACGCGGACGATCAGCCGCGAACAGACGAACAGGACGCGATACGCCGTATGAACGAACAGATTCAAGAGTTGCAGGCCAGGGTGAAGGAGCTTGAGGCGAGACTGAATGGCGCCACGGGAAGCGCACCGCTCGCCGCCGTCGAAAATAGTGCTATAGCCAATGCGCCTGTGGAGGTGATGCCGCCACCACCCGCCCCGCCTCCAGCAGCCCAGGAATCCCCAGAGAACAACCCGGAGCCCCGCGTCATTTTGCACATGTTTGGGGATCTCGGTTACGAGGCCAGCGATCAAAAAGGCGTAACGAATTCCTTCTATATCGGCTCACTGGATCTTTTCATGACGGGAGCTCTTACCGAGCGCGTCTCCGTCCTCGGAGAAGTGCTGTTCACGCCCAGAACGGACAACAGCTTCAGCGTGGATGTTGAGCGATTACTCCTGCAGTACAAGCAAAATGACTACCTTAACTTTTCTATCGGCCGATACCATTCGGCAATCGGTTATTACAATACCGCTTTCCACCAAGGAGCGTGGTTCCAGACCACAATTGACCGCCCGTTCATGTACGCTTTCGACGATCAAGGTGGTTTCCTGCCACTCCAGCAAGTCGGAATGACCGTTAGCGGGCAGATTCCTTTGGGCCGTCTCGGGCTCAACTATGTGGCGGAGTTGAGCAATGGCAACGAACATTTGCTCGGGGTGGAACCGGTGCAAAATTACCGGGACGGCGATAATGGCAAGTCCCTCAATTTCGCTCTGTACGCCCGGCCGCTCTGGCGGCCCGGACTGGAGGGCGGAGTCTCGGTTTTTCACGACCACCTTACGTACGTGAACGACCAGGACTATGGCGAGCTGATCTCAACCGTATACCTCGTTTACACAAACTCGGATTACGAATTCTTGAATGAAGGCCTGCTGGTGCGGCATTCCGGGACCAATGCCGCTCCCCCCGGAGTGTTCCATACGCCCGGCTTCTACACGCAATTTTCGCGGCGATTCGGCAAGTACCGTCCTTATTATCGCTATTCCTACGTAAATGCAGGCGTTGCGGAACCCATTTATGGAAATCCCGCCGACGGTCTGATCGTCGGGCGGCGGAATGGTTCGTCATTCGGAGTGCGATTCGACATGAACGATCACTCCGCCTTCAAGCTGCAGTATGACCACCTTGCACAGCGCGGAATCCCGGACTACAACGAGATCCTAACGCAGTTCTCATTCGCATTTTGAGCAGGTACACGACACTTATGCGCAGGCTGATCCTTCTTACGACTCTAATGCTGGCGCTGATCACGGGCGGCGCACTGCTGCTAACCGTTAGCGCCGGCTCTGAGGAGATCGATGTGGTGGTCAACAAGTCAAACAATATCGGCCCGCTCTCCCGTGCGGAGGTTCGCAGAATTTTTGTGGGCGAAAAGAGTTCGTGGCCAGGCGGGAAACACATCACTGTCCTGATGCTCGCGCCGGACAAGCCGGAACGCGGGGTGATTCTGCGGGAGGTACTCAAAATGAACGAGTCCGACTACACGAAGTACTTTCTACAAGCGGCCTTTACCGGCCACGTCGAAGCGGCTCCGAAGGATCTTCCGTCCGCGGCACAAATGAAGGCGCGCCTAGCCGCGAATCCGAACGCCATCGGGTACCTCAAGAAGGAGGACGTGGACGACAGCATCAGGGTGGTATTAAAGCTTCCTTAGCCGGCACCCAGCATTGCAGAACAATTAGGAATTGGGAGCACTGCATCGATGAACAGTATCTCGAAGGGTTTGCGGTTTCAAGTACTCGCCCTGGCGTTGGCCGGGCTCTCTATTTTCATTTTCGTGGCTCTGATGTCGCCCTATACGCAGACCCGTGCCCAGCTGAAACTGCTGCAATCGCAAATTCGCGCCGCGGTCGCAGCGGAACGCTTCCTACGTTATTCCGCCCTGGAAATCAAGGGAGCCATTGACTACGGTTTGATCGAAGACGGCGACGATCGCAACGAAGAACTCCAGACGAATGCTGAGGATGTTACGCGCTGGCGGTTGGAGGCCGCCAGCGCTTTGTCGGATTTGCGATCCGCGCTCCACGCCGCTCTGAAAACGGCCACCCCCCAACAACTTCAAGACCACCTGCTGGTCGTCGAGCGCCTGGAGCAGGGTTACGGGCAGCTTGCCCGCATCGAGCAGCGCCTGCAAGAGATGGCCGCGCGCTCCGCCTCCAGAGAACAGATGGCCGCTGTGGTGCGGGCGGAGCTGCTTCCTTCAGCTACCACCCTCTCTGCCGTTTCGAGCCGACTGGTTCACGATCAACTCGCCGACATGCGGTCGGGAGCCGAGCGGCTTTCCGGAGGCCTGGACGGCGTCGTGTTGTATTCGGGAAAGGAGTTGCGCGCGCGCGCCACGGCCATGAATGACACGGCGCTCAAGGAGATGCAAGCCGGTTTGTATGTCCGCGTGTTTACCGATGCGCTCCGCAACTTCTCCGAGTTCCTGTTAACCCAGAATGCGGACAACGAGTTCAAGACTCGCAGCCTGGACCAGGAACTCCAGATCATCGCGGAATGGAAGATCGCGGACGCCCACGATCCGGAGCCGCAGCGCACGGCCGAGTTTCAGCAGTTCCAAGAACTGGAGCAATCTTCGTCGCAGTTCCATGAATACGCCGACCGCGTCATCGAGATGGTGCACCAGGGGCACAAGGAACGGGCCATCAACTTCGTGGAGCGCACCTTTGAGCCGCTGATCAACACACCGCTGCTGAAAAACATGAACGAATTGACCGCGGCAGAGGAGTTGCAACTCGTCGAGGGCTCGGAGTTCATCGGTCGCCGGCTGCAGACCTCCATTTGGTTGACGAGCATCATGGTGTTGACCGTTCTCCTGGTTGCCATCGGCAGCCCCCTCGTTTTGTCGCGGGCCTATGCCAAAGCGGTTCAGGAAATCGATGCGCGCAGGAAGATCCAGGTCGAGCTGGAGCACGCCAAAGCAGCCGCCGAGGCCGGGAGCGAAGCGAAGAGCACGTTTCTCGCGACCATGAGCCACGAGATTCGCACGCCCATGAACGGCATCCTCGGAATGACAGAACTTGTCTTGGACACCAATCTCACTTCGGAACAGCGCGACAGCCTCGGCTTGGTCAAGCTGTCCGCCGAATCGCTACTGAGCATCATCAACGACATACTGGATTTTTCGAAGATCGAAGCAGGCAAACTGGATATGGAATCCATCCCCTTCGAGTTGCGCGAGAGTTTGGGCGAAGCCATGAAGGCGCTGAGCTATCGTGCCCATCAGAAAGGGCTCGAACTCATCTACGATGTCCAGTCCGACGTGCCCGAGACGCTCCTGGGCGATCCCGGGCGCATCCGGCAAATCATCGTCAACCTAGTCGGCAACTCCATCAAATTCACCGAACGCGGTGAGATCTTCGTCTGGGTCGAGAAGGAAACGGAAACACCCGGCTCCGTGCGCCTACATTTCGCCATCAAGGATACTGGAGTGGGGATCCCGCTCGAAAAACAGGGCAAAATCTTCGAAGCCTTTTCTCAAGCCGACGGTACCATGGCGCGCCGGTACGGCGGCACGGGCCTCGGGTTGACAATTTGTACCCGTTTAGTCGCCTTGATGGACGGACGCATTTGGGTCGAGAGTGAAGGGGGCCAAGGCAGTACCTTCCACTTCGTCATCTCACTCGACGTTCGAGAAGGCTCCATCTCGCCGCCCATGCATCTCGATCCCGCGCGTTTGCGAAACCTACACGCTTTGATCGTCGATGATAACTTCACCAATCGCCGCGTGCTCCACGGCATGCTAAGTCGCTGGGGCATGAAGCCAACAGCCGTCGATGGAGGCCGCGCCGCGCTGCAGGCCATCGAGGTCGCAAAAAACGCTGGCTACCCGTTCCCGTTGATTCTCCTGGACGGCCAAATGCCTGATATGGACGGTTTCACGCTCGCCGAACACATTCGCAAAGATTCCGAATTGATGAATGCCACTATCATGATGCTGACCTCGGCCGGCCATTTAGGCGACGCCGCGCGCTGCCGTGAACTGGGAATCTCAGCCTATTTGGTTAAGCCCATTCGTCAGGGCGAGCTGCTCGACGCCGTTTGTCAGCTTTTAGACAAGACTGCACGGAGAGAACCGGCGCCGCTGGTGACTCGCCATACTCTGCAGGAGCAAAAGCACCGCATCCATATATTGCTGGCCGAAGATAATGCCGTAAACCAGACCCTCGCGGTACGCATTCTAGAGAAACGCGGTTATTCCGTGACCGTCGCTCCGGACGGCCGAGCTGCCGTCGATGCATTCCAGACGGGACAGTTCGAACTTGTGCTGATGGACATTCAGATGCCTGGAATGGACGGTTTTGAAGCCACCGCGGCCATCCGCGAACGGGAGAAGCTGACCGGCGGGCACATTCCCATCGTGGCCATGACCGCTCATGCCCTGGTAGGCGACCGAGAGAAGTGCACCGCCTCGGGTATGGATGACTATGTCTCGAAGCCCATTCGAACCAGCGAGCTCTTCGCTACCATCGAAAAGATGTTAGGTGACGAATTCAAGCCAGAATCTGCCGAAGTCGCCAAGCCTCTGCAGCTATAAATCAGCGCCAAGCTGTTCTGCACTGATCTTGTCTCAGCGTTGCAACCCCTTGGAAAACCGGGGGGGACTCCAGATTTCGGCCCCGCCGCGGCACCGAAGTCACCTGAAGGAGTCCACGGATCTAGCATCGCGCTACTGCTCTTTGCTGCTGGCTTCTGGCGAGCCTGATCCACTTGTCCCTGCGTAACGAAGGGCGGCAGATGAATCTGTTCAACGCAGGAGACATCGACCGCTGACGCTGAGCCTTGCGCGACAAATTCCGCTATGAATCGATCGATGCAAGGCGAACCGGCGCCGTACTTCCCTCTTTCACTACGACCACGCGGCTGTTGCTCAGGTCGCGCGCGGCGGCGGCGGAAGCTTGCGGGGGCGTGGTGGGATCGAGTGCTCCCGAAATCAGCGTCGCTACGCTCGTGACGACCCGTACAGGCCGGGCGATGATCCCTGCCTCGGCAGTTTTGCAGGTAACCCGAGCACGATGACGTTTCCGGCTACAGTACGTCGCATCTGTCCGATCGACCTTGAAGCTGCTGTAGCTGCGTGCTAGCATCCGTGCGCGACAGAGGAACGCTTATGCCCAAATTCGTCATCGAACGCGAGGTTCCGGGAGCGGGAAATCTAACCGATGCTCAATTACGGGAAATTTCGCAAAAATCGGTCAGCGTTCTAAAGGAACTGGGCCCGGAAATTCAGTGGCTCCACAGCTACGTCACGGGTGACAAAGTGTATTGCGTCTACCTAGCTCCAGACGAGGCCATCATCCAAGAGCATGCCAAGCGCGTCGGTCTTCCTGCCAATCGCGTCTGCGCCGTGCGCCGACTCATCGACGCGAGTGCCGCAGAGTAAGAGCCGTCACGAGAGATCCCTCCATCAGCTGCTTTGGAAAGCCTGTGCGAGCGCGCGCGTTAATCGGCGGAAGGCACCTCGGACATGAGCACCTCGTCAATAGCCTTTTCGGGCGGCAGGGTCCATCCTTCCAACCACGCGGTCGCGCCCGAGGTGTTGGCCAAGGCCTGCCGGGCTGGGTCAAGAACGACTTCCAGTTTGGCCTGTTCCGCGGGCGTGAGCGGCGCGCCAATATTTTGACGTAGCGCCGCCGCCGCGCCGGCTAGTCGAAGAGACCGCTCGGCATGGAATTGCGCGGCCGCCGCGCACGCGAAGCATTCCAGCACTCGCGCAATTCCGCGTTTGTGTTCCAGCTCCTGGAAAATTTTTATGCTCTCTCGGTATAAAGAATACGCGGCGGGATAATCCCGCTGTTCTCGCGCCAAGCTTCCGAGATCAGCCAGCGTGCCGGCGATGCCCCAGCGGTCTCCGAGTTCTCGAAAAATTGCCAAGCCCTGTTCGTACAATATCCGGGCGGCCTCGGACTCCCCTTGTTCGCGGGCGACGTCGCCCTGATAGTTTAGCGACCAGGCGACGCCGGTCTTATCGCCAATTCCGCAGAAGATCGCAAAACAATCGACATACAGGCCACGGGCGCCATCGTAGTCTCGCTGCAACTTGAGGACATTGGCGAGGTTACTTAGAGCCTGCGCCACGGCTTTTTGGTCTCCCAACTCTTTCCAAAGCGCCAGGCTCTCTTCGAAAAGTCTCTGCGCCACGGCCACGTCACCACGATCGCGGGCAAAAACCGCCAGCGCGTTCAGCGAGACGGCGACACCGGTTTTATCATCCAATCGCCGCGCGATCTCTTGACTCTCGCTGATGAGCTTATCGGCCGAGGCGTAATCTCCCTGTTCTCCCGCAAGGACGCCAGCCGCAAAAAGCGCCCGGGTGCGGGCTTTCGTGGAACCCGCGGCGCCGGGCAGCGCCAGCAACCGGCCTAATCTGTCTCGGCCTTCAGCGAGGTACTCGCGAATCTCCCAAAAACGAAACAACGCAGTGCCGAGGCGCAGACCCCACTCCGCGTCTCGCGTTTCTGTCAGCCACTCCAGGCTCGCGCGAAAATTGTCATGTTCGAGCGCGAAACGTTCCAGCCATTCCGTCCCTTCGGCGCCGCTCTGCGCCATAGCCTCTTCTTCTGCGAGTACCAGGCAGTACGCCGCATGAGCGCGTTTGGTCAGCGGCTGCTCTCCGCTGGCCAGCAGCTTTTCCAACGCGTACTCGCGTACGGTTTCCAGCATCACGAACCGCGATTCATCCTTGGCATGTTCGACCTGTTGCACCAGACTCTTGTCCACCATGGACGCCATTCCGTCGAGTAAATCCAAATCGAGGTCACCTTTGGTATCGCATACCGCTTCCGCGCCTTCCAGATTGCATCCCCCGACGAACACCGCCAATCTGCGAAACAGTTTCTGCTCTGCCGCGTTCAACAGGTCGTAACTCCAATCCATCGCGGCGCGAAGAGTCTGCTGTCTCTGCGGCAGGTCGCGCGCCCCTCCCGTCAATAGCTGCAATCGGCTCGCGAGGCGCGTCAGCATGGAAGACGGTGAAAGAACTTTCACCCGGGCGGCCGCGAGCTCGATCGCAAGCGGCAGACCATCCAACCGGGCACAAATCTCCGCGACTGCGGGGGCGTTTTCCCGGTTCAATTCGAAATCCGGCTTGGCGGCGACTGCCCGTTGTACGAAAAGTGCTACGGCGGGGTTCTGGGACAGAATGTCGACGGAGGACGTGGATCGCGAATCCGGCAGCGCGAGCGGCGGCACGGGAAATTCCTGTTCTCCGTACACGTGCAGAGCGGCGCGGCTGGTTACCAGGATTTTAAGGTTGGGACCCGTGGCCAACAACTCCGCCACCATGGGCGCCCCCTGAATCAAGTGCTCGAAATTATCCAGCAAGAACAGCGTTGGGGCGCGCAATGAATCTTGTAAATACTTTTTGAGTACTTCGAGCGGGGATTGTCCTCCCGCCTCTCCGATCCCTAACGCCTGAACGATCACCGAAGCAATCAAGCCTGAATCGCTTAGCGGCGAGAGCGGCGCAAAGTGAATCCCTCCAGGAAACTGTTCCGTCAGGCCGGTCGCCACTTCAATCGCGAGGCGTGTTTTGCCAATGCCACCCGGTCCCGTAACCGTTACGAGCCGAACGTCCTGCCGCCGCAGGAGTTCCTTGGCCCCAGCGGTTTCCTTTTCCCGCCCCACAAACCCGGTCCGCGACGCCGGAAGATTACTCGGCCGAGTCTCCATACGCTTAACGGCATTCTCGGAGAAGCAGTCTCGTATCGCGGCGAGCTCTCGTGCGAGATCTCGCGTAGAGGCATAACGCTTATCGGGTTCTTTCGCCAGACACCTCTCAATCACCCAGCCCAGCGGCGCGGGCAGCTCGCGATTTTGCGTTCCGATCGGTCTGGCCTGTTCGCGCAGAATGGCCACCAATGTTTCCGCTACGGTTCTTCTTTCAAAGGGGTGCTGACCGGTTACCATTTCGTAGAGCACCAGGCCGAACGAGAACTGATCTGACCAGAAATCCAGCGGCTCGCCGCTGACTTGCTCCGGTGACATGTATCCCACGGTTCCGAGTAGCGCGCCTGCGGACGTCAGCGACGTCGAGGTACTGTGCACATCCGCACTGTGTCCGCTGGGCGACGCACTCTTCGCCAAGCCGAAGTCCAGGATTTTGACGAAGCCATCGTGCGAAACCATCAGATTCTCTGGCTTCAGATCCCGGTGGGTGATGCCCGCTTCATGCGCCTTGGTGAGACCTTCCGCAATCTGCGCCGCGATATCAATGGCCTCGCGCATTGGCAGCGAGCCGGCAGCCAGCAGCGCGCGTAGCGTCTTGCCTTCTACCAACTCCATGGCGATGTAGTGACTGGAACCATCCTGTCCGAGTTCATAGATGGTCACAATGTTGGGATGGTTGAGGGCGGATGCCGAGCGTGCCTCCCGCTCGAATCGTTGCAGTCGGTCGCTACTTGCGGAGAACGCCGTGGGCAGAAGCTTGATCGCGACGGTGCGTTCCAGCCTCGTGTCCCGCGCGCGATAGACTTCGCCCATGCCACCTGCGCCGAGCGGAGCAACAATTTCAAATGCACCCAGTTTGCTACCCGGAACGAGGGTCATGATTGGCCGCGATTATACCCTCGAAAATCCTCCCGCCGATACATCCGGCATTTTGCATCACCATCCACACTATATCGCTAGACTAACCAGCCGTTCGACCGCTCACCTAGCTGCGCGGAAACTACATCAAGCCGACCCTAGTGCCTCATCAGCGCGGAAACTACTCCGCTCACCGTATCCTGAAACGCATGCGCAATCATTCCTGGACGGACGGTTCCCCGCCAGTATGCCAAAATACTGAACATTGCTCCGTACAGCCCGATCAGAATCACCATCCTGAAACCCTGATACGCGTGAGCCGCGCCGAATACCGCGGCAGAAAGCAAAATGCCGGCAGGGGCGTTCGTCGTCAGCGCTATAAACTGCTGTTGCAGATAGCCGCGGAAAATGGCCTCCTCGCAAATCCCTGCTGTAACCGAGAGCGCTACCCATAGCGTGATTTCGGCCGCCCCGTGCGGCAGGATGAAGTCCATCCGGGGAGCCGTCGGGCCAACGCGCAAAAGCCGCGCCAGAATAACCAGTAGTCCGGACGAAACCAACCAGTACGCTGCGGCGATTCCAATATCCTTTAATAATTGGCGCGCAGAACTCCATCGCACTCCCAGAATGAGCGCCAAGGGCGCGCCACTACGCCGTACACCCGCCACCAAGAAAAAGACCAAGAGCCATTCAAACAGAATGGTGAGCAAATAAAACCGCACGCGGTGCGGACTCGCCTCACCCCTCATCTGGTCCGCGATAATCTTGCCCAGAAATGCCCACACTCCTAAGATCACCAGCACAATAATCGTGTGCATCGCGCCAGCAGCCTGGGTATAGCGGCCCGACGTGTCCTGAACCGGAGCCATCATTGTCTCCTCGAACCTCAACACCCATCTTGGCGCACTGTATCAGTCCTAGAATGCACAGACCATGTGTTTCCACCGTCCTAGAAGAGGCCGTTGGCACTGAACCGGTTGCGGGCGTATGTTGTACGGGGTATCAGGCAGACCTGTTTGCCTTTAGCTCGCAAGGGAACTTTTTGCGGCGGGATGGGGAATATACCCATTGAAGGCATATACGGCGTCTGATGTAGAGAGATGACTATTCCAAAGGAAGTCGCAGACGACGTACTGCTGAAGCGGGCGGCCAAGGGCGATGAAGAGGCCTTCACGCTGGTGTACCGCCGCCATCAGGCGGCCATTTACCGTTTTGCGCTGCGCATGACCGGCAGTCCGTGGGCTGCGGAAGAGATTGTGCAGGACGTGTTTATGACCTTGGTCCGCGATCCGAAAAAGTACGACGTGCAGCTTGGAACGGTCTCGGCATTTTTGTACGGGGTGGCGCGCAATCGCATCCTGAAACATCGCGAACGCTTGCCGAGGGAAATTGCGCTGGAAGAAAAGAACGAAGATGGCAGCGGGAATGGCGTCCTGCTGATCGACACCGCGACCCCGGCGTTGTGGGCGGAAAAACGGGAACGCACTTCGCAAGTTCGCGCGGCCGTGCTGGAGTTGCCGGAAGAGTTTCGCGAGGCCGTGGTGCTGTGTGAGTTGCAGGAAATGAGTTATGAGGAAGCCGCAGCGATTATTGGGTGCCCGATTGGAACAATTCGCTCGCGGCTGCATCGCGGTCGAGCGCTATTGCTGGCCAAGCTGGAAATTTTTCGCGGCGCGCCGAGACGAGTGAGCGCAACGGTTTGAAAATGGATAAACGCAATGAAGGAACGTCGATGAATTGTGAAGAGTTCGCTTCCGTAGGATTGGGCGCCGAGCACGACGGCGAAATCTCTGCATCGTTGCGGAGCGCGGCGCGGGAACATCTCGATTCCTGCGCACACTGCGCGGCGCTGGCGGAATCCTGGGATGCGGCGCGCGCCAAGTTGCAATTACTGGCGGATGAGACCAACACGCACGGTGCGCCGGCGCGCGTGGAAATGCGACTTCGGCAGGAGTTTCGTACCCGGCATCGCACCATGAAAACGCGACGCGCGGCCATCGTGGCGTCGTGGGGATTGGCAACCGCGGCGATGCTGGTGGGAGCGGTGAGCTTGGTGAACTGGCGCGAGCATCATGTCGTGCACGTAGTGAAGGACGTCGCTGCGAACAGCCAGAACGGCGACGCCAGCGACGCCGCGCTGATTGCCGATAACGAAGAGGACGGTTTTACGGCGCTGCCGGGAGCCATCTACACCGGGAACGATGATGCCACGATCGTGCGCGTGGGCATGCAACGCGGCGACCTCGGGGCTTTTGGACTTCCCGTGAATGAAGATCGCGCCGCAGAGTGGATTCAGGTGGATTTGCTGGTCGGAAACGACGGAATGCCGGAAGCGGTGCGGGCTCCGGAGTAATTGCGGCCTGTTTGCGAAGAGTAGCGTAAAACGATTTTAGCAGCATCAGGAGAGGAAGAGGAGAAACTGGAATGAATCGAAACACATGGATGTGTCTAGTAGCTGGTGGAGCCCTGATTTTGACCGCGGGAACGGCGCGTGCGCAAGGTCCGCATCGCGGCGGCCCGGGCTTCGGCGGTCCAATGGAGTTGATGGGATTTGAAGGCGGGCATGGAAAAGTGGTAAAGGGCGCGCCATTTTCCGCGACGGCGACGTCCGAAACTACCGAGACGCTGACGGACGGAACGGTGATTCATCGTACCGCGCAATTGAGTTTGTATCGCGACAGCCAGGGCCGTTCGCGGCGCGAATTGACGGCGTCGGGATTCGGGCCGCTGGCAGCGTCGGGCACGCCGAAAACCATGGTGATGATTTCCGATCCCGTGGCCGGCGCGCACTACATGCTGGATTCCACCAATAAGGTAGCGCACGAGATGGCTATGCGGACCCCATCTGCCACGTCTGACGCCACCGACAGCTTCCACCAGAAGATGGAAGCACGCGAAGCGTCCGAAGAAGCTGCGGGCTTGCTGAAGAAAGAATCGCTCGGAACGCAGGTGATTGACGGCGTCAGCGTGGAGGGCACGCGCATTACCAAGACGATTCCCGCGGGGAAGATTGGTAATGACAAGGCCATCCAGATCGTTTCCGAGCGCTGGTATTCGGCGGATTTGCAGATTGTGGTGAAGAGCACACACAGCGATCCGCAATTCGGAACCACGACGTATACGGTAACTAATCTGCAGAAGACTGAGCCGGCGGCAACGTTGTTTGCGGTGCCTGCGGGCTACACGGTGACGGCGGGCGGCGGGCGCGGACACGGTGGCCCTGGCGGACCTGGTGGGCCGGGTGGCGCTCCAGCTCCTCCTGCCGAAGAATAGTTTTCCGGCGCTCGGATATTTCCGGGCGGGGCCCGTAAGCCCTCACGATGCGGCGCTTGGTGCGTGGCATATTTCGCACCAAGCGCGGCCAGAGATACACAACGAGCTTCTCTCCTGAAGACGGTAGGCGCCCTTTTGACAGCGGGTTGATCGCTGGCAAAGGGGCGCTTCCGTTTCTGGAAAACGAAAATTCCTCTCGCAGTAGCGACGACTCACGAATACTATTCCGCTATGGTGTCGCATCACGACGCGGGCTACAGCGTTTGCGCGTGCGTAATCGCGCGGTCGAGCAGTTCGATCACGTGGAACACCTTTTGATTCGTGTGATGCATGGCGGCGCCGGCGCGGAGTTGCAGCAAGCAGCCAGGGTTGGCGGTAACGATTAGCTCCGCGTTGGTGGATTTAGCGTGCTGCATTTTTCCAGCTAGCAGGTCGAGTGAGGTTTGAGTTTGCGTAATGTTGTAGCTACCCGCCGAGCCGCAGCAGATTTCCGAGTACGGCAATTCCACAAATTCGAGGTTGGGGATGGCGCGCAGGAGCTGCCGCGGAGCCTCGCGGACTTTTTGTCCGTGGAGCAGGTGGCAGGAATCCTGATAGGTGATGCGGATTATCTGCGCTGGCCCGGTTGTGTAGGTGCCGGACTTTAGTCCGGCTGGTGCATCCGCGCTCGCCGGGCTACGTTGGCCGGACTGAAGTCCGGCACCTACACGAGCGTGGCTGGGCGCGACGTGATCTTTTGCTATGGGATGGAGCGCCGCGGAGAGTCCCAGCTTGGCCAGAAATTCAGTGACGTCGCGGACCTTTGCGCTGAAGGCTTCAGCAGCGGCGTATTCCGGTTCGTCGGGGCTGAAGAGGTGGTGATATTCCTTGAGCGTGGAGCCGCATCCGGCGGCGTTGGTGATGATGGCGTCGAAATCGGCGAGGTGGAAGGCGAGCAAATTTTGGCGCGCGACGGCGCGGGCGGCTTCACGCGCGCCGGCGTGGGCAGCAAGCGCGCCGCAGCAGCGCTGGTCATTTGGGACCACGACCTCGCAACCGTTGGCGGTGAGCACGCGGATGGTGGATTCGTTGAGCGGGGTGAAGGTCACTTGCGCGACGCATCCGGCGAAAAACGCCACGCGCGCGCGGCGCGGGCCGACAGCGGGATGCGTGGTACCGAGCTGATCGAAGAAAAATTTGCCGTCGATGGGCGGGAGCAACGCCTCCCTGCCCGCCAAGCCGAGCAGTTTTAGAATGCCCGTGCCGCGAGCCAGCTTTTGCAAGCCGGAACGCTGGTAGATGCGTAGGAATCTCGCGGCGGCGGCGATGCGTTTCGGATGCGGCAGCAGATGGCGGAAAACCAGATTGCGCTGGAGTCGCGAGAAAAACGGGCGGCGGTAGTCGAGCTCGATCCGCGCCCGCGCGTACTCGACGAGCTTTCCGTAGTGCACGCCGGAGGGGCACGCGGTTTCGCAGGCGCGGCAGTCCAGGCATTTGTCGATGTGATCGACGAAGCTGGCGGTGATCGGGAAAGCTTTTTGCTCGGGGTCGGCAATGGCGGACTGTTCCACGCTGACCATTTGACGGATGCGGCCACGCGGCGAGTCGGCTTCCAGGTTCCAGAGGCGGTAGGTGGGGCAGGCGTTGAGGCACAGGCCGCAGTGGACGCAGCGGGCGTAGTCTTCGTACGTGGGGACGAGTCCTGGGATGGGAGCAGTAGTCATTGTGGGTGTAGACAAGCTGTCGGCATCGATGATCTGGTCTGCGCCTCCTACCGATCATTGCACCTGCAATTATTACACTACTCGCGAGCCAGAATGCAGAGCGAAGACCTGCCAGCAGAACAATTCGCAAAGAATTTCCATCACAGCGCTTGCCGCGGGGTCCCCGGAGGTGCATAAATTGTTGGTAGAAGGCGGCGTTTGGAAGGTGTGACTGACTACTCGGCCCAGTCATGTTTTTCGCGCCGCAGCTGTGCGAAGACACAATTACTGGGGGGATCCTCTCAATGGCCGATTACACCGCAAGTCGTCGCTATCCTCGCGTCAAACCTCCTGCTGGATTGGTGGTTGCCTGGCAAAATGCCAATCGAAGGTTGACTTCTTATGTGGGTTTATTGGGATTGGGCGGGCTGTTCATTCGCACCAAGGAGCCGCTGCCCATTGGTTCGGTGATCCAGATATTGATTGCCGTTCCGGGGGACGGAGTGCGCGCGCGGGCGGAGGTGCGCGACGTGCGGCCGAATGAAGGCATGGGAGTGGGGATCGTCTCCATGGGGCAAGAGGACCGGCAGCGGTTGAGCAAATTTGTTAGCGGGTTGGCAGCGTGAGGATCCGCAGGTTGGTTCGCGGCATGGGCGCTGGTCGCGCTGCCCTTCGAAGCTCAGGGTAACGTGGGGCGAGTTTTTCGAGCGCGCGGGAAAGATAAAGTGACTGCAAGACGACACCCCAGAGGGCGTCGCAACCAAAGATGAAATAACGGCAAGAGTGCGAATCTAAGGATTCGCCACTACGACTGCGCGAAGGCGGCGGGATGACGCGGGCCTACGCTCATGACGGCTGCAATTTCTTCGACAGAACGGATTGCGCCGCGGGCGCCGATGGCGGTGCAATTTAGCGCGGCGGCGGCGCAGGCGAATTCCAGCTGGCGCTGCATGGGCCAGTCTTGTAAATAAGCGTAGATGAAGCCGGCGTGGAAGATGTCGCCGGCGCCGGTGGTGTCCACGGTGTCGACGCGGTAGGCCTGCGCGCAATGAAATTTTTCGCCGTCCCAAGCTAAAACCCCTTGCTGGCCAAGCGTTGCCGCGGTTACACGGCAGCCATACTTGTTGGCGATACGCGGCAGCGCGTCGCGCAGATTCTGTTCGCCGCTCAGTCGGGCGGGAATGTCTCTGCTGGTAATCAGAAAATCGATGTTGGGCAATAAAGATTCGTAGCCGGAGTAGAGGTCGTCGAGGTCCGCAACGACCGGGACGCTTGAGCTACGAGCCCACCGCGCGGCTTGCGTTGCTGCGGCAGTATCGTGCCCGTCCAGATGAAGGATGCGCGCGTTGACGATCCATTCGCGTTGCAGCTCTTCGGGAAGGAGCGTCAGGCGAGCATCGCGCTTCAACAACACCGTGCGTTCGCCGGTGGGTTCAACAAGTATGAAGGACTGCGGGCTGGTGCAGTCCACGGCGCTGGCCAAGTGCGCTTCGACTCCGAGGCGCGCGAACTCCGCGCGGTGTAGCGCGGCGGCGTGATCGTCGCCAAGTTTACCGACGTAGCGCGTGCGCAGACCCCATATTTGGCACGCCGCCATGGCGGTGGCGACTTGTCCGCCGAGGAGTACGTTCGCGGAAGGAATTACTACTTTCGATCCACTGGTGGGGAAATGCGGGACGGGCAGTTGCGTATCGGCGGCGTTCAGGCCTACACCGACTACGTCTACGGTGGGGATATTCGTCATGGTCGGGAGAATACTCTATTCGCGAATTTGTTAGTGAAAGCCCGTGGTGCGCCACAGCTTGCGCGCGCAAAAGAAAAGCAGGAGCAACAAGGCCGCGGCCAGCGCCAGCGCCGGCTGCCAATGAAAAGAAAATTGCGGGACGCGCGCGATGGCCGCGAAGCCTGCGAGAATGGCGGTGGCAGCGATGACGAGTAGCCAATCCAGCCAGCTGCGGCGTGGCAGAGTTTCACCGACGACTTGGCGGCCCTCGAAGCGTGCGGCGACGTAGTCAGCGGCGACACCGTAGCGCGCGCTTTCTCTTTGCGCGGAGGCTTTCCAGCGCTGCTGCTCTTTTCCGCCGGCGGAAGAAAGCGCGATCGCACCCACACCCAGCATCATCAACAAAGAGCCGCCGATCACTTGCGCATACGTCGCATGGCTTTTGCCGTGCAGTTCGCCGAAGACCAAGATGCCCCAAAGCAGGCCCCACAACTGATTGGTGTTGGAAAGAGGGATGCCGCGGCTGATGCCGACGTATTTCGCGGCGTATTGCTGAAACAGATCGCCGATAACCCAAACAAAGCCGCCGAGCATCAACCAAAAGAAAACGCTCCCCGCCTGCACGAGTTCGCGCCACAGCGGCGTTACGCCGAGATACGTGAGCGCCAGCGTGACCATCATGCCGAGTTCTCCGAAAGTGAAAAACGTAACAAAGGAGAGCGGGTTCATGCCCGTGAGGTAGGCTTTGCGGTAGGGAATGTACATCGTGCCCCAAAGTACCCCGGCGCCCAGCGCGGCCCACACGCCGTTCAGCGAATGGCCGGAAGCACTTTGCTGTGCGGAGGCGACGGCGAGAATTGCGGCGCCTCCGCACATTACCGCGGCACCGCCGAGAACGCCGATCCAGCGGCGCCAGCCAGCTTGGCGCAGTTCGTTGAAAAATAGAAAGCCCCAAAGAATTCCCAGCAGGCTGTTGCAATTCCACAGCGGGAAGGCAATGCTGAGGCCGACGTCGCGAATCGCGAAAATGGTGAGCGTGTTGGCCACGGCCCAGAGACATCCCGCGAGCAGAGCCCAAATGATGAGATGTGGGGCGCGTTGCACGTCGGCGCGAACCGATGATGTGCCGAGTATCAACGCGGGCAGGCTCCAGCGCGCAAGAAAGACTCCCACAACCATGATGAGCGAAATTACGATTGGCGAGACACCGAGGGACACCAGCTTGGTTGGCGCTTCCGCCGCGCCTAGCCATGCGCCAGCGGTGAAGCCGCAAAGCATGCCGAGGAGTTGCAGGCTGCGTTGACGAGCGGAGTTTTCAAATGGTGCTGAACAGGCGGGCGCGGAATCGGATGGCATGATTGTCCGTGGGAATTGCTAGTGAATCGCGCTGAGTAGCAATAGTCCGCCGATAAGTACCGCTGCCGGAACCCAAAAATGTACATCGGTGAAGATACTGGCAACGCGCCCGCGCGATGGCTCAGTCATGTTCATATGTTTCCGCGCCCTTTCGTGCGAGCTGTCACGCGATCTTCGCTTACAAGCTCAGACCGCGGCGCATTATACACCTTCGCCATTCCGCGAAAGATATAAACACGGTCCGACCGCAACGCGGGGTTGGAGATTTACGGCTAGTGTTGGAGAATGCTGCGATGGAAACAACACGCCGATGTTTTGTGAAGGGTCTTTCGCTGGCCGTGGCCGCGGCGGCGCTGCCGCTGCGCGGCGCCGACAAACGTTTGCCCATCGCGTTTTCCACGCTGGCTTGTCCGCAGTGGGAGTGGATGAAAATTCTCGATTACGCCGAGGCGCACGGATTCGCAGCGGTTGAGTTGCGCGGACTGCAAGGAAATCTGGACCTCCCGTCGCATCGCGTGTTTGATAGGTCGCAGATCGCGCAGACCAAGCGGGAGATCGCCGCGCACGGCCTGCGCATCGCGTGCGTCAGCAGCTCGGCGCACATGGATGAATTCGATGAAGCCGCGCGGGCTCAACAGACTGCGGACGGCAAGCGATTCATCGATCTGGCCGTGACGCTGGAGGCGCCCTACCTGCGTGTGTTTGGAACCAATCCCAACGGTGATAAGTCGATCGTGCTCGACGACAAGATTAAAGCGCGCGTGGCGGCGAATCTGAAGGAGCTTGGCGAATACGCGGGACCGCGTAACGTCACCGTGCTGATCGAATCGCACGACAACATGGTTACCTCTCCCGTGCTGAACGACGTGCTGCAGCGTGCCGATTCTCCGCATGTGGCGCTGCTGTGGGATGCGTATCACACCTTCGCCGAGGGCGGAGAGCAACCGGAGTTTACCGTCAGCCAGCTTGGAAAATGGATACGGCATACGCACTTGAAGGATTCCGTGATCGCCGAGGGTGGGAGGAAATTTGTGCTCACCGGCCGCGGCGACGTGCCGATCCAGCGGCAGATTGCCGCGTTGCGACGGATTAACTATCAAGGCTTTTACTGTTTTGAGTGGGAGAAAGTTTGGCATCCGGATCTTACCGATCCGGAGATTGCTGTCGGGGATTACTCTCGTGTGGTTTCCGGCTATTTTGGTGAGCAAAAATGAAACGGCGAAGGGAGCTGTTGTTTCTGGTGTTTTCTCTTGCATGGCTTGTTGCCGCAGCCAGTGTTGCGCGGGCGCAGGAAAACAAGACCGTCGCGGAGCGTTTGGGATACGCGAAAGACGCGAAGCTGCTGATCGTGCACGACGACGATCTGGGGATGTCGCATTCCGTAAATTCCGCTGCGATTGCGGCGATCGAATCCGGAGCAATCAATTCCGCAAGCATCATGGTGCCGTGTCCGTGGTTTCCGGAAATTGCCGATTATGCAAAAACGCATCCAGACGCGGACTTCGGCCTGCATCTGACCATGACCAGCGAGCGCGTGTATGTGCGATGGGGGCCAGTGGCTTCTCGCGATACGGTGCCCAGCCTGGTGGATGCGTATGGATATTTCCGCCAGGACTGGCCCGCGGGGCTGAAAATTAACGCCGGCGATGCGGAACGCGAGATGCGCGCGCAAGTGGAACGAGCGCTGGCGATGGGCGTGCGTCCCACACATTTGGATTCACATCAATACCGCTTGTTTGAAAATGGGAAAGAACTTTTTGAAGCAGCGCTGAGCGTGGCGCACGACTATAAGTTGCCATTGTTGATTCCCAAGGAATGGGCGGACCGGTATCCCTACCTTAAGACGAGCGCCGCACCCGGCGATATTTTCGTGGACCGCATCGTGAGCATGGAGGCCACCGTGCCGCCCGCCGGCTGGAAAGAGTTCTACGTGACGGCGCTGAAAAGTCTGCAGCCTGGCGTCACGGAGTTTATCGTGCACCTGGCATACGACAATGAAGAGATGCGCGCCATGACTCGCGAACGTGATTCGTGGGGCGCGGCGTGGCGTCAGCGGGATTTTGATTTCTTTACCAGCGCGGAATTTCGCAAGCTGCTCGCGGAACAGAACATCAGGCTGGTGACGTGGCGCGAACTGGGCAAGTTAAACAGAAACTGAGAATGGGCGAATCATGACGGACCGCGAAATTACGCGCAGGGATTTTCTTGGGTCGACGCTACTGGCTTCGGGAGCGGCGCTGCTCGAAGGGCTTTCGCCGGCGCAGATTTTGGCAACGAAACATCAGACGCCCGGTCAGACCACTGCCCAGGTGCCCGGCGCGACCAACGACGATTGGACCGGTTTTGGCGGCGTCGGCGAGTACCGGAATTCCAACGGCAACACCTTCGCAGTGCTGCAGGCGGGACACAAGATGCGCGACGGCGGGTACAGTCCCCTGCCCACGGATACCGTCGACACCGGCGAACTTTTTGATTGCGTGATCGTGGGCGGAGGAATCAGCGGGTTGGCCGCCGCGCTATTTTTTCTCCGGCAAGCTGGACCTGGCAAAACTTGTTTAATCCTCGAGAATCATCCGATTTTTGGCGGCGAAGCCAAATTGAATGCGTTTGACGTGGACGGCAAGCGGTTGATCGCGCACCAGGGCTCCGCGATTTATCTGGTTCCCTACCCGCATAGTTTTATCGGGCGCTTTTACGATTCGATTGGCCTGCAAACTCCGAAGCTGTCCTATCAAAAATGGTCCGGCGGGGACGCCGAGATGACGCTCGGGCGGACGCCGTACGATTCCGCGGGCCTGGCTACTGGGCAATATGGATTTTGGTTTGGCGCGAAGTTCGGGCAGAAACCTGGGATGTGGCTGATCGATCCCGTTGGCAAGCAGATGAGTGGCGCGCCGGTGAACGAAATTACACGCAGAGAATTGGCACGCTGGTTTTCCGGGAAGGCTGCGGAAGAAGCCAAATTTATCCCGCCGAGATACGAGGGAGACGAAACCTCCCGCCGCCTAGATGCCATTACCCTCGAACAACATTTCATCGAACGCTTCGGGCTGAGCCAGGAAACAATTCGCACATTTCTCTCTCCGGTGGAGGGTGGGGGATCGGGACTGGGGCCCGATGCGCTCTCAGCGTACTGCGATTATGCCGCGGATTTGCTGCATCCGCTCGACGACGGCTCCGGAGAAGCGGTGCAAATGTTTCCCGGCGGGAACACTACGATTGCGCGACTGATGGTGAAGGCGCTGATTCCCGCAACCATCGATGGCCCGAGCACGGTGGAGGCGGTCAGCCGCAACCCAGTGAATTTTGCGGCGCTCGATACGCCCGGCGCCGTCGCGCGCGTGCGACTTTCGGCCACTGTTGTAGAGGTGCGGCATGCCACGGACGGCACGCATGGTTCACATAGCGCCAGCGATGCGGAAAAATCAGAATACGTTTCGATCGCTTATGCCAAGGACGGCAAAGTTTTTCGCCTCAAAGCGCGCAGCGTGGTGATGGCGGGCGGCAGTTGGACCACGAAACATATCATCGGCGATCTTCCCGCGGCGCAACGGAATGCTTACGCGCAGTTTTACCGCTCGCCGTGCATGATGGCCAATGTCGCGCTGCGCAACTGGCGCTTTCTTTACAAAATGGGCATCAGTGGCTGCCGCTGGTTCGAGGGCACCGGAAATTACATGGACGTGCGGCGCATGGCTACCGTCGGGCTCGATGATTCCACAATCAATCCCGATTCGCCGGTGGTGCTCTCGGTGAAGGTGCTGTACGGGTATCCCGGGATGCCGACGGAAGATCAAGGGCATCGCGGGCGCGCGGAGATGCTCACCACTTCCTTTCGCGAGTACGAGCAGCGCATTCGTGAACAGTTTATGGCCATGTTCGCGCACGCCGGCTTTGACGATCGCCGCGACATCGCCGGCATCGTGCTGAATCGTTGGGGACATGCCTATCTGAGTCCGCAGCCCGGATTTTTCTTCGGAAAAAACGGCCAGCCGGCGCCGCGAGCGATTTTGCGTGATGCGCCGTTCGGCCGTATCGCCTTCGCGAACACGGACCTCGCCGGCGCTATGGATCATCGCTATTCGATTTTGGAAGCACAGCGCGCTGTGGGACAACTACTGGATCAGGTTCTGATTTCCTAGCAACAATTTCGCACCACAATATCGCCGCTAACTTTCTTGCAGCATTCTTCCTGGAGCGAAGATGTTTTGCGGATCGAAGGCGGTTTTGAGCCGGCGCATCGCGGCGGCATCTGGGCGCGGCGGGCCGAAAACGTTCATGTGGCGCTTTAGCAGCGCGGGGCAGAATTGAATGGAGGCCGTGGCGGAATGCTTGGCGCAGAGAGCAAAGACGGCGTCAGCGGCTTTGGCAAGTTGCGCGATGATTTCCTGATTTGTGCCGTCTAGAAGATGGCCGACATCCTGCGGGTCGAGCGCGGCAGCAACGTGCGCGTTGGCTAGGTGGATCGATGGATCGTCCGGCAGAAGCGCGAAGTAAATGTTGCCGGTAGCACGGGCGATCAGGGCATGAGGGATATCGCAACGCTGAGCAATTTCACGTAACGCGTCGAGAAGCGCAGCGTGCGTTTCCGGAAGCGCGCCTATGCGAAAGATGGTGGCGGCGGGCGAGGCTTGCAGCAGCAGCGGCAACGCTTCGCGGAGCCGGCCCCAAATGGCGGGGCGCGTGGCGTCGTCAAGAAAAGTGGTTGCGGTGGGACGCAACGCCGGTGGAAGCGATCGCGCCAGCGCGGTGAGGTCGCGTTCATAGCGTTGCAAAACTTCTGCGGAACCCGCAAACGCCGCGCAGAGTTGCCACGATTTCGCATCAAACCAGTCGCCGGGGAGCGGCAATGTCGTGCCGGTGCTAGCGCTCTCGCCTGCATCGCCAAAGATCGCAGGCTCGTGTCCGCTGGGAGTTTGCGTCGCGAAGATTTGCGCCAGCTGCGGATTCAGAACCTCGAGCGTGAGTGGCGAGAGCGGAGACTCCGCAATTTTTCGGCGCAACGCCAACGCGCCTTCGGCGCTGGGAAAGGCGGCGACAAAGCCGCGCGAATCCAGCGGCATGGGAAACGTGCGAAAATTCAGTCGCGTGATGATGGCGAGCGTTCCGAAAGAACCGATCAACAGTTTGTGCAGATCGTAGCCGGTAACATTCTTCACCACGCGGCCGCCGCTCTTGCACGGCGCGCCCGTGCCGTCAATAAATTCCGCGCCAATTAAAAAATCGCGCGCCGTGCCGTAGGTTTGGCGCAGCGGCGAATTCAGGCCAGAGGCGATGACGCCGCCAATCGTGCTCGTGGAATAAAACGGCAGCAGCAGCGGCAAGAATTGCCGATGTGGCGCAAGCGCGGCGTTCAATTTCGCAAGAGGCAGGCCCGCGTCAACGCTCAACGTAAGGTCGCCGGGATCGTAATGGGCGATCTGATCCAAGGCCGTCATGTCCAGCGCGATGTCGTAGCGCGTTGGCGGCATACCGATTCCAAGTTTGCTGCGGCTGCCGACCGGAACGATGGCGAGATTTTCCGCGATGGCGAAACGCGCAATCTCCGCAATTTCTTCAGCGCTTCCAGGCCTGGCGATCGCGGCGGGAATTACTTCGTCGACGGCATATCGGGCCAGCACTGCCGGGTCGCTGTGCACGCGACTGGCGTCGATGATGGACGCCAAGCGGTCGCCGAGATTTGTGGAAGTAACGGGCATTTATTTAATGTTTGGCGGTTGCGGCTTCGGGCTTCGCCGAAGCGGAATTACCGGCGCTTCCGGAGAGCAATGATGCACTTGGCGCCGCAGACGTTGCGATCGTCGCGTGTCCACGCGTGGGGCGCACGCGAATTTCGCCGCAACCTTTGCCCAACGGGAAAATCTTCGCCGGATTTAACGACGCGCTGGGATTAAACGCATCGTGCACGCGCCGCATCAACGCAAAATCTGCGTCGGAGAAAATCAACGACATCAATTCTGCTTTTTCCATGCCCACGCCGTGTTCGCCGGTCAGCGAACCGCCCACTTCCACGCAGTAACGGATGATTTCATTGGCGGCGGCCAGCGCGGCTTCCAGTTTGCCGGGAGTCCGCGGATCGTACAGCACCAGCGGGTGAAGATTGCCATCGCCGGCGTGAAAAATATTTCCAATCTGCAGATCGTACGCCTTGCCAATTTCGTAGATGCGGCGAAGCGTTTGCGGAAGTTTCGACCGTGGAATCACGCCATCAAGAACGTAATTGCACGGAGCGATGCGGCCCAGCGCACCGAAGGCATTTTTGCGGCCTTTCCAGAAAAGATCGCGTTCGCGATCGTCGCGGGCCAAGCGTACTTCGCGGGCGTGGTGCGTCAGGCAAACCTCTTCGATGGCGGTGGCTTGCGCGGCCACGGACTGCCGCAAGCCTTCGATCTCCAGCAGAATTACCGCGGCGCTGTCCATGGGAAATCCCGCATGCACGTAATCTTCGATCACGCGCAGCGTCCAGCCGTCCATCATTTCGCACGCGGCGGGAGTGATGGCGCGCGCGGTGATGTCAACGACCGTTTCGGAGGCGTCGTCAATAGAATCAAAAATGGCGAGGAGGGTTTTCACGGCTTCGGGCTTGCGGCACAGCCTTACCGTGATTTCCGTGACCAGCGCGAGCGTGCCTTCGGAGCCTACGAAAAGACCAGAAAGATCGTAGCCGAGCGCGTCGCCTTGCGCATTACCGATGCGCAGAATTTCTCCGTCGGGAAGAACCAGTTCCAGCGCGGTGACGTGATTGGTGGTCACTCCATAAGCAAGCGTGTGCGGGCCGCCGGAATTTTCCGAAACGTTGCCGCCGATGGTGCAGGACTTTTGGCTGGAGGGATCGGGCGCGAAATACAACCCAGCGTGTTCGACGGCGCGCGTAAGTTCGGCGTTAACCAATCCGGGTTGTACCACCGCGCGAAGATTTTCGTAGTCCACGCTGAGAATGCGATTCATGCGCGCAAACACAATCATCACACCGCCAGCGCGCGCGATGGCTCCGCCAGAAAGTCCAGTACCCGCGCCGCGGCCAACGATAGGAACGTCATGCTTGTTGGCAAGTTTTACGATTTCGGAGACCTGCTGCGTGGTGGTGGGAAAGACCACCGCGTCGGGCAAGGATTTCTCGATAGAGCCGTCGTACTCATACATCAGCAATTCTTCAGGCAGCGAGAGCACGGAAGCGCGCCCGAGAAGAATTTGCAGTTCGCGGATGAGGTCGCTGTTCATGGGTGATGCGTTCGAGCGCTTGCAGCAGTTAAAACGGTGTTTCGTTAGCGCGCAAAGTGTCGAGCCTTTAAGACACGCCTCTTGCCACTATAGTGAGAGTCGCGGCGGATGTGCAACGGTCCGCTGAAAAAATCGCCGCAAGATATGTTAGTGTGAACTTCAAGCCCAGAAATAGAGCCAGAGATGCCAAAACCGAAAGTGCTTGCGACACGACCGTTATTCCCTGCTGCCCGAACCATCCTGGATGCTAGTTGCGACGTGGAGTATTTTCCGTCCGCGGAAAGCGCCTCGCGGCAGAATTTGCTGCGGCGCCTGAAGGACAAAGAAGGCTTGGTGTGCCTGCTGACCGACGCGGTCAACGAAGAGTTGCTGCGCAATGCGCCGAAGCTGCGCATCGTGTCCAACGTGGCGGTGGGTTTCGACAACATCGATGTGGCGGCGTGCACTAAGCGCGCCGTGGTGGCCACGAATACCCCCGGCGTGCTGGATGAAACTACCGCGGATTTTGCTTGGACGCTGATGATGGCGGTGGCACGGCGCCTCAGCGAGGGCGAAGCGCTGGCGCGTTCGGGAAAATGGACCGGATGGGATCTGGACCAACTCGTCGGCACCGATGTTTGGGGCAAAACACTGGGCATCGTGGGATTCGGGCGTATCGGCCGAGCCATGGCGCGACGCGCCAGCGGATTCCAGATGAAAGTGATTTATCACGATGCCGTGCGCGTTGCCGAAGAAGTGGAGCAGGAACTTAAAGCGGAATTTCGCGATTTTAATTCCCTGCTGTCGGAATCCGATTTTGTGAGCGTGCATGTGCCGCTGACCCCGGAAACCCGCGGAATGTTCAGCGGCCCAAAATTCTTTCGCATGAAGCCGACGGCCATCTTAATCAATACTTCGCGCGGGCCGGTGGTGGATGAGAATGGCCTGGTGGCCGCGCTGGAGGCGGGGAAAATCGCCGGCGCCGGACTGGACGTGTACGAAAATGAGCCGTTCATTTTTCCGGGACTGAAGCGCGCCAATGTGGTGTTGGCGCCGCATATCGCGTCGGCGACGGTGGAGACGCGCACGAAAATGGCGTGCATCGCCGCCGAAAATGTCACCGCGCTGTTTCGCGGGCAGTGGCCGCCAAATATGCTGAACGCGGAAGTATTGAAGGACAAATGAGTTCCCCGCTGTAAGGCTCCCATGACTGATCTCAAGCAGATGGCCCTCCGGATTTTCCACGAAACTATCGCGGCTATTGATATTCCTGCGACCATACGGCGGAAGCTGCTGGTGTCTGGAACGACGCTGCGTTGCGGCGACGCGGCGATCGACCTAAGTAAATTCGATCGCGTGTTGGTGGTGGCACTGGGGAAAGCTGCACGCGCGATGGTCGATGGACTCTTGGCTGTGCTTCCCAGTGACTTGCGACTCGAGGGAATTGTGGTGGCGCCTTCGGGCATTGATGTTCCGTCGAAACCGCGCCAAGGATTGCGCTATTTTGTCGCCGCACATCCCGTGCCGGATGCGGAGAGTTGGAAGTCCGCGGAAGCGATTCTGGAGTTGTTGAAGGCTTGCGATGCCCGGACGCTGGTTTTCTTTCTGCTTTCGGGCGGCGGCTCGGCGATGGTGGAATTGCCGCTGAACGCCGCGCAGACTTTGGCGGACGTGCAGCAGATGCATCGCGCGCTGGTTGCGTGCGGCGCGCCGATTGAAGCCATCAATACGGTTCGCAAACATTTGTCGGCGGTGAAGGGCGGGCGGCTCGCTGTGGCCGCGGGACGCGCGACGAAAATTACGCTAGCGGTGAGCGATGTTCCCGCAGGCAAAGAGTCGGCGCTGGCGTCGGGGCCGACGATGGCCGATCCCACAACGATTGCGGATTTTTGGCGCGTGATTCGCGAGCACGATCTCGAAACGAAATTTCCGGCGTCGGTAACGAACTGGTTGGCGGGCGGACACATGCGCGAGACGCCGAAGGAAGCGCACGAAGCGTTTGCCAATGCGCATTTTCTTCTGATGCTAGGCATGGACGACCTTTTTCATCCGGCGCACCACGCTGCCGAGTCTTTAGGTTGCCTGGCCTGTTGCGACAATGCCACGGACGATTGGCCGGTCGAGAGTGCAGCGGACTACCTACTGCGGCAACTGGAAGAGTTGCGCACGACGCATCCTGGCCGGCGAGTAGCGGTGATTGCCGACGGTGAGGTCAGCTCGCCGGTTACCGGCAATGGCGTCGGCGGGCGAAATGCAGCGTTCGTGTTGGCATGCGTGCCGAAAATTTCCGGGAAGCGCATCGCGGTGTTGAGCGCCGGAACCGATGGGGTCGATGGAAACAGTCCCGCAGCGGGCGCGGTGGCGGATGGAGACACGCAGTCTCGTGGAAACGGAGCAAGTATGGACGCCGCGGACTATTTCCGGCGTAGCGACGCGCACACGTATTTTTCGCGGCTGGGCAACGCCATCGTAATCGGTCCAACAGGAAACAATCTGCGGGATTTACGCATCCTGCTTGCCGAGCCTTAAACCTATCTCGAACGGTTTTGTCAGCGTACGAAGAAACTTAGCAGTTTTGATACTTCCAGTTGCGTTGTTTGCCCTGGGAAATCCACTCGGTGGCTGTGGCGACGCGTTTGTCGCGCGTCTCGGGACGCTTGGCGTCGGCGATCCAATCGATGTATTCGCGTTTGCAGCTGGGGCTGAACGCGGCAAACGTAGCGGCGACTTTCTTATTTTTCTGCAAGGCCTTCGCGAACTCCGCAGGCATTTTGACTGTTGGTTTCTTGGCTTTGGCCACGCGGTGTCTTGCCGCGATGGGACTGGTGTATTCGCCGCTGTCCACGAAGGCTGCCGCTTGGCGAATCCAAGCGAGCATGAGTTTGTCGGGGGGTAGATTGTTTACTTCTCTGATGCGGCCGAGCGAGCCCATGCCTTCTCCGCGTAGAACGTTGGCTTTGCGCAGCACTGCGCTGATTTCCTGGCCCCAGAAGCCGAAGCTGCAGTGCTCGTTGAACGCGGACATGTTGCAAAGAATTACGCCGCGATACTCGAAAAAAGGGCGGCTCCATTTAATGGTTTCCGCGACCTCTGGGCAGGCCTGGTGCACCAGTTTGCGCAGGTGGGTGAGGATTGGTTGCGCGAATGGACGGGCCTTCGCGAGGTAAGCTTCTACTTTGGGATTGAAGTTCTCAGCGGCCATTGTGGCGGGCTCCCGTTCGTCGATTTCAGCGTTCAGAGAAACGTTCATCGCATCAACGTTCATCGCATGGGCGTTCATCGCGATGATAGCCGAAAAGCGACCGCCTCAGAAGGCGGCCGCTACAAAAGCCACCCACGGCGACTACTGGTTTTTCGCGGCGGGTAGGCGCGATTCGATGGCTTTCAGGCGATCGTTCATTTCCTGGGTCAGGCGCTCGATGCGTTCCAGGCGCTCAGTATTTTCGGTGGTCTCTTTGGACGCGGTGGTAGCGGGTGCGGGCGGGTCGTCGTTGTCGTCTGTGTCGCGAGCGGATTTCGTGGTGGATTTGTTTTGGATATGCGAGATTTGCGATTTGATGATGGGCACCATTTCGATGCTGAGGTCTTTGGAGGACAGCAGGGCTTCTAGCGCGGGAATGGCTGAGGGATCGCCGCGGTAGCCAAGCGCGGTGATGGCGGCGATGCGAATGGAGAAGTGCGGTTCGCTTAAATAAGTGGTCAACAATTGCGTGATGGCGGAATTTTCTTTGTCGAGTTGGCCGAGGCTGCTGATCGCGGCGGCGCGCGAGGGCACGGCCTTGCCTAGTCCCGCCCAATCGCGAAGGAGCGGCACGGCTTTGTCGTCGCCGAGAGGTCCGAGCGAGCGCAATGCGGCATTGCGCAGAAAATCATCCGGGGAATCGCCAGCCACGGCGGCGGTGAGCGTGGCAAACGCGGTGGGCGTTTTCAGATGGCCGAGGGCTTCGAGGGCTGCGGCGCGCGCGCGATAGGACTTGTCTTCTTTGGCGATGACGTCCAGTTTTGCGGCGACGGCGGGATCTTTGGACGAGCTTAGGGCGCTTACGATGCGGTAACGGCCGATCAATGCATCGTCGCCAGTTGCGGCTTCGGATTTATCGAGCGCTTCGAGCAACAATTTGGTGGAAACGGGGGTGTCCACGCGGCCAAGCGCGGCGATGGCGATGGTACGGAGTCCCAAAGTTTTGTCGTTCAGCATGGCGTAGCCGACGGCGGCGATGGCCTCATCGTCCTTAGTCATTTTCGCCAGGGCCACGACAGCGTCGGCGCGATCCGCCAATTCGCCGGCATTCTTCAACTGGTACAGCCATTCCTTTTTTTCTTTTTTAAAGTCCGCGGACTTCAAAACATGGCCGCCCTTATCGAACAGGACCATGAGAGGGGCGGAGTCCGACGGCAGAAGAAAAATGTCGGTTTCTTTTTCGCTGTCTTTGCCAATCACTACGGGATAGAGCTTGGGGCCGGTGGCGGTGGTGATTTCCACGTTGATGGGAACGCGGAAGACGCCCACGCGGCCCTTTTGCACTTGCGTTTGTTTCACGGTGAGAGCGATCTGGTGTTTGGCGTCGTTGTAGACGTAGCTGATATCGAGCTTGGGCGCGCCTGCGCCGTAAATCCATTGCGTGAGGAACTGATCGATGTTGACGTGAGTGGCTTCCTCCATGGCTTTGGCGAAATCGGAGGTCAGAACATTCTTGCCGCGATTCACTTCGAGATAGTGTTTCAAGCCGGCGTAAAACGCGTCTTCGCCAAGCTGGTAGCGAAGCATGTCGATCACCCATCCGGCTTTTCCATAAGCGTTGCCGTCAAACTCATCGGAGCCTTCGGCAAAATCGTGGCGGACGATGGGCTTATCGAAAAGGCTGGTTTGATGAAACCAATCGCGCGCGGCCTCCCAACGGTTGTAGTCGGCGTGATCCTTTCCGTAGTGCGCTTCGTTCCACATAGTTTCGCCAAAGGTCGCGAAGCCTTCGTTGAGCCAGATATCCGACCAAGCTTTGCAGGTGACCAGATCGCCGAACCATTGATGGGTGAGTTCGTGGGAGATGAGGTCGTCCTGATTGGTGAGGTATTCGGGAACGAGTTTGGGATTGGTGAGCGATTCGGAGGCGTTGGTGGTGGCGCTGGAATTTTCCATTCCGCCAGCGACGAAGTCATCGACCATGCTCTGGTCGTACTTTTCCCAAGGGTAGTCCACGCCGAACTTTTTGCTGAATAGCTCGATCATGGCGGGGGTGCGGCTGTAGTCGATCTGCAAGCGGTCGCCGCGGCCTTTGGGAGCGAAGTAGTCGACGGGAATGCCGCGCCAGGAATCTTTAACTTCGTCTAGTTCCCCAGCGACCACCGTGATGAGATAGGTGGAACTGGGGAGCGACTCTTTCCACGTCCAGGTCTTCAAGCCTTTGCCCGCGTCGGTGACACTGAGGAGTTTGCCGTTGGCAACGGTCTGCCAGGAAGCTGGGACGGTGAGGATTGTTTCCGTGGTGAGGCGATCGTTGGGATAGTCGTAGGTGGGCAAGTAAAAACGGGTGTCTTCGGATTCGCCTTGCGTCCAGACCTGGATGGGGCGGTTGGGGTAGGCGGCATCGGGAAGGATGAAGTACAGGCCCTTGGAAGGCTTACCGTCATATTTAATTTCGATATCAAATTTCTGGCCGGTTTTGGCAGGCTCGGGCAGAGCGACGACTAATTTGGTGTCGGTGGTTTCAAACTTTGCGGGCGCGCGGTCGATGGTGACACTGTGGATGGTGAGGCCGACGGAATCAAACGAGATTTTGGCGGTGTTGTCGCGAAGAATGGCGAGCGTGTGGGTGACATCGCCGATGACCTGTTTTTGCGTGGTGTCGAAACGGAGCACAATTTTGGAGTGTTGCAAGTCATAGTCGCGACTGCGCGCGTAGGGCTCGTCGGCGAAGGCGGGCGCAACAGAGCATGTGAGGGAAACGAGCAGCGCAACACACGCTAACAATGCGTGGAACGATGACGATACTTGAAACGACGATGAAGATTGAAGCAGCGAAAGCGCGTGAAACGACTTGCGAATGGCGGAAGTCCTGCGACGTACAAAAATCATTGCGTTAAGCTCCTATGTATTTTATGGCCAGCACTTTCGAGAACCACGATGGCCGGTTCAATGTCGTGATCGGCAATCAAGATGTAATCCGTGTCGAAGGACGAGATGGCGAAAATGCTGATGTTGGCGTCGGCCAGCGGCGCGGCGACAGAATACAAAATTCCGGTGAGCTCGAAGGCGAGCACACTGTCGACCCGGAGCAAGCGGCGGTCGCGCTCAGCGCGCGCGCCGGCGGGCAAGCTCGACTGTTCGCAGACGACGGAGATCTCTTCGCTGGTCTTGGTAAGCGAGTAAAAACTATCGCGCGAGTAGTCCACGGTGATTTTCTCGTGCGGAGCAAAACGGGCGATAGCGTAAAGCTCGGGGAAAAGCGTGAGCAAGAGTTGGTGAGAGATGGTCATTGCGTTACAGCAGGCTCCGAACGATGCCGCCATCCACGGCAATGGAAGTGCCGTTGACGTAGCTAGCGCGCTCAGAGGCGAGGAAAGCGACCACGGCGGCAAACTCTTCGGGCTTGCCGATGCGGCCGGCAGGAATCTGGCGCTCCCACCCGGCATAGACTTCCTGAGGAGTGGTGCCGTGGCGCTTAGAAAGAACCTCGGCAAGTTCGCCAAGGCGGTCGGTGCCGGTGTAGCCGGGGCAGACGTTGTTGACGGTGATGCCGTGCGCGGCGTATTCATTGGCCAGCGTGCGCGCGAGGCCAGTGACGGCGGAGCGCACAGAGTTAGATAGCAACAAACCATCGACGGGCTGCTTGACGGTGTAAGAAGTGATGGTGATGAAGCGTCCCCACTTATTTTTCTGCATGCGCGGCAGCGTTTCCTGAGCGAAGAAAACGGCGCTCATGAGCAACAGATCTACGGCGGATTTCCAATCGGAGGAATTGGTGTCTTTAAATAGTTTAGACGGAGGACCCCCGGAATTGGTTACGCAGATATCGATGCGGCCAAAGCGGTGCTCGACGGCGGCGACGAATGCGGCGACGGCGGCCTGGTTGGTGACGTCGACGGATTGGTGGAAGACTTCGTGGCCGGTTTCGCGGGAGATTTCCTCCGCGGTTTTGGCGAGGTCCGAGGCAGTACGGGCGCAAATGGCAACGCGGGCGCCTTCACGAGAAAGTTCGGTGGCGACGGCGCGACCCAAGCCGGAACTGGCGGCGGCAACGATGGCAACGCGGTCTGTGAGGCCCAGGTTCATAATTGATCCCTATCCAAAACTTCCATGTTCTCGCGAAAGTGTGGCGCGGTCAAATGAGCCGGCGGTGCGGATGGTGGGCAGTTGCTACAAAAAAGTGTTTCGCTCGGGGGTACACCCACGGGTTGTTTTTGTAAGTGTTCATTTTAAAGGGTTTTAAGTTCTTTAGATTCCGCGGTTATGGAAGTGTTCATTCTGAACGGTTTAATCGTTTGGGGCTCTTCAGAGTGCTACCTCATTTAGCGGATAATTCTTGAGAAATTTGATCGAGTTTTGCTAATTCGGAAAAAGCGCCAATCGGAAGATTCATCCCGCAGAAGACGCAAGATGGAGAAGCGCTGGCGTCCCCAGGGAAATGCGCGACGACAGGTTGCCGCCGGTTGAAAAGAAAGACGATGACATTGAGGAGTTGCTACGGGTTAGACGCAGTTGTCTACATGGATAGGTGTATCATGGGCACGAAAAATGTCAAGGAAAAAACGATGCGGGGTGAAAGTTTTCTGAGGCGGAGGCTTGTGACGGGTTAGAGGTCGTCGCCGGCGGCAATGGACATGCCTAGCTGGACTAGCGGGACTAGTTGGAGATACTCGGTCTGCATCATGTCGAAGATGGCGAGATGTTCGGATTCGGCCAGTGCCGGGAGGCATTTCTGGAAAAAGGCGGGAAGATCCTGAGAGACTTGGAGGGTGGACGACATTTTAAAGGCGGGCCTAGGCGGTCCAAGGACAGGTGCAGGGCTTCCAACAGCGTGGCGTTCCATTACGGGAACCCCCAGATGTGGCTCCGACGCCGGGGCGTGAGGCGGAGGAAAGACGGGGGCAGAGCTGGCAGCTGACGCGGGGACAACGGTAGTGCGCTCCGCGCCGCGTGCGGGAGCGGGAGCGGGTTCCTGTGCGTGGGAGATTAGGAACTGATCCGCGGTGGCCACCAGACCGACGAGGTAGGGATCGTGCTTGGCACGTTCTGGAGCATGGTGATATTGGAAAACATCAACAAACGAAGGCATGTAGTTCCACGAAACACCCATCCAACGACCTACCTTGCAATGATCCATGCCGAAGTAATCGAGCTCCATGGCGATGTTGTCCGTCCAGCCGGGCGGAGGAGGGGTACTGTTCGCGGCTTCCTCGGCCAAAACGAGGATCCACATGGGTAACAGACCGATATCGTGAAGCAGACCGCCGAGATAGGCCTGCTCCTTCTCACAGTAATGAAGATGTGAGGCAAGGCGTTCGCTAAGCAGCGCACAAAGAAAACTGTGATGCCAGAAACGGTTAAGCTGCTCTTTTGGCAGGTGTTTACCAGCAAATTGCATCACCGAGCAGCTAAGCACGAGAGTGCGGAGGCGCTCGGTGCCTAGCAAAATGGCGGCTTGCTCGATGCCGATCACACGGTGCCGCAGGCCGAAGAGCGCAGAGTTGCAAAGCCGCAAGACCTGGGAACTGAGACTGGGGTCGGTGCGAATGACGTTGCCGACCTTGCGGAGTTCCACAGGAGACTGACTAAGAAGTACGTTGAGATCGAGGACATAGTTGGGCAAGGTGGGGAGGCCGCGGCTAAGGATGTCCATTAGGCGAGTCTTGCGACGCTCCTGTTCGGCGAGAGCGAACTTGGAGCTGGAAGCAGACGCGGGGCTGGGGGGGCGAGTGGTGGTGGTCATGGGGATTCAGCGGCGTCCGGGACGCTGTCCCCTCGACTATCGGCCGCTTCGGGGAAGACTTTAGGGGTAGAGGGCGAGGGAGAACGGGGCGAATCGGGCCCCGGGCGGATGCGGAAGAGCAGGTCTCTGCTGAATTGACCGCTGGCGGCGAAGCGAACCCAGAGGTAGGCACTGGCGCGGGCGACGGTGATACGCGAGGCCCGGTATTCGCCGGCGTAATTGGAGATGGTGCGTGCGATTTCGCGGGGATCGCGCATGGTATCAAAGGAAGTCTCGCTGACGGGGGCACTGCGGCGCAGCTCTTCGAGCACTTTGGCGACAGCAGCTTCGTCGGCGATGCAAGCGAAGGTGCGGCAACCAAGCATCTGCTCGACGGCGTACAAGGTGGTGTGGTCGAGGTGCTCACCGAAGGCGAGATGCAGGGTGCGACCGTCTACCGATACGTATACCGGAACGGCGCGGGCGGATTCGAGCAAGGTGAGGGGGAGCAAATCCTGACAGCCGAGCGCGGGGGACTGCGGGTCGAGGGGATAAACCGGGCAGCCCCATTGGTGGGCGAGGGCGGTGGTAACGTCGCCGGGGGCCACGGCGCCCATCTGGCATAAGACGCGGCCCAGCTTTTCCCCGGATGAAAGCGACTGCGAGTGCAGCGCGTCACGCAGTTGCTGTTGCGAGATGGCGCCCTGATTGACGAGAAGGAGACCGAGCGGCAGTCGGTGACGGCGGGGACGATCGCGCACGGAGCCCGCGAGCAAACCGCGCACGTGGGCCATCAAATGGGATTGCAGACAGTCCGTGGTGCAAAACCAGCGGCCATTGAGAATGACGCCGCGTATTTGCAGCAGGATGGGCGGCCATAGACGACCGCGGTGCGCGCAATCGGGCGCAGCACAACGCAGGCGGAGACGGCGCAGCCACGCGGCGGCCTGAGAGAGGCGCGGTGCATAGTCGTTGCGTATTTCAACGTGCAGCGGAAGTTGATTAGAACCCATGGGTGTGAGATTTCTCCTAAAGTTCCAGTAATGCGGCACGCTGGCCGGCGGTAGCGACCTCAGTAACGCGAAGACCGAAATTGCCATCGACGACGACAACTTCGCCGTGAGCGATCAGGCGGCCGGCGACAAGGAGTTCGGCGGGTTCGTTGACGAGTTGGTTGAGCTCGACGACGGCGCCGGGCATCAAGCCGAAGACTTCGCGGAGCAGCATGTCGCGCTGGCCAAAGCGAATGGTGGCTTCGAGTTCAACGTCGAGAAGCAAGGCCAGGTTGGGGATGGGTCCGTCAGAAAGCTGGGACGCGAGCGAGTCCGTGGGTGTGGCGGCGGGCCGAGGTGCGGAGTCCGCAGCAGAGGTAGCTTGGAGCGCGGAACATAAGGCCTCGTCGACAAAAATTTGCAGCGTGAGCGCGGCAAATTTGTCGGACTTGATTTGGAGCGAAGCGGTTTGGGCAGTGGAAAGTTGCGGATTTGCCGCGGCGTCGTAGACGAGTTCGACGGCGTTACCGGTTTCCGGCTGCCAGTCCGTAGCGACTTGTCCGGCGACTTGACGAATAAATTCAGCGAAGGCATCGCGGTGGAGTTCGGAGAAATCGACGGCAGGATCGAGGGGCTCGGATTGCAGGAGCTGAGCGAATTGCACGGCGACGGACGTGTGGCAGCGCCAACCGACGACCCCCTGCAGGCCGCCCCTAGCGGCGAACCAACTATCGATGGTGCGGTCTTCTTTGGCGGCGGGAGAGGAGACGGCGGGGTCCGCGAAGACGGCGAGCGGAACGATCCAGTTGACGGCGAGTGAGGCCGCACCGAGGGAGGCGATGACGCTGGTAAGACTGCCCTTCCAGACGTCACAAAAATTTTGGACAGCAATTCTGGCGGAGGATTCCATCATTTATGCTCCCGGGCGAGATTTGACGCGATGGACACGCGATGGTCCACGCGCGCACCCTTTTTAGTTCCGTGACGAACAGGGTAGGCGAGGAACATGGGTTCTCCGGCGATGGTGAAGGCGATGGGCTCGCTGGAATTGAGCGGAAGCGCAAGCACGCGGCCAGGCTCGATGGCGAGCAGTTCGCGCACGGTAAGCGGGCTTGGAGGGAGGCAGAGTTGGGCGACGAAAGAGCTGTCCAGAAGGCGCTGCTGCAGTTGGCGGCGAGTTTCCGCGGAGGCAACGCGTTCGAAAAGGGACCAGCGCACGGAGAGTTTACGGAGGAGAGCGTTGGCAACGACGGCGGGGAAAGCCATGTTTAGGGTGCCGCGGGCTTCGAGCAGACGGATTTCGAAGCTGAGAGAGAGAATTTTTTCGTGGGGGAGCATGAGGGTTTGCAGTTGCGTGAATTGCTGGCGCTGGTCAAAACGAATGTTCAGATCGATGACGGCGGCCCAGGTGCTTTGGAGATCGCGGGCGATGAGAGAGATGACGGTTTCAAAGATTTGTTCTTCGATTTCGGTGATTTCGCGCATATCGATGGAGTCGGCTCCGGAGCCGCCGAGGACGAGATCGACAATGGGAAAGACGAGGGAGAGATCGGCTTGCAAGGCGGCGCGGGCGTCGATGGGCATGACGTGGAGCGAGGCGAGATAGGTGAGTTCGGGGACGCGGGCGATGAATTCCTGGAAGGTCAACTGTTCGGCAGAGACGAGATTCATTTCGAAAGCCACACGGAGATAGACGCCGAGAGAATTGGCGAGACGTCTGGCGAGGGACTCATGAAGCGCGGTGACGACGCGAACCTGGTCGGCGGTGAGGGTGCTGGAACGACGCAAGTCGCAAGGCTCGACTTTTTTCTGCGAGGCGTCGCGGCCGCTTTTCGGGCCTTGTTGCGCGGCGCTGAATAGGGCATCGATTTCTTCCTGGCTGAGAATCTTACGCATTACGTTTTCTCCTGGAGGGCGGGGATTTTTCCCTGCGGCGACGCCGGGATGCCTAGGCTGACGCGCAGGCGCGCGCGCAAGGCGATGAGCGCCGCGGTGTGAATTTGCGAGACGCGGGATTCGCCGACATGGAGAATGGCGCCAACTTCTTTCATGGTGAGTTCTTCGAGATAATAGAGCGCGAGCACCTGGCGTTCTTTCCCGCCAAGTTCGTCGATGGCGTGTGCAAGCATGGCGCGGACTTCGGCGCGAAACGTTTGCTGGAAAGGATCTTCTTCGGTGCGGCTGGCGAGGGCGACGGCGGTGTCCTCGGAGTTGCCGTCTTCGGAAGGGCCTTGGAGACTGCCGAGGTCGAGGCCGCGAAGTTCGCCGAGGAGATGTTGCATTTCGACGAGCGGCATGCCGAGGTGGGTGGCCAGTTCGGGTTCGGAGGGGCCGCGGCCAAGTTGGGCGGCGAGCTCGCGGCGGGCTTCTTCAATGCGGCGGGCCTGGCGGCGGAGATTGCGCGGGCTCCAATCCATCTGGCGCAAGCTATCGAGAATGGCGCCACGAATGCGGAAGCGGGCGTAGGATTTTAAGAGGACATTTTTGGTGGGATCGAATTTGTCGACGGCGTCGATGAGACCGAGAATGCCCGCGTGGACGAGATCGTCGAAGGGCACGTGGGAGGGGAGGCGGTCGTGGATGCGGCGGGCGATGTAGCGGACTTCGATGAGATTTTCTAGGAGCAGGCGCTGGCGCTCTTCGGGGTCGAGAGCAACGGCGGCGGCGTGGCGATTTTCTGTCAGCACGAGGGACGTCCGAAGGGGGTGTTAGCCGAGGCCGCCGTGAAGCAAGCCGACGTGCAGAATGCCGCGCCACTACAAAGGATGAATCGGGCGCGCGCGGGGTTCATCGATCGACTTGTCATCGGACGACTCCTAGGGATTGCACGGAGACGTTGGCCGGGATTTCCGCGGGGGAGAGCACGACAATGCGCGGAATGAAAGGTTCGAGCAGGCGGCGAAGATGAAAACGGACCGGGCTGTTGCAGACGAGGACCGTTGAGCTGAGGGCGACGCGGTCGCCAACGAGATGTTGAAGGCTTTCGAGAACGGCGCGCAGCGGAACGGTGGCGCCACCGGCGGCGCGTTCGCCCGTGCCAGCGAGGGGATCGATCTGGCGCTGGAATTCCTGTTCGATGGCGGGATCGAGGGTTAGGACTTTCAGCTTGCGGTCTTCGCCGAGCAGTGGAGCTACCAGCGAACGACTCATGGCCTGGCGGCAGGCTTCAACAAGTGCGATGGGGCTCTTGTTGATTGGCGCGGTTTCGAGCAAGGCTTCGAGGATGGCGGTGAGGTCGCGGATGGAAACTTGTTCGCGGAGGAGTTGTTGGAGGACGCGCTGGACTTCGCCGAGGGAGAGCAGGCGTGGTACGAGTTCGTCGACAAGTTTTGGCTGCGTTTCGGCGAGGGCGTCGAGGAGACGTTTGGTTTCCTGTCGCGTGAGGAGTTCGTGGGCGTACTGGCGGATGATTTCCGCGAGGTGCGTGGCGAGCACAGAAGTTTGATCGACGACCGCGTAGCCGGTGGCAAGAGCTTGTTCCTGGAGGCCCGGGACAATCCACAGAGCGGAAGCACCGAAAGCCGGCTCGTTGGTGGCGATGCCCTCGATGGGCTGCGCGGTGGGTTCAGAGCTGATGGCCAGGAGGCGCTCTTGCTGCATTTCCCATTTGGCGACTTGCACGCCGCGAAGAAGGACAACGTATTCGCGGGGCTTGAGTTTGAGATTGTCGGTGATGTGCACGGAGGGCACGAGGAAACCCAGTTGCAGGGCGAGATGACGGCGCAAAGCACGAATGCGCTGGAGCAATTGGCCGCCCTGGGATTGGTCCACGAGAGGGACGAGGCCGTAGCCGACTTCGAGGCTGATTTCGTCGAGCTTGAGCAGGGCTTCGATTTGCTGCTGCGCGTCTGGCTTTTTTTTGCCGCTGACGACTTCGGCAGGCTTGATTTCTTCGGCGCCCATCTGAGGCGCGCGTGAGGAAAGATAGGCGGTGATGGCGGCGAGCAGAAAGAAAGAGAACTTTGGGAGTCCGGGAATCAGGCCGAGCAGGAACATAACGCCGGCGGCGATGCGCAAGGGCATGCGGCGGCCGAAGAGTTGGCGGGCGAAGTCGGTGCCGACGGTTTCGCCGCTGGAAGTGCGGGTGACGACCATGCCGCCAGCGACGGAAACGAGCAGCGAGGGAATGAGGGTGACGAGGCCGTCGCCAACGGTGAGGATGGTGTAAGTTTTGGCGGCTTCGGCTAGTGGAATATTTAGTTGGAAAACGCCGATCAATAGGCCGGCGATGATGTTGATGGCGGTGATGAGAATGGTGGCGAGGGCGTCGCGCTGGCTGAAACGCGCGGCGCCGTCCATGGCGCCGTAAAATTCGGCTTCTTTGGCGATCATTTCGCGGCGAGCGCGGGCTTGAGATTCGTCGATCATGCCGGCGTTCATTTCGGCGTCGACGGCCATTTGTTTGCCGGGTAGAGCGTCGAGAGTAAAGCGCGCGGCAACTTCGGCGGTGCGGACCGCGCCGTGGTTGATGACGAGATATTGAATGGCGATGAGCGCGAGAAAAATTACGAAGCCGACGACGTAGTTACCGCCGACAACGAATTGTCCGAAGGCGCGGATAACGCTGCCGGCGGCGGAAGCGCCCTCGGTGCCGTGGAGGAGGATGCGGCGGCTGCTGGCGATGTTCAGAGAGATGCGGAAGAGCGTGAGGAAGAGCAGCAAGGTGGGGAAAACGGAAAATTGCACGGGGCGAAGGATGTACAACGCGGAGAGAAGCACGATCACGCCGAGGGTGATGCTGAGGGCGAGGAAAATGTCCAGCACGATGGCAGGGACGGGGACAAGCATCATGAAGACAGTGGCGACGGTGGCGACGGGGACGAGCCACTCGAGCGAGGTGTTGCGCTTTAGAACGATGGTGTTCGCAGGCATTTTTTTTTAACGCGCTCCTGCCGCTGCCGGAGCGCGGCGGGAGGCGGCGTTCATGCGCGTTTGCGCGCGATAGAGGAAAGCGAGAATCTCCGCGACCGCGGCGTAAAGATTGGGAGGAATCATCTGGTCTACTTCCGCGGCTTTGTAGAGGGCCTGGGCCAGCGGAGGATTTTCGACGATGGGGACTTCGTTCCAGCGGGCGAGTTCCTTAATTTTTACGGCGATGAGATTGCGGCCTTTGGCGACAACGACAGGAGCGGCCATGGTGGCGGGGCGATACTCGAGGGCCACGGCGTAGTGCGTGGGATTGGTGATTACCGCGGTGGCGCGCTGCATATTTTTTTGCAGCGAGCGCCGCATTAGTTCGCGGCGCAGGCGCTTGATGCGGCTTTTCACTTGCGGACTGCCTTCGTTGTCTTTATTTTCCTGGCGAACTTCCTGCTTGGTCATGCGCAGAGATTTTTCGAAGGTCTGGCGCTGAAGAATGTAATCGACGGCGGACCAGGCGAGCAGAACGAGGCCGGACTGCCACGCGAGCGAATAACAAATGGCACCCATGAGGGCGAGCGAACTGCGCACCGGCATGCGCGCGGAATGCAGGACGGCGGGAGCGTGCAGGAGAATCAGACGCAGCGCGAGGTACAAGATTATTCCTGACGGCAACAGCGAACGAAGGACGCGACTGAGGACCGCGAGGGTGAACAGGTGCTTCACGTTGTTGACAGGATTGAGTCGGCTGAAGTTGGGCGCGAGGGCTTTGGCGGAAAAATTCACGCCGCCTTGCGCGAGCGTGCTGCCCACGGCCATCACGAAGGCCACGCCAAAAAGCGGGGCGATCCATTGGGCGACGGCGAGCATGGTCCAGCCAAAGACTTGGGACTGCGCGGTCCACTCGCCGTGGATGCTGGATTCGAGGGCGCGAGCGAAATAGGATTGCCAGCGGCCAATCCAAATTTGCGGATGCCAGGCGAGCACGATAACGACAGAGAGCAAGGTGATGGTGGACACGAGATCGCGACTACGGAGGATTTGACCGTCTTCGCGAGCCTTGGTGCGCCGCTTGGGTGTTGCGCGCTCTGTGCGATTGTCGGCCACGAGTAATATTCCTTAGCGCGCCTTAGTGCGAGAGGCGGAGCAGGCGATCGCTCCAGCCAATCGCCAGGGCGAATTCCCTTTCGAAAAAGGTCGGCCACATGCCGAGCGCGATGGCCAGCACGGCGTAGCCAATCAAACTTTTCAGTGGAATGCTCAGAAAGATGGCGGACATCTGCGGCGAGGCTTTGCTTAAGAAACCGACGGTGACGTCGATCAATACGGTGGCCAGCAAGATGGGTGTGGCGAGCTGGACTCCGGTAACCCACATAGCACCGGCGTTGTGAAAGAGACCCTTCATGGACATCGCGGTGATGGATACGCTGCCGGGCGGCACGTATTCGAAACTCTTGGACAGGGCGCGCAGAATCCAGTGATGCACATTCAATTGCAGGAACAGCAAGAGGACGACAAGCTGGTGGAATACGGAGAGTACGGGCGTTTCGACCTGGGTTTGCGGGTCGATGACGTTGACGAGGGAAAAGGCAAACTGGAAACCGCCAACCTGGCCGGCCATCTGCGCGCCTTCGAATACAAATTGGATGGTGAGGCCGAGCGCCAAGCCGAGAACGGCTTCGCTGAGCGCCAGGCGCGTCCAAGCCACGGGAGTAAGAGACAAATGCGGGACGTCGACGATGGGATAGAGGAGTGCGGTGAGAGCGATGGTGAAACCGGCACGGATGCGCGCGGGAATGGAGACGCTGCCAAGGAACGGCGCGAAGGACATCATGCCGCCGACGCGCAAACCGATGGTGAGCGCGTGGGTCAAGATTTGTTGGAGGTCGATGGGCACGCGAAGTGAATCCTTTAGTGGGTGTACACGCGAAAATCAGAAAACAGCGACTGCGTAAAAGTGACCAGGTGATGGAGCATCCAGGGGGTTAGAAAAAAAATGATGACGCCGACAGCGGTGAGGCGCGGCACGGTGGAGACGGTCATATCCTGGATGGAGGTCATCACCTGGCCGATGTTGATGATCAGGCCAACGATCATGGCGGAGAGCAAAATCGGAGCGGCAACCCAGAAGGCGGCTTCGATGGTGCGGCGGGATAATTCGACGACCTGAGCGGCGTTCATGATGAGACTCCTTGGCGATTCAGTAGTGAAAACTGCGCAACATGGAACCAACTACCAAGTTCCAGCCATCCACTACGACGAAAAGTAAAATTTTCAGCGGCGTGGAGATGACCACGGGCGGCAACTGCAACATGCCGATGGAGGTGGTGACCGAGGCGGTGACCAGATCGATGACCAGAAACGGCAGAAACAGTACGGCGCCGATCTGAAAGCCAGTTTTTAGTTCCGAAAGAATGTAGGCGGGAATCACCACGCGCATGGGAATTTCGTCAGCGTTTTGCGGGCGCGGCGAGCGGCTCATTTCCACGAAGAGCGCGAGATCTTTTTCACGTGCGTAGCTGAGCATGAAGTTGCGCACCGGGCCGGAAGCGAGGTCGAGGGCTTCGAGGGTGGTGACCTTGCCGTGTTCGAACGGGATGATGGCTTGGGTGTGCACGGCGATGCCAACAGGCTGCATGATGAAGTAGGTAAGGAACAGTGCGAGCCCGATTAGCGTTTGATTGGAGGGCGCGGTCTGCGTCCCTAGCGCCTGACGCAAGAAGTGGAAAATTATGAGAATGCGCACAAACGGCGTCATGGTGAGCAGGATTGACGGGAGTAGCGTCAAGACCGTGAGCAGCAGGATGATGGTAATGGAACTGGAATCGCCGCGAACGCTGAGACCGGGAAGCTGCAAAATCGGGCCCGGCGTGGCGCCGGAGAAAGCCGCGAGAAGCGGCATGAAATGTTGCATCGGGGCTAACGCCAGGGCGTGCATGGGGACGTACAGCAGTGCTTGAAGAGCTTCTACCGGGACTTGAAGCGGCGATGGCATCAGGACTGTTCACCGCAAGCTTGGTCGCGAGGCGCGTCCGCCAACGGGACGCATGACGAACCCAGACCCTGCAACAACGAAACAGATTGGCTGGTGACGCCGATGAGAAATCGTTGACGCTCGAACTCCAGCACGGCGACGAAGCGTTTATCACCCAGAGACACCGTTTCGCAAACGCGCAGCGAACGCTCGCGGCGGCGAACGCTGACGCGGCCCCAAATGGAGCGCAGCCGCGCGAAAAGCGCCGGAGTTCTGTGAAGCAGCGACTCGGTGAATGCGCTAGGCATGAAGGCTGACTCTTTCTCCACCAATGCGTGATGCCGACTGCGGCATCCTGAAGAAACGTGCGATGCGAAAACTTTCTGCACTCTTCCAACTAGAAAAGGCCCGCCGGGCTGCACGCGTTCGCTGCACCGCGACGTTCCAGCAGCTACTCACGCTAGTTCCGTGATGCGCACCGCGATACGCTGCGCCACCACCTCAAATTCCGCCCAGCCAATCAGCTGGGTGTTGACAGTTACGGGGACGTCCGCGCCGTTCACGTGTTTGGTCTCCAGAATCGCTCCGGGCTCCAAACGCAAAAGGTCCTTGACGGTAAAACGCACCAGCTTGAGGTCGACACTCAGCGAACAAGGAAGCCAGCCGGCCTCGGCCCAGAGCTCGTCGGAAATACCCGGCACGAGTTCCTTCATGGTGGGGACGATGGCGGACATGGCTCAGCGCTGCACCAAAAATTCCGTGAAGTACACATCGCGAACATCGAGTTCCGGAACGCTGCGCTGCAAGGCTTCGAGAATATCTTTCTTGAGCTGGGACTTGCCTTGGGGAGTAAGCAGCGGATCGGCTTTGCAGACCGTCAAGACCGCGAGCACGGCGTCGCGGATGCGAGCGACAGGCATACCCGCGCCAGGCTTGTTTCTGTCAGCGCCCTCGGGAAGATGGTCGACTCCTAGATCCATGGTCACGCGCAGAAAGTGCGTTTCCTCGGTGTCCGCAAGATTTACTGTGAAGCCCTCAAGGTGGACGAGATAGCGAGGAGCGGCGTCGATACCGCGCGCCGCCTCGGTGGCGTGCCCGCGCTGCATGATGAACCAAGCCGCACCGCCGCCACTCGCAAGCGCTAGCAGCACGATGACGACGACTGTTGCCGCAGACGATTTTGCCGGTGCCGCCGCATTGCCGGGTTCCGCCACGGTTTACACTCCTCGCTGACGTCCGAGCCAACAAGAGTGCAATTCGAGCGCCGAAGGGCGGCAGAAGGGAGTCGCCTGCGCGAATCAGGTGTCCCGCAAGTTCAATGAACAATGGTGGTTAGAAAGCGACGACGAGAAAAAAACAAGAGAACCATGCTGATGGGAGTGCACGGCGCAAATTCGGAAGAAACTCATTAGAGGGCGCTAAGAAAAGACGCCGGGCTACCGCGTGGTGCTGCTGCGGCAGCCGAGCCTTCAGAACATGGGGGCCTGCTAACTACGGAATTAGAGCGATGGCCGCCTGTGTTACTTCGTCAAAGGTAGTGACGGCTTTGGCGTTGGCCTGATAACTGCGCTCTTCAATGATTAGATTCGCGAATTGCGTGGCAAGGTCCACGTTGGATTCTTCCAACGAACCACCGCTCAAGGAGCCGCGGGCGCCGGTTCCAGGCGCGCCAATGCTGGGCTGACCGGAAGACAAGCTGGCAAGATAGTTGTTGGAGCCGTTACGGACCAGGCCTTGATCGTTCTGAAACGAGGCGAGCGCGATCTGGCCGATGGCGGCGGTTTGACCGTTGCTGAATGTGCCCTGAATGGTGCCGTCGGAATTGATGAGGTAACTCGAAAGCGAGCCACTGGCAAATCCATCGACGGTGGTGGAAGACGCCGCGGAAGGCGCAGCAACTTGCGTGACATCGCCGACACCTGGGGCGCTATACAGGTTCCAATTGAAGGTTTGCGCATTGGCGCCGTCGGAAAGAGGAGGCAAAGCGATGCCGGCTACGTTTGCTGCAGGCAGGGTAAGTTGTCCCGCGCCGTTAAACGTGAGGGTGCCGTTGGTCACCGCAGTGACGCCGCCGGTGGTGTCGGCGGCGGGAATGGTGATCGCATAGGTCCAGGCATTCGCGGCGGTCTTGGTGAAGTTGTAGGTCAGCACGTGGGTGTCGCCGAGCGAATCGTAAACGGCCGCGCTGGTGCTGAAGGTGGTGCCCACAGTGGCGCTGGAATCGAGATTGAGCGCGAGCGCGACATTGGCGGTGGGCTGTGGCGGGGTATTTTGGCCGACATTGATGGCGAGCGGAAGGAGCGCGGCGCCGGGTGGGATAACGCCGTTGACCGCAGCATAGCCCATCACTTGCGAGCCGTCTTGCGCAAGAAGATTGCCATTCTGATCGGTCGTAAAATCTCCCGCGCGGGTGTACAGCTGCTCGCCGCCTTGCTGCACCACGAAGAAGCCGTCGCCCTGAATCGCGACGTCGGTGGGCACGCCGCTGGCCTGGATGCTGCCCTCGGTGAACTGCGAATCCACGGCTTCCACCGTGGCACCGAGTCCGATTTGCGTCGGGTCACCAGCACCGCTGGTGCCCACCTGCTGATAAAACAAGTCGCCAAAGAGCGCGCGCTGGGATTTGAATCCGATGGTATTCAGATTAGCGAGATTGTTGGACGTGACGGAAAGCGCTTCGGAACTGCTTTCGAGTCCTGTCAACGGCACGAATAGAGATGGCATGGTATTTTTCTCCTAGAAAAGTTGAGATAGGGAACCTAACTTCGAATAGAAACTCGCTGCCGCGTTCGGCGACGCGGACACCGAGCTGTTGAGCAACGACTGCAGCGACGAGAGCGAAGGACCGGCGGTCGCTGTGCTCTGCGCAGCATTTTGCCCACCAAGTGCCGCCGCCAGTTTGGCGATCGTATTTGACGGTTTCGTGGCGGACGCTGCGCCAATCCCGGCGGCGGGTCCGGTTACGTTCCCAGTCGCTGTGCCGCTGCCGCCGCTGGTGGGCGTGCTGGTGGTGCCGGCGAGGGAATCGAGATCCTGACGAATCTGGATGAGCTGCTGCAAGCTATTCAAATTCGTCAGTTGATCCACGAATTGCGTGGGATCGAGCGGATTTAGCGGATCTTGGGCCTGCAACTCGGTGGTCAACAGAGTGATAAATGAGTTGGCGTCCAGCGAATTGCTCGGTGTGCTCGCCGAGTTGGAGCTCGAGCTGGAGGTACTCGTGGAACCGCCTGCGCCGTTGGTGGTGGTGTCCAGCGGGTTGACGATGGTGTGGACGTTGTTCATATTTAGCTCCTCAAGTGCGCGCGACTTACGCGTGCACGCTTAGCCTGCCCTGTGCGTCGAAGATTTCTGCGGTGTCCGAGGAAAATCCCGTGATGGATGCGAGTTCTGCCGTTCCAGCTGCGGCGGATTGCGAAAAACTCGGCGATTGACGGCCGCCAGACTGGCCGTTTCCGGTAAAGTGCTGGGCTGGGCCGTCCACCGAGGTGGAATGCATCGGTGCGTGCAGCAGCGAAATTTGTTCGACGCGCAGTTGTTTGTCGCTGAGTGCTAGCTGCAAAGCGGGTAAATCGATGGCCAGCGCGGTGTGCGCGTCACGCTTTTCCACGGTGATGGCTGCGCCGACGGTGTCTCCGGAAATTCGCGCGTGCAATTCGATGGCACCGAGGTTATCCGTCTGCATAGCGATGTGCATCTCGCTGCGACCGCCACTCTGTGCAAGCTGCGCGGTGCTGACGCAATGATTCGGCGCGGAGGCATCCGACGCGAGATTGGGCAATGTTGTGGTTGTGGGGTCGGACGCTGCAGGATCCTGCGCCGTTGCGTTTGCAGATGTGGCGCCGGAATTCGCCGAAGCGGCGGGCGAGGCGCCTGGGGCGACCACTAGCGACGAAAGCGGGGCGGCATTTGCGTTTTCTGTGGATCCGCCATTCGTCTGCGAAACGGTATCGAGCGCGAACGGCGCGCCCGTGGAGGTCTTTGGAGAATTTGCCGGTGAGGAAACGGACGCGTCGGATGAGCCCGTGAAGGAATGCTGCGAAGCGGAATCCTGCGGAGCGCTCGATTCTTTCGACGCGGGTGCGTTTACTGACGGGGTATCTTGCGTGACCAGCGCGTGAGTGTCCGGCAGGTTCAACTTTAGATTGTTCGCGGCGAGCGCCGAAACTGCGACGTGGTCGGCAAGCGATGATAGCGTCGGAAACGCACCCAAAGGCTCCGCATCGGCGGTGATTTTCGGAGCCGTAGTGGCGGCAATGGTGGAAGGTTGCGAGGTCGCGTCCACTTTTGCTGGTTCCGCTGACGGAGTTAGTGGCGGTGGCTTGACGACGCTATCTTTCGTTAGCGAGGCGCGAGGCGAATTCTGCGGCGAGAATGTCGGCAATGCCGCTGCGAATTTCGCGATATCTGCGGGAGGCGTGGCTGCGTCTGGAGTTATCGATGAAATCACCGCGAGCGTTGACGAATCGTCGATCGTGGTTTGGATATGCGGCGCTTTCGAGACGTCGGCCGCTGGGCTTGCAGATTGCGAAGAAGCGGCAACTCCATCAGGTAGCGAAGTACTGCCCGTCAAGGATGCCGGCGTTTCCGCGAATTGATCGAGGGCCGATTCATAGACAAGGGAGCTCTTACTGGAGATCGCGGATTCGTCGGCGAAGGATACTAGGGCGCTGGTTGCCATGGCAGGAGGCGCTGCACCGGCGTTGAGACTCGGATTGTTTGACTCTTTGCCGGCCGGCGAACCGGTTGCGCGTTGATTTGATGACGCGTCTAGTGCTTCGGGCGCTGCGTCGCTTGTGGTATGCACCCGCGGCGCAATAGTCGAGCGCGCCGATGCTGCGGATTTGATTGATGGTGACAGCGCCGGTGGGGTGAGGAGTGGTATCGCTACAACTGGCGGCGTGAAAAAGTCCTTCGAACCCAGGGATGTGGCAGGGGCAGGTGCCAACGATACTGGAGCGTCCACGCTGGCAGCTTTCGCTGCCGACGAGGGCGCAGCAGTGAGTGGGAGCTGCGCTGCCAGGGGCATCAATTGAACAGATAGCGGCGGCGTTCCGGCAAACGTTGTTGGCAAAGCAGTTGGTGTGGTCGCGGTCGCTACGGATTTTTCGGATTTCGCGTTTTTTGCTGTGGTCGTTGGCGTTGTCGGGCCTTCGTTTGCGGTGCCGCAGCGCTGCAAGATTGCGTAGACCAGTCCCGCAAATGAAGAGGGCGCCGTTGGGTCGGAGGACGAACCGGAAGTTACGGTAGATGTCGCAGCGGACGTTTTGACGGAGGGTGGACGCAGAACTACGCCAGATGTTGCGGTGAACGGCACAGCGGAAGACGACGCAGCTGGCAGCGCACTCGGCATCTTCACAACGGTAGCTGCTGCAGGCGGCGGAGGCTGCGAAGATGCAATGTTCGGAATGGAGATCGGTTGCATGCGTGGCGGTCAAGCGCCGGGACAAATGGATGCAAGTGGCCGACCAATGAGGAGGGCTTCCGTTCGAGCTGGAGATTTTGCTGCGGGACTATGAAAACAAATGGCATAGCAAGGCATCGGGTATTCCGTGCAACAGGGGACAAGTGAAAGACACGCGGAATGCGGCACGATTTGCCGGGTGCCCGGCAAGGATTAGTCGCGCGGATTGAAAGATTCGCGGAAGAGAAATGCTTCATCGGTGCGCTGCTGCTGGCGCCGCGCCAGGTTTAGTTTGTAGAGTTCTTGCTGGCGTTCGCGCAAACTTTCGAAAATTTCGCGCCGTTGGCGAGCTTCCTGATAGACCTTCAGCTGTTCGAAGCGCTGGCGCTCCGCGTCTTGAAGTTGCGCTTTTACACGGTGGATGGCGCGCAGCGATGCGGCGTCGCATACGGCGCGAAACTGCCATTGTGCGCCGGAAGAAAATTGTTCCATCTCGTCCAGGGCCGCGCGGCGCTGGGCTACATCCGCTTGCTGCAGGGCGTCGAGCATCGCGCGCAAACGCGCCACGATGGCCGCCAAGGCGAAGAGCCGCTGCTCTTCCTGGTGTTCCAGGCTGCGACGGAGACGCAAAACGGATTCGAGTGGGTAGCGAAAGGCCATGGCGGATTAGCCGGGCAATTCTTGCAACGCCGTCAAAGTCCTGGCGATTGGCGCAACGTCGGTTTTTTTCTGCTGCAAGAATGCGGTAATTGCGGGCAGCGCCACGATAGCACGGTCGAGGAGCGGGTCGGCACCTTTTTGGTACGCGCCAACACGAATTAAATCCCCGGAAGAAGTGTAGGCGGCCAGCAGCTGGCGAATGCGACGCGCTTTTTCAATGTGCGCTGCGGAACATACGGCGGGCATCAAGCGGCTCAGACTGGTGAGCACGGAGATAGGCGGGTAGTGGCCTTGCGTGTTCAGGCGGCGATCGAGCATCACGTGGCCGTCGAGCAGCGCGCGCACAGCGTCGACCAAAGGATCCTGCTCATCGTCGCCTTCCATCAAGACGGTGTAGAACGCTGTGACACTGCCGCTGCTGTAATTCCCCGCGCGTTCGATCAGGCGCGCCAGCAGAGTAAATACCGACGGCGTATAGCCTTTCGCGGTGGGTGGTTCGCCGGCGGCCAGGCCGATTTCGCGCTGCGCCATTGCGAAGCGAGTGAGCGAATCGACCACTAGCAAAACATTTTTACCCTGTGCGCAGAAATATTCCGCCACGGTGGTGGCCGCCAGCGCGGCACGAATGCGCAGCAGAGGCGATTGGTCAGAAGTGGATACCACGACCACGGAACGCGCCAGTCCCGCGGGGCCAATGGCATCTTCGAGAAATTCGCGGACCTCGCGGCCGCGCTCTCCGACAAGAGCAAGCACAGTCATGTCCGCTGACGTGGCGCGCGTCATCATGCCGATCAGGGTGCTCTTGCCTACGCCACTGCCGCCGAAAATTCCCACGCGCTGGCCGCGGCCGCAGGTGATCAGGCCGTCGATGGCGCGAATGCCGCAGCCGAGGGCTTCGCGAATGGGCACGCGATCGAGCGGCAGTGGGGCGTTGTTTTGCAACGGCCAATACTCGCGCGCGCGATAGCGAGGAAGCCCGTCGATGGGCTTGCCAGAGCCGTCGATCACGCGGCCGAGCAGTGCCGGACCGACGCGGAGAGACGGCTGCGTGCCGCGCGTTACGATGCGATCGCCGTAGCGAATGCCACTTGGGCGCTCCAGCGGCATGGACAAGACGGTACGCCCACGGAAGCCTACAATTTCGCCGGAGAATGTTTGTCCGCCTTCGGTGACAATCGCGCAGCCTTCGCCTACCGAGCACAACGGGCCATCCGACTCCACCAGATAGCCCACCGCTTTGGTGACTCGCCCCGTCCAACGCAATGCGGAAAAATCTTCCAGCCGGCGAAAGTATGGCTGCAACAAAGAAGGCGGCATCAGCGCACGCGCGGCCGTTGCTCCAGTAAATCCAGGAAGCCTTGTTCGATTTCCTTGAGGTGTATTTCCAGGCTGATCAGCGTGTTGCCCATTTCCGTTTCCAGGGCGCACTCACCGCGTTTCAGCGTGGGATCGCCCGCGAAATCAGGCGGCGGCTGGCCGTCGGCGTTGGTAGCAAAATGTTCGGTCCAAAAATGCATGTCTTCGGGATGCGCGCGAAGACGGATATGCGTGCCGCGATCGAGTTTTTCGAGGGCCACATGCACCATCCCGGTGAGCAGCAACGGATCGAGTTGTGCCTCGCGATGCAAGATCTTGCGCGCGATGGCCAGGGAGAGTTGTACGACCTCCGGCTCGATGCGAGCAAAATAGGTGGCTCGCTCAGTTTTGAAGGCTTCGAGCGCCGAGCTGACGGCTGAGCGCTGGGCGGTGGCTTCAGCGGCAAGGTCCGCACGCGCGCGCTTTTCTCCTTCTTCGATGCCATGCGTCAGCGCGTCGCGTTCGCGCTGTTCGGCCGCGGTGCGCAACACGGTGTTCTGGGCGTTCCAGGCAATGGCTTCGTCGCCCACGAGTCCGCTGGGGCCATCGCTCGACGCCGTGTAGCGAAACGGTTCCGTGGCCACCTCTTGCCGCTGTGCAGCCGCGCGCTCAGACGACATACGATTCCCCCTGTTCGGCTTTCAATGCCATCTTGCCTTCGCCCTCAAGCCTGCGCGCCGTGTTGATCACCTCTTGCTGCGCCGTGCTGACATCCTTGCTACGCATCGGTCCCAGCGCTTCCATATCTTCTTTCATCATCTCTACCGCGCGCGAAGACATGCACTTGAAAAAATGATTGCGCAAATCTTCGGAGGCGCCCTTGAGCGATGCGGCCAGCGTCTTTTTGTCTACCTGGCCGAGCAATTCGCGCATGCCGACATCCTGCACGTCGAGAAAATCCTCAAACGTGAACATCAGATTGCGGATCGAAGTGGCCAGTTGGGCGTTGTCCTGCTCCACGCTTTCAAGAATGCTGCGCGTGGACTCCTGATCGATCTGGTTCAGCAAATCCGCGACGGCTTTTACACCGCCATAGGCATGGCGCCGTTGCTGTCCCAGGCTCAGCAGCCGCTTGTGCAGCACCAAAGCGATTTTCTTCACCATTTCGGGAGAAAATTGCCGCATCTGCGCCAGCCGCTTGACAGCTTGCGCGCGAATGGCGTCGGGCAAGAGCATCAAGACGTTGCGCGCCACGCGCAAGTTTAAGTGCGCGAGCACCAGGGCTATGGTCTGCGGATGCTCGCCTTGAATGAACTTGGCCAGTTGCTGGGGGTCGGTTTTCTGCAATGCGTCCAGATTTTGTGTACTGGCTTCGCGTTCGCGATTGACGTCGCTCAGCATGATGCGCGCGCCTTCGGAACCGAACGCTTTCTCCAGCAGGCGATTCGCGCAATCCTGTCCGCCTTGCCCGAGCACAGCGTCGTTTTGCGTCAAGCGCTGGTACTCCAGCAGAACCTTCGAGGCGGTTTCCGGAGCCACGTACTCAAGCTCTGCAATTTCCTGAGTGATCGCACGCACTACCGTCTCCGGCAAACTCTGGAACACCGTGGAAGCCGCTTCGTCGCCGAGCAACACCATCAGAATGGCGGCTTTGCGCGGACCGTTGATGACTTCGATCGAAGTGGTCACCATGGATGGAACTTAGGCCTCACTCATCCAATTTTGAATTACACGGCTGGCAGTGGTGGGATCCTCTTTCACGCGCGCCACCAATTCTTTTTTGAGCGCCACGGCTTCCGATATCTCCGAAAGGCCGCGTGTGGCTGGGGGCAGCGCCGCAGTGACTGCCGGACCGAGTGTTCCCGCCGCAGCCGTAGCGCCGGTCTGGCTGCTGCCACCCGGAGCCTGCAAAATGTGCAAAACTTGCCGCTTCACGGGACGCAGAATCAGCACATACACCATGAGGAACAGCAGCAGCAAACCGGCATAACGAAGTAATCCGGTCCAGTGTTCGGCGTACGTCACAAACTTCTGCACTCTGCCGGGCGGCACGGGCAGATCCACCACGGGAACCAAAAATGAAATGTTCTGCAGCGAGAATTGGTCGCCACGTTTGGCGTCGAAGCCCACCGCCGCTTTGGCCAGCTCTTCAATCTGCTTCATCTCCGCAGGAGTGCGTTTGCGCCGCGCCTCTGTTGATTTGTCTGTTCTCGGTTCGAGGATGTCGTCCACCAGAATCGCCGTAGCCACGCGACTGATGCGCCCCGCCGGTTCCAGCACATGGTGCGTGGTGCGGCTCACGGCAAACGTTTTTGTTTCGCTGCGGATTCCTTGCGATGACGTTGTAGCTTTGGTTTGCGCTGTGGCGGCGGGCGTACCTGCGGGGCTTGCCGTGCTCGCGGCGTTCGGTGTATTGCTGGGCGTACCGGGGATTCCGGACGGCGCAAGATCGCCCATGGTTTCGTCCGAGGTTTGCGAACTCAGTAACGCAGTGTTGGCGGGATCATACAGGTCTTGCGTGCTTTCGCCGGTGGTTTGGTCGTAATCGATAGTGACACTCGATTTGACGTGCTCGCTGCCCACCACCGGCCCCAGCGTTTGCACGACACGTTCGGCCAGCGTGGTCTCCAGCTCTTGATCACCGATCATGCCAAGCGAGTTGTGCCCGTGGCCGGACGCTGGCATCTGGCCATCGGTGGTTACCACCGTGACATTCATCGGGGAAAGATCGTCCCAGGCGCTGGAGACCAGATTCGCTACCGCGGTTGAAATGGAATCCGTCAGCCGCGTTCCACGCAGCTTCAGTACGACCGCTGCTTTCGCCGGGCGTTCTCTTTCGGTGAACAGCGAGTCTCGCGGCAGCACCAGGTGCACGCGCACGGCTTCAACGCCATTCATGCTCTGGATGGTGCGCTCGAGTTCGGCTTCGAGCGCGCGCTGATAATTTACTTTTTCGGAAAAATCGCTGCCCGACCAATTGGGTTTGTCGAACAGTTCGAAACCCATCCTGCCGCTGGCCAGCGGGCCCTGCGACGCCGTTTCCACGCGTGCGCGATCAAGCTGGTCGCCGCGCACCAATACCGCTGTGCCATCCGGACTTATTTCGTAGGCGATGTTTTGCGATAGCAGGCGCTGCCCCAGCGCCTGCGCGTCTGCCGGAACCATTCCGGAATAGAGTGGCTTGTAGTCTGACCCGCCGAGCAAACGTACAAATATCCACAACGTGCCGGCGACCAGCACAACGCTGCCCCCCAGCAGCACTCGCTGCCGCGCGTTCAGGCCCTTCAGAAACGCCATGACCTGTTGTTGGATTTTATCCATGGAGACCGAATGATCTATCGCTTCTCAGTGCCGGAGAATTCCCATTTGCCGCGCTCGTTGCGCAAGGAACGCGGCGTAGCTTTGATGAATCGGCCTCCCCACTAAAACGGAATGCCGGAAACCTGTTGATACGCTTGAACTATTTTGTTGCGCACCTGCACCATCATTTCAAAGGCCAGATTCGCTTTTTGCACCGCGATCATCGTCGAGTGCACGTCCTGGCCGTTCCCGGTGAGCAGTTGCGCGACTTTTCCGTCGGCTTCGGATTGCAATTCACCCACCTGGTCCATAGCGTTCCGCAAGGTGCTCATGAAATCGGTATCGCCCGCGGCTCCAGTGCCCACTCCTGCACCCGTTCCCGTACCTATGCCCGACGTCAGGTTGGGGGTGCCGGACGGTAATCCTGGTATGGCGTTGCTCATCGCAATATCTCCTCAGCTCGGCAAAGCGCGTCGCGGCTTCCGCAGGCGTTTTTAGCTCAACAGCGAAATAGACGTCTGAATCATGTTCTTAGTGGCCGCGATGGCCGAGGCGTTGATTTCGTAGGCGCGCGCCGCGCCCATTAAGTTGACGGTCTCCTCCGCAGGATTGATGGCTGGATAGGCCACGTAGCCCTGCTCGTCCGCGTCCGGATGCCCGGGTTCAAAGCGCCGCACTGCGGGCGTTGGATCCGCTTCCAGCCCTACCACGTGCACCTCTTCGGCGTGTAAGTCGGCAAACGAGGCCAGCATCATGCCAAACCCCGTGGGCGCAGTTGGACGCGCACCGAAAACGACGTTCATGCGCTGATACGGTCCACCGCTTTCCGTGCGTGTGGTTTCCGCGTTGGCCAGATTGGCGGAAATAATTTCCGCGCGCATGCGTTCCGCAAGCAGCGCCGAGCCGCTGATTTCCAGTACGCGAAAGAGATTCATGATTGCCCTTCTTTGATTGCCGTATTCAGTTGCGCAAATTCCGCGCGTAAAATTGCGGTGGCGGCTTTGAATTGCAGTTGTACCTCGGCGAGAAGCAGCGATTCGCGGTCCACGCTGACGTTGTTGCCGTCCGGCCGTGAAATCAGTCCCGGCACCGGCAGCACGAAGGGACTGGTCAGACTGGTGTCCGCGCCCATGGCCGCGCGTGCCAATTCGCCTTGAAAGTCCACATCGCGGGTGTGATAGCCCGGGGTGTCCACGTTGGCGAGATTTGTGGTCACCAGCGTTTGGCGCATGGCATTCACATCCAGAAAGCGTTCCAGCATCATGAATTGCGGCGTGTTCATCCAACTCATGACGCTCTCCTGGCCGGCAAACCAAACTCGCGAATCTTGTTGCGCACGGTGCGCAGGCTGATGCCCATCAGTTCGGCGGCACGGGTGCGATTTCCTCCCGTGGCAGCCAGCGTGGTTTCGAGCAGCCGGCGCTCCAGCGCGACCAGCGTCTCGCCAGATTTGACGATAGTGCAGGATTCCTTGCGTTCGCTGCAGCCCGCTTCGTCATCGGCCTCGAGAGACATCGGTTGCAGCGTGGTGCCGCTGGCTAGCGCCAATCCACGGCGAATAAAATTTTCCAGCTCGCGAACATTTCCCGGCCAATGGTGCGCGGTCAGTTGCGCGGCGAGCGCCAGCGCAATGGCAAACTTGCCGCGCTGCCCTGCCGGCTCGTACTTGCGCAAAAATAATTCCGCGAGCGGCAGGATGTCTTCCTGGCGTTCGCGCAGCGGCGGAATGGTCAGCGGCACCACGTGCAGGCGGTAGTAGAGGTCCGCGCGAAATCCTCCCGCAGCCACTTGTCCGCGCAGCGAGCGGTTGGTGGTGGCGATTACGCGGACATTTACGCGCAAAGGCCGCGTGTCACCCAGGCGGTCGATTTCACGTTCTTGCAAAACGCGCAGCAGCTTCGGTTGCAGACTCAACGGCATCTCGCCGACTTCGTCGAGCAGCAGCGTGCCGCCATCCGCCAGTTCAAACTTGCCGGGCTTGGTGGCGTGCGCGCCGGTGAATGCTCCCCGCACATGCCCGAAAAGTTCGCTCTCCAGAAGATTGTCCGGAAATGCCGAGCAATTCACGGCGACGAACGGTCCACCAGATCGCGCGCTGGCACGGTGGATTAGCCTGGCGAGAAGCTCTTTTCCCGTGCCGCTTTCCGCTTCCACTAAAACGTCGGCATCGGTTTGCGCCACGCGGCGCGCTTTTTCAATCACACCGCGAAACGCCGCGGAAATACCCACGCCTTCGCTGTCCTCATCGTTTAGATATCGTTCCGCGCGAGACGCGAGAACGCGCTGCGCCGTGGCTTCCAGTTGCTCGAAGGTTACCGGCTTCTGCAGGTAGTCGCAGGCGCCTTCCTTGATGGCTTGCACCGCGTCTGGCACGTTGCCATAGGCGGTCAGCAAAATCACCGGCGTTTCCGGCAGGAGCATGCGCACGCCTTGCATCACCTGCAGGCCGTCGCCGTCCGGCATGCGCATGTCGGTTACCACTAACGTGGCGGGTGCGGCGCGAAACTTGGCTAGCGCTTCGCCAACGTCTTGCGCAGTGCTTACCTTCCACCCGCGCCGCCGGAAGTTGGCTTCCAGCGCCACACGCATGGCGGCTTCATCGTCGACGATCAGCACGTTGTTGGTAAAAGTGGCGGCAGGATTGTGAGTGACGTTATTCGCGACGTGGTGCGCAAATTGATGCGGGAAGGTGCTCAAGCGCTCGCTCCCGACACCGGCAAATAGATCGACGCCGTGGTGCCATGCTGTGGTTTGCTGCTCATGCGCATCTCTCCGCCGTGCTGCTCGATCACTTTTTTGCACACCGCCAGGCCCAAGCCCGGACTTCCCGGCGTGGTCGTAAATCCCGGATCGTAAATGCGCTCCAGCAGTTCCGGTGCAATGCCGCGCCCGTCGTCGTGAAAATCGATTTGCGTCAGACCTCCGGGAAATTGCGGCGCCCAGCGCAAATCCACTTGCAGTCTCCCGCCCGGCGGCATCGCGCGGAAGGCATTCAGCGCCAGATTGAAAAATACCTGCTTCAAACGGTTAGCGTCGGCGTTGGTGGAAATCCTGCCGATGTTGTTGTGCACCACAATCTGCTGCCCGCGTTGCCGCGCGAGCGGCAAGAGAAAATCCATGGTTTCACTGATTAGCCGGTCGAGTTCCGTGGGCAGCATCTGCGCCTCGGGCTGTCCGTGAAAGTGCAGGACGTTGTTCACCGTGGCGGAAAGCGCGCGCAGCCCGGCTTGTAGGTGCGTCACCCACTGTCGCGTTTCCGGCAAATGCGCCGTGGCATCGGCAAGCAGTCCGGTAAAAAGTTCCATACTTCCCAAGGGATTACGGATCTCATGCGCCAGTACCGTGGCCACTTCCGCCAGCGCGCGCGAACGTCGCGCCGTTTCCCGCTCGCCCGCCAGGCGTTTTTGCTCCGTAATGTCGCGCACGATCCAAATCGTGTCGCTCGGGCCTTCCAGACCTTCGGTCGCCCCCTCGCTCACGCTGGCGCGTAAAATGCCGATAAAGCGATTGCCGGCCGTTCCCGGCAGGGGCGCTTCTTGCTCGGAAAAAAAACTGTTCTTCGGTATATCGGCAATCAATTTCTCAAAGCTCCCGGGGAGTCCGGCATGCTTTCCCGGCGACCATTCCGCCGGCACTTGCAGCAGCCGGCGCGCTTCGGGATTGATGATCTGTGTCTGACCGTCATTCCCCGCCACCAATACGCCGCAGGGCAAACTCTCGAGCACTCGCGACAGGTATTTTCGTACGCGCGCATTTTCTTCCAGGCTGCGATCCAGTTGCAGGTTGGCACGCTGCAACTCCTGATGCAGGCGTCCCACTTCGGTCTGCAGTTGCGTATAGGAGTTTTCCAGCGACCCTGCCGCCTGCGTAAACGTCATGAACGCCCGCGTGAGATTTTCCTGCACGGTCTCTCGTGTTCCTGGCCCCGCGGCTGTTGCCCGAGTTCTTTGCCGTACGCTAGGTAAATTTGGCATCGCGGAAATAACTGCACGCTTTCTGCCAGAGAGCGGTTCCCCGGCTAAGACTTTCCTTACGAAAAGTTGCTTCGTACGCATGGAACTGTCCGCTTAGCCGATTACTCCGGCGCCGCAAGCTCGCCAATTTTGCCGCACATCTCGCCGGGGGAACGGAAATGCTCCGCGAGCAACTCCTCGCTGCTTCCCGCCAATATGAAAGCGCGCTCCAGCGCATGTTGCAATTCGCGCACGTTCCCCGGCCAATTCTGCAGTTTCAGCGATTCCAGCACTGTGGGGGAGACCGTGCGTTCCGGCAGCGCCACTTCCGTTGACAAGAGCCTTAGAAAATGCCGCGTCAGCACCGGAATATCTTCTGCGCGCGTCCGCAGAGGTGGCATCAAGATGGGAAATACGGCCAGCCGGTAATACAAGTCCTGACGAAATCTCCTCTCCTGCACCATTTCGAGCAGCGAAACATTAGTCGCGCACACCACCCGCACGTCCACGCGATACACTTCCGCGCTGCCCAACCGTTGCACTTCGCCGTTCTGCAAAAATCGCAGCAGCTTGGCCTGCATGCTGAGCGGCAAATCGCCGATCTCGTCCAGAAAGAGCGTTCCTCCCTGCGCCATGTGAATGCGTCCCAAGCGCGACTGCACCGCGCCCGTGAACGCCCCGCGCGCATGCCCAAAGAGTTCCGTTTCCAGCAAGGCCTCTGGAATGGCCGCGCAATTCACCACCACGCACGGCTGCTTGCGCCGCGGACTCAGTTCGTGAATCCCCTGTGCTACCAGCTCTTTTCCTGTTCCTGTCTCGCCCATGACGAGCACCGAGGTGTCGCGCGGCGCGACCATACGTGCGAGCGCGTACACCTGCTGCATTGCGCGGCTCGTTCCGATCATTCCGTGCAGCGCCCCTTCTTCTTGAAACGCCAGGCGCGTCTGCGCACGCAACGTCGGCAGTCCGTTCGCTTCGCTGAGCTTTTTGGTGCGCGCCTCCAGCGACTCACGCACTTCCACGTCTTGCAACTCGGTATGCACCTCGGCCTGAAACTCCGTGTGCCCCTCGCGCGAGTCCAACAATTCCACTCGAATGTGCGGATAGCGTTTGCGAATGATTTCCGCCACTTCACCGGCGTCCAGATCCGGCAGATTGCGATCCAACAAAACGCTGTCGCAACGTATTTCCACCAGCCTTGCCAAAGCCTGGGCACCTCCGAAAACTTCCTCGCGATGCGCGCCAGCGTACAGCGGATTGGCCATCACGCGTTTGCGAAAACTGGAATCCGCGCTAGCCACCAGCAAGCGCGTGCGCGGCGAGATGATATTCGGCGTGGCTGTGGCACTCATCTATGGTTTACCCCTGACGCAGGCGGGAGGATCCCCGCAAAAATAATCTAGAAATGAGAAACCTACGGCAGAAATTTCAAAGCATCCGGGAAAAATCTTCCCAGCGAGCGCTTCTTCTTGCGCTTGCAGCGCCAAAGTTAGAGGAGTTTTTAGCTTGAAAGGGTGGGACTTGCAGTTGCGCACACCACCACTAGGTGTGCCATCGTTGCACGATGTTTCGATTGGGTGCACCCGCGACGACAGGCAGATTAGCTTTCGTCGCTAGGTAGTTCAAAGGCGCGCAATCTTTTTCTCGCGGTTGAGGATTGCTTCGCCGGTCAGCTCAGTTATCGGCAGCTGTTACCGGAGCTTTACTTCGAGTGCAGGCAATTTGCCTTAAGAATCTGCCATCCGCCTGACGATTCGCAATTCCTTCACGCTTGACACCCCGCCGCATTTTGCGAAATTGACACCGATAAAAATCAGAGTATCGTAATCTGGAACTCCCGCCCTTGGAGAACAGGTTATGAATCGCTATATCCCTCTCTTGATTTTGCCCGTAGTGCTTGCGGGAGCGTTCATCAGCGGCTGCAACAAATCCAGCCAGCCCGCAACCTCGAGCACGTCCCCTACCGACAGCATTCAAGCGTCGCAGAATCAAGCTGCGCCCCAGCCTACGCCGCAACCCGCGCCGCAACCGGCCCCTCCGCCAGAACCGCCACCGCTAGTCGTCCCGGCGAACACCGCCATTTCCGTGGTGCTTGACCAATCGCTAAGCTCCAAGACCGCCGTAAACGGACAGTCCTTCTCCGCGACGGTGAGTGCCCCCGTCGCCGTCGACAACGTCATCGCCATTCCCAAAGGCGCGCACGCCTCCGGCGTAGTCAACGACGCCAAGGCCGCAGGCCGCTTCAAGGGCGGCGCCAGTCTCGACATCACCCTCACGAGCGTCAATGTCGATGGCCAAGACTATGCGATCGACACTTCCACGCATGACATGACCAGTAAGGGTAAAGGCAAGCGCACCGCCGGCATGGTTGGTGGCGGCGGCGCTGGCGGCGCGATAATCGGCGGACTGGCCGGCGGCGGCAAAGGCGCACTCATCGGTGCATTAGTAGGCGCGGGCGCAGGTACCGCCGGCGCGGGTCTCACTGGAAACCGCGACATCGTCCTCTCGGCGGAAACTCCTCTTACGTTTCGCTTGCACCAGCCGGTCGAGATCAAGGGACGCCATTAGCTTCGCGAGCGCCGAGTGGCACATCTCTCGACCGAACGGCTACTAATGAAATGACGAGTCGAAAAACGTCCGCGCCTTCTGCGCCTGCCGCCAAGCAGATCGCTGGCTTCATCGCCAAGTTCGATCCCAAAATTGCCAAGCAAATCCGCGCCTGCCGCGCCGTGCTTAGGAAACGCTTCCCTACCGCGAACGAAATCGTCTACGACAACTACAATTTTTTCGTCATCGGCTATTGCAGCACCGAACGCTCTTCAGACTGCATCGTTTCTATCGCCGCGAATTCCAAAGGCGTCGGCCTTTCCTTCTATTGGGGTGCCACGCTTCCGGATCCCCACAAGATCCTGCAAGGCAGCGGCAATCAAAACCGGTTTATTCGCCTGCCAACTCCGCAAGCCCTCTCCGACCCCAAAGTAACAGCCCTGATCAACGCCGCTGTGGCCCAAGCTAAAACTCCTCTTCCGACCGGCGTTCGCGGCATCGCCATCGTAAAAGGCGTCTCCGCAAAACAACGCCCCCGCCGCGCGTAATATCGAGTTCACGCCCAATATTGGAAAGCTCAGGGCTGCCCATTCGTTTTGGCACTCACCCGAACAGCACGGGCCGCACAAATCGTGCCGCAGCAGGCGTAAGTTCCGGCCACGCCGCAGCGTATGATAAGTAGCGACCCATATGACGCCCAACCCGGAACCCTCCACCATCCATGCCAGCGAAGTCCGCCGTGAATATCACCTTGGCGACGCCGTGGTTAACGCTGTGAACGGGATCACACTGACGGTTCCCGCCGGCGAATTCTTGGCCCTGCTCGGCAGTTCTGGCTCCGGCAAGTCCACGCTCCTCAGTATGCTCGCCGGACTCGACCGCCCCACTTCTGGCAGTATTCAAGTTGGCAGCAAGAATCTCGCGGAGTTCAGCGCGGAAAATCTCGCGCGTTACCGCCGTGAAACTGTGGGCATGGTTTTTCAATCCTTCAATCTCCTCCCGCGCATGACCCTCGAAGAAAATGTGGAACTTCCGTTGCGCCTTTCCGGGGTTGATCGCCGCGAACGCGGCGCGCGCGTCAGTGAAGCTCTTGAGCGCGTGCACCTCGCCGCACGCAGCAAACATCGCCCCGGCGAACTTTCCGGCGGCGAACAGCAGCGGGGCGCGCTGGCGCGCGCGTTGGTCAACCACCCATCTATTCTCTTTGCCGACGAACCCACGGGAAACCTCGACAGCGTCAACGGCGAGCAAATTCTTTCGCTGCTGCGCGAATTTCAAACCACGCTGGGCATGACCATCGTCATGGTCACCCACGAGCGCCCGCTGGCCGAGCGCTTTGCCGATCGCATCGTGACGCTCTCCGACGGAAAGGTAATCAGCGATTCGCCAACGCTACGTACCAGCGACGGCGTAAGTCATGCGAGCCTCGCGAGCCAGGGAGCTACCTCGCAAGCCAACCCGGGAGTCACCTCGTGAAAGCGCGCGATCTTACTGAGTTGGCCTTACGCAATCTGCGCGAAGCCATCCTGCGCAATTCCCTCACCACCCTGGGCGTCGCCGTTGGAGTAGCCTCGCTTGTCGCCATGCTTTCACTCGGTATCGGCTTGCAAACGCTGGCGTCCAAACGGCTGCTGCGCTCCGGACTTTTCGATTCCGTGCTGGTAAGTTCCAGTCGCGGCAGCCGCGGACCAGGCAGAAACCAGCACGCCAGCGAATCCACCAGCACAAAAAACGCGCCGGCACTCGACGACGCCGCGCTGCAATCCTTTGAAAAACTCCCCAACGTCTCCGAGGTCTATCCCCAGATTCGTTTTTCCACCGACGTGCGTTATGCCGGGAACAACTTCACCACGAATGCGCTGGGCATCCCGGAGTCCTCTCGCACCGGCGAAGCATTTGAAGGCCTCAGCGGCAAATTCTTTTCTTCGCCCGCGGCCGAAGAAGCCATCCTGCAACTGGAATTCGCGCAGGAGTTGTCGGCCAAGCCGCCGGCCCCTCCAGTCGCCGCGCCAGCTAAATCGGCCGCTACCGCGCCGCAGGGCGGGCAACCGAGCAACGCGTCTGACGAACAAAAGAGCGCGGCGCAAAAAACTGCGCCGGATAGCGCCTCAATCGCAACTGCGAGCGCCACCGGAAATTCCGGTCCGATCACAAACGCCAATGCCAGCGAGCTCGTCGGCAAAACGATCGTCATCCGCTACGCCGAGCGCGCCACATTTTCCTCCGCCGCCGAGCGCGATGATGCGCTACTCGAGAGCGCCATGACCGGTCAATTGAACGGCGGCCTTTCCGTCGTCCCAAAGGAAAAAACTCTACGCATCGTCGGCATTGTCGAGTCCGATCCTTCGGCGGGCATGGGCGGCTTTGGCGGTGGGCGCTTGTTTCTTCCGTTAAAATTCGCGGAAAGCCTGCACGTAGCGCAACCTTCTGACATGCAAGCCCTCCTTAGCGACACGGAGACCAAGCCGACCTACGTTGCGCTGACCGTGCGCGTTGCAAAGCCGAAAGACGTCGCCGCCGTCGAAGCCGCCATCAAGAAGATGGGCTTCTCCGCATTCTCCTTGCTTGATGCCACCAAAGGCTTGCGCTTGGTCTTCACGGTGTTCGATCTGTTTCTCGGATTGTTCGGCAGCCTCGCCCTCACCGTCGCGTCTCTCGGCATTATCAACACGCTGGTGATGGCCATTCTCGAGCGACGCCGCGAAATCGGCGTGCTGAAGGCGCTCGGCGCTACCGACGGCGACGTAAAAAGCTTATTCTTCGCGGAAGCCGCGGCCATGGGATTTTTCGGGGGACTATTTGGCGTGGCGCTAGGCTGGCTGATCGGCCAGGCGCTGACTTGGGGCACCGGCATCTATCTGCGGCAGCAAGATCTTCCCAGCGCGAAAATCTCTTACGTACCTTGGTGGCTCGCACTCAGCGCCGTAGCATTCGCCACCATCGTCAGTTTGCTCGCCGGGCTATATCCCGCTGCGCGGGCCTCGCGCCTGAACCCGGTGGACGCCTTGCGCTACGAATAGTGAGGCGAATCATATTGCGCGGAGAACATCGCGGAACTTCGCTTCGACATCACTCCGCAAACGACAGGCCCACGTAATTCTCCGCCAGTGTGGTAGCCGCCGCCCGCGAGCTGGTCACATAATCGAGCTCCGCTAAATGCAAATTGTGCGCGAAACTATCTTCACCGGGAAAGCGATGCAGCATCCTGGTCATCCACGCGGAAAATCGCTGCACCTTCCAGACGCGCCTTAAACACTCCTGCGAATAGCGTTCCAGCCGCGTGCGGCTTCCAGTTCTGTAGAAGTCCGCCAGCGCCCGCGCCAACACGCGGACATCTGCAACCGCCAAATTGAGCCCCTTGGCGCCAGTCGGCGGAACAATGTGCGCGGCATCGCCCAGCAAAAAGAGTCTCCCATATTGCATGGGCTCGGCCACGAAACTGCGCAGCGGCGTGATGCCCATTTGGGTGATCGGCCCGTCCGACAAATTCCAGTGATCGTTCGTGGCCATGCGCGTGCGCAGTTCGCTCCAGATGCGATCCTCGGACCATTCCGCTATTTTTTCATCCGCCGGACACTGCAGATACAGCCGCGAAACCTCCGGAGAGCGCATGCTGAGCAACGCGAATCCGCGCTCGTGGTAGGTATAAATCAATTCCTTGGACGCCGGCGCGACGTTCGCGAGAATTCCCAGCCACGCGAATGGGAATTCTCGTTCGTGAATCCGCAACACACTCTCGGGTATCGCCGCGCGGCAAATGCCGTGAAACCCGTCGCAACCAGCAATAAAGTCACATCCCAGTGTTTGCGTCGCGCCGCACTGGCGAAACTGCACTTCAGGACTATTTTCTATTCCGAATATGCGAAAACCTTCCGCTTCAAACAACAGGGCACCGTCGTAGGCCATACGCGCGCCAATCAGATCCTTGAGCACTTCGTGCTGCGCGTAGATGGTGATGGATTTTCCGCCGGTCAGTTCCGCAAAATCGATGCGCTCGCGCTTCCCGGCAAACCCCAATTCGATGCCACGATGGACCAAGCCTTGTCGCGCCAACCGGTCACCGACTCCCATCTGCGTCAGGAGATCAACGGTGCCCTGCTCGAGAACCCCGGCGCGCACGCGTTGCTCGACGTATTCCCTCGAGCGGCTTTCCAGTACTACGGACTCGATACCCTCAAGCTGCAGCAAGTGCGCCAGCGTCAGCCCCGCCGGCCCCGCGCCAACAATCCCCACCTGCGTCCGCATCACAACTTCCCTCCGGCCCGCGAGCCGCAATTCTTCGGCATTGCAACGATTCAGACGAGGAGTTTAAACGACTTTCGCCGAGATAGCGGGGATTTACATCGACGCAGAAGTTTGCGCGCGGTGATACCGCGAGGGATTCTCTAGGCGGGGTTGTGAGTGCAGCTACCGGGAGGTGCGCTGATCCAAAACACCCCCCACTACAACTACTTGCTTAATCCCATCCGTTTTTCGCGCGGGTGGTGGGTTAGTCCGCTTTGCGCCAGGTCGCATCGCGGTGATAGCTAGTCATAGCCGTCGCGATCTCTTTGGTCCGCGGACCGAGATCCTTTTCATATACCACGCCGTCCTGATTCACCAGAAAGGTCATCACGCCGGTCGAGCGGTACTTTGCTGGATAAGCCACAAACGCAAATCCGCCAGCGGTCTTCCCGCTGCCGGCAAAACTTTGCGAGTGGCCAGTCGAGTGCGCGTCCTGCACGTTCAGAATTCGGAAGAAGTAGCCTTCAAACGGCTCCGGGCCGACACCGGCACCCTCCGGATAGCCCTCCGACGCGGCGGCGGCGACGAGCGGGCCAATGGGACTTTCCGGTTCACCGGAAGCGGCTTTCCAGTAAAGTCCGTTATGCTTGTCTGGATCGCTGAAAAACTTCTCGGCGTAGCGGTTCGCAGCGTTGCCATCGTGGGCCGTCGCGTAGTATTCCTGTTGCGCGTCCGCGAGTTCCCGGCATACCTGAATGACCGCCAGTTCATGCTTGCCGATTCTTCGATAGAGAATTGTCTGCTTGCCTGCGGCGGTATCGAAATACCAAACGGAATCTTTGTGCACCAGCGGAATGGGCATCGGCCAATTTTCCGCGCCAATGTACAAGGTAGTTGTGCCGTCCGGCTCCATCACCAGGCGATGCATCTGCTGGTATTTTTTCGCTATTTCCGCTCTACGATTCTTGTCCGCGATATCGTCACCAGAGGCCGCGATATCTTTGCCGTTCGGTCCCAGTATTTTCAGCAAGGCTTCGGGACCGTCACTTTGCAGGGCCGCAATGAATGCGCTGCTCGCTTGGCCACAAGAATCAAAGGTTTGCTGACCGGGTTGGGGCCCAGCCGGCGGACGAACCGGCGATTTTTTCCCGGCGGCTGGAGCAGGCGCGGGGGACGATTGCGCAGCCGCTGCGTTGGCAAAAACTCCGAGACCGAACACCAGCGCAACGAAACCAACAAGACCGCTCCTGCCACCAAAATGGGATCTGTTAAAACTGTATCGCTCGAACATCATAGTGTTCTTCTCCATTCCGCTCTGTTCCGTTCGGTGCAAGGCGTTGCCTGATGCAACTCATGCGTTAGTGCCGGCCACCACCGCCACCTCTGGCTCCGCCGCCCCCACCACGCGCGCCACCTCCACCAAAGCCACCACCACCGAAGCTGGAGCGGCCGCGCGCCTCTTCAGCGCGGGCATCTCCTCCATGAGGGAGGCCCCCTCCATAGGCGCCACGCGAGCCGCCGTCACCCCTGGCTCCATGGTCATCGAAGCCACGCGCGCCGCGATCACCGCGTCCGCCATAGGCTGAGTTACCCTTCATATCCCCGTGAAAATAGGCGTTGCGGTTATAGAATGCGTGGCTCTGATAAGAATATCGCCCACCACCGTAGAGCAAGCCCCGGTGACCCCAGTCAAAACCCCAGGCATTCCAGCCCCAACCAAATCCGTAGAACGCCCCGACGCCAAAACCGAAACCAAACGAAAGGTACGGCCCCGGACCCCACCAGGGATAGAAGCCCGGCCAAAGGCCAACGGGATAGCCGTAGATCAATGTGGGGTCGTATTCCGGGACATAAACAACTTGCGGATCGGCGGGTTGAATCACGACATTGGGACCTTGGTCCGTCACGGTTTGTTGCTGCGTGGTTTTCAAATTGCCCGCGGCTTCCGCTTTTTGCCGCATGTACTGCACGGCGTCCAGCACCGCAGCGGACTGATTGACATCCGCGTCGCCGAGTTCCGACGTCCAAGTAAGATTCTTGTCCAGATTCGCTAGCACGGAGGGAAACTGCGTCAGCGCCTTCACGCTGGGATCCCAGTACTGCGAATCCACCGCCGCGCCCAGTTCCTTGCCTTTAAGTCCTGGATTTTGCTGGAGGAAGCGCTCCGCTTCGACAATCTGTGTGGGATAAGCGCACGCCGCAAGAATCTGTGCCACCAGCGCATCCGGGTATAGGGCAATGGGCGCAACCAACTCCTGCAATTGTTCCGGCGTCAACGGGGCGCCAATGGGTTGGTTCGCTGAAGGCGCACCATCTTGCGCGGCATAGACCGGGCCCGGCGGAGGGTCCTGACGCGCGCCGGCCCGCAATTCGCCGCCGGTCATGGCCAAAGAGACGACGCAGGCAAGAGTGCCGGTCAACGCCCGACTGAAAATCTTCGTTCTCATGGTGACCCTCGAGTCCTCAACAAAAAAATTTACTCACTACTTTGATGTTCGAGCGCAGCAAGTTGATATAACGAATTTTCAGGTGGTGCAATGCTGCCCTGTCTCGAGAAGGGGCAATCCGCGGTTTCACTACCCGGATGAGATCCAGATGAGATCACCCCAACCACTGGCGACGGGGGGGCTACAGGCAGAGTGCTCCTGCCGCAGGTTGCTCAGGTCGCCGTTAGAATCGCTCGATGACTTCGCGGGGGATGGCTTGGCCGCGTATGCCGCGCGGCACATCCGCGGCCCGCACCGTCCAAACGCGTGTCTCAAAACCTTCCACCGCCAGCACATGCCCCTTGTAAAGGCGATGCTCTACGGCAAAGCTGCTGGTTCCCCATTTGGCGATTGCCGATTCTACCACCACGGTGTCGTCGAACGCGGAAGGCACCAGGAACCGCGCATGCGCATCCACCAAGGGAATTCCCGCGATCTCATACTTGCGTAACAATTCTTGCTTGGGCAAACCCGCATGTTCGAAAAGCGCATTGGTGCAGGCGTCAAAAAATTCAAAATAGCGAGGGAAATACACGATGCCCAGCGGATCGCAGTCGCCCCACTCGATATGAATACTTCGTTTGTGTACCAGCATTTCTCGCGTCACCCCGGGCTCCGCAGGTTCGGAAGATTCTATCGCACCGCGTCATTTGAGAGCAGCCAATTCGCCGCCCATGCGCACCAGCCTTCTGGTCACGCCGCGCCGCATCTCGCAAAGTAGGCTGATTTATGGGATGGTTTCAGGTGAGCCCATGTTATGAACACCAGCCTCTTCGAGCTATTCAAAATTGGCATCGGCCCTTCGAGCTCTCATACCGTGGGCCCGATGCGCGCCGCGAATCGCTTCGCGCGCAGCTTGGAAGAAAACGGCTTGCTCGAACGCGTCACTCGTGTACGCGTGGAACTGTTCGGTTCCCTGGCGCTCACCGGTATGGGCCACGGCACTGACCGCGGCATTCTGCTGGGCCTGCTCGGCAAGCAGCCGGATCAGGTGGATCCCGCTGCAATTCAAGGCGTAGTCGACGGTATTCGCCAGACCGAAACGATCGCGCTGCTCGAAAGGAAACTCGTCATTTTTCGCCACGAAGATCTCGTGTGGAACAAAAGCAGTCTGCTTCCCGGCCATTCCAACGGCATGCGTTTCGTGGCCTTAGGCGCGGGGAACGAAACTCTCGATATTCGTGAATATTATTCGGTGGGCGGCGGCTTCGTGCGAGAAGAAGGTCAGTCAGATTCGGCCGACGCGAAAGCCCCCGTCCCCTATCCCTTTCGCAGCGCTGCTGACATGCTGGAGCTAGGTGAAAAGCACCATCTGCAAATCCACGAATTGATGCTAGCCAACGAAGAGACTTGGCGCTCCGCGGACGAAATCGCGCAAGGCATCGCACGCATTTGGCGCGCCATGCAAGACTGCGTCGCGCGAGGCATGGTCACCGAGGGCGAACTGCCCGGCGGTTTGCAAGTGCAGCGGCGCGCCCCAGGCATCGCGCGACGCTTGGTGAGCGCGGAGTTTCAGCAATCGCCCCGGCTGGACGGTGATCCCGCGTTGCGGGTGGTCACTCAGGCGTTCGCTGATCCATTGCAAGCCGTGGATTGGCTGAACGTCTGGGCCATCGCCACGAATGAAGAAAACGCCGCGGGAAGCCGCGTGGTCACTGCTCCCACCAATGGAGCCGCAGGCATTATTCCGTCGGTTGCGCACTATTACTTGCGGTTTTTTCCGGGCACCGCGGAAGGCATCGAACGCTACTTCCTCGCTGCCGCCGCCATCGGCGTGCTGTACAAAGAAAATGCGTCCATCTCTGGCGCGGAAGTCGGGTGCCAAGGCGAAGTGGGAGTGGCGTGCTCCATGGCTGCCGGCGGGTTAGTCTCCGCGTTGGGCGGCACAAACGAGCAGATCGAACACGCCGCGGAAATCGCCATGGAACACAACCTGGGCATGACCTGCGATCCGGTCGGTGGCCTGGTGCAGATTCCCTGCATCGAACGAAACGCCTTCGGTGCGGTCAAGGCCGTGAACGCCGCGCGCATGGCCATGCAGGAAACCACCGAACACAAGGTCTCACTCGATCAGGTGATTAAAACCATGTACCAGACCGGCTTGGATATGCAGACGCGCTACAAAGAAACCTCGCTCGGCGGCCTGGCACTCAACGTAATCGAGTGTTGAAACGGATGCATTTTCCCCGCATCAAATGAATGTCGCACCCCATCCCTTAGGCCAGGTAAAAAGAAATGCCAGAAGAACCAAAAGTAGAGTGCACGTTTACGGTTAAGCGTCCGTTCGGATGCATGGAGCTGTGGGCCGGCAACGAGAAAGCGCATCGCTCCATTGAGCTTGCCGGCCTGGAAGGCGATGTGATCGCTTTGCCCTCCGGTGCGGACCACGGCGGCGATCTTTCCGCGGTGTTTTCCTGCACGGACGACGTGGCCCGCGTGGTGCTGGCCGACTGCGTAGGCCACGGCTACGAGGCCGCGGCAGTGGCCCGGCACGTGCACCATCTGTTGCACAAATTTCGCGATATTCGCGATACCGCCGCCTTGCTCGAAGCCCTGAACGATGAATTCACGCTCTCCACGGAAGCCAACGACGGTCCGCTGCGCCTAACCACGGTAGTAACCGGAACGTTCGATGGCAAAACTGGAGTCTTCACCTTTGCGTACGCCGCGCATCCCAGAATGTTTTTATGGCGCGAAGAGCAGCGCCAATTGCTGGAAATCGGCGACGGCCTCGAAAATCTTCCGCTGGGCTTCATCACCGGAGAAAAATACTTGGAGCAAAGCGTCCGGCTGGCGCCGGGCGACGCCATCTTGGCCTTTTCCGATGGCGCAACGGAAGTGGAATCTCCCGAAGGTGAGCAACTCACGCCAGCAGGACTATCCTCGCTCGCGCAGTCCGTGGCTGGCAGTCTTCCCGAGCCTCTGGTGCTCGGAGATTTTTCCAAAGCATTGCTAGCGGCAATTAAAAACTATCACGGCGCGGACCGGGAATTAGCGGACGATATCACGCTGCTAACCATGCGCCGCGTGAATCCCTAGCTTCGCCGTACGGAATTCGCGCGCTACGCGAGTCTCATCGTTGACTTTGCGGCCGAAAGCTAGAAGCTACTGGTCGTATCGGTCGTCAGTCTTGCGCCGCGGCTGAGGCGGCGGTCTGCGGCTGCGGCGGGTGCTCGGCAAAATACTGCTCGATGCCGGCGCGAGCTTGGTTGGCGCCCTGAGACATGTTTTTGTCGAGCGCCGCAACTACCGCCGCGGCATCTTTCCCGGTGACCGGTTCGTCCTGGTGATAAGAATATCTCCACACCGTTGTCTCGCTCTTTGTTTCGCGCAGTTCCAGGTCCAAACTCACTCGCGCCACCACGGAACCGCCGGACTTTGCGGGGGGATCCACTTCTTTAAAATCGTATAACCGGCCGCGGAGCACGTAATCACTATGGATTCCGCTGCGTAGCGGATAGACTTCTTTGAATCGCGCGCTACCACGCAACTCGCGAAGCAGCATCTCCCGCACCATCGACGTGGGCGGTTCGGCCCAGCGTTGATAGAGATAGAGCCCCATGCCCTCGTCGTGGGCTCCGTATACGATGCGATCCTGCGAATAGAGGGATGACGAGCTGATCACTCCAATCAAAATGGTGACGGGATACGGCTCCGTCGCGCTAACAGGTGGCAGCGCGGGAGGGTTGAGTTGATAGAAACGGATCGGCCGCGGGCTCCCGCAACTGGAAACGCCCATGGCGATGAGCAAGAAGAATCCCGCAAACGCGGTCGCCTGAAGATACCGGCACCGCCGCTTGGCGAGGTCTCGCGTCTCGCGGACGATATTTTGCGTTACACGCAAATCGGACTGCAGGCTGCTTGGACTGGCCGGCATGTGCGTTTCTCCCACGTTAGTGCTGCTCTCCCGGCTTGTGGTCGGGCGGATTGGTGATGCGAATCAAGCTGTATGGCCGGGTCTTGATGGTATCGGTGAACTCTCTCAGGTTTTCCGTAGTTGCACGGAGATTATCAAGCAGCTCGTCGATATTTTCGGAATTGGCGTCGAGCGTGCTGTTCAGCCGTCCGACCAGTTCGTTCGCGGAGCTCAGCGTCTGCCGCATTTGCAACACCGCCTTGCGTAGGTCCGGGCGGTTTTCCGTGATCGTGGCGTCCAGGTGATCGAGGGCTTGATTGGCTTTCACAGTAGTCGTCTTGAAGTCGTCAATCACAGGCTGCATCTTGACCGCCAGGTCATCAACATGCGTTAGCGTGGAGCGAATCTTCGGGCGGTCTTCTTCCAGCATGCCGCGCGTCGTAGCCAGCGCGGCGGAAAGATTGTCGCGGTTTCGGTCGTTCAGCAGATCGTTGACTCGCGCTATCGTTACTTTCAATTCCTGAGCGCGCTCATTCACCGTGCCCATCAGTTGCTTGGCTTGCGGCGCAAGTTGGTTGATGCTGTCCGCCAGCGCTCCAAAATCGGTGTAAGGGAGGGCAGGCAGCGTGGAGCCCGATGGCGCCGCCGGGGCCGCTTCCTGATTCGGCACCAGCTCCAGGTGATTATCGCCCAGCGGGCTGAAGCTCAGTATTCTCACGTGAGTATTGGTTCTGACCGGCACATCGGGCAGCACACTAAAAATCATTTCCATCTGCGTAGGATCTTTCGGATTAATCCGCAGCTCTTCGACGCGCCCAACTTTATTTCCGCCGCCGGCATAGCGTACCGCTGATCCAGGCTCCAGCCCACCAGCGAAGTTAACGTACGTTTTGTACCGCGTGTTGGAACTCGCGAAAACTCCGCTGAGCGACAAACCGGTGGCCACCAAAATGCCCACCGCTATGATCACGAACAGTCCGACGAACGCTTGTTCTCGCTTAGGTTCCATACTTCCCTCTCTGCCCTACCGGCTTACTCCCCCGACTGCCCACCACCGCAATGCGAAACTCTACTCCTAGCGATTCGGCCGACGGTGTGTGGCCGTCAGCATCTGCAGATAATCCATTTCCTGCTCTACTTCCGGTTCCGCAACGCGATCGAAGAATTGCCGTACCCGCGGCAGCGGATTAGCCTTCATCTCCGCGGGCGTGCCCTGCGCAATGATCACGCCCTTATCGATGTACACCATCTGGTCGGCGATCAGAAACGCGCTGGCCAGCTCGTGCGTCACCACGATGATGGTCATGTGAAAAGCCTGTTTCAACTCCAAAATCAGCTGGTCGATTCCCGCCGCGATGATGGGATCGAGTCCCGCCGACGGCTCATCGAAAAATAGAATTTCCGGATCCATGGACAACGCCCGTGCCACCGCCGCGCGTTTTTTCATTCCGCCGCTCAGTTGTGCCGGGAAGTAATCCTCGAAGCCTCCCAGACCAACCTGCTCGAGCTTCAGCCGCGTCATAATCTCGATCGTGGAGTCTTCCAGCTTCGTGTGTTCACGCAGCGGCAGCCCGACATTTTCGCCCACCGTCATCGACCCAAACAGCGCTCCGCTTTGAAAAGACATGCCCATTTTTCGGCGAATTTCGTCCAGATCATCGTCAGAGATGCTCGCCAGGTTCTTGCCCTTCAGCCAGATCTCTCCGGAACTCGGCTTCTCAAGCCCCACCAGCGTGCGCAGCAGCGTACTCTTTCCCGAGCCGGATCCCCCCAGAATCACCAGGGTCTCGCCCCGCTTCACTTCCATGTTCACGCCATGAAGGATTTCGCGGTCACCGTAGCTCACTCGCAGGTCGTGCAGCGAGATCATTACGTCGGAATCCGCATTGGCTATCGGGTTAGGCATTTTCTCCACGCGTCGCGAATTGCAGTCTCGAAATTATATGCCTCCGGCAAAGAAGAATAGCGAAGTGAATATCAAATCGACCACCACCACCAGAAAAATGGACATCACCACCGCCGCTGTGGTGGATTTGCCAACTGATTCCGCACCCTGTCCCGTTGCCAGGCCCTCGCTGCAACCCACCGCGGTGATGGTCATGCCGAACATTACGCTCTTGATTAGCCCGGTGACAATGTCCCGCATGAACAATGCAGAAACCGAAGCGCGCATATATTCGACAAACGTGAAGTCCGCTTTCAGCACGCCAAACAGCGAACCGCCCAGAATTCCCATGAAATTCGCCCAGATCGTCAGGCAGGGCAGCATCAGAATCATGGCCAGAAATTTTGGCGTAACCAGAAATTGCACCGGGCTGATGGCCATCGTTTCCAGCGCGTCAATTTCTTCATTCACCTTCATGGTGCCGATTTCCGCGGCGAACGCCGACCCGGAACGCCCAATTACCACAATCGCGGTAATGAGCGGGCCCAGTTCGCGCGTCATGGTAATCGCCACCGCATCCGCCACAAAATGAATGGCGCCGAATTTCTTCAATTCGTACGCGCCTTGAATGGCCAGGATCAATCCTATAAAAAAAGTAATCAGGCTCAATACCGGAAGCGCGCGCACGCCCACTTCCATGGCTTGCGAGAACGCGCGTCCCAATCGCAACGGCCGCCCACGAAACGGCCCCACGAACGCGTAGTACGCCGCCTGGCTCGTGAGACGCGCCAACGCGCCCACGTACGCCAGCATGTCGATGACTCCGCGACCGATCTGCTCGGCGAATTCCAAGGGATTTGTGCAGGCTGGCGTGGTAAAAACTCTACCGATTAAGCCAGCGCTTGCTCCTCATTATCATGGATTTCGAAAATTTTGATCAGGCGCGAGAGCTGCAGAACTTCGCGTGCGCCTTTGCTCAGCCCCACCAATGCAAAGCGCATTCCCGTGTCCCTCGAGGCCTTCAAGCCTTCAACCAGCGAGGCCACGCCGGAACTGTCGATATAGCGCACGGCGATAAGATTGACGATCACGCGTGGCGTGCGTTTTTCTTTCAGTTCGCGCAGCAAAACTTTGCGCAGATCGGGCGAGGAACTTAGATCGATGTCGCCAGTGATGTCGAGAATCGTAGCTTCTCCAACGAACCGCTCAACGATCTTCAATACGTGCTCCTTGGGGTTCCCAACGCCTGGGGGCGTCAGCGCAGACACTTTACCAGAAGCGGAGCGATTGCGCAGGAATTCTACGAGGTCCTACGGGATGAGGTACGCGGGGTACAACAAGCGGGGTTGACAGGACGGTACGACTGCGTACCAGTTACAATCGCCCGGTTAGCAGCAGAATGAGAATGATTAGAATTACCACGCTGACCCCGCTGATCGGGTAGTAGCCCCAATTCTTGCTATGCGGCCAGGTCGGCAGCGCTCCAATCAGCGCCACAATCAACACGACGGTCAGAATCAGCATCAACATTACGAACTACCTCCGACAATCCATTTTTGCAACTTGTTTCTCGAGCTTTCAGATGCTGCGTGCCTTTCGGTCGTCACCTCGCTTGCTGCTGAGGTTAGGACTTAGGAGGCGCAATGGTCAATTTGTTGTGTACGTTGCCTTCGCCCGCGATCTCAACTGCTTTCGCCTCGATGTTGGCCTTTTCATAGTCCGAGCGCACCGGGCCTTTAAGCGTAACGCTGCCGTTGCGGCTGATAATCTTGATGTTGTGCGCGTAAGTCGATAGCGACTTGTCTTGATAAATGGCACTGCGGATTTTCTTCGTCAAATCGTTATCCGCGGGATCCACCTTTTGACTGTCCGCGGTTTTCACATTGCTATTGGCGTCGCCTTTGTTCGCGCTGGTGTTGTCGGGCGCCTGTTGCGCCTCTTGCGTGCTGCTCGTTTGTGGCATGCTTCCCGGATGCGGCGATGGCAGAGCGACAAGCGCGGTGCCAAGCACCAGGCTGCTGCCGAGCGTGATAATGTGATAGTTAATCCGCTTCATTTTCTGACCTCGATTTGAAATATTCTGCCGTCTGCACTTCAACAGCAGAGCCCAAGCTCATCACTGCTTCTTCAACTATTCGGCAGACTACGCGTGAGGGTAGATCGGAGCCCATCGGGTGAACGGCGTAATTTGTTGTAGAACGCACCGTAGCCGCGTTCCATGTCTTTCTAGATGCACGTTTTTCCTGTATGTAAGGTTGTAAGGTCTCGTGCCGTGATCACAGGTGCGATTTCCGCATCCGCAGGGCGTTCGCGATAACCGAGACGGAACTAAAACTCATCGCCGCGCTGGCGATCATGGGGCTGAGCAGCCAGCCGAACCATGGATAGAAAACGCCGGCGGCGATTGGGATGCCCAGCGCGTTGTACAGAAAAGCAAAAGCCAGGTTCTGCCGAATGTTGCTGATCGTGGCTTCGCTCAAACGGCGCGCCCGCAGAATCCCCCGCAAATCTCCCTTAAGCAAAACAATTCCGGCGTTTTCTATGGCCACATCAGTGCCGCCACCCATGGCGATGCCAACATGCGCGGCCGCCAAAGCGGGCGCGTCGTTAATGCCGTCGCCAGCCATAGCGACGACGCGCCCTTCACTTCGCAAACGGTGGATCACTTCCGCTTTTTGTTCGGGCCGAACTTCGGACTCGACCTCTTCGATGCCGACCTCCCGCGCCACCGCACTGGCGGCCTCACTCCGGTCCCCCGTAAGCATCACGATACGCAATCCCTGCGCACGCAGTTCGCGGATCGCCTCCGGCGTAGAGGCTTTCACCTTGTCGCGTAGCGTCAGCCGCGCGCACGCCGCGCCGTCGATAGCTACAAATATGAACGTCCCTGCCAAGGCCGCAGACGCGTTACCCGCCGCAGTACCGCTTTCGGAGACCGTGACTACTCCCTGCTCCTGAATAAATCGCGACGCGCCCGCGAGGACCTGGTGCCCGCTGACCATCCCCGAAACACCCCCTCCAGCGGTAGAACGGAAACTTTCGACATTTTGCAGCGAAATATTTTTTCCCACCGCGGCCCGTACCACCGCGCGGGCCAGCGGATGTTCGCTGTGGCTCTCGACGCTGGCGACCAGCGCCAACACTTCGTCAGTCGACCAGCCGCCAGAGCTTTCCAGCAGTTCCACCTCGGTCATCTCCGGCTTGCCTTCTGTGAGCGTCCCAGTCTTGTCGATCACCAGCGTGTCCACTTTGGCCAGCATTTCCAGCGCTTCAGCGTCACGCACCAGCACTCCCGCCGTCGCGCCCCGCCCCACCGCCACCATGATCGACATCGGCGTAGCCAATCCCAGCGCGCACGGGCAAGCAATAATCAGCACCGCCACCGCGGCAACCAATGCATGCGCCAATCGCGGCTGCGGACCAACCGCCGCCCACACCGCAAACGCCAGAATCGCCGCCGCCACCACCGCCGGCACAAAGTAGCCCGCCACGCGGTCCGCCAGACGCTGCATCGGCGCGCGACTCCGCTGCGCTTCGCTGACCAGTTTCACAATCTGCGCCAGCGTAGTCTCGCTGCCCACGCGCTCCGCCTCCATCACAAAGCTGCCGCTGGTGTTCAGCGTGCCGCCGGTGACGCGGTCGCCCACGCTCTTTTCCACGGGCAGCGATTCGCCAGTGACCATCGATTCGTCCAGCGCGCTCGCCCCCTCGCGAATCACCCCATCCACCGGCACGCTCTCGCCGGGCCGCACCCTCACGCGATCCCCCGCAATAATCTGTTCCAGCGCAACGTCCTGCTCCCCGCCGTCAGCGGAAATTTTATGCGCCTGCTTGGGCGCGAGATTTAGCAACGCCCGAATCGCGCCGCTGGTTTTCTGCCGCGCCCGCAGCTCCAGCACTTGCCCCAGCAGCACCAGCGCGGTGATCACTGCCGCAGCTTCAAAATAAACCGGCACGCCACCGTGCATGTCGCGAAACGACGCCGGAAATATCTGCGGAAACGCCGTTGCTACCAGGCTATCGAGGTACGCCGCCCCCGTACCCAGCCCGATCAGCGTAAACATGTTCGGGCTGCGATTCACCAGCGACGCCCAGAAGCGCTCAAAAAAAGGCCAGCCGCACCACAGCACCACCGGAGTGGCCAGCGCGCATTGCATCCAATTGAGAGCGCCGTCCGCCAAGTGAACATGTACGTCGACACCAAACATTGGTGCCAACATCTCTCCCAACATCGACACCACCAATAGCGGCGCAGATAGCGCCGCGGCCACCCAGAAGCGCTTCCACATCGAATCGTATTCCGGATCGGATTGTTCCGCGGCCGCAACCACGTCCATCGGCTCCAGCGCCATTCCGCACTTCGGACATGGGCCTGGGCCCAGCTGAATAATCTCCGGATGCATCGGGCAGGTGTAACGGTTCTGATTCCCGCCGGCGCTGTTCCCGGCGCGAGCGTGAGCTGCGGTTTCTGATGGCAGTTGCGCATCCGACGCAGGAACCGCATGCATAGCCGCAGTCCGAGCAGCAGAAAGATATTTTTCCGGCTCTTTCGTAAACCGCTCCGCGCACCCGCGTGAGCAAAAATAGTACGCCGTCCCGGCATGCTCCACCGTGCCCGCCGCCTTCGCCGGATCAACGCTCATTCCACACACCGGATCTTTCGCCGACGCCTTGCCATGCAAAATCGGCAGCACCAACGGGTTTTTCTGAGACTCGTCCACAATCCCTCTCCTAGCGTTTCCTTTGCGTTCTCGTGTGTTCTCTACGCGTTCTTTTGGCGTTTTTTCTTGCTTCTTTTCGTGTTCTTTCGCGTTCTCCCGCGTTACGTTCTCCTACCGACGCGCACATTCCGCGCAACGCGACCATATCAGCCTTTTATAGAAGCGCACTTCTTGCACCCAATCGCGGCAAGATCAACGCAAATGCTTGTAGATAAGCTCAAGCAGCTCTTCATACACCGCTTCGCCCTCTTCACGCTTCCCGCTCTTCATCGCCTGAGTAGTGCAGTGCAGTAAATGGTTCCGCATCAGGTTGCGCGCCACTCCACGCAGCGCTTCCTGCACGCTGGCAATCTGCGTAATAATGTCCGCGCAATAGCGATCCTCTTCCACCATCTTCTGCAGCCCGCGCACCTGCCCCTCGATCCGCCGCAGCCGGTGCCGATTGCTCTCCTTCAGCGCAGGATCCACCCCCACCGCCTTCCGCGCCTGTCCCTGCACCTCGCAAGCGCAATTAGCCGCCACCACGTGCCCGCCCCCTGCAGTCTTCGCCGCTCGCATATATACCCCCAGCCCCTATATATACTCCTATCCCCTATCTAAAGCAAGCTGACGACAACATCTTGCGAAGCGCCCAGGTAGACGAACGGGCTTACAATTGTCGATTCATGGCCTCAGCTAAGTTCGATTTTGTGAAGACCCTGCGTCGGCTGCCACTCTTCACCGACCTGTCCGAAACAGAGCTATCTCTGATCGCTGCCAGTGTCAGCCGTCTGTATTTCGAACAGGACGCAATAATCTTTGCTGAAGGCGACGTCTGCGGCGAACTCCTGATCGTGGAAGAAGGAACTGTAAGGATTGTCAAATCCGCATTGAGCGGCAGACAGCAACTCCTCGGAATCGAGCGCAGGGGTAGCTCGCTTGCGGAGGTCGCGGTCTTTGACGGTGGCCGTTATCCGGCCACTGCCGAAGCCGCCAGCGCAACAATCTTGTTGCGACTCCCAGCCGATAGCTTTCGCAATATCTGTTTGCAAAACCCCGAAATGGCGTTGAAGGTTTTCAAAGTGCTTGGACATCGCTTACGGCATTTGGTCGCTCTCGTCGAAGAGCTATCATTCTCCACCGTTCGCGGTCGTCTCATTGCGCATCTCTTGTGTTTAGCGGAGGAATCGGGGCAGCAGAGTCCGCGGGGAGTTTATTTTGAACTGTCAGAAAACAACGAGCAAATGGCCGCTCGGCTCGGTACGGTACGGGAATTGGTCTCTCGAAACCTCGGGCGATTACACGAAGAGAAGTTGATCCAAATGAATAGACGCGCCGTCAGTATTCCCGATCTCGCCATTCTCCGCGCTGAAATCACAAGCGGCGTCTAGACTGGGCGAACCTTCTCCGCGTTTTTTTCTCGACCACCGTGACTTAAGTCATCGTCCCAATTACTTCGAAACCCCTATGCTGGGGCCGGTCGCAGCGGGCCGTCTTCGGACCAAGCGACGCCCAATATCCAAAGGGTTTCGACAAGCTTCTTTCACGCGACCTCGGGAGATCTGAATGCCATTCGTTATTGCACAACCGTGTGCCGGAATAAAAGACACCGCATGCGTGGATGTTTGTCCTTGCGATTGCATTCATCCACGCACAGACGAGATCGAGTTTGCCGATTCGCCGCAGCTTTATATCAATCCTGATGAGTGTATTGATTGCGGCGCTTGCATCCCAGTCTGTCCCGTATCCGCGATATTCCCCGTCGAAGACCTTCCAAAACAGTGGAGTAGCTTCGCGGAGATTAACGCGCGGTGGTACCACGCGAAATCGGAACACCAGCAAACCCCAGAGCGGACTACAACCTTGTAAATGGATCCGGCGAGTCTAATCATCTACATGAGACTTGCGGTGGCTGCTATAATGCCGCCCATGACTCTCCTCGAAATTACCTACCAATTGCAAGAACCACTCACCCCGCAGCAGCTCGGCCACTTGGGTGAGTTTGCCAACACTTACGGCTTGCGCCGCTTTCGCGTTGACGAAGCCAAGAACCACTTGTCTTTTGAATACGACGCCTCGCGCTTGAAAGAAACGCAGGTCATGCACGTTCTGCGCGCCGCGAAAATCCCCGTCACCGGCAAAATCGCAGCGGTGGTGGGCAGCACAACCGATCCACTCCCCCTTGAACCAGCCGCCCTAACCGTCTCCCGCGAGTCCTGAGCCTCGCTCCACACCATCTCCAAGCTGCAGCGCGCTGGCCGGTGCCTGTGTAGGTGCCGGACTTCAGTCCGGCCTACTCAGCCGCGCGACAACCCTGATCCGCAGCAGATTCATCCGGCAGTTGTAGCGGCGGGTCTTCAGACCCGTTCTCTTGCTTTTCACTCTCGATTTTCGTGCACGCGAAATCGCCAAATATCATCCCAGTCTTGCTGGCCGTGATGCGGCACGGCGAGAACTGGGGAACCCCCTACAAAAAAAATGGGCTCCCGCTTGGGATCGGGAGCCCTGGAAGGCGCGTTCCATTGCCAGTGTCGTTTTCACACCGGCGCGTGGGGTCATCCATCCTAGCTTCCCTCTCAGAGGCAGGTGGGAACGGCAGGTAAAAAGTGTCAAGCAAGCCCCTTCCCCCTCGCTTGCCGCTCTTTACAAACCGTCATTTGAAACGCGCCTACGCAGGAGACTTCTGCACGGCGCACGCCAATCGGCCGGCGCTCATTCCCCCTCCGTAAGTGTATTCATATCTAACATTTGAGAGTTTCGCGAATCGCGCCCCTCTCCACCACATCGCTTCTCTGTACCGTTTCGGATTCCCGCCCGGTCCGACTCGGGAACCGCCTCCCCGCTTCCCGCTCAGGCCTCGTCCTAGAACTCTGGTAATACCCTCCCGCCCAGCTCCGTTCTATCGGTTTTTTTCACCAACCGCGCCAAACTCTCCGCATGGTTGCCCCTATTCAGCCCCCCAGCAATCGCGCTTCTCAAACTCCAATCGTGCGCCGGACCCCGCGCTGGAAACGTGCGCTAGCCTTTTTCCTACTCGACTGTGTGGTCGCCCTCGTCGCCTGGTCCTGGCCGGTCTTGGCGGACACCTCCAGCACCCTCCGTAACCCGTCGCCCACAGTGTGCTATTGCGCCTGCGCCGAGGCCCATGCCCACGGCGGCTGCGCCAAAATGTGCGAGCTAAAGAAGTACGCTTCGCGCTGGTGGGCCACCTCCTGTGCCAAACCTCACGCCCACGCCCCCGCCAACAATTCCGGCACCGGTCCGCGCCTCCCGCACCCCGATCACGCCGAACACGCCCAACTCTAACCGCTGCATCTTAAATATTTTGCCAAAATCCAAAGATTTCTATTGACAAGCGCATCACTACTCTTGTAAGATATTACGGTAAAGAACTGCGTCTCGCCCGCAAGTCCCATTACCAACAAGCGCCAAAACGCAGCCTCAACCCCGGCCGCACTCGTTACCACTTGTGCAACAAAAAGGTGAGATAACTCCCGTAGAATGAACACTTGCGAAAGGTTGTGAAAACACAAGTGCTTAAAGTCCCTTTGTTTTCACAACCTTTCGCGATTCCCCGGCCCCCGGTCCTGCACTCCTGATACAAACTCGGCCTCGCCAAATCGCTACTCCCCGAGCAGCTTCGCCAGTATCTCGGGGATCTCGAAGATAGCTTGATTGTTTAGCGCAGCCACATTTTTGCGGAATTCCGCTAGCGTAGCAGGCTCCAGCATCTGCCGTACCCCTTCTACCGCCTGCCCAAAGTTATCGAGCACGATTCCAACACGCTTTTCTTTCACCCATTCGGTGTTGTACCGCTCCTGTGGAAGCGTCCAGGCGTTGCACTCCACCAGCACCGGCAGCCCTTTCACCATGGACTCCGCAATGCTCCCCGGCCCAGGCTTGCCGATCAAAAAGTCCGCCGCGCGCATGTACTTTGGCACTTCCTTCGTGAACCCTACAACCTGCACCGGCATTTTCCATTTTCGCCCGCGCAGCTTGTTGGCCAGCTCCTCGTTCTTGCCGCAAATCAGGATCAATTGCAGCGGCAAATTGGCGGCGTCCAGCCGCTCGGTAATGTCATACATCACCTTGGACCCGTGCCCGCCAAACAGCATGATGGCGGTAGGAAGATCGGGCAGAAGTCCCATGCTGCGGCGAAGTTCCAGAGGATCGGAATCGTCCGGCTCGTAAAAATCAGGACGCAAAATCATCCCGCTAGTTTGAAAAATGTGCGTCGCGTCGTGCCCCATCGCGCGCGCCTGCTCCACCGCTTTTTCCGTCCCGGCGATTACATGCTGCTCCTTAATCGGCTCGATCCAGAAGCGCGGGGGGAAGTCGGCGAGGTCCGTAATCAGCGTAACGAACGGACGCCCAGGATTGGTCGCCTCCCAGCTCTCCGCGATCTCGCGATTAAAGTGTGGAATCACCGAAATCAGCATGTCCGCCGGCTTCTCGCGCCACGTCTTCGCCAGCAGCTTCACCATCGGACCGTGGAACAGCCGAATCGTAAGCTGCAGCACACGCAGGAGTTGCGTGGCGCCGAGCGTCCAGCCATTCTGCAGGATAATGTTGTACTGCTCCTGAATGCGAATGCCCGTAAGCTTGCGCAGCACGTCCAGATGGTCCGTAAGGTCTTGGAATTGAACAAGTTCCACCTGCCATGGACGGCCCTGCTGGGCGATCATGCTTTGCAACGCGATGGCTGCGTTGCGGTGGCCGCCGCCAGCGTCGTGAAACAAAATGAGGATCCCCTTCGTCGGTTTATTGAGGGCAGGCTCTATGGCAGGGTTAAGGGCTTGGCTCATATGCGGAATTGTGACACACAGATGAGCGCCCCGCTAAGAGCATGCTATATGCCATGTGGATAACCAACTAAGCCCCTTGTGTTCAAGCAGTTCCGAGGACACATTCACGGAGGTTTCGTCACCTCTTCATGTCTTGTTCATATCCAGAATCTATAGTCCTTACCATGCGATGCGACCTTCATATTCATTCGGTTGCTTCCGGCATGTGCACCACTCCGGGCCTGAACCGCATTTGCCTGGAGTCCTACAATGACCCCTCGCAGATCTACAACCGCCTGAAGCAACTAGGGATGTCGGCGGTAACCATCACCGACCATGACTCGATCGATGCCGTCGAAGCCCTGCGAAAATATCCGGACTTCTTTTTAAGCGAAGAAGTCACCGTGCGCATGCCCACCGGCACGGAAATGCACCTCGGCGTTTACAACATGGCGGAGCGCGACCACCTCGAAATTCAGCGCCGCCGTAAAGATTTCCTCTCCTTATTGATGTACCTCACGGAACGAAAACTATTTTTCAGCGTCAACCACGTCTTCTCCGGTCTCACCGGGCGCCGCGAAGCAGAAGATTTTAATTGGTTTGCCTCCTACGTCCCCGCGTATGAAACGCGCAACGGCCAGATGTGGCCGGAAGCCAACGCCAGCGCGGCGCGGCTAGCCGAGCGCCTGGGAAAAATTGCCATCGCGGGAAGCGACTCCCATACCATGGCCGGCGTTGGCCGCACCTTCACCGAAGTGCGCAGCGCGCGCACGGTGGACGAATTCTTCGCCGGCCTGCGCGCCGGACGCGGCGTGGTGCATGGGCAGCACGGCAGCCTCTCTCGCCTGACCGCGGACGTCTTTCGCATCGCCAAATACGTGCTTGAGGAAAAACCGGCGCTGCTCGCGGTACTGCCTTTTACCGTGTTGATTCCATGCATCACGGCAGGTCATTGGCTGAACGAAATCCGCTTCTGCAAGCAGTGGACCGCAGCGCTGGAAAACGGCGCAGCCCGCCCGCGCATGCTCTGGGACGTCGACGCCACCTTCGGCGCCACTCTGGCGAATTGAGCGCGCTTTGCCTTTGTAGCGGCCGCCTTCTGAGGCGGTCGCCTTTGCATCGAATGAGGTTACCGCGATGGCCATCGCACGGACCGTCTCACGCAACCTGTCACGCAATCTATGGGGCTACATCGAACGCCGCGATATTCGCGTGATGCGGCGCTTAAACCGCTGGCGCGCGCCGCGTTGGATTCGTTATTGGATGATAGCCGCAACCCGCGCCGGAGATGGCTGGCTGTGGTACGGCCTAGGCGCCATGCTCTTGATCTACGGGGGCGCGCAACGCTTTGAAGCTGTAGGTTCGGCGACCGCGGCAGCGCTTACCGGCGTGCTGGTGTTCAAAACCATCAAAAAAATCAGCCAGCGCCCGCGTCCCTGCCAGCTCGAACCGCACTGCTGGTCAAAAGTTTTGCCGCCAGATCAATTTTCGTTTCCCTCCGGCCATACCATGACGGCATTCTCCGTAGCCTTGGTAGTCAGCTATTTTTATCCGTCCCTCGAAGGCGCCCTATTCTTTCTGGCCATCAGCATCGCCGTCTCGCGCATCGTCCTCGGCATGCATTTTCTAAGTGACGTCCTCGCCGGCATCGTCCTGGGCGTAGCGCTGGGCTGCGCCGCAATCACCGCCTTCGCCTCCATGGGCCTGGTGTAAGGCTGTCTTGGAGCGCGGCGGTTTACCCAGAGCGCTTTGCGCGAAGGGCTTGACGCCGCTTTGCAGTGGTTACAATTCCCGAGGCCCAAGCAAGGGGCTTCAAGCCGCCGTAGTTCTAAAAAACTCCGATTGGTAACACCGTTTCGCCGCAACCTTCTTCCACCATTCCAGTCGCATATACGGTTTAATAGTCGGTAGTCTTTCCGCCACGCTGTTGGCCTGCTGTGACGGCGGAGAATTGCAGGATTACGCTTTGCCGAAGAAAATAATCTTGGAAATTAGTGTCGAGAGTCTGGCCGGCGCACAGGCCGCGGAACGCGGCGGCGCGTCACGCCTGGAACTCTGCAGCGACCTCAGCGCGGGAGGCATCACACCGAATGCCGAGCTGATGCATGCAGTACGCGCGGCGGTGAGTGTGCCGGTGTTCGCGATGATTCGCCCGCGCAGCGGTGGATTTTGCTATTCCGATGCCGAATTCGCGGCCATGAAAGATTCCATCACCACGGCCAAAGCGGCCAACGTGCATGGCGTCGTGCTCGGAATTTTAACGGCTGAGCATGCCATCGACGTGCCTCGCAGCGGCGAGCTCGTGGAATTAGCCGCGCCACTCCCGGTCACGTTTCACCGCGCATTCGATGTTTCCATCGACCTGCAAAAGTCCCTCGCAGCCGTCTTGCAAACGGGCGCGCAACGCATCCTTTCCTCCGGCGGCGCATTTGACGCGCTGAAAGGCGCCCTCACCTTGGCTGCGCTGCGCACGGCGGCGCGCGGAAAAATTGAAATTGTTCCGGGCACCGGGATAAATCCCGCCAACATCGTACAAGTCGCCCGACTCACCCGGGCGAAAGAGATTCACTCTGGCTTGGGAAGCGTCTTGAGTTACGGAAGCGAGGATTACACAACTTTCGAGAACGAAGTGCGCAAAATGGTCACCGCGCTCGGGGAATTACGAAAATAACGGATGCAGCTATCCACAAAAAAAGGCCGGGAAGAAATCCCGGCCTCTCAAAAAACTCCCATAATAACCGTGTTAGGCCTTTTGCGCTTGCCGCCGCATAAACGTTGGCACGTCCAGATCGTCGGACGCAACTTCGCGGCTCACTTCGCGGCTGACGTCGCGCACGTTTTCATTTACCTGGTGAACCACATTGGGCAGCTGCTGCTGCACCGGTTGCGGCGGTGGCTCCGTCACTTCAGGCGCGCTGTTCCAGGATTTGGCCAGTGGGGACTGACGCGGCTGTACGTTCTTCTTGTTGGCTTCCTTGAAGCCCGCGGCGATCACGGTGATCTTCAGCGAGTCCTTCATGTTGTCGTCTTGCACCGCGCCAAAAATAATGTTGGCATTTTCGTGCGCGGCTCTTTGAATCACTGAAGACGCTTCGTGAACTTCGTGCAGCGTCAGGCTGTTGCTGCCGGAAATGTTGATCAAAATGCCTTGTGCACCCTGAATGGAATTGTCCTCCAGCAGTGGGCTGGAAATGGCCCGCATCGCGGCGTCTGTTGCGCGCGTGGCGCCAGTAGCGACCGCGGTGCCCATCACTGCATATCCCTGCCCGCTCATGATGGTTTTCACGTCGGCGAAGTCGCGATTGATGATGCCGGGCACGGTGATAATGTCCGAAATGCCTTGCACCGCTTGACGCAAAATGTCGTCAGCAATGCGGAAGGCGTCGAAAAAGCTGGTGCCGCGCTCCACGGTTTCCATCAGCCGCTCGTTGGGAATGACGATGACGGTGTCGACGCAGCCGACCAAATCTTGCAGTGCCTGCTCGGCCTGCAACATGCGGCGCTTGCCTTCAAACGCAAACGGCTTGGTCACCACCGCGACGGTCAAAGCGCCGAGTTCGCTGGCCAGCGAAGCTACCACGGGCGCGGCGCCGCTGCCCGTGCCTCCGCCGAGACCGGCGGTAATAAAAATCATGTCCGCGCCTTCCAGCGCTTCGATAATTTTCTCCGTGTCCTCCAGCGCGGCTTTGCGCCCAGTTTCGGGATTCGCTCCCGCGCCGAGACCTTTGGTCAGCTTTGCCCCAAGCTGTAGTTTAGTAGGCGCCTGTGAAAGTTTCAGCGCCTGCAGATCAGTGTTGGCGGTGATGAACTCCACGCCTTCCAGCTTGGCGCGGATCATGCGGTTGACGGCGTTGCATCCGCCGCCGCCCACGCCGATCACTTTAATCTTCGCCGGCTGCAGCTCCTCGCTGAAGCTCATGCGAATCCCTGCGTCTTTTTCTTTCATGATTTCTTTTCCGGTCATACGTTCCTCAACCCTCTCCATATTTGTGTGCGTCGCTCGGGCAGGTTCACGAGGCGCCAGCAAACATGGCTTTTAGTTTGGACATCATATTTCCCGCGCGCTGCGGCTGGGTGCGGCGCGCTTTCGCTGCATACATCACCAGTCCGACTACCGTGGCATATTCCGGCTGAGCTACCTGCTCCGGCAGATCAACCAAACCTTTGGGCTCCGCGATGCGCACCGGCAAATGGAAAGTGTCTTCCGCAAATTCCCCCAGAGCGTGCAACCGCGCGCTGCCGCCAGCAAGAATGAATCCCGCGGGAATTTGCCCCAGCATGCCGGCGCGCTGCAGTTCATCGCGGATCAGCGCCAGAAATTCATTGGCGCGCGGCTCGATGATGTCCGTGAGCATGCGCGCAAAAATTGTGCGCGGCGGACGGTCGCCAACGCTGGCAATTTCAATGGCGGTATCTTCCTGCAAATATTTTGCGGCCGCGCAGCCGTGGCGATGCTTGATGCGTTCGGCCTCCGGGATGGGCGTGCGCAAACCAACGGCCAGATCGTTGGTGAAATGATCCCCGCCGACGGGTACCGCGCCGGTGTGACGTACGACTCCGCCGCCGTAGACAATCAACTCGGTGGTGCCTCCGCCGATGTCCAACAAGCAGCAGCCCATGTCGCGCTCATCTTGCGTCAGGCAAGACTCCGCTGCGGCCAGCGGCTCCAGGACCGTGTCACTGATTAAAATACCTGCTTTGTTCGCGGCGGTAACGAGATTTTGCGTGGCGGCCACCGATGACGTGACCAAGTGCACGTTGGCTTCCAGACGATGCCCGACCATCCCAATGGCGTCGCGAATGCCGTCTTGCGCGTCCACGATGAATTCGTGCGGCAAAACATGCAGCACTTCGCGATCGACCGGCAACGAAATGTTGCGCGAGGCGTCGACCGCGCGCCGTACGTCATCGCGTTCGATATCCCGTGCGCGATTGCCCAGCGTCACACCGCCACGGCTATTCACGCCTTTTACGTGACTCCCGGCCACTCCGATTAGCGCGGATTCAACGGGAACGTTGGCCACGCTCTCCGCTTCTTCCACCGCGCGGCGAATGGAGCTGACCGTGGAATCCAGATTAACGATTAAACCCTTGCGCAGGCCCTTCGATTCCGCCGCGCCCAGCGCCAGAAATCTTACTTGTTGCTCGTCGATTTCCGCGATCAGCACGCACGTCTTCGTGCTGCCGATATCCAGCCCCACCAGATATTTATCTTTCTTGGCCACGCTGCTCCCAACCTTCTACGATTTCATTTTGCTCGCGCCACGGTACTGCTCGCGCTGGCGTCCGGATTGATCACCACCTGGCGCGCGTACTGCAAATCCACCGAGCGCACGCGCCCGGCATTGGCTTGCCACTGCGCAAAATTTTCCACCAGCATGCGGTATTTACCGGTGAACTCTCCGCCGCCGAAATGCACGGTGACCGCTTGGGCGTCGGCCGCATCGGGTATGCCCGGAACGGCGTTGGCGCTGCGGCCCAGGCCGGTTATCACCGCGCGCAAATCTTTCGGATTGGCCAGTTCGATTTCACTGACGCGGTCGGAAGATCCCGGTCGCACCAGATCCACATCCTTAATAAATTCCTGATAGATCTGCATGCGCTTTTCCCGCTGTTCACGCGGCAGATCTTCGCTGATGCCGGTGACAATGGGAAAATGCAAATCTTCGCCTTCGGGGCGATCCAGGATCACGCCTTGCGCATCCACGAGCGCGAGTTCGTTGCCAATCTTCAGAAATGCGATGGGCGTGCGCTCCGTCAATTCCACGCGCAGGCGATTCGGCAGAACGCGCTGCACGGTGGCGGATTCCACCCAAGGCAGTTGCTCAAGTTCGCTGCGCCGCGTATCCAGTGGAACGCGCAAGACGCTGTGGTTGCGGTCGCGCAGAAACGGTTGCAGCACTGTTTCGCGCGTCACAATGTGATTGCCGCTCAGCTCAATCTGCTCCTCGTTGAGCAACAGCATTTTCGGCGAGTACAGCAGAAAATTTACGCCAATCCACGCGGCACTGATGCCCACCACGCTCAGTACGCCATAGCCCACCACGCGGCGGTACAACGGCCAATTGCGCCCGCCAAATTTTTTGCGGCGAATTTCCAGCGGCTTCTGGCGGCGCAGATAACGCGGCTCTTCGTCGGTGACCAGCTCCGGACGATAGTGTTCGGCTTCAGCCGCAGCCGCTCCACCGGCTCCGGGCATGGCTTTTACGCGAGCCATAACACCACCTCGTGCTCCAATGTGACGCCGAAATTCTTCGCCACGCGTTCACGCACGTCGGCGATCAACGAAAGCATGTCGGAAGCCGACGCCGTCCCGGCGTTCACAAAGAAATTCGCGTGCCGGTCGCTTACGCGCGCGTCGCCAACGCTCAGGCCCTTGAGGCCCAGCTCATCAATCATGCGCCCCGCGGACGCGCCCGGCGGATTTTTAAAGATGCATCCAGCGCTTTTTTGGCCCAGCGGCTGGCTGGCTCGGCGTTTCTCGTTGCAGATACGAATCCCTTGGAGAATTTCCTTGAACGGCTTGGAGGGAAGTTCCAGTTTCACTGCGAGCATCATATCATCAGGCGCAAAAGAAGTGTGCCGGTATTCAAACGAAATTTGGTCGCCGCGAAGGGTCTCCAGCTTCCTCGCAGCAGCGCGATACAGCTTCACCTCGCGGACGTAAGTGCCGATCTGCGTTCCGTAAGCTCCGGCATTCATGCGCAGGGCGCCGCCGACGGTCCCGGGCACGCCGATCAGGCCTTCCATCCCACCCAAATCGTTTTTGGCACAGTAGGTGACGGTGCGGCCCAGGTCGGCGGCGGCATCGATCCGCGCAAAATTGCCTGCGAGCGTCACTTCCGGCTCGGAACGCGCCAGTTGCAACGCTACCCATGGCAGTTCGCCGTCTTGTACCAGCAAGTTTGAGCCGCCGCCCAGGAATTTATGTGGCACATGGTGACTGTCGAGCAGATTGAGCAAGTCCGGAATGGAATCGTGGCTCTTGATGCTCAGCAAATCCGTGGTGCCGCCGATGCCGAGGTGCGTTTCGGCGGACAGTGCCGTGCCCGAGCGCAGCTCGACGCCCATTTCCGCGAGCGCTTCCAGGATTTTGGGGTCCTCAATGCGCATTGGGCGTGGGGCTCTCCGTTCCGAGTAACATCACCAGCTCGTTGCTCGCGCGCGTCACGTTTCCAGCGCCGATGGTCAGAATGGCGTCGCCCGGCCGCGCGGCTTTGAGCAACCGTTCGATGGCGTCCTGCATGGAGCGCACGTAGGAGACGTTCTTATGGCCGGCGTCGCCGATGGCGGTGGCCAGCGATTCTCCGCTAACGCCTGGGATGGGAAGTTCCCCAGCCGCGTAAATGTCCGTGACAATGAGCAGGTCGGCGAGATTGAACGCCAGGGCGAATTCACTCCACAACTGCTGGCTGCGGGAATATCGGTGCGGCTGGAAGAGCACCAGCAAGCGATTGAACTTGCAAACCTTGGCAGCTTCCAGCGTGGCGCGAATCTCCACCGGGTGATGGCCATAATCGTCGATCACCGCGACGTCGTTGACGATACCTTTAATGTCAAAGCGGCGGCTGACGCCGGCGAATTTGCCGAGGGCTTCGCGGATTAATTCCGCGGGAACATTTAGATAGAGCGCCACGGCGGCGGCGGCGGCGGCGTTGCGCACATTGTGAATGCCCGGCGGATGCAGCAGGCGGAACATGCCGAGGTCGTCGCCCTTGAACGTAAGACGAAACTCGCTATTTAAACCTTCAAGATTGATGTCGCTGATGATCAGGTCGGCCTGCGTGGAGACCCCATAACTGATGATGGGACGCTTCACGCTGGGAATGATGGCTTGCACGTTGGGCTCGTCGAGGCAGAGAATCGCCGCGCCATAGAAGGGCACGCGGTTTACGAACTGCACGAAAACTTCCTGAATCTCTTCGAGTGACGCGTACTGATCGAGATGTTCGCGGTCGATAGTAGTGACCACGGAAACCACCGGGGCCAGCAAGAGGAAGCTGCGATCGCTTTCGTCGGCTTCAACCACGAAGTATTCGCCCTTGCCAAGCCGCGCCGAGGTGCCGGCCTGATTTACCTTGCCGCCGATAACGAACGTCGGATCGAGATGAGCTTCAGCTAGAATCGAAGCAACCATTGAAGTGGTGGTGGTCTTGCCGTGCGCGCCGGCTACCGCGATTCCGTATTTCAGGCGCATCAATTCCGCGAGCATTTCCGCGCGTGGTATCACCGGAATTTTATGTTTGTGAGCTTCCACTACCTCGGCGTTATCGGCTTTTACGGCGGAAGAAACCACCACCACGTGCGCACCATTTACATTGGCGGGTTTGTGCCCACTATAAATCGTTGCACCCAAATTTTGCAGTCGCTCGGTGATGTTGGATGGCTTGGTGTCCGAGCCGGACACCGAATAACCCAGTGTTAGCAGCACTTCGGCGATGCCACACATACCGATGCCGCCGATGCCGACGAGATGAATGCGTTGAAAATTGCGGAAGGAGACCATCATGCGCTTGCCCTCGCGCCAGTTCCGAGCAATTTGGCAGCCGATTCGATCAGGTCCACGATGTCGCGCGTGGCATTGGGACGCGCTAGCTTTTTCGCGTTGGCGGCGATGTGTTGCGTCTCGTCGGGCCGGTCAATTAAGTCGAAAATCTCGTTAGAGAGCCGCGCGAAGTTCAATTCCGGCTCCGCGATCAGCCGTCCGGCGTTGGCGCGAACCATCTCCTGCGCGTTGCGCAACTGATGGCTGTCCGTGGCGGCCCCGAAAGGAATGAAGATGGCGGTGCGGCCGGCGGCGGCTACTTCCGCCACAGTGATGGCTCCGGCGCGGCAGACGATGCCATCCGCCCACGCAAACCGTTCCGCCATGTTGGTGATAAAGGGAGAAACCTCCGCCAGAATTTCTCGCCGCGCGTACGCCGTACGCACCGCATTATAATCGCGTTCGCCGGTCTGATGTACGATGCTCAGCTCGTTCTTGCGCGCGGCCAGCAAGTCCATGGCATCGACAAACGCGCGGTTGATCGGCAAAGCGCCCTGGCTGCCGCCGGTTATCAGCAGGCGAAACGGCTTGCTCACCGGTTGCGGAGCGATGGTGAAAAATTCTGGCCGCACCGGGCAGCCGGTGACCACCGCCTTCTCGCCCCAAGCGCTCGCAGTCGTCGCATAACCCGTGGCAATCCGCTTCGAAATTTTCGCGAGCAGGCGATTCGTCAGGCCGGATTCCGCGTTCGGCTCGAAAATAATGTTGGGAATACCGTTGAGCCACGTCGCCAGCATCATCGGTCCTGCGGCGTACCCGCCGACGCCGAAGGCCGCGACGGGATGATGCTTGCGCAGCACGGCGCGGGCGTCCATTAGGCCGCTGCCGAGCATCGCGAGATTTTTTACCAGCGTCATGCCGCCTTTACCTTTCAATCCGGCCACGCGCAGCGTTTCGAGCGGCAATCCTGCCGCAGGAACCAGCCGCATCTCAATGCCGCGCTGCGTGCCCACCAGCACCACTTCGCGATCGCTGCCGCGTGACAACCACTCCTTCGCGATGGCGATGGCCGGAATCACGTGGCCGCCCGTTCCTCCGCCTGCGATCAACAGTTTCACCGGCGGCCCGTCACGCTTCCGTGGCCTGCTGACTGACGTTGAGCAGAACTCCGGTGGCCAACAGCATCACCAGCAAACTCGAGCCGCCATAGCTCACGAACGGCAGCGGAATGCCCTTGGTCGGCACCATGCCCAGCACCACCGCAAAATTAATCAGCGCCTGGCTGAGCACCAGCGTGGTAATTCCCGTGGCCAATAGCCGCCCAAAATTATCCGGCGCATTAAACGCCGCGCGCAAACCGCGCCAGCCGTACATGGCGAAAAGTCCGAGCACCAGCAGCGCGCCGACGAAGCCGAGCTCTTCGGAAATTACCGCGTAAATAAAATCCGTGTGCGCTTCCGGCAGATAGAATAATTTTTGCTTGCTCTCCATCAAGCCCACGCCGGAGAAACCGCCGGAACCCACAGCGATCAACGACTGCATCAACTGGAAGCCCGCGCCTTGCGGATCGGCATCGGGATGGAGAAAGGCCAACAGGCGAGCGTTGCGGTACCCGACGCCGGTAATAAGAAAATATAGAATTGGCAACGCCGCGGCGGCGCCGACGGCGAGCCATTTCCACGAAAGGCCAGCAACGAACAGAATCGCCGTGGCGACCAGCAGAATATCCACGGACGTTCCGAGGTCGGGTTGCGCCACGATGAGTCCGACAATCAGCAGCACCGGAGCAGTCGCGGGGAAAATGGTGTGCAGAAAATCCTCTTGATTGAATTCCATGCGCGCCGCGTTGCGCCGCTGCAAATCCAAAAACCAGGCGAGATATAGAATCACCGCCAGCTTGGCGAGCTCCGAGGGCTGAATATTTGCCGGCCCCATTTTTATCCAGCGATGCGTGGCGTGCGATTTATCAAGAAAAAATGTGCCGACCAGCAGTAGCAGAACCACACAGACGGTCGTGTAAATCACCGCAGGCTCGCGCAGCTTGCGATAGTCGGTGCGCATCAGAGCGAACATGCCGAAAATTCCGGCGATGAGCCACACCGCCTGACGCGCCAGAAAAATGTAGGAGTGTCCGTACTGGCTGTCCGCGGTCACCGCCGAGGCGCTGAAAATCATCACCGCGCCGAGAATACATAGCGCAATAGTTACTCCGAATAGCCAGCGGTCCGTTTCCAGTCGTCTCGGCACTGATTCCTCACTTCCCTGCTTGCACGGTCGTGGCGCTAGATGACAGCGCGGCACGCTCAATCAATTTATGCACCAATTGCTTGAACACGCGCCCGCGCTGCTCGTAATTCTCAAACTGATCGAAACTTGCGCAAGCCGGCGCCAGCAATACAATGTCACCCGGGCGCGCCGCGCGTTCGCCGTGTTCGACCGCGCGTTCTAGAGTTTCGACGCGTTCCACTTTTACACTGCCGGCGATTTGACCGGCAATTTTTTCTGCTGCGCTGCCGATCAGCAGCACCAGAATGGTGCGTTCGCTTAACTCCTTGCGCAGCGCGGTGTAATCACTGTCTTTATCTTTGCCGCCCAGGATCACGATTACGCGTCCCGAAAAGGCTTCCAGCGCTTTCTGCGTGGCATCGACGTTGGTGGCTTTAGAATCGTTGTAGTAGCGCACGCCGGCGATTTCCGCCACGAATTCCAGGCGATGCTCCACGCCGGCAAAGCTTTTAACGGCGCTGGCGATTTTTTGTGCGTCTGCACCAGCAAGTTTCGCCGCCAGCACCGCCGCCAGAATATTTTCCCAATTATGTGCGCCGACTAGCGGAATTTCCGAAACCCGTAAGATGGCTTGCTCCTCGCCGTCGATGCGCAGCACGATCTGTCTATCTTTTACAATCGCGCCTTGCCCCACGCGTTTCTTGCGGCTGAACCAGTAGACTTGCGGACGCGCCGGCGCGTACGGCGTGGTTCCCGCATCGTCGGCGTTTAGGATCGCCATGTCACGCTCCGTCTGATTCGCAAAAATTCTGGCTTTGGCGCGGCCGTACGCTTCCATGGTGTGATGGCGGTCCAAGTGATCGGGCGTCAGATTCAGAAAAACGGCAATGTTGGGGCGAAACGTTTCCGTCAATTCCAGCTGAAAGCTGCTCAACTCGGCTACCGTGATCGTGTCGTCGCGCGACGCCTCGACGGCGCTGATAAGCGGCGTGCCAATATTTCCGGCGAGAATGGTCGAGAATCCCGCGCTCCTCAGGATGTGCTCGACCAGCGAGGTCGTGGTAGTTTTCCCGTTCGCCCCGGTAATCCCGATCAATTTTCCGGAAAGGAAACGAGATGCCAGTTCAATCTCGCTCCAAATCGTGATTCCGTTTTTCCGCGCCGCCACCAGGTGCGGCAGGTCGGAGGGAACACCCGGACTGGGAACAATCAAATCCTGCGCGAGAAAAAGATCGTCCTCATGTGCGCGCAATTCGCAAATCACGCCCGCGGCGCGCAATTTCTTGACGGCCTCGCAAAGCTCGTTTTCCGGGCGCGTATCGGTTGCTGTAACGTGGGCGCCGCGCGCAGCGCAAAACAGGGCCGTAGCCACGCCGGTGCGCGCCAGCCCCACGACCAGCACGCGCTTCCCGTTCAACTCCACCATGTTCGGCATCGCCCTGTTCGCCCCGCTCCGTTCAAGTATCGTTCGCAACTCATCTTTCGCAACTTGTCTTGGACGCAACTAGCGCAATTTCAATGTGGTCAACGCAAACAGCGCGAACACTAACGCCACAATCCAGAACCTGACAATCACTTTCGATTCGCTCCAACCCAGCAATTCAAAATGATGGTGAATGGGCGCCATGCGGAAAATCCGCTTTCCACGCAACTTGAACGAACCAACCTGCAAAATCACCGACAACGCTTCCAGCACAAAAATTCCGCCCACAAAGAACAGTAGAATCTCCTGCTTGATGATGACCGCAATCACGCCCAGCGTGCCTCCGAGAGACAACGAGCCCACATCGCCCATGAAGATCTCCGCGGGATGCGCGTTGTACCAAAGAAAACCCAGCGAAGCGCCCACCAGCGCGCCGCAAAAAATCGTCAGCTCTCCAACGCCGGGAATGTACTGAATGTCTAGATACTGCGCCCAGCGAAAATTGCTGCTGACGTATGTCAGCACCGTCAGCGCGCCCGCGGCGATCACCGTGCAGCCAATTGCCAGACCGTCCAGTCCGTCCGTAAGATTCACGGCATTCGAGGAACCCACAATCACCAGAGCGATAAAAACAAGAAATGGCACGAACGCCAGCGGCCACAAGTGTCCGCCAAAATTTGCGGGACTGAGGAACGAATGAACCACCAGGTCCGGCTGGAATCGTTTGAAAAACGGAAAAACCAGCTGCGTGGAATGCGCATTGCGCGTGGCCAGCGCCAGCAATCCGACGCCTACCACCAGGCTTACCAGCACCTGCAGCAACAATTTCTTCTTTGCGGTCAGACCCAAATTTTGCTTTTTCGCCACTTTGGCGTAGTCATCCACAAATCCGATGGCCGCAAACCCAAGCAGCGCGAAAAGCGCCAGCCAGATAAACGCGTTCGAGAGATCCGCCCAAAGCAGCGTGGGGACCGCCGTCGACAGCACAATCAACACGCCGCCCATCGTGGGCGTTCCAGCCTTTTTCTTGTGCGCTTCGGGACCTTCTTCGCGGATGAATTGTCCGATCTGCAGTTCGCCCAGCCGCCGAATCAACCACGGCCCAAACACCAGCGCCAGAAACATGGCCGTAAGGCTGGCATACACGGTGCGCACGGTAATGTAGCGAAATACATTGAGCGGGCTGAAATAACGCAGCAGCACGTGGTAGACGAGGTAGTAGAGCATCTCAGTGATGGACCTCTGCGCTAGGCGCCGCTCCGGGCGTACCGCCCGGCTCCGTGTGCCGAGCGATCAACGCTTCCACGATGCGCTCCATTTTCACGCCACGCGAACCCTTCACCAGCAGGAGGTCGCCGGTGGTCACAAAGTCTTCCAGAAATTTTGCGGCTTCTTCCGGTGTCGGGAAAAATTTCGTCTGTGCGGATGAAAAGCCAGCCTGCAACGCGCCTCGCACAATTTCCGCTGCGTCGCCGGACACTCCGACAATCCAGTCAATCTTCCCGGTTTTTGCGGCGAATTGCCCCGCCGCGCGGTGCAATTCAGCGGACGAATTTCCCAGCTCGCGCATCTCGCCGGCAGCCAGGATGCGGCGGCGAAAGTTTGGCGTCGCCGCTAGTAATTCCGTCATGGCCTCCAGCGCCGCGGGGCTCGAGTTGTAACTGTCGTTGATCAGCGCCGCTCCATTGGAAAATCGCAGCAGCTCGCCGCGCATCGCCGGCGCACGAAGCACGCGAAAGACGTGCTGCGCCTCCGCCGCGCCGATGCCCCAAACGCTGGCCGCCGCGAGCGCCGCCAGCGCGTTGGAAATCGCATGCCGTCCCGGCACAGCCAATTCGAGACGCACACGGCCTTCCGGGCTCAGATAATCGAAAGCCGAACCCAGCGCGCCGCGGTCCTCAATATTTTCCGCGCTAAAAAACGCCGGCTTGGCGATTCCATACGTAAGCACGCGTCCCGGCGCAAACGCGCCAAACGCCGCCACGCGCGGATCGTCCGCATTCAACACCGCGGTGGACTCGCGTCCGTTCAAGCCTTCAATCAATTCGCGCTTGGCCAAAGCAATCTCGTCAATCGAGGCAAAAAATTCCAGATGCGCCGCGGACACGCGCGTCACCACGCCAACGTCCGGCTTGGCAATCTCCGCGAGCCGCGCGAGCTCGCCGCGACGCGACATGCCCATTTCCAGCACTGCGGCCTCGTCCGTTGGTTCCAGGCGAAACAGCGTCAGCGGCAGTCCATATTCGTTGTTAAAATTTCCTTCGGACTTCAAGACCCGCAGCTTCGCGCCCAGCAATGCCGCCAGGATCTCTTTGGTAGTGGTTTTACCCACCGAGCCTGTGACGCCGGCAATCTTCCCGCCCCAGGATTCGCGTACCGCGCGCCCCAACTGCTTGAGCGCCGCGAAGGTATCGTTAACGGTGAGGCAGCGCGCGCGAATCGCGTCGTCGTAACTCGCAACACGCTCGCGCGCCACCAATGCGGCGACGGCGCCGCGACCAAAGGCTGCAGCCACATGATCGTGTCCATCGTGACGCGGTCCGTGGATGGCGATGAACAGTTCTCCGGCACGTAGCGTGCGAGAATCAATCGACACGCCGGCCACCCGGGCCAGAGCGTCGAGCCCCGCTCCCGTCCGCGCATCCACCGCGCCAGCCACCTGTGCAATCGTCCACCGCATACATTCCTCAACGAGTTAGCAAAGTATCCCGCGCGTTTGTTGTTCACCGTATGGAGGGCTCCTCCTTTACCCTGAGCCCGCGCAGCAGGCGAAGGTTTACCCTTCGCCTGCGCAACGGACAAAGGTTGCGACGAAACCCGAAGGCAGTTCATGCATGTTGATACCCACGTGCCCGCAATGCCGCTCGTGCCATTTCGCGATCGTCAAAATGCAGCGTCCCGCTCGCCAGGATCTGATAATCCTCGTGCCCTTTGCCCGCCAATAATATGATGTCTCCGGCGCGTGCCTCGTCCATCGCCAATCCAATCGCTTTTCCGCGGTCCGGCTCGATCAAGTATTTGCCCGACGTTTTCTGCAAGCCGACAATAATGTCGCTGATAATTTTCAGCGGATCCTCGCTGCGCGGATTGTCACTGGAAAGAATCGTGAGATCGCTTAACCTCCCGGTCACTTCTCCCATCACCGGGCGCTTGGTGCGGTCTTTCCCGCCGCCGCAGCCGAACAATGTGATGATGCGGCCTTTGGCGTTCAATTCCCGCGCGGTGCGAATTAAATTTTCCAGCGCATCGTCCGTGTGCGCGTAGTCCACAATCACAAAAAATGGCTGACCTTCATCGATGCGCTGGAAGCGGCCGGAAACGCTCGCAAGATTCTGCAACCCGGTCTCTATAGCAGTATTCGCAATTCCCAGCGCCTGCGCCGCACCAATCGCCGCAAGGATGTTGTAAACATTAATCCGTCCAACCAGGCGCGAGTTCACCTGAACTTTTCCGTTTGGCGTCTGCGCCGCAAAGGTCAAGCCCTCGAACGAAAGTTGGAATTTTTTTGTAGTGATGTCGGCAGTGGAATCGATTCCGTAGGTGACGGTGCGCCTCGCGAGTCCGCCGAGTTGTTTGCCGTAGGCGTCATCGCTATTTACAATGGCCACGTCCGGCGCGCCCGCTCCCAGACCTTCAAATAATCGGCGCTTGGCCGCGAAATAATCCTCGAAGGTCTTGTGATAGTCCATATGCTCGCGGGTCAAATTCGTGAACACCGCGGCCGCGAAATGGCAACCCCACAAGCGTTCCATGCTCAACGCGTGTGAACTGGCTTCCAGCACCGCGAATTCGCCGCCCTCGTCGCGAATCTCGGCGAAAAATCTCTGTAAGTCCAGCGATTCCGGCGTGGTATTCGGCGCGGGATATTCGCCGCGTGGCGTGTGATAGGCAATCGTTCCGAACAATCCGGTCTTCGCGCCAGACGCTTTCACCATCGCATCGAGTAGTGAAGTGGTTGTGGTCTTTCCGTTGGTGCCCGTTACCGCCGCGAGCCGAAGGCTCGCCGCCGGATGTCCATAGAAATTCGCCGCGGCAATCGCGAGAGCCTTGCGCGGTTCGCTCACCTGCACCCACGCCACATCGGCGGGCAGCCAGCCCGGTGCACGGTCTTCGCTGACAATCGCGATGGCCCCATTCGCGATGGCATCTTTCAGAAATGTATTTCCATCGGCTTTTGCGCCATGCAACGCAAAAAATAGCGATTGCGGAGCGGCCTTGCGTGAATCACAAGCGATCTGCCGAATTTCCAATTGCGCGACCGCTGCGGGCACGGTCGCTGGTACGCCGTCGAACAGCGCGCGCAGCGCCTTGGGCAATTTAGAATTCGTCGTCAGCAAGGTATCCCGTGAATCTGCCGCTTGCGGCGTAATTTCTCTCCGCTCTTCTTCGCGTGTGTCGCTAAGCCCGGTGGTCATGCTAATTTTTGGTCCTTGCCGGTTTGGCGGCCTTGGCCTCTGGCGTGCCGAATTCCACGGTCACTTTTGCGCCATGCTTTACTTTAACGCCCGGCGCGGGCATCTGTCCTGTCGACAGACTCGTTCCGACCAGCACGGGGTTCAATCCGAGCCGCAAACACTGCTCCGAGACATCGCGCATGGTCTTCCCGCTGAAGTCGGGCACCGTAATCTCGCCACCTTCATCCACGGAAACCATCACCGCTGATGGCGTCGCCGCCTTGCCGCTGCTCGAAACATCCGCGTTCGCAATATTGCTCGCCGCATCGTCCGGCTGCGAGGAAAAATCCGCCACCGTGAAATCTTCGAGCGACGCGTCGTCCGCGGCGTCCTGCTGGTACGCGGTCTGCACCAGCTTAGGATTTACCGGTACATCGCGCGGCACATCCAAATACGTTAGCACCTGCTCTGCCACTCGCTTAAATACCGGCGCGGCCACCATGCCACCTTCGTGCGGTCCCACCGGCGAATCGAGCGAAACCAAAATCGTAATGGCCGGATCGTTGATCGGCGCAAAGCCCGTGAAGGACGCGATCAACTGCGTCGGCGAATACCTTCCCGTATTTGGATCAATCTTCTGCGCCGAGCCGGTCTTTCCCGCCGACGTCCAGCCGTCCAGCCGCGCCAGCGTGCCCGTTCCGCCTTTGAGCACCACCCCTTCCATCAGCCGCCGCAGCGTCGCGGCCGTCTGCGGATTGATCGCGCTTCTAGGTTCGACGGGCGCCAGCGGTCCTTCCCCCGGCAACACTTCCTGGCCGCGGCGCAATTCCGCCACCACATGCGGTCTATACAATGTTCCGCCGTTGGCGATGGCGGAAACGGCCGCAATCAACTGGATCGGCGTCACGCCCACTTCCTGTCCCATCGAGACCGCGCCGATCGATATTGGCGTCCAATGCTCCAGCCGGTGCAGCAGGCCGCGGCTTTCTCCCGGCATATCCACGCCCGTCGGCGAGCCAAATCCAAAAGCGCGGATGTAATCGTAGAATTTCGGCGCGCCCAATCGCATGGCCACTTTGATGGCGCCCACGTCGCTGGACTTCGCCAGGATTTCGGAAACGGTCAGCAACCCAAACGGTTTGTGGTCGTGGATGCGATGCCCGGCAACAATCACGGAGCCGTTCTCGCAATCAAATATTTCATCCGGCCGCGTGACGTTCTGATCGAACGCCGCCGCCAAGGTAATCAGCTTGAACGTGGAGCCCGGCTCGTAGATCGCGCTAACCGCGCGGTTCATGCGCGCCTCGGCCGGTGCGCTCACCGCGGAGTTGGGATTGAACTTCGGCCAGTTCGCCAGCGCCAAAATCTCTCCGTTGTTCGGATTCATCACGATAACGGTGCCGGCAGGCGCGTGCGTTTTGGCAATCGCGGCAGCCAGTTCGCGCTCCGCGATGTACTGGATTTTTTCATCGAGCGTGAGTACCACGCTGGCGCCACGCTCATACGGTGGCCCATCGGCCTTCAGCCCGCCATCAAAATGATGCTGCCGCGCATCGGCCATCACCATCACGCGTTCGCTTTTACCGCGAATCAGGCCATCCAGCTCGCTCTCGATGCCTCCCAACCCTTTTTCATCGGGATCGACAAATCCCAAAACATGCGCCGCCAGGTCGCGCTTGGGATAAAACCGCTGATTTTCTTTTTGCAGGTAGATACCCTTCAGGTTGAGCGCCTGAATCGCTTCGGCTTGCTCCGGAGGAAGTTTGCGCTGCACCCATACAAACGAGTTGGACGCGCCCAGCCGTTCTTCGAGCACGTCGCGCGGAACGCCGAGCACTCCGGAAACTAATCGCGCCGCCAGGCTTATATCGGGGACCTCCGAAGGCACGGCAAACGCGGAATCCACCTGAATACTCATGGCCAGCGGATGCATGTTGCGGTCGTAAATTTCGCCGCGCTTGGGGGATATATCGATGGTGCGTTGTTGCTGGCGCAACGCGCGCGCCATGTAATCGCTGTGACGAATCAACTGCAGGTAGGCCAGCCGCCCGCTCACCCCCACCATCCACAAGAGCGCGAGCCCGGCGACGATCAGCAACCGGTTGGCCGAGGTCCCAACCGAGGTGCGGCCGCCTTCGACGTCATAGTCTCGGTTCTGTGGCATGGCGATGTCAGCTCAGCAAACGCTCCGATGCACACTCTAATATGGATAAAATTTTGCTAGCTACTCGCCGCCAGAGAAAATCGCCTCGCCGGGGACGGCGAGCTCCACTACGGCCGGCTCGCACGCGTGTACCGCACGGTTGCAACTTCCGCGCCGTTCGGAGCTTCGTACTCCTGCACCTGCGTCGGCTGCACTTCCGTCAAGCCCAGTTGCTGGCGAGCAATTTCATCGATGCGGCGCGGGTCGGACAGCCCGGCGATCTGCAGATTCAGCGAAGAGTTCAGCGCCGCGGCGTCCGCCTGCTGGGCTTTGACGCTTTCCAGCTGAAAACTCAAATCGATGCAGCGAAAATGCTGGTAAATGTATAGCGTCAGAAACGCCGCAATCACTGCGCCCAGCGCCACGGTGCGATACAAATTGCGCATTTTCAGCGGCGCCACATTGCGCACCAGCCGCGAATTGTCAATCCGCCGCACGGTGCGAAACTCTGTTACCACCGGTGCTTTCTTCTTCAAAGTTCGACGCGTCATAACCGTACCCAGTTCTTTCTGCTTACCCACTCCGAAAACTTTGGCGATCCGGCCGCGGCGAGTATTGCCCTCTTAAGCCGCCGCCCGCTCTGCGCACCGCAATTTCGCACTCCGCGAACGCGGATTTTCAAACAACTCGCGCTCGCCGGGAACCACCACATGCCGCGTCAATACGCGCAGGGTGCCATCCCGCTCGCCCTGCTGAAACGCGTGCTTCACGATGCGGTCTTCGCGCGAGTGGTATGTCAGCACCACCAGACGTCCTCCAGGATTTATTGTGTCAGGGGTCCGAGAAAGAAACTGCCCGAGTTCCTCCATCTCTCGATTCACCGCGATCCGCAGCGCCAGAAACGTTTTTGTTGCGGGATGCAGTCTCTGCCTTCCCCATTGCTTTCGGGCCCCTGCCACAGTCGTTGCCAAGTGCGCGGTGTCCCGTATCGGGCGCGCGCGCACGATCATCTTGGCGATTCTTCTGGAATCATGCTCATCGGCTTCGCGATAGAGCAGGTCGGCGATCTCATTCTCCGACCACTGATTCACAATTTCGTCGGCCGTCAACGCGTCGTTGACGGTGTCCATGCGCATATCCAGGGCCGCCGCTTCGCGAAACGAAAAGCCCCGCTCTGCGCGATCAAGCTGCATGCTCGAAACCCCCAAGTCGGCCAAGACCCCGTCCACCATCGGAATCCCCAACTCGCGCACGACCTCCGCAATCTTCGAGAACGCCGCGTGCACCAGCGTCACCCTGCTCATGCGCTCCGTGCCTAAGCTCTCCGCCAACCGCCCCCGCGCTAGTTCCAGCGCCTGTGCGTCCCGGTCCAGGCTGATCAATCGTCCTGACGTCAACCTTTGCGCGATTCTCTCCGAGTGGCCCCCGGCTCCCAGCGTGGCGTCTACGTAGTTTCCTTCGGGCCTGATGTCCAGCCATTCCAGCACCTCATCGAGCAACACCGGCGTATGCGGCGCGTTACTGGTCACTCGTTTACCCTGAGCGTCTTCCGCGAAGGGTCGCTTCGTTTGTTGCTTACCGCTTCCCTAAATCCCAAGATCTTCCAAAGCCCGCGAATCCTCGTCAGTGAACGGCTGGTTCTTCATTTCGTCCAGCACCCGGGTATGGTTCATCACCTCGAGATAATCGAGGCTCCCCAGCACATCCACGTCGCCTTTGGCCTGCGCTTCCTCGCGCAACACCGCCGGGATCAACAGCCGACCCTGCGCGTCGAGCTCCACCGTCTGCCCAAAATAGCTGGTGCGCTTCAAAAACTTTCGCTTCGCCAGATTGGAACTGGAGACCTTCTCCAGCTTGTCTTCGATCTCCGCCCAAACCTTCATGGGATAAATCCGCGCCGATTCGCCCGTAGGACTGGTGATATAAAATTGGTTGCCATACTCCGTCAGCGCCTCGAGAAACACCGCCGGCACCTTCAACCGGCCCTTCTCGTCGACCTTCGCTGGACAGTTTCCCCGCAGCTTCATTCGCCCTTACCCTGCTCGACCGGTAATCGATGGTCGCAATCGCCATATTTGGCTGAACCTGCGCTCCCGCGCGCAAAAAACCCTTGAAAATGCTCGTTTTACAGCCCAGAATGGCCCGGTATGCCCTATTTCTCGGCCCGTGAAGCGCTTGCCCTACTCCGCCCTACTGCCTTCTACTACGGTCTACTGCTTACCACTTCACTCCACTTTGGACCACATCTTATGCCCCTTTTTCCGCATGTCAATAGTAAAAATCCATTTTCTTAAAAATAGTTGTGGATTTTAGATATTCTACAATTTCTCATTTTTCCCTACGACCAATTGTGCTTCCGCATCGTTTGCTCGTCTATCTGTAGTGTCACGATTTCGATAGTCGTCAGCGGGCGAGAAATCCCGCATTCCCGGGCGTGCGCGACGTCATTCGGAGGCTCAGCGTTGGCCAGAGAACGAACGCTTCGCGATCAATTCCCCGCCGCCACAGCCCTGTTCCGCAGAATTCCCTGCAAGGGCCGCAAGTCTCCGTCGATCGGCCCGGTCTTCAAATGCGAAGTATCCAATCCCAACAATTTCGCGACCAACGGATAGATGTCCACGTTGTCGAACGGCGCCACCGTAACGCCAACGCGAATATCCACGCCGGCAGCAAAAAAACTGGCCTTCATGTCCGGAACGCGCTCAGGATCAAATCCATGCGCACCGACCTGCTTATGTTCCGGCGTTCCGGAAGATGGCGGCGCCGAAAAACGCACCAGATAAGGTCCCGTGGTCACCACGATCGGGTCGCCCGAGCGCGGATTTCTATCATCATGCAGCGGCGTCGGCATCTGCGAACGGCGATAGACCTCAAACTTGTCGCTCTTGCCGTGCAATGCCGCATAGGCTCGCTGCGCGTCGGCTTCGGATTTTGCATATAACTGCGAACCCACAATTTTTTCGAAGGCACCCGCGTCGGGAAAATATTGGTCGAGGGTAATGTAGTCGCCCTGCACCGCGGCCATGCCGTGATCAGAAACGACGATGATGTCCACCGGCAGCGCCAATTTCTTGACGCCAGCCTCGAGCGCCCCAATTTCCTTGTCGACCGCTTGTACCGCGGCGCGAACTTCGTCGCTGTCCGGGCCATGCTCGTGTCCCTGATGATCGACCTCCGAGAAATATAAGGTGATCAAGTGCGGTCGCCGCTCCTCAGGCAGACGTAACCACGCGAGAACCTGCTCCACGCGATCGTGATTGGGGATTTTTTCGTCGTACTTTAAATAATACGAAGGACGCGCGCCTTGAATCTCCGCCTCGGAACCCGGCCAGAAGAAGCACGCCGTGCGCATGCCCTGCTGCTCGGCTAAAACCCACAACGGCGCGCCGCCATACCAGCTACCGTCGGTGACCGTCGCCGGATTGCTGAGACTATAGATTTGTTTTCTTTCCGGATCGTAAAAACTATTGGCCACGATTCCGTGATGCTCGGGATACAGCCCGGTGGCCAGCGTGTAGTGATTGGGAAACGTCAGCGAGGGGTACGCGGGGATCATGCCGTCGGGTGCGGTGGCGCCAGAAGCCGCCAGCGCCTGCAAATTTTTCGCATCGTACTTCTTGGCGTAGTCATAGCGGAATCCATCGAGCGAAACCAGAATCACATAATGCTGTTTGCGTGCCTCCGGTGAATTCGCGCCATGCTCGATGGTAAGCACGGGCGTAACGTCCTGCGCCAGCGCGACGGAGATTAGCCCCCCTCCGCTTAGAGCTAGCAAAAAAACGAGAATCGCGACTCGCTGCAGCAAGTTAGACTTCATAACACGCATGGGCGTCCCCGGAACAGACTCGTGGATTTCTCGTTTACCAGCTTAATTGTTGCAGGCTTTTTTCATTCCAGAGTAAACACGCATTCATAACTGGAAAACGAACGGAATATTTTTCAGCTCGCCTTCAAATCGTTTACCGCGCGAAACGCCTGGTCGATGGCTTCGTTGGTGTAGGCATTGGCACCCGCATCGGAATTGGCGATGGCGATATTTCCAAATCGCTTTCGTCCGATGACCCAGGGCTTTTCTTCCTCACTCCAATCCGGATCAAACAACGGGTTCGGTGTGTACGCATAGCCGTGCGCCCAGCGGTTGACGGTAATGCCGGCGATATCCCGCGAAGCATCAAATCCTCCGCCGCCTAACATCTTCTGCAGCTGGTCACGGATGTTGCTTTCGAACGTCGCAAATGGCGTATCCATTAATTCTCGACGCCCCGCGCGATACTGCTCCCGCATCGGCAATCCCGGCTTACAGGGCGTGCGCAACATGAAAAGCACCGCAGGCTCGCCCGGCGCGCTAGGAAACTTATACGTGCCGACACTGACGGGGAAATCCAGCGCGGTGTGCGTGTGATATCCACCGGGCGCCACCACCTGCCGAATCCCCAGCTTGGAGAAGGCTTCCCAATTGCGCAGCGCCACGTGGGTGTATACCAGCGGCGTCTTCACCAGATACGCCAAGCCGGCCTTCTGCTGCGCCGGCAGCTCCGGACAAATATAAGGAATCATGACGTTGTAACAAGCCAGAACGCATTTCGCCCCGCGCACCTGCTGTAACTTACCGGCGCGTTCGTACGCTACCACGACCGGCGCTTGCGAGCCGTTGCCGCTTGCGCTGGCTTGCAAAACGTGGACCACAGTGCTGTTCAGCCGGATGCGCAGCGGGGTATCGGCGGCGTCCAGCTTGCTGTAGTCCGCGCGGGAGGTCACGACATCGTCCATCGTGCTGCCCGGCATGGCGCCGGGAATCAGCGCGCGCACCAGCAAGCGCGCTACGGAAGCGTTGCCGTCCGGAAAATGAAAAATATATGGCTCCTCTTTGGCGCGTTCGCCGAATCCCAATCCGTCGAAGCCCGCGTAGGTAAACGATTCGTAGTCGTCGGGACTGTCATAACAGGCCATGGCGGAAACCGCGTCGATGCCCACGCCGAACAGATCGTGCGGCATGGCCTGAAAAAAGGGCAGTGCCTCCGGCGTCATTTTGCAATATTTCGTCAAGTACTCGGCATAGCTGATTTTGTTCAACTGCGCGGCTTTTTCTTCGCGCGAAAGTCCCGGCAGATAATCCACTTTTTCGGTGTACACCCGCGCAATGTCTTGGCGCGCCGAATCCGAAAGCGGCGCGCGCGCCAGAAACTCCGGCCACGGCGTGGTATTCATGCCGGTGAGCATGGCGTCGCGGCCAAAGGTCTCTTTGTCAAAAAAACATGCGGTGCCCAGCTTGTCGTACAGCGTGCGGTCGTAATCCTTATAAAACCTCTGCACCTCGATCCCGATCTCTTTAATTAAAGCCGCTGCAACTTTGCTGTAACTTCCTGGACTTTCGATGGACTGCGTTCCGCCATAACTGAGTACCATGCGCCCGCCGGCGGTAAACTCGTTGCGCTTCGCGTGGCCGCCAAAATCATCGTGATTGTCCAAGATTAAGATGCGGGCCTTGGGCCCGGCCTGCTGGCGGTAGAAATAAGCCGCCGCCAGCCCGCTGATTCCGCCGCCCACGACCACCAGGTCATAGTCTTCTCCGGTGTCCGCGTCCTTTCCCATTTCGTTCCAGTTCATGCCGTCGCGCAAGAGGTGTGCGTAGGTGAAGGTTCCGTCGTGATTCCCGCGCATGCCCATCTTGGCGGGCGGGTAGTAATCCGCGGCATTGTCCGGAGCAGTGTTGCTAACCGGATAATCGCCGGCTATCCCCGCCGCAAATAGCATATCCGCGCTAAGGGTTCCAGCTGCCACCGCCCCACCGACGCCGACGGCCACGCCATTCAAGAAATCGCGCCGCGTAATTTCGTGATCCATGCCGGGTTTGCAATCTTTTTTTTTCACTATGACTCCCGAGCGCTCCGATTGATGTAGTGCAAATTATAGACTGTTCCGTAGCTGCATCGACAGGCGCCGCGTGCCAAAAGTGGAATCCCCGAATGGGATTGACCGCAATTGGCACGGCAAAGTTTCATATGCAATGTTTGCTAAGCGATTGCTTAGCGTCTACCACCCTACGACGCAGCTCGCGTCCACTGCAAAACGGCCCGCCAAGTCCACAACACATTGATTGCAAGCTATTTTCCTCGAGCGTAGCGATAGCACGAGATTCTTGCAACGCCGCGACGAATCACGTTCGGCGCTCGCGCGATGTGGCACACCGCATGCCTATAAAGATTGCATCGTGGCACACGCACAATCCAAGACCGTAGAACTACTGGCTCCAAAAACGACGCTCACGCCGTGCATTCTTGACGACGATCCGGAACAACTGCAAGCGTTACGCGCGCTGGTTTCCAGCATGGGCTACGACGCCATTCCCACCGCCGATCCGGAAGAGGCGTTGCAGCTGGTGCGAGTGGGCCGCTGCCGTATGGTTCTTGCGGACATGCACATGCCGGGCATGGACGGCTACGAATTTCTCGACCGTGCGTTGCGCAGTGATCCCGGCGTACATGTCATCGTGATGACCGCGGAATATACGCTGGAATCCGCGCTCGAAGCCATTCGCCGCGGGGCCACGGACTTTCTTCCCAAGCCGGTGGACCGCATCCGCTTGAAGCGCACGCTCGATGAGGCCGCCGCGCTCTACGATCAGCGCCGCCGCGTAAAAGCGCTGGAAGAACAATTGCTGCGCGACCTGGAATTTCACGGCATCGTCGGCAAAAGTCCCGCCATGCTGGAGGTTTTTGATTTCGCGCGCAAAGTGGCCCGCCACTACACCAACGTCCTATTAATCGGCCCCACTGGGACCGGCAAAGAACTGGTGGCCCGCGCCATTCATCAAATCAGCCCCGTGAGCCAGCAGCGCCTGGCAGTGTGCAACTGCTCCGCAATGGTCGACTCCCTGCTCGAGAGCCAGCTCTTCGGACACATGCGCGGATCATTTACCGGCGCCACCGATACGCGCCCCGGGCTTTTCGAGTATGCCAACGGCGGCACGGTGTTTCTCGACGAGGTCGGCGAAACTTCCCTGCCCATGCAGGCGAAACTTCTGCGCGTGATCCAGAACCGCGAAATCCAGCGCGTGGGCTCGCCCCAGGTATTGCAGGTGAACGTGCGCTTGATCGCCGCCACCAACCGCGATCTGCGCGCCGAGGTCCTCGCCGGGCGCTTTCGCGAAGATCTTTTCTACCGCTTGAGTTCCATTCAGATTCGCATACCGTCACTCGCGGAGCGCCTTGAGGATATTCCCTTGCTGGTTCAGTTTTTCCTGAAAAAATACAACGACGCCTACGGCAAAAATATCGCTGGGCTGACGCGCCGCGCGCAAACCGTTTTATTGCAGCACGGGTGGGCGGGCAACGTGCGCGAACTGGAAAACGTGATTTCCAGCGCCAGCATCACGGCCATGGGCGATTTCATCGACCTCGGCGACCTACCCGAGCATCTCCAGCGCCGCGGCCCGCGCGGCGGAGGCGAGGAACAGGATTGGCGGCCCTTGTCGCTCGAAGAAGTCCGCAAGGTGCATATTCAGCGCGTGCTCGATATGTGCCAAGGCAACCGCCTGCGCTGCGCGCAAATTCTCGGCATCGGACGCACCAGTTTATACCGCTACCTTAAGCGCGATGCCGCGGCGGCAAGCGCGCCGCCACCACAGCACGTATACGTCGGCTCCGGACGCGCCACAGTCGGACGTTAACATTCCCTCGATAGACAATTGGCCTCTAGCAGATGCGCCGCCAGCGACTAGGTCGCGTGCGATTTGACCATATGACCTTAGCACCTAGAGATTTATCGCGCAGGCATAGAAAATGTGCCCTCGCGGCACACTGTCCCCGCTTGAAGCAATCATGGAACTTCCGGCGGTCACGCAAGTCGCACATAATGAACGATTTCCGCTGCAGGGGGTTTGGCACGTGCGCTGCAGTATAGCCTTGCGAACTTACGTACAAGAAGTTTCGCAACGATGCGCAGCGATCGGCCGAAGGAGTGACGAAGCCAAAAATTTGCGCGCCAGCCACGTAGAGAATATAGCGGCGGCGCCAGACGATTCCCACCAACAGTAGTTCTTCAAGCAACCTCGAACACCCAGCCTGAATCCTCTGAAGCGCCGTGTTCCGGATTTCACCGGAACGCGGCGCTCTTTCCTCCGCATTCTGCTGCGTTCCTGCAAGACCCCGCGTCCCTGCATTCCTGCGCATTTCAGCAGCGAGAAAGGCCATCCGGCAATTCGTCGGCGACGACCTAAAGCTGCGGGCCTGTGGATATACTGCCGCGGCCAAGCAACTCGCCAATAATCACCCAGTCAGAGGCCGCTAGTTGCCGCTGTTGGCGGCCACGGTGGCCGCCGCGTTGTTCGTCGCTATAGGGTTGGCCGCAGCCGCGGGTGTGTTGCTGGCCACGACGCCAGGCACGGTGATGGTGCTATCCAGGCGGGCCAGCATGCCGGTCTGCGCGGGCAGATCCACTTCTTTGCCTTTGCGAATCATGATGTACGCGGCGCTGCCGGCGATGCCGAACCCGAAGCCGCGCGCAACGTTGCTGAAGATGGCGCCCACGAGCGCGCCGCCGCCAGTACCCAGGGATGCGCCGATCACGTCGCCCTTGAAGTCATGCTTCTCTTGCAAGACCTGGCCTTCGTCGATTTTTATGTCCTTGCGGGTGTTGGTGTCTCCGTTGCTGTGGCGTTGCTCGATGGCCAGAATGCTCATCTGGATGGGGATGATGCGGCTGTCTATTTCCATGCTGCGGAAGGTGAGATTCATGTACGCCTGGCCGCGGAAGACCGAGAACATGCGAGCTTTTTCGACAGTGCCAACGGTACCGTTGAGGCGCGTCCCCATGGGAATCAGCAACGTGTTGCCAATAAAGACGGGTTCCGCCACGATCGCGACGAACGGGTCGCCGTCGCGGGCGCTGGAGCTGCTGATATCGGTAATGAGGTTCAGGTGCACGCGAGTTCCTTGCACCACCTGTTGCGGTTCGGCATAAGAAGCCAGCGAGGTGAACAGAAATACGACAGCAACCAAAGAAGAGAGCAAAGTCTTTTTCACGGGTAGTCCTCCTGCGCGCTTAGAAGAAGCGGGCTTAAGCCCCGTGTCGTGGGGGGACATTGCGGCGATGCCGCAATGCGAGCCGCTGGCGCAGCGGACCCGGCGTCACGTTGCGGCGTGACGCGGGCGGACGGCGGAGGAACACCATCCGTGACGAGTGTACGCGGGTTCGGCAGGCCGGAAGTATCGCGTTTCCCGAAAATGTTTACTCTCTGGGCACAAATCCGTTGCGCCGCGAAAAGACCGTCGTGGCAATTCCTGACCGGAGAATTTGCTTCCGCACGAGGAATTTCCACAGCACCGCGTGGCACAACCACGACGATCTGGCGGGCGAGGCGCGTGACGCCGCGGGCCTGTGCTAAACTTTTGCATCGCAGTGGTGCGCTTCGCGTGCGGCTGCCGGAGAGTGGAGCTTCGGGCTCTGTGCGACAAGGTCCCGCGAACCCCGCCAGGCCCGGAAGGGAGCAACGGTACCGGGAACGCCTTGGGCGCCGCAGACCACCCGAAGTTCCTCTCACCGCCAGCCGGCAAGAGCATGAGGTTTCGACATTCGCTTGGAACCGTTCGCTTGAAGAGTTCGTGAGCTCCCAACAACTATGAGTACCTACCAGGTTATCGCGCGCAAATGGCGGCCGCAGACGTTTGGCGATCTCGTGGGGCAAGAGCATGTGACGGAGACGCTGAAAAACGCGATCGCGAAAGATCGCGTGGCTCATGCTTATATTTTCTCCGGCGCGCGCGGCGTGGGAAAAACCACCGCGGCGCGCATTCTGGCTAAAGCTTTAAATTGCGTGCATGGGCCGACGGCGAGTCCCTGCGGCGTGTGCGATGCATGCAAGGACATCGCCACGGGAAATTCGCTGGACGTGATCGAGATCGACGCGGCATCGAATCGCGGCATTGACCAGATTCGCGAACTGCGCGAGATGGTGCGGTATGCGCCGGCGGCGTCGCGGCACAAAGTAGTGATTCTCGACGAAGCGCACATGTTGACAACGGAAGCGTCGAATGCCTTGCTGAAGACTCTCGAAGAGCCACCGGACCGCGTGATCTTCGTGATGGCCACCACGCAGCCGGAAGATTTGGAAGACACCATCCGGTCGCGCTCGCAGCATTTCCATTTTCGCGCGCTGACCTTCGCGGAAATTTCCGGACGGCTGGAACATATCGCCAGAAAAGAGAATTTAAAGATTGAAGCGGGCGCGCTGGCGGTGATTGCGCGGATGGCGGAAGGCAGTTTGCGCGACGCACTATCGCTGCTGGAGCAGGCGCGCGCGTACTGCGGCGATAAGATTCCGGACAAGGAAGTTCGCGAACTGTTGGGCGTGGTGCCGGAAGATGCGCTGGAAGAGCTGGTGAACGCCATTGCGGAAGGCTCGGCGGATCGCGCGCTCGGCCTTGTGCACCGCTTCCAGAAAGATGGGCGCAATTTACAGCATTTTTGCCGCGAGGCCATCCGGCACATCCGGAATTTGCTGATTGCGCGCGTCTCGGGAGCGGATTCGGAATTGATCGCCGCCACGGCGGACCAGCGGCCCGCGCTAGCGCGAGCCGCTGGACTTTTTGGTGAAGAAGATTTGACGCGATTCTTCCAGATATTGTTGCAGACGGATGATAGTTTGCGGCGCGCACCCGATCCGCGGGTGCATTTGGAAATGGGTTTGCTGCGGCTGATCAACGCGGGGAGGCTTGCGCCGCTGGAAGAGTTAATGTCGGAAATGTCCGGCGGATCGCGCGGTGGTGGAGCGACGTCCGCGGGCGAGGAACGCGGAGTGGCAGGCAACGTCGCGGCAAAGAAAATGTTTGCGGAGGACGCGGGTGGTGCGACGCCCGCCGCAACTTCTGGCGTGACGACTGTCGTAAACCCGCGTGAGCAGGTGCAGACTCGCGCGATGGCGGAACTCGAGGTTGCGGCGTGGCGTCCGGAAGCGCCAAACGGCGCCGCGGCAAGAGACACGGAGCTGAAACGCGACAGCGCTGCGACCAATGGTGCGGTGAAGAGCGCGTCAGCATTTGCGGCTGCCAATGGCGACATCGCGGACGTTGCTGCGGATGACGACCCGGCGTCCGACGGAGCATTTGAGGAAAAGAAAGATGACGCCCTGAAGGGGGTCGCTACAAATGCCGCTGCAAATTCAAGAACTATCGGCGCGACCGCTTCGGAAATGGCGGAGGGAATTTCCGCGGAGCAGGTGGCGGAAATTAAGGCGGCGATCCAGGCGGAGAAAAAATTCCTTGGGGAACTGGTGGACCAGAGCAGCCGGTGGCAGGTGGAAGGCATGGAGCTGCGGATATTTTTCCCGGTGGAGAAACGGGCGTTCGCGGAATTACTGGAAGGACGCGAAGCGCTGGAAAAAATTCGCGCACAAGCCAGCCGGGTGCTGGGCAAGCCCGTGCGCGTCTGTGCTAAAATCGAAAGTATCGCGGCGGCTGCAGCGGCCGGCGCGGCGTCATCGTCGCCCAGTCCGGGGAGCGGCGCGGTGGTAAGCGGCACAACGCCGCGGAATAGTTCGGGAAACGCGGAATTGCGCGCGCGGTTTGAAAGCGATCCGATGGTGCGTTCGATGCTGGATCGCTTCGGAGGAAAGATTTCGGAAGTGAAGCCGCCCGATTCGTGACCATTTTCGCAGCAGGATTCGGAGCGAGTTGCGTGACGAATTTCGTAAAAAGTTTCGTGACCAAGTTCGGCGGCAAGAATCGCGCGGTTCCGGCAGGCAGAGAGGTTTAAACCAATATGGAAGTCAACGCTCTGCAACAGATGCTCTCGCGGTTGCGGCAAGTCCAGGAAGACCTGCAGCAGCAGGTGAACGCCGTGGCGGTGGAAGCGTCGGCCGGCGGCGGCATGGTCACCGTAAAGATGAATGGGCAGAAGCAGATTGTGGACGTGCGCATCGAGCCGGATGTTTTCGCCAGCAAGGATCAGGAGATGCTGCAGGATTTGATCCGCGCGGCGGTGAACGAAGCGTCGCGGCGAGTGGATGATGAGCTGGCCAGCCAGATGAAGAATATCGCGGGGACTATGCCGGGGATGGCTGGATTGAAAATTCCCGGGTTGTTTTAGTTTGTTCGCTGGGATTTTGTAGTTCCCTGTCTCGTTTGCTCCCCCATTTGAATCCCGAGCAGTGTGATGCCGAGAGCGGTAGCGGCTATCCCGGAATTTGCTTGCAACCACGTGAGCGGCTCGCGAAGGCGCGGGACAGCACCGGACTGCTACTTGCTGCGAACCATCTTTAGATTACTGACAAGTATTTAGCTACTTCCCGGCATCGCCCGCTATGGGCGCGCAGTGGTTTTCCTGCAAGATACCTTGAAGTTTGCGTGATGCGGATGTTTAATACGAGCAGGGGGAACCATGGAAATATTGGCGGCACTGAAGCAAGAGGAAGCGAAGTTACAACATCAGTTAACAGGAATTCGCAATGCGATTGCGGCGCTAGGGGGAAGTTTTTCCAGCGTTACGGCGCGTGGCAAGGGCGGGCGGCCCAAGCGCGTGGTTTCCGCGGCGCTGCGCGCGCATCTTTCGAAGAAGGCCAAAGAACGCTGGGCCAAGATTCGCGCGGATAAAAAGAAGTAACGCGCGCGTGTTTGGACGGGGCCGCTGTGGACTGCCGCACGGATCGCTGGGGAGTATGGCGACTAAGTGCATGGCGGGCAGCGGCCTTGGTATTTGCGCTAGAGTCGTTAGCGACCTCCGCTCAGCAATCCTCGGAATATCCCTGCGGATGCCATAAAGATACTCCGATCGCTGCGCAGCGCCAAAGCCATTGGAAGCCGAGGGATCCGGTTCAAGGCAATACGCGCAGGAGCATGGCGCTTCCGCTGCGAAGCTTGAGCTTGCCGGTTGGCGCGGCCAGAACGATGACGCCGAGCGGATCGGTGCGTCCGGCGTGCGTGATGCTCACGCCTTGCATGCCGTAAACGCCGCAAGCGTCGGAAGAAAAGAGCCACAGTGCCTGCAAGCGGTCGTCGCCATCGAGCGGGCCGCGACACGGTCCGTTCGGTTGCGCCCTGACGTGCACCAAAACTCCGTTGTAGAGCGCTTTGCCCACGGGATGATTTTCGCTATCGGTGACCTCACCGCCCACGCCGTAGACGGAATCGCCGCCGATCTGAGTGCTGTCCGCCCACGGAGGTGGGGTGCCAAAGCCGTAGGTTTGGTCCGGAACTTGCGCCAGTTCGACGGTCATCGCTGAAGCGAGGGCTCGCAGATCGACGGCTATGGCGAGCTTTTGATGATCAAAGGCAAGTTGATTGAACGCAAAGGAGACGGTTTCGCCGGCGCCATTTGACGCAAGAGCGACGGACAGAATTTTCCCAGAGACCGTTGCGCCTTCAGGAATTGTGCTGCCGTTCGGTAATGGCACGGCCTGCATGATCCGCCCGCGGATGGGTTCGCCGATGCTGACGGTTTTGGCGGAGAAGCCGCGATTTAGCCGGATCGGCAAGATGGTGCCATTGGGGATTTGCAAACTGCTGGAGGGAGGTTTGACAGCCGATGAAGCAGTGTTTGGTTGGGCACAAAGCCTCGCTGCAAAGAGAAACGGAACGAATGCCAGAACACCGGAAATAGTGAGCGTTGTGAAGCGGTTCGCTTTTCGGGAGTGAACTATGGTCATGCGTAAACTCCTATTGGTTAGGTGCTAAAAATGACCGCAGCGTTGCGAGAAAAATTTCGCCGAACTGCGGAATTCGACAGTGCGAGTCGTCCAGATTAAAAAAATGCGGAGCTGAAGCCCGGCGCCTACAAGAGTACGGAGCCGCAAACCACACCTCGGAGACGGCGATCAGCCGCGTCGTTTGCGTGTTGCGTGGTGGTGTGCTACACAAGGGGCATGGCTGATTTTGCTGCTCCTGTGGAACGATTGATCGATGAATTTAAGCACCTGCCCGGGATTGGGCAGAAGACGGCGCAACGGCTGGCGTTTTATATTTTGCGTTCGACGAAAGAAGATGCGCTGGGACTGGCGGACGCAATTCGCGAGGCCAAAGACAAAATTCGCACGTGTTCGACCTGCAACAACATTACCGATACGGATCCCTGCCTCTACTGCGTTGGGCCCACGCGCGGGAAGGCCACTATCTGCGTGGTCGAAGAAGCGCACAACATCATGGCCATTGAGAAAACGCGGGCGTACAGCGGCATGTACCACGTGCTCGGCGGCTCTTTGTCGCCATTGTCCGGACGGGGGCCGGACCAGCTGCACATTAAATCGCTGATCGAGCGGCTGAAAGGCGGGACAGTGGAGGAGATCATCATGGCCACGAATCCCACTGCGGAGGGCGAGGCGACGGCCGTGTATCTGTCCAAATTGCTGAAACCACTAGGGGTACGGGTATCACGGATTGGCGTGGGCATACCGGTGGGGGCGGATTTGGAGTATGCGGATGAAGTGACGATGATGAAGGCGATGGAGGGGCGGAGAGATCTATAGAGGTAGCCGCTACTAGTAGCTACAGGACGCTCTAGGCAAGAGATACATTTAGGTATAGAGTCTGGCGGTTGGAAGAACGCTCCCCGCAGTGAGTAGGTCCTTCCTTGTAGGTGCGTGGCGCTGAGGGTGTGCGCACTACTTCGTGGTTTTCGAAATCGTCGCGTGAGAAGTGAGAAGACGGTGGCGTTTCAGAATGGCACTTCGGGAACTATAGACGAAACACAGACCGAGAAATGATGCGGGTTGGCGTTGCTATTGCTTTATGTCGACGGTGGCAATCGGTTGGCGGATTTGACTGGCTGAAGTAGCAGAGAGCAGCGGCTGGCCGGTTTGATCGATCAAACACGCACTGGCCTTTGGATCGCGAGACGTGGCGGTTCGCGCAGTGACAAAAAAAAACGGACGGCGGAAGCGTTTATGGAAGACCAGCGCGGCAATTTTGCCGATGAGACGAGCGATATGGCATCCGAAAATGCAATGAACGCAAGCAGCGATTTGCGGAAACGACGGAGCACGCGGATTGTACAGGCCGTGCCCTTGGCGGTAACCGGCGTGGATGCGCTGGGGCGGCCATTCACGGAGCGCACTTCGACGCTGATTATCAATTGCCATGGTTGCAGGTACCAGTCGAAGCATTACGTTTTGAAAAATATGTGGGTGACGCTGGAAATTCCACATCCGGAGAGCGGGCAGCAGGCGCGCAATGTACGTGGGCGAGTGGCGTGGATCCAGCGGCCACGAACGGTGCGGCAACTTTTTCAAGTGGCGCTGGAACTGGAGCAGCCGGGAAATGCCTGGGGCATGGCGTTTCCGCCGGAGGATTGGTTTACGTTTCCCGAAGCCAGCGCGGCGCATTCCACAGCGACAATTACGCCCGGTGGAACGCTTTCGGGAATGCCCCATGCGACGAGCGGCAGCGCGGAGAGCGGACACGTCGATCATCTGGCTGGCGCCGGGAGTGAACCGGGAGCTGAAGCGAAGTTGAGCGAGGCGGAAGTGCCGCCGGTGATGGCCGGGGACAACGTGCGGATATTTCCTTCTCCGGTAAGCACCACGGATGCTTCTTTGCAATTGGCGCGGCAGATGACGCGGCTACTGAACGATGCCAAGCAGCAAATCCAGGCTGCGGCACGCGATGCGGCGACGCACGCGGTGTCCGCGGAACGGCACCGGGCGTTCGAGGAGTGGGAGCAGAAATTCGCGGCGGCACGCGTGGAAGTGGTGAATGAAGCGGAGCGCGCGCTCGGGAAAATTCAGCGGGAAGCGGACGCGCAGGCCAAGCGCGTGGCGGCTACCGCGGAAGAGTTGGCCGAGAAAACGCGCAACGAACTGCCGCTAAGCGTGACGCCCCAACTGCACGAACTGGCGCAGAGCGTGGCGCAGGAGTTCTCAGGAAAGCTCGTGGAACAAGGAGCGGCGCATCGCGCGCAGTTCGAACAGCACGCCGCGGGAACGGCGGAAACGCTGCGGGCGCTGTGCGAGCAGGCGGAGGCGGCGATCAGCAGATTGACGGCGCATCGCGAGAGCGCCGAGGCGCAGCTGCAGGAGCGCGCTGAGGCAGCGAAGAGAAGTTTGGACGAGACGGCGCAAGAGGCCTTGCGCGCTACATTGCACGCCACCAATGAGGCGCTCGAGGAGCGGACGAGGACTCTTGAATCGGCCGGCCAAGCGCTGGCGGAGAATTTGCAGAGGCTGGAACAGCAGTCACGAATGTTGGAGGAGAGCCGGCAGGCGGAGGAAGAATCCGGGCGGCGACGCGCGGCGGCGCTGACGGGACAGGGCGAAGCACTGCAGGGCGCGGTTCGAGAAAGCGCCAACCGGTTGGCGGAACTTTTTGAAGCGCAAGCGAAAGCGCAGGAAACGGCGCGCATGCTGAGCGAAGAAACGGCTCGCACGGCAGACACCGGAGCGGCACGCGTGGCGGCAATGCAGGATCAAGTGCTGGAGCGGCACGCGGTCGTTCAGGCCACTTTTGAAGCGAGTTGGCGTGCGCAGCTTGAGTCAGAGATGGAAGCGGCGAAGGAGCGCTGGCGAGAACACGTTGCTGCGACGATTCAAGGCGCGATCGCGGAAGCGGTGAGAGACGCGGTCGCCACAGCTACGGCAGAAGCGGGGCGCGGGTTGGATGAGCATGCGCGCGGATTGACGCAGGAAATGACCGGCCAGTTGCACGAGGAAGCAGCGCAGAGCGTTGAACGGCTGCTGGCCGAACGGGTACATGGACAGCTCGATGGGCAGGTTGCGGCTTTGCACGAAGCGGCCAACCGGGTGTCGGGTGAAACGGAACAACATATAGCGGGGTTGCGCGACGTGGCCTCGCAAGTTGCGGCGCAGGCGGCTGGTGAAACCAAGCATCGACTCACGGAACTGCGCGAGGCTGCCGCGGCAGCGGTGCGTGAGGCGGAACAGCGCGTCGCGGGCGTACGCTCGTCCGCGGAAGAGTTTGCAAGCACTGCACTACGCGAAAAAACCGAGCGGCTTGACCCGCTGGTGTGGCGAGCTGGGGAAGCGATTGCGCGACTGGAACAGTTTTCTGCGCGGCTGGATTCAGCGCAGGAAGATTCCCTGCACGGATTCCGAGCGCAGTTGGATGACGTGTTGAGCTTGCATCGCAACGAACTGCACCGCCGGTCCGAGTCGCTCTTCGAAGAGATTAACGGACGGATTCGCAAAGCGTTTGAAGATACCAGTCGGCAAGCCGTGGAGGAGTTTGCGCAGCAAGTGAGCGCGACCGTACAGCCACACGTTACACAAGCCGAGGAAGCGGTACACCGCCTGGCGGGCGGCAGGTCGCTGCTGGACGCGGCCATGACGCTGCAGCAGGATCGCATACGCGGTTTTGCGGACGAAGCGTTTGCGAATTCGCTGGCGCGTTTCAGGGAGAATTTGGGCAGCGTCGAACAGGTGTTGCAGGACGCTTCGCAGGCGATCACCGAACGGAGCCTGGCGGAAATGGAAGGTAAAGTCGAAAGCTTGCGCCACCAGGCGATAGAGGATGTATTTAAATCGTCCGAGTGGTACGAGAAAAAGGCGCAGACACATATTCAGAGCGCTACCGAGCGGGCCGTGGAGCAGGCTGCGAACCTGCTGCGCGAGAAGGCGGGCGAAGTCTCCGGGACATTCGCCAGCGAAGTAGATCACGCCAGCAGAAATTTTATCAGCCACACTCAGACCCAGATGGAAGAAGTCTTGCGAGACGCCTTCGAACGGTCGCGCGCGCTGTTTGCCGAAGCCGCCGAAACGACCGAAGCGGCGTTCACGGATGAGATTCAGCGTACCGCGCGGCGCGAGCTGGCGGGGTTCGGCGAAGAAGTGCAGCGTTCCGCCGGCGAGATGCACGGGCAACTCGAGACAGCGCGCGTGGAATTGGCATTGCGCACCTCGGCGGAGCAGGAAGACTTTCTACGACGATTTCAAGCAGGCATGAGCCGCGCCATGGAAAGCAGCGTAGCGGAGGCTCGGAACAGCGTGGAAGCAAGCTTCGCACCGCTTCTGGAGACTTTCCGCAACGTGACGCACGCGCATCAGGAAGAGTTGCGGGGAGCGTATCAAAAGGCGGGCGAAGAAGCAGCTGAGGAACACCGCGAGAAATTGCGCGGCATTTCCAATCAATGGATGCTGGCCACGGTAGCGTCGCTGGATCAACAATCGCGCGCCATGGTGGCGAATATCGCAGCGACCGCGGAGCAGCAGCTGCGAACCGCGTGCGAACAAGTGTTTGCGGGCGTAGGAGACTCACTGCGCGAGCGCATGCGGGAAATTGCATCGGGAATGGATGCGAAGGCCAAGGGGCAATCCGCGTAACGCTTCGGCTGATTTGCTGAGCGCCAAACTCGTGTCACTCGTACCGCAGCGCCTCCACGGGATCGAGCTTCGCCGCCTGCATGGCGGGCAGCCACCCGCTCAACACGCCCACCACAATCAAGATTCCGGTCGACAACATCATCGTCAGCAGCGACAACGTTAGGTGAATATCTACCTTGCCGCTGTCATCTTCATACGCCGGACCTAGAAACGGCAGCGTGCCGATCATCGACGTGATCGACGCTGAGAGCAGCATGCCAATCGCGCCGGCCGCCAGCGTCATCACCAGCGCCTCCAGCAGGAACTGCCAACGAATGTGCGCTTTCTTCGCGCCCAGAGCGCGGCGTAAGCCTATTTCTTTGACGCGCTCGTCGACCGACACCAGCATGATGTTCATTACGCCAATCCCGCCGATGCCCAGCGTCAGCGCGCCAACAAAAAACAGCAGCGCCTCGATGCCGATGGTAATCCCCTCGTAGATGGGTTTGAACTCCTCGCGACCGAACATGGTTATGGCGCGTTTATCCGTGGGCGAAAAGCGCTGGTGGCTGGCCACAGCTGCGCGCACTTGCAGCATGGCGCTCGATTCAAATCCCGGCGCCACCGGCTCAAACAGCATCACGCTGGCGTGTTTGGTGTCCCACAAATCGCCGGCCGCGGTATAGGGAATGAACGCGGACTCGTCGTCGCTGGTAAAATAATTGCTGTCGGAAAATTTCGTGTCCATCGAACCGACGACCATAAACTTCACACCATCGATGCGCACCGTTTCACCAACCGCGGGAGTGCCGCTGAAAAGCTTTTTCCGCAAGCGCGCGCCAAGAAAGACCACGCGGCGGCGTTCCGCGATATCATCCGGCGAAATCCAACTCCCCTCGATGGGCACCTCATTGCGCATCTCGCCATATTCCGGAAAAACGCCGCGAATCGCAGTGTCGGCGAGGCGCTCTTCGTGCGAGATGCCTTTGAAGCGCACCGTCTCCAGTGTCACGCGCTTCACCAGCGGTGATTGCGCTTTCACCCAGTCGGCGTCGTCCTGATCGAAATGCACTTCTTTGCCCGCGCGTTCTCCGCCCGCCTGCTCGCTGGTGGTGCCCGGCCAGCACACGACGGCGCCCTTGCCAAAAACTTCGAAGGTATACATCAGCACGCTGCGAAATCCCGCACCGTAGCTCAGCAGTAGCGTCACCGCCACGATGCCCCAGGCAATTCCCGTCATAGTCAAAAGACTGCGCAGCGGGTTACGGCCTAACGCGGCCCAGGCTTCGCGAAAGATTTCGAGGAACATCGCGCTAACCTCCCGCCTCAAACCGCAAAGCTTCGATCGGATCCACCGAAGCCGCGCGATTCGCGGGATATAGCGCCGACAACACCGCAATCAGCCCCAACAAAAGGACCGAACCCGCGCCCAATTTCCAGCTCGCCAGCAATCCGGCAAAGAATTGCGGCATCGGGAGTAAATTCACCAGTGCGCAAAAGCCGTAAGAGACGATCAGCCCCGTCCCGCCGCTCAGCGCCACGACGATCACGGTCTCCAGGAAAAATTGCCGCAAAATCGAACGCCTTGTCGCGCCTAGCGCCATGCGCACACCAATCTCGCGCGTGCGTTCGCGCACCGAGACCAGCATCACGTTCATCACGCCAAGTCCACCCAGAAAAAGCGTGGCGATGCCCACCGCGCCCATGAACACTTCCATGCCCACAATGATCATGCGGTTGGCTTCCGCGCCCTTTACGGTGTCCCAGATGCTGGCGGCTTCTTTGTCGCGCGGATCAAAATTGTGCAGCCGCCCCAGCGAGCGCCGCAATTGCGTGACGCAATCCGGATGACTGGCCAAGCTCCAGGGCGCGGCAAGAATACGGTCCACACTATGCTCCGGCGAAGGCGGCTTGTTTGGAAAATCCCGTTTCATGGAATCGAACGGAATAAAAATCTTTCGCGTGTCAGTGCCGTCGTAGCTGGAATTCTGGTCCTTGAACTTCATCACGCCGATGACGGTATATGGCTTCTCATTCAGCCACACCGTAGCGCCCACGGCGTCACGCTCGGCGAAAAGCTGCTTCTTTGTGTCGCTGCCAAGAAACGCCACGTTGCGCGCTTCAGCGTTATCCTCGTAATTGTAAAATCGCCCCTCCGCCACGGTTATGCTGCGAATCTCCGTGAACGGCGGCAGTGATCCAACCGTGTCAATCGTCCCGCTGTTATACAAACTGTGCGCTTGCACGTTGTTACCGAGCTCCGGCATCACATACTTGCACGCCGGCGATTCCGCCGCGACCTGCTTATAGTCGTTCTCCATAAAACGAATCGCGCGCCCGGAGCGCAGTCCTCCGGCTTGCATGCTGGTGCGCCCGGAAAACACCACCATCACGTCCTTGCCAAAAGTTTCCTGATTTTTCTGGATGCCCTTACCGAGACCTTCGCCCGCCGCAACCATCACGGTGATGGAAATGATTCCCCAAGCGATGCCAAACATTGTGAGCAGCGTGCGCCGCTTGTTTACCCACAACGTCGCCAGCGTATCCCGCAATAAATCTTCGAAGGACATAAGCTCCGTTCACTGGCACTCGCCTTGTAGGGGCGAAGCATGCTGCGCCCCATCTCGGCAAGGTGTAACCCGATCGCTAGCTCTTGTACCTGAGCACGCGCGCCTTACTGCAAAATCACCTGCTGCTTCTCGTTCAGCCCTTCCAGCACTTCCGTTTTCACGCCGTTGGAAATTCCCAATTTCACGGCAACTTTCTTTTTCCCGTTATCGCCCTTCGCGTCCGGCAATTCCACCGACGCTTTGCGCTCCTTGTCGTAAATCAGCGCAGCTTCCGGCACCATCAACACGTTTTTCTTCTCTTCCAGCAAGATCTCCGCGTTGGCGCTCATCGACGCCTTTAGTTCGCCGGTGGAATTGGCGATCGAGACGCGCACCTCAAACGTTGTCACGTTATCTTTTTCTTTTCCGAGTGGCGAAATCTTCGTCACCTTCCCGGTAAATTTCTTGTCCTTGAACGATTCCACCACGATGCGCGCCGGCTGATTCAAATACACTTTGCCGATATCGGCCTCATCCACTTTGCCCTGCACATACACTTCGCTGATATCGCCAAGGGTCATAATCGGCGTGGCCTGCGATCCCAGCACCAGAATCGAGCTCACCGCATCGCCCACATTCACATCACGCGACAGCACCAACCCGTCAATTGGGCTAACAATCGTCGAATTCCGCAAATCCTCTTCCGCGTTATCCAGCGCCGCCTTCGATTGCGCCAGCATGCCTTCGGCCTTGGCAATTTCCGCGCGAGACACCGCCAGATTCGCCTGCGCGCTCAACTGCTTGTTCAGCCCAAGCTGATAATTTTTCTGGGCATCCTCCACCACCGACCGGGACACCACGCCCTCATTAAATTCCTTCTCCGCCCGCTCCATGCTTAGCTTCAAAAACGGCACATCCGGGCCCTCGGCGTCTACCTTATTTCGCTCCAGCGAAGCCATGGCCGAATTCCGCGACGCCGTGGCCGCCTGCAAATTCGCCGTGGCCGCGCGCTCCGCGGCTTCCAGTTGCACCTTATCCAGTTCCACCAGAATCTGTCCCACCTTCACGCGGTCGCCGTAATCCACATAAATCTTCTTGACGATCCCACTGGCCTTGGATTTGATATCCGCCTTGGAAAGCGGCTGAATTTTTCCGGTCGCCACCACCACGCGCGCCAAATCTCCGCGCTCCACGTCCGCTAATTTTGAAGCATCAATCGTATGATTCGGCCGCAACGCCGCCATCACGCCATAACCGCCGCCACCCAGCACCACCAGCCCGATGGCCGCCCAAATCAACCGCCGCCGGCGTTTCTTGCCGTTCGTTCCGTTTAACCCGTTGCTCCCACTGGCCATGCAAACACCCCCACCCGGTTCAGTCTTGCCACTCTAAGGTACGCATTCCCTCCTCAGGATGTTCCCCAGCATTCTGGTGGACTTAGACGTAACAAACGGCTCGGAGTCGCGATTAATCTTCTAACCGGACATTTCTAAGCGTGGCCTACTCGATTCCGTCGATTCCGTAGGGGCCCCGCGTGCTGCGGCGCATCTCGGCAAGATCCCTCAAGTTTGACGATTCTATTTCTTTCGAAAGATCCGCGTCTCTTTATCGCTAAAATCAAACTACGAAGATTTTCGTTGACACTACGAATTTCTTCGTAGTAGAGTCTCGCCCATGGCCCACCCCACGCAAAAACCCACCGCTTCCGAACTGGAAATCCTGCAGGTCCTATGGACCCGCGGACCCTCCACGGTTCGTGAAGTCTACGAAGTACTCAGCGAAAAAAGAGATATGGGCTACACCAGCGTCTTAAAGCTCATGCAAATCATGACGGAAAAAGGCAGCGTGCGCCGAAACGAAACGCAGCGTGCCCACGTTTATGAGGTATGCCAGCCCGCCGAAAAAACCAAGCGCGGCCTGGCCGCCGATGTTTTGCAGCGCGTGTTTGATGGCTCGGCCAGCGAACTGATGATGCACGCATTGGCCGGCCACCGCGCCTCCAAAGAAGAAATCGCGGAATTGCGACGCTTGCTTGCGGAGTATGAAAGGAAACAGTCATGACCAGCTGGCAGCTCTGGCTCACACCGGATATCACGCACGCGGTGGCGCTGGCAATCTTGCACTTCTTGTGGCAAGGCGTGGCTTTGGCGGCGCTGGCCTCTGCGGCTATGGCACTTTCGCGCAATGCGGCCACGCGATACGCGATTGGCGTAACCGTCTTGGCGTTGATGTTCGCCGCGCCCGCCCTGACGTTTATCGTGCTGCAGCAGCGCTCTGTGGCTTCGGCAAACGGTGAACTTACAACTCGGGCGGGTGCCGCGAACATCCTGACGTCCGATTCGCTCGCGGCGAAAGTCTCAACGCCGGCGAGTCCGCGGCACAACAACGTCCCAGCCTCGTCCGGCTATCTCGCATGGCTCGTTGAGGCGTGGCTGGCGGGCGTGGCCCTGCTCAGCCTTCGTCCCGCCGCGGGCTTTTTCGCGCTGCAGCGACTGCGGCGCAAGCACGCCGCGCCCGTCAGTGAACTCATCCGCGCACGCTGCTTATCCCTGCAGAACACTCTTGGCGTACAGCGCCTGATCCGTTATTGCGAATCGGTAGAGCTGAAGGCGCCCGCGGTCGTCGGCTGGTTCCGGCCCGTGGTTTTCTTGCCCCTATGCACGATCAGCGGACTCTCTGTCGACCAGCTCGACGCCATCGTCGCGCACGAATTAGCGCACATCAAGCGTCTCGACGCCTTCGTCAATCTTTTCCAAATCGCCGCGGAGACGCTGCTCTTTTATCATCCCGCAGTATGGTGGCTCAGCAGTCGCATTCGCGCCGAACGCGAAAATTGCTGCGACGATGTGGCCATCGCGGTTTGTGGGAACGCCGCGGCATACGCTCGGGCCCTCGCCAGCATGGCGGAATCCCACGCTGTCCCCGCGATGGCTATGGCTGCAAACCGCAGTCCGCTGGTAGCTCGCGTGGCACGCATTTTGGGCATCGCAAAATCGCAGGCCGGCATTCGTGGCGCAAGCCTTTTCGCCAGCGCACTCTGCCTTAGCGTTTCTCTTGTCGCCGGCCACGCCCTCTTTGGCGCAAACCAAACCACCGCCGCGGCGCCGCAGCCTCCCGCTCCTGCCGCCGTGCCCGCTTCGCCCGCGGCACCGCAGAGTCCCGATGCTGTGATCGTCATACACGGGTCGCCCGCCGCCCCGTTGGCGCCGCCAACTCCAACGAGCGAGTTACCTCCACTCCCGCAGATTGCTCCCGCTCCAGCGGTCGCCATAACTGAAGTTGCCGCGGTTGCCGATCAGGACGCTCCAGCGCCAGAAAAAGTTCCCGCAGCCTCGACGAACCCTAAGAGCTCATATATCGAATCCCTCAAAGCCGCGGGCCTCATCAATCTCGACATCAATCAAATAATCGCGCTCAAAATTCAGGGGGTCACTCCCGACTACGTGCGCTCCATCATCGCGGCCGGAGTGAAACCCGACGCCGATGAAATCGTCGCTATGAAGATCCAGGGCATCACCTCCGACTACCTCAAAGGTCTAAGCGATGCCGGCGTCAAAGTCGCCATCGACGAGGCCCTGGCCATGAAAATCCAAGGCATTACGCCTGAATACATTCAGGAACTCCGTATTTCCGTTCCCGACATCGCTTCCGACAATATCCTCGCCATGAAAATTCAGGGCGTCTCCCCGGACTACATCCGCGAGCTTCGCGCCTCGTTTCCCAACATCGCTTCGGACGATATTCTCGCGATGAAAATTCAAGGTGTCACGCCGGAATATGTTAAGGAACTCCGTGACGCCACCGGCCTGAAACTAGACGCCGACGAACTCATCGCCATGAAAATTCAAGGCGTCTCCGCTGAATACATCCGCGACCTAAAAGCACTCGGACTGCAACTCGACGCCGAGAGCATCATCGGCATGAAAGTTCAGGGCGTCACTCCCGAGTACGCGAAGTCGCTGCAGTCCGCCGGCCTGCACCTCGACGCCGACGAACTCATCGGCGCAAAAATTCAAGGCATCACGCCGGAATTCATCGCGCAAGCCCGCAGCCACGGCTTCAAAGACCTGGATCTCGACAAGCTAATGCGTCTGAAACATTCCGGTGTATTGGATCAATAGTCCGCGTCCGTGCTTCGCACAATTTTCAGAAAGAAGGGAGACTTCGCCATGAATCGACGCGACGCTTTACTCTGTTACGTTCTGGTCGCGGCTATGCTAGTCGGCGCGCTGATCGCCAAAGCCGCCGATTCCCTCTCGGGCAGTTGGACCATTCAGCATTCCGAAGAAGCCGGTAAAGTGCAGTTCGCGCTCATCCGCAATGATCGCCACGGCAATTCCACGCACGAATCCGATTGGCCCCTCAACATCTTCGTGGGGCTGGACCTCTCGCAGCCAGGCAAGCGCGACGTGCATTTCACCATCACCCGCGACGCCGGTCGCTTCGACTGTGAAGGCTACGTCAAAGACGGCGAGGGTGTCGGCATCTTCCATTTCGCCGCCGAACCCAAATACCCCGCGGAAATGAAGGCTCTGGGGTTCGACGGTGTAGATGCCGAAAAACAGTTCACCATGGCCATCATGGATGTCAGCACGGACTTCGCCAAACAAATGAAATCCGAAAAAGTAACCGGCCTGGACACCGACAAGCTAATCGCCTTTCGCATCTTCAATGTCAACGCCGCGTTCATCGACGATCTGCGCAAAGAAGGCCTGCCGATTGCCGACAGCGACAAGCTGGTGGCTTTTCGCATTCACAGCGTCACGCCAGAGATGGTGCGCTTCCTTCGCCGAGCCGGCTACCAGCCAGATGAAGACACGCTCATCGCCATGCGCATTCACGGCGCCACTCCGGAGTGGATGCAACAACTGAAGAAAGATGGCTATGGCAACGTCGACCTGGAAAAATTAATCGCCTTCCGCATCCACGGCGTTTCCCCGGAATTTATCGAGCACCTGCAAGCGCTGGGCTACCAGCACCCCGAACCCGATCAGCTCGTGGCCATGCGCATCCACAACGTCACGCCTGAATTCATCTCTGACCTGCGCGCCCGCGGCATGCAAAATCTCACCGTCGATCAGCTCGTCAATCTCCGCATCCACGGCATCGACTAACCGCCAAAGTTTTTGTCGTGAACGCTTTTGTAGCGGCCGGGTTTTTTAGTCCCGGCCTTTTCTTTTTTTCACAACAGTAATTCCTCAAAACACTCGGAAAGGAAGGATCGTCGCCTTCCCCCCTAACGCACCAAAAAATAATCCAATCGCATCAAAACGTGGCGTTATGCAATTTCCTACGAACCGTGATAATAAGTTTATGGCGACCGAAGCGAGGTGTGGGTTGAGACTCATCCATGGGCCCGGGCGTGCCTTTCTGCTAGCCGGCATCGTGTTGTGCGGCGCGCAAACTTCCCTGGCGCAATCCGCGACAACCTCTTCTCCGAGTACGCCGGGGCAATCCATTCCCGGAACCTCCGGCGTAAGTTCCTTCGCGGGCAGCGTCTCCGCAAAGTTGGTTCCGGGAGTCCTGCCGCTTTCCCTGCGCGACGCCATTGACCGCGGCCTGAAACAAAATCTCGGCCTCCTCCTTTCCAATAGCGACATTCGTTCGGCTCGCGGACAGCGCTGGGAACAATTGAGCGCCTTGCTCCCTCACGTGACGGCCGGACCATATATCGCCGATTCAGAAATCAATCTCGCCGAACTGGGTTTCGGTAACGCTCCTGGACTCAAACTGCCCCCGTCCATCGGCCCTTTCTCTTATTTTGACGCACGCGTCGCGGTCACCCAGTCCCTCTTCAATTGGCAATCCATCAATGCCACACGCGCCGCCAACCAAGGCCTGAAGTCCGCCGAATACACCTATAAGGACGCGCGCGACCTCGTGGTTCTCGCAGTAGGGTATACGTATTTACAGGCCATCGCCGACGAGGCCCGTATCGAAACCGCGCAAGCTCAAGTGGAAACGGCCCAAGCCCTCTATGATCAAGCGAAAGACCAGGTCGACGCCGGCACTTCCCCAGCCATCGATGGCCTACGCGCCAAAGTGGAACTCCAGACGCGCCAGCAGCAGCTAATCCAGGCGAAAAATAATTTTGCCATCCAGAAGCTCACCGTCGCGCGCGTCATCGGCCTGGCTCCCGGCCAGGAATACGAATTCACAGATAGGTCTCCGTATCAGCCGTTCGCAGGCATCACCGTGGACGAAGCTCTCAAACGCGCCTACGCTTCGCGATCCGATTATCAGGCGGCCATGACTGATGTGCGCGCAGCGGAATTTACGCGCAAAGCCGCGTCGGCCGGCTATCTCCCATCGCTTTCCTTTAACGCGAACTATGGCGCGGCAGGCTCGCATCCCTCTACTTCAACGCAAGTTTTCGACGTGCGCGGCACCCTCTCCATTCCCATCTTTCAGGGCGGCGCCGTTCACGGAGATGTTTTGCAGGCTGACGCGAGGCTTGAGCAAAGCCGCGAGCGCGCGGACAATCTGCGCGCGCAGATCGACGCCGACGTTCGCACCGCGCTGCTGAACCTCCAATCCTCCGCGGAAGAAGTCGACGTGGCTCGCAGCAACATCGAATTGGCGGAAGAAACCCTCGTACAGTCGCGCGATCGCTTCAGCGCGGGCGTCACCGACACCGTCGAAGTCGTGCAATCGCAAGAGGCCGTCGCCAGCGCCCATGAGCAATTCATTTCCAGCCTCTACAACTACAATTTTGCGAAAATTTCCCTCGCTCGCGCTTTGGGTGTTGCCGAAGACGGCGTCAAGGAATATTTCAAAGGACAATAAATATGGCGGACGAGAAGCCTCCCCAGTCGGCGTCCCTGTCGACGCCTGATGCAGCAAAAGATTCTCCCAGCGGTTCCTCATCCTTTTCGGACAAGGCCTATGTGTCTCCGGCCCGTCGCAACGCCAAGGCTCGCAGGAATATTGTGATCGCTGTCGTCGCCGTGGTGCTGGTGGTGGGCGGCTTCTTCTTGTGGCGCTACTTGAGCAGCTATGAATCCACCGACGATGCCCAAGCCGACGTTCACCTCTATCCCGTCAGCGCGCGCGTTTCCGGCTATGTAATTCGTGTAAATGTCGACGACAACCAGTGGGTCCAGAAAGGCACCGTCCTCGTCGAGATCGATCCGAAAGACTATGAAGTCGCGGTCGCGCAGGCGCAAGCCAATCTACAGAACGCCGAGGCCACCGCGCAATCGCTGAACATCACCGTACCGATTACCTCGACAACCACAGAGAGCCAGCTGAGCTTCACCGCTTCGGACATCACCAACGCCGACGCGGGAATCATCGCCGCGCAACGCCAGCTCACCGCCGCGCACGCCCAGCTCGAAGAAGCTCAGGCCAATGATGTAAAAGCCCAAGACGATCTACATCGCTATAAATTGTTGGTGGACAAAAAGGAAGTGTCTGCGCAGGTTTACGATCAGGCCTTGGCCGCGGCTAAATCCAGCACCGCTGCGGTTGCTGGCGCCGCCGCGAATGAGGCCGCAGCGCAACAGTTCGTGCAGCAGGCCCAGAGCCGGTTGGCGCAAGCCCACGCCAACCATCAATCTGCGGAGACTGGGCCGCAGCAAGTCTCCTCTAGCCAAGCCCGTGCCCGCGCGGCTATCGCGGATGTGGAAGAGAAGCGCGCCCTGCTCGAGCAAGCCCAGCTGAATCTGCAGTACACCAAAATCATCGCGCCCGTCACCGGCGAAGTGAATAAAACTGTTGTCGTCGGATTGAATGTGCAACCCGGGCAGCAACTTCTTACCGTCGTGCCTCTTGAAGACGTCTGGGTCACCGCCAACTTCAAAGAGACCCAGCTCAAGCGCATGCGCGTGGGACAAAAAGCGGATATCCACATCGATTCCTCCGGCCGCACCCTGAAAGGCCACGTGGACAGTATTGCCGGAGCCACCGGGCCGCTCTTCAGCTTGCTTCCTCCGGAAGACGCCACCGGCAATTACGTAAAAATTGTGCAACGCATCCCGGTGAAAATTGTCCTCGAGCCGGGAGAAAATAAGGACCTTCAGCTCCGGCCTGGCATGAACGTGGTGCCCGACGTCTACCTCCAATGAGTTCCGCCGCGCTCCCACTCGAACCAGAAGTTTGGCGGCCCAAATTCAATCCGTGGCTGATCGCCGTTGTTGTGGCTCTAGCCGCCTTCATGGAGGTGCTGGACACCAGCATCGCCAACGTCGCCCTTCCCTACATGGCCGGCAATCTCGGCGCGAGCAACGATCAAAGCACCTGGGTCCTCACATCCTATCTCGTCTCCAACGCCATCATTCTCCCCATCAGCGGCTGGTTCGCAAACACCTTCGGACGAAAGCGTTTCTTCATGTCCTGCTTGGCCATCTTTACGGTGAGTTCCCTGCTTTGCGGTTTTGCACCGAGCTTAGGTCTTCTTCTTCTCTTCCGTGTGTTCCAAGGCGCGGGCGGAGGCGGACTTCAGCCCATGGCTCAAGCCATTCTCGCCGATACTTTTCCGCCTCACCAGCGCGGCTTGGCGTTTGCCCTGTACGGCATCACCGCTATTACAGCGCCCACCATCGGTCCCACCCTCGGGGGATGGATCACCTTCAACTATTCCTGGCGCTGGATTTTTTTCATTAACATCCCGGTTGGGATCATGACCTGGTTTCTGGTGCGCCGCGTCGTTGAAGATCCGCCTTATTTGGCTCGCATTAGGTCGGCAGGCGTGAAACTGGACTACATTGGCATCGCTCTGCTCACTCTGGGTATTGGCGCGCTGCAAATTTTGCTCGACAAGGGCCAGGAAGACGATTGGTTCGGCTCTCGTTTCATCACCACTCTCGTTGTTGTCGCCACCGTCTGCCTCATCTCCCTGGTGATCTGGGAGTGGTTCTACAAAACACCCATCATCGACGTCCACATGTTCAAAAGCTTTAACTTCGCCAGCGCCAGCCTGATGTTGTTCATGCTGGGCATCCTATTATTCAGCAGCCTGGTCCTGATGCCGCAATTCCTGCAAACCCTCGTCGGCTACACCTCGCAGCTCGCCGGCTTTGCGCTTTCCGCCGGAGGACTCGTCTTGCTTTTTCAAACGCCCATCGTGGGTCAACTGACGACGAAGGTTCAGGCGCGCTACCTTATTGCCTTCGGCTGGCTATCCTTGTCTGTCGCCATGTACTATTCCACGCAGCGCATCGACCTGCTCATCAGCTTCAAAGCCGCCACGTTGCTGCGCATCTCCCAGGTCATTGGTTTGGGCTTCTTATTCACGCCGATTACGTTGGTCGCCTACCTCGGTATTGCGCCAGAAAAAAACAACGCGGTCGCCGGGATCGCCAACTTCATGCGCAATATTGGCAGCAGCGTGGGAACCTCGATGGTTACAACTCTGGTTGCGCGACGCGCGCAGCTTCATCAGTATCGCCTGGTGGAATACGCTCGGCCCGATAATCCCAATTTTCAAAATTCGGCAAATGGCCTTGCCCAGCGTTTCGCGCACTCGGGCCTTGGCGCACATGAGGCTTACGCGCGGGCCGTGGCCACGATTTACCAGGAAGTGCAAACGCAGGCCACTACCTTGGCCTACATCGACATTTTTATGGTTCTTTGTGTAATCTCGGGGATTATGTTTTTCCTGGCGTTCTTTTTAAAGAAAAACGATCCCGGCGAAGGCCGCGTCGTTGTGGAGTAAGCAGCTTGACGACAGTTCGAACTCAAGTCGCACCGTGCGCCGTCGGACTTACAGCTCGTGGAGATCTTCTCTGTGCCCTCAGTGCCCTCTGTGTCTCTGCGTCCCCTGCGTTATTCTTTGCCTTTTTCCGCAGTCAGTTTAGTCGGGCCGTAAACGACGCGCACCAGGACGGGGTCCGGCCGGCCGGTTCCACCGTCAACTGGATAAGAAGGAATACTGTGCGATAGGATTAACGTCGTACAAACCAGCGACCCCAGGAATCCTCATATGATCAAAATCATCACCATCGAACGCGAATACGGCAGCGGCGGTGGCGAGATCGCCGAATTGCTGGCCACCCAGCTCGGCTGGAAGCTCTGGGATCAGCTGCTCACCGAAGAGATCGCCAGGCTGGCCGAATGTCCCAAAGCCATAGTCGAGGGTCGCGAAGAGCGTCCCGATCCGCTGTACTACCGCCTTTTCAAATCCTTTTTGCGCGGAAGCTATGAAGGCAGTCTCAATGCCCACAAACTCAAGCTGGTGGATGCCGAGTGCATCCTGAAGTTCACCGAACAAGTCGTCAAGCACGCCGCGAAGACCGGCAACTCCGTCATCGTCGGCAGGGGCGCGCAGCATTTTCTCAGGGACCGCCAGGATACTTTGCGCGTGTTCCTTTACGCTCCCCGCGCAAATAAAGTCCGCCGTTTGTTGTCCAACGGCAAGAGTGAAGCAGAAGCCGAACAACTTGTCGATACCGTTGACCGCGACCGCTCCGATTTCATCCAGAAATATTTTCACCACGAATGGCCCGACCGCACCGCCTATCACACCATGATCAATACCTCGGTCGGCGACGAAACCGTAGTCCACATGATCCAGGATCTGGCAAAAAACCTCGAAGCCACCACCTAGCCCGCCACATTTTGAGTGCGGTTTACCCTGAGCGCTGCGCGCGAAGGGCGGCTTGACGCCCCTTTTGCGCAGTAAGCACCGCCGCCATTCTGGTACGGGAGCACCATTCAATCTCTGGACCCAGTAATCCGATAATCTCCCAGGAAATGCGAGCGCTCACGGCGCCGTCTGCACCGCGCCATTTTTCGCTGCCCACGCCACAAATCCCTCTGGCGCATTGTTAACCCCGGCAATAATCGCCGCCTTCACGCTCTTGATTCCTTGCCACTGCGCATCCCGCAAATCCGCAAAACGCAAATCCGCGTCCGTAAAATCCGCCCCGGAAAGATCCGCCCCACTAAAATCCGCCCCGGAAAAGTCTCCCTCCGAACAATCCGCCTCCCGCAAAAGCGCCCGATTGAATTTTCCGCCGCGGAAATTTCCAGATTGCATCTCCGCGAAACTAAAATCCGCCCCGGAAAAATCTCCATCCCGCGCATCCACCGCGCTGAAATTCGCCCGCAACAATTCCGCCTTTTTCAGCTTCACCCCGCGCAGAAATGCTCCGGATACGTCCACGCCCACCAGCGCCACCTTGTCGTTGTTCAACTCCTGCAACGCTTCAATACGCCCGCCGCTGCCGCCCTTCCCTTGCGCCGTGTTCATCACCTGCCACATCTGCAGATGCCGCTGCCTCGTCCGGTCCCCCGATTCCGCAAAATAAAAAATCACCGCCACCAGCACCCCAAAGCTGCTCAAATATTCCAGCGCCTCCAGAAACGCCCAGTTACTCAAAAAATGTGCCGCCCACTCCACGCACCAGTTGCCCGCCACAAACGGCACCGTCCACCGGCTTCGCGCTCGCGTCCGATACTGCTCCCAATCCTCAGGTCGTTCCCGCCGCTCCCGATATCTCATAATCCCCTTTCCCCACCTGACGCTGCCCGCCACCCCGCGCCCACTCTTTCGGTCGGCCTTTCTCTGTGCCCTCTGCGTCTCTGCGAACTCTGCGTTAAAGTCTTTCGCCTTTTGACCTTGGCCTCGCCCTTCGGGTCCGTGCGCCATAAAGCCATTCGAATACAATTTTCATTCGAATACTATATAGTTATCTATTGATAATATAATTTAGACGTGCTGCCGTGCCTTGTGATAGCGCGTCTACCCACCCGGATCTTCTCGCGTTCCCGTAACGCTCGTCCATCGCGCGGCGGCGCTCTCTTTCCTCCAAACTCGCTGCCATACACTTGGCCCCACCAGTTAACCTCCGAGCCGTCGCAGGCCGCAACACACGATCCTTTATTTTCAATAGCTTGCGCACTCCTCTCAAACTACAATTCCCCGTATCCGCCTTATTTTGTTCGGGCTACGCACTCTTTGCCAAAAACACCCGGCGTACCACCCCCCTCGACCATTCAGATCTTCCCCCAGTCGCCACTTTTCGCGGACGATTCCTACGTAAACCCAATCGAATCTGTCTCTTTCGCAGATGTACCGTCCAACCCCTTTAGAATCTATCTCTTTCGCATCTGCCGGGGGGTGGGATACACCCCTGTATATTCACATCTTATAGCAAGCACTATATTTACCGAACGGCGGCAATTGCGCCGCTCACTGCGCCACCGCTGCTGTTTCCAACTTTCGCGCTTCCTGCCACAGCGCCACGTACGGACGCAGCTCGCTCATCATCTTTGCAAATTGCACCAGGTCCAGCGACTGCGCGCCATCGCTAATGGCCTTTTCCGGCGCGGGATGCACCTCCACGATCAATCCGTCCGCTCCAATCGCTACGCCGGCGCGAGACAGCGCCGGAACCAGGCTGCGCTTCCCGGTTGCATGGCTCGGATCCAGAATCACCGGCAGGTGCGTCAATTCCTGGAGTGCCGGGATGGCCGCAATGTCGCAGGTGTTGCGCGTCACCGTTTCAAACGTGCGAATGCCGCGTTCGCACAAAATCACCTCGGGATTTCCGTGCGCCGTAATGTATTCCGCGGACATCAGCAGTTCCTTCACCGTGCTGCTCAGCCCGCGCTTCAGCAACACCGGACGCCCGCACTTCCCCAGCGCTTTCAACAGCACGAAATTCTGCATGTTGCGCGCGCCCACCTGCATTACGTCGGCATATTCCGCGATCAACTCCACGTCGCGATCGCTCATCACTTCCGTGACGATCCCAAGCCCCGTCGCTTTTTTCGCTTTCTGCAGCAGCTTCAACCCCTCCTGTTCCATGCCCTGGAAGTCGTACGGCGACGTGCGTGGTTTGAACGCGCCACCGCGCAGCAATTTGGCGCCGGCCTTGGCCACGCCCTCCGCGCTTTGCATAATCTGCTTCTCGGATTCCACGGAGCACGGCCCGGCAATCACCACGAAATCGTCGCCGCCAAATTCCGCGCCGGCCGTGCCATTGATCTTGATTCGCGTCCGGCCGGTGCGAAATTCCTTGCTCACGAATTTGTACGGCGCGGAAATGCGCACTACTTTTTCCACCTGCGGCATGGCTTCCACGGACTCGAAACACGCCGTCACGTCGCCCACGCCCACCACGCCGATCACCACGCGTTCTTCCCCTTCGATGGAGTGCACCTTGTATCCAAAAAACTCCACCTGCTTGCGCACTTCGTCGATGGCTTCGCGCGTCGCATGCAGCTTCATGGAAATAATCATTCTCGGTTACCTGCCCTTTTCGTTCCCTCAAGAATTAAAAATCCTGCCCGTAAAACAAAAAAGCCCACTCTCGGCGAGTGGGCTGAAGTCTCTTGCTGCTTTTTGCTTACAACTGCGCCCCTCGCACGAAGATGTGTGGCCTGCTAAATCGATACCCAAACCAAAGGGTCGAGATTTTAACGGCCGTCGTCTTGGGTGTGCTGATCATCGATTGGCGTTTCCCGTGACTCGCGCTAGTGTATTTCGTCTCTCGCCGAATGACAACGGTATTTTTTCGCGCGGATTTTGTCTCCCGCCGCGCCACCGAAGCACGCTAATACAGCAACACGGCGAAGTGAAAATGCGTGAAGCCGGTGTTATCGTTTGGAGGAACACACGCGCCCACGGCGGCGGCGGCGTATTTCTTACTGGCCAGCGGTTTTTGCAGGCCCGGAGGCAATTTGCTCAAGTCCGCCGTCTCGAACCGCACCACATAGGTGGCTTTCCCGGCGTACCCGTCTCGCATCTGACAGGTTTTGCGCGCATCGCTCCACTGCGTGCGCTCGGGGTTGTCGGCCGTGCGCACCCCCATCGCGCTGATCAGCTCGCGGATTTTTTCTTCCTGCTCGTTGAGCGTCATCTTTTCAAACGCCAGCGCAAAATCCTGCACCGCGAACACGCCTTTGCTTCCCGGCATCGTTGCAATCCCCACCGCAGTGAGCTGGGGATCGAGAATATTCGCGCGGTGCGGCGGTGAGTGCATCCACTCGTAGTGAATCTCTTCCGCGGTCTGCGCCATCGCTACGTTTTCCGCCGCGACAGAAAACTCTTCGCCGGCTTCGTTCAAACGCTGCTGCAATCCGGCTTCTCCCGAGAATTGGTGCGACAGCGCTTCATGCTGCACCATCAGCGCGCAGTGCTTCCGCGCCGCCGTGGCCAGATTCGCGTCCCAGCGCAACGCAGATAGCCCCGCCAGCACGCGCGATTCATTCAATTGGTCAAAAAGAATTTTCTCTGCACCAGAAGGCCCGCCCGGAGACGGTTTCTGCGCTGCCGATGTTGCGGCGCGTTGCGGGATTGCTCGCGAGGAATTTTGCGCCGAAGGCGGCCGGTTCGGATCGTTACTCGACTGCGCGCTACATTTGTCGGCAAACACGCCGGCGAACAGCACCGGGAACGTCATCATCACAACCGCAGGCACCAGCCAGGAGGTCAGTTTCATATCAAGTGGCGTTCCGCACCGGGCCGTTCCGCGTCGGGCGAACGCTCTTCAAGCTAAACACTTTTGCGTGTCGGGAGTTGTACAAAATTTATAGCTGGTTGCTTAAACCTTGGCGAAATCGCGGCTTAACCGCGAACGCGCACCGCGCTGAAGCTCAAAATTACGTGACCACCGTTGGTCGGGCGGCCAAAACTGAGCATCGGGCGGAAGCTGGAGAACATCAGGATTTGATCGAGTTGATGACGCGTCTGTTGCGTCGCCGGACCGGAAAGAATTTCGTAGCCATCAAACTGGCCGCGGGCGTTAACGCTGACATCCACGAGCAATCCGTGGGGCATCGAAGCATCGCCGTCACCCGATTCCGGAGCCCAGGTTTCGGGATAGTCCGCCAAGGTGAGCAGCTCTGCAGGACGCATCAGGTTGATGGTGGTGGTGTCCGGTTCCACCGCGCGCACGGTGAGGCCCGGAGCAATCATCTGAAAAACCAAGGCGAAGACCACGATGGCGGCGATGAATCCGCCGGTAGCGGGAAGCGTAAGCGGGCGCGCCACGTTGTCCAGCAGGACTTCCGCGTGGGCGCGCGTTTCGCGCAAACGTCCCATCCAGGTTTGCTTCGGCTGCATTTGCGCGGCGGCCACTTTGATGCGCACGGCCAAATCCGGCGGTGGAACACTCATGGGAACGCGGGAAAGCAAAACCGCAAGCTTACGAAAACGCTCCAGTTCCGCGCGGCATTCGCCACAGCCTTCCAGATGCCCGCGCATCTGAATGCGCTCTTCGATGTTTGCCGCGCCGGAGACGGCGTCGTCGAGGTAGCCGGCCAGTTTGCTTTGTACGATTTTGCACTTCATTGGGAACGCTCGCTTGCGGAACTGGTCCGCATGGATATTAGCGAAGAATTTTGCTCGGGCCTGGAATCGCCAGACAAGAATGCGCTGGCACTCGATAGCGCCTCGGAAAATGCTGCATGTTGCCCGGCCACTGCGTCTTGCAGCGCTTCGAGCTGCAAAACTGGAGTATGCGGCTGCGAGAGAATCGGTTGGACTTGCCGATGGGATTCGCGATCGCCGAGCAGTGGTTCCAAAATTTCGCGCAGCGCGCGCCGGCCTCGCAAAATACGCGATTTCACGGTGCCGACGCTACACTCAAGGACCTCGGCGACTTCTTCATAACTAAGGCCTTCGAGGTCGCGCAAGATCACCGCGCTGCGAAACACATCAGGAACCTGATGAAGAGCGTGTTGCACGGCATGCTGAATTTCACGCGTGGCAAGTTGCTCAAAAGGCGACGCGCCAAGATCTTCGACATCGATGTGCGCGTGGCCTTCTTCCGGCTCCGCGTCGATGGAGACGTTTTTCTGCAAATGGCGCTTGAACCAGCGACGGTGATTCAGCGCTTCACGAATGGCGATGCGATACAGCCAGGTTTTTAGAGAGCTGCCACTGCGAAAACCGCGAATTCCGCGAAAGGCTTTGAGAAAAACTTCCTGCGTGCTGTCGGCGGCATCGGCGACATCGCCCAGCATGCCCAAGATCAGGTTATAAACAGGTCCATGATAATGGGTGACCAGCCAGTCAAATGCCGTTTCCGAGCCGGCTTGCAGCTCGACGACAAGTTCGGCTTCATCGCGACCCCATGAGAGGGCGCTAGCCCAATTGGACACTGCCGGCCTTTCTGGCCCGCGCCGGCGGTAAACCACCCGCCCTGGCGAAATCCGAGCCCTGCCGCTCTATTTCCTTAGACACCGAACCGCCCGGGGAAGTTTCCCAGAAAGGCGCCCGGAAACCGGTGCTTAAACGCAGATTGTGGCACTCGAAGCCTGCGGGCGCAAGAGTACTGGCGGCCGGTCCAAGGCGGTACCCGGTGGCATCGCCGGACGAGGGCAAAAAAAAATAGGCCGGGCGTGAACCCGTTTGAGATGTTGAAAATACCAGCAGCCGCATTAGGCGGCACGGCGGACGAGCAGGCCAGCTAATGCAGCCAGACCGAGGCCCATTAGGGTTACCGTAGCCGGTTCGGGTGCAGCGGTTGACGGCACAACGTAAACCACCAAGTCATCCGTCGAGGGTATAGGATCTGTAGCGCTGCCGAAGGTGATGCCGTCGCCATTCAGTGTGAATAGAAAATTGGTTCCAAAGGCGTCAGTTGTCGGGTTGCCGCTGGTCGCGGAGGCCAGGATCGGGGTGCAGGGCACGCCAAAATTCGCTTGGTTGGTGCTGTATGAGACGGAGGATGGAGTGCTGGAATCCAATTGCGTACCGCCGCAAGCGAATACGCCCAAAGTCGACCCACTAAGCGCGACGTTGACATCGGTATAGTTTCCGATACCCAAATCGTAAACATCAAAAATATCGCCAAAATCAGCCGAGCTGCCATCGCTAAACGCATATTCGGTTACATCTGTTATCGAGCCATTGATCGTGATCGGGGCTGAATTGGTTAGAAGAGCATAAGCCTGGCAGCCTTCTGGGTATGGTGGGGTGAGCATTTGCGCGCAATCGGTAACTCCATTGCTGTTGGTGTCGGTACCGCCATAGTTAGAGCCGCTTTTGACGCGCGTGACGGCGTTGCCCTGAACGGAGAACAGCGCCAAGGCACAGGCCAGTACAGTGGAAACTTGCAGAATGCGAATTAGTGAATTCATGAGTCCTCCCTGGGTTCCGACTGGGGACAGAGAACGAACGTCATGTCTGCGGAGTTGTATCGCTCTTATTAGGTCTAAGCAATCTGGCGGCCGAAATCTTCCGCCGACCGCGAGCGTGAATAAATCAAATAACTTTCGATTTGTCAAGAACATTGTGAAGACGCGTGGGGCTGGCCCTGGGGCTGGATCCTGCGACGTGTGCAACGGATCGGGCAGTTTGGGCAATCGTTTACTCCAGTTGCGAAAGCGCGTTCTGCGCTTGTTTTTCAAGCAAATGATAGCCTTTGGCTGCCGAGGCCACCTGAAGGCTGTGGAGTAAGGAGCGCGCTTGGGGACGGGGCGCACCGCAAAGGGCGAACTCGCCGATTACGAGGGTGGCGCGAAATTGCAGGGCCAGCAAACCCATCTGTTTTGCGCGAAATTGGGCTTCGGAAGCCTGCTTTTGGGCGGCTAGCAGTTTGCCCGTGCAAGCGAGGATGCGAGCGGAGACGAGCGCTGCGGGGAGTTGGGTGGTGGGGTCCGAGGATTTTAGGGATTCGGCCTGGAGGAGGGCTGACTGTGCATCGGGATAATTTTTCTGGCCGATGGCGGCGCTGGCCTGGGCCAGTAGCGCGGAGGCTTCCATGTCGCGATTGTTTTCCGCGTGGAATTGAGCGGCGGCGCTTTGCGCAAGCTGCGCAGCACCCGTCCAGTCTTCCTTTTCGATAGCAAGATTGCTTAGCGCGAGCTGCGCGCCCGCTATGGCGCTTTTATCACCCAGTTTTTGCGCGAGCTGAAGAGCGTCGCGACAGGTTTTCTCTGCGGCGCCCAGGTCGCCCTGGGCCAAATAGATATCGCCCAGAATAGGGCGAATGATAGCGGACTTATTCTGGAGACCGAGCTGTTCGCTTAACTGCAGGGCGCGTTGGACATTTTGCAACGCGGCGGGAAGATCGCCGCGCAGGGATTGCAGTTCGGCGACATTGGCGAGGACGTCCGCTTCGCCGGCCTGGTCGCCGATGGCACGCGCGGTGTCCAGGGATTTTTGGTAATAGTCGAGGGCGGCGGTGAAATCGCCGAGAGATTCTTTTTCACCAGCGATGTCATTTTGCAGCTGCAGGGCGGCGGCGCGGTCGTTGATCTCGGAGGCGACATGGAGAGCATCCGTATGACTTTTTTCGGCAGCAGAATGGTCGCCCTGCATGGAGAGAATGTCGCCGATGTTGCCGAGAGCGCCGGCGATGTCGCGCTGGGAGCCGAGCTCGCGGGCAATCTGCAAGGCCTGTTGATGAAGCTGGAGGGCCTGCGCGGGATCGCCTTGAGCTTCCAAAGTGTGTCCGAGGTCGGTAAGAGCGCGAGCGACGAGCAACCGATCACCGGTGGCTTTGGCCAGTTCGATAGAACGGTTGCAGGCCGCGGCAGCCTCCGCGAAATTGCCTACATCTTTCAGACTGCCGCAAACGCGCCATTCGGCTTCTGCTTCCAGGAGGCGGGCGCCGTTGTTGCGTGCTTTATCAGCGGCGGTTTTTGCAGACGCGGCTTCTTTGCGGGGATCGCCGAGGGATTCGTAGGCTTCGGCCTCACGTAGATCGACGCGCGGATCGTCGGCGGAATCGGGAGCTTTTTTGCGCAATTCGGCGAGAGTGGCGAGGGCGTCGGTGGCTTTTCCGGCGCGGACTTGCACGTCGGCGGCGCGGAGAGCGTACTCCGGATCGTCCTGCGAGAAATTCCATAGGGTGCGGTAGAGGTCGACGGCTTTATCCCATTCGGACACGCTTTCGCGGTAACGGGCTTCAACGACGATTTGATATTCACGCAAAAGATTCTTAGAAAGATCGAAGGCGGTCTTTGCTTCGGCCTTGGAACGATCATCGTAGCCGAGCTTGGACCACACTTCGGCCAGATAGGCGTGGGAAAGCGGAAAAGCGCCGTCGGCGTCGATCGATTTCTGGAAAGAGTCGCGCGCGGCGAGAAGGTCGAAGGAGCGCAGCTGGCGCAGGCCATCGAAGTAGGCTTTGCTGGCATCCTGAGTGGAAGGAACAGCGGCATCCACGCGCTTGCTGTCCGCGGCGGTGACAGCGGGAACGTTGAGCTTGGAGCGCAAGCTGGCGCCGATGCGAGAAGCCAGGCCGGACAGTTTCGCTTCGCTGTCGGACTCGGCCATCGTGGCGATCATATCTCCGGTGGAGACATCCTGAAAATGCACATCCAGATGGACGCGACCGCCCATGCCGGCTCCCAGATCTTCCATGGAACCGTAGAGGATGTAGTCGCATTTGAGTCTCTTGTGCAGACGGTCGAGCGTGTCCTGGCCGTATGTAACGCCTTCGGGGAGCGCCATTTCACGCTTGGCTTGCGCAACGGTTTCGCCAGGCACGGTGCGGATGGCATTTCCGGCTTCGAGTTCGGTGCTGACCATTTCGGTGAGTTCCGTGGAGGCCCAATCAGTATCCGGTGTCTGACGCATGTTGCTAAATCCGAGCACGGCGACGGTGGGTTTGCGATACATGCGTGGAAACAGGACGGAGCGAAAAACAAAGGCTAGAACGGCGGAAGCGACGAGCAGCAGAAGAGCGGCGGCGAGGAGCACGCGTATTTTGGGGCGCCGTGCCGCGGGCTTGGGCTCGGGTGTTTTCTGAAATTTCTGCGGGAGCGCGGGATTCCCCACGCCCTTTATTTGCAAGTTAAAGACATTGACGCGCACACCGTGCTTGACGGCGACTTCGCCAAGGTCGGTGAGCGCACCAGTCCAGCCGCTGAGCTGGCGCAGCACGTCGGCGAGAGATTTAGAAACGAGGATGTGCCCAGCGTCACCGCAATCCATAACGCGCTGGGCCATGTTGATGCCGTCACCGGCGACGTTTTCTTTTCCGGTGATGTCCATGGTGCGGTAGACGGGACCGGCGTGCATGCCAATGCGCACGGGAAGCTTCGGCAGATTTTTCAGCGCAAGGCTAACCTCCACGGCGCATTGCACGGGAGACTGCGGATCGCCAAAGAACACCAGTGCCATGCCATCGCCGGTGGGCAGGCCGATGAGCTGATTCCGCGCAACGGCGCGTTGGAATTCCGGCGTTTCGCGCACCACGCGCTGCAGGCGATTTACGATCTGTTGCTGGGTGTCGGTGGCGAGGCGTGAGTACGCCACGATGTCCATGAACAGCACGTAGGCCATTTCAAGCGGAAGCTGGGAGGGATCGTTTGGCGGTTCCGGGAGGTGGTCGTTGGGAGTAGTGGGCACGGTTTGAAGTGGCTGGCGCGGCAACGTTTGGTGGTTTGTTGCGGGGATGGTATGCCGAATATCGGAATGCTGTCAACGCAAGCAGGCGAACGGAGATTTGTGGAACTGACGGTGCCGGGCGCAACACGTGGCTAGTGGAGGCACGGCGGTGGGAAGCGGCTGGGGCGTGTTACAATCCGGGGCTTGGGACAGAGCAGGTACGCGTATGTCTGAGATAGTTCCTATACCAACAGCCGGAGAAGCTGTGCTTGAGGTGGTGTCGCCGGATGGTGCGCGGAGGTACGCGCGCGTGGTGCAGAGCCCGTTCATGATCGGGCGCGGCGCGGAAACGGGCAACCACCTGCAACTTTCCGACCGGCGAATTTCGCGCGAGTGCGCGGCGATTATCGTCGAGGGCAACAAATTTCACCTGGAAGACCGCGGGCAGCGTCGCGGCCTGTACGTCAACAATGAAAAAGTGGAAAGCCGGGAGTTGCAGGACGGCGACATTATTACGTTTGGACTGGAAGATTCGTACGAGATTGTCTTCCGGTCGTCCGCCGGCACCCACGACGAAGACCTGCCGCATTTACTTACGCGCATAGAACACATCACCAGTTCAGAGCCGGGCAGCGGCGGACTGCGCAAGTTAAACATGTTGCTGGAAGCCACCACGCTGCTGCATTCGCAATTGCCGCTGGATTCGGTGCTGGGCACGATGCTGGATCACGCGGTCTCTGTGACGGATGCGGATCGCGGGTTGCTGTTGGAGGCGGATGCCGCCGGAAAATTGCAGGTGCGTTTTGCGCGGCGCGCGGGCGGGATGCGGTTGCCTCCGGAAAGTTTGACACCGAGTCAGACGGCGATTCAACTGGCGTTGCGGCAGGGCCGGCCGGTGATCACGGAAGACGTTGCACAGGCGGATATGGATTTGCAGATTGCGCAGAGCGTGGTGGCGCAACGGCTGCGCTCGGTGGTGGTGATTCCGCTTTACGCGATGTCGCGCGCGAATACCGACGAGTCCATGGTGGACATCAAGCGCGGGCAATTTTTGGGCGTGATTTACCTGGATTCGCGGAGGCCGGCGGCATTTTCAAAACTGGACCGGCAGATTCTGGACGCGCTGGCAGCGGACGCGGCAAGCATTTTGGATAACGCGCGGCTGGTGGAGCGCGAACGCGAACGGCAGCGCATGGAGCAGGAAATTAATATTGCGCGGGATATTCAGCAGGCGCTTCTACCGCGCGATTTCCGCGAGTATCCGCATCTTTCGGTGACGGGAATTAATTTTCCCTGCTTGTCGGTCGGGGGGGACTATTTTGACGTGTTCCCGCTCAGCGACAATCGCACGGCGTTTTTGATCGCGGACGTTTCCGGAAAAGGATTGGGCGCGGCGCTGCTGACCACCATGTTGCAGGGCGCGCTTTCGGCGATGACGCTGGGCACGGATCCCGCGACGGTCTTCAACCACGTAAATAAATTTTTGTGCAGCCATGCGGAAATCGGGCGCTACGCCACGATGTTCTTCGGCATTCTGGATCGTAACGGGCACCTGGAATTTATCAACGCCGGGCATCCTTCGCCGATTTTGTTGCGGCGCGGCGTGGCGGAAGAAGCGTTCGCCGAAGGATCGTTCCCGGTGGGACTGGTTCCCGAAGCGGAATATACCGCGGTGTGTTTGAAGCTGGAGCCGGGCGACACCATGGTGCTGTTCAGCGACGGCGTTACGGAGGCGATGGATCCGGCCGAAGAGTTGTACGGCGTGCCGCGCCTGCGGGAATTGTTGCATGGCCGGCTGGAATGTCCGCTGGAGGATTTGCAGAAGTGCGTGCTGGAATCGGTGGAGACGTTCACGCGTGGCGCCAGCCAGGCGGATGATTTGACGCTTTTGATCGTGCGCTATCGTGCGAGCGGAACAAACGGCGGCAACGGACAAGACACGGATACGAATTTGCCGGCGACCGACGAGGCTTCGCTCTCGGCTTAGCTTTCATTCCCAAATAATAAACCACGAGAATTTGTTTCAGGAGGGACACGCTAATGCCACGCCTCGCGGTGACTATTAAGGCGCGTGACGGAAACTGTCCGGCCTCCATCTTCACGCCCGACGGCACAGCAGGTCCATGGCCCGCGGTGATTTTTTTGATGGACGGTTTCGGCATCCGCCCAGTGATGTGGGAGATGGGGCAGCGGCTGGCGGACGGCGGTTACCTGGTGCTGCTGCCGGATCTTTATTACCGGATGGGGAGCTATCCACCGATTGTTACTTCTGAGTTTTTGAAAGACCCGAACTTTCGCGAGAAGTTGACGAAATTTGTGTCGTCGCTCGATCGCGACCGAAAGATTTCCGATGCCGGCGCGTTTATAGAATTTTTATCCACGCGAGCCGACGTGAAGAGTAAGCGATTCGGAATCACGGGTTATTGCATGGGCGGCAATTTCGCTTTGACCGCGGCGGGAGCATATCCGGAGCGATTTGCTGTGGCTGCTTCGTTTCACGGTGGCGGTTTGGCCACGGACAAACCCGACAGCCCGCATCTTTTTGTGAAAAACATAACTGGGCGCGTGTATGTGGCCGGGGCGGTCGAGGACAGTTCATTCACAGAGGAACAGAAGTCGCGTCTAGAAAAAGCTTTGACGGACGGAGGCGTGAAGCACTTGATCGAGACATATCCGGGCGCACGTCATGGATTTGCGGTGCCGGATTTGCCGGTGTTCAATGCCGCGGCGGCCGAGCAACATTGGACAGTGTTGTTCGAACTGTTGCGCGAGAGCTTTGCCGGCGCGCAGTGAGGATGCATTCCTCACGATAAAGCCGGGACCAAAGCCTGGCAGCTAGAGAATACAAAAACGAAGTCTAAAGATCGCGCAGAGCTTGCGCGACCGGACGACGCGCGGCGCGGATGGCCGGCAGCATGCCTCCTAAAATTCCCATTACCAACGCGAAGAGTATACCCATCAGCAAGAGGCTCAAGGTGATTTTGAAGGCGAAGGCCAGGTTCGAAAAAGTCTGAAAGTTCATGGTGCTGGTGGTCAAGCCGTTGAGCGGAAGAACGGCCAAGCAGCCGAGAATGCCGCCGACGAAGGAAATCAGTAACGCTTCAAAGAGAAAAGAAAGAATGACATTCCAGCTGGAAAATCCCACGGCGCGCATGGTGGCAATTTCGCGGCCGCGCTCGGCAACGGCGGAATACATGGTGTTAAGCGCGCCAAAGACAGCGCCGACAGCCATAACCGCAGCGACGAGTCCTCCGAGGACGGTGATCAGCGTGGTCATGGTAGTGGATTGCTTCGCGTAGTAGTCGACCTCGCGCGTGACATCCAAATTCAAGCGCGGGTCGGAAACCACAGAATCTTTGAACTGCTGAAAAGCAGCGGGTGAAGTGAGATGGACGGTGACGGACTGAAAAATGTTGTCCGGACGTTTGAGGACTTCGTTAAGGATTTTGGAATCGCACCACACCTCGGAATCGAACGAGGAACCCCCGGCGTCGAAAACGCCGACTACCTTCCAAGAGCCGCCACCGATGGCGATGGTGTCTCCGAGCTTGAGACCGGCGTAAGTCTTGGCGGCATTTTTGCCGACCACGAGTTCGGAGAGTCCCGGCTCAAACATGCGACCCTGGGCCATTTTAACGAAGGTGCGAATGCGCAGTACGTTTGGCGAAACGCCGCGCACCTGCACGTTGGCGTCGGTGCCGGTGCTGATCAGCGGAATGGGTATGACGCCGACGACTTCCTGCGTGATGAGCGGGCCGGCGCTATCGCGCGCGATGCCGGGAGCGTCTTGCACGATCTTTACGGAGTCCAGCGTAATGCCACCCATCATCTCTGAGGGCGATCCCGCGCGCAGAACCAGGGCGTTGCCGGGCGAGCCGGAGGCGACCAGGGTGGCTTTGAATCCACGGGCGAGCGAAAGCATCGCGACAAACACCCCGACAGTGCCGGCGATGCCGAGGATCGCGACGATGGTGGACGTCCAACGCGCGCGGATGCTGCGGAAATTATAGGAGACCGGCACGTTGCCAATCAGCGGCGCGAGCAGTCCAGCAAAAATTCCGCCGACAACCAGCAGCACAAAGAGCAACGCTGAGATGGCCGCGACGGTCACGGCCAATCCGAAAAACAGTTTAAGAACAATTCCAAAAAAAGACTTGATGATAACGTCCATGCTCAGACTCTCCGAAGTGCGTTAACCACACGCATGCGCATAGCACCGACGCCGGGCAGAACACCGCTAATCAGTCCAACGAGCAGCGCGGTGGCCAAACCCAGGAGTAGTATCGAGGGAGCAAGCACTAGGCTGGGAAGCAGACCGTTCAACGCCCGGGCCATCACCGGGATCATGACAACGGCGAGGCCCAGGCCGATTAATCCTCCCACCAGAGCAATGACTAACGATTCGGCCAAGACGAAGAAGAGGACCGCAATATCCGAGAAGCCGATGGCCTTCAGCACCGCGAGCTCCGAGGTGCGCTCGCGAACCGCGATGGCCATAGTGTTACCGGTGACCAGGAGCAGGGTGAAAAAAACCACGGTACCGATGGCCAAGATAAGAAAACTGATGTTGCCGAACTGTTTCACCCAGCTGGCGGCGAACGCGGATTCGGTTTGCGTTCTGGTTTCGTACGGAGAATTGGCGAATTCATCGTCGATGGTCTTGGCAACGCGGACGGAGTCGTCGACATTCGCGACGCGCAATACGTACCAGCCGATCTGCCCTTTGACCGCATCAGGAATTTTTTCTTCGAAATAATCCCACTGGAACCAGAACTGCGTTTCGTCGTCCTGCGGGCGTTTGCCGTGATAGATGCCGACGAGATTGAATTCCCAGCTGCCGCCACCATAGAGCGTGGTTTTGATGGGAATGCGATCGCCGATCTTCCAATGGAAGCGTTCGGCGGTAGCCCTGCCCACGATGGCGCCCTGGCGGTCCTTGAGAAAAGCGTCCCATTGATCGTCAGGAACGATGAGCTCAGGCACCACCTGGCGCTGGTTTTCGGGATCAATGACGAACTGTGGAAAGAAATTCTTTTCGTCTTGATAGACGCCGCCGAACCAGTTGTTGTGGGTAACGTATGTTACGCCCGGGATGCGCAGGATTTTATCGCGATAAGAAAGCGGAATGGTGTTGATGATGGAGGTGCGATTGATGACCACGAGGCGGTCGGCGCCGGCAACGTCCGCGCCACGACCGAAAGCATCCTTCACGACGCCTAGAAAGGCGAACAAGAAAAGCGCGACGGCAAAGGAACCTAGCGTGAGCGCCAGGCGAATCTTTTTGCGAAAAAGGTTGGCGAAGATCAGGCGGCTGTATTTCATGCGTGGCTCCCTACCGCGACTCCTTCAACGAGTACGCCTTTATTGAGGTGCAGCGTGGCTTGCGCGCGATCCGATGCCGCCGGGTCGTGCGTGACCATCAAGATGGTTTTGTGATATTCGCTGCACAGCGTGGTGAGTAAATTTAGGACGTCGTCCGCGCTCTTGCGGTCCAGGTCGCCGGTGGGCTCGTCGCAGAGCAGGAACGTGGGGTCGGCGACGATGGCGCGCGCGATGGCCACGCGCTGTTCCTGTCCGCCGGAGAGTTGGCGGGGGTAGTGATGCATGCGATCAGCAATACCTACGACGCCGAGCGCGGTTTCCACATGCTTGCGCCGCTCGGCTTTGGAAAGCTTGGTAAGCAACAGGGGAAGCTCAACGTTTTGAAAAGCGGTGAGTACGGGAATCAAGTTGTACATCTGGAAAATAAAGCCGACATGCCGCGCGCGCCAGCCGGTGAGGTTTCCGGCGGACATGCTGGTGACCACATCGCCGTCGACGGTGATGCTCCCACGCGACGGGACGTCCAGTCCACCGAGGAGATTCAGCAAGGTAGTTTTTCCCGAGCCGCTGGGGCCCATAAAGGCCACGAATTCGCCTTTGCCCACATCGAGGTTCAGGCCTTGCAGCACGTGGATCTCTTCGCCGCCGCGACGATAGGTCTTGTCCAGCCCGCGCACTTGGATGAGACTTCCTGCGCCACCGCTGCCGTCTACTTTGACCATTACCAGAGGCTCCTGATCCTTGATCTGTTCCTAAATACTCTTTCTGAACTTCTATTTCTTCACTTCGACGGCTTGGCCGTCTTTCAAATTTGCCGGTGGCTTAACCACCACGGTGTCTCCCGCTGTCAGGCCGGCAAGGATTTCAACATCCGATCCACGGTTGCCGCCTACTTTGACGGCGCGGCGCTCGGCATGATCGTCCTTGACGAGATAGACGATCTTCTCCGAGCCGTCGTCACGAATAGCGTCTTGCGGAATCATGGCCGCGGGAACGACCGCGCCGGCCTGCGGCTTTTCTTCCGCGCCAAGGAACGTGACCTTGATGCCCATGTCCGGGAGAATGAAATCTTCGATTTTGTCGAAGGTGATACGCACTTTTACTGTGGCTTTCTGCCGATCGGCCGTCGGGATCACGGTGCGCACAAAGCCGCCAAGTTTTCTGTCCGGATAAGCATCCAGAGTGGCTTCCACGCGCTGACCCGGCGTCACGCGAGCGATATAGGATTCGTTGACGTCCACCTCCATTTCGAGCGATTTCATATCGACAATGGTGGCAATGCCGGTGCGCGTAAAACCGCCGCCCGCGGAAACCGGAGAAACCATTTCGCCAACCTGCGCGTCTTTGGAGACCACGATGCCGGCATAGGGCGCGCGAATTACGGTGTTGTCCACGGCTTGCTGCGCTTCATTGATGCGCGCGCTGCTGCCTACAACTTGCTGCTTCGCTAGCGCGATTTTGGCGCGCAGGCTGTCCGCGGCCATCACTGCGGAGTCCAAGGCTTGCTGAGTTTCCACTCCGGCGGCTTGCAGTTTTTGCGCGCGGTTCAGCTCGGTCTCGGCGTTTTTCAGCTGCACCTGATAGTCGGCGATAGCAGCTTGCGACGTGTCGCGGTCGGCCTTGGCGGATTCGAGGGCGCGCTGCACGTCCGAATCGTCGAGCGTGGCCAGCAACTGCCCTTCTTGTACGTGCGTGCCTTCGTCGAAATGCACGGAGGTGACACGTCCGGTAATCTTCGCGGCGATGGTGGCGCGGCGCCGCGGCGTGACGTATCCGCTGGCGTTGAGCAACGCTGCACGGCCGCCAACCTCGGCCTTGCTGGCGGTGGCCACGTCGACGACCGGCTTGGTGTTCCGGAAGGCGTAGGCCGCCGCAGCGATACCAGCTAACAGTACGAGTACGAGCAGAACAATGCCGACGCGTTTGCCGGTCTTGCTGCCTTTGCGCTGCCCATCATGGATGCGCAGCGACCCGAGGTCGGGCTTCGGGGGTGTCGATGTTGTTGCCATGCGGGGCCTTAATCCTCCGATTTAGGAGCCTGTGCTCGTTCTACGCGCCAGAGAGAGGTAATGTTTCGCGGCGCAGCCGAGCGGCTGGTTGGGCATATTGTAGCCCGAGGGAGGAAATTTCGCTCGGAGAAGCTGCTCGGCCTCGAAAAACGGGAAAAACGGAACGGTAGTGCTTAAAGAGAAGGGACATACCACTACCAGGTCGCCGGCGCGAATCCGTATGAATACAAAGGGATTGCTTTTAGGGCCGCAGAGTTTGCCCCGCCGTTAGCTCCGGGGCCGCTCAGGCTTCGACGCGAATGCCCTTCCAGAATGCCACATGATTCTTGATTTCCGCGGCAGCGGCCTTGGGCTCGGGATAATACCAGGCGGCGTTATCATTTTGCATGCCGCCCACCTCAACGTGATAGTAGTGGGCCGTGCCTTTCCAGGGACACTCGCTGGTATGCGAGCTGGATTTCAGGAATTCCTTGTGGACCGCGTCCAGCGGAAAATACTGATTCCCTTCCACGGCGATGGTGGCGTTACTTTCGGCGATGGTTTTGCCGCACCAGATTGCTTTGGCCATGCGGGACGCTCCAATGTGATATCAGACCAACATTCTATACGTAAATGATTAGACGGGATTTCCAATGTTTGGTTGCACGACGGCCGCACTTGGATAAACCTAGTTAGCGGCTATCGCAGATGAATTGCACGGCAGACCGGGTTACACTCAGTCTCACGATGGAGGTTTCAACCTGTGGAACAGCAAAATCTTAAGAACCATGCCAAAGTTGTGCCGGGATATGTCTTTTTTGTGCTTCCGGTGCTGATCCTGAATCTCGGATGGGCTCTGTCTAAGTTGATCCGCGGCGGTTTCTCATTAGACGGGCTGGTGGCGGTGCTGACGGCGGTGGCGTTGATCCTGGGCTTTTTTTACGCGCGGACATTCGCGTTGCGCGTGCAGGACCGCGTAATTCGGCTCGAAGAGCGGTTGCGTTACGAGCGCGTGTTGCCCGCGGATTTGTTGGCGCGAGCCGGTGAGTTAACCGTCGGGCAGATGATCGCCCTGCGTTTCGCCAGCGACCAGGAACTGCCCGGGCTGACGCGTAAGGTACTCGAGGAGAAGCTGGCCGACGGCAAGGCGATCAAGGGCTTGGTGGTCGACTGGCAAGCAGACCATTTGCGTGCTTGACGTTTGGCTCGCGGGGAAATGACCGAGCGGCGCTAGAAGATGCTGCGAACCACTCCGCCTTCGGCGCGCACGGCGGCGCCGTTGATGGTTACAGACTGCATGCTGGCTAGGAACGCCACGACCGCAGCAATTTCTCCCGGAGTTTCGAAGCGTTTCAACAGCGAACTGGGACGGCCGGTGGCAAAGAACTGTTTTTCCATGTCTGCTTTCGAGACGCCCCGTTGTTGGGCCATCCGCTCCACAAAAGTGGCAACGCCTTCGGACGCTGTGGGCCCCGGAAGAACGGAGTTTACAGTTACGCCGGTGCCCGCGACGGATTCCGCCAAACCTCTGGCCACGGCGACTTGGGCGGTTTTGGTCATGCCGTAGTGAATCATTTCGGCGGGAATTTGTTGCGCGGACTCGCTGGAGATGAAAATAATGCGGCCCCAATTCCGTTTTAGCATCGCGGGAAGATAGGCGCGCGCGAGTCGCACGCCGCTAAGCACATTTACTTCGAAAAAGCGCAGCCAGTCGGCATCGCTGATTTCTGCGAACGGCTTGGGCTCGAAAATTCCCAGGTTGTTGATCAGGATATCGGCATCGGGAACCTGTTCGACGAACGCGGTCACGCCCGCAGCGGTGCCTAAGTCACCTGCGACGCCGCGCACGTCAGCAGCACTGTTCCCGCTGCGAATTTTTTCAACAGCGGATTTGACGCGCTCTTCGGTTCGTCCGTTCAACACGACGCTGGTGCCTTCCGCCGCTAACGCGGCGGCGATGGCGAATCCGATCCCCGCGGTCGATCCGCTTACCACCGCCCTCTTTCCTCTCAGACCCAAATCCATAATTCCTCCGGCGAAATATTGGGGTTGCGTCGATACTTGCGAGTGGGCTGCCTGGTCACTGCACAAAAACGGCGTATTCGGTCTTCAACGAGCCGTGGCCGCCGCGGCCGCGCCTTCGATTTCCTTGATCTCTTCCGCGCTCAACTTTAATTCTCCGGCCTTCATCACGCCTTCCGATTGCTTGGCATTGCGCGCGCCAACGATAGCGCCGGTGATCACTGGATTGCGCAGCGTCCAGGCGATGGCCACCACTCCCGGAGTAACGCCGTGACGATCTCCAACCCTGCGCAGACGCTCGACCAACTCGATGTTCTTTGAAAGACGCGGCTCGCGAAACTCCGGATTGCGGCTGCGGAAATCATCGGCGGGCAGCGCCGCGGCGCGTTCGCGGGTCATCGCGCCGGTAAGCAGGCCGCTGGCCATGGGAGCATACGAAATCACGCCGATGCCCTGCTTCGAGCATTCCGGCAGGATCTTTTCTTCGATGGCGCGACGAATCATGGAGTACGGCGGCTGCAGCGAGGTGATGGGCGCGATTTTACCGGCGAACTGCAGCTGTTCGGCGTTGAAGTTTGACACGCCGATCCAGCGCACTTTCCCTTCCTGCTTTAACGCGGCGAGCGTGTTCCAAGCCTCGGCAAGCTTTTCCTGATTGTTGTCGCTGGGCGGCCAGTGCATCTGGTACAAATCAATGGTTTCCACCTGCAAGCGGCGCAGGCTGTCTTCGCATTCCTGGCGCAGGCTGGCGGGAGAAAAATCCGGATAGACTTTTCGTGATGCGTCCCACCGCAAAACACACTTCGTGAAGACGTAGGGCCGCGGGCCATTCCACATCTTCAGCGCGCGGGCGACCACCTCTTCGGAGTGTCCCGTGCCATAAACCGCGGCGGTATCAATCCAGTTGACGCCCAATTGCAAGGCGCGATGGATGGCCGCGATGGAGTCCTGATCGTCCTGCGCGCCCCACGCATATTCCCAGCCGGAGCCGCCCACGGCCCAGGCGCCAAATCCCACGGGCGTGATTTGCAGATCGGAATTGCCTAGCTTACGAGTGGTCATCGCGAGTCCTCTTGTCTCGATTCGGAACGTGCAAAATCGCCGCACGGTATTAGATGAATGGAACAAATCAAAGGTTAAACAGTGGAACTTAGGCGTTCAAACCAATTCGACACCCTCAGCGATCGCTGCTCGGCGCATATCCTCGTCGACTGTCGCTAGCGCATTTTTTTGGCGGATAGCGACTTCGAGATAAGCAGCATCATAGGCTGTTAAGCCATGTTTGCGGCAAAGCGCCTGCGTAACACCGAACACCAGTCCGGTGGTTGCAGGACGTCCACGTCGACGGGTAAACGATTCAAATCGTCCAGGAAGGATCGCGTCAGCTCAGGCGTGAGCCGCTTGCGTCTTTCGCCGACGAAGAGCGCATTCAGCATCTCATGGCGCCAAAACGCGGGTACGACTACTCGATCCCCGGCGGCAATTCGCTCGGAAATCTCGTCTGCCTTTAATGATGCTTCGTCGGGAAAGCACCAAGTCAGGGCGACCGATGCGTCCAAGACAAAGCGGCTCACGGCCTGCTCTCGCGGAGAAGCTCCTTAATGGTAGATCCTCCAAGCGACAGGCCGTGGCGCTTGCCGAAGCTCGCGAGTCGCCGCACGACCGCCGCGGTGGATTCGTCCTCTGCGGTTGTTTTCGGCATACGGTGACGCAGGCCCTCGAGCGCCTGATCCAGCGCTTCGTCGGCGGTTTCCGCCAAGCCGTGGTCGATGGCTTCTTTGAGTAACTGCTCCTGTTCAGGACGCAGGACGATGGGCATTGCAAGCCTCTCAGGTGCTTCCTGCCGGAGACTCAAGCAAGGTACAAGCACGGCGATTTTAACATACTGCAGCGAGGCTGGAAGTCAGGTCCACTGTAGTCTCCAAGTCATCTAGTTGGCGGTGAAAGCCGCATCGAGGGACACGACCTCGCCGTCGGGATTTGTGATTTGCAATTGTTGCGCGCCGGTAGAAAGGTTCGGCGTTACGACCGTGAGCGTATTGGCATCTTTAAAGGTGGTCGTCGCGGCCTTGCCCCCGATGGTCACCTTGGCGCCGCTGACGAAGCCGCTGCCGCGCAACGTGACGGTGGTGTCGCCGGCGGCTGGGCCGGACGACGGATTTAGCGTGCCGATGCCCAGCGGCACTTTGGCGAGTTGGATGATGGTGACACCGGAATTTTGCGCGCTGCCGTCCGTTGAAGTGATGGCAAAAAGGCGCGCGCCGTTTTCATCAGTGGTCAAGAAGCTGCCGTGGAGGCCGTCGACGTCGGTCATGAATTGCTGCGGCAGAAAGATGCGCAGGCAGAGCACGCCGCTGTGGGCATCGAGGATGTCGATGCCTCCTTTGACTCCCGGGCTGGCGGGCGCGGCGGTGAGAAACGGTTGATAAACGAGCGCGCCGCTCGGATGCAGGGTGATGCCAGGAACGGTGTTGCGCGCGGGATATTGCGCGAGCTCGGCGGCGGTCGGGACGGCGGCGAGCGAGAGGTCAGCAGCGTGCATTTCCGTGGCGTTGCTGGCCTGCACCGCAAACATCGTGCCGTCGGCGGAAGCGCCAATATCCGAGGCGCTGGAGCTGGCGCTGGAGACGGTGAATTGATTCGGCGCAGAAGCCTGCCACAGCGCCAGCGGACTGCCCGGCGACGCACCGAACGCAACAAAGACCTGGTCACCCGAAGCGTTGGCTTGCAGCAGCGGTGCGCCGGTGATGCTGGTGACCTCCGGCTGAGTAGCCGGTTGCAGCACCGGAGGACTCACCGACAAATCTAACTGCCCAAGACACGAAGAGCAAGCGCCTTGCGGTCCCTCGCCAGTCAGCCCAACAAACACAGTCTGCGCGCTGGTGGCAGCCACGCGGGCCGGTCCAGAGTTGAGGTAACCGGGCACGCCTCCCACGGGAACAGCGGTGCCGGTACCGTCATCGGGATCGAGCAGGTACACACTTTGCGCGCCGAAATCCGCGACCACCAATTGCGACCCATCGGGCGAAAGCGACAGGCCGCGTAAACCAGCGTCTGGTGGAGGGCCACCGGGTGGCTCCAGGGGAGCAAGGTATTGTTGCCCGGCGAGATCGAACACGTCTACGTGATCAATGTTGCTGAGATAGAGACGCTGGCGCGTTTGGTCGTAGGCGATGAATTTGTACAGGCCGGGCTTGGCGAAGAATTGCACGCTTTGCAAAAACTGAAATGCTTTTGCAGCGGTGGTCGCGCCTGACGGTGCGGAAACGGCAAGGTCCGCTTTGCCAGGCGCGCCCGCGGGAGTTTGCAGGGTGATGCATTCCAGGGAAAAAGGATAGGTGGCGTCGAAGGCCAGCACAGATGAAATGGCGATAACATTTTGCACCGACTGAACGGTGGCGTTTGTGCCGGCGATTTGCACGGCAATCTTTGTGGGATCGCTGCCGAAACCGTAGCCGTAGATTTGGATCGTATCGCCGCCGGCGTTCGATCCAGCGTTTGGCAGGATCTGCAGGATCTGCGGGCCATAGCTGAAAGCGTCGGGAGTGACGGCCAACCAGCCGTTGCTGAAATAGGCAGAGATGTTCGCGGCGCCGAACATGGCATTTGGCGGCGCGGTAGCCTGCAATTGCGTGGCGCTGGTGACGGAAGCACTTGGAACAATTTGTGTGCCGATGTGCAGTTGCGAGAGTGCGGTGAAGTTCTGCCCAGTTAACGAAAGGGCCGTACCGCCAGCGGCCGGTCCTTCGGACGGCGCGGATGCCGGCGCGACGGCGAAGGCGGGCGCTGGCGCAGGTAGCATGGCGGGATTTGCGGCGTCGAGGAATGCCACGCCACGATTCCCTAGCGCGAAGAGCAATTGCGTAGCGTCATCGTCTTCCAGTTGCGAGGGAACGCCTTGTAGCGCCGCGTCGGGAATTTGCCCGACGAGCGCCAACGATTGCGCGTCGAAGATATTGATCACTGGCAGCACGGAAGCCGGCTGCGCAGCATAGAGCGAATTTCCATCGCGCGAAAAAACTACGCTGGTGGCATTCACGGCGACTGGGCCGGCGATGGGATTGAGCGAACCGTCGAGAACGTAAAGTTGCGGCGAGCCGTTGGCCATGAGTATGACGGCGTAAGCGCTGCCATCGGCGTTCGTCGCGACTTGCGGAATTGTGCCGCTGCCCAATCCGCGCGGGCCAGCGGCGACGTTGCCATTCGCATCGAACAGCGCGATTTCGCCGCTGGCATCGCTGGCAGCGACCAGCACGTGCGTGCCATCTCCGGAGCGCACCATTGCGCCGAGACCGTTCTGAAAAAGCTGCGGCTCCGCGGAGGTCAAGTTCAGCGGCGCGTTCATGGCGGGATTCCAGAGCGCCAACAGCGCTTCCGGGGCGGCAGACTGGCGCATGCGCAGCAGAAAATTTCCACCGGCCAGCGTCATCACCTCTTCGGGAAGATCAAACACGGTGTTCGGTATCGGAGTGAGCGGAGGGACGGTGTAGCTGGCTATTACTTGCAGCGCGGTGGTATCGATCGCAAGAACGCGCTCGGTGTCAGAGCCGGCCCACACGGTGGTGCCATCGGCAGAGATGTCGACGCTGGAAACGCCGGGAACCGAGATCTGAGCGGTGCGTGTTTGACTCGTGGAAGAAAACACTTCCACGCGATCCATGGTGCGGTTGGCGACGAATACTTGTTGATGCGCGGAATCGTAGACGATGTGGCGATGGTGAAATTCGCCGGCCGGATTGTCGAGCGCGGCGGTGGCGTCGGTCCTCGTGTACGCGGTGCGCGCCACTGCGGGCGCGACGGCGGCCACGATGTCGAGAGTAAGCGGCGGCGCGGAATGACTGAGCGCGCCACTGGTGCCCTGCGCTGCGATTGTGATGTTGCCAGTCGCGGCATTCGCGGCAACGCCAAAAATCACCGGCGTTGGCGCGCCAGCGGCCACGCTGAAGGGACTCGCGGGATTGCTGGTGACACCGGCGGGCATCCCGGACAAGGTTACTTGCACCGAGCCAGTAAAACCGTTCTCCGCGGTCACCATCACATTCACCGCCAAACTGGAAGCGCCTTGCGAAACAGAAAGCGAGTCCGGCGAAAAAGCCAGAAGGAAATCAGGCGTGGGGAGCGGCTGAACAAAACCAGCGCTGCCACCGCCGCAGCCGCAGCACGCTGTGGCAAATAGCAAGAGAACGGCTGACTGCTGGACGCGAGAGGGAGTACGTCCCATGCAAGCGACTCCAATTGTTCTGCGCGGACTGCGGGTCGGAGGGTATAGCGCGCACGAAGCATCTCGCTAAGTTAACCGCATGTCAAGATAATATGTCAGGTAACTAAAGAACAAAGAGTAACGTAAAATTATATGAATATGGCCGCTGCCGCCGAAATGCTGGACCGCAGAATAGCGGCAACTGGGATGATGTCGTCATCCAAACGATAGCCCACGATTCGCGAGTCGCCACCGCAGATTTCTGATTGTTGGTAACCCCTTCGAGGAAATGTGTGCCATTGCCGTGAACGGAAGCTCCGAAGACGCCGCGGCGGGTCGGAATTATGCGCTTCTGCGGGCAGAGACACCCGAAAACCATCAACTTCATCTCGTGCTCAATATTGGCGCGCTTCGGCGCTTCCTTAGGAGAAATGGAGGCAAATTCAGGGGTAGCCCGGCATTGCCTCTAATCGAATGCAACGAATAGAGCTTCCTTAGGAAGCCTGTTATCCAAAATATGCAGCGCTTTGCGCTATTCCATCCAATCGTGATGCCTATGCCCAGCAACTCAATTGTTTTCAATCGTTAGCGGGAATGAGTGGCGGGACGGTTGGCCACTCGGATGCTCTTGTTTCCCAGACTGTTTTCCTCGTTTTGGGCCAAGCCTGTCCCGAATTGAAGTGGTGAGGGGGATTCTGATGAGAAGCCTTTCTGCAGTGGCGATCCTGATTCTGGCTGGCGCCCTGTCCCTTACGGTCCCGGCCAAGGCTGACGAGATCTCGACGAGCCTGGGCAATCCGTTTAGCTCCTTGACCAATGGGCAAACCGCGGTAACTTCTGGGGCCTATGCTGCGGCGGTCGCGGGCCAGCTCGCCCCATTCAACGCGTTCTGTGGGTCCATTTCGGGCGGCGATTGCACTAACGTAACGTGGACCTTTAACTACACCGTGCCTGCCGCTGACACCGTTACCGGGGCGACGCTCATCCTCGGAATTCTCGATATCGAATCTTCGTATGGCACGGGAAATCCGGTGGCATCCTTCACGCTGGATGGCACCGACGATCTTACCAGCCTGCTCAATACGGCCGCCGTAGCGACGAACTCTATTGCCGGCGAATACAACATATTGCAGATCAATATTCCGGGTACGGATTTTATGGACCTCTCCGATGGTACCGCCACCTTCGACCTGACACTTGCGGGCCCAGGACACGGTATCCTTGGCCCGACAGCTTCCCACGTCTCAGGCTTCGTTTATTCGACTTTGGATATTACGGCCACCGCGGGCTCTACACCCCCGCCGCCCATGCCAGAGCCTGCCACGTCGGCGCTAGTGATGCTTGGCCTGGCCGCTTTGGCCACCACGGCAACGCTGCGCAAACACGCCTGACAGCAGAGCAAGCTGGCAGCTCGCTTTAAAATGACCGAATTGACCGCAGGCGCTGGCCTTCGGGCATTTCACGTCCCCGGTAGCGTGTCCGGCGACCATTCCATCAGAAGATAGATTCCCTTGTCTTCGAGTATGCGGAAGCGGAGCCGTTCGTAGAGCCGCAACGCTGGATTATTCCGCTCGACGTGAATTTGCACGGTCTTGCCCGCTGCCGCCGCTTCCGAGAGCACGTCTTGCATCAGACGCCGGCCAATGCCCGCGCCGCGATATTCGGGAAGTAAAGCGATGTCGATCACGTGGATGTACGGCTCCGAACGGTCTAGGTAGAGTCGTCCGATCGGCTTATCGTCAAGCTGAACAATGAGGAATGCCGCGTCCGGATAGTATTTTCGGTAATGGTGAGTTTGCAGCGCAAACTGACTGCGCAAGAAGGTTTCCTTTTGCGCGTCGTCCCATGGCACGAGTTTCAGCTCGTCGGCTCGCGTACTGAAATAGAGTTGCAAAAGAAAAGGTTCATCGCGCGGTTGCTCGGATCGAAAACCGACGGTGCGGTCCATAGGAAGGAGTGACGGCTGCTTAACCGGTCGCTGGGCGACCCGGAGGTGTAGCTCGAATCAACGCACACGCTCGCAAGTGCTCGGCATCGCGTTCAGTTCTGCGATGGAAAAATTCCCACCAGCGCAATGATATAGCTCAGCACCAGTGTTGGCGCCGTGTTGTTGTGCGGCTGTCCGCTTCCGGCCAGGGATATCGCTCCCGGCGCCATTGCCGCGCCGGCGGTGGTGCTGTACGGCAGGTTCCCGTCACCGTCAGCAGCCCACAAAAAGTTAGCGGGACTCGCCTGATTGCCGGCGTTCGTACTGCAACTCGCCGCATGAGTGTGCGACGGCAGCTCAGCGGTAAGAAGAGTATGATTCGCTTCGCCGCCGCGTTGGCCTAGAGTGAATCCACTCCCCATGTGGATGGGGACGCTACCCTGCAGGTTCGGCAGTTGGAAAGTTTGTGTCCCATTGCCACCATAGGTTGTGCCCATCAGCGAAAAAAGCGCCTGGTTCTGGTTGATGGGCAGTAGTTGGCCGTTCGCGAATGCCCATCCTTTCGGCGCAAAGCCAAACGAAACAATCTTGATCTCACTTAGAAATGGTGTAGCCATCGGTTCGACACCCCTTTCGCACGGCGCGGTCCGCGCGCTCTAACTTCTCGGCGGATAAACCCCTTGTAAGGCGATGATGAAATTTAAGACCAGATAGGGCTGCAGATTGTTATGGGGCTGACTGCTTCCGGCCGTCGCGATGGCGCCCGCCGCCATCGAAGCATTCGCAACGCTGCCGTACTCATCGTTACCGCCCGCATCGGTGGCCCAATAATTCCCTGGAGGGCCGTACTGATCGCCCATCCCGGAATTGCAATTCGCGGTGTGGGCGTGCGCCGGCATTTCGGTTGCGAGCAACGTCACTTCGCTTTCTCCGCCGGTCTCGCCCAAGTCAACGAGACTAAGCCCCGGACCCTGTCCTGCGTGTACGGGAGTTCTGCCCTGCATATTTGGAAGCGCAAAATTGCTCGTCCCGTTACCTCCGTAGGTGGTGCCCAAGAGCGAGAAAAGCGCCGTGTTCTGCGAAATGGACAAGATCTGGCCATTGCAGAACGCCCACCCTATCGGAGGGAAGTTAAACGGTACGATGCGGATCTCTCCAACAAACGGGTTAGACATAGTCGCTATTCCTCCACGCTAAAGCCCAAGTCCAGCAACTCAAACAAGGCGCACCACACAACATCTAGCTCTGGGATGGGAAAATTCCAAACAACGCAATAATGAAATATACCGCCAGATAGGGATGCCGGTTATCGTGGGGCTGGCCGGATCCCGCAGCCGCCAACGCAGTGCCGGCCATGGCACTGCCAGCCACTTCGTTATACGCGGCAGTGTTTCCTTGCGGGTCGGTGGACCAGTAGGCAGCTGAAGGAGACGCAACGTTACCTACCAAAGGAGCACAAACCGCCGCGTGGCTATGCGCCGGCATCTCCGCGGCGGTGAGCGTGACGGTCTCGGTGCCCAAAGTTTCCCCAACGACCAGACCGCTACCTTGGTGTGCGGCGAAACGGCTCCGCAAATCTGGCAGCGCAAAGGTGTTCTGGCCGTCTCCGCCGTAGGTTGTACCAATCAGCTGGAACAGCGCTTCGTTCTGCGAGATGGCTATGAGCTGACCGTCGCAGAGCGCCCAGTCCGCGGGCGCAAAGTTGAAACCCGTCATGCGAATCTCACCGATATACGGAGTGGCCATCGCGTGATTCCTCCTGACAAATTCTCACTAACAGCGCGCATAACCACAGCGCAATTAGCCGAAGACGGCCTCGTAGAGAAGCGTGCCATCCGGCCGGGGCTGCGAAACTTGTGAAAGGAAGAGTTGGCAGCCTTCAAAATCCCTATGAATCACGCGGTGTAAGCCGTCTCCCAAAGGCTCGGCGCCTTTGAGCTCGAAAACCAGCGAAAAGGGTTCCCGTGAACGTTTGCCGTAAATCCGCGGGTTCTGTGCCTCAACTCGGGTCACATGTTCGTGGGTTGTGACCTTGGTGAGTTTCATCGCGACGGTGCGCGAGAAGATACCTCCGCTGGCGACCGGCCTGGAGAAGACCAAGTCGCTACCTTCAAACGGCTTAAATGACTCGGCGGTGAGGTCTTGCAGATTTTGCTTGGCGCGCTTCCAGCCTGGCAGGTACTGGAACGCGCCGGCCACTCCGGCAAGGGCTGCGGTTCGCCAACTTATTTGGAGCAGGGATCTACGCGTGACGACCATTCGGTTTTCCGCCATCTTGCCCCCTTCAGCCAACTTCGTCCCTTACGGCCCAAGATTCCGAGTTACTTGATCCAAGTCGCTTGAGAACACACTACGGGAGACCCACTGGAAGGTTTACGGTTGCGGACAAAGTGCAATTCGCGGGCCAGAAGACCGCTTTTCCTTCAAGGACGGAACGGCGCGTAATTCACGTCTCAGCAATACGATACGAGACGCCATTGCGCTCCGGCGGACGATACGCGCGGGCTTCGCACCATTCTTTTGCAAACTATGGGCAATTTTCTTGGGGAAACATGCAGGTCGCGCGGCAACCCTCGGAACGGTCGAGGCATAGCCGTACCAGGAACCGGTATCAGGAAAAGACCGCCTCGTAGCGCATGCCCACGGCGTCCGGGCCGACCGGCACGATGAATATCTCGAGGGGACCGGCGGAACCGCCATCCGGCTTGCATTCCAGCCTATAGATGCGCTGGGGCAGAACGGGTTGGAGCGGCCCACGAAAGATCACGGCAAAGGGAGTTCGGGCTGCGCCCTTCGAGCCAGGATAGGGCAGCGTGCGGCACTCCGTGATCTGCAACTCGAGTGTCGCGCCGTTGTGGTGCAGTTCATATTTCTGGTGCAGCCACTTGAGGAAATCGTCGTGAGTTAGTTTCTCGAGCACACTTCGCCGTCCTCTGCGGCCCAAGGATTCTAGCACGCAAGAAAACGGGGAGCTAGACGGAGAGTAAACGGCCAAAAAAAGATCGATAACGGCGAAGCGCCAGGCGCAGGTCTTCCGTGGAAACGTTTTCGCCCTGAGCCCATTGGCCTTCCAGTTTGCTGCGCTCGGCGGCGAATACTTCCGCCAGGCGTTTCATGGTGCCGGCGACCAGATTGTCGGCCCGTTCCACAGCGTCGCGCGGTTCGTCGACAAAGCCTACTTGTATGGCGTCCCACTTGGCGCGCAACTCGTTCGCTTCGTTGCCGGAAAAGAGCGGACCGGCTTGTTGTTCGAGCGCCGGGGCAGCCGCAGTGCCGCGCGGGCCGGCCATAGTTACAGCGACAGTTGTGGCCGTTGCGACCGGGACATTGACTGGAAGCTCGACAGGAACCTCGGCGCGCCGAGTAGCGTTGTCATCAACGGTCTCGATGAACGGTTCGGCGTTAAGGCCGACGGAAGCTAAGGGCTCGGTGCCAGCCAAATCCGCCGTGGTAATTTTTCCGTCGGGCCGAAGTTCCGGTAGCCCGTGGCGCTCGGTTATATCGTCGCTCAGAATGTTTGCTTCTCGCTTCATTGGTGCATCCATTTAATTTGTCCTCTTCTAGACGCGTCCCGCGGTTGCGGCTCGCGCCATTTCGGGTTGCCCACTCAATTCGTTGAATAAGGTGCGGTAATGCAGCATGGCCTGCCGCATATCTTCCGTGCTGGCGCGACCTTGCGCGTGACGCAATGCGATCTCGTGTCCCGCCCGATAATGTTCAACCACCAGAGGATGGTCTACGGAGATGTCTAAAGAGCGCTGCTCGAAATCGGCCATTGGGTAGCCCTGCGCCGCCATCATTTTTTGGATGAGCTGGTCAGCCTCGATCAGAGCGCCTTTAGGATCGTCAACAAACCGCGATTGGATCTTCTGCCACTCCACGACAAATTCTGCGCGCGCTGCCGGTGCGAGCGGGCTCAGATTGAATCCTTGTACACGCTTTTCGAGCTTTTCCAGCTTGGCTTCGGCGAGACTTCTCTTCCCCGCTTGTTCGACAGCACGCCCGTATTCGGGGCCGAAGCGGGATTTAAGCTTTTGCGTCCGCCGCGTCCTCAGCACCAGCGCAATGGCAACCAACGCTACTACTAGGACCACCACCAGAACCACGATCATCGACGTACTCATAAATGTGCCTCACCAACGGTATAAGCGAGAATGGACCGCCAAGCTATCGGGCCATTGCTGTAGCGTTAGCCAACAGGCCGTGTAGAAGAGGATGGTTCACAACAAGGTTCCGGTGCGGAAGTTCGCCAAGAAAATAAACGGGAGAAGTAAAGAAAAGTGGGCCCGGAGGGACTCGAACCCCCGACAATCTGCTTCGAAGGCAGATGCTCTATCCAGCTGAGCTACGGGCCCGGAGTGAGTTTAACACGACGGGCCGCAGGTTTGACGCGGTTAGCGATGCCGATCCAATGCGATGGAGTTCCTGAATTAGCGCAGTAGCGTCAGTGGTTTAGAGCGATAGCGTCAATTCAACGCGAAGAGCGAGCCCGGTTTAGTGTTGCCCGGAAGTTTGCTTAATCAGCACCACATCGCGATCAAAATGCTCGCGCAGCAAGCCGAGCGTCTTATTGTCCGCGGTCCAGTGAAAATCCACGATGCGATCCGCGAGGAACTCCGAGACCTGGTGGCCCGGCGAGCCGTCAACGGGGGAAACCCACAGCGCGTACAAACCTTTCTCGCGAATCGGATAGCCGATGGTCAGACCATCGGAGGTGTAGCGAATTTCTCCGCCGGCGCGCGGATCGCGCGGAATTTCTATTTTTGGAGCCAGCGTTGCAAAGTCCAATATCTTAATGACTATGGCGCCGCCTGTGGTGGGCTGGGTTTGAAACGCCAGATCTTTGCCGTCGGGAGAAATGTTGATGCAGCCGCAGGTCAGCAACGAGTCAGAAATCCGCGTGGGCTCGCCACCATCGACGGGGATTTTCTTGCCAAGATATTTGCCGCCATCGAGGCTGGAGTACGCCAGCCACTTGCCATCGGGAGAGCACATGGCGGGACTATCCAGCGGGCCCTTGGTGAGCTGCTTGAGATTTCCGCCGGTTGCATCAATGCGCCAGATGCCCATGGCGTTAGAAGCATCGTGGGACGCGCCTGAAAACAAAATGTAGCGGCCGTGGTCGCAAGAAATGGGGGCGAAGGCCGGGTAGTCGTTGTGGATGAGCGGCGCGCGGTTGCTGCCATCAGCATCCATGCGGAAGATGCCATTTTCCTGTTCCAGAAGAAATTTATTGTCGGGACTCCAGGCGAAAGCGGTGACGGCTGGACGGCTGCTGACGGTTGCCGGTGATCCGGAACCCTTCTTCGGATCCCAGGACGCAGTCTGAAGCGAGGTTGCCGATTGCGACTGCACGGTGGCAATGGTTTTTCCATCAGCGGAAAGGCTTAGCGTCGGGTAATCGTTGGTGTCGTTGGTGATGGAGTGGTACACGCCTTGCGGGTACGAAACCATGCCGATTTGACTGCGATTGAAGTTCGTCGAAGGTCCGCTGGCGAGCACGAGCAGGGCTTTCTGATCGGGCATCCACAGCGGCGACTCCAGCGACAACGGAGATGCCAGGAGTACTTTTTTCGCGCCAGAACTGCTGTCGAAGAGCAGTAACGAGGAGAAAGAGCTGGCATCCGGTTGAAATTTCGCGACGACGAGGGACTTACCATCCGGAGACCAAGTAGGCCCGCCGATCTGCGCGCTATCTTTGGCGAGCAGTTTTTCGTCGGAGCCGTCAGCATTGGCGATCATCAGATCGCCTTCGCCTTCCTGGAATTTCTTGCGGACAAAGGCGATATGCGAACGGTCTGGCGAGAAGGTGATATTGGAGTTGATGTTGTGTATCACGCGTTCGGCGTTTCCGCCGAGAACCGGGGCGCGGTAAAGGCTGCTGACGTTTTTCTCCGCTTTTTCGGCGCGCACAAAATAAATGTAGTTGCCGTCGGGCGAGAAGGAGAGCCCGTAGTAGACATCGTCCGAGGGTGGAACGATTTGCGTGTTGCTGTTGGTGGGGACATTACGCAGCCAGAGGCTTTGCAGCCCGCCATCGCGCTGGACATTTAGAACGTAGTTACCGTCCGGGGAGATGGCGGCGAGCGCGGCTTTGCCGGTTTCCGTGGCCACGGTCACGCTGAAATTTTCAAAGCCGAGCGATTTCTGGCGAGACAAAAAGGAATAGACGCCAAATCCCGCGGCAGCCAGCAGCGCCAGCACGATCAAGGAAATTACGCCGGTGCCGATTTTGTGCTGGCCGGCGACTTGCATCACCGTGGAGCTCGAAGCCATGGGCACGGATACGGAGCTGGATTGTCCCGATGGCATTGCAGGTGCCGAGCCTGTTACCGGTGCCGCGCCGGTCGCGGGCACCGCGGCGCTTCCGGAGATGTGCACCGGAGCAGAATCCGAGACGCGGCCGGAAGATTCGGTTTCGCGGCGCAGGCGTTTCAGGTCGGCGCGAATTTCGGCGGCGCCTTGATAACGCATCTCGCGGTCTTTCTCGAGCATTTTCTGCAAAATTTGTTCGAGCTTGGGCGGAATGTCTGGATTGATGCGCGTCGGCGGCGTTGGATCGCGATTTAAGATGGCGTCAAAAACCACGCCGGTGGTTTCGCCGCGGAAGGGCAAGACCCCGGTGGACATTTCGTAGAGTACGGTGCCGAAAGAAAAAAGATCGCTGCGCGGGTCGAGATCCTTGCCGCGAATTTGTTCCGGAGACATGTAAGCTACGGTACCTACCGCTTCGCCGGGACTGGTGAAAACGGAATCGGAATTCTCCGTCAGGTTGGCCATGCTGCCGACGGTCTCGGCGACCTTAGCCGTGCCGGCCCGCGTGGGAACGAGTTTCGCCAAGCCGAAGTCCAGAATTTTTCCGTGGCCGCGCTGGGTGACGAATAAATTTGCGGGCTTGATATCGCGGTGGATGATTCCGTGGGCGTGCGCCGCGTCCAGGGCGTCGGCAATATCTATGGAAACATCGAGCAACTGCTCCATTTCCATCGGCCGGCCGTGGATCACGTGCTTTAGGGTTGCGCCTTCGAGGTACTCCATGGCGATGAAGGCTTTGCCGTCTTCCTCGCCGATATCGTAGATGGTGCAGATGCTGGGATGATTGAGCGCGGAAGCAGACTGCGCCTCACGCTGGAAGCGGCTGAGAGCCAGCGGATCGCGCGCAATGTCATCCGGCAGGAATTTCAGAGCGATGAAACGGTGCAGGCGGATGTCTTCGGCTTTGTAGACCACGCCCATGCCACCGCCGCCAAGTCTTTCCACGATGCGGTAATGCGAGACGGTCTGGCCAATGAGGGAGACTGGGTCGGGCATCAGCTAGCGATTCTAGTGGGCAGCTGCCGAGGAAGTCAACGAGAGTGAGAGCGGGCGAGGCTGGCGGCTCGCGTAGGTGCCATCTTCCTGTCCTTCCTGGGTGGTGCACCCCCCCGAGGGTTCTCAAAAGCATGTGAAAACAAAGGAACTTAAAGTCCTTTGTTTTCACATTCTTTTACAAGTGTTCATTCTGAACAGGTTACAAGCAGCGTTTAGGTACTAAATAGATAGTAGAGAGGGCTAGTACCGGAGCCGCGGATGTTGCGGAAGTCCGGGCGCATTTCTGAACCAGCGGACCATAGCAAATGATGGCGTTAGTGTCAATATAAATCTTATGCATCATGGAAACAATGTTTGATCTTTGATTGGTTGTGACGGGCAAGTGCAACGGAGTCAGACGGTTACCGCGAATTTGGGGAGTGGGTCGGTTTCCGGATACGACGTTGATCAGGAGTTGACGAGTGGGTTAGTAAGTTTCAGATTGAAAATTCAGGGCAGCAAATTTCAAGATAAACTGGCAACTTGCCGCCTTACTCATGTGGGGCTTTGCAGGGGGCTTTCGATGCTGGACCAAGGTGTTTGGGCTGAAGTCAAAGTAGGCGGAGAACATCTGAAGTTGTTCTCAGAGCAGAATGCGCAGGGAGTGCAGGCGTCCGTCTACAACGTGAACGCCAAGAACTGGATCGCTCCCTCGGAGGCTGTGGACGATATCGAACAGGGGAAGGATCGAGCAGCAACGCACGCGACGGAGTATCTGCGCCGCGTCGGCAACTCAGAGTTGCCTCCGTTGAACTGGAAGAAATCCCGCGCCGTCTAAGCCAATACCTGAGAAGCGATAAATCAGGCACTGACTCAGCTATCGCAATCTTCCAAGAATTTCCTTGCACCTGGTATTTTTGCCGATTCCGTTAATCGTTCCCGGCCCAGACAATGCCTGCGGCTAGACCTTTCCCCCGGGGGCGCAGTTTGGAAGCAAAGCGTTACATCGTGGGAGTTTCGGCTCCCCCAATTGCCTCCCGAGATGAAAGAAGAGCTAAAGGGTTTGCGGCAGAAATTCATATGTGCAATAGCGTTGCACCAGCCTGTTCTTTCCACCGTCGTGTTCACGCCCTTTACGATGAGCCATAGCACCAGCGAGATTTCCGCGACAGAGTCGAACACTTTGAGGTACGGCAAGAGATACTTCACGAGCAATCAAGTAGCGACAATTATGTGGGGCGGTAGGTTCAGGATGACAGGTTTCCCGTGCTATGCTTCGGCGCTGGCCATTCTGCGGACTTGCTTCACGTAGGCAGCCGCAAGGAATCAGGACACGATGCCTCTTCCACAAAGAGCAATTGCCGCAGTGATGAGTTTTCTCCTCGCTCTAATGACAATTCCTGCGGAGGCAAACGCGCAGACTACTTCACAGAACCCTGCGCAGAGCGGCGCGCAAAGCGCGCCTTCTTCGCCGGCCCCGGAAGAATACGCTCCTCTTACTTCCGACGAGCTTGATGGGCTGGTCGCGCCCATCGCTCTCTATCCCGATGCGCTCGTCGCGCAAGTTCTTGGCGCTTCCACCTTTCCGTATGAAGTAGTTGATGCAGCTTTCTGGATCAAAGATAATTCCACTCTCACCGGCGACGCGCTCGCTAAGGCCGTCGATCAACAGTCCTGGGATCCGGCCGTGAAGGCCCTCACGCAATTTCCAAGCGTTCTCGAAAATCTTGCGAAAAACCTCGCCTGGACGTCGGCACTCGGCGAAGCTTCTGCGACACAACAGGCGGATGTTATGGCCGCGATTCAGCGCATGCGCGCAAAAGCCCAGGCTGCTGGCACTCTAAAATCGAGCAAAGAAATCAAGGTCGTCCAAGAGGCTCCGCAGACGATCATAATTCAGTCGGCGAATCCTCAGATCGTTTATGTCCCCACCTATAACCCAACGGTCGTCTACGGCGCCCCTGTAGTGGTGCCCGGATATAGCTCGGCCGATGTAGCCGCGCTTGCGATTCTGTCTTTTGGCGTTGGGATCGCCGTTGGAGCCGCCATTAACGGAGGCTGCTGCGGGTGGGGATGGAGCTACTGGGGCACGAACTGGCACAGTCACACAGTGATCTACAACCGCAATATTTATATTGGGAACAGCTACTGGCGTGGTGGCTACTACGGCGGATACCGTCCGGGATATCCCGGTTACCGGCCTCCGCCTCCGGGTTATCGTCCCGGGTATCCCGGCTATCGCCCGCCGCCTCCAGGTTATCGCCCGCCGCCTAACGGGAATCGTCCTGGATATCCCGGCTACGGTCGGCCTCCGGCCACCACTCTTCCCGCTCCTGGAACTGGCAACCCGAATCGTCCGGGGACCAATCCTCCGGGAACACGTCCGGGCACGAATCCGCCAGGAACACGCCCTGGCACGAATCCTCCGGGAACACGCCCTGGCTCCGGAAATCCGTCGACACTTCCAGTCACGCGCCCTGGTACTCCCGGGAACGGTGCCGGTGGTGGACCGTCGCAGCGACCCGGAACAACCCCGAGCACGCGGCCCAGCACGAACGAATCTCGCGGCTATCGCGCTCCAACGGGCAACATCCCTGCCGCGCAGCCGGCACGTCCGAATGCTATTTCTGGCTCGGCCGGAGGCCGCGCGCAAAGTGCGCGAGGAAACCAAAGTTTGGCGGGCGGCGGCAACCGAGGCGCGTCTCGCAGGTAGCTCCGCGGGCGCGAAATTCCCAAATGAGAAACCATCAAATGTCCAGAAGAATTCAGTTGGCGCGAACGAAGGAGTATGTCATGACACGCCTCGGACTCACCGTATCGAAGACGCATTATCGTCACTTCGTTCTCCTTGCCCTCGCCACGCTGATTCTGTTCGCGGCGGGATGCCAGAAATCGGAGCAGGTCACTGCCGTCAGCGGACCTAAGACCTTCGCTTCGCCAGACGATGCGTCGACTGCTGTTTATGAGGCGGCAAAATCGGACAACGTCCCCGGCTTGTTGGCAATTTTTGGACCCAACGCCACGGATCTGATTGTGTCCGGCGATCCGGTTCAGGACAAAGCAGGCCGCGATAAATTCGCCGCCCAGTACGATCAAATGCATCGCTGGGCGAAACTGGCGAATGGCGGCGAAGTGCTCACGGTCGGAGCGGAGAATTACCCTGTTCCCTTTTCGTTGATAAAGGATCCCTCGGGGCAATGGTACTTCGACACCACTTCGGCGAAAGAAGAAATCATCGCTCGCCGCATCGGCGGCAACGAGTTGGCGACCGTTGACGTTCTAAATGCTATGTCCGACGCTCAGATCGAATATTTCAGCCACACACACGACCATAGTTCTGTGTATCAATTTGCGCAAAAATTCGTCAGCGACGATGGCAAGCAGAATGGTCTTTATTGGAAGGCCACGGATGACCAGCAGGAGAGTCCCCTCGGACCGCTGGCCGCTGACGCGAGCGCCGACGGCTACGGCGGCGGTTCGCAAACCACACCCCAACCATTTCATGGCTATCTCTATCGGATGATTACTAAACAAGGCAGCCACGCAGCCGGTGGGGCGAAAGACTATATTGTCAACGGGAATATGACGGGTGGCTTCGCCATCCTCGCCTATCCCGCTGAGTACCGTAGTTCCGGCGTGATGACATTGATGATCAACCAGGACGCAACTGTTTATGAAAAGGATCTTGGGGCCCAAACCGCCGATCTCGCCAAAGCCATCACCGAGTTCAACCCTGACGACACATGGAAGCCCGTGGAATAGCCGCTGACATCTCCCGATAATTAGCTGCCAACTTAACTTCTGATAAAGTGCGGTAGGATCAGCGATATACATCTTCCTCCGATGGCAACCCCCCTGTCACTTTTGACAGTTTCAACCCACAGAACAATACGCCGAGTATTGCCCGACCTCCGAAGCTCCCTGGAATACTTCTTCGAAGGCAGGCCCCCCAATGCATTTCCCTAAAGTAAGAGAGACCAAGGGCAAAAAGGAATTGGTCCAAAACGGGTAAGCGAACAGCGTAGTTTTGCCAGCTGTATACACCTGGTGAAAGGAGCGGACAGATGAAAACTTACAAGGTTGTACTCGGCCTCCTCTGCACATTTTGTGTATTAGGCATCGGTGCGCGGGTGCTGCACTCGCAAGAGAAAGCCGCTGCAAGTACGGTTCAGGTTCACATGGTTATCACGGACCAGTCATTCAGTGATAACAGTGAAATTCCCGTTCTCCCGCCAAACGCCGTGCAGGTAAAACAGGGCAAGAGTGTTCTCAAGGTGGACCAGCTAATCCGCGCCCAGGGCGATAACGCCGCGCTCCAGTTGTTTATTCTGATCGACGACACGTGTAACGACCCAGCGATCGGAAACAATCTCAACGACCTCCGGGATTTCATCAATGCTCAGCCAGCATCCACGGTGGTCGGCGTTGCCTATATGTCCAATGCAACCATCCAGATCACTCAGAATTTTACTGCCGATCACGCACTTGCTGCTAAGGCGGTGCGTCTCCCCCGAGGTAATTTGTCAGCGATGGATAGCCCTTATCTGTCGCTCATCAGCTTGGTCAAGGGTTGGCCACAGCAGAAAGTGCGACGTGAGGTTCTGATGATCACGGATGGTATCGACCGACTCCGAGACGAAAGAAGATCGTCGTCTTCGCAGATCCCGTCGCGCGTCCCCGGTGGAATGTCTAATCCATCGCGGTCGCCCAGTACGATGTCCACCATCAGCCCGGATGTAGATACAGCAAGTAGAAATAGCCAGCGCTACGGCGTCATCGTTCACTCCATTTATGCGACAGGCGCTGGTCGGCTGGGCCGGAATGCGTGGGAAGCGCAGCTCGGTCAATCAGGTGTCGCCAAAATCGCAGATGAAACCGGCGGCGAATACTTCGCGCTGGGAACTCAAAACGCAGTCAGTTTTAAGCCCTACCTGGATCGGCTACAAAAGATCTTCGACAACCAATACTACCTCGTGTTTCAGGCCGTACCGCGGAAGAAAGACGATCTGCAGCGCGTCAGCGTTTCAACCGAAGTGCCTAATGTCGATCTGGCAGCTGCCGACAACGTATGGGTTCCCGCAGGAAAGTAAATCATTTAGTGCAAATCGGTGCGAAAGTGCCGTTCTTGAGAAGGTCGAATGTGGGTTGACGGCGGCGCGCATTTCAAAGACTTGGAGGAAGATTATGAAAAGGACATCACACGAATCGGCGGATAACCTAGCTGTGGACCGCCGCAGTTTTCTCGGCACGGCTCTAGGTGCCTGCGCTATTAGTCCACTTGGTTCTTGGTCTATGCAGCTTGCGGCAAGCATGAGTGGATCGCTAACAAAAGAGCAGCGTGACAGCATGACACCGTCGCAGGTCATTGATGAATTGAAGAAGGGTAACGAGCGATTTCGTGCGGGCAAGATGGCTGCCCGTGATTATTTAGCTGAAAAGCGCTCAAGTGCTGCCGGCCAGTACCCCGCGGCCGTAATCCTAGGGTGCGTCGACTCGCGGGTGCCCGCGGAAATCGTTTTCGATGTTGGGATCGGTGACACGTTCAATGGGCGCGTGGCCGGCAATGTGGTCAACGACGACCTGCTGGGGAGCATGGAGTTTGCGTGTGCTGTTTCGGGAGCAAAGTTAGTCTTAGTTCTGGGACATACGGCTTGCGGTGCGATAAAGGGCGCAATCGATGACGTGGTATTAGGCAATCTCACGGGATTGTTGGCGAGGATCAAACCAGCCATCCCAGAAACCAAGTTTGAAGGCGAGAAGTCCAGCAAGAATCCGGCGTACGTCGATGCTGTGGCCCGAACCAATGTCAAAGTATCAATCGAAAACATTCGGCTGAGGAGCCCCGTATTGGTGGATCTGGAGAAGAAAGGATCGATCCAGATCACCGGCGCTATGTACAATCTAGCGAATGGCGTCGTGGACTTCGTCAGCTAGCAAGTTCAGCGTCACGAAACGCACTGAAGTGTTCTTGGGCAATGATCTAGCTGTGCTACCGCTGAAAAACTAAACGGAAGCGCAACTCTATTGCGCTGGCTTTTGGGATCTGTGAGCGTTTGAGGCGAAGACCACCAATGCCGAATAACATTGGCAGAGTGATTGTACTGGCTGCGCTGTTTTGTTGTGTGATGACTGGCCAGGCGAGGGCACAACAACAGCCACCGGAGGATCCGGAGGACAGTAAGAAGTTAGGGCTCTGGCTTGATCAGGGAATTTCCACTGGTCTCACGCCCAGCAAGTCCTTGGAAATCGAATTCTACGAAAGGTATGACGAGGTAATTTCGAACCTATTCGAGTATTTTGTTCAGGGTGGCGTCGCGTTTCGTGTGCGTCCGTGGCTGACAGTAACGCCGATATATCGATATCAACGCTTTCCCGCGAATCCCACCGTCGCCTACGAAAACCGGTTACTTCTGAATGTTACGGTGAGCTATTCGCGTGGCGCATGGCGGCCGAATCTGAGAACGATCGTGGAGGGGCGGTTTCCCGACAATCGAATAGCCTCGGCACGGTTTCGATTTCGACCTGGGGTTGACTATACGTTGCCGCTGCGGATGAAGCGGCGCCCGGCGCTGGTCGTGAGTAATGAGTTTTTTGTCGTCCCCGGAACCAATAGCTTTGCTGCTGGTGGCGCCTTTACGCAAAACCGTTTTCAGGTGGGGGTCCGGCTGCCCATCTCTGATTGGTTTTCGGTACGACCTTATTATCTATTGCAGTCAGTAAATTTGCCCACGGGCTGGGAAACCAACGAAGTTATTGGTATCTCGGTGGCAGTCAAGATCCTCAATAAGAACAAATGAGGGAGGGTCATGCAAGGAAAAGAGATTCCGGCGCATCAAAGGCTGATTATCTGTTGCAACTATTGATCGGCGCAAGATGGTTCCTCGGGATTATTTAGCTCAGCGGCATGAAACCACCGAATTATCGGTGGCAAACTCGCGGTTGTCAGGCCAGCCAAAAAGGCTCGCCGAAGGCGCAACAGAAGAAGCAGACACGGATACACTTACAGCCGTTTTCGATTTCCAAAATAGTGGGGGCTGAACGTATTCATCGTAAGAGGAGGAAGGAAACTATGAGCAGGCTCAGATTTGTAGAAATTGTGCTATTGGTGACCGCTTCGCTGGCATCACCGCTGTTGCTAGGCAGTCCGGCTCAAGCTCAGACCGCCAAAGCGCAGGGATTGATAACGGGACGAAGCGGGGAAACCATGACGGTGCAAACGCAGGATTCGTCGACGGTGGTGGTGGTGCTCACGGACGACACCCAAGTGGCCCAAATACAGGGAGTTTTCAAGGCGCGCCGCAAGCAAATGTCAATGGCCGCGCTCATACCCGGCCTGCAGGTCCAGGTGCAAGGGACCTACAACACCAAAAACCAACTCGTGGCGAGTTCCATCAAGTTCAAAGGCAATGACCTGGAGGACGCGCAAACTATCCAAGCTGGACTGCAACCGACCAAGGAGCAGATACAGCAGACCCAGCAGCAGCTCGAGGAGCAGAAGGCCGCGCTTGAGCGGCAACAGCAAGAAATGCAGCAACAACAACAGCAAATGGCGCTGGCGCAGGAAAAGATCGACGCTAATAAAGCGGCCATTGCGGCAGCCAACAAGCGCTTCGGGCAGCTCGACGATTACAATATTCTCGACGAGATGACCGTTTTGTTCGGCAATGGCAAGGTAGCGCTCGATCCAAAGTACAACCAACAACTGCTGGACTTGGCTGCGAAGGCCAAGACGATCACTGCCTACACAATCCAGGTAAAGGGCTATGCCTCATCGGTAGGTAGCGCTGCGCTCAACCAGAAGCTGAGCGAAGACCGGGCCAACGCCGTGACCCAATTCTTGCAGCAGCAGGGTCACATCCCCCTCACCAATATGCTGGCTCCAGGAGCTATGGGCGAGAGCAGGCAGATTGGCTCTGACAAGACGGCTGACGGCCAAGCCGAAAACCGGCGCGTGGTTGTGAGAGTCCTTCAGAACAAGGGAATCGCGGGCACTTAGAACCAAGCTGGTATCACGCGAATTGCCTTCACAATTCGCGCCCGGGCAAGACGCCCGCCGGGCCCTGCGACCGAGCACCTGCCGCGGCAGCTCAGAACAGATCCTGCTCCTTCAAATGGGCTGCGAAGCAAGAAACGTCCAGCCATTGCAGATGTGTTTTTACTTGACTTCCCCATTTAAGCCCGTCGAATAGCCGCTGACATCACCCGATGACCAGCTGCCAACTTAGCTTCTGACAGACAGCGCTGTGAAGCACACGCCTTTGGCTAGTTTTCCACTCGTCCGGTAAGCGCGTTTACCAGTAGAAACGATCATGTGCATTTCAGAACCCAAGTCTGATAGTCCGAATACTCCGCGGAAGGGACACGAGCCACCAACAGCCACGTCGGTACATGGCTGGCGGTATCACCACATCGGCATCCCGACGGACGTTCCGCGACCCGGCGAATATTATCTGGAGCAATTCAAGATGTACGTCTCCGCGTTTGAGACGAGCGCTTGTGGCATTCAATGGATGCGCTTCGAGCCCGATAGCCCAGTGCACGCGTTGATTCAGTCAGTCCCGCACATAGCGTTTGAAGTAGACGACCTGCAGGCCGCGATTGAGGGAAAGGAAATTCTCACTCCCCCGAATTCGCCATCGGAAGGCGTTACGGTGGCGATGATCCTCGATAGCGGCGCGCCGGTGGAGCTCCTCGAATTTCGGCGTGGTCTGAGCAGCGGCCCAAGGCGTTGAGATTGTCGGCGGAACGCCGGACATACGACAGCGTTTGAGAAAAGAACCGAGCTGGTGCGATTATGACGAGCAGACTGGCGCGAAACCCACCTGATTGACTTGGATGGAGATATATCCCTAAGATACGCCAACAATGGAGGACCCACGGACACCACCCAGCAACCAGACAACGACATCGCGATACCGTGTTGTTGAGAAGCTTGGTGCTGGAGGAAATGGAGTGGTGTATAAGGCCGAGGACACCCGGCTAGGACGTTTCGTGGCCCTCAAGTTTCTCCCACCGGAAGGACAGCGGGACGGCCATGCGCAGGCGCGTTTTCAACGCGAGGCACAGGCGGCTTCAGCGCTAAATCACCACAACATCTGTACGGTCTATGACATCGGCGAGCAGGATGGCCAGACGTTCATCGCCATGGAGCTGCTTGAAGGGCAGACGCTGAAGCAGAAGATCGGATTGCGTCCGCTACCGCTGGAGACCCTGCTGGACTATGCGACGCAGATCGCCGCAGGGCTGGAGATTGCGCACAAGCACGGAATCGTTCACCGGGATATCAAGCCATCCAACATTTTCGTGACCAACCGGGGCGAGGTGAAGCTGGCGGACTTCGGCCTGGCGAAACGCGTGATTCCGAATAGCGTGCCAATCGACGAGTCACCAACGATTTCAGCTTCGATCACAGAGCGCGGCGCCATTGTCGGAACCGTGGCGTACATGTCTCCGGAACAGGCGCAGGACAAAGACATTGACGCGAGGAGCGACATTTTTTCGTTTGGGATCGTTCTCTATGAGATGGCGACCGGGAAGCGCGCGTTCCCCGGAGAATCTTCCGCAACGATCATTGGGGAGATTCTGCATAAAGAGCCGAAACCCATTCGCGAGTTGAATCCCGAGGTACCCGAAGAACTCCAACGAATCGTTGTGAAGACGCTGGAGAAGGATCGCGAAGACCGTTATCAGACGGCGCATGAACTGATGGTGGACTTGCGCCGTCTGATGAAGAAGGAGACGGAACGATCGCAGAGCGGGTTGCATGCAGGGCCGCCAAAGCAAGAGAAGTCGAAGAGGTGGATCTGGATTGGTGCGGCGGCCGTGGCGGTGGTCTGCGCCGCAGCGTGGGTAGCGCTGACCGGCCGCGGCACGCCCACCGATTCTCCGCCACTGCCGATGGAGCAGCTCACCTTTTCGAGCGAAGCCAAAAGTCCCTCGATCTTCACGGACGGATCGCGTATTTATTTCGTCAGCGTACACGATCCTGTGGAAATGTCCGTAAAGGGGGGAGCCACGGCGCCTCTCCGCGCCGCGATCGGCGCCATGAGTATCCTGGATATTTCGCCGGATGGTTCTGAGTTTTTGTTGCTGCAGGGCGATCTGAATGACGAGACACAGCGGGGAACAATATGGACCATGCCTGTGCTGGGAGGTGCGGCGAAGCGGTTGGGAAATATGACGGCGCGCGGCGCAAGTTATTCCCCGGATGGGAAGTTGCTTGCGTTCAATGAAAAGGAATCGGTCTATGTGTGTGACCGCGACGGACAAAACGTAAAGGAAATCTGGAACACGCACCACATGGTGACGGGCAATCCCGCTTTTTCGCCGGGCTCCAGCAAAATTCGTGTAACCGTGTCGAGAAGCACCCTGGAGACGGATATTACGAGGATCTGGGAGCTGAACGTAGACGGCAGCAATCCACATCTACTTCCTCTTCCTCAGAATTGGCCGGATGGCGACGGCGTGTATGCCGGAATCTGGACGCCGGGCGGAAAACACTTTGTCTTTAACGCCTACAAAGGCGGGTACAACAATCTTTACGAATACTTAGAACCAAAGTGGTACGAGTTCTGGAACAAGCCGTCCGCCGTGCGGTTGACCTCCGGCCAGCCCGAAGTGACCGCCATGGCGCCCAGCCGAGACGGTAACGGAATGTTCGTCGTGGGTCGTCTGGCTCAGGGATCGCTGCACTTCTACGACGCAAAGGAAAAACGATTTTTGCCTTATTTGGGAGGACTGCCCGCGGCGCAGCTGGTGGTATCACCGGACCGAAAATGGATGGCCTACACGGATTATCCGAGAGGCTACTTGTGGCGCTGCAAGATTGATGGTAGCGAGAAGTTGCAACTGACAAACGCTTTCGCACAGATGCCCACCTGGTCGGCGGACAGCAAGTGGATCGCGTATAGCGACTGGTCTGAGCTTTATCGCGTCAGTGTCGATAGTGGCGCACCGGAAAAGCTGACGTCAGAGGGTTTCACGGAAGTACTTCCGAACTGGTCGCCAGACGGGAAATCCATCTACTTTAACGATTACCCAATCGCGGGACACTTTCGCATCCGCATTCTGGATCTGGAGACCAGAAAGGTGTCGACCATGCCGGGATCGGATGGCTACTACGCTCCATTGTGGTCGCCCGACGGGCAGTATCTGGCGGCAATTCAGAATCCGCCCAAAAGCCTGGCGATTTATTCCCTGCAAACTAAGCAATGGAAACAGTTGAAGGTTTTTGAACACGACTGGGGATTTTTTGTGTGGGCGCCGGATTCGAAGTCACTTTACTTTATGTGCGGCCCGGCGGAAGCCGCAACCGGCGAGCAAACTGGTATCTACCGTCTGACGGTGCCAGACGGAAAATGGGAGTTATTCACGAAGTTTACAGGGTTGAACCCATTCCTGAACGGAGTGCAAAATTTCGTATCCATCACGCCAGAGGGCAATATCGCCGCGCCGAGCGATACCGGCGTCAGCCAGATTTATCAGATGAAGTGGAAGAACGCGGAGTAAGGCTCCGAGCGGTTTTTCCAGTTGCTTTGGCGGACTCACTGCAACCATCTAGTAATGCTTGTGAACTCGACGAAGGTTAATGTCGATGGAACGCCCCCGTCCCGCGATTCAATTTCACCGGCCTGGTTCGTCGGGTAATCGGAAACTGACCCGCCACCCGAATTTGCGATTTACGGCGCGGAATTGGGCGGTCTGATAAAGTATTGGCTCGGACGAAAGGGTTGTGGTGAGCGGCATGAAAGTTCAAGAAGAAGTGGTGAGCCAGGAACAGAAAGCGGCGGACGTTAAATTGCCGTTGAGCGCGCAAGTGCGGCGAGAGATTATTGCCTGGTTCTGGGTGGGCCTGGCGTTCTTGCTGATTAACGGAGCGGTGGGGCAGGCGCGCGTTATCCCGTCTGGGTCCATGGAGAAGACCCTACTGGTGGGGGATCATCTGATCATGAGCCGCATCGGGTACGACGCTGGCGTGCCGTTCACGAGCTGGCATGTGCCGCTGTGGCGCAACCCCAAGCGGCAACAGATCGTGATTTTTATTCCGCCCTACGCGCCGGAGCAGACGGATTTAATTAAGCGTGTGATTGGATTGCCGGGAGACACGCTCGATATCCGCGATGGCGCGGTGTGGATCAATGGGCAGAAGCTGAACGAAACTTACACCACTGGACCCACCGAGCCGGCGCCGCAGAACGGAGCGCCACCGGGAATGACGGACCTGAAATTTCCTTATTTGGTGCCGAACAACTGTTACTTTGCGATGGGCGACAATCGGGGAAATTCGTATGACAGCCGTTTCTGGGGTTGCGTGCCGCGCCAGGATATTATCGGCACGCCGGTCATGATTTATATGTCGCTGAATGCGCCGCCGGATGCGTGGGAACCTGGACAGCTTGGCGAAAGGATTTCTGCGTACGGGCATGCGTTGTTCCATCCAGCGGAAGTGCGCTGGGGCCGTTTGTTCCGCACGTTCTAGGGTGCGCGATTTACAGGAGCATTAAATGATCGTCGTCACAGGCGCAACCGGACGCACGGGAAGGATGGCAACGGAAACGTTGCTGGCAAAAGGCGAAAAGGTTCGGGCGATTGGGCGAGACTTGAATAAGCTCGCACCTCTGGTTGAGCGCGGTGCGGAAGCATCGGTCGGCGACGTAGGAGACGCGGCTGCAATGACGCGCGCCTTCGACGGCGCTTCCGCGGTATATCTGGTTCTGCCCGAGGACATCTCGCAACAGGATTTGCGAGCGCATCAGGAACGCGTCTCCGATTCCTACGCCGCGGCGATCAGCAACGCCCGGGTGCGGTTTGTCGTCAATCTAAGCAGTATCGGCGCGCAACACCCGAAGAACACAGGTCCCATCGTCGGCTTACACAATCAGGAGCGAAAGCTCGATCGAATCGCTGGGCTGAACGTCCTGCATCTGCGCGCAGCGTATTTTATGGAGAATCTTTTCATGAGTATCGCGCCGTTGCGTTCAACTGGAACGCTACCGGGCGGCTTGCGTGCCGATGTGGCAATTCCGTGGATCGCCACGAAAGATATCGGCCGGTACGCGGCGACGCGCCTGGCTGCGCGAGATTTTTCCGGCAGTTCAATACAGGAGCTGCACGGGCAGCGCGATATTTCCATGAGAGAGGGAGCGTCGATTGTTGGCGGCGCTATCGGCAAGCCCAATCTTCCGTACGTGCAGGTGCCAAGCGCAGTGCTGGGTGCGTCCATGGTGCAGATGGGGTTACCTACGAAGACCGCAGAACTGCTCGTTGAAATGTGGGATGGTGCGAATGCGGGGCTGATCGCGCCGCTGGAAGCACGCTCGACAAAAAATACCACGCCCACGACGCTCGAAGCATTTGTCGCCGAGGTGTTCGCACCTGCATATCTCGCTACCTGACCAATCGAAAGTCACCGCTGATTCTTTCCGCATGCATTCTTTTCGTATGCAACGTCGCCCGTCGGACTAAGTGTGAATAGACGGCTCGACGCAGAAAAAAAGCCAACGGCGCGGAGGGCGTCCGCGCCGTTGGCTTCCGAACAAAAATTGCCGACAAATAACTAAATGGTTTTGGTGGCGGCCGCAGCGGGAGTGGCGTTGCTGCGAGCGAAGGCGTTGGCGCCTTCCTTCTCAGCGCTCTTATCGATTTCGATGGAGCCCTTAAAGTACGCGCCGTCTTCGATCATGATGCGCGCGGTGGTCAAATCACCATTGACCGAGCCATCCTTCTTGATCTCGATACGGTCTTTGGCGCGAAGGTTACCCTTCACGGTACCGAACACTACCACCTCGCGGGCGATAATGTCGGCGGTGACTTTCGCCGTAGCCCCGACGGTGAGCTTGCGATCGTCGAGCTGGATCAGTCCTTCGACCGAGCCATCGATGAGCAAGTCTTCATTGCCGGAGATTTCGCCTTTCACGTGCAGGCTCGCGCCGAGCCGCGCTGTGGCGCCGCTGGTCGCTCCCCCTAGTGGACGCATCGCATCTGTACTCATGGCGTTCGTTTCCTCCCAAGACGCCGGAGCGGACTTCGGCGGCTGATTCGTAGGTAAATTTTTTGATGGCTCCGGCTGCGCGCCAAATTGCGTATCCGGTTTTTTCGTATTACCCCACATCGGACCTCCAAGGGACAACAGAACCCCACGCAAGTTTCCGGCCCGGGGTAAAGCAAACTCTATGCCTGTGGATGGTGCACGGCAAACAAAGTATGCACGACCTGTTTCGGGAAAGTAACTGCACTGTGGGACAGTGCTGGGACTGTACTGACGGCTGCCCGGGGCGTTTGGAGCGGAAAGGGGCCGCTTTCAGTTGAACTTCGCAATTGAACTACGAGCTGGGCTTATCTGGAACTGGCTGGGTAGCGAGAAAATCGTGGGCAAATCTTGGCGCATACGCGGCGAGCAGTTCCTCCACGCGTTCGGCGCTAGAAGATTTCACGATCAGGCCGGCATGATGATATTTGCTGACGCGATAGATGATTTCCGGATCGTTGTAGGCGGAAGCGTCCGGATTTTCTTGCCGCGCAAGAGACAGAATTATACCGGCGTAATCGTTGCGAACGGGCGGCAGCTGGTAAGCGGTCTTCCCTGCCCCGACTTCCAGGCGCGCCCATTCGCGCCACAAATTGATGCCGGAGGCGGCTTCGACAATGTCGGAGATATACGCGCCGCCGACGCGAGCGGCGACTTCGATGAAATAGATTTTGCCGTCGGCATGTGATTTTAGAAATTCCGCGTGGGTGACGCCGCGCAGAAATCCCAGACCTTCGAGCGATTGGCGATTGATCTCCAACAGAGACTTGGTTTCGGCCGATCCGCGCGGGAGCGTGCGCGTGGTAAAAACGCCGCCTTGGTGCGAAGTGTCCAGCGGCGGCGTGCCGTAGGCATGGGCTTCGGCGAGCAAGACATTTTTCTCGGAGACCACGCTATCGACATGGAAGACCGCGCCGGGAACAAACTGCTCGAGCAAGTAAAAGGATTGCTGGTCGCCGAGCTGATCGAGCAGCGGCCAAAGTTCGGAGGCGTGGTGCAGCTTCTTCATGCCGATGCCGGAAGCTTGCGAGCGCGGTTTTAGCAACCAGGGGGCGGGGACGCGCGCCATGAAGTCATTTAGCTCGCGATGATTGAGCACGTGGACAAATTCGGGAACGGCGATGCCCGCCTCTTTGGCGCGGGCGCGCATGGCCAGCTTGTCGCGAAAATAGCGCACCGTGGTGAGGCCCATACCCGTTATGCGCAGGTGCTCGCGCAACGCGGAGACGTTCTCCATATCGAATTCATCGAGCGCCACGATGCGATCGATTTGATGAAAACGCGCCAGGTAGCTTACGGAATAGATGATCGCCGGCACCGGCAGGTCTTCCGGCATGGTGAAGACTTCGTCGATGCATTCGAACGGCCAGTTGGCGTGGCGGAGTTTTTCGACGGTCAGCAACAACACCGTGCAGCCCATTGCTTTGCAAGTGCGCAGGAATTCCTGGCCCTTTTCATAAGAGCTGACGCAGAGAATGGTGAGCGGTCGACTGTCCGGCATCCTTCGCCCCCTGGCTAAGAATGCGCAGTATACTGCGCTCTAACCCGGCGGAAACAAAAATTGCAAAAAGGGACCGACACGCGCGGCCCACGCGGCTTCATTGTGTTCGGCGCCCTCAACGCGTTCGTAATGCAAGTCGCGCTCGTACTGCCAGCCTTTGGCGAGCAACACGTCGCGGAATTTTTCCACGTCGTCCACGATGCGCGGACCTTCGCGCGTGCCGATGTCCAGCCAGATGCGCGGGCGTGGCTCAACCGGAGCGGCAGCGGCAAAGCGAACAATGACGCGCTGGTTCCACCACACCGAGGGCGACAGCGCGGCAATTTTTCCGAAGATGTACGAAAACTTCAAGCCGAGATAAATGGAGACGAGGCCGCCGAGCGAAGACCCGCCGATTCCAGTACGCAAAGCTTCCGGCTGAGTGCGGTAATCGCGGTCCACAAACGGTTTCACTTCTTCGATTAAGAATTTGGCGTAGCGATCCGCGCGGCCGCCGCCAAGCTTCGGAACTTTGGTGGGCGTGTACTCGCGGATGCGGGCTTTTGTGTTGTAGATGCCTACGATAATGAGCGGTTCGATCAGGCCTGCGGAAATGGCGTAATCGGCGGTTTGCCCGACGTGCCAATCCTGGCCGTTGAAAGCCGTGGCGCCGTCGAAAAGATTCTGGCCGTCGTGAAGATAGAGCACGGGGAAACGGCGCTGCGGTTGTTGGTCGTAGTCCGGCGGGAGATAGATAATAATGTCGCGCTGATTACGCAAGAAGCGCGAGCGAAACTGGCCGTGTTTGCGAAGTTGTCCGGGCGTCACGTTGCGATGGCCACCAGCAAGTCTTTGGCCTCGACGTGCTGCCCGGGCGCAACCAGCAGTTTGGTGATGCGACCCGAAATGGGCGCGTAAATATTCGATTGCATCTTCATGGCCTCTAGAGTGAGAAGTTTTGCGCCACGCTCCACCGCTTGATTGGCCTGTACCGCGATGCCGCTGATCACGCCGGCCGTGGGCGCGGCAACTTGGCCGGGGTCCGCGGGATCCGCCTTGGGATGCGCACGCTCGGTGACCCGCAAGGCGCGGTCGCGCACATTGACCTCGCGCGGCTGGCCGTTCAATTCAAAGAACAGCGTGCGCGTACCGTCCGGGTGCGGCTCGCTGATGGTAAGAAATTTAATGATCAGCGATTTGCCGGAGGCGATCTCGACGGTGATCTCTTCGCCGGATTTCAGCCCGTAAAAAAATGCCGGCGTCGGCAGCACGCTAACGTCGGCATAGCTTTGGCGGAACTTGTCGTATTTTATAAAAACTTCCGGATAGAGCAAATAGCTGAGCAGGTCGTCGAAGGCAATGGCGTGTCCGGTCTTTTTTTCAAGCCCCTTTTGTTCTTCCGCGAAATCGACGGCGGCGAGATTCGCGCTGGGCCGGCCTCGCAGCGGCGCGGCGCCCCGCAAAATAATTTTTTGCAATTTTGCCGGCCACCCGCCGGGCGGAACGCCCAGCACGCCGGAAAACATTTCTACAACGGAGTTAGGCAGCGCGATATCGTGTTTCTCGTCCAATTGCAAAATATCCGCGGGGCGCATCTCCTTGGCCATCAGAAATAGCGTCATGTCGCCGACTACTTTGCTGCTGGGCGTGACCTTCACGATATCGCCAAAGAGCTGGTTCACCTCCGCGTACATTTTTTCCGCTTCGCGCCAGCGGTGCCCGAGGCCCATGGCGGTGGCTTGTTCGCGTAGATTTGTATATTGCCCGCCGGGAATTTCATGCTGGTACAGGCGTGCGGAGCCGGACTTCGGGCCCGAATCGAACGCCAGGTAATAGCCGCGCACGGTTTCCCAATAGTCCGAGCACTCGTTGAAAAGTTCGCCGTCGAGTTTGGTGTCACGCGGCGTGTTGTGCAAGGCTTCGACGATGGCATTCAAGTTGGGCTGGCTGGTGCCGCCGCTCATGGAGGCGACGGCGGCGTCCGCGACGTCCACACCCGCGTCGCTGGCCATCAGGATGCTTGCGGCGTTGAGGCCGCTGGTGTCGTGCGTGTGGAAATGCACAGGTAGGGCGATTTCTTCGCGCAGGCGCTTCACCAATTGAAAGGCCGCGTACGGCTTGCACAATCCGGCCATATCTTTAATGCACAGAAAATGCGCGCCGAGTTTTTCAAGCTGCTTGGCGAGCGTCACATAATATTTCAGCGAATACTTTGGCCGCGCCGCGTCGAGAATATCTCCGGTGTAGCAAATCGCCGCTTCGCAGACGCCGCCGCTATCGAGCGCCGCGTCAATTGCCACGCGCATGTTGTCGATGGAGTTGAGCGAATCGAAGATGCGGAAAATGTCGATGCCCTGCGCGAAGGCTTCGCGCACGAACGCGCTGATTACGTTATCGGGATATGACGCGTAGCCCACGGCGTTGGCCCCGCGCAGCAGCATCTGGAAGCAAATATTGGGAATGCGCTTGCGCAGCGCGCGCAGGCGTTGCCACGGATCTTCGTGCAGAAAACGCAACGAAGTATCGAACGTGGCCCCGCCCCACATTTCCACGCTGAAAAGATTTGCCGCGCGTTGCGCTACCGCGCCCGCGGTGGCCAAGAGGTCATGGGTGCGCACCCGCGTGGCCATCAGGGATTGGTGTGCGTCGCGGAACGTAGTGTCCGTAATCAGCAGACGCTTTTCTTTGCGCGCCCAGGCGGCGAATTTTCTTGGCCCGAGTTTTTGCAACAGTTGGCGTGTCCCGGGCGGCGACTCGATGCCGGGAACCGCGGGCAGCACCGCGGGTTCGAACGCGACCGGCGCCGGCTTGCCTTTTACTTCCGGGTTGCCGTTGAGGATGACGTCGCCGAGATACGAGAGCACCTTCGTGGCGCGATCGCCGCGCGTGGGAAACTTGAACAGTTCCGGATAGTCTTCCAGAAAAGAAGTGGTGATTTCGCCGGCGCGAAAACGCGGATGGTTCACCACGTTTTCCACGAAGGGAATATTTGTTTTCACGCCGCGGATGCGAAATTCGCGCAGCGCGCGATCCATGCGCTGGCAGGCTTCCGGAAGATTGGAGCCCCAGGCGGTCACCTTAACGAGCAACGAATCGTAGTACGCGGCGAGTTGCGCGCCGGCATACGCGGTGCCGCCATCGAGCCGGATGCCGAAGCCCGCAGGCGAACGATAAGTGGAAAGCTTGCCGTAGTCCGGCGCGAAATTTTTGTCGGGATCTTCGGTGGTCACGCGGCATTGCAGCGCCGCGCCGTGCAGCGGAATATCCTTCTGCTGCGGCAGATTCAGCGGCTCTTTGTGCAGGTCGTAGCCCTGCGCCACCAGAATTTGCGAACGCACCAGGTCAATGCCGGTGATCATTTCCGTGACGGTGTGCTCCACCTGGATGCGCGGATTGACTTCGATGAAATACCATTTGCTGGCATCCACGTCGTACAAAAACTCCACGGTGCCGGCGTTGCGGTAGTTGGCTTTGCGCGCCAGCTGCAGCGCCGCGGCACACAATTCATCGCGAATTCCCGGCGGCAAGTTCGCCGCTGGCGCCACCTCCACAACTTTCTGGTACCGCCGCTGCACGGAGCAATCGCGCTCGTAAAGATGCAACAGATTGCCGTGATGGTCGCCAAGAATTTGCACTTCCAGGTGTCGAGCGCGCGGCAAATATTTTTCGAGAAACACACTGGCGTCGCCAAACGCAGACCGCGCCTCGCCTTGTGCTTCTTCGAGCAGCGCGTCCAGTTGCGTGGCGTCGTGTACCACGCGCATGCCACGGCCGCCGCCGCCCATGGCCGCTTTCACAATGACGGGATAACCGATTTGTTTTGCGATTTTCTGCGCTTCCGTGGCAGAAGTGACCGGATCTTCCGTGCCTGGCAGCACGCGCACGCCAGCCGACGCGGCGAGTTTGCGCGCCGCGGTCTTGTCGCCCAGCAATTCCAGCAAGTCCGGCGTCGGACCAATGAAAATAATGCCGGCGTTCGCACACGCGCGCGCGAACGCGGCATTCTCCGCTAAAAATCCGTAGCCGGGATGTATCGCGTCGACGCCTTTTTCTTTGGCCAGCGCCACGATTCCCGGAATATCGAGATACGCCTCGACGGGACCTTTGCCCGCGCCAATCTGGTACGCCTCGTCCGCCTTAAAGCGGTGCAGCGCCAAGCGATCTTCCTGCGAATAGATCGCCACAGTACGCAACCCAAGTTCGTTGGCGGCGCGGAATACGCGGATGGCGATTTCGCTGCGGTTCGCGGCGAGCAGTTTCTTGATCGGCTGCAACTTTGTTGGTCGTGGACTCATTCGTGGCGCGCGCAGCTATCCGGCGCAAAAGCGATGCGCGAATCTTACATTGTTTCACGCACCAAGTGCGAGACCCCGGCAATTTTTTCGATGGAAGAAAGCAGGTTTTTACTGGCTGGGCGGCCCGGCGGTGTTGGTTGAAGCCCCGGTCGTGGAGCCCGGTGTAGTGGCCGCCAGGACCGGTGGAGGAGCATTCTTCAACGATTGCAGCTGTGCCTGCACCTGGGCCCACTCCTTGGGCTTGGCCTTGGTGGCGTACGGCGCGTCCGGCTGACTGTAGAAATACAGCAACTCTGCGCGAACATCGGGCGGAGCACTGACGAAATTATCCTTCGCCAAAGCGGCCAGCAATTTCGCATGCGTCTCGTCGTTTAGTTTGTATTTGCCAGGGCCGGAAGTTTCGCCGGTATCAAAATTGTCGTTGACCAGCTCCAAATGCCCATTGCCCTGCTGCGCGAGCAACCCTTTGTAACGGTCCAGCGTGGCATTAAAGCTGGCCTCAAACATTTTTTCCGTCGCCGGCGTGGGCGTGCGAAACTGCAACACTTTCAGCGGACCAATTTTGGGTACCAGACGCAATAAAAACGCGGCAAATTTATCGCCAAACGAAGGCTGCTGGTAATCATGGCCCCACTCTTTTTCGTAGCTCGCGCGCGATAAATTGTAGAGAAATTTTCTCTTCGTAATGCCCGGGTCGTCCTTCATGATCTCTTTGCCTTTTAGACTCCAGGCGATGCGCGTGGCCTCCGGAAGAAGCTTGCTAACGTCGCGGCGGTAGGAATTGAGCGCCTTGTCTTCGCTGGTCAGTACCGTCTTCAAACTCAAACCGTAGGTTTCCTGGAAGGCCTGTTCGAGCAGCGGCACGGAAACCTGAAAGCCGATGAAGTCGTGATAACTGGCGGGGGCATAGCGCTGTTGCGCAACTTCGATCACATCGAATCCGAATTCCGTCTTCACATGCGCCAGGGGATCGTCGCCGTAGGTGACCGTGTTACCGAACTTCCTTTTCAGCTTGGGGTACAGCTCCGGAACGGCGAGATTGGTGCCGAGACGATGACCGTCATTATCCGCGGCGTAGTGCGCCAGCGCGCCCAGCGCGAACGCGTAACCATTCAAATCTTGCGCGTCGCACAACAACGCGATTACAAAATCTCCGCTGCGCACGTAATGCGTCAAATCGCTCACCAGCTTGCTGCCGTGCGGGTAGTAGCCCATGTCTTGAATAATTGCGCCGCCGTAAGCGTACCCGTGCGCCACCTTCAATTCGTCGGGCGTCGCGTTGGGGAAACGCTTGAGCAACACCGGTTTGATGTTGGTGTCCCATACCGCATCGATGATGGCTTCATGCGACAGCACGGCGTAAGCCTCGCTGCCCGGTACGCCGCCGAAAAGCAGCAGTGCGGTGCAAGTGATGGCCAAGACGATTCTCGTGATGCGAAAAGCGAAGGAGTTCAAGTTGTTCGTTTTCTCTCTGCCATGAAGCGCGACGGCGTGGCTCGAAACGAGCGATACCAAGAACGAGTGGCTGCCGGTGTTTACAGCGAGAACGCACGCATGCAGGCAACTCAGAAATTAGATGAGTTTTTCGGGTAAAAGGAGTGCGGTCGCCATTGCTGGAATAGCAAGGGTGGAATGGCAAGGAGGTAAGCGCGCTTCCCGAAAAACAAGAAAATTAGTACTTACGCAGTACGCCGATCACCCGCCCTTGAATCTTCACGTCGCTGGCCGCCACAAAAATCGGCGCCATTTCGGAGTTCGCGGGTTGCAGCCGGATTTTCCCAGCCGGCTCGCGATAAAAACGCTTCAGCGTCGCTTCGTCCCCGCCCACCAACGCCACCACGATGTCGCCGGCATTCGCCACTTGCGTCTGCTCGCAGACTACGTAGTCGCCATCCATGATGTGATCTTCAATCATGGAGCTACCCTTCACCTGCAAAACGTAGGAGTTTCCGCCACGTGCGAAGTCTCCCAGCGACAATGTCTCGCGCTCTTCCACCGCTTCGAGAGGACGCCCCGCGGCAATCCGCCCCAGCAGCGGCAACTCCTGAATCCTGCGCTCGATCACTTGCTCCTTCACGGACTTGGGCAATTGCAGAATTTCGATCGAGCGGCTCTGGTTGTATCCGCGGCGAATGAATCCTTTTTTCTCCAGCGTCGAGATGTGCTTGTGCACCGTGGCCAGCGACGTCAATTTCAAGCCCTTGCCAATCTCTTCAAAACTCGGCGCATAACCATGCTTCGTCTCAAACGAAACCAGATAATCGAGCACTTCTTTTTGCCGTTTAGTGAGGGCCATATGTGCCTCCAGGTGCGAACAGCGAGCGAAAGTCCTAGCCTAACTTTAAGGCGAACACAAGGCGAACGTCAAGCGATTAATTAATTGAGGTAAAGTTCGCCGGCAGTCGCTTCCGCACAAAGTAGCTTCATGTTATATACGTCCCCACCTTGCCCGATTCATTGTCTGCCGCCGCGGGTTCCAAATCGCCAGCCGTCACAGCGGCCGCCGTCGTCGCGATTATTGGCAGTCTCCTCGTATTCCTTCTTGCGGCGCTGGGGCTATTAGGCGTCGCACTTCAGGGCATCGTCCCCAACCCAAACGTAACGCCAGCTGGCTCTCCTGCGGCGGGCTATCTCGGCGTCGCAATTATTGCCGCATGTGGCGGCTGGGGACTCGCCAGCGGCATCGGTCTACTTCGTTATCGCGATTGGGCGCGCACCTCCACTCTGGTGTGGTCGGGAATCACGCTGGTCTTCGGGAGCATCGTGTTCTTGGCTACGCTGACAATCAAGATCCCGGTTCCACCGAACGCGCCGCCCCAAACGACATTGTTAGCGCGATTGTTCATTGCGCTGTTTTTCGGTTTGCCCGCCGCAGTCGCCATTTGGTGGTTGATCCTGTTCTCCCAAAAATCCATTCGGCAATTGTTCGATGCCTTGTCTGCCCCACCAAAAGGGCCTCTCGACGAATCAGGATTTCCGATCACCGCACCTCGAACCCGCATCCCCGTGCCCATCGCTGTAGTCGCCTGGGTCCATATAGGGTCTGGCGTCCTTGCTCTCTTCTTCTGGCATTTTCACCAAAGCCGATTGCTGCTTTTGGGACATATTTTTCGCGGTCCAACAGCGGCGGCGATGACCGTTGCGTTTTGCGTGGTTGCTTTCGTGGGCGGCGTCGGGCTTTTGCGGCGGAGGCTTTGGGCTTTCTGGCTAACGGTGTGCTATGAATCGTTTGTAATAGTGAGTGGCACGATCTCGCTTCTAAGTCCGGAGCGCCTCGTTCTTAGAAAAGAAATTACCGCGTCTTATGAATTAAAACCCCGTCACGTCATCCTCCCCGATCAGTTTTTCGATGCCATCGCATTTCTGACGCTACTCATGTCCGCAGCCTTTCTAGTAATCCTGCTCTACTATCGGCCCAGCCCTCTGGCCCACGACTCAAACACATCCACCGGATCCGGCACCTGGGGAGACTAAATTCGCAATAGCCGCGCGCGAGGATAAACGTTGCACTCGTCTTTCCTTGCTTTGTTTGTTCGCGCACAGGCCCACCTGACGTTTGCGCACTATCCCCGCTTTGACGCAAGCGCTATGGTATTCTTTAGCTTAGGATTTCTGCGGTCCGCTTCAGCGTCATCTGGCATGCCCGCCGCGCCGCACGATTTCCACATAACCGTTCCTGCGCCAGGCGCGTACTGAGGGGTTCCGCCTGCTGCGCGCGGCAAATAAAGTGAGTTAGCGAGGACTTGGGGAGATATGTCGACCGTAACTGATATTCCGTTGCCAAAAACCAAGCGCGAAGTGATCGACCGCGCGGTCATCCGCTTCGCCGGAGACTCCGGCGACGGCATGCAAATCACCGGCAGCCAGTTCACCAACACCGTGGCCCTGTACGGCAACGACATCGCCACCTTCCCGGACTATCCCGCTGAAATCCGCGCCCCGGCAGGCACGCTCCCCGGCGTCAGCGGCTTCCAGCTCCACTTTTCTTCCGACGATATCAACACTCCTGGCGACGCCATCGACGTCCTGATCGCCATGAATCCCGCCGCCTTGCGCGTGAATATCGCCGACCTGAAGGCCAACGGCATCCTCATCGTCAACAGCGACAGCTTCACCGAAAACGACCTGCGCAAAGCGCAAATGACGGTAAATCCACTCGAAGATCATTCGCTGGACAAGTTCCGCCTCTTCCCCGTCGAGCTCGAGCGTCTTACTCGCCGCGCCTTGGAGCACCTCGGCCTCGATGCCAAGTCTATGGACCGCTGCAAAAATTTCTTCGCTCTCGGCATGTGCTACTGGCTCTACAACCGCTCGATGGAATCGACGGTTCGCTGGATCAACGACAAATTCAGCAAGAAGCCGCTCCTCGTCGAAGCCAATCAACTGGCCATGAAAGCCGGCTACTCCTACTGCGAAGCCACCGAAGCTTTCCAGATCAGCTATGAAATCCCGCCGGCGCAACTGACGCCGGGCCTGTATCGCAACATGAGCGGAAATCAGGCTCTCGCGCTGGGCTTTGTCACCGCCTCACAAAAATCCGGTCTGACGCTTTTCCAGGGCAGCTACCCCATCACGCCGGCGTCAGATATTTTGCACGAGCTTTCGCAATACAAAGACTTCGGCGTGATGACCTTCCAAGCCGAAGACGAAATCGCCGCCATCACTTCCTCGATCGGCGCAGCCTACGCGGGCGCGCTGGCGCTTACCACCACCTCTGGCCCTGGCATGGCGCTCAAAACCGAAGCTCTGGGCCTGGCTGTCGCCATCGAAATTCCGCTAGTCATCGTCAACGTGCAACGCGGCGGACCTTCCACCGGTTTGCCCACCAAGACCGAACAAGCCGATTTGCTGCAGGCCATGTTCGGCCGCAACTCCGAAGCTCCCATTCCCATAATCGCGGCGTCCACTCCGGGCGATTGCTTTTGGGCCGCCATCGAGGCCTGCCGTATCGCGGTAAAATATATGGTCCCGGTAATCCTGCTTTCCGACGGCTACCTCGCCAACGGCGCCGAACCGTGGCGCGTGCCCGAACTCAGCGACATCCCGGACATTCCGGTAAATTTCGCAAAAAATCCCGAAGGCTTTAAGCCGTACAAACGCAATCCCGACACGCTCGCCCGCCCCTGGGCGATCCCAGGCACGCTCGGACTCGAGCACCGCATCGGCGGCCTCGAAAAACAAGACGTCAGCGGCAACATTAACTACGAGCCGCTGAATCACGAAAACATGGTGCGCATCCGCGCCGCCAAAGTCGCCGGCATCGTGCAGGATATTCCCGACGCCGTACCCACCGGCGATCCCGACGGCGATCTGCTGATCGTCGCCTGGGGCTCCACGCACGGCTCCATCACTGCCGCGGTGAAAACACAACGCGCCCTCGGACGCCGCATCGGCCACCTCCACCTGCGCCATCTGAATCCGCTGCCCGCAAATCTCGCGCAGGTTTTCAAGCGCTACAAAAAAATCCTGGTCCCCGAACTCAACATGGGCCAGCTGCTCTGGATCCTACGCGCAAAATATTTGGTCGACGCCGTCGGCCTGAACAAAATTCAGGGCCGCCCGTTCAAGCAAGCCGAACTGGAACAAAAAATCGAAGAAGTCCTGGGCCTCTAAAGGAACTCTCAAGACATGACCACTACTGCGCTGCCCGTCCTAACCAAAAAAGATTTCCAGACCGACCAAGAAGTCCGCTGGTGCCCCGGCTGCGGAGACTACGCCATCCTCTCCGCCGTGCAAGCCGTCTTCCCGGAACTCGGCATCAAACGTGAAAATTTCGTGGTCGTAAGCGGCATCGGCTGCTCCAGTCGCTTCCCGTATTACATGAACACCTTCGGCTTCCACACCATCCACGGCCGCGCCCCGGCCGTAGCCACCGGCATCAAAGCCATCCGCCCGGACCTGGAAGTCTGGGTCGCCACAGGCGACGGCGACGCGCTCTCCATCGGCGGCAATCACACTATTCACATGCTGCGCCGCAACGTCGGGCTGAAAGTCCTGCTCTTCAACAATAAGATTTACGGCCTGACCAAAGGCCAATATTCGCCCACCTCGGAAGTAAACAAGAAGACGAAGTCCACGCCATTCGGCTCCGTAGATCGCCCCTTCAATCCGTTGGCCCTGGCCATCGGCGCCGAAGCAACCTTCGTAGCCCGTTCCGTCGACGTCTTCCAGCAGCATCTGAAAGAAACTCTGAAGACCGCCGCCGCCCATCGCGGCTCAGCGTTCATTGAAATCCTGCAAAACTGCAACATCTTCAACGACGGCGCATGGTTCTCCCTCACCGAACGCGACGCCCGCAGCGAGCACGTCATCACCCTCGAACAGGGCAAGCCCATGGTCTTCGGCAAAAATCGCGACAAGGGCATCCGCATGGTCGGCATGGACCTCGAAGTAGTCGCGCTAGGCAACGGCATCACTGAAGCCAATTTGCTCATCCACGACGCAAAAAATCCCAATCCCGCCTACGCTTTCGCCCTGGCACAAATGGAAAAGCGCGAAGGCTTCCCCACCCCCATCGGCGTCCTGCGCAACTGGAACGACCAACCGCGTTACGAAGAAGTTTTGAACCAGCAGATCAAAGACGTAATCGCCAAGCGCGGCCCCGGCGACCTGAACAAACTCCTCCGCGCCGGCGACACCTGGGAAGTGCGATAGCTCCCTTTTATCTCGGCCTTTTTAATGTAGGTGCCGGACTTTAGTCCGGCCTAGCCTTGCATTTCTAAAACTCCTTCCCCAACAATTCCGTGACTTCTTCCCCGTAATCGCATCCAATAAGCAATGCGACACCCATCCCAAACCGTGGATGACCCCACCAAACGCGAACTGTTCGGCCCCCTCGGCGACGCGGACCCTCTTCCGCCCAGTCTCCTGGCCTCCACCAACGAGCAAGCCAAAACCCTCGCGCTCCTCCAGGAGATCAGCCGCGACTTCTCTCCCCTGATCAGCCACACCGTTCTGCTGCGCACCATCGCCGAGCGCGTCAAACGCCTCGTCAACTACGACGTCTTCAACGTAATGATCTGGAATGAAGACTCCCAACTCCTGCAATCCATTTTCGCGCTGCGCTACGAAGAATCCATTCCGGCGCGTGTGACGTTGCACCTACACGAGGGACTCACCGGCTCGGCAGCGGCCCAGCGCGCCACCCTGCGCGTCAACGACGTCCTTACCGACCCGCGCTACATTCGCACCGAAACCGGCATCGACGCCCGCTCCGAACTGGTCGTCCCCCTGATCCGTCAGGATCGCCTCATCGGCGTCATCGACCTTGAAAGCACCGCCCCGCACGCCTTCACCGACGCACACGAACGCATGCTGTCGACGCTCTCGCCGTTTCTCGCCGTGGCCCTCGAAAACTCGCGCCTCTACGAGGAGGCCCACGAGAGCCAGCGCCGCCTGCAAAACGATCTGGATACCGCGCGCGAAATCCAGATGCAGCTACTGCCCACCGGCGCGCGCGAAATTCCTGGCCTGGACCTCGCCGCCGCCTACACTCCCGCCCGCGACCTCGGCGGCGACTTCTACGATTTCCTTCCCTACGGCGAAGGCAAATTGGCGATGGCGCTCGGCGACGTCTCCGGCAAAGGCACCGCCGCCGCCCTGTACGGAGCGCTAGCCATCGGCATGCTGCGCGAACACGTGGTCACGCACAATTGTCCGCCAGAGGAAATGCTCGCTACCCTGAACGACCGCCTGCAAGGCGGCCGCCTGGACGCCCGCTTCATCGCCATGCTCTTCGCCGTCTACGACGCCCCCACGCGCAAGCTGACCATCGCCAACGCCGGCTGCCCCTATCCATTACTGCTGCGCAACGGCCAAGTCAGCGAACTGCACCTTGAAGGCGTGCCACTGGGCCTCTTCCGCGGCACGCTATACGATCAACAAGCCTTCGACCTGCTGCATGGCGACGTGGTCGTCTTCGCCTCCGACGGCATCGTCGAGTCCGACAACGCCCAAGGCGAAGACTTCGGCTCCGACCGCCTCGCGCAAGTTCTCGCCTCCACCACTCCCCACGATTCCGCCCAATCCATCACGCAAAGAATCCTAGCCGCCACCGACGCCCACAGCGGCCCCGCCTGGGCCCCCCACGACGACCGCACCCTGCTGGTCCTCCGCGTTACGGAAGAACCCACCGCCGACTATTCCCGCCTGCCGATCATCTACTGACCGCTTTTTGCCGCCCCACAATGAACCGGACGTATCGATACCGATATTTCTCTGCTTACGCGCGTCTCTAATTGTTTTTATTTTAAATTGCGATATCATTAGCTAGGCTTATGGAGGTCCAGCAGGCGTGCACCAGCTATTTCCAGCTCCGCCCTTCCGCGCCGCGCCGATGCTCGGATGGTTCCGCTTCGATCGCGCCCTGATGATCATCCTGCGCCGCCTGGTGGTTCCGGTGCTCCTGTTCGCCACCTTCGCGCTCACCTGCGCCTTCGTCTATCAGCGCCTCGAGCATCTGCGCTTCACCGACGCCATCTTCTGGGTTTCTCATCCCCATGCCATCGACTACCTCAAAACCCGCAGCTCCACAAAATGGTTCTCCACCTTCGTATCCTTCGGCGTCTTCGCCTTCGAAATCTGGTTCGCCGAACGCATCCTGCTGACATTCATGGGCCACCAAGGCCGGGAGGTCTGGAAATCCATGCTCAACGAAATGAATCTCGAACGCGTGCGCGACCATTTCATCGTCTGCGGCTACGGACAAGTAGGCCGTACGCTAATCGGAAATTTGGCCGCCGCCAAAATCCCATTCGTGCTGATCGAAACCAACGAAGGTTTATATCGCCAGCTCCTGCAAGAAGGCGTCCTCGCAATTCAAGGCGACGCCAAACGCCATAGCGTCCTGGAGGAAGCCGGCATCATGCGTGCCCGCGGCATCTGCGTGGTCATCGATAACGACGCCGACAACCTCTACATCACCATCACCGCCAAAGCCATGAATCCCAAGCTGCGCATCCTCACCCGCGCCGGCCAGGAACGTTACGCCCAAGCCATGCGCACTTCCGGCGCCGACGAAGTCATTATCCCCGAATACGAAGGCGGCAAACTCGCCAGCCAGCTAATCCAAAAATACGCCGCCACGCTCTAACCCGCCCTCTGCCGCTCGAAAGCGCCGGAGGCGCGCCACAAGTTAGCCCAACCCGCAGGGCTGGGTAACGGTCGCAACAACAAGAACACCGCGCTTGACCCTGTAAACTAAACAATTTACACTAAGCCGATGAACGGACTGCCGCCCCTCCATCCGGGCGAGATTCTCAAGCAAGACATCCTGCCGCATGTGGGCCTGTCGGTAACGGCTGCTGCCAAGGCTTTGGGCGTTTCCCGCCAGATGCTTCACGACATTCTGGCGGAGCGCAAGCCGCTGTCCGCCGTCATGTGTCTGAAGGTAGCCCGCCTGTTTGGCGGCTCCCCGGAAGTGTGGATGCGCTTGCAGGCTTCCTACGACCTGAAGAAGGCTGCGCGCAACAAAAAAGTAATGGCCCGCGTCGCCCGCATCGTCCCCGTAAAGCCAGCCGAAGAAGTTCTGGCCTAGAGCACCAGCCTGCACGGGAAGGGCGTTCGTTGCGTCCTCAGTTTCCGGAGGTCAAGACTCATGAAAATATTGTCCCTCACGTTGCTGACGATCTTCATTGCATTGGCCACCCTTGCTCAAACAACTCGCCCGACGTCCGGCATTGAGTATCATCACGGGCTCCGCGTACGCATTTATCCCGTCACGACAACCTATCTGCCGAACCAGCCGCTAGACTTCCGCGTGGAATTTCGCAACGAAGGCAACACAAGTATGCGCGTCGGACGCCTCGCGGCCACCAGCGTCAACGCGCCGTTCCGCCTGTCGCTAAAAGTCGAAGACTCCGCAGGTCACGTCATCGTAGACCCTGTAAAAGACCTCGCTGAACTACCGTGCGTCGATTTGCGAGAACTCGATGTCGACCACCCCGCAATCTGGACTGTGATAGCTCCGGGATCGACATACTCAACGACGCTGAGTTTAATAACCAGGGCCATGGAAAACCTGCGGCCTGGGCGCTACAAGGTTCACGGTCTTTATCGCTCCTACGGCGTTCTAGAAGGCGGCCACTGTCTAAACTTCAAGCAATATCCACGGTCGAGCGCCGGTTCAACCGGCACGGAATGGCAAGGCTACGTCGACACGAACGACGTCGAGATTACAATTCTACCGCCAGCCGAGGAAAGATAGGGACACCGTCCTCAACTGCGCTCGGCTTCCGCGGTTTTCGTCCATTTGTTCGTAGTGGCGAATCTTCAGATTCGCATCCCCTATACTCGGGGCGAGGCGTCGAAATAAGTAATGCGAAATTAAAGTGGAGGCGTCGGGCAGGATTTACCAACGCCTCCGTCCAATTCTGCCGGGTGGCATACTGCGCACTGAAGCAACGTCATCCAACGTCAAAGAAAAGGTGCCGAATCATTCGAACGTTATACACTAAAGCTAAAGTTAGCTATTGACAAACTATCTGTCCCATGCTACCATGGGCAATGTCGCGCCCATCCGGAACCTCAACCCCGCACCCCATCCCACCCTATTACTCGATCAGCGTTCCTAACCAAATTCCTTAATTCTTGTAACCCCAATAGAATCTTACTCTTTCGCACGAATCACCCCTAAACCCAATGGAATCTTACTCTTTCAAAATGACCCCGGGGGTGGGGGTACCCTTGTTGATACTATTCAAGTTCTCGTCGAACGGACATCATCTTCCGTAACCCCAATCAATACTATCTCTTCCAGAGTTTTCGCCTCCGACCCCTCTAAAATCCGTCTCGTCCAGAAACAGGTGGAGGAATGGCGCAGCGACTCCATGGCTGAATTGCGGAACGACTTACTTGTGGGGAGCTTACGTGGTGAGGGTCTACTTGTGCGCGCTGCCGAGCAGGCTCGACGCGGCGCCCGTGGTGGCCAGGCCCGAAGCCAGCGCCGTGACCGGAGCGGTGGGATTCGCAAAATAGTTTTCTTCCCGCAGCTTGCGGTAGATCCGGCCGGCCACTTCCGCCGCCGTCGGACCCTTTACGCGACGCGTATTCCCGCGCAGCAAGACGGCAATGGCAATCTTGGGATGCAGCTCATCGGCGTAGGTGACGTACCAGCCCAGGCGCGACGGCGTAACGTGATCGTCGCAAGTGCCGGTCTTGCCCAGCGACGTTTCATCGCCGCCCGCATCGAAGCTGGACTTCGCCGTGCCGTACAGCACCGCGGCCAACATGCCTTCGCGAATTTCCGGAAGGATCGGCCCAATATTCAAATCGCGTTTCACCCGCGGCTGGAAATTATCCACTTCTTCCTGCGTGCGCGGATACTGCAAATAATAAAGCGTTCCGCCATTGGCGAATGCCGAAGCCATGGAGACCAGTTGCAGCGGCGTCATCTGAATGCCTTCGCCGAAGCTGGACATGCGCGCAATCCCGCCAAACGCCGGTGGCGCGGAAGGAAACGCTCCGGGATGTTCTTCCGGCAAGTTGTAACCGGCCAGCTCGCCGAGGCCCACCAGGCGCGCATACTTCGCCACCGTGTCGTAACCCATGCGCCGGCCCAGCTCTTCAAAAAATACGTTGTTGGAATGCGCCATCGCTTCCGTCAAATTCATGTATTTCTTGCGGCTGACGCGCAGCATGGTGTCGCGCGTAATCACGTTTTCTTCCAGCGCCGCGAGCGCAATCGTCGGCTTAATCGTGGAGCACGGAATGTAGCCTTCGCCGAACGCAATTTTCTGATTGACCACCGCAAGGATTCTGCCGGTGTTGGGATTCACCGCGACCACCGCGCCGTTATACCTTCCGAGTCCTTCGACCAGTGCCGCGCGCACAACGGGATCGTCAAAGCCGGTCATGTCGTCGCCGGTGGAATTAGCAAACGTGGGAACGCCGCGCACGGTTTTATGCGTGGTGTTAGCGGCGGTAGCGCCCGGAGCTGCGGGAAGCGGCGCGACGCACAGCGCCGAAAGCATGATTGCAAGAGCCATTTTTCCCAGTTGCCGACTTACCATTTGCACCCCTGTTTGCGCTCGCGGCCGTTGCCTATTTCCGGCGTGAACTCTGTAGCTGCTAATCGACCGGCACAAACTTACGCCGAACCGAACCTTCTACGGATGGAATATATGCACTCGTTCGTCCAAACCCGAACAGTCGAACTCGCTACTGATTCGATGCAACTTAAGAGCGCGGCGCCTCCTGAGCAGTGCATCAAAATGAAACGCCTCGGTCCGCTTGAGACGTCGTCGTGCGCTTGAGACGTAGTGTAAGGTCCAGAGCCCGCCAGAAGCAATAGCCGACTCGCTCCAGTACGTCGCTATGTGCTTTGTTTTGTATGACTGCCCGTTGGGGCAGGTGCCAATTTTCGGCTAGTTTTCAGGCCAATTGCGCTGCCCAGCGTGTGGCCCAGTTTACGAGGCAAATTTTGTGGCTCATTTTGCAACAGGGCAAAATCGCTGTTCGCGCGGGGAAAACTCAGCGGCCGCGGCTCGCGGAAATCTGTGGGCCTGCTGCGCCGGGACCGTAAACGGCGCGATAAACCTCAGCGTTGCGTAGAACCACTTGCACGTATTCGCGGGTTTCCGTGAACGGTATGGATTCCACCAGTTCCGGAATTTCTTCGTAGTTGCGTTCGGCTTTCCACAGCGCGATGCGATCTTCGCCGGCGTTGTATGCGGCGGCGGCGTATTCGGGAGCTCCGGTAGCGCGCAGAAGTTCCGCGATGTACACCATGCCGAGCTCCAGGTTGTAGTCGGGCTCGAATAATTTGTCTTTGGTGTATTTCACCTTGAGCTGCTTGGCGAGAATCTTGCCGGTCTTCGGCAGCACTTGCATCAATCCGATGGCGTTGGCGTGCGAGACCGCGTCGGCTTGAAACGTGGACTCCTGCCGAATCAGACCGGCAGCCAGCATGGGATCGAAATTATTGCGTGCCGCTTCACGGCGCAACGCGGTTTCGTACGGCAGCGGATACAGCGTCTTCCACACGATCGGTGGGACATCTTCAATTTTACGCGCATCGAAATTCGGCACAATCAGCCGGCCGTACGCCATGCCCGTTCCAAAATGTCCCTGGTCAAACGCGGTCTGCGCGGCTTCCAACAGAAATCGCGGAGAGAGCGTGGCGAAGTACGCCGACTTCAACTCGAGCTCCGCGGAACTATCGAACGCAATGCTGCGCAGCGCCTGGGCGCGTGCCCAGCGATCCGCAACGGTTACAGGAATGGGTTCGTCAAACGCGCGCAACACCGGCGCGGGTGGAATCTTGCTTAGAAATTCCGGAGCCTCTTCGTCGCCTGGAGCCATCTTGGCCAGACGCGCGGCCGCGGCATGCGCGAAATACGTTTGAGGAAAACGCGCAACGGCTTTGTTGTAATACGCGCGCGCGTGGCCGGGATTGCCGGTGCGCTCCGCGCTGCGCCCAAGCCAGTAAAGCGCGTCGACAGAATTGGATGAAGCGGGATATTTCGACAAGAAGGCAGTCAAGCGCGTGTCGGCATCCGGCTGTTTATTTAGGAAGGCCATCCACGCGGTGCGCCATTCGGCATTGAAGGCGTTCTTCCCCTCGGGGAAGCCGTCCAAAACCCGCTGATAATAACTGGTGGCCTTGGTGCGATCGAGCGCGACCCAATAAAAATTTCCTGTCGACATCAGCGCTTCTTCGAACCATTTGCTCTGCGGATATTTCGTTTGCAGCAGCTCGACGGCCGCGAGCATTTCGCTTTCTTTCTTTTCCGAGCGGTACGCTTGCGAAAGTTCATAGATGCGTTCCGCATCGACGTCCGGGTCGCTCACGGAGAGCGACGACAGAGCCGACGGCGAAGCCTTGGGATATTGCCGGCATTCCGCGATGCGCAGTTGCGCGCGTTGCCGTGTGGGATTATTAGGATCGCGCACCATGGTCAGCAACTTTTCGTATTCCGCGTGGGCTTCTTTCCATTTGTGCGCGTCAAAGAAAAGCTGCGCGCGTTGCTCCTGCATTTCCACGCCGGGATACGGATACTCTTTCCCTAGCTGTTTGGAAATCGCGCTGAGCGAAACTCCCGCGGCTTTCGCTTCATCGGTCAGGGGAAACTTATAGAAGATGGTCTGAAAATCTTTCGCGGCGCGCGCATATTCGTGTGCGCTTTGATAGGCCTGCGCGCGTTCCAGTAAGAGCTGCGGGCGCGTAGCGGTTGCGGAATAGGCATTCAAGGCCGTGATGGCGTCCTGCGGACGCCCAAGTGCGTCCGCGGTCGGCGCATACGATTCCAGAAACTGTTCTTTGATCGCGGTGCTCGGATAGTCCTTCTCGATGGCTTGCAGATCCGTGAACGCTTCGGCATTGCGTCCCAGCGTGCGCTTCGTCTGCGCCATCCAGTACAGCGCGTATTCGCGCAGCAGCGCATCGTTCTCCGCTTTGGTCAGCCAGGCGAGGGCTTGCGGCGCACGATTTTTCGAGTAGTCGTCGTAGCCCAAGGCCAGCGCGGCGCGTGCACCCCAAAGGCCGGTGGCGTTCTTATTCGCAAACGCCGCCAACTTTTCGTACGCTCCGGGCGTCGCACCGCGCAGGTCGTGCGCGAGGTCAGCCATCTCTCTTTGCAGCGCCTGTTCTTCCGGGGTGATCGCAGTGCTTTCCGGAACGGTAGTGTTCGGCCGGCAACCGCTACGACAAGGAGCGCCTTTGGGCTTTTTGGATTTTTTTTGACGCTTGGTGGTCTGCGGAGTTGTCGCCGGCGCTTGCGCAGCTTTCGTTTGCGTGGCTGTCGTTTGCGCCGCGGCCTCAAACGGCGCGGCCAGCAGCAGCGACACACTCAACACTGAAGCGGCAAGCGCGCGCGCGATCTGCGCAGACGAGGCAGCTACAAAATGATTAGCGTTTTTGCGCGGAAGTAGCGTAGGGATATTCGCCGAGCGCGTGAGCATCGCCTTCGGCAAGAATTTCCACCATCCAGCGGTAAAAGTAGTCCACCGGGTGGTCCATGATGGGTTTGAAGCGGCGGTCGTATTCGCGATGTGCTTTTTCAATGTCGTCTTTCAATCGGATGCACAGATCGCGATGTTCGCGGCCTTGCTTCACCTGCTCCGGCCGCAACATCTTTATATCCTGCATCGAAACCTTGGCCACGCGATTCGCTCGCCGGTGCAACTCCTGCTCCTCGGGAGAGAGGCGGTTGGTGTCAAAATCGCCGTTGAGCGCGGCGTCGGCGTGCATCGCCGGCGGCGGCGCTTCATATTGTACCGATTTATTGCCGGAATCGTGCGGCAGCTCTGGCGGCGCTGTGAAATTCGCGCCTTCGTGCTCCAATTCCTCGACGTGTGTTTCTGGCAGAGCATCCGCCGGACTAGGCGCCTCGAGCACCTCAGAAGCCATCGATGCGGGGTATCCAGCTGGATTGCGCGGAGGTGCTACTGGCGCAGCTTCGGCCTGCGCAACGTCCGTGCGGGCAGCGCGGGCGCCCGGCGCGGCAAAATTCATCGCTTGCGTTTCGACGGTCGATCGCTCAATAGAGGACTTCGTGCCGGTCTGGAGCGAGGACGCGATAAACCGCGTCAAGACTTCCAGCGCCGCAGCAATCGAGGCTGCCGCCGTCTGCGCGCGCAACATCGGTGGCAACGCGTTGGTGGGCTTATTGCTGCCGCAAGCGGACACCACGTCGTTCACAGCGTGGTGCAGATCCTCGCTGGTGCGCTGAATACGCTCTAAATTGTCGCGCAGCGCGCGCGCCACGGCTTGTTCGACGATGCTGGGCTCTTGTGCCATAACAGTTCGATGTACCTGCGGCGCTCCCGCAACGAGCTTTCCGGAAGTACCCCGTCTGGCCATTTTGGAAGGCCGCCTGTCCAGAGTCAACGCCCCGGCGGTACCCCTGTCGCCTACAGGTGACTAGTGCCATCCGGCGCCACGCGTCTCGTTCTACTGGTCACTTCTTATGGCTTGCCTTGAATCTTTGTCCGTGGTGCTTCCGGCGTGAGGTCTTTCCTGACGTGCCAGCATTCCCATAGCGCCGCTTGAAAACGCGTTTCCGTGCTTCGGGTAACGAGGCCAGAACAGCACCCGGCGTAACGCCGGCGGCCGCCAGCGCAGAACTCACCTTATGGCAAAGCAGCTCAAATCGCCGCTCCTCCGGCAAGACCCCGCGAGATTGCTTGGGCACCGTGAACTCCTCTCTCCCCACACATTAGCTTACCTGAGATCACGTCCACGGCACGGTCATCCGCATACGCGTGTTGCATAATGCCGCCAATGATATACAATGCCAATGTATATCTAAGGAGCCCGCGATGCAAGTAGCGAAGTGGGGTAACAGTTTGGCGGTGCGTTTGCCCACCGCTGTGGTGGACGCACTGTCACTCAAAGAAGGCGACCAGATCGAAATCCGTATCGCCGAAGACCGGGTATTCGAAGTGCGCCGCGATAAACGCAAAGAGCACGCGCTCGCCCGGCTCCGCAAACTCCGGCGGGCGCTGCCGCCCGGATTTGTTTTTGATCGCGACGAAGCTCATGGCCGGCGGTAAGGCATTCTTCGATACCAACGTGCTGATCTACGCCGTCGTCCAGAGCGATCCGCGCAGCACGCGGGCCGAGGAAATTCTTCTGTCTGGCGGAGTGCTCAGCGTCCAGATTTTGAACGAGTTTGTTTCCGTGGCACGGCGAAAACTCGCGATGTCCTGGAATGAGGTAAACGAAGCATTGGACGCCTTTCGCGTGCTCTGCCCGGCGCCGCTCCCCATTACCGCGGAAGTGCACGAGTCCGCGCTAAAAATTGCCGAGAAGTACGGCTACAACATCTACGATGCGCTGGTGATGGCCACCGCGCTGGATGCCGGGTGTACGACACTTTATTCCGAAGATTTGCAGCACGGCCAGACCCTCGCTGGCCGACTTACCATCGAAAATCCCTTTCGCTAGGTTGTGCGCATACCGCCAAGCGGAACCGGTGAAGCGGTGCGCCGCTCCATTGCCGGCAGGCGGACCGGTCACTGCGGTGTCGTCGATGTCATGAATTCCGTCGATTCTTCTATCCTTTAGACACGAGATTTGCATCTCTATGAACGGCATCGAGCATCGGCATTGACGCTGCTCGATCGTCGTCAAGGGAGGGCACCTGGCGCCGAGACGGCGGGCGGAGTAAGAGGTTGGGAGCAGACATCCGTCCGCGAAAAGGGGAAGGGGCACATGGCAACGGCAAAAATTGCAGACATTATCGTAGAAACGTTGGCATCTGTCGGTGTGCAACGCGTATATGGCGTTCCGGGCGACTCACTGAATGGAATCACGGATGCGATTCGCACCCACAAGTCGGTGGAATGGGTGCATATGCGCAATGAAGAAGCCGCCGCGTTCGCGGCCGGGGCGGAGGCGCACCTGACCGGGAATCTGGCGGTGTGCGCGGGCAGCTGTGGCCCAGGGAACACGCACCTTATCAACGGCCTGTACGATTGCCATCGCAATCGCGTACCGGTGCTGGCGATTGCGGCGCAGATTCCCAGCAAAGAGATCGGCAGCGACTATTTTCAAGAGACCAAGCCCGACCACATCTTCAAGGATTGCAGTCACTTCTGCGAATTCATTTCGCATCCAAGCCAGATGCCGCGGGTGCTGGAGATCGCCATCAGGACCGCCGTGGCCAAGCGCGGCGTGTCGGTTATCGTCGTGTCGGGCGACACCGCGCTGCAGGAAGCGACCTGGCGACGCGTCCGCTTAACCCTTGATTCCATGCAGCCGATCAGCAGCCCGGAACCTGCCCTGCTGGAACGCGCTGCCGCGATGCTGAACGCCGCGTCAAAGGTGACTATCTTCGGAGGCGCGGGATGCGCGGGGTCTCATGCGGAGTTGTTGCGGACTGCCGAGAAGTTGCAGGCTCCCATCGTCCATGCGCTGCGCGGCAAGGAGTTCATCGAGTACGACAATCCTTACAGCATCGGCATGACCGGACTGCTGGGATTCACGTCCGGCTACTACGGCATGGAGCATTGCGACGTGCTGCTCATGCTGGGCACGGATTTTCCGTACACACAGTTCTATCCAACACACGCGAAAATAATTCAAGTGGATTCGCGCGGTGAGCAGATCGGCCGCAGGACGGCCGTGGACCTGGGGCTGGTTGGCTCGGTGCAGGACACTTTGCGGGCGCTCTTGCCGCTGCTGCAGCAGAAGACCGACAACGCTCACCTCGCGGATGCGCAAGCGCATTACAAGAAGGCACGCAAAGGATTGGACGATTTGGCAAAAGGCGAGCCGGGCAAAAGGCCGATTCACCCGCAGCACGTCAGCGCCGTGCTGGACCGGCTTGCTGCCGAGGACGCGATTTTCACGTGCGACGTTGGAACGCCAACCGTGTGGGCCGCCAGATACCTCACCATGAACGGCAAGCGCCGCCTGCTAGGCTCGTTCAATCACGGCTCCATGGCGAACGCTTTGCCGCAGGCGATCGGTGCGCAAGTAACTTTTCCCGACCGGCAGGTGGTCTCCATGTCCGGCGACGGCGGCCTAGCGATGCTGATGGGCGAACTGCTCAGCTTGCGGCAACTCAAAGCGCCGGTGAAGATCATCGTGTATCAAAACGACGCGCTTAGTTTTGTGGAGCTGGAAATGAAGGCGGTCGGGGTGATCAGCTTCGGCACCGACCTTGTCAATCCCGACTTCGCCAAGCTGGCCGATGCTTGCGGCATCTTCGGCCGCAACGTGGAGGACCCCGGAGAACTGGAGGAAGCCCTGCGCGCGGCGTTTGCTCATCCTGGCCCGGCGTTGGTCAGCGTCAAAGTGGCCAGACAGGAACTTTCAATGCCCCCCACGATCGAGTTCGAACAAGCCAAAGGCTTCGGACTCTACCTGATCAAGGCGATGCTGAATGGCCGGGGCGACGAAATTCTAGATATGGTAAAGACGAACCTGCGCGAGGCGTTTTAAGGCCACTCCATCGCAAGAACGGATGTGTGAAGCGGACAGTTTGACCGTTACCCCGCTTGGGCTGGAGTGGGATGCTATAATAGGAGTTGTACCTGTGGGGGCGACCCGGTTTCGACGGAAGCTGTCGCGCCCTGAAGGCATGCCGGGAGCCAACTGCCCGTAATCGGTTGGAAACTAGAACTGCCAACAACAACTTGGCACTTGCTGCTTAATTAATTAAGCGCAACGGTTGCCCACGCTTTGCCTGCGGGTGTGGGGTCAACCGTCATTCAGTAGGCTGGCTGAAGTCTTTCGGTCCGCAAGACTTCGGCGAGAACCATCGGACTAGCTTGTAGCGTTTCTTGCTCATTCTGAGCGCCGCGGGCGAAACAAACTGAACTGAGCTAAGCATGTAGTCTTCAGGCCGTAGCGCTTTTCGGACGGGGGTTCGACTCCCCCCGCCTCCACCATATCTATTCCGAACTACACAGCAAATCGTCGATCAAAACCGAGCGGTATGCCAAATTTGAACATCGCGATTCCGCACAACCTCTCACAGGACGAGGCGCTGCAGCGCATCAAAGACGCCATCGCCCACTCCAAGGTCGAGCACTCCAACTCCATCAAAGATCTGCAGGAAAACTGGAATGGAAACGTCGGAACCTTCAGCGGTTCGGGGATGGGACAAACGGTGTCCGCAACCATCACGGTGAACGCATCGGAAATTGTTTTTGATTTAGAATTGCCCTTCGCCGCAAGCTTTTTCAAACGACCGATCGAAACAGGCATCCGGGACTTCACGGTCAAGTTGCTCAGCTGAGACTGCCTCGGAACCCGTTTAGCTCTTGGCCCAGCATCCCGCCTTCTAGCACCGCGCGATAGCGGCCCACTCCGCGCGGGCGCAGTCCTCGCGGGAGCATCCCCAGTTTACGCTTTCGCGCCATGTGCCGTCTGACCTCCATCAAAAAAGTTATCATTTTCTCCGAACCGGTTTTGCCTTCCCTGCGGACCGCGCCATGGCGGCAGGACGCGCGTTAGCAATCCGGTCTGGAGCGGTCGGTACTCTAGACCCTCCCATCCTTAGCCTTGAAGGAGAAACACTACGATGCGAAAGCGACTGATGTTACTCGCGGTGCTGGGGGTATTCGCGCTGATGTTCGCCTATCCCGCGGGCGTTCCCGCGGCTTCCCCGGAATCCCATCCGGAGATTCGCAGCGCCATCAACTCTCTGCGCAACGCCCGCGAGCACCTGGAACACGCGGCACACGACTACGGAGGACATCGCTCCGACGCCATCGGCGCCATCGATCGCGCCCTCGAGCAATTGAACATCTGCCTGAAGTACGACAAGTAAGATCCACGAATAATTTTTTCGCCAAGAAAGCGAAAGCCCTGTCCCTTTGGTTAAAAGGCGCAGGGCTTTTTTTTGGGCAACATGGACTTCCGATCAGCATCACGCAATCCCCAACTTCTTCTGCATCTCTTCCAGCGTGACGCCTTTCGTTTCCGGATACACGAATAGCACCACAAAAAATTGCAGCGCCATCATCGCCGAGAAAAACACAAACGGATACCCTCCCGACTTGGCCGCGAGTAATGGAAACGTAAGCGAAATCGCCGCGTTCATGATCCAGTGCGAAAAACTTCCCAAGCTCTGACCCTTCGCCCGCACCCGGTTCGGAAATACTTCGCTGATGAACACCCAAATCACCGCGCCCTGCGAAAATGCAAAAAACGCGATATACCCAACCAGCAGCCACACCAGCAGATGCTGATTCCGCTGCGTGAAAAAAATCGTCGCCACTCCCGCCAGGCACGCCGCCGTTCCCACCGACCCCACGAGCAACAGCGTCTTCCTGCCAATCCGGTCGATCACCGACATGGCGATCATCGTAAACAACAAGTTCGTTCCGCCGATCGCCACCGACTGCAAATCTCCGGAAACCTTGCTGAATCCCGCGAACGCAAAAATATCGTTCAGGTAATACAGAATCGCGTTGATCCCCGAAAGCTGGTTAAACAAGCCTATCGAAACGGCGAGAAAAATGGGAAAAGCATACTTCCGCACAAACAGCACATCGTTCGTCTGATGTTCCGCGTCGATGGACACAATAATGTCCTGCAATTCCTTCTCGTACTCCGGCTCGCCCGTCAAACGCAAAACATCTCGCGCTTCCGCCACGCGTTGCTTCTTCACCAGCCACCGCGGACTACGGGGAATCCCAAACAGCATCACCAGAAAAAATAGCGCTGGAATCGCCGGCACACCCAGCTTCCACCGCCATTCCGCGTCGCCCAGCTGAAACGTTCCCACCACATAATTCGAGAAGTACGCCAGCAAAATTCCGAACACGATATTGAACTGAAACAGACCCACCAGCCGTCCGCGCCATTTCGCCGGCGCAATTTCCGCGATGTACATCGGCCCTAGCACCGAAGACCCGCCAATCCCCAGCCCGCCAATAAAACGAAACGCCAGCAGCGCCGGCCAATTCCACGCGAATGCGCAACCCACGGACGACACCAGATATAACACCGCCATCAATCGCAAACTGTCGCGCCGCCCGTACTTTTCTCCAGGCAGGCCTCCAGTCATGGCGCCGATCACCGTGCCCGCCAGCGCCGCAGACACTGTCACGCCCAGCGACCATTCCGAAAGATGGAAAAGTAATTTCAACGCGTGCGTCGCGCCGGAAATTACCGCGGTGTCAAATCCAAAAAGCAATCCGCCGAGCGCCGCAACAATCGCGCTTTTCAGCAAGAATCCATTTAGCTTCATGCCGCCATCCTGCCATCCAAATTCAGATTCGCATTCAGAGTAAGGTTAAAACATTTGCTTGTTGCTGAAGGCTTGCGCGCCAACTTGCAGATCCACTTCAGAGCTCGGCCCCAAACCAAGCCCACGCCGCGGTAATAGTACATCTATCCCTGCCCATCGCGAACCGCTACCAGCCTCCTGCCAGCAAGAAACTACAGCAACGCCTGTACGACATTTGTCCTGCCACGGGGTTATATTCTGAGAGCCCGGACAACAATCGCAGGGGCTTCTGAGGAGAAACTTTTATGAAACGTTTTCAAGTTTTGAGTTTTCGCGTACTGAGCTTTCGGACGTTGCAGCAGCTAGCCGTGACCGCCGGTTTACTGGCGTTATGCAGCTTGCCAGCCACCGTGCGTGCGCAAGACGCCACACCGCCGCAGGGTGATGCGGGTCAACAACAATCTGGTCAGATGCGGCATGGTCAGGCTCAGGACAACGAGCTTGCCAAGCTGAATCTTACGGACGATCAAAAGGCCCAAGTCAAAAAAATCCACGAAGACATGCGAGCCCAGGCAGAAGCGGTGAAGAGTGATTCCACGCTCTCGGCCGATCAACAGCACGCGAAATTGGAAGGGATCCGCAAGTCTGCCCACGAGCAAGTGAAGCAGCTGCTTACCCCCGACCAACGCAAACAGATGAAGGCCGACGAAATGGCCCGCAAGGCCGCCCGTCAGCAAGGTGGACAAACCTCTCCACCGCAATAGTAAGCTTTTGTGGCACAGCCGATCCTGGCTGTGCGCGCTAACCAATTCCATCGAGGGGCGACCAAACCGTCCCTCTTTCGTTTCGCGTTCTAGAGAACTGCATCACGCGGAACTGCGGCGTAGTAGCAGCCGTTTTGATATGCTGCTCGACGTGCGAAAAGTTTATCCCAACCTCTCCCGTCGTCAATTTTCGCCGGCTTTCGGTCGCCTCGCTTCGCGCGTGTTTTTCGGCGCAACTCTTCTTGTTCTATCCGCGCCGCTCTACTGGCAAATCGCCTTGTCCGCGCGTAACACCGTCGCTTCGCAGACGCTGCCGCCTTCCGCCACACCAGCCGCGCCGGGCTCCAGCGCAACTACGCCGCAAAGTGCCCCTGCACCGCGCCCGGCGCCCAACAATTTTCCGAGCAACATCCAGAACAACGTGCTGAACACCGTCGTCCTCGACCCCGCCCACGGCGGCACCGACCTCGGCGCCCGCGGTACTGCCGGCATCCGCGAAAGCGAAGTCGTCCTCGAATTTGCCGCGCAAATCCGCCGCGCACTGGAAGCGCAAGGTCTGAACGTGGTGCAAACCCGCCTCGGTGACGAAAATCCCTCCTTCGACGATCGCTCCGCCATCGCCAACGCGCAACGCGGCGCGGTCTTCGTCACCATTCACATTTCCTCGACCGGCTTGCCCGGAACCGCACGCGTTTACGTGAACTCGGATCTGCCTACGCCAACGGAGCCTTCCGGATTGATTCCCTGGGATCAGGCGCAGTTCTCATTCCTCGGCCTGAGCCGCAAATTCGGCGACGCTGTGCAAGGCCTGCTCGCGCAGCGTTTCAAAGGTTCGCCAAACACCGCGCAAACCGCCGCCGTCCGCCAATTGCGCACCACCGCCGCGCCCGCGATTGCCGTGGAAATTTCCAGCGTCACCGTGGAAAAACGCGAAGACCTCGATCGCATGGCGTCCGGTGTTGCCGATGCCATTGCCCGCGGCGTCGTCGCGTTCAAGCCGTCCTACGTCGTGCCCGTGGCGCCTGCACTGGGGCAGACGTCGCCCATGGCTTCCGTTGGAACCCCACCGCCTAACGGGATACCTAAAGGAGCAACTCGATGACGCCCCGTTGGCGCGTTTGGATCATCGTTGCGCTGGCCGCTGTTGTGGGTGCCGCCGCCGTGTATTTCCCCACGCTTCGGCAACGCGTAAAACAAACCGCGAAGATTGCCCAACAAACCGAAGAGCAAGCCCGCCGCGAACTCACGCAACCGTTCCTCGGCAACTCTGGCGATCCGCGGGTCAAAGCGAAACTCTTCTGGGCTTCGCGCGCGGACGATGAAGCCCTCACTCCTGTCACCGTCGACTTGCCTCTGGGCAGCGATCCCGTCCTCCGCGCCAAACAAGTTTTGAATTCGCTGCTCGCCGGCCCCGTCGACACCGAATTGCGCACGCTGCCTCCCGACGCCGCGTTGCTGGAATTTTATTTGCTGCCCAACGGCACCGGCGTCGCCGATTTTTCCGAAGCGCTGGCCACTTCCACGCCCTCGGGAATCGCCAGCGAACAGCTAGCGGTGGAATCCATCGCGCGCACTCTGGAAGCGAACGTCCCGCAAGTAAAACGCCTAAAAATTTTAATCCACGGCCAGGAAGTAGATACGCTAGCGGGTCATCTGGATTTAACCGGCACGTTCACGTTGTTCCCGGCGCCAGCACTACCCGCCGCAACAACAAAAAAGCCGTAACCGCCCGGCCGCCGTTTTTGATTTTTGCCAATGTTCGCTTTTGACCTTGCCTTCGTAGGGGCACGACATGCCGTGTCCGCCGATGCGACGGCAGGATTCAATCCTTTGTAATGGCGCAACATGTTGCGCGGTTTTTGTTTTTTTTTTGACTTTCGCCTTTGACGTTGCCTTTGTAGGGGCGCAGCATGCTGCGCTCCTTCTCGGCACGATCTATACAATTCCATGATTCGGTTCTGACCAAACGCAGCAACGCAACGTAACGCAAAAACGCAACGAAAGGACTTCATGAGCCTCACCGCAAAACAACGTTCCGACGGCCGCTCCCCAGATCAAATGCGCGCCCTGAAAATAACTCCCGATTTCATCTCCACCGCCGAAGGCAGCGTGCTGATCGAATTAGGCAAGACGCGTGTAATCTGTACCGCCACCGTCGACGACGGCGTCCCCGGCTTCCTGAAAGGCAGCGGCAAAGGCTGGGTCACCAGCGAATACGGCATGCTGCCGCGCGCCACCGAAGAACGCACCTCGCGCGAAGCCACCCGCGGCAAGCAATCCGGCCGCACGCTGGAAATTCAGCGCCTGATCGGCCGTTCGTTGCGCGCCATCACCGATCAAGAAGCTTTAGGCGAGCGCACCGTTTGGCTCGATTGCGACGTAATCCAAGCCGATGGCGGCACTCGCACCGCCAGCATCACCGGCGCATTCGTAGCGCTAGCACTGGCGTTCCAGCGTTTGGTCGCTGCCGGCATTCTAAAAACTTCGCCGCTGATCGACACGGTAGCCGCCACCAGCGTAGGCATCGTCGACGATCGCGCTCTTCTAGATCTAGCCTACGAAGAAGACTCCCGCGCCGAAGTCGACATGAACGTAGTCATGACCGGCAGCGGCCACTTCGTGGAAATCCAAGCCACCGCCGAAGGCCGCCCCTTCTCCGGCAGCGAAATGCAAGATTTGCTAGCGTTAGCCGCCGCCGGCATCCGCCGCCTAAGCGAAGAACAGCGCACCATAGTCCCACTGAAATTCAGCACGCGTGCCCGCTAACGTCACAGCAATATGACCGGCAATTTGTTTCTCGCCTCCTCGAATGAAGGAAAGCTGGCAGAATTCATTGCGCTAGCCGGGTCCACGACGTCCGGAGCGCCGCCTTTCAAGCTGGCCTTACTGTCGAATTTCTCCTCCTTTCTCGCGTTTGACGAAAGTGCTCCGACGTTTGCCGAAAACGCCGCAGGCAAAGCCCTGCACTATTCACGCCTTGCGGAGTGCCGCGTCCTGGCCGACGATTCCGGCCTGGTAGTCCCCGCACTGGACGGCGCACCTGGCGTGAAATCAGCGCGTTACGCTGGCGCCAACGCGACGAGTGAACAGCGCAACGAAAAATTACTCGACGCCATGCACAACCTAACCGGCGAACACCGCCGCGCCTACTTCGTCTGCGTTCTGGCGGTAGCGGAAAGAGGCCGACCCATCGCAGTAATCAGCGCCCGCGCCGACGGCGAAATTCTGTCAGCCCCACGCGGCGCCGCTGGCTTCGGCTACGACCCAATTTTCTACATCCGCGAACTACACAAGACCTTTGCTGAACTGACCTCCGAAGAAAAAAGTAGAATCAGCCATCGTGGCAAAGCTTTCCGTCGACTACTGGAAGTTATAACCGCTTCCTCCCATTTGGCGCACTCTTAGGGACGAGCCCCGCGCCTTTTTCGGAGCGATGCGCGAACATCGCGAATAGCGCGGCGGCAGATGCGGTGTGTTATTCTGCGCGATCATGAAAAAGCCCAAAATCGTTAAGAGCAAAAAGCCAGCGGCCGCTCAGAAATCCACCAAGAAATCGGCGCCGCCAGCCAAAGGAAAGCGCAGCGGATCCGCGACAGCGGGAACCGATCCGCAGCGCGTCGCCGCGATACTGGCTGGCCTGGATGCGATGTATCCGGATGCGGTTTGCGAGTTGACGCATGCGAATCCGTTTCAGTTGCTGATTTCCACGATACTTTCGGCGCAGTGTACTGATGTGCGCGTGAATCAAGTGACCGCGGAGCTTTATAAAAAATATAAGACGCCGGAGGATTTCGCGTACGCCACGCCGTCGGAACTGGAGCAGGAGATTCGGCCAACGGGATTCTTTCGCAATAAAACAAAATCGGTGATGGGCGCGAGCAAAGCGATTGTGGAACAGTTTGGCGGCGTGGTGCCACGCACGATGGAAGAGATTCTGACGCTGCCGGGCGTGGCGCGAAAAACCGGAAACGTGGTGCTTGGTTCGGGATATGGAATCGCCGTGGGCGTGGTGGTGGATACGCACGTAATTCGCCTGTCCAACCGGCTGGATCTGACGCACAACACGGACCCGAAAAAGATCGAGCAGGATTTGATGAAGATTCTGCCGCAGTCGAAATGGATCCAGTTTTCGCACCAATTGATTTGGCACGGACGAAGAATTTGCGTGGCGCGCAAGCCGCGCTGTACCGAGTGCAAGCTGGAACAATTGTGCTACGCAAAAGACAAGACCGTTTAAGAAATAGTCGTGACAGAAGAAGTGACGAGTGGTGAGTGACGAGCTAACGCGAGTCATATGGTCTTCTCTGGCAGGTGGTGCGCGACACTCGACGGTTTGAGCAGAGTGCCGCTGCGCTGCAGGCGGCGGGATTCGGTGAGATAAAAATGCAACAGCGCGGCTGCTTCCTGGTAGGACAATCCCTCGGGGCGAATGTTGGAGATGCAATTGCGGTCGGCGTCGCTGCGGCCGGCGCGCGGATCCCAGGTGATGTAGATGCCCAGACTGTCTGGAGAGCTGAGTCCGGGGCGCTCGCCGATGAGGATTACGCTGGCTTTTGCGGCGAGAATTTCGCCGATGGGATCGGCAATGGCGACGCGGGCCTGTTCGACCACGCAGATCGGCGCGATTTTCCAGCTGGCATCGAGAAGCGGAAGCACGGCGTCGAGAAGCTGCCGAGCGTGGCGGTCCACGGCCAGTGCGGAAAGGCCGTCGGCAATTACAAAGACCAGGTCATAAACGCCGGCAGGTTCCCGATCTTTCGCGGAAATATTTTTGAGCGCAGTCTCCGAATTGCCGCTCAGCGTGCGGCCGAAGGCGGGATTACGCAGATAGTCGGCGCGCGTAGCGGCGGCGCTGGTCAGTATCAGATTTGCGAGCTTTCGCTGGTCGAGGCCACGTATCAAGGCTGGGACATCGAGGGTGGCGTGCACCGCGTCACGGGCCTGCGCTGTCGCTAACTGCAAACCTAAAATTTCTGACGTGGTTAGACTGTGGCCGGTGCGTTGCAGTTGGACGCGCGCGGGCGTGTAGCTATTGAGCGATGGCTGAGACAACCTCGTTGGAGTTGCGGAAGGCGCATAGGCAGGAGTGCCTATGCTACTACCGGCGAGCGAGTCGTGGAACTTTTCGTTCACGAGAGATTTCCTTCGCGGGGATTCGTGTTCGGCAATAGCGCCTGGACGGTGAGTTGGCGATGAGTGGATTGCTGCATCCATTGCTCGAATTCTGGCGCGGGGCGAAGATTTAAGACGCCGCGGAGATAGAGCGCGTCGTGAAACGAAGAAGTTTGATAATTGAGCATGATGTCGTCGCCGCCAGGAATGCCCATGATGTAGTTGACGCCGGCGACGGCGAGGAGAGTTAAAAGCGTGTCCATGTCGTCTTGATCGGCGGCGGCGTGATTGGTGTAGCAGACGTCGCAGCCCATGGGCAGGCCCAATAATTTTCCGCAGAAATGGTCTTCGAGACCGGCGCGGATGATCTGCTTTCCATCGTACAAATATTCCGGGCCGATGAAACCGACCACGGTATTTACAAGCATGGGACGAAAGTGCCGCGCGACTGCGTAGGCGCGAGCTTCCAGTGTTTGTTGATCACAGCCGTGATACGCGTTGGCGGAGAGCGAACTTCCCTGTCCTGTTTCAAAATACATGATGTTGTCGCCGATGGTGCCGCGTTTTAGTTCGCGCGCGGCCTGGTGAGCTTCGGCGATGAGCGCCAGATTGATGCCGAAAGAAGTGTTCGTGGCTTCAGTGCCGCCGATGGATTGGAAAACCAGGTCGATGGGCGCGCCCTGTTTCATGGCGGCCATTTGCGTGGTGAGATGCGCGAGGACGCAGCTTTGCGTGGGAATGGAGAATTTCTCGCGAACGAAATCAATCAAGCGGAGGAGTGTGGTGACGATGTCAGGATTGTCGGTCGCCGGGTTGATGCCGATTACGGCGTCACCGGAACCCAGAGAAAGGCCGTCAACGATGCTGGCGGCGATTCCGGCGGGATCATCGGTGGGATGATTGGGCTGCAAGCGGGTGGAGAGGCGTCCGGGAAGGCCAACGGTGGTGCGGAAGCGGGTGACTACGCGGATTTTCTGAGCTACCGAAATCAAATCTTGCGCCTGCATCAATTTGGAAACTGCTGCGGCCATTTCCGGCGTGACGCCAGGTGCTAACGCGGCCAGTGAGTCGGTGGTGGCTTCGGTAGAAAGTAGCCAGTCGCGGAATTGACCGACGGTGAAACTGGCGATGGGGGCGAACGCGTCGCGGTCGTGACTGTCGAAGATCAGGCGGGTGACCTCGTCTGATTCATAGGGGACAACGGCCTCGGATAAGAAGGTGGTCAGCGGGAGGTCGGCAAGAGCGAAGCGGGCGGCTACGCGTTCTTCCTGAGTTTCGGCGGCGATGCCAGCGAGTTGGTCGCCGGAGCGAAGCGGGGAGGCTCTGGCGAGGAGTTCGCGCAGGGAGTTGAAGTGGTAGGTGGTGCCGCGGATGGCGTGGCGGAAGGGCATGGTGGGTGGTTCGATTTTCGGGTTGGAGTTTAGCAGGTGCGGCAGCGGTGAGAGATGCCGGTTTGGCTGGGGCGGTGGCGATTTTAGGAGCGAATGGGGGTACCCCCACCCCCGTGCTTTGCGAAAGAGTATCATTCTAAAGAGGTTAGACGGTACGTCTACGAAAGAGTGGTTTAGTGGGGAGGCGGAAAGTCTGAGCGAGTGCGATACCCTACCCCCGGGTGTTTTTGGCAAAGAGTGCGCAAGTTATTGCAATTGCGTAGGATACACGAAATTGTGAATTGAGAAGAGTGTGTAACGTATTGAAAATAAAGGGTCGTGGTTTCGGGGATTGCGGCGCGGAGAGCTGTAGAGTGCGCGGTTCGGAGGGTGGTTGCGCTGGTGTCGGTATCTCGCGAAAGGTCGACTGACTTGATAGGAACGCGGGCTGGGAAAGATGCAAGGCGAACATGGGGAACAGTAGCACGGTAATGTTGCTGTGTCAAGTCAATTACTTATGGGTAATTCATTCGAACGACTTGCGCGTTCGAACGGCGGGAGTCTAAGAGCACGAATTCGGGGGAAGCTTCGCTGATCGGCTTGGGCATTGATAAGTCGTCTCGCTGAAGGACTATCCGCTTGTGCCGGTGGGTGGGGGGCGTTAGGATGCGGTCGTTGGAGATGAGGGCTAAGAAAGGCGACCGCCGCAGACGGTGGCCGCTACAACGGCAACGACAACAAGATGGCACCCGCAATGCGACGACAAGATGACGCCCTGAAGGGCGTCGCTACAACGGCAACCGCAAGTGCAACGGCAACGGCAGCGACGGAAGGCCGCTAACGGGCCTTGGAGGTGAATATGCTGGGAGGGCGGAGTTGGGATAGTTGGATTGCGGAGTATGCGGAGGGGCATCAGCATCCGGTGAATCGGATTACGCATACGTTTGGGATACCGCTCATTATTGTTTCGGGACCGGTGGCGTTGGCGGGGATTTTTAGGCACCGGCTATTGTGGGTGGCGCTGGGATTGTTTGTGTTTGGGTGGGTGCTGCAGTTTATTGGACATGCGGCGGAGGGCAAGCCGCCGGAGTTTTTTAAGGATTGGCGATTTTTGCTGGTGGGGTCGCGGTGGTGGGCGGCGAAGATGCGGGGGAAGGCGTAACGGTGCGGCGGCGGAGCAACCTTGCCCGGACTATTTCCTGCGGTGACTGCTGGGAATTTTTGTATCGCCGTAGACTTCGTCCGGGTGTTTTTGCAGGTTTTCATTGGGAGGGTTTTCCGTTTCTGGCGACGGCGGAGTTTCGCGCTTGGTAGCGGGAACCTGATTTTCTTGCGGGTTGGTAACGTCTTCCACACTTTTTCTTTGGGCGCGCGCAGGAGTTGCTTTTGGAGTGTTGGGCGCCGGGAAATTGCGATTTACGGTGTTTCGGGCGGTTGATCGTTTGGATGGCATGTATTCCTCTCTTGCTTGCTCTTGAAGTGACAGCAAATCAAGACAATGAGATTTCCGCGTTGCAGCGGCATTGCGCTGCTTGGACCACCTTGTTCCAATGGGCTGGCTGGAACTATCGGGTGTTGCGTGTAGGGATGCGTGCAGTGAAACGTACCCGGTTCGAGCAGGAATAGAGCGCCGAAAGACGTCCGCCGCAGACGGCGGCCGCTACAAAGAAAAAGCGATGTCGCTACGATGGTGCTCGTGTTTAGTGTGAGAAAGCGGCGTCAAGCCGCCGCACTGCAAAAATTATTCTTCGCGGAGGGCGATGATGGGGTCGACGCTGGTGGTGCGCCAGGCTGGGATTACTGTGGCGGCGAAGGCTACGGCGGCCAACAGAGCGGGCACTGCAGCGAAGGTGGGGGCGTCGATGGTGCTGATGCCGAAGAGCATGCTGGCCATTACGCGGGTGAGCACGGCCGCGCCGACTACGCCAGCGACGATGCCGAGGGCGGCCAGTTCCATGCCTTGGCGCAGAACCAATTTGATGATGTCTCCCGGTAGCGCGCCTAAGGCTACGAGCACGCCGATATCATGGGTGCTTTGCGTGACCAGATAGGACATGACGCCATAGAGGCCCATGGCGGCTAGCAACATGGCGAAAGCGGCGAAAGCGGCGAGCATGGTGCTGGCAAAGCGCTGACGCGCTACGGAGTCGTGGAGGATATCCTGCATGGTGCGAATGCCATAAACCACCGCGGAGGGATCGACCGCGTGGATTTCGTTGACAACGGCGGAGGAAAGTCCAGCCGGGTCGGATGAGGAGCGCGTCACCAAGAATCCGCCGGTGATGGGATCTTGCAGCGCCGGGAAGTACGTAGCGATCTTGCCGTCGGTGTCCAGACCGTCTTGTTTGACGGTGCCCACGACGCCGACAATCTCGATGGGTTTCTTGGGATTGAACCACAGGTGTTTTCCGACGGCGTCGCCGTTCGGCCAGAAACGCTGCGCAAATTTTTCGTCAATGATTACCGCTAGCGGCATGTCCGCGGTGTCATGTTCCGAAAAAAAACGGCCCTGACGCAAAGGAATCTGCATGGCACTAAAGTAGTGGGCGCTGGCGGTGCGGATATCGACTTGCAGCTCCTGGCCAGGAGGCGGAGTGTACCCTTCCACATGAATGCCGCCCCAGCCGACCTGGCCGGTGAGGGGCAGAACGGAAACCAGGCCTTCCGCAGTGACGCTCGGAAGCTGGGAGATGCGACGTTCGATTTCCCGGTCAAAGATAGCTCCGGCTTTATCGTCGCGATACTTGGGGTCGAAGGCGGCAATCTGCATGGTGAGGACGCCATCGGCGTTGAAGCCCGGAGCAACATTTTGCAAACGCACAAAGCTGCGGAGCAGCAGCCCGGCGGCGATCAGGAGCATCAGCGAAAGAGCGAGTTCGGAAACGACTAACAGGCTGCGTAAACGGTGCCGGCGCAGATACAGACCGCCATCGCTCTGGCCGCTGCGGCCGCCTGCTTTCAACGAGTTATTGGGATCGAGCTTGATGGCGCGCCAAACCGGCGCGGCGCCGAACAAAATTCCCGTGAGCAGCGAGACGCCGAAGGTGAAGACCAGAACCGAGGCGTTGATGCCGATATCTTCGAGGCGGGGAATATTACCGGGATTCATGGTGCGCACCACGTACAGGCTCATGCGAGCGACGACGAGCCCTGCGGCGCCACCGAGGATCGACAGGAGAATGCTCTCGGTGAGTAATTGCCGAGCCAAGCGCTGCCAACTGGCACCCAGGGCGGTGCGGATGGCCACTTCTTTTTCGCGTGCCGCGCCACGAGCAAGCAGCAGGCTGGCAACGTTGGCGCAGGCGATGAGCAACACCAGAGTGACTGAGCCCAAGAGCACGAGCAGGGCGCGGCGAACATCTCCGACAACTTGTTCTTGCAGGGCGACCACATGCATGCCGAAGCTTTGGTCGCGCTTGTCTTTTTCGCGAATGCGGCTGGCAATGATGTCGACGTCGGCCTGCGCTTGCTGGATAGACACTCCGGGCTTGAGGCGCACGAGGATGTTGTAGTTTTCGTCGCGGCGATTTTGCGCGGCTTCGGCAGCCAAGGGCAGCGGCTGGAACACATCGACTTTGTCCATGGGATCTTCCGAAGGCATCACTTCGGCGCTGAGCATGAAGCCGCGCTGCAGAACCCCCGCCACGGTAACGGGCTTGCCATCGAGCGTGACGCTCTTGCCCACGATATCGGAATCGGAGTTGAACAAACGTTTCCAGAGGCGGTTGGTGAGAATCACGACTTGCGGTTTGCCGGGCTGATCATCTTCCGGCAACAACAGGCGGCCGAGCTGAGCTTTTGCGCCGAGCATATCCAGCAAAGCGGATTGTGATTTCATTCCGGCGAGGAGTTCGGGCTGCTCGCGGCCGGTCAGCGTTAACGGGCGACTCTGCGCGAGCGCCATCTGCTCGAACGAATGATTTTCGTTTTGCAGATCAAGGAATTGGCCGGGCGAGGGCCAGTCTCGGAAAATGGCGAGCGCCGGGGAATGCAACCAAATCGCGGCCAGGCGATCCGGATGGGGATAGGGCAGCGGACGCAGCAACAGCGTGTCCACCACGCTGAAGATGGCGGAATTGGCGCCGATGCCGATGGCGAGCGACGCGAGGATCACCAGTGTGGAAAGGATGCTTTTGCGGGAAGTGCGCCAGGCATAGCGAAAGTCTTGCAACCAGGTGTACATAAAACCTCCCCGCGCTTGAATGATGATGATATGCCGCGTGCGGATTTCCGGGTAGAAGGATTTCGCGCGACTGGGAGGGTCTCGCTATAACCGCGCTCGCGCTGAGCTCGAGAAAGCGGCGTCAACCCTTCGCGCACAGCACTCAGGGTAAACCGCCGCACTCCAAATAATTCTTCGCGGGGCGGGTGTGCGACGTGATGCATAAACCATTGGAGATTTGACGCTACAGGGTGTACCCGATGGTTGACGGGCGCGGCAATTGCTAGGCTTACGTGTGCTGCAGGCTGCACAGAAACGGGCCCCATACCCATGAAAATCGCACAGGTCGCACCGCTGTATGAGAGCGTTCCGCCGCATTTATACGGTGGAACGGAACGCGTGGTTTCGTATTTGACGGAAGCGCTGGTGGAACAAGGGCATGACGTAACGCTGTTTGCGAGCGGAGATTCCATTACCGAGGCGCGGTTGATTCCGGGCTGTGAGCGCTCGCTGCGCTTGAGCGAGGACTGCGTGGACCCCATGGCGCACCACGCGGTGATGCTGGATAGAGTAATTGGGATGGCGGAAGAGTTCGACATCATTCACTTTCACACCGACTACGCACACTTCCCTTCCAGCAAAAATATGGGACTGCGAAATGTGACGACGTTGCACGGGCGGCTGGACTTGCCGGACCTGGAACCGCTGTACCGGCATTTCAACGAGATGCCCTTGGTGTCCATTTCTTATGCGCAGCGCGAGCCGATCGGAGATGTAAATTGGGTGGGCAATGTGTATCACGGGCTTCCCGCGGGGCTGCACAAGGCCAGCGAGGAGCCGGGCAAATACCTGGCGTTTCTGGGAAGAATTTCGCCGGAGAAGCGGCCGGACCGCGCGATTCACATTGCGTTGAAGGCGGGCATGCCGCTTAAGATTGCGGCGAAAATCGATCGCGTGGACCGCGAATATTTTGAAACGCAAATCAAGCCGCTGCTGAAAAACAAGAGCATCGAGTATATCGGCGAAATCACGGAGTCCGAGAAAACGGAGTTTCTGGGAAATGCGTATGCATACCTATTTCCCATCGACTGGCCCGAGCCGTTTGGACTGACGATGATTGAGGCCATGGCTTGCGGGACGCCGACGATTGCGTTTGCTTGCGGATCGGTGCCGGAGATTGTGGAAGAAGGCGTGTCCGGATTTATCGTAAGCTCGGAGCAGGGCGCGGTGGAGGCGCTGCGCGCGATTCCGCGAGTGAGCCGAGCAGGATGCCGCGCGATGTTTGAAAAACGGTTTACGGACGTGCGGATGGCGGAAGATTATTTGAAGGTGTACGAAGCGGTGAGTGAAACGTCGGCGGCCTCGCCGGGCAGCGGGCGCCGGGCGTCGAATCTGCGCAGCGGCAAAGGATCGCGACGAGGCAGTGCATGACGAACAACGTAGTGCGTGACGACGCGATGAATGATTCGGCAAAAGATATCTTGCAGGTCGAAGATCAATACTACGTGCGGGCGATTTCGTCTTTTGCCGACGATCGCACGCGGGTGCTGAAGTACGGGAAAACTTTTGCGGTATTCAACCGGTTTGGCGATTTGGAAGCCCTCGGTCCGATGCAATTTGGGCTGTTTTATGCGGAGACGCGGCATCTTTCGCGGTTCACGCTGCGGCTGAACGGGCGCGAGGCGATGCTGTTGAGCTCGACCATTCGCGACGACAATGGATTTCTGGCGGTGGATTTAAGCAATGTCGACAACCTGGTGGACGGCAAAATCGAACTGGCACGCGGGACCATTCACCTGTTCCGCTGCAAATTTTTGGATGAGGCAGGATGCCACGAACAGATTCGGGTGATCAATTACGGTATGGAGACGCTGGAAGCGGCGATCAGCGTGCGATTTGCTGCGGATTTTGCGGATATTTTCGAGGTACGCGGTACCGCGCGCGTACACCGTGGAGAAAATCTGCCGTCGCGATTGAGCAGAGATGAAGTGGTGCTGGGCTACCGCGGGCTGGACAACGTGGAACGACGCACACGGCTGCAATTTGCGCCGGTGCCGGGGCTATTGACCGAGAGTCACGCGCAATTCGATCTAACGCTGGAGCCAAAAAAAGAAACGCTGCTGAACATTACCGTGCAATGCGAGCAGGATGCGGAGCGGAAGCCCGCGGTTCTGTACTCCACCGCGTTTCAAGGATTACGCGAACGCGTGCGCAGCGGGCCGTTGCGCGAGTGCAAAATTATCACCTCCAGCCAGCGCTTTAATGCCTGCTTGGCGCGCTGCGAAGCGGATCTGAGCATGCTGATCGAAGGCAATCCCGAGAAAAATTATCCGTATGCGGGAGTGCCGTGGTTCAGCACGGTGTTTGGGCGGGACGGCATTATCACCGCGCTGGAATGCTTGTGGCTGGCGCCGGAGATTGCCAGGGGTGTGCTCGGTTATCTGGCCGAAGCGCAAGCTTCCGAAGAAGACGAGGTGCGGGATGCCGAGCCGGGAAAGATTCTGCACGAAATGCGACGCGGAGAAATGGCGGCGCTGCACGAGGTTCCGTTCGGGAAATATTACGGGAGCGTGGACGCGACGCCGCTGTTCTTGATATTGGCCGGGGCGTATTACGCGCGCACGGGCGACCGCGACTTCATCGCAAGCATCTGGAACAACATTGAAGCGGCGCTGAAGTGGATTAACGTTTACGGGGATGTGGATGGCGACGGCTTCGTGGAGTACGCGCAAAAATCCGCGAAGGGCAAAGGATTGTCGCAGCAAGGATGGAAAGACTCGTACGATTCGGTGTTTCACAGCGACGGAAAGCTAGCGGAGGCGCCGATCGCGCTGTGCGAAGTGCAAAGCTACGTCTACGGAGCCAAACGCGCGGTGGCGCTGCTGGCGGAGGCGCGTGGCGATGCGGTGCGAGGTAAAAGTTTGCGCGGCGAAGCGGAAGCGCTGAAGAACAAATTTGACGCGGCATTTTGGTCGGAGGAATTGGGCCTGTACGCACTGGCGCTGGACGGAAACAAAAAGCCGTGCGAGGTGCGCGCTTCGAACGCTGGACATGCGTTCTTTACAGGAATTGCCGGCCGCGAACGCGCCGCGGCGCTAACACAGACTCTCATGAGCGCGGAGATGTTTTCCGGCTGGGGCGTGCGCACGCTGGGCACCAGCGAAGCGCGCTACAACCCGATGTCTTACCACAACGGGTCGGTGTGGCCGCACGACAACGCGCTGATTGGGCTGGGGCTTTCGCTGTACGGCGGGCAAGAACACGCCGCGCGAATTTTGTCGGGAATGTTTGACGCGAGCCTGCAGTTTGACCTGCACCGTTTGCCGGAACTTTTTTGTGGATTTCACCGCCGCGCCGATGGCAACGGGCCAACGCACTATCCGGTGGCGTGCGCGCCGCAAGCCTGGGCTTCCGGGGCGATATACCTGTTGCTGAGCGCGTGCATGGGCATGAATATTTGCGCGGCGACGAAAACAATCACCTTCTCGAACCCGATACTGCCAGAAAATCTGGATGAAGTACGTCTGGAGCGGCTGCGGGTCGGCGACGCCAGCGTAGATTTACTGTTCAACCGGCATTCGCAAGGGATTGCCGTGGAAGTGCTGAAGAAGGACGGCGAGCTGGAAATCGTGAAGTCGATTTGAATGCTTCCCGTGCAAGCGCTGCACGGCTGAAGGCCGCAATTGCGAAAATCTGGCCGTGGGATAGCAGCGACGTTGCAAAGTGATTTAGAATGGAATGGCACGTTACTGTCGGGGCGTAGCGCAGCCTGGTAGCGCGCCTGCCTTGGGCGCACGCAACTCGACTCCAACAACTCCATCCGTTACTTCTAACTACTAACGTTTCCAACAAAACGGGGAGTCTGCTTTTCGCTCAGAGATAACTCGAATGGATTGAAAACGTCGGATTCTTGCACAGTTGGTGCACAGTCGAGATCACCCCAGCATTCGGTTAACAGCCACTTGAGTAACTTAATCACGATTTGCCGGAGCGGGAGTTTTCCGAGAAGAATCAAGCAGTTGCGATCAACCGCGAGCGCCAACTTCTCTTCCGTATTCACCTTTTGTTTGCGGTTTTTCAACGTTTTTCCACGACTACTGTGACAGTGGCGTGACAGGCGAAGCTCCAGCAAAAGCACGTGGCGTTCACGATTTCCCCAACGGGCAACTTCCGTGTAGCTCACGAGGAAGTTGGCCAGATCACGTAATACAAGCGTTCGTCGGTACTAACCCGAAAGACGAACCGATAACTTCCGGGTTGCCGTCATCCTTCGAGCAATCAGCGACATGAGCCAATGGAGATTCAGACCTCGACAGACACTGTCACAAGAGCGTAGTCTAAGCGAGTCTCCTCTAGCATCTTTCCGCTGCGCCTACTGGGCAGCGGTTCCCTGCAAAAATCAGACGGCGTTTTCGCTGCCCAAGGAGCCGTTATGGCGAAAAAGTATTCGTCCGTCCGCCCCAAGATTACGTCGCCATTGGCAGAACTCCAATACAGCCTCGAATCCGCATGTTTACCGGGAATTCCAAAAAGCAAAAACTGCTCAGAAAGAGGACACCATGACCCAAGCTATTGCTACACAACGAAGCAGCGAGCAAGCGGATGCCATTCGTCCTTTTCCGAAGGTGAACGTTCCAGAGGCGGAAATTGCCGAATTGCGTAGGCGCATCAACGCGACCAACTGGCCTGAACGCGAAACGGTCGCGGATGCCACACAAGGCGTGCAGCTCGCGACTATGCAGAACCTCGCGCGCTATTGGGGGACGGATTACGATTGGCGCAAGTGCGAGGCGAAACTGAACGCCCTGCCGAACTTCCTCACCGAGATCGATGGACTGGACATTCATTTCATTCACGTCCGTTCAAAACACGAAAATGCTCTGCCCCTCATCGTTACGCACGGATGGCCCGGCTCGATCACCGAACAGTTGAAGATCATCGATCCGCTAACTAATCCGACCGAACACGGTGGAAATGCATCCGACGCGTTCCATATCGTGGTTCCATCGATGCCCGGCTACGGTTTTTCCGGCAAGCCGGCCACGACGGGGTGGGACCCTGCGCACATTGCGCGTGCCTGGACCGTGCTGATGAAGCGCCTCGGATACAACAAATTCGTAGCTCAAGGCGGCGATTGGGGTGCAATTATCACCGAGCTGATGGGCGTGCAGGCGCCGGCAGAATTGCTGGGCATTCACACCAACATGGCTAACGTGATTCCTCCCGACATCGACAAGCTGGCCTTTTCCGGAGCGCCGGCACCGGCGAATCTCTCGGCCGACGAGAAGCTCGCTTACGAGCGTTTGCAGTTCGTATATCAAAAGGGAATCGGTTACGGCTTTCAGATGGGGCTGAGACCACAGACGCTTTACGGAATCGCGGATTCACCCGTAGGCCTAGCGGCTTATTTTCTCGATCACGACGCGCGGAGCTACGAGATGATCGCACGGGTCTTTGCCGGAGGCAGTGAAGGCCTCACACGAGACGACGTCCTCGACAACATCACGCTGACCTGGTTGACGAATACGGCGCTCTCGGGGGCTCGTCTCTATTGGGAAAACAAGGGTTATTCATTCTTCGGCGTCAGAGGCGTCGTCGTCCCGACCGCCGTGAGCGTCTTTCCAGATGAACTCTTTCCCGCTCCGCGAAGCTGGGCCGAGCGGGCGTATCCCAAACTGATCCATTACAACAAGCTCGACAAAGGCGGGCACTTTGCGGCCTGGGAACAGCCGAAGCTCTTTTCAGAAGAGGTTCGCGCGGGCTTCCGATCGCTACGGTAAGGTTCTTCGCAAGAGAGGTGAAGATGATGACCCAATCCAGCGCTACACAGCGAGGCAGCGAGCAGGCAAATACGCAGTTCAACACCGACCGCACCCATCCTGGCCGGTGGACGGTCACCTTCAGCAACCCGCCGATCAACATGTTTCTTCCCACGACGATCATCGAATTGGGAACGCTAATGACCGACCTCGAGGCGGACCCGTCCGTGAAGGTCGTAGTGTTCCAGTCGGCGAATCCAGATTTTTTCATCGCCCATCTGGACGTAGCCAAGGCAGCTGAACGGCCAGAGGTGCTGGGCCTTTGGCGCGACTTTGTGCTGCGCCTCTCGTCCGCGCCAGTCGTGAGCGTCGCCAAGATACGCGGCCGCACGCGCGGCATCGGCAACGAGTTCGTGCTGGCCTGCGACATGCGCTTCGCCAGCCGGCAAAGCGCCGTATTCGGCAACCCCGAGGTCGGCGTCGGACTGGTCCCGGGCGGCGGAGCGCTGGAATGGCTCCCGCGCTTGGTCGGTCGCTCGCGTGCGCTTGAGATCGTACTGAGCGGCGACGATTTCGATGCTGATATCGCCGAGCGCTATGGCTGGGTGAACCGCACACTGGACGATGCCAACCTCGACTCGTTCGTCGATGCGCTCGTCCGGCGTCTGGCCTCGTTCGACCGTGAAACGCTAGCCGCGGCGAAGGCCCAGGTCAATCGGTTCGGGACGCCGACAGCTGCCGAGCTTCAGTCAAGCATCGACTTGTTCTTCCCATTGCTGGCCTTGCCCAGTGCCCAGGCGCGCCGTGCCAAGATCCGGGGCATCGGTTACGGCGTTCCGAGCGACTTCGAATTGAACTTCGGCCGGTATCTCCCCACGTTCGGGCGGGCGGACGACGATGCCACGGGACAGGAGCGGTAGACATGAAACCCTGGAAAGCAGTTTTGCTGATTCTGTTTGCTCTTGCCGTTGCAGCCGCGGGATACGGGCTGACTCTCGAGCGACGAGGTTTCAGCGCACTTGCGACACCATCAGCGATTGAGGTGTTCGCGGCCACAACGGCACGCAAATTGGCCGTGCCATCCGCGTTTCGCCAACTTCGCAATCCCATCATGCCTTCAACGGAGAACATTCGGGGAGGTATGGAGCATTTCGCCTTTCATTGCTCCACGTGCCATTCGGACGACGGAGGGGGCCAGACAATATACGGCAAGGGCCTCTATCCGAAACCGCCCGACTTGCGCGCAGCCGGGACGCAGAACAAGAGCGATGGTGAGCTCTACTACACCATTGAAAATGGAGTTCGTTTGAGCGGCATGCCAGCCTTCCACGGAACGCACACTGACCCGCAAACCTGGCGCCTGGTTTTGTTCATCCGGCACTTGCCTCAGATCACGCCCGAGGAACTCAATGAGATGAAGGGGTGGGACCCGAAGAGTGAGGCGGTTCCAGCGCATTTCTAAAGGGCGGGGAACCGCCCCAGAATCCTACGGGAGAAACGCACCACCACCCTCTTGCGTGGTATTTTGTTTCCGTCTACCTAATGACCTCCTTATGTCTATGCGAAAGCAAGTAGGGTCCGGTCGGCAGGGTCGAGATGATCCCCCGAGGACGCAAGTCGCACGTGAGGTGGTCATTGTCGCGGTGCCTCCGGTCAGGGCGCTTGACGTATTTGGCCCGTCTGAAGTTTTTGCCGATGCGAATCGTTTTCACGGCGGTTCTCCCTCATACCAGGTTACCGTCGTCTCGGCTGTCAGCGAGCGCTTGGTCGAAAGTTACAGCGCAACGCCCTTGCATACCGACCAAATCTTTCGAGAGGTTCGCGGTTCCGTCGATACACTCCTTGTTGCCGGCAGCGTCGGCAAGATGCGTTACGACGCGGATTTCTTGGACTGGCTTCGCGATCAGAGCGCCGCGGCTCGTCGCTTTGGTTCCATTTGCACTGGCGCACTGGTGCTGGCTAAAGCTGGTTTGCTTGACGGCCGTCGCGCAACGACTCACTGGAATTGGTGTGAAGAACTCGCGCGGGACTATCCCAAAGTCAAGGTTGATCCCACCCCCATCTATGTTCGCGAGGGGAATTGCTACACCTCGGCAGGAGTAACCGCCGGGATTGATCTTTCACTCGCGTTGGTGGAGCAGGATCTGGGGAGATCCATCGCTCTTCAAGTTGCACAGATGATGGTTGTCTTCCTCCGCCGTCCAGCCGGTCAGTCGCAATTCAGCGCGACGTTGAACGCACAAACATCCGAAAATCATTCCCTGAGCGATCTCATCGCTTGGCTTCCTGACAATCTTGAGGCGGACTTATCCATCGACGGACTCGCTAAACGTGCCGCCATGAGCCCACGCAACTTCGCTCGCTTGTTCCGCCAAGAAATGGGGAAGACGCCAGGCAAGCACATCGAGGATCTACGTCTCGAATCGGCGCGGCGTCAGCTCGAATCGACCTCACTAAGTCTTGCTGAAGTCGCCGACGCATGCGGCTTAGCCAGTGCCGAAATCCTCCGCCGAACGTTCCTACGACGCATGCGAGTTACACCTTCCCAATACCGAGCGTCATTCGGCCGACGTCCAGCACATTAGACTGCCGCACCAAAGGAATTGGCAGTAATCATTGGTTTTTTGTCTGCTCATGCTCTTGCCCGCCACGATGCCATCGGTATTATGGCGACTATGGATCAGGCAGACCGCACTCGTCGGCTTCTCGTCGGCGCTGCGGCAGCCTCGATTCATTTTCCAGCCGCCCCCTCTCCGGCTTCAATTTGCTGGTAACTAAGGAGGACAGAATGACTACTCTAACCCTCGCGAAAACCGACCTGAACAATTTCGACCACTTGTTACAACGTAACAAAGAATTTGCTGCTCAGCAGTCTGCTGAGAGCACACTTATGCCTTCGCTTCCGCGGGCGCTGCCCAATGTAAAGGCGGTCATCATCGGTTGCGCTGACATGCGTGTCGATCCGGCTCATATTCTTGGAATTAAACCGGGCGAGGCCGTCGTGTTGCGCAATATCGGCGGTCGAATCAACCCGGGGTTGTTGGAGCAGTTAGGTCTACTCGGGCGAATCGGTGAGGTTGCCGGAGAGAATCCTGGAGGCGGCGGGGAGTTTCACCTCGTCGTGCTTCAACACACTGATTGCGGCATCACTCGCCTTGCCGGCGACCCCGCCAAGCTGGCGCACTATTTTCAAATACAGGAAGACGAACTCAAGACAAAAGCGGTCACCGATCCTAGGGCGGCAGTCGCCTTCGACGTTGCCGCGCTCCGGGCGATTCCCGCATTGCCGGGCGCTTGGCTTATATCAGGCCTCGTGTACGACGTGGCGACCGGACTTGTCGAAATCGTGGTACCGCCAGCGCCGATTCGTACTGCGCAAAACTCCTGATTCACGCTGGATTTTCTAATAAGGAGACATGTTCTGGGCGGGCAGCCTGGCGGGCTCGTGTTTTCATAATCTGCTTAAGCTCGGCTGATTGCAGCAGTTACTTGAAAGAGCATGCATTCTCGCAAGTCTAACCGAGATAGGAGATTGGTCATGAAAGTAGGATTTATTGGAGCCGGGAACGTGACAGGCACATTCGGTCGTCACTTGATCAACGCTGGTCACACCATCGTCGTATCCAATTCCAGAGGTCCGGAGACATTGGCTGATTTTGTCGCCGGCCTTGGTCCAGGCACCATCGCCGGCACAAAACAGCAGGCGGCCGAATGTGACGTCGTTGTTCTTGCTGCACATTGGGTAAAGGTGCCTGAAGCGCTGAAAGGTATCGACTGGCGTGGCCGCATTCTGATCGACGCGACGAACGCGCATATGGATCCTAAACCTGACATCAGTCTGGCGGGAGTCACCAGATCGCGGGCCGCGTTGAAGCTGACAGGGCGCACATCCAGCGAGCTAGTCGCTGAAATGGCGGTTGGCGCACGGCTTGTAAAATCGATCAGCAACATGCCCATGGCATGGATACAGGACTTCTCGCCGAACAAGCCCCGTACCGTCATCTTTACATCCGGCGACGACATCGAAGCCAAACGGTTAGTAATCGAGTTGATCAACAGCACTGGATTGATTGCGATTGATCTCGGATCACTTGTCATAGGGAGTGCAATGCACGACGTCGGTGGCCCACTTTCCGGCATCGAGTTCCACTTCGTCCAGCGGCTTCGGTGAGAGCCAAATAAGCGTTTGCGACTATTCCGTTTCAGGAAGCGATAATGAACGGTGCACCTGCGAGTCCGCTTGCTCTATTCGTATTTTTCAACCTGGGGTTGTTGGTCTACTCGGGCGAATCGGTGAGGTTGCCGGAGAGAATCCTGGAGGCGGCGGGAGTTTCACGACAAAAGCGGTCACCGATCCTCAGGCGGCAGTAGCCTTCGACGTTGCCGCGCTCCGCGCGATTCCCGCATTGCCGGGCGCTTGGCTTTTATCAGGCCTCGTCTACGACGTGGCGACCGGACTTGTCGAGATCGTGGCGCCAGCGCCGATTCGTACTGCGCTCGACTGATACACGGGGACCCTTATTTGAATACCTCTCGCAAGAACTCGACCGTCGTTTGCCAAGCCCTCGCTTCCGTTTGCGGATGCAAACGAGCTTCGGGTGCCTTGTCGCCGATGGCTCCTTCGCCCGTAAAGCTGTGCTTCGCGTTACCGTAAAAGTTGATCTGCCAGTTCACCTGCGCGAGTCTCATTTCTTCTCGAAATGCAATCACACTTTCCAGTGGCACCACAGGGTCGGCATCACCGTGCAGGACAAGGATCTTGGACACCACAGTTTTAGGTTGCGCAGCCATCGTCGTATTCAGAATGCCGTGCAAGGAGACGACACCGCGTAATGGAGCGGCGGCACGCGCAAGTTCGAGAACACCGCAGCCTCCGATGCAGTATCCAATGGCCGCGATGCAATCCGCATTGCACTCCGGCCGCCGTTGAAATGTTCTTAAACCGGCCGAAAGCCTACGGCGAAAGCGCAACCGATCGTCGAGGAATGGCCCGACAACTGTCAACGGTGATTGTGGTGGGCCTGGCCGAACACCGGCTCCGAATAGATCCGCCACGAAGGCGGCATACCCCAGCTCCGCTAATCGATCCGCGCGCCTGCATATAGACTCGTTGACGTTCAGCCAACTGGGCACAATCAGAACGCCCGACAAGTCGCGCGCCGACTCAGGCGCAGCGAGGTAGCCTTCGAGAGCCTGCTGCTCGTCAAGGTAAGAGACTCGCGTTGCCATCATGAGATAAACTCCCCGCTCCTTCTTTGAGGGAAAGCGCTTTCGAGGAACTTGTGAACAGACGTCACGGCCGTGGCGCCATCGCCGATCGCAAAAGCAACACGCTTCGGACTGCCACTGCGGCAGTCGCCAGCAGCGAACACGCCGGGCAGGCTGGTCTCTACAGCGCAGGGCGGCCTGGGTTCTTTCCAAGCTGAGAGAGAGGCAACTTCCTGACCCGTCAGCAGGTAGCCCTGCTGGTTTCTGACGATGGACGCGGGGAGGAAGTCGGTTCTCGGCTTTGCCCCGATGAAAACGAACAGTCCGGAGGTAAATTCCTCCTTTATTTCCCCGTTCGGTTCGCGGACGCGGACACCGCAGACATGGTCGACGCCCTCGATTCCGACGACTTCAGTGTTGCAGCGGATTCTGACTTTCCGGTTCGCCAAAACTCTTTCCGACAGGTAGGAAGACATCTTTCGCAGGTCCGGGCCGCGCACCAACAGAGAGACCTCGTCGGCGGTTTGGGAAAGAAACATTGCGGCTTGCCCGGCGGAGTTGCCGCCACCAACCACATGGGCTGCGGAACCTCGGCAGAGTCGAGCCTCGATGTTGGTCGCGCTGTAATAAACGCCAGCGCCCTGCAGAGTATTAAGGCCCTCGACGTCCAGGAGTCCGTAGGACACCCCCGCAGCGACGATCACCGATTTGCCCAGAACATAATCACCCTCGACGGTTCTCACACGGTAGAACCCGTTGCTGCGTCGCTCCAAGTTGGACACCGTGCTGGGGACGTGGAAGTCTGCTCCGAACTTCAGAGCCTGAAGATAGGTCAGGTGGGCGAGGTCGCGACCGGGGATGCCATCGGGAAAACCGGCGTAATTCTCAATCCGGGATGTGGCACCCGCCTGTCCCCCGGGACCCAAACTGTCCAGGGCGAGCGAAGATAGGCCTTCCGAGGCCGCGTAGACAGCCGCTCCGAGGCCCGCTGGGCCAGCGCCCAAAATCAGGACGTCATAAACCGAATTCGGCAGTTGGCAGCGAAGCCGAAGGTGGTCCGCCAACTGGGCGCGGGTGGGCGCTTCATAAAGCACCCGGCTGCCGTGGGCCACCACTGGATAGGACTGAACATCTTCGCGGATTTGTTCGAGTTTGATCCGGTTGTCATCGCAAGACGTATCCAACCATTCGTGCGGCACGCTGTTGCGGAACAGCAACTCCACGGCTTCGAGCGTTGCCTTGTCGTCTTTCCGACCGTAAATGCTCAAGCCGCGAAATTTGGACTTGAGGAGTAATTCCCGCCGACGCTGGAACGATTTCCAGAACTTCTCACCCAATTGAGGTCTTCTCGTGAACAAATTCCGAAGCTGTTTCGGCGTAAGTCGGACCGCCTCGACCGAAGTTTCGGCTTCGACCGAGACAATTGCGGGTCGACGGGTCAAGAGATCGATATCGCCGGTGAAATAGCCTGCACCGTAGCGGACGAACACCACGCGTTCGCCCGTCGAGACATCAACAGCTCGCACCTTTCCCGAAAGAATCAAGTAGCTATTGAACGGATAATCGCCGGCTGAAAGGAGTGGATCGTTTTCAGCGAAGGCGCATCGTTCCCCAAAAGGTGCAACCTCTGCAATCTCGCCCTCATCGAGGTGCGGATACGCAACTGAGTCCGAGAGCGGGTCGAAACCAATTTCGAAAAACCCCTGTTTCTGATCCGCCTCGTGAAATTGTGGGTCAGAACTCAAAGTCATATCGCGCTTCCGGCTGGAGCCGGAAAGATATCTGCTGAGCCGCTAAGTCAGGACCACGATCTTTCCACCGGCTTTGTTCTCCTCCATGCAGCGGTGTGCCTCAACGATCTCCTCGAGGTGGAAGACCTTGCCGATCTGAACATGCAGTGTCCCGGCTGCGATCTGCTCGACCAGGTCCTCAAGAGGCATCCGCATGAAGTCTTCCGATTCACCTGCATACGTTGTCAGGCTGACGGCAGTGGGTATCGCCTCCATGGGAGCGAAATTCTCGAACGACCATTTGTTCCCGACGATTCCGGTCATGCACACGATGCCGCGCTGTTTGGCACAGCGAAGCGAATCTTTCAGCGTCATGGTGCCGACCAGTTCGAGCACTTTGTCGACACCGTTCGCACAGACTTCCATCACTTGTTCGGCGATTGTGCCCGTATCGATGAACACCTGATCGACACCACTCGCGCGCAGCAGGTTTTCGCGCTCCGCGTTTCGCGTGGTCGCGGCGACAAAGGCACCGTGCTTCTTGCCAATGGCCGCAGCCGCCAAGCCAACAGAGGTTGTGCCACCGCGGATCAACAGACGTTCGCCTCTTTCGAGGCGCAGCGATTTAAACAGCGAACCCCACGCCGTTTGCAGCATCTCGGGGATCGCTCCGAGCGTTTCCCAGGGAAGTTCGGTCTTGATCACCTGCACCTGTTTCGCGGGCACGCAAGTATATTCGGCATAGCCCCCGTCGATTTCCCGCCCCAGTCCCCCCATCGCCGTCGCGACGATATCGCCCTTGCGAAACTCGCCTCCGGGCACTGCCTCGACGATACCGACTGCCTCGATTCCCAAGACGCGCGGAAACGTGACACTGGGAGAATGGCCCTGCCGGGTAAATAGTTCGGAACGGTTGAGGCCAAACGCTCTTACGCGGATCAGGATTTCGCCGCTCTTCGGCGTGGGGATCGGAAGGCTTTCGATTTTGAGAACCTCCGGTCCACCAGCCTCGTGAATCACCGCAGCTTTCATTGTAGCCATCGGACGTTCCTCTATTTCTCATGCGCGCGGTGGGTTCGTCGTCGAAAAGCAGTAGCGCGCGATCTTCCAGGCTCCGCCGATTTTTTGGAACAGGAATAGTTCCTGATTTGCCTCAGGGCCACCCGCGCCCGTGACATGAACCTTAACAGTCCCGGCTGAGTCGGTGCGCGCAAAAACCCAGTTCGGAGCCATTTCCACAATCTCGGCGATGTTGAATTTGACGGTCAGCTTGATGGCTTTGAACACCGCGTTATAGGCCCTGCGAACCTCGTCGGCACCGACGCTAGATGGGCTGTTCTGTGGCATAAATACTCCGTCGGGCGCATAGAGCTTCATAACTGCATCGGTATCCGATTGATTCAAAGCGTCTTGATACTGCGCAAGTACTGCGGCAACGGCATTCTCATTTGGATTCATGATACCGGTCCTTTGCTTTTGACGGCGTTTTCAATCGGAATGTAGTCGGGCAAGATCTGTTCGACTAGCGGGTGAAACAGCAAATGTATTTTCCAAATTTGGGATAATCTTTGGGGAACCGCGCATCCGGGTGGTCGTACTATATGCGGTGAAATCTCCTGCGAGTTCAGCGTTAGGTGACTATAGGAGGTGTACATCGCCAAATGACGGACCTGAATTCCCTCATGATTTTCGCCAAAGTAGTTGAAGCGAAAAGCTTTTCGGAGGCAGCGCGTCTCTTGAAAATGCCGACCTCAACCGTGAGCCGTCGCGTTGCCGACCTTGAGGACCAGCTCGGAGTGCGCTTGCTCGAACGTTCGACGCGCAGCTTGCGGTTGACTGATGTTGGGTCCGAAGTCCTCGAACACGCTCGCCACATCGTCGAGCTGAACGAAGCGGTCGACAACGTCGCATCAAACCACCTGTCGAACGTCTCCGGCGAACTGCGCCTTTCCGCGCCACCCAGCATCTCCGACTCGTTGCTTGCACCGCTGATCGGCGCGTTCCAAGCATCGTATCCGAAGGTCCGGGTACAAGTCTTCATCACGGACCGCATTGTCGATCAAATCGTCGAGGGCGTGGACCTGGCGTTCAAGGTCGGAGAACAACTCAAAGATTCGTCCCTCGTGGCGCGCAGAATCCTGACCTACCGTCATCAGCTCGTAGCGAGCCCGAGCTATGTGTCGAAGTGCAAGCGGCCTCAAAAACCTCAAGACTTGTTGGAACATCGGCTACTGGCTTTCTCGTTTTGGACTCCGACAAAAACATGGAACTTCGTCCACACGAACGGGAAGAAAAAGGAAACGCTCGTGTTCCAGCCTTTCCTTGCGATGAACGACTATGCTGGTCTTGCAACTGCATTGCTGGCGGGAACGGGCATCGGCGACCTTCCACCGTTAGTGCAGCCAGAATTGTTACGCGAGGGGCGGCTCGTCGAGGTGATGCCGAAATGGCACTTCACCGTCTTCAATCTCTGGGTGGTCCATGTGGGCAATCGTTACCTCACACGGCCCGTGCGCGTGTTCAAGGAATTCGCTGCCCAAATGGCGCCGACGCTCTTCCCCTCACTTCCGGCCTGAGGGCCGATATTCAAGGATCTGCGATTTCGAAATCGGTGGCTCCCCGCTGCCGACACGTCATTCTTTATCGTCCCACCGGACGTAGATTAAAGCAGCACGCGCGTGGCTTGGCAGCCAAACATCGACTCCGGCCAGGCGATTTATCCAGCGAGGCTCAAGTTCAGCAACAGAATCTCTCGTCACCTTATCCAGCAAAGCCTTGAATATCAGGAACTCGTTGTCGGGACCGACCGTCTTGGCAATCTCAGCATCGAAGGCCCTTTCATTCAAGCCGTTGTGAATCCGCTTCACGGTCTGGTACACGTCGTTCGTGTATTCCTTGGTGATCTCAACATCCTTCCGAGTCCCGGTATCGGTGAGGTGGCCGCCGATAAAGTTGTCGAATTTGTAGGCGAGGATTTCGTCAAACATCTTTAGATATTCGTGGAAGTTAGTCGACAGATCGAAGTCCTGAAACGGCACGTATCCTGACGTCACCGAGTCTACAGCCATCAAGAATTTCGCCTCTGGGACATAGATGAAAAGATCGCCTTCGCTGGAGTGGTAGTTATGCCGCGTGAGTTCAACGGTCTTGCCGCCGAGCTTGATCGTCTTCGAGGTCTTGAACGTCTCCGTGGGAATCAGGCGATTCGGATCGTTCATTTCCTTCAGAAAGTCGCTGACGGTATCGAGAGCGATAATCTGCAAGCCCGGGGTGTTCTTAAACGCTACGGAGCCACCAATATGATCCTTATGAATATGGGAATAGACCAGCATCTTGATCGGCTTGTTCGTGACTTTAGCGACGGCCTCTGGAATGTGTTTTCCATAGCTGGCCGGCGCGTCGAAAACGATGACGCCCGCGTCGGTCACCAGGAACGCCGATTGCCAACCATTATCAGAAAGCGCGTAAGCACCGTTTCCGAAATCCTTCATCCCGTATCCGACTGCCGGATCGATGTCCCAGTATTTCGCCCTCACCGCAGGCAGCACGGGAACATGTTCGCGCAACGCTTCTGGCGGATCGGTTCCAGCGAATGATGAAGGCTGTTTGGGCGCAGGCTGCGACTCCTGGGCGAATGAGACTTGACTATTCATCGCGACAGCGAGCATGAACGGGAGTGCCAACTTTCTCATGTCTGGTTCTCCTAGTGACGCCGAGCGCACACTATGGGAACAGCCGGGCTCGCACTAGACGGCAAAGCGGGAAATCACATTTCCATATTTGGAATAATTTCGATGACAGAGCCGAAGCGAGGGTCAGCGGATGCAGAACTACAAACTCCTGAACCACATCGTTCTTTGGAACGTTTTCTTCGCGATCATTTGTATTCCCACGGCTGGCAAGCTGATCGACGTCACGGGAATTCCTCTCTCGATTTCCATTTACTACTTTCCATTTGTCTATATTTTTGCCGATATTCTGACTGAAGTTTATGGGTATGCAATCGCGCGACGCGTCTTGTGGTACAGCATCTTCGCCCAGCTTTTGATGATCGCAATTTTCGAATTTGTGATTTTCTATCCGCCCTCCGCGGTTATGACCAACAACCAATCCTACGTTGATGTGCTATCCACAGCCCCTCGCTTGGTGTTATTTGGCACTCTTGCGCTGTTCACAGGCGACATCGCGAACAATTATGTCCTGGCAAAAATGAAGGTTTGGACTAACGGACGTTTTATATCGGCGCGTTTCGTGACCTCGACCCTATGCGGGCAAATGGTGAACACCGCCGTCTTCTACATCTTCGCTCTGTGGGGGATGATACCGACGCACGTATTAACAAAAAGCATTGCCGTGGCAAGCCTTACAAAAGTCAGTGTAGAGCTTCTCTTGCTGCCCGTAACACTGAAAGTATCCACGTGGCTCAAAAGAATCGAAAATGTCGATTACTTCGATAAAGGAACGAACTTCAATCCATTGAAATTCTGAAGAGAAGCGCGTTTTCAGGACCAATCTGCTGATTCTGTCTAAATCGTCCGCAACGACTCAATGAGCCGCTAAGGCCTGCTTACGACAGTCGAGAACAGGCTGCCCGATGGCAACCCAGCAATTCAGCGTTAAGGGGTAGTGATCGCCACGACTTTGCCATCTCGCAGGGCCTTAATATCGCGAATTGGGGGCCGCCCAAAGAATCGCCTGTACTCTCGATTGAATTGGCTCGGGCTTTCGTAGCCGACCTCGAACGCCGCACTTGCCGCATCCAGTGCACTCGTGAGCATGCGTTGCCGCGCGGCACGCAGGCGGAGCTGCTTTTGAAATTGCAGCGGACTCATCGCCGTAAGGGCGCGAAAATGGAGGTGCAGCGTAGATCGACTCATGCCTGCAATCGTTGCCAGGTGCTCTACACGCAGAGGCTTCTCGTAGTTTGAACGCAACCAGGCAACCGCCTTCGCCGTCCGGTGGCACTTAGTCTCAAACGTGGCAATCGCGCGAAGGCGTGCTCCCTGACTTCCCTGCAGTAAGCGATAAATGATCTCGCGTTGAATGAGTTTGCTAAAGAATGGAATGTCCCTCGGCGCGTCCACCAGATCCATCATCCGGGAACATGAGTTGACCAGTTCAACCGTGGTCTCCCCGGTGGCCATTCCGCACGCTCCAGAGGTTGCCTCAGGAATATGAACTTCTTCTGTGTTGAGAATGTCCCGAACAGTCGATATATCCAGCTTCAGGAAGAAGGCAAGGTAGGGTGCCTCTTCGCTGGCCGTAATCACCTGGCTCACAGCCGGCAGTTCCAGAGATGTAAGGAGAAATCTCGCTTGGCCGAAAACGTAGCTCGCTTTACCGAGGTCCACTCGAATCCTTCCTTGCGCAATGACAAGAAGGCTTGGCTCGTAGGTAGACGGATTCGGAACGGTCGGAGCAGTGCGGCGATAAAGCATCAGTCCCGGCACCTCCGTTGCACGTTCACCCGAGTCCCCAAGTGAATTGCTAATCTTCTTCGCTAGCTCCGTTAGCAGGTGGGAGAGCCTGGATGCGTTTGCATCGCCACCTTTGCTATGTTTCAGCATCTTTGGGGCACCCTCCCCGCTCCCAAGCATAACCGGCGGTTAGTACGAGCCGTACCGCTAAATCATAACATCCGGACGAATAGGCAATGCTTCGAAAGGATCGGGCTACCGCAAATGCGTCGGAGGTCGCTAGGGTTGAAGTGAGGAGTGAAACACCATGAAAAGACGAAAACTCGGAACATTAGAAGTCTCAGAAGTGGGATTCGGTTGCATGAATGCCAGCGGCAACTACGGACCGGCCCCCGACAAGAATAAAGGCATTCGGGTGATTCGTGCAGCCCATGAAAAAGGCGTCATGTTCTTCGATACAGCCGAATTCTACGGCCCCTACACAAACGAAAAGCTTGTTGGAGAGGCGCTCGCGCCTGTCCGCGACAGAGTCGCTATCGCAACCAAATTTGGCTTCGACAATGAAAAGGGCGGTCTTATTCTTAACAGCCGACCGGAGCACATCCGGAAAGTGGTTGAGGAATCCCTGAAGCGCCTCGGAACCGACCGCATCGATCTGTATTACCAGCACCGGGTCGATCCGAACGTGCCAATTGAAGACGTAGCCGGTGCGGTGAAAGAGCTGATCGCAGAAGGAAAAGTGTTGCACTTCGGTCTATCGGAGGCGAGTGCAAAGACAATCCGTCGCGCGCATGCGATTCAACCGGTGAGCGCAGTTCAGACGGAATACTCGCTCATGAACAGAGATGTAGAGCAGAACGGTGTATTGAAGACTTGTGGAGAGTTAGGAATCGGCTTTGTGCCTTGGGGTCCAGTTGGACAAGGGTATCTAACTGTGAAAATAGATGCTCGAACGAAGTTCGACCCAAAAATGGACGTGCGATCTGAGTTTCCACGCTTTTCTTCTGAAAACATTGCAGCAAATATGCCGATTGTCGATTTTCTCAGGCAGTTTTCTGTGAAGAAGCATGCAACACCGGTTCAAATTTCGCTGGCTTGGTTGCTCGCGCAAAAGCCGTTCATTGTTCCGATTCCCGGCACACGGAGTGTCGACCACCTGCACGAGAACCTGAGAGCAGTCGATGTTCAGCTAACCCCTGCGGATCTTCGTGAGATCGAAACTGCTCTCTCTGCAATCGAAGTGTACGGTGGCCGGATGAATGAAGAACGAATGAAGGTGGTTGACCGAACAGAGTGACCGGTTAGCTCGCCCCCTGCCTGATGGCAGGGGCGGGCGCAGGTTCTCACACGCATTAGTCGACATAAGTCGCCTTCCCCTCAGCGAATGGTTGGTCACTGCTGGCGCGTTTGTCGGTACTGGCCCGCTAAGTGCCCACAACATTCCGATTGGCCCGTTAGAACGACGCCGGACGTAATCTTGCACCCTTTGGTGTAACAGTTTCATGGACCGTTGTGGCTGTAGACCGCTACCTTATTAAGATAGCGCTTCGGCGGTTTTCCAAACCGCTACCGACCCGATTGGCTCTCACGGACTAGACCTCGCTGCGCCCAGCTCGTATCCGCGTGACACTACAGTCACAGTGCCACCGCAACAAGCTACATTTGGGCCGAGTAGCACTGCGCCTCTTGGGCTTTCAACCGAAGGGTTGGGTGATGGTAACGACCCGCACACTAATCCTGACAACGGTTCCCAGCAAGGCTGGACGATACTGCGGTTTTGCTGGACTAGTTCAGGGACAGCAAACGGCGGGAAGGTCTGGGCGAATATAAGGCGAACATGATAGGATGCTTCATGTACGCCGTTTCGACCGGAGTCGCCCGCACAGAAGATGACGAACAGATTTCCAGAATGGCAGGGGGTCGATTGCGGCGCATTGCTGTCGCCTTCCACGAAGTTCACCGCTATGGTGAATTGTGGTGATATACTCCGCGTCGAGCGAGCTGACGAATTGACCAGAGGCGCAAAGCGAAAGGAAAAACCCGAACCGATCGAAGGAGCGTCCGTGCGGGCGACGATCAGTTTTCCTCCGGAGATGTATCAGACTCTCGAAGACATCGCGCGCCAGAAAAAAGTCTCACTCGCCTGGGTTGTCCGAGAGGCGGCGGAACAATATATCGCGGACAAATGGCCATTGCTCGCGCCCAGGAAGGTGGTGTAGGACCTTGTGGTGGACTCGCTCACTCCAAAAGAACGCTCCGAAATCATGGCGCGCGTGCGCGCCAAGAACACGCGGCCGGAACTGCGGGTCCGCAAACTCGTGTTCGCGCTCGGGTATCGCTACCGGCTTCATGACAGGAAACTGCCGGGCTGTCCGGATCTCGTCTTCGGCCGCAGGAGGAAGGTCATCTTCGTGCATGGCTGTTTCTGGCATCGGCACAAGCGGTGCGCGCTCGCGCGGTTGCCAAAGTCGCGTCTCGACTTCTGGCTGCCCAAGCTTGAGGGAAACAAATCACGCGACCAACGAAACAGGAGGGCGCTCGCGCGCCGGGGGTGGAAGGTGCTGACAATCTGGGAATGCCAGTTGAGGGACGCGGAACGGCTGAACGACAAGATCAGGAGGTTCCTCGATGCGAAGCGTTGAGCTATTCGCGGGGGCGGGCGGCCTCGCCATCGGCATGGCGAATGCCGGGTTCCATCACGCGGCGGTCATCGAGTGGGATCACGACGCCTGCGAAACGTTTCGCGAGAACCAGCGCCATCACCTGCGCTCGGTGGAGAAGTGGCCTCTGCACGAGGGTGACGTGCGCGCCTTCGATTACACGAGTCTCCGCGACGTGATGGTCGTTTCGGGCGGGCCGCCCTGCCAGCCGTTCTCGCTCGGCGGCAAACACAAGGGATTTCTCGACAAGCGGGACATGTTTCCCGAAGCCGTGCGCGCCGTGCACGAGCTGCGGCCAAAGGCGTTTATATTCGAGAACGTGAAGGGATTGATGCGCGAGACCTTCGCGTCGTACTTCGAGTATGTCAACCTGCAGCTCACCCATCCGGGCCTCCTTCGACGCAAGTCGGAGAGCTGGCGCGAACATCGCGCGCGGCTGGAGCGGCACCACACCTCGCGCCGGGCGCAACCCGAGTACAACGTGGTCTTTCGTCTGCTCAACGCCGCGAACTACGGTGTACCGCAGCGGCGCGAGCGCGTTTTCCTGGTGGGATTCCGCTCCGATCTCGACGTGAAATGGAGCTTTCCCGAGGAAACCCATTCGGACGACGCGCTTCTGAACTCGAAATGGATCGCGGGCGATTACTGGGAGCGGCATCGCGTCGCGGGGAAACAACGGCCGTGGCTCGCGGCGCGCCAGACGGCGCGGGTGGAAAAGCTTCGCCACGGCGCGCTGTTTCAGGACGCGAAACTTCCCTGGCTCACGGTGCGCGACGCCATTAGCGATCTGCCCGACCCGGAACGATTTCCCAAAAGCGGAATCTCGAATCACTCCTTCAATCCGGGCGCCCGCAGTTATCCCGGCCATACCGGCAGCCCTCTCGACGAGCCCGCCAAGACGCTGAAAGCTGGCGATCATGGCGTTCCGGGCGGGGAGAACATGCTTGCGCGCGCCGACGAGTCCGTGCGTTACTTCACCGTGCGCGAGGCGGCGCGACTACAAACCTTCCCGGACAATTACACCTTCCGCGGGCCGTGGACCGAGGCGATGCGGCAGCTGGGCAACGCCGTGCCCGTCCGCTTGGCCGAGACGGTTGCGCGTTCCGTGGCGGACGCCCTGCTCGGCATCAAAAGGCAGGGGTGATGGCGACGCCCCCGGAAAAACTCGAACGACTCGCCGCCGAACTCAAGAAGCTGTCGGAGTCCCTGGCCGCTGAGGAGCCATCCCGGCTTCCCGCGCCGCGCGCGAAGCGCGTGCGGCAGATCATCACCGAGGCCTACGACAAGCTGCGCAAAGTCATGCAGGACCTCGATCCGATCAAGCATCCCGGTTTCGTGTTCGACCCCTCGAATCCGAACGTCGCCGGCCGCATCGTCGGCATCACGATGATCGCTCAGGACCGCAAGCCCCTCGCGAATGTGGAGCGCTTCTACGGCTCCGGCGTCTACGCGATTTATTACAACGGAAAATTTCCGGCGTACAAGGCCATTACCAAGCGCGAGCATCCGATCTATGTCGGCAAGGCCGATCCTGCGGATCAGGCTGCCAAAACGGCGATGGAGCAGGGCGACCGGCTGTCCAACCGCCTCAACGATCACCGCAAGAACATCGCGAAAGCCACGACGACGCTGCGGCTGGAGGATTTCGAGTACAGGGCGATTGTTGTGCAGACAGGATGGCAGACCTCGGCCGAGGATTACCTCATTCATTTGTTCAAGCCGATATGGAATTCCGAAGTCGGCATTTGCTACGGCTTCGGAAAGCACGGCGACGATCCGGGAACGCGAGCCAACCTGCGCTCGCCGTGGGACACGCTACATCCCGGCCGGGATTGGGCACACCGCGACCCCAAAATGAAGGACGCGAAACCGGAGAAGGAGATTGTCGAGGAAATCAGTCGGCACCTCGCGAAATACCCTCCGCTGGGTTCGATAGACGAGATTCTGCGGCGGTTTCTGGAAGAAATGAGGGCGGTGTCATAAGACCGCAAGCGAATGAGCAGGAGCATGGCGGAAACATCAACCACATCGGGAAAAGATGACTACCACATCCACCTTAACTTCTTGCCGGTGGATACCAGTGGTGTGCATTTTGTCATTTACCGCCGCAAGTGCGCCTCTCAACAGGAGCAGCGTCCGCGCCCAGACGCCAGCGCCCACCGGCTGCCCGAGAAGGATGCCAGCGAAGCGGACTGGCCTTCTTACTGGGTTTTACACGACGCGGCGCAGGGTTTTGAAACTTTCGATTTTCAGCCTGAATGGAATCCCGATATAGCGCGGCGAATTATCTTCGGGTGCCTGAGACGCTCGGTGGAGTCCAGGCTGAAGCCAACCGAATACCGTTTTCCAGATAGCAGTTTCATCCAAGAAGTCTCCTTTGCCATGCAGACGCATCCGGAGGGAGTCGAAGAGCTTGTCGTGCAGCCCTACTCCCTGAAAGTCTTCCGTCAAACCGGTTTCCTGGTCGATTTTCATTTCAGGCTCGGCAAGGGCGTTCCATTTAACAGAAAAATTCAGCAGCTCAGCTTGAGTCTCGATAAAAACTTCCGTCGCAACGTCGATTACTACGTTGATCGATCCTCGAAAATCCGGCAGTTTCTCGAAAAAAGATGGCCGGTATTTGAGGGGATGACATTGCCAGGCGGTTCCGCGCCGTTACGGATTTCCAAGCAGTACGTGGCACTGCCAGCAGAGCGGCTCCGTCCCAAAGTTTATGTATTCGCGGGCGACAAGGAATCCAAGAGCCAGTTCACTGGCCTGCGCGATTTTGGGCCTTTGCAGCCGCTGGCGCTTCCTCCCAGGCTGCTGTTTGTATTCCGGGAGCAGGACCGGCAGGCGGCACGACGGCTCGCGCTCTCGCTGAAGGGTCTGAAACAGCGCGGACAGTTTAATTTTCCCGGCTTCAAGGACTTGTTCAAAGCCCAGCTCGACATTGACGCAGACCCGGTGGTGCTTCCCGATCTGACCGCAGCATCAATGGAAGCAGCGCTGAAGCGAGCGGAGGCTGTGCGAATAGACTCGCCTCAGGTCTTGCCGGTTATTGTTCTGCCGAACGACGAAGACAACGGCTACATGGCCCAGAAGGCGTACTTTTCGCACGTAGGAATGCCCACCCAGGTTTGCACGCTGCGCATCCTTGAGGACGAGGAATCGCTGAAATGGGCGATTGGAAATCTGGCGCTGCAGATATTCTGCAAAGCGGGCGGAAAACCGTGGAAAGTACGGCCGACGGCGGAACATTCCTTAATCATCGGCATTAGCCAGTCTCATAAATGCCGAATCGTCGATGACAAAATGCATGTCGATAAATACTTTGCGTTCTCGGTGCTGACCGATAGCAGCGGCCTATTCCAGCAGATTCAGGTTCTCGGGGATTCCGAAGATCATTCCACCTACATCCAGGCGCTAAGCGCCAATCTGAAAAAAGTGCTGGAGGAAAACGCGGGATCATTTAACCGCGTCGTGATCCATACATCATTCAAGCTGAAACACGAGGAAATCAAAGCCGTGCAGCAGACTACCCACGATGTCGCGGCTGCCACGGATCGTGCAAAATGCAGGTTCTCCGTAATTAAAGTGAACCACAAAAGCCGCTTTTTCGGCATCAATCGCTCGGTCAACAGCCTTGTGCCATTCGAGGCGACAAAGGTTCGGCTTAGTTCCAGCGAGCATCTTGTCTGGTTTGAAGGGATTTACCCGGACAAGCCCAACGTGACGAAAGCCTTTCCAGGCCCCACCCATCTGCAATTTCTCCGCGTAAACGACGATCCGGCCGAGCCCGCCGAGCAACGCGAGCTATTGCAGGATCTGGTGAATCTTTCCGGAGCCAATTGGCGAGGGTTCAACGCCAAGAGCGCCCCGGTATCCGTTTTCTATTGTCATCTGGTCGCCGAACTTGTTCATGATTTCCATGAACGAGGGCTGCCAATGCCAGCCGTTCAAGACATTCGACCCTGGTTCCTGTGAGTACATATGACGAGCCGCTCTAAAGACATCATCTTTCTGCTGGGCGCGGGAGCAAGCGCCGAAGCGGGCATTCCCGTTTCCGGCGAGATGATTAATTTGGTTGAGAAGTCCCTCAAGCCGGGGACAGAGCAGGGCCTCTACCACCACGTCAAGAGCGCCATTCATTTTTCCGCAGGGCTCAAAGGCCGCTTCGGCAATGCGGTCCCCTTCAATATCGAAACTCTGGTCAACACGCTGTATGAGCTGGAGCGCAATGAAGAACATCCTCTGTATCCGTTTATCGCGGCGTGGAGTTCCCGGTTCGTAGCGCTGGCGGGGCCGGACTTCGGTGAGGTCAAACGTTTCAGGCAGCGTATCCTCGCAGACCTGAAGAAATGGATGTGTCCCGAGGACTCCGCCCAGGCCGATTACTACCGGGGTCTAATCTCGCTGCAGCGCGACCTTAATTATCCTCTGCATGTTTTCTCACTCAATTACGATCTCTGCGTCGAAAGCCTTAATAGCTCGGAGTTTCGCGTCGAAACGGGCTTTGCCAACTACGGCCCCAGCCACCCTTGGGACTGGGAGCGCTTCGTGGACATGGAGACCAGCAACAATCTTGCCCCCCATCTTGTTCTTTACAAGTTGCACGGCTCCATCAACTGGAAACGAAGTCACGAAACCAAAGATCTGTTCTGTGTGCAGCAAATCGAAAGCGTCGATGCGGAAAAAATGGAAGTCATTTTCGGTCGGGAATTCAAGCTCGAGGCCGCCGATCCGTATCTTTTCTTCGCGTATAAATTCCGCGACCTGTCGCTCGTGACTAGGGTCATAGCCACGCTGGGCTACGGTTTCGGCGATGCCCACATAAATAAAATGCTCACGCAGAGCCTGCGCACCGATCCGGAACGCCGTCTCCTCGTCATCCAACGCTGCGAAGATAAGGACTGCGCCGCAAAGGCAATGGAAATTGTGACGCTCCTGGACCTCGGTGCCGAGAGGAAGGAGCAAGTGATCGTTCAGCCCGGCACGGTGAAGGAATTCCTCCAAAGTCCGCAACTGAACGAGCGGCTTGTGAAATTGATTCCCCCGAGCAAGGACGTTCCCTTCTGAGGTAGGACACACAAATCGCCGCCAGGGCGTCACACTCGCGCGCCTGGACGAGGAGTTGCCCGGCCGGAGGAGAAGGGCGGGCGCTCACCTACCTACCCCAAAAACTCAACCACCGTTGTTTTGTCGAGTTTTTCATGGTGGGTCTGATTGCCATAACTTTTCAGACAGTCGTAACACGCCCGCTCACAAATATGTCCTTCGCATAGCTCTTTCGCCTTGGCCACCACCTTATCCCAGCTGTCGAAGCCATCTCTGACAAATCCAGCGCCTCCGGGTGTGTGATCGAATAGAATAATTTCACAGGCGGGTAATTTGTTTTTTCCAGCCAGCCAACGCCAGGACACGCCAATATCATAAGCATCGATGTCTAAGGTCGTGCAAAGAGCCCGCTGCAGGGCGTAGGCCAAAGACTCAACGGAAACAGGCATCGACACCGGCCGAGCGATGAGGCAACAGCTCTGAAATCTATGACCGTAAGCTAATATTTTCGTCCACGGTTGCTCGTTGTTGCATAGTCTTTCACCGCTTAGCGCGCGCAGGCGTTGATGCTTTTTCCCGGCCTTATAGCCGCGTAGAGGTTCACTGCATCCGCAGTCTTGGCAGAGCATGAACCCTTTGTTTTCCGGGCCTAAGTTGTAACGAAAGAGTGTTCCAGTCTCTTTCAGTGCCAGTTGGAATAGACCGTGATCTTGCAGACTCGATTCTTCGACGTGGTCAATGAAATGCGTGACCGTTTGGCGCTGTCTGACGAGCGTGCTCCTACGGTAGCGCGCCGCGCCATCATTCTCATCGACGCGCACACTGAAGGCTGCGGGTTCGACAAAGGGTCTAACGAACTGGGCGGTAATTGATCGCTGACATACCGCACATGGCTTGCACAATTCATCCTGGGTCTGACCAGTGCGAATTTGCTTGCAGTCTGGACATTCTGAATACCACTGCCGCGTTGGCCTATCCATTTTGCTTACAACATAGAGGCCGTTGCTCGTAAACACTTTCTTGTGGGCTATAACCTGCGCTCCGGGAGCAAACTCGGCTATCGCGATGCCACGGTCGCGGCTGAGTTCAACTTCAAGGTCGCGAGACCATCTGGTCGTGCCTGTTTCCAGCGGCACGACATCCAGCGGAAAAGCATATCGCGGGAGAAAACCGCGTTTGGCCAATAGCGCGATAACGTCGCTGCCCAGTAGATTCTTGATTGCTTGCTCGATGTCACTTGTGTGTGTCCCCTGATCGAACAGCTTCTTGCGCTCCGCCATAAGCGCTGAAAGTTCATTTGCGATGTTCTTGAGTGTTTCCCCATATTTGGCCGCCGCTTCCGCGACGCCACTTCCAAACCCAGAAACGGCGGCGACCAGCGTCTGGCCCGCCTCTGTGGAGACAATGTTCGTTTCAGTCTGTTGAGTTAGCCAGCTGAGAAAATCCAGAAAGACACTCACCGGGCGAACACGAAACCACGTCTCAGGGATGCCTTGCCGGGAATCTGGCGGCAAAAAGGCTTCCAGCCTTATTTGTTGCCCAGGCCGTCCTAAGACGTTCTCGTCGGCAATCCTGATCCGCAGAAATCTGGAAAATGCCACCGCGTTGAAGTGGCGCTGGGCTATAACCCTGTTTTGGATAAAGACTGTGGGCGGGCGTACCGCGCCGGACATAAGCCGTGGTGGGTTATTCCATGCATCCGCATCGTATTTCGTGCGACGGCAAAGAGTGACGCAGACGGAGTTCTTCTCTTTGCCACGTCCTGCCCGGCCCACGCGCTGAACATAGTTAGCGCTTGACGGCGGCGCATTCCGCAAAAGAACCTTTTGAAGGTCGCCGATGTTAATGCCCATTTCAAAGGTGGTCGTGCTGCTCAGGAGATTGACGCCCTCATCGCGAAACTTGTCTTCGATTTGCTTGGCCAGATTTTTCTCGATCTGGGCAGTATGCTCCTCGGATTTCAGAGTGGAAAATTGCGGCTGTCCCTGACCAGCCACCCAACGGGCGATGATATTTGGGACTCCCGCATCAAAGGCCTCCTGTTCCAAGAGTCCGTCACATTCTTTGCGTGGACAGCAATTTCGGACGGAATAGGCGGAAACAATTCCACAGCGATTGCACACATGCCGCGACTCAGGCGGAACGACACAAAGTCTTTCGTGATCTAACTTCCACGTGCCCTTGCTCTCGATCAGAAGCGCCCGCTGGACAAGAAAGTCCCAAATCCTCTCGGCGAGCTTCAGCACCTGGTCCCTAGGGAGTCGCAACGCGCGGCGCAAGTAGTCGGTAAAGACGTTGTCTTTGCTGGAATTGGCTTGTGGCAGCCATCCGTTGGTATTTCGGATTCCATGACGTCTTAGCACATAGGCAATATCGGCCGTCACTCGCCCAAACGCTGGCGCGTCCGCCTGCACCCGCCCCTTCGGGAGTGTGAACGCCTTGCGCTGGCGCATAAACGCCAGTAAAACCTGCAACAGGCGATCGGCCTCGATTGGACTTAATTCAGAGTCACCAAGAAGCTTCCGAAAATCCGCTTTGTCGGCGTCTGCAAGCGAATACTCCACCGAGACCAATCCGAAATCCTCCGCGGATTCACGGGCAGAGTCCGGGATTCCGAAATAGCCGAACGTTTCAGCGATCCACAAGTCTTTTTTGCCTTTTGCGTCCAACTCCTCGTCCGGAAAACGCGAAACGGGAAGGAAAAACTGTGGGTCACTTGCTTCCTCATCTGCCAGTAGCTCGCCCAGGCCAACAAAATCAAGTTTGCGTTGTTCTCTATGGAGAACCTGCAAAATTCTGCGCCCCATATCGTGCAGAAAGGTTTCTTCCTCCAGGAGAGACGGAAATGCAGCAGCGCGTTGGCGGTGATCGGTGAAACACAGGAGCTTTCGTGTTTTAACTACCGTGGCATTCCCTGGCGTGACGGAAAAATGGGCAAGCGGGATGGCCATCGCGAGCCCCATCTCGTCATCCGACTCCTGGAATCGTTGAACGGGCTCGATCCCCGATCCATTCCGGCAACCGCAGTTCGGACAGGCTGAGAGGAGCGATTTTTCCTGCCGATAGAGGTTCTGGTGATCCTGGGCACGGCCTTGATGCGCGCACTGCCGATGAAAAATCTTGATAATGCGAAGCTGGGGATCGCCACAGGTACAATTGTCTCCCGCTCCTTCTTCCTTCTTCTTCCCGCATGCCACACACCAGTGGAGTTCCGCAGGATGTGCGAACAAATCACCCGTTTCTGCCTCGTCATCTGACTCCTGTAGAGCAGGATAGGGGAGGTCGCCGTCGATGCTGACATAGGACCAAAATGAATCGCTCATCCAACCGAGTTCGGTGCTAAACGAATCGAAATACGGTTTCGCCGCTGCATCGCCGTCAGGAGTCTGGGCGCGGCGCGGTCCCAGATCCTGAAGGGCACCGAAAAGATAGCCGCACTTACGACAGCTAACCACCTCAATCAGTTGCGATTTGCGCCCAGCGTCATAACAATCCGGGCATTCTCCCTCGGGAACGCTAGGATTCGCTTTTCGAGAGACGAAGAAGGCGGGCATACCGTCGTGTCGTCCAGGGCATGCCCTATGCACGCAAATGTGAAGGCCATCTTGCGCGCGGACGAAGTAGTGCAATCGTGTCGGCAGCAGGTCCTCATGCGATTGATCGGACTTGGCGACAGCTGCGATTTCTAAGAGGCCCTCTATCCCTTCCACCGCCTGCGGGTGTTCCGGCCATAGCAATTTGGCGGCATCGCTAAGCAAAGTGGGCTTCGTAGATAAAATATCCTTGCGGAGACGAAACAGATTCTCGTCACGGGCGAGGACAATGCTCAACTCCCCCTGCAGATCCGAAACGCCAAGCTGCTGCCTTACATCAGCACTGCGGTCGAGTCGTATCGCTTCGGCGGCCTTGATGTATTGAGCCGGCGTCGGAGAAAACGCCGGTTCTTGAAGCACCGGGGCGGTAGGCGTTCCATAGATCGGGTTTGGCTCTGCGAAGCTTTCGCCAAACAAATCCGATGCAAACTTGCGAACCTTATTCTCACTCTCGACGTCTCCCTGTTTTCCTAGCGTTGCGGAGGTCGCGATGCAAATCAGGTTCTCAATTCCAAGACGATCCTTCAGTCGCCGCACCAGGAATGCGATTTCCGTCGCCTGTATGCCGCGATAGGCGTGCGCTTCGTCGAGCACAAGGAACTTTAGCCGCGCATTCTCAAAAATGGGTGCATCGACCGGCCGCTCAAGCAGATACTCCAGCATGGAAAAATTGGTGATGAGAACCTGTGGCGGGTTGGATCGAATCTGCTCGCGGTGATTGAGCAGATTGGGAATGTCAGCTTTCAGTCGCTTAGTGACTTGCTGGTCCACCTTTTTCTGGAGTTCATGTTGCGTAAGACCTGCGTCAGCCAGCTCCTCACGGAATGTATCGCGGAGCGTGCGGACATATTTTTCTTGGGAGTCAGGCGTTTGCCCGGTGAATCGCGCAAAGGTTATTTGCGGATGAGCGGCCAACATCGATTCCCATTCCGTCAGCTGATCGTTAACCAGGGCATTTAGCGGATAAATAATTACAGCCCGCAGGCCGGGACTGGGGTTTCGGAGTAGATCGTCCAGAATGGGAATCTGGAAACAAAGGGTCTTACCGCTGCTTGTACCTGTCGCGATGACAGCGTTTCTGCCATCAAGAACAAGCTGGAGTGCGTCCGTTTGATGTTTCCATAACGCGCGATCCCCGAGGCGTTTCCGGATTGTCGCTTTTGTTTTCTCATGCAAAGAGAGTTGATCCAGCGCTACCCCTTCTTTGTACACCTGCGACTTTTCCAGGTAGGGGCCGTTGACAAGCTCCTTCGCGGTTAACCGTTCCTCCCAAACTGTCTTTGCGTGCCCGAACGCCCTGTGGAAGCGATACTTCGCTTTCATCAGGTCCACATATGGCAGAAACACCTCTTTGTGGAAACGAGCGGTTAGTGAGTCCATAGTGACCCGCCGACCGCAACACCGTTTTTGTGGAGATAGTGCTCGATCACCTCTCGCGATTGTGTCGGCCAAGTCATTCTTAGGTACGCAGCCTCTCCTCGTTTGTCGATCACTTCGATAATGGGCAAGTTCCCGCCCGGAATGTCACAGATCATCCGACGGTACAGTCCCCACAAGATGGATGGATCGCCACAATAGTTCAATTGAAATGACGATCCAGCTAGAGGTATCGACTCGGCGCGGCTTTCACGAATCATCCATCGCCGCCCGCGTTGCACGGCCACGCCCAGGCGTTCGTACTTACGCAAAATATAGGGCGAAAAGCGCAAGGACGGCGCGATCACGTCCTTGGCGAGCAACAGATCCTCCCATTTCAGGCCTTCGGTCGATTGGCAGAGAAGAAACATCGGAATGAAAGTTCCGGGGAGATTGACCCAGCACCGGTTGATTGCCTCGCCTTCACGACCCACCATCCGCACTTCCATGTCGTCGCTGATGTGGGGCTTGGCCTCGATAGAGATACGGCGGTCTCCACGCAGGTCAGGAGACTTGAACGCGTCGTCCAATTGGCTGAAGCTCCGAAGCGTAGTTACGCCCGGTCGATGTTCAAGCCAGATCATTTTACTCCATATCCAACGGTAGCAGTTCCTGTCTGGCGAATCGCGAACGTCCACCTGTTCCCACCGGCCCGAGGCTGCTTTGCCATCGATAAAGACCTTGAAGTCGCTGGCGAGCGCCGCAGCGTCGTCTTTGAAATAGCCGCTCGGAATTGCAACACACGGAATCGGCAGATGATCGATCTTGATCTTGCCGTCCGGGGTCCGATTGAAATACGCAGTCTTAGATCCCCAACCAGTAATAAATCGCGCCTCAATCCTTGCCCGCGTTTTGAACCGGATCGTTCGCGACTCACGACCATTGATTCTCAGGCAGAGCTCCGCGTGTTTCCCGGTCGGCCACAGCCGCGTCAGAAAACAGACAGTGCCATCTTTCAACTCGAACCGCTCGTTCGCCTGATTCTCGCTGTCATCGAAACCGTCGCGAGACACCAGCTCGATTTCGCATTGCGAAATAAGGGCATAGCTTCTCAAGGGCAGCTGATCCCGACTGACATTGACTAAGCGCCCTCCATTCTCAAGGTCGAAGAGTGCCCAATTGTTGATGCCGCGCACGTACTGTGTTTCCCGTTCATCCCCCACCTGAAGAGTGACGGCAAGCATGCCCGCAAACGAGTCAGAGTTGAGAACCAGATCGTCGGGGGAAGGGGCCGCTTCTTGCTGGCGCGAACCTACGCACCATGAAGCGGGGAGCTTATCGCGGCTCGTCGCAGGCAAGAGCAACGAGATATTCTGCCGTTGCTCATCCCAAATGAGCCTGACGCGGAATCTGAAAAGTGAGTCCGGGTCTTGAGGACGCAAGAAATCTGCCGTCTCCGGTACATCGTCAAAGTATTCCTGGCGGAGGATACTCGCCCGCGCGATGTCCCCAATTGTTAATTGGGGGTCGCCTGAAAGGATTTCACGCACATCGAGTACATCTTGGATGAACCCGCTAGCGGACTGTCGATTCTCGGTCAGAAACCGACGCAGCCGTGTCCGGCTGCCAGATCTCTTTTCGGCAACGTCATCCCATTCCTCATCCGACAACGACCGCCAGTCTTTATGCCAAAGAGCCCAATCGCAGACTTCCAAAAATCCGTCCCATAGTGAAAGCGGTATACCAATGAGATTCACGGCGGACCCGACGAAGTCGGTCCCTTTGTCACGGAGCTTCAGCTCCAGTCCAAACCGACGGGCCGCAATCGCGAATACCGTATTGATCTCGGATTGTTGATTGGCTGGTAGTTCCTCGGAGCCAACAACCTTGGCAAATTGCGGCCAGAATCTGTTCTCGTCGTATTCGTAGAATGCCAACCCACAGTACAACATCAGCAGGCACGAGGGACGGTCGGACAGCTGGCTTTTCCAGACCCGCCACTCGCCGCGCACAGATACCAGAAATGCATCCCAAGTGAGACGATCAGGAACGATGGGAAGCAGTGGTGCATGTGAAGCGCCCGTCGAGCGCTCACGGCTCTGAATCCTCGCATCGAAGTTCGCTTCCCAATCGGCCAGTGTTCCGAACATTGTGAGCACACCAAGAGAGCCTTGGAGTTTCTGGGCGCTACCCATTTGTCAAGCTGAACTCAATATTAGAGGGTATGCACCTTCGCGCAACATTAAAAAGGTTGGAAGTGACTGTCACGGTACCTTGGGTCCGGGCGTCCGTCGCCTCGCCCGTCCTGCGCGGAAGCCCTCAGACCGTAGCAAATGGTCTATGGCATATCGTTGACAGTCCTATGTCTGCTCTATAAGCTGACACTCATGGTAGGAATCGGGCCATTCATACGCAAGCGTCGTGACGAACTCGACCTCTCGCTTCGTGAGCTTGCGAAGAAACTGGATTGTTCCCCCGCATTTATTTCAGACATCGAACTTGGCCGCAGACATCCCTCCGACAAAGTACTGATCGAGATCGCCAAAATCCTGAAGGTGAAGGCCGAAGAGTTGCGGAAGATGGATGTCAGGGCTCCCATCGACGAAATCAAACGTATCACCCAAGACGATCCGACATTCGCGCTGGCATTCCGCACGGTCATCGACAAGAACATCAGCGCCAACGATCTGCTTGAATTCGTCAGGAAGAAGGAGGGGGAGAAGAAAGGCGAGGACAAGAAATGAAGCCTTTCCGCTCCGCTCCATCCTACAAACCGCCTTATTTCACGCCGAGCCAGATCGACCGGATGTGCTGTGACGAACTCAGTAACGAGGGCCTTCTTCCCGGCTCGCCGGAACCGATCCGCATCGACCGCTTCATCGAAAAGCGTTTCAAGGTATCGCCACAATATGAAGACCTGCCTGACGGCGTATTGGGATTTACTAGGTTCGGCAAAAACGGAGTGAAGGCGGTTGTTATCTCGTCGGCGCTTGACGCTGAAGGAGGCACGGTCGCTGAGCGCCGCGTGAGGACGACGATGGCGCACGAGGGCGGGCATGGATTGCTGCACGCGCATCTTTTTGCGCTCGATGAAATCCCTCTTCACCTCTTCGACAAAGACAGCCACTCCGGGGATCAGATTCTTTGCAGGGACGTGCATGGCGACGAGAAAAAAGCGCATCGGTATGACGGGCGCTGGTGGGAAGTCCAGGCCAACCGCGCGATGAGCGGTTTGCTGTGCCCTCGGCTGCTCGTGCAGGAAGCAATTAAGCCGTTTCTGTCTCCCGCAGGCCTGCTCGGCGTGGAAGTGCTGGTCGAAGACCGCCGTGAAGCCGCTGTGCGAGCGCTTGCCGACATCTTCAACGTTAATCCCGCCGTGACCCGCATCCGAATCACCCAACTGTTTCCGCTGCAGACTGGCCAGCTGCACCTCTAAAATTTTTTGTTGACGCTGTTCGCTATGTCCGCTTACACTGCACAGAACTGTCGTAAGATGAGATGTATGGCTAAGAAGAAGCAAGCGCTCAGAAAGCGGAACACTGGCGAGACAGAGGCTGCTGCAGTCTCGCCGGTAATTCGTGTCAGCCGTGGGATTCGGGACCTCACGCGCCTGCTCCTGGTTGTCCGCGCCGGAGGACGGTGCGAATTCGACGATCACAACGAATATCTTTTGCAGCACCCTCTCACCCTGACTCCGGGGAACTTTGCGCAGATGGCGCACATCGTGGCCTTTAAGGAGGACGGACCGCGTGGCAAGTCTCCTCTGCGTCCTGCCTACATTAACGATCTCTCAAACCTGATGCTGCTCTGTCCGCAGTGCCACAAGCTCATCGACGATCATCCCGACCAGTACCCGGTTTCCGTCCTCCAGAAATACAAGGAATCTCATGAGGATCGGATCTTCCATGTCACCGGTCTCGGCCCGGATAAGAAGACCACGGTGGTCCAACTCAAGGCCCGGATTGCAGGACAGACGATTGCCATTCCGGTCGCGCAAGTTACGAAGGCCGTCGCCCCCCGTTATCCCACGGACGCCAAGGGCCATCTGATCGATCTCACCGCAATCAACTCGGAAGGCAAGGCCTTTATGGAAGAGGCCTGCCGGTGCATCAAGCAGAGAGTCGAGCGCCTCTACGAGCCGGGAATGGATGTGCACGAGACACGGCACATCTCTCTCTTTGCCCTTGCCCCCATCCCGCTGCTCGTCTATCTCGGCAGCCAGCTCAGCAACAAGGTACCCGTCGATGTTTTCCAGCGCCACCGCGATACGGAGGACTGGCTCTGGAAGGATACCGGCACTCCGGCCGAATACCACTTCGACAAGATTCGCGAGGGCAGCGAGCACGGCTGCATCGCCCTGATCCTTTCGCTCAGCGGCAAAATCAAACAGCAAGCGCTCCCATCTGGAATTGATGAACAGTTCACCATCTACGAACTGACGCTGGCGAATATGGAGCCGAATCCGACTTATTTACGACAGCGGGACGATCTCACCAATTTCAAGGATGCCTACCAGGCCGCGCTACGGACCATCGCGCGGGAATGCGGCCAGTGTGATGCCATCCATCTTTTCCCCGCCGTTCCTGCTCCGGTCGCTGTTTTCTGCGGCCGGGAACTTCTTCCCAAAGTCGATCCCAAGCTGGTCGTATATGACTACGACAAGCGTCGGGGCGGCTTTACTCCAATAATTGAGGTGAACCAGCAATGACTGCCGACGAATATCTGTACGACATACTTGCCTCCCAGACCCTGGGAGACGACAGTGACGAGGTAAAGACACTCCAGAGGCACCGCGCCGATGTGGAAAAGCTCATCCGCGACAACTTCAAGGATACGGCTCTCACCGTACGGTACGCGGGCTCGAAGGCCAAGGGGACGATGAATAAGGAGTCCTACGACCTGGACATCATCTCCTACGTATCCTCCGGCGACAACACTGCCGGAGAGTCGCTCGAAGACATCTACGATAACCACAAGAAGGCGCTAGCAAAGGAATACACCGTCGAGCCGAAGGGCTCCGCGTTGCGCCTCAAGGGCTGTAACCCGGAAGATCTCGGCGTCGATTTTCACATCGACGTGGTGCCGGGCCGATTTACGGACGAGACCCAAACCGACGCCTACCTCTACCAATCGGATGGCGACAAAAAACGCCTGAAAACCAATCTCGACGTTCATCTCGACCACGTGCGCGACAGCTGCCTGATCGATGCCATCCGCGTGGCCAAGCTATGGAGGGTCCGCAACCGGCTCCCGATTCGAACGTTTGTGCTGGAACTTGCCGTCATCAAGCTGCTCACCGACAAGAAAAAGAAGAACCTCTCGGCACAGATGGAGCATTTCTGGACCCAATTGCGCGACAATTCTGCCAATCTGACCGTCCAAGACCCAGCCAATCCTAACGGCAATGACCTGTCCAAATGCTTAGACGACAATCTGAAGAGTCAGCTTGCGGCTCCCGCAAAGCACACGCTTGAGCAGATCGATTCGTCCGGATGGGAAGCCGTCTTCGGGAAAACGGAGAAACAGGAAAAGGCGGCGCGCGTCGAGATTCTGCGGCGTGCTGCGGCTGCCGCGACACCGTCGCGGCCCTGGCTTCCGAAAGCATGACGTGGCAGCATGACGATCCGGTGCTTTACGAAAAGGAGAAGGCCGAAGTAGAGGCTCACTTTCCCGAACTGCGTTTCGTGGTGGAGAACAGCCTCGTCTACGTGCGCGGCAATTTTGCCGTCATGTTCGAGGAGCAGGTGCTTGATCACTACTCGGTCGAACTGCAGCTTCCGCGAAACCACCCCACCGGGCTACCCGTTGTCCGAGAGACCGGCGGCCGCATTCCGCGTCAAACGGATCGACACATCATTGCCGCCGATGGAACCGCCTGCGTGCTGCTTCCGGACGAGCGCTGGCGTCTGTGGCCGGTTGGCAGCCCCTTGCTGGAATACCTCACTGGCCCACTGCATAGTTTCTTCCTCGGGCAGACCATGGTGGAGGAGGGGCACTCGTGGCCCTTTGGCCAATGGGCGCATGGCGCGAAAGGCGTTTTCCAGTTCTATCGCGAGATGCTCAAGACATCCGATCTTCGCGTGATGACAACTTATCTCGACTATCTGGCAGCCAAAAAAGTGAAGGGCCACTGGCTGTGCCCGTGCAAGAGCGGCAAGAAATTGCGTGACTGCCATTTTGACCAGGTCAAGGATCTCAGGGAGAAGATTTCGCGGAAAGACGCCGAGAAGTCGTTCACGACGCTCAAGGCCGCAGGAACATCCGCCATCGAGGACCCCGAGGCGAATCCGCCGGCACCGATTTTCCAATCCTGAAGCACATCCAGTTGCACATCCGCACCACCCGAGCAAAATCCTGTTACCGATTGGCGTCGCCTGGCGTGATCGACGGTACGTGATAATCCGGTTTAGCGCCGGTGCGGTAATATAAAGACCCCACATGAGTGAGCAGATATTTGCGTACGGCTCCAATATGTGCTCAGGCCGATTCCGCGACTACGGAGTGCAACCGGAAGGGGCAGGGCGCGGCGCCCTGCTTGTCGGATACCGCCTTCTATTCAACAAACAGAGCACGGACGGCTCCGGAAAAGCCAATGTCGAAACGCACGAAGGCTCGCTGGTGTGGGGAGTGCTTTATTCCGTGCCGGATGCGGATCTTCAGCTGCTCGATAACGGCGAAGTTGGATACCACCGCCTTCGTTTGCGCGTCCGCACCGCTGATAACGTTGATGAGGAACCGTGGGTGTACGTGGCGACCGCGCCCAGCAACGACCCCTCGTTGCGTCCATACGCGTGGTACAAGAGGTTTATAGTCGAGGGTGCCCGCGAACACCAACTTCCCGACGAATACTTCGCATCTCTTGAAAACATCGAGGCCGTACAGGATGCCAACGCCGTTCGAGATCGCCGCAAACGTGAACTGGCCTGCCAAGCGCAATAAGAAACCGTCTCATTGATGCATATGGTCGGCGGACAATCGGAATGCCAGATTCGCCGCCACCGATTCTGGCAATGGTATCCTCGCGGCTAGCTTCTCAGTGGTGCGTGCATCGACCTTGAATTTTTCTCCCATAACTACGCTGAACCAGCGCTCACGGTCCATCACTACCCGGTATTGTTTTTCGTCCTGCGTCTCGGCAAGGTACGGTAAGTAAACGCGAATCGGCTGCCCGCATCGTTCCGACTTAGACCCAATCCGGTCCACGCGGCCCGTGCGCTGCTCCAACGTACTCGGATTCCAGCATAGGTCGTGATGGATTACATATCGGCAGAAACGATGCAGATCGACCCCTTCCGCCATGACGCTGCTCGCGATGAGGACTTCCGGAAAGAAGGGGCTATTAAAAGTCAGCATCAGGCGCTGACGCGTCTCCGGCTTAACATCTCCATTGACCAACCGAACGTTTGGAGAGAGTTGTTCTCGTACTGCACCTTGGTGTTCGTCCTTACTGAAGGCTCTCTGCGCATCGCGCCCGCTGATTGTTCCCGTCTGGACGTTGCGGATAGCTTCGAGGTAACGCTCCCGTTCCTCTTCCACGCAACGATTTTCAAGAAAGTCAAAGAAACTGTGTAGCACTTCACTGAGTTTCAACCCGGAGCCATCTCCCGAATCCAGCGCTTGGTTCACTGCGGTACGGTCCAGCTTATTGGCCGCAAGCGGGAAGAATCGCACCAGGAAGGAAGGTGTGCGCAGATACCGCCGTGTCATTTCTAGTAGCGGCTTTGCGTGTGAGGCAAGCTTCGGGTAGCCACCTAGGAGAGCCATCACCTCTTCATCACACGCACGGCGGATGGGAGAATCAACGTCGAAGAAACGCTTGCCTATCCGCTCCAGTTCTGATGCCGCCTTGTGCTGTGAACAACTAAGTTTCTCTGCGCCACGGCTGGAAATCTCATCTCGTATGAACCCGGAAATTACGTTGCGAAGCACTCGTCCGGTTGCCACATAGTGACAGAACACTACGACCTTCTCACCGCGGCGCCAGGCGTCTAGGACTCGCCTCACGGTGGCTTGTATCTTGGGATGCGCCGCGGAATCTGCGTGATTTCTCAGGGGCAGTAGCGTCTCGAGCTTGTCGAGATACCATCTGCCGGCCTTATCAGGCGTCTCTCCTGTCGCGGTCTCATCGTCATCAGTATCTGTGCTGGTTATTTCTTTTTGTGCCCGCGTGTGCAGAAATGCTTCATAGCTCGATGCCAGTCCCTCCGCGAAAACTGGACGCGAATCTGGCGCGCAGGCCGTTGCCCTCGCCGCAAGCAGAAAAGGCAGGAGCGACGCGCCAGACACTTCGATGCCGCTCTCAGTGCCGTCTACGCGATCACTTTGAATGGCTCGGCCAGGTAACGAAATCCGGCGGGGACTTCCGTTGTAAGTGCGCCCCTTAAGATGCCTGATCACCCACGGCTGCAAGGCGCTCTCAGCGGCGCGCATTTTCTCATCGGTTTGCAGAAAGCCCGATACGACCCGTTCTGTCGCTGCTGTGCGCGCATTCTTTGAACGCACTGCCGCCCACCAGTCTTCTATCTCATTCAGCCTGTAAATCCGTCCATCGACGTTCAGGTCCTCCGGCCGCAGCAGTCCCCATGCCGCATCGAGATTGAGGGCCGAGCTTTGCGCCGCATCCAGTCTGTCGCGAAGATCATGAATTCGCTTGCGATATTCGTCACGGCCCAACGCCGGCGCATCTGACCCTTTCCACGCGATACCCTCGAACCTCTCCAGCACCGAGCACAGCTCGTGGTGCCCCAGCTGAAACGGTGTAGCGGTGAGGAACAGCATTCGCTCGAAAATACTCCCGAGCGCGCCGCGAGCTATTTCCTCAGCATCACCTTGGGCCTCCACATTCTGAAACAGGCCGGACAAGCGCGTATCAGGATTCTTGAGGTGATGCGCCTCGTCGAGAATGAGGAGTGGAAGTTTGAAATCAAGGCGGGTCAAACATTGCGCCCAAACATCTTTCCACAGCTCTGTAAGAACGACACGAGCCCGCCTAACCCTCTCATCATAGCTTGCTGATTGTCGCCGCGGGATCTCGGTCAGAGCTTCGTAAATCCTTGTGGCATCGAAACTGTGAAGCACATCCAGGACCGGCCCTGGAACCGGACCGGAGTCTATGCCCCCGTTTTCATCGCCTTCACTGACGATGCCGTATCGTTTCAGAATCCTCACCCACGCGTTCGGCGTGGCATCCAGCAGCCGTCCCCAGACATCCTCAGACCTTGTCACCCATCCAAGCCTGAGCAGTTGCCCGGCGCATCGAGACAAGGCGCGACGCAGCGTCCGTGTGTGGTGCCGCCCGTGCAGGGCGCGTTGAATCATCGCGAGCTTCACCCATCCGTCGCGCAGCTCACGGTGCATAGCCCCGTGGGTGAGAAATATAATTGATCTGTAGCGTTGACCAGATTGCTCCAGGACCTTGAGGAACTCCAGCGATGAGTCGGCCGAGACTCCGCGTATTTCCTTTGCCATGTCTGGGGAAAGACAGCGCTCCCGGAAAACTGCAAAGTCTTGAGGCCACTTTTGCTTGAGACCGGGAGGCACCATGACCACAACTGGCCGCTTACGGGAATCCGAGAGAGCAACGGATGCGGCAACCGCCAGAGCGACGAACGTCTTCCCCATGCCGACTTCGTCTGCAAGCACCACGCCGGGCTGATCTCTCAGCCGCCGCAAGATAGCGCGCGCGGTATTCTCTTGCCGTTCGGCGTCCTGCTCCCCAATGCGCCCTTCAACATATAGGTGAATGTCACTGAGAAAGGGATGCCAACCGCTCATTGCCCTATCTCCTCGAATGCGGCTTCTGTGTAAGCTGCCAGGGCAGGTAATCCAATCATTGCGTCCGCCGAGATAGTCGAGCGAATCTCTCGACCCAGTTCGCGGAGTCCCTTGCGAATATGAGCCGCGCTCAGGCCGCCGGGAGAAACCTGCGGCTGCACGCGGGCCAGCTCCAGGCAAAGCTCAGTTAGCAGAAAGCACCGCTCCTGTTCCGACCGAGCCTCTTTACTCACCGCTTGGGCTAACGCCAGGACGCCAACAGGACCGCGCAGACGCCATTCCATCGCTTGCTCTGAAACTACCGGCTGTTCGAGCTTCTTTCTCAACCCGGTCAGGGCATCCGAAACCCTACGCGTCCGTTGCAGCAGGAATGAGGAAGTGTCCACGCGCTTGTGCGGATCGAGCGATATGCCTCCGTCGCGTGTCCCGCTTTCTTTTTGTCTGCGCAGCCACCGTTCGAGGGCCTGGTGGAGCGGTTTCGCCGATGTAAGAATCTCGATTAACACTTCCAGGGGCAGGTCTTTCAGCTCCGCAGGCGGCGGAAGAGACGCCGCGGTCAGAACGTTGACCGGCCACCAGGCGGATCCTTCGGAGCCTTTCCAGCTTACGGAAAGTCCCGAAGGCGGACGTTCGCGATCCCATTGCAGCCGAATTGATGCCGCGCGGTTAGCGCTTACCCATAAAGCCTCGACAAAGAACGGGTCGGCCTCATCTTCGATAAAAATGGCCCACGCTTTCGGCGGCGCGTCATTGAATGTCAGCTCGACGAAGGCCTGCTGTTTTTCGTCGCGACCGAAGCTCGCCTCCCCAAAAAACGGTGGCAGCAGTACGGTTCCGGCAGTCGCGGAATCCTCGCCGTCATCCGGGCATGGCATCCAGCGGATTTCGAGCTCATCAGGAATATGTTCAGCGGGAAGCCATGCGTCGTTCAGCGACTTGGCGGCCACCTTAGACTGTTGGCTTACAGCGTAGGCGAGATTTGCCTCCAGGTTCTGCGTCTTTCCAATGCCTAGCCCCGCCGAGGTGAAATTGCTCGAACCGATCATCGACAGGATCACGCGGTCGCTTTGTAGCCAGAGGCTCTTGGCGTGCAGCGGGCGAGCATCCTCAAGCACGAGCCGCTTCATTACGGTGTCTGTCTGGCCCCGGCTCGCGGGCTGAGCAGCGAGCAACGATTGCGGAGCGTGCAACAATATCGCTTTCTTGCCCGGTACATCCTCGGCAGTGACATCGAATTCCACCGTTGCGCTGCCACGTTGCTTCAGCATCGCCCACAAAGCGCGGGCCGGGGCATTCGTTGCAGCTGGTGGATCAAAGAAGGGACTCACCACGAAAGCTGAATCCGGCGGAACATTCTCCGGCCACAGGCTTTTCAATACCCGCAGGGCATCCGGCCTCTCTGGGCCTGTGACCACTGCGAATGCCCTCAGTTTTGCGATTGTGGACTGCGAATTCCCAATACCCCAAGAGCGCGTTGCCTTGGATATGCGCGTCAGAAATGCATTCCATCGCCGCACGGCAGCACTCTGAGAGCGCGTTGCGGGATCTGTATAGCGAACCGCATCAGCAAGGAAACTGATGATTTCATCGAGGGCCGCCAAGGATGCTTCGGAGCCCTTGAAGTAATCCAGCGCGCCGAAGACTTCGTGATTCCGGCGATAACCGTCCTCGGTCAAATTGGATGATGCAACAAGAAGGCGAGCACAACGGCTCCACAGTAACAGCGACACTTTGCTATGGAGGATTCCACGAGGTACTCGCGCCGACAGCAAATCCCAACGCAGGCTGCGGACTCCACGCGCGTGATTTTGGTCCACCAGCGCGGCCGCGCATTCCAGTTGCGAGAGCTTCTCTTCGCGCTCGATCAGATAGGCGGGGCCGTCTTCTGTCGCATTGGTTCCAAGTTGCAGAAATCTCCCCAGGCATTCCTCCTCGAAAAAAACCGGGGAGAACGTGAAACTCGTCGCCAAGCACCCCACCGGCTCGCCCGCGTCGTCTGGGGGAATCCAGGCGTCGAGAATCTTTCCATAACCTGGCGTCTGGTCTTTGCGTTTCGTCATACCTTCACGAGTTTGAGATCGTTGGCGAATTGCCAAAGAGATGGAGTCCGAAAGAGGTGAACGTATCCATCATCGTGCGTGCCGGCTTTATCCGTTCGGTAGTCCGGCCGGATGATCACGCCTCCATCGTCAAACCGCTCGAACCAGGGGCTCTTGCCATTCGGCGGTTTGCGTCGTTGCGTGGTCCGGTGATGGTCGAGCAGCCGCTCCACCCATTCCTGCGGGCTGCCTCGTTCGGCAAGGCTTGCAAACATCTCGCTAAATCTCACGCTCTCTCCCACAGCCTCAAGACGTGTCAAGGCCTGGCCAAACAACTCTGGCACACGTTTACTTGCGCTGTGCACAGAACGTAGTCTGGCGAGCGCAACAAGCGGAGTCTTACTGCCCGCTTGCCGCGTCATTTCGCGAAGGCAATCCTGAAATGCGTCCTGGCAAAGACGCGAGAACAATTCAAAACTGTTGATAGCATCGAGCAATTCGCGCAGTTCTTGGCGGGCTCCCGCGCGAAGCGCGCGATGGAATTCTCTCTCCGAGTACGCTTTCTCCCATGCTCGGCGGCCTTTCTCGCCGAATAGAAATTCGACCACGTCTTGGCGGAAACCCTTCGCGTCGTTCAGCAACGCATTTGCAACACAGCGAGCTTCCTTCGGTCTAACGTCCTGCGGGGAAAGATGCTTCCTGAAGAATTCCCACCCCGCCCAACCGCTGCTCCGATCCGTGGAACCGCGCTTGAGGCCATCAGATACTGCGTCTCTCAATTTGGACCGCGCGTCCAAGCCCGGTCCACCGCCAGTTCCGACGAAACCTGACAACCCTTGCTCAACAGCCCAGGTGCTCAGCAGGTGGAAACCCGTCTCACCAAGACGTCCCCCGTCCTCGATGCCGAGTGTTCTCGCGAGCTGGCGATACACGCCATGAAATCCGAACACTGTCGCTGTTTTCAGATACCGTTTTGCCGAAAGAGGCACACCGTCGTCTATCGCGCGCGCTGCCTTCAGGTTCCCCGGTATTCCGACGGTTCCGTCCCCGTCGGACGTTCTTATTAAGCCCTCAACGAAATACCACTCGAAAACCATCCAGGGTGGGCTGATTCCGTCGCTTGCTAGCATTTCCTCATCGAACTCCTGACAGACCTCAAGCGAGACTGCCATTGCGGTGAGGAATCGTGGCCGACGCTGACGTTCGCGGACGCCCGGTACGAGCCTGACAGCAAGCGCATCGGCGAGCGGCTCCGTCCCGAGGGGATCGATTCCACCTTCAATGGCTTCCGCCTCATCCTTTTCGCTTAACAGCGGAGTCAGCGCGTAAGGCTGCATGAACTTCCCCCCAAGTCGAATTGCTTCCCGTCAGCGTGATGGCGATGTCTATATTAGATGGAGATCCTATCCACCTCGTCCAGGTTGACGTCATCGTCGCGCCTAGCCGTGCCGGACATACTGCACACTTACTTTTAATCCGTGTTCCGCCAGATACTTGGTGTACGCACGCGGCATCGGAGCGTCAAGAAAAGGACGCCCATATTTTTCTTCCGTGATGAACACCAGGCAGGTAATCTTCTTTTTGCGTTTTTCATTCCAAATGATGACCTTCACGATGTCCTTGTAAAATTCAGCCCAGGCATTCTTGCCGGATACTTTGAATTCGTAGGCGCAAGCCGTCTCCGTATCCAGGATGTCGAGTTTCTGATCCAGCTCTGGAGTCACCAGGGCCTCGATTTGAAAGCGATCCGGGTCCAGCGTATGCACTGCGCCTCGCCATGCCTTAGCTATGGCCTGCGCGTTCTTCGTGTTCTCGGAAACGTCGGACGAATTTTTAATTCTTGCAGCGAACGCGATTTGAGCAGCCGTTACGACCGGATCTTCCATCACCGTCCTGACCTCCACTATCGTGAATGATAACGTCCTTTATCATTCGCTATCCGAGCCGAAGGGGAAGTACAACAAAAAATAGTGTTTGCCCAAAATTCCTCACACCCCGTAATACCTGAGGCAATAGTATATGGAGGTTGTAGCTAGAACGTAATGCCTCTGATAGACTTCCCAGCCACACGGAGCTTCCACCTCGGAGGACACACTTATGGCTGTCGTGAGCGCGACGAAAGGGACGTTGTCCGTCAAAGCTTATAAGGGAGATATGAAGACGCTTCTCGCGTTCGATCTTACGGACAAGAGAAGCACGAAGAATCTTGCGGGATTCACTCTTCAGTGCGCGCCGACAGGACAGCCCCCTTACTATCTGCAAAACAATCTTCGATTCGAGACCCCAGGTGATCACACCCAGGACGCGAAAGAGCCCGCGAATTCCAGTATCAACGCGCCGATCCACAAGTTTCGCTGGTTACACGTACCAGGCTCGGTTCACCAGCGGACGCAGCCCGTGGTCGGTCCCTATACCTATACGGTGACTCCGAGGTATTTCGACGCCAAGAACTCGCTGCAACCAATCGATCCGACGCTGAGCGGGTCTGTAACTATAAATGTCCAGCCGTTTCAGAAGGCCGCCCTGGAGCTTGGATTCACCCGCGGCTTCACGCAGTCACAGGCCTTTGTTCATCATTTTGGCCTTAAGGCTCTTATTCGGCCCAAATCCAAGGATCTGATTTTCGATACAACTCAGCAGTCGGGGATCGATCCGGCCGGAGACAAATACACGTTCGCTGACGAGTACGAGTGGCTTGGCTTCACTGCCCGCGAGAAGATTTTCGCCCTGCTCAACGAGGTCCTAAGCGATCAATCGCTGCACCTGGATATGTTCGCGTATGACCTGAACGAGCCCGACATGATTAATATTCTGCTGAAACTCGCGGCGCAGGGGCGTATGCGCATCATTCTCGACAATGCCGCGCTCCACCACAGCGCCAAATCCCCGAAGCCCGAGGATCAATTCGAGAAGCTGTTCAGGAAGGCCATGAAAGCCAAATCCGATATTCTGCGTGGACACTTCGGACGCTACGCCCACGACAAGGCGATGATCATCTCCAAAGGGACAACGGCAACGAAGGTTCTGACCGGATCAACGAATTATTCCGTTACCGGCCTTTACGTCAATTCAAATCACGTTCTGATATTTGACGATAAGGACGTTGCGGGCCTCTATTCGCAGCTCTTTGACGAGGCGTGGACAGTGCAGGCGCAGAGGGCAGCATTTGCCGCTTCCGCTTTTGCAGGTAAATATTATTCGTTTCCCTCGGGCAACACGCCGAAGATGGAAATCTCGTTTGCCCCCCACCCGCAGGCATTTGCCACGACCGTGCTAAAGGATCTCGCTACGCGCATTGGGCAGGAGGGAAAGAAAAGTAAATCCGTGGGAAGCGTGTTGTTCGCCGTGATGGCCATCGACAACGGCACAAGCCCCGTTTATACGGCGCTCAAGACGATCCACCAGAACCAAAGCATTTTCAGCTATGGAATTTCCGATAATCCAGGCGGCATTTTCCTGTATCCGGTCGGAAAGACGACGGGCGTACTTGTGACCGGAAAGCCCGTGAACACGCAGCTACCGCCGCCGTTTGACCAAGTTCGTAACATCAGCGGAGTCGGTCATCAGATACATCACAAGTTTGTGGTCTGTGGCTTCAATGGCCCTGATCCGGTCGTTTATTGCGGATCTTCCAATCTGGCGCTCGGGGGCGAGCAACAAAACGGTGACAACCTGCTTGCTATATACGACGGTGATGTGGCTACGGTATTCGCTCTCGAAGCTCTGGCGTTGGTAGATCATTTCAACTTCCTGGATCGTGTCGCTAAGGGACCGAAGGCGAAAAAAGGCAAGAAGCCGAAGGCGGCTAAACAGCAGTCAGCCGCCTCTGCCGGGTGGTTTCTGTCTACCGATGACAAATGGACGAAGCCATATTTCGATTCCAGCGATCTTCACTCCGTCGATAGGCAACTCTTCGGCTGAGTTTGGTGTTTAAATAAGTAGGAGCCGCTCTCCCACGGCTCTAAGAGAGCCACAATACCCGTAACTAGGTTTCTGATTACATTAGGATCAGGCAGATCCTTTGCGGAGGGGCCCTTGGACTGGAAAATATTCGAGGAAGCGGGTAAGTATGCCGGTCTGGCCGGTATCGCGCTCATTGTACTGCTCTACATCTTCCGGCAAATCCTCAAACTCCAAATTTTCGAGAAGATTGGCGGCAAGGGTACTCAGCTCACCATCAACAACATCATCAATAAAGTATTCTGGGTCACTATCGCGGCACTCGCAGCCTGGCTGATTATCGGCCTGTTCGGTAAGAACGCCGGAATGTCGGGGGAATTGACTGGGCCTGTTGCGACTTTTGGCGCGCAGACCATCCAGGATTCCGACCTCCCTTCGGGAATAACGGACCCTGTTTCCGATGATTCTTCCGACGACCGGGAAAAGCAGCTTCAGCAACGCAGTTCGCTCGCGCTAAACGGAACCACTCTTGTGATAGGAGATCCCGGTAAACCCCGAACGGTAACTATCGGTTGCAATACGCTCCGCCTAACGAACGGAGCACGCATCATCACCAACGGTAATCGGCTCGTCATCGCGTGTCTCAAGACGCTTTTCGGCGACAATTCGGGAATCGTGTCCTTCCCGCCGGGAGTGCCCAAAGCAGGAACGGGCGCCGTGGGTCTCGGAGGCGGGAGCGTCAGGATCGTGACTATTAAGAACTTCAGCGGGGATCTGGGCGTGTCCTTGCTCGGTCAGGACGGCGGTGACGGCGCAGCCGGGACACAGGGAAATACTGGGCCGAAGGGAGAGCCCGGTGCGAATTCGGTGCAAGGAATGCTCGACTGTAGAAGTGGCGGCCAGGACGGCAAGCCTGGAGGACAAGGTGCCAGGGGTGCGAATGGAGGCGTTGGCGGAGCCGGGGGAGACGGCGGCGAGTTGATACTTGAGGAGAAGGCCGCCAAGAATTTCAGGCACGTTGAATTTCGCGGCGCAGGAGGAAAAGGCGGAGCCGGTGGAACAGCCGGACCCGGCGGATCTGGGGGACCGGGCGGCGACGGCGGCAGCGGTGGAGGCTCATGCGGTGGCGGTCACGGAGGAATATCAGGCCCAGCAGGTCCACCGGGTGATCCGGGCACGGCGGGCGCGGAAGGAAAGCCTGGAAAGCGAACCCCCTAACACTGTTACAGGATGCATCGCACGCGTGTCTTATTAGACGCAGACCCGAACGATGCTCAAGAAAATCCTCCTTACGGTTGCGGCCCTCGCCGCCGTGGTGCCGGGCCCAAATTGGTACTCAACTTCTAATCAAAAAGCGAAGACTGCCGGCCAATTTGCTGGCCCGTCTGAATTTTCGGCAGCGCCTCAGGACCCCACAGGCTACGGAACAGTTCGACCGTCGCTGGCCCATTCCCCGCGTAGTGATTATTTGCGAACGCCAGAATCATGATGCGGCGCTCGTGGACTTTCTTTAAGAGAGCCACCCATTCGAAAAGGTCACCTTGGCGGTCAATGATCACCCTGTCCCACGTTTTCGTCTGTTCCTCAATCCCCTTGCGGTCTCCCAGCCAACGAACATAAGTGAAGTCACCCGTTATCAAGTCGAGGTTCCCTTTCAACTCCCACGGGCGCGGCATCCAACTTTGGTCGATGAGTGCTAGTGCTACACCATGCTCCCGAAGCAACTCCACAAATCGAAGATCCAGCCAATCCTTGTTCCGAATCTCGACCGCGAACCTGTAATCCTTCGGAAGTTTTTTCAGGAACGGCTTCAGCCGAGCGAGGAATTCCGCTTGGGTCTTGAATTCAGAACTCTTAAATTTGCCAAACTGAAAAAGCAGCGGACCTAGCTTTTCGCCAAGGGCGTCCATAGTAGACAGAAAGTTTCTGAGGTCATCGTCGCAACCTACGAGCACTTTGTCGTGTGTGATGACTTGTGGCACCTTCGCAGCGAACAAAAAGCCTGGTGGGGTCCTCGCATACCAGCTTTTCACTGTGGTCACGGCAGGAGTCGCGTAGAACGTATTGTCCAATTCCACCGCATCGAATCTGGTCGCGTAGAAAGAAAGATACTCCGTAGACTTCATCCCCTTCGGATAGAAACTGCCCACCCATCCCGCTGCTGTGAACGCAGAGGTGCCAATGCGAATGTCTGCCATCTTCCCGCGATTCTACACTGGCTCGGCTACGCCTCGCCCCAGAGAACGAGTGTAGGTAGTTGTTATTCCATTGGGGTCAAGCCCATTTGCATGAGCTGGTCCTCGCGTACAACAAATTGCACGCCACCCCCGCTACCTCCGAGTTCCACTTCTTGGCCTTCAAGCACAGAGCGTCGGATTGCAGCGAGTTGTGACGCTGGGGAGCCGATGCACTGTGACACGACGCTCATGCATCTATCGGGGTCATGGAACGTAGCAGACCACCGCTTACTGTCTGCGGAGAGTGGCTCCCCCGTCACAATTACCTTTGGCCAACTCTGTTTGCCCGCATCAACCCAGTCCGCCCTAAAGTGAAGCCGATAGAAATTAGTGTTCGCAAGGGGACGAGCCAAATTCATCCGGACCGAGACACTCGGCTGTTCCTTCAAATCAGACTCGATCCCTTGAGCAGCCTTATCGGTGAAGCCAATATCTCGCAGAAAGCGGACCAGATGGTCCCATCCTTTGACGTAGTGCGGCTTCATGGCGCCCCCGCTACCGGTGGGTCCGACAGGGGCAAACATCACTGCGAAGCCTGGCTCTCCGTCCGGGCTCGACGGGGTTGAATGAACTACGTGAATGAATGCGTCTACCATCGGAAGTTTCTCCCGTAGGAATTTGACGAACAAAGCGGAAATGCTCTCACCAAGCTCGGCCTGGGCCAATTCCCACAGCGGAATGTCAGCATCACGGATGTAGATTGTTTTGTTTGGCATAGCATGTATATGCTTGCACGTATACGCATACTTGTCAAGCGCACATCCAAGTGTCCGTGCGATCGGTGCTCCAGTCCTTGACTTTTCGCTTTTGTTTCGCCTATGATTACGACTAGTTTCCACGAGCCAATGGTGGCCACTATGAATCCACTCGTCGCAGCAGGCGACGCGGAAAAACGGTCGTCTCCGAAACCCTGGGTGCTGCCGGATCGTGCGTTGACACTCTTTTACGGTTGCCCGGAGATGCCTCGCCTCTCGCATTACTTTCTTCCGAGAATTCTAGTCGACGAGAAGCGGGTTTTGTATTTGGACGGTGCCAACCAAATCAGTCCGCTACTCATCGCTCGCTTTGCCAGAGGGCGAGGGCTTGAACCATCCGCGTTCAATAGCCTTATTCGTATCGCGCGCGCTTTTACCTGCTTTCAACTGACCGAACTCGTCCGGCGTGTCCCGAAAGAGCTGGCGGAGTTCTCCGCTGACGTGCTGATCGTCACGGCCTTGCCGGATTTGTATTTCGACGAAGACGTGCAGGACCGTCCGGCGCGTGCTTCGTTTGAACATGCGCTCGAAGGATTGCGCGAACTCGCGCCGCTTCCAATTTCTGTTGCCGTTTTTTCCGATGCCACGTCGTTCAAAACAAAACGCCACGATTTTTTTAAGAAACTGCGCAACCAAGCAGATCACATCCTGAAAGTTGAATCCGGTCCCGACGGCTCCCTTTCCATTACCCGCGAGAAAGATACACCGCTCCTATCAGCTTGAACACAAAGTACGAGGTGCAGCATGGGTAGAACCGTCCCTACATTTGTTCAATTGATTCAACAGGCCGCGGAGCGCTGGACAAAATTCCGGCGCGCTCTGCGGCGCGAAGACCACGAGCATTTCGACCGCCTCTTTGTCCGTGTGCGCTATTACACGCAGGCCGCTACCTACCAGTGTCACGATAACCCGATGGAGGCCATTCTGCTTTCCATCGCCCTCGACCAGGAAAAACGGCTTAACGCCGTGGAGAAAGTTCTGCAGAACGCGGGGGTGCTGTGTGACATTGCGGCAAGGATGGATTCTCGACCTCTACCCGAACCAGCACGGGATGACATTGTGGCTGATCGACCGGAACCAGTCGCACTACCGTTTGACCGATAGCTTCGCGCCGGCGTTTTATGTTTCGGGGGACCACGAACGACTCGTCCAGTTGCGGGAGGCTGCTCAACATCAATGCACAGAACTGCGTACGCGCTTCACCGAGCGCACGGACTTGTGGCTCAATGCGCCACGCACCGTCCTTGAAGTTTCCGTTCTCTGTCCCACCGATTTTATGGGCTGGGGGCGCTGGGTCCACAAGCGCGACTCGCGGTTGCAGCTCTACAACAGCGACCTTATGGTCGCGTCGCTCTACTGTTGGGAGAAACGAATCTTCCCGCTGGCGTACGTCGAAGTCGAAAGCGACGACGAGGGGAAAATTCAATCCATCGAATGCCGCGATGATGAATGGGCTCTCAATTATGAAATGCCACCCCTCAAGATCATGCAGATTCGGCTCGCTGGACTATCGCGGATCGATCCCACGCACGGCCGCCGCGCCGCGCTCGAAATTGAAATGGATGGGACGTGCTGGGAACTCGACGAGGCAGGCGAACCTCCCGCGCTGGGATTTGCGCGATTGGTCAAGCGGCAAGACCCCGACGTGATCCTTTCCGAATGGGGCGATTCCACCATTCTCCCGCTGCTTCGCCAGCAGGCCGAACGCTTGAAGTTTTCACTGCCCTTGAACCGCGATGAGTCAGCATCTGTCCAACAGTCGAAGGGACGCAGTTACACTAGCTACGGAAGAATTTTGTTCAAGGCGAGTGCGACGACCCTTTTTGGCCGTATCCATGTGGACAAGCAGAATTCGTTCATTTCAGAGAAGTGCGATTTTGCCGGGCTTTGGGAACTCGCCCGCATCACGAAACTTCCCATTCAATACTCGGCTAGAACAACGACAGGGACCGGCATCTCTTACATGCAGATGGAACTCGCCCATCGCGACGGCGTGCTAATTCCCGAACAGAAAGCCGAACCTGAAGATCCCAAGCATCCCGATGAACTTCTGTGCGCCGACCGCGGCGGACTCGTCTTCGTGCCTAAACTTGGCTTCACCGCAAATGTTGCCGAACTCGACTTCGTGAGCCAGTTTCCCAGCATCATGGCGCGATTCAACATCTCGCCCGAAACCGTCAACTGCCCGTGCTGCCCCGATGCTCCGCGCATTCCCGAACTAGGCTATCGCATCTGCGAAAAAAGGCGCGGCATCACCAGCCGCGTTGTCGAACGTTTGATTGTCAAGCGTGGCGAACTAAAGAAATTGCAGAAGACTTCTCCGCCCGACGCCGCGTTGCGTTTCAAACTGCAACGCGATTCCATGAAATGGCTTCTCGTCTGCTGTTTTGGCTATACAGGTTATAAGAACGCACGATTCGGAAAAATCGAGGCCCACGAAGCGATCAATGCGGTCGCGCGAGAGACTCTTCTCGTCGCAAAAGAGATTGCCGAAAACGATGGGTTTCAACTCATCCATGCTTTGGTGGACTCCCTCTATGTCTGGAAGGAAGGGGCGACAAGGGAAGACTTCGAGCGGTTGGCTGGCGAAATCGAAACAAAAACGCGGCTTCCTCTCGCGATTGAGTCCGTTTATCGCTACGTTGTGTTTCTTCCTTCGAAGCAATATGCCGACGTGCCCGTACCGAATCGATTTTTTGCCGTTGGCGAGGACGGCGAATTGAAAGTGCGCGGCCTCGAATGCCGCCGCCATGACACGGCACCGTTGCTGAAACGGATGCAGCACGAAGCATTGGCGATCCTCGCGGAAGCACACGATTTTGAATCCTACAGTCACAAGATCGAGGCAGCACGGATGGTTCTAGCGGATTACCAGGAGCGCCTTTCGAGCGGAGATGTGGATATCCGCGACCTCATCGTCAGCAAACGCATCACGAAAGAGCCGCGTGACTACCAGAAGGCCGGTGTCACGGCGATTGCCGCGCAGCAACTCTTCGGCAGCGGCGTAAAGCTCCGGCCCGGACAAACCGTCGAATACGTCATTACGGATAGTGACTCACCCGTACCGAATGACCGCGTTCGGGCCTTTGCGCTATGGGAAGGATGGTTCGGCTACGACCGCAAGAAATATGCGGCGATGCTGCGAGAAGCGTTTGAACCATTTATCCTGTGCCTGCCAAAGACGGCCGAAGAGCATCTTTTGACCGATTCGCTTACCGAAGAAGAACTCAAACGGTTTCCTCTCTTTGCTCCCTTGGCCCTTCTTCGCCCGTTCAAAGTTTGATTTGTTCCTGCAGCACACGACCCACACGACGATCCCAAGATTTACAAAACCTCACCTTCCATCGGTAGGTTCCTACCGGAACTGTCTTTTCTCCTCAGTGCCCTTCCTGCGAGAAGACTGCGCCTAGACCGCCCGCTTCTTCTGTCAAGGGTCTTCGCTTCGCTCCGATGAACGCGAACCCCACGCGCCCTTGACAGCGCGGGCGGCTAGGCGCCGGGGACCTCTCAGGAAGGGCATTTGTTTTCTATGCACCGCTCCGCGTTGCCTTGAAAGCAAAAAATAAAACCCTTCAAAGGAGTTCTTCTCATGCAGCAAACCAGACAACAACCCTTGTTTTCAATCGGCCAACTCGTAGCCACACCCGGCGCGTTGGCCGCTCTTGCAAAGGCAGGACAAACCCCGCTGGAGTTCCTAGCTCGCCATATTCGCGGCGATTGGGGCGAATTGACCGAGGAAGACCGCAGGGAAAACCAACTCAGTCTCGAACGCGGTTTTCGGCTCCTGAGCAGCTATCGCACCAATGCAGGCGACGCCAAATTGTGGGTCATCACCGAAGCCGACCGCAGCGTGACCACGATTCTTTTGCCAGAAGAGTATTAAACATTTCGAGAATTCACAAAAAAAGGAGAAAACAAATGAACACGAAAGAAGCACTGAAATCGTTGCCAAAGTACGTGAAGGAGACAGAAACAATTGAGTTGTATTTCCAGCAAGGTAGTTCAGACAAGGTGTATCACCTCCAATTGGAAAGCGTTGAAGGACAGTGGTCGGTCAATGCGCAATGGGGGCGGCGTGGTTCAGCTTTGCAAAGCGATACGAAGGTGAGCAGCGTCGCTTATGAAGAAGCTAAGCGCGTCTATGACCGAATCATTCGAGAAAAGACGGGCAAGGGTTATCGAATCGCGCAGGCAGCGACCCACGGCGCTACGACTATTTCCGTCGGGCTGCCTTCCAAAGAGCATTCCGGTCACGTACCGGAATTGCTGACCCCCATCGAGGAACCCGAGGCGTTGCAGTTGGTACAGGACGCGTCTTGGTGGTTCCAACAGAAGTTCGATGGGCGACGACTGGCCGTGCAAAAAAAGGACGGGGAATATTCGGGAATCAATAAACTCGGCCAGCTTATTCCAATCGATACTCGGCTAACGAAATGCCTAGAGTCAGTGCAAGCGCAAACCTTCCTCGTAGACGGTGAAATCACCGATTCGCGGTTCCATCTCTGGGACTTGCTCGACATAGACGGAACTGACCTGCGGATTCAGCCATACGAAATCCGCTACGCACGTCTTGGCCTCGTGTTCCGAGGGGTGGACGAGGCACTCCGCGTTTGCGAGACGGCCATGACACCGAAAGCAAAGCGGTCCTTCGTGAAAGCCATGCACGAATCTCGCGCCGAAGGGTTCGTTTGCAAAAACCGGAACTCGGCGTATGCGGGAGGACGCGCAGGGCAGCACTTCAAATACAAATTTGTCACAACTTCTTCCTTCATCGTCGGCCCCAAGCCAGCAGCAAAAGCCGCCGATGAACACCGCTCCATCGCTCTCTATCTGTTAGAGGAAAACCGCCAGCGCTTTATGGGCACTGTGGGAGTGCCGGAGCGTTACGCGATTCCCCGCGAGGGACAGATCGTTGAGATTCGATACCTCTACTGCCATCCCGGAGCCGATGGAAAGCTCATCCAGGCGAAGTATTTCGGCAAGATTCGCAACGACGTAGCGATAGGCGACTGCTCGGCGAGTCAGTTGAAACTCAAAGCCGATGAGACCGACACGACCGAACCCTGAGCACGAGCGGACGACCGCACCGATGAACCTGCCAAACCGAACCCTCACAACAATTCTTTAGCCCGATGACTTTTGAGATTGATGAAGATTCACAAAAAAGGAGAAACACGATGAGCACCACAGAAGTAGTGAAGTCCGCGAAAGAGTACATGAACGTTCCGATTGCGGAGTTGATTGAATCGAGTACGAATCCGCGCAAGGTTTTTGACCAATCGTTCCTTGAGGAACTTGCAGTCAGCATTCGCAATAAGGGCATTCTGTCGCCCCTGCTAGTGCGGCCAGTGAACAACCATCTGGAAATCGTGGCAGGCGCGCAACGCTACCGTGCAGCGAAGCTAGCGGGATTGGAAGTGGCTCCTATCCGGCTGCAAAACCTGTCCGACTTGGAGGCCCAAGAGGTTCAACAAATTGAAAATGTGCAACGCAAAGACGTGCATCCCTTCGAGGAGGCGCAAGGTTATCGCACGCTTCTCGGGTTCGAAGGGGCTAACTACACGATTGAAAAACTTGCTGCCCGAATCGGAAAACGCCCGGACGACGTGGCCGAAAGACTAAAGCTATTGGACTTAACCGAACCAGTAGCAAACGCGTTCCTCGCCGGACACATCGGCTTGGGTCATGCGTTGCTGATTGCCAAGCTCGCAGCGGATGTTCAGGAGAAGGCATTGACGCATTGCTTCGACGGCTACTACGGTGTGAACGACGCCGACCGGAGCCTTGTGCCCGTGAGCCGCTTGCAGGCGTGGATAGCGCAGAACATTTATCTTAGTCTCAAATCCGTCCCGTTCTCAAAAGACGATGAAAGCCTCGTGCCAGAAGCGGGCAGTTGCGCCAACTGCCCGAAGCGCACCGGATATAACAGGTTGCTTTTTTCCGAAGTCCGAGAGGATTCCGACTCGTGCGCCGATGCCGCGTGTTTCAATCGCAAGCTCAACGCGCACATCGCACGGCGCGTTTCGAACATGCCGAATCTGGTGCAGATTTCCGACAACTACAACACGACAGGTGAAACACCCATTCTCGCCCGTCGTAACTACGTCGAAGTCGTGACCCGGAAAAGCAAGAAGGGCAAGGAAGCAAGGCCCGAAGAAAAACTCTGTGGCCATTTGACCCCGGCCATTCACGCGGACGGAATGAACAAAGGGCGTCTCGTGAAAGTCTGCGCGGACCCGACGTGCAAGATTCATTTTGGAGACCGGCAGCAGGAAGCAAAACAGCGGCTTCAATGGAAGGCGGAAAAGACCGCTGCCAACCGGAAGGCGAAAGAAACGCTCGCCTTCCGGCACCGCCTTCTGGCCGACGTGCTCAAGCGGGTAAAGCCGCAATTCGGAACCGAGGAACTACGCATGGTGGCGCAGTTTGTCGTGCGCTCGCTGTCGCACGAACTGGCGTCCCGCCTTGCCAAGCGCCACGGCTTGCAAAACCCGAAAGACGCCAATGATTGGCAAATGGCCGAGAAAGCGCGGACGCTTTACAAAAAAGCAGACGCGGCGGCACTGTCCGTTCTCATTTTCGAGTCCATGCTCATAAGCTCTGCCGGAAACGCGACCACAAACAAAGACGACGACCCGCTGGCGCACGCAGCCAGTCTCTACAAAATCGATACGAGGGCGTTGCGCGCTGCCGTTGCCAAAGCCGAGAAAGAGAAGGCGCAGAAAAAGAACAAAGCGGCCCGCAAGAAGGAGAGAACCGCGCCCAAACCATAAACTGCTCGCAATTAGCGCAACCGCAAGACCGAACGGGGCCATCCTTCACTGGACGGCCCCGTTCTCCTCACTCTTCCGCACATCGCAAAATCCCCCGCGTCAAGGAAGCCCCTCGGTTGCAAGTTCGACTCAGGGTTTGGACGCTCGGGCAGGTCTCACCAGTCGCGGCCACTGCCGCCACCGAGGAAATGTCCAGCTTCCTATGCGAAATCGAAACGCCTAGTTCCCGCCGTGCGCATTGTTTCTCCCTTTGCCTCTCCTCTCCGACTCCCGACGATCCTCGACATAGGACTCGCCCATTCCCTTTGTCGCCTCCCGCAAGGCCATCCCGACGATGCGATGCACTGAGCCTTGCTCGTCCTTGGTCCACCAGCAGGCGCTCCGAGAGGATGGCGAGTGTCCCGTGTGGATTGTGCTTTCCGTTTCCCGAAAAAGAGTTCGCCTTCAACTCGCACATGGTCTCCATTCCACCCTTTTCATTGGGCACGGCTTCGGGGGAATTCCTGCGCCCTGCGGCTTCGGGTCTTCTGCTTTTCCGTTTCCTCCCAAAAACTCTTCGCGAACATCAGCAAAGACTTTTTGTGCCCCTCCCGAAACGCAGACCCTCGTCTTGGGAGCAGACCCCTCTCGCTTTCGAGTGCCCCAATTACAAGGGCAAAGGAGACTCAGCAAATGTACGAGAATCGCGTCGAACTAATGGGCTTTTTGGGTAAGAGCCCGGAAAGCAAATCCACAAAGAAAACGGGACGGACGCTCGCCATCCTCTCCCTCGCCACCAAGACCTGGTGGAAGGACAAGGACGAGCAGCCGCAGGAAAAAACCGAGTGGCATCGCATCATCGTTTGGAATGGCCTCGCGGAATACGCGGCGGACAAACTGAAGAAGGGCGACCACTTGTATGTCGTAGGGACGCTCGTGAGCAACGTCTACGAGAAAGAGATCGGCAAAGGGAAGAACAAATCCAAAGCGCAGATCACGGCGTGGCAAATCAAGGCGTTTTCGATTCGCAAGCTGGACCGGAAGGAAACGGTGCCGACAGCGCCGGCGACGGAGAAAGCGCCGACCGAGGAGATTCCCTTCTGAATCTTGCAACCGAGAAATGGCTCTGGCTCTTGGCCGGAGCCTTTTCTTGTGCTGACTGGTGGATTCTCCGGTCGAACCGAGCCAGTCACGCAACATAGGTTTCGAGCGTCGTCTTAAAACGCAGAAACGTTGCGCGCCGATTGCGATTCGCAGCGATGGGTGCGGAATATTGTGAGTCTGCCGAAAAGTTGTTTTCTCAACTGATTAGCAGGGACAGTAACAGTCATTTTTCGCGCGATGTGTCGCGTCGCTCTGCTGTTCTCTCCCCGACAATCCGCATGGTCACGCCGGTTACCCTCCCGACGATTTCCGCCTGGGACGGGTAATCGAAACGCCTCACTTCCCGACGAGATTGCGGATGCGGGATGATGAGCAGTTGCCCCCGATCAACCTCACACCAACTACACACGTACCCCTCTCGCAGCTCCGTGAAGTAGATCGGCCGCTCATACTCCGTCGTCCATTTCACCGTACTGATTTTTCTTTGGCTCGCATCAATCTGGACGAGAGAACCGGGGCGAATAAGTGGAAACAAAGTAAAATCCTCAAGGCCTACGTAGCCATACATGGACTTTCGCAGGTCGAGATGTTGCAACAGGCCAACAGGAACCTCGTCCCACTTCTCAACGACCCTCGCCAAAAGATTCGTCCTTTCAAAGCGAAAGCCAGGTTTGAATTCAACTGGAAGCGAAACCGTTTCCACTTCTTCTTCTCTCGCGTTGCTCAGGAGACGCGTCCTTGGCAAACCGAGAGACGCGCTGTCTCGGCTCAGATCTCCAATCTGAAGTCCAAAATGAGATGCCACTTCCGTATATTTGCGATTGTAAATGGCACTTAATGAGTAGAGTTTGAACATTCCCGGTGTGAACTTACCGTTTTCGATGTCCGTGACCCAATTGTGCGACAGATAGAACTCGTGGTTCTGCTTATCTGTTGCGATCTTCTGACTAATTCTTTGTACGTCCCGTGTTGATAACCCGAGACGCACCCGCAGCGACTTCAGCCATTTCCCGGCAATCTGGTTCACTCTGCGAACTTCCATTGGCGGGCATCCTATCTCTTGCAGTCAGTCAATGTCCAGCCACGTGCTCTATTTAGCTATATACGTCATTTCTAGTTTAGGACAAAAATATACCGAGTGGTCGCAACTGCGGCCACTGGCACGATTTGTTCCCTGCGGCTCACTGAGTCCCCTATATCCAAACTCATCTCCGGGGAACCCCATGCAGACCGCTGACCGTGTCCGTCAGATTCTTTCGACCCGAGGTTTGACCCTCTATCAAGTGTCGCAACGCTCCGCCGAACTCTTCGGCCCATCGTCGCCGTATTACATCCCTCAACGTCTGTACCAAGAACTCGCAACTGGCGCCCTCAGTCCTAACATCCACCAGTTGATCGCTTTTAGCAGAGTTACTAACTATCGGTTGTGCGACTGGCTGGCAGTCTTTGGGTTTCGATTGGACGATATTCCGAGACTCCAGTTGCAGATCCCGTGGCGACGCACTGTTCTCCTCGATTCGTCCATTTACGATGAGGATCAATGGGTTCCGTGGTTTGTCGCGAAACTGTCCGAGTCCTCGCTGCCAGGCGTGGCGCCATTAGCCCAAGTCTTGAAGTTAGGGCCATCGAGGCGCGCAAGCGGGCTGCTCTCCGTTAACAAGAGGCGATTTCTCTATGCGAAGGTCGGCCGCGAGGATGCGTTTGCGTATCCCGCTCTGCTGCCGGGAAGCATCGCCCGAATTGATGTGCGCCGCAAGCCTGACCCGCTGCTCACGCTTGCAGCGAGCACCAGCAAGAGCATATTTCTTGTCGAGAACGGTCTCTTTCTTCACTGTGGCCACCTTCGAAGTATGGGCAAAAACAGAATCGTCCTTTGCTCAACACATTTTCCATTCGCGCAGGTTGAATTGACGCTGGGTCGTAATGTCAGAATCCTCGGAACGGTGGACGCGGAAATTCGACCCGTCGTCCCGCGGCCTGCGTCCGAAATCGCTCTGAGTTCAACAACCGCGGCGAAAGCCGATGTCGCGGTGATTGCCGGTCCCCGCGCAGACCTTCAGCAGTTGCTTCGAATGTCGCGTATGCGAGTGGGACTTTCTTTCCGCGAAGCTTCTGCCATGAGCCAACGGATAGCGCGCGAACTCGCAGACGAAATGTACTTCGCCGCGCCCGGAACCCTTTCTGATTATGAGAAGTTGGCTTCACCCCTGCGTCATGTTCAAAAGATTATTTCTCTTTGCATTCTTTACTGCATCGATTTCTGGAGCTTCCTTCGAACAGGAGGTCTGCCTCTCGAATTTCTCGGCAACGATCCGCTACCCGACGAATTGGGCGGACGCATCGTCTTACAGGGGAACGAAGTCTCCGATGAAATCGCCGGCTCAGGCAACCTTCTTGGTGAGGGACGGGGATTTCTGTCCATACTCATCGATCAGTGGGAGGAATTGCCTCTGTTCACAAAAGATGCTCTACCTGCAATCTGTCGGTTAAAAGACATCTCATTGTCCGACATCTTCTGGGTTGACGTGAATCAGCATCCAACGCATCCGTGTCTTGCGGGAGCGGCTTTTGTTGCCGTCAACCGTCGGCTCAAGACGCCGCTGCAATCCACCGTGCCAACCGTTTGGGAACAACCTCTCTACATGGTTCTGAGACGCGACGGAACCTATCTTTGTGGCACATGCGTCTTGCAGCATGGCGTACTCATCATTCGTCCGCAGTCCGAACAAGCGCACAGTCCAATCGAACTCAGAAACGGAGTCGATGCCGAAGTCATTGGCCAGGTCACGGCCATCCTGAGGCGTCTCAACTAGAACATTCGTTCACGTCCTCAGCGAACCCGTAAGTACTGTGGAAAGGCGAACACCACGTCACGCCGTTGGCGCTAAAGGCTCTCTCCATGTCCTTGCAGTCACAACTGTTTACGGGCGGCCCTACGGATTGGCGAACGGAGGTCGAATTGTCTGGCTTCCTCTGCGCGCAGGTGCGACATTGCCCGGCAGAGGAAACATTTCGAAAGAATTCAGCAAGACCACGCACTGGTATTAGGCCATGCTAAATACCTCCGACACAGTTCGCAGCACACAAACCATAGATGGAAGAATTCTTCTCGATGTCCGTCACGGTCGAATGTTCACTGTCAACGCTGTCGGCTCGAAAATTCTTGAACTTCTAGCGCAGGGACAGCACGAACCACGCATCGCGGACGAAATAAGCCGCGCCTACGGGATGAGCATCGAGGTCGTGCGACTTGACGTTCACGATTTCATAGAAGCCCTCCACAAACACCACATTGTCCGGTCCACGGATGAAATCGATTCCCTGTAACAGCACCACGGGAGATGACGAATCAATGAAACCCCTTGCCCAACCCGACCGAGACGCTTTCCGCCTCATCATCGTGAGGCGCAACGGCTCGGAAATTCTCTTGAGGTCCAGTGAGTCGTGCTGGACTTTGCCCTGCGTACAAGCGTCCCGGCAGGAAAGGCTCGCTCTGCAGTTGACGGCAGAGTTAAACAGGAAATTAGCGCTACGCGCCTACTGCCTCTTCATTCCAAGTATCGCCGATCTCGGTAAGAACATCGGCCGGCGTAACTACGCTGTCATGGAATCATTCGCCCAGAATGACAGCGCACCGAGAGGGACGTGTTGGGTGCCTCGTGCTGCACCAGCGTGTCGGCATACTCACCCCGTTGAAGACGCTGACGTAATTATGCAGTCGCTTACCGAACTAGATTCATACGTCAGCGGTGCGAAGGCCGGGCCATTCGGCAGATCGGGTTGGCTGAGGGAACTGTTCGCCTGGACCCAGGAACAGCTCAACCCGCTAGGCCTCCGTGTGAATGGGAGTTTTCGCCAGCTCAACGGCAGCCCGAGATTCAGTCTCATTCGCCTCGAAACGAACGGTCCCGCTGTTTGGTTCAAGGCGACGGGGGAACCGAATCTTCACGAATTTCCCATTACGCTGTCGCTTAGCCGGCTCTTTCCCGCGAATCTTCCAGCAATTCTTGGAGTGCATCCCTCGTGGAATGGCTGGCTGTCGGAGGAAGCTTCAACCAGCACGCTGGAACAATTCTCCGAGATTTCTATCTGGGACAAGGTAACTAAAGAGCTAGCGGAGCTTCAAATCGCTTCAATAGGGAAGAGTGGCGCGCTCCTGGACGCACAGTGTAAAGACCTAAGACTCCAACGGCTCACCAATCTGATTTCGCCTTTCGTCGCTCGCGTGGCGGAATTCATGGCGGTGCAGGAAAAGCAATCTCCGCCAGCTCTCACGATCCCCGAACTTGATTTTCTCGGGGAAAGCTTGCGGGAGGCTTTTTCAGTCCTTCAAGACCTCCGCATTCCAGAGACGTTGGGGCATCTCGATTTGAACCCCGGAAATATTCTGGTCACTGCCTCGCGCTGCGTATTTCTGGATTGGGCCGAGGCCTGCTTAACAAATCCTTTCGTCACTTTTGAATATCTGGCCGAGCACCTTCGACGGAGCAACATTCTCGGCGCAGAGGGACGCGAACGGGCGGCCACCGCTTATCGCCGGCCTTGGCGGTCGTTCCTGTCTCCCGACGACCTCACGCGTGCGATGGACGTCTCCCCACTGATTGCCGTGTTTACATATGTCGTCGCCGGGAATGTATGGCTCTCGCCCGATGCGTTGCACAACGTTTCGGATGCGGGATTCCTCCGCGCCTTAACGAGGCGAATGCATCGCGAGGCAGTTCGGGTGGCTGAACGGAGCATCCGATGCTCCGCCTGATTCGACAATCGCGAGTCTCTACGATCTGGCCTGATGCTTTGCAGGTGCTGGTCTGAAAGGAGAAGTTTCCCTATGTCGCTGCTTGTCCCGCGAGCATATCTGATGTTGATTTATTTTCACTTCTACCTTGTCCGAGGAAATTTTTCGATGTTGTACACAAGGGTCCGCAATACCCAGCCGAGAAAGGCTCCGTCAATTCCCGATGCAGTCGAGCGAATTTGTGCGGCTGTCGATATGGCCTGCATTTGGTATTGGAAAGAAGTCCTCTGCCTGCAGCGGTCCGCTGTTACTGCGTGCTTGCTGAAACGATACGGTGTCCCCGCTCAAATGGTCATTGGAGCACAGCAGATTCCGTTCAGAGCCCATGCCTGGGTCGAGGTCGAGGGGCGCGTGGTCAACGACAAGCCATATACGCCGGAAATGTACGCAGTGCTCGACAGATGCTAGGTGGGCATCGCTCGGTAGAAATGGGAGGCCGCATCGTGAGTGTCATGTTCGGTAGATGGAATTTCGACGGGAAGCCGGCGGCGCCAAAGTACCTCGATGCCGCGCGCGAGATCCTCTCTCCCTATGCCTCCGACGGTTGCTCTTCATATTCCAGCGAAGATGTAAGCATCCTCTATCACGCCTTCCACACCACGAAAGAGTCGCACTGCGAGACGCAGCCTCTCGTGACCCGATCGGGTGCCGTAATCTCGTGGGACGGTCGCCTCGACAATCGCGAGGAGCTTTTCGCCGAGTTGAAAGAATCACCACAACATGGCTGTGCGGACGTTTCCATTGTGGCAATCGCGTACGACCAGTGGGGGCCGGAATGCTTCGGGAAGCTCATCGGCGATTGGGCTTTGTCGGTCTGGAATCCAAACGAGCGCTCGGTCACCCTCGCCAAAGACCCTATTGGTCTACGACATCTTTACTACACAATGGAGGAAAACCAGGTCGCCTGGAGCACGATCCTCGACCCGCTTGTCTTGCTGACTGGAAAAACATTTACCCTCGACGAAGAATATATTGCTGGCTGGTTTTCATTCTTTCCCGCCACTCATTTGACGCCGTACGTGGGCATCCATTCGGTCCCACCGTCTTCTCTCGTGCGCATACAGCCCGGCAGGCAAACAACTACTCAGTTCTGGCACTTCGATCCCGCGAAGAAAACCTCTTGCCGCAACGACGCCGACTACGAGGAGCATTTTCGCGCTGTCTTCGCTAAATCCGTCGGGCGACGGCTCCGTTCCGATACTCCGATTCTCGCCGAACTCAGCGGCGGAGTGGATTCCTCCGCCATCGTTTGCGTCGCGGACCAGCTTTTTGCTCGGGGTCTTGCTGAGGCCCCCAAGCTCGACACTCTCTCCTATTACGATGATTCCGAACCCAACTGGGATGAACGTCCCTATTTCACACTGATCGAAGAAAAACTCAAACGCACGGGATATCACATTGATGTCGGCTCACAAAATATGTTCCAGTTCGCGTTTGCGGGCGACCGGCTCGCGACGACTCCAGGTTCCTACGTCCGTTCAATCGGCGTGCGGAATCAGTTCAGGGATTGCGTCAACGCCCAGGGCAACCGCGTCCTGCTTTCTGGAACAGGAGGTGACGAAACCACAGGCGGCGTCCCGACACCCACCCCGGAACTCGCGGATTTGATGGCAGGAGCCCAGTTAGAGACCCTCACTCATCGATTGAAAGTTTGGGCCTTGCATAAGAGAAAGCCCTGGTTCCATCTGCTTTTTGAAGCTGCCCGTGGCTTCTTTCCGATCGCTCTCTTCGGATTGCCAAGACAGATGCAGCCAGCACCGTGGCTGCATCCCACGTTTGTCGAGAGAAATCGCACCGCGCTCGTTGGCTATCCATCCAGATTTCAGGTTTTCGGCCCGCCACCGAGTTTCCAAGAGAATCTCTCGACCTTGTTGGCGCTGCAAAGACAACTTGCCTGCACTGCAGCGCCGTCCAATCCATCCTACGAACTGCGCTATCCGTTCCTCGACCGCGACCTGCTTGAATTCCTATACGCCGTTCCCCGAGAGCAACTAGTCCGTCCAGGACACCGCAGGTCTCTGATGCGCCGGTCTCTGACCGGAATTGTCCCAGACCAAGTTCTGAATCGGAAGAGAAAGGCGTTTGTTTCCCGGGCGCCGATGATGGCCATTTCCGCAGAGTGGACCAGTCTCCTAGAGACCAGTCAGAACATGGTCACCAGTTGGATTGGGATCGTTGACGCCAAGCGCCTGCTCGCAACCTTGGAAGATGCTCACCGCGGCCGCGAAGTCCCAATAGTGCCTCTCTTGCGTACCTTGAACATAGAGTTTTGGCTCCGCGGGCTGTGGGAGTCGAAGGTTTGGAGTCACGCCATGTGCAGATGATGAGCGAGCCAATCAATGGTCTTCTCAGCTGAGAACAATCTGTAAACGAAAGGAGGTGAAAACCAAATGAAATATTCCAAGCCGGAAGTCGTCGTGCTCGCATCTGCGACTGAAGCCATTCAAACCGTGAAAGGCAACAGCCAGCAGCTGGACAGTGAGTTGAAGGAAACCATCGGCATGTATGAATCCGATGAGTAAACCGTTGCCGGAGCGCCCGCAACCTGGGGCGCTCCGGCAATCAACTCTAGCAAAGTATGAAAATCCAATGCCGGATGATTCGACTCCCACTACGCGGGATCGAGCACGCACCATCCGTCCATGGCTGTTTGATCGTTACATCCGTTTCGCAAGATGAGCGTTGAACCAAGCTATGATTCGGTCGCAAAAGTCCACTTGGTTAGCGTAACTCCATCCCACAGGTGAATGCCCTTCACCTTTGTATTTCGCGTATTCCACCTCTTTGCCGAGGCGGCGTAGTGCGACAAACGTCTGGTCGCCCAAGAATCCGGCGACCGTTCTGTCCCTCTCCCCATGGATTATCAGCAAGGGCGTGGTAATCCTGTCGAACTGAAAAAAGGGGGAGTTTTCGACATATCGTTCCCGATATTCCCAAGGCGTTCCGCCCATTTGCCCTTGCCCATGCTCTAGGGTGGAAGTTCCAAATGCTGTCCCGTCCTCCTCCATTGCGCCGTAAGCGCCAACGAGATCTCCGAAGCCATCCGCTTCAACGGCCGCCTTGAAGCGCCCGCTCTGCACAATGAGCGCGAGAGTGCTGTAGCCTCCGAAACTATGTCCCATGACACCGAGCTGATCGGGAGCCGCGATGCCCATTTCCACCACTTTATTGACTCCGGGTAGTACGCTCTTTGCTAAGTCGAACATGGGGGTGCCTAGGTGTTGAGGTGCGTCCGGCAGCAAAACAGCGTAACCACGCGTCGCCAGCAGCTGCATGTTAAACGGACCGTTTCCTGCAAATCCGAAATGATCCAGGTCACTCGAAAGCGAGAGTCCTCCGTAAACCCAAACAATTAACGGATACTTCCTACCCTCCTCGTATTCCGAGGGCAGCAACAGAGCACCTTGCAATTCCTCACCGTCGTCGCTTAACCAACGGATGAGCCGAGCGGCGCCCATCTTGTATCGGTCAAACTGCGGGTTCAGGTGCGTGAGCTGGCGCGGCCTCATAAAGCCAGGATCACTAGTCCAAAGTTCCTCGTCATGCTGGGCATCTTCTGCGAAAAATGTCACACCTTGATTATTCGCCACAGCCATAAGTTGCTCGGCGCCATGATGGCACGTATAGCATTGAGCGTTCTCGAGAAGCTTGCTGCTTTCCCCACTCGACAAATCGACTTTATAAAACCCGTCTTGCTTCCCCGTTCCATCGTGCGTGAGTACGACTGTCGATTTGCCTCCGTCCGGACTCCACAGTAGATTCCCGGATTGCGGAGTCAGCTGGACAATTTGCCGATTGGCGATGTGCGCCAACTCGCGCGCTGCGTTCTGATCAACTTGGGCTTGCCACAACGAGCCGCCGTGGACAAAAAAAACGCTCTCTCCTTTCGCATCCCAAAGGGGCGTCACGGATTTTTCAACGGAACCTTGCTTCGCCCCCGGGGACATCGAGACATTGCGCGGGACTCCATCTTTCGGGTCGACAACGTAACAGTCTGCCGTTTTCTCATCTGTTCCACCTGTCCGAAAACTCAAGAGTGAACCGTCAGGCGACCAATTGAATGACGAACCCGCGTGATCCATCCGGATGTCCAAGACGACGCCTTGCTCCTCTTTGCTCGCCATCTTGACGACAGCGAGGTTGAAGAGGATTTGCTGAGAACCGGGTTTTTCGAAGCGCGTTGGCACTGTGTACGCGATGCGCGAGGCGTCAGGCGACAACACGTACCAGGCAATCCTCCTGCCATGAACGATTGTGTCAGCCTTCCCGGTCAGAACATCGACCGCGGCCAAATCCCGCAAATCTATGTTTAAGTTCCATGGATCAGAACTCGGAACCTGTCTCTCACTGTTCGCCAATCCGCTCGCGCGATAAACAATCACCGTCGAACCCACTTCGCTTTCAATCATGGATCTCTCGTCCCGTGACCCCTGTGAGCGTTTGCGTACGTAATCTTCAACGGATAGCTCTCCTGGGAGGACCATGGCGAGTACCGTTCTGCTGCCGGCCCACTCAATCTGATCACCGCGTATATCTGCATCGGAGAGCTTCGCTAGGCCGTCTTTCGCCTTGTCCCAAACCCACAGCCTCGCCTGGCCACTCCCGTCCCGATCCGAAAGAAAAGCAAGATACCTGCCGTCCCGCGACCACGCGGGTGACCAGTTATCGCCCTCGCCCCCGGTTAGATTTCTAGTCAGGCCGGTTTCAAGGTTGATGATCAAAACGTCAGTCCCTGAACCCCAAGGGGGGACGCCAGTGCGCGCATAGGCGTCTGAATCGATCGCTTTGGTCCTGCCCTTTTCTTGGATCGTGTATGCCACCCAGCGTCCATCGGGTGAGGGAACGGCTCGTGTCAACGGACCGAACTCGCGCACTTTCAATGCGTCCTCTACGGGTAAGGGAACCGTTTGCGCTAACAACGTGCAATCCTGTCGGCCCGCGCCGAAGCATGCAAATGCCGAGAGCAGAAGCGCCACTCCCCTGCCTAGCCGTCCCCACGCAGCGCTCCGGCACCGCAGGCGAATTCTCGGATCGCTAGAAAAGCAATCGTCAACTGGCCTCGCATTCCTCACTTGGGAATTCCTCGCCCACGCTTGTTCTACGGCTCTAGAACATCAACTTCAATGCGAGTTGGATTGAGCGCGGTCCGCCCAGTTGATACAGGCTATTGAATCCTCCGCCTCCCACGTTGGCGCCACCGAGGTACTGCCCCAACATCTGAATGGATGTGCCAAACTGACTCGTATTGTTGATGTCCGCTACGGGCGGCGCAAAGTTGGGATGGTTCAGGACGTTGAAAAGCTCGGCTCGGAATTGCAATTTCAGCGACTCGCGAAGCGGAAAATCACGGTGCGCCGCGAAGTCCCACTGCGTTGCGCCAAAACCTCTCAGGGCATTTCGACCCAGATCTCCTTGCCGGAGCGGGTTCCCGGCCGAGTCTGTCGGTGGCGCGGTGAATGCCGCAGGATTCAACGCTTTTCCACCTGGATATTTCGATGAATATAGGTAGAACGGCTGCCCGGGGACCACATCGGGGCGAATCTCAGTCTGTCCAGAAAGGAGTTCGGCGAACAGCCCATCGAACACCGTCACCGGCACAGCAGATCGCGCCTGAATGACGCTCTCAAAGGACCAGCCACCGAGAATCCCCTTTGCGAAAGCATTGCTCTTGAGAGTCGGTACGTCATATGTCACAGCTGCCGAAAACGCGTTCCTGATATCGAAATCAGAATCACCCCTGTTCGCATTTGGGTTGATCGTGGGCACCAGGGTGTTGGCTCCATTCGCAAAGGAACCCGCTGAACCAGTATCGATCGAGTGCGACCATGAATAGGAAGCAAGCGTTTGGAGGCCATTCGTCAAGCGTCGCTGGAACTGGACCTGCAGTGCATTGTAGTTTGAGGAGGCTGTGTTTCCGATCAAGGCTGCATTGGAAAAACTCGGCGTTGGCGAAGTTACCAGCGCTGTCTGCAAAAGTCGCCTCCCGGAGGAACCAACATAGGAAACAGATAGAGTTTGTTGTTTCCCCAACCCTTGTTCCAGCGCAACGTTCCACTCCAGAGTGTAAGGTAACTGCAACTTCGGATCGAAAGCGGACAATATCGCTCCCGGCGAGCTCAATTCCGAGGGTGTCACTGCGGGAGGCGCGGCAAGGGACGCGTTCACGGGGAACGTCCCGCCAAAATTCAGCGCCGAGGCTCCAAAAGGATACGAGGTTCCGACGGCCCCTCCCACTTCCGATGTAGCAAGATCGTAAAACACTCCAAATCCGCCTCGAAGCACGCGCTCCCAGTCCGGTTTCTGAGAAACTTGATACGCCACGCCTAATCGCGGGGCCACGTTGCCATATGTCGTACTAAAAGCTGGTGCCCCGGCTGGTGCCAGTGCCAGGTTCGCCAAATTGCCCAGATTGTAGCCCGTCACTGCCGGTATGCTAGGACCGTTGATGGATGAAGGAGCAAAATCAAGGTCCCACCGCAGCCCGTACGTTACCGTGAGGCGTCGCGTTACGCGCCAAGTGTCTTGCGCGAACATCCCCAAGTTCTGCAACAGGAACGTCGAGTTTCGTAAGGACTGAAGCTCGACAGCCAGTAGGCTTCCGGCTGCCGCGGACGGCACGTCTAGAAAGAGGGGATCTTGCGTGTAGAGTGAAGGATTGTGAGACGGCTGCAGCCGACGATAGTCCGCCCCAAACTTCAAGCTGTGCGAATCTTTTTGCAGGGACACAGTATCAATCAAATTGATCTGATTCTGAACGTTCCGTGTGCTGCTCCCAACTGTCAGATCACCGTTCGCCAAAGAAAAGATAGCAAGGCTGAAAAAGGAGTTTTGGGCGTTGAAAGGGCTTGGCAATGGCAACGATTTCAGAGGCACACCACCCCCGAAGTCATCCAAGAACAAACCGCTCGCGCTATTCGTCCTGCTGTAGTTGAAACGGAAATCGTTCGCTGTAAAGGACGTGATGGCCCAGGTAAGTCCAACCGTCCCCGTCTGCGTTGTAATGCTAATGGGCTCCAAGTCGGTAAGTGGATCTAACGTGCCGCTTCCTCGCTCCACGATACTCGACGGTGAATAGTCGTAGCGCCCAAACAGAACGAGGTTGTCGCTAAGTTTATGATCTATGCGCAGACTATAAGCATCAAGCGAGGCGGGATTTGAAAAGCTGGCGTTAAACCCGGCCACACCTGTTGCCAGGTTATCTGTTCCATTGGGGACCGGGTAGGCGTTCAGGAAGGGCTGGACCGCCGCAACGGCGGATTGACGCGCGTTGAGATCGGGGACGGTCGTCAGTTTGGTTTGTGGCAGCCGAAGGCGAAGTCCTTCGTACGAAAAGAAAAAGAATGTTCTATTTTTCAGAATGCGACCGCCGAGAGTGCCGCCAAAATCATTCTGCCGTTCTTCTGGCTTTGCCAGCTGATTGGCGTCCGCAAACCAATCATTCGCGTCGAGGACATCGTTCCGCAGATAGTCAAACAGAGTGCCGTGATACTGATTTGTGCCCGAGCGCGTAACGATGGATATCTGTCCTCCCGGCGTGCGCCCAAATTCAGGCGCATATGTGGAGGTTTGTATGCGGAACTCTTGCAGGGCATCCACCGATACCAGACTGTTCGTCCCACCCAGCACACTGAAAGACCCTAGGCTGCCTGCCAGACCGTTCGCCGCGCTGAAATTTGCGCCTATGCCGATATTCGCGCTCACGCCATCCACGGTCCAGTAGTTCGACGTCCCGCGTTGTCCGTTAATGCTGAATTGACCTTCATCGGACGCGTTATTGGCGGTAAGAACCACCCCGGGCGTCAGCTGAATCAAGGTCTGAAAGCTTCTGCCGTTCAGCGGTAAGTTTTCCGCGAACTGCCGATCCACAACGGTACTCACCGTCGCATCTTGCGTGTTAATTAGCGGTGCCCCCCCCTCCACCGTCACCGTCTCGGCCGCGGAACCAATCGGCAGGGTGAAGTTGATCGCCAAAACATCTTGTACGTTCAAAGTTATGTCTGGCTTGATGAGCGTCTTGAAGCCAGGCTTTGCGACTTGCAGCCGATACGACCCAGGCGTCAGATTCGGTATGACGTACACGCCGTCGTTGTTCGTCTTCGTATATTTCTGCACCCTTGTCGCGTCGTTTACAACGGTGACCTCGGCACCAGCGATCAACTTCCCCAACGGATCGTAAACGGTGCCGCTGATCGTTCCATCGGGAGATTGCGCGTGCGCCGCGCACATGAAAAAAAGAGTTATGAAAATAACGACGATGATTGGACGCAATCGCACGCGACATCTCCTCTGGTGGACGGATTTGGTGACGCTCTCTCGGTCTACGCAGGAGAACTCCCGCTTGTACCAAGTCCGCTATCATCGAAGAACAAACTGACGATATCAGACCAAGATGCGGGCTAGGGGTGATTTGAAGCGAGCTGAAGATAAGCGGAGAGCAGCGGCTTGCCACTTGGCTTGTGGCTTCCGCCTTTTGGTTCTACGGTCACGAACACGGCATCAATCTCATCAAGCGCCTTGGGATCGTCGATTTTGAGGACCCACCGTTTTTTAGCCGCGTTGTCCTCATAGAAAATTCCGAGACTCAATACATGTTCTTTGTCAGGTCCGCGCCGGCCCCAGGCCTGAAACGTGCTGACGCTTCTCGCTCCTGGCTCTTGATCCAAGTCGTAGGCGTAAAAGATAAGGGATTTACCCTTGGTATAAAATACCCGTCCGGTTGACTTTTGAGTGTTGCCATCGCGGGCCACGTCATAAACGTCGACAACGGAGAGGTCCCGTGCGCCCATTAACTCTCGTATGTCCCGGTCATGCGATAGCAATTCGTCTTGCTTAGAGACCGTGTGCTCTTGCTCACGAAGTTGGCCGGAAAGATCCTTGATCTGGTTCCGAAGGCTCGCGTCCTGGGCTTCGTCCTGTGCTCGCTCCCGGCTTACAGAATCGAGTTCCGATTGAATCTTCTGCAGCGCCACCTGAGCCTCGTCAAGTTTTTGCCCAAGGCTTGCTCGTTCATCCACGACGCGCTGCTTCTCAGCATCGTCCGTCTGGAGCGACTGTTGCAGATTGGCCTGCGCGCTCTTCATTTCATCCAGCGATCTAGCTTGCTGGTCGGTCTGGCGGCGCAGTTCGACGATGACTTTGTCGCGCTCAACGAGCTGTGTTCTTAGGATTTCGCGCTCGTGCCCAGCGTCGCTTATCCGCTGTTCTAGGGCCTCAATTCGCGTATCTGCGACGCCAGTAGTCGCGTGCACGGCTTGGGCGTCGCCGTTGTGGCTCTTCCCAACGTGGTAGGCAGTGATCCCTAACGCCATAGTCAGCAGCACGCACGCAGCAAACGGCATCCATACATAGTTCCAATTTACCTGCGAGGGTCGGTAGCGCATTCTCTGACCGAACGCAAAACCCCTTGCTTCCTCACCAGTCGAAACCCCAGGACTTTCCTGTGGCGATTCTGAATCCGTGCCTTTCAGTGCGACGGGACCGGCTAATTCAGTTTGAGGCATCGCCGATTCTTCGGTACGAACAGCGGCCAGCTTCGAGGCTAGGAAGGGCACACCAAGATCAACGGCAGCCTCGAACTCTTTCAATGCTTGCCTGCATTCGGGGCATCCGGCGAGATGCACTTGGAGCTTTTTCTGTTCTTCCTCGGTCAGGTCCCCCGAGGTCGAGACGGCGCAAAGCTCGAGGTATTCGTCATGCGCGTTCATTTCCGAACGCTCCCCGGCTCCTCGTTCTCCGCTGCTATTTCCCATATCGTTCAACAACCCGCACATTACTCCCAGACATCTGCTTTCGCAACTGAGCTAATCCCCGATAGTAGTGGTGCCTGACGTTCCCGTGCGGTTGGCCCAATTTGTCGCTGATCTCCGAGAGAGTATAGCCTTCAAAAAAGTGCAGTTGCAGGGTTTCCCGTTGATCGTCGGTCAGGGCTTCCATCACCTTTTCTAAACCATTACGCCCCAGCACCGCCTCTGCGGAATAATCGTTTTCAGTGGTCGCAGTAGCGACCACTTGTTCAGAAATGCCTTCAATTTGCTTATGAGTGTAGAACTGGCGAGTGACCAGATACCGACGCCGCGAAATCGCTCTGTGATACGCCATTTGCACAATCCATGAGCGCGCAGAACTCTTTGTGCCGTCAAAGATCGCGGATTTCCGATGTATGAATAAGAACAAATCCTGGACGAGGTCTTCGGCCTCTGAGCCATCACCGAGAATTCGCGCAGCAATGCCGCGCAACATTCGACCATACCGTTCAAACAAACAGCCGAGGGCCTGTTGGTCTCCTCCGGCAACATTACTCAGCAGGACTTCGTCGGAGGCTTCCAGCTGTGGAGGAATCTGCGCAATTGATATAGGGGTCCTGCCCGCTATCTCCTTGGAGAGCGGTATGCCTGGAAACCGGCTTGCCAACAAATCACTCAAATCTGCCTCAGCAACCTGCGGCGCGCTGAACTGCCGCCTTTGCGCTCATCGCCTAATCACGAATTGTCGGTAACTGACCGTTGGTCTATGACCGACAATCAAGCACGATAATCGTCGACATGGCGAAACGGGGAAAACAAATTCAACCCCGCTCTGGGGTAGAAAAAGCGTTTGGCCAGGTCGTTCGGACCATTCGAGAGGAAGAAATCCACATATCGCAGGCTGAACTAGAAAAAAGAACGGGCCTTAATCGGACGTTCATTAGTGATCTTGAACGAGGTATCCAGGGTCCCGGCATTAGAACAATATTCCGCATCGCTAAAGGCCTTGAAACCTCTCCAGATTCGCTTTTGCGCCGGACAACCCGGTCGAAATTCTTCGAGTTCCCGGTCGGCAGAGACGTGCGTTGAAAATACCGCTCTCGGCCTATATATGCAACATCAATATAGGCCATTGGCAGATTCTCGCCCCGATCGTTCATCTGTAAGTTGTCTCAAGCTAATGGAAAGTCAGCCTCTAGTTCTATTTGGAAGAAAGGTCCGTGCGGTTCGAGATGCCGCACATATCTCGCGGGAGCTCGCCGCCGAGAAGTCTGGCATCACTGCGAGCTATCTGGGGGAAGTAGAGAGAGGCGAAAAATGGCCTTCCCTGGAAATCATATGCGCCATCGCCACCGCTCTAAGTGTTTCGCCTCCGGTATTCTTCGACTTCGAAGCTCAGGAAACCGACACTGGCATCTTGGTCCAAAAACTTCATCGCATCATCGAAAATCGCACAACCGAGCAACAGCAGCAGGCGCTTAGGGTCTTGAAGGGCCTCTTTGAACCATGAAGCCATCCCCAGTGCCCCGATCAGCGACATTGCAGTAACTTTATATCTGCTGTCAATCTACCATCGCGAGCAGCGCATTAAGTGCATTGATACACTCCGTGACTCGTGCGCTGTTGATCTGCACCTGTTGTCCGTGAACTTGGTAATAGCCGCCCCCCATCTGAGAGAGTCGTTGTCCCAAATGTGCAGCAACAACGCCCGCCGTGTTGAAATCTCGCAGCGGCACGGAGTAGTTGTCTCTGAAGTCTGTGACTGTCGCCGAAGTCGCGGGGCGCGGCGTGAAGTACTGTGGATGACTCTGGTATGCCGCAAACAGAGTGTCCGCGGTCGCGTCAGATAGTGCGCTGAAAGCCGTTGCGGCTCCTTCGTATTGTGTCAGACGGTTCCCGACGACAACATGTATCTGGGGTACACCGATATTATGCGTCTGTGCGCGCGTGGCGAATGTCCACGAGCCATAAACAGGATGTGGGGGTGTTTGTCCATGCAACAGAATGAACATCGCATTTGTTGCTACCCTCGAAGAGTCATCTGCGTTCACTGGAACAATCAAGCGGTCTGCTGCCGAGATCGCAAGTTCTGTGTAAATGCTAAAACTCGGGTTCGTGTCAAGGATAACCAGCCAATCGCGAGTAGGTATATTTTGGGATATGTTGTCTATCAATCCGCGCAAAATCAGGTGGATCCAACGCCACGGTTGCGATTGCGGCGTTAGAGCTGGCGCAGCAGCAGCGCCGGAAATGGCTGGAGCCATCGGTTCCATATTCCCGTCCCCGCAAAGCAAGAAGAGATTGTCGGTTAGTTTTGCATTGTGCTGGGCTACTTGGGTGACGAAGCTCATTGGATCGGGCAGGGCCGCGCCAGCGCCCGCTGCGATTACTTGGCTCAAGTATCCAACAATGGTACGGGGTGACGCCTGCGTGCATAGGGATAGAACATTAGCCTCGCCCGTCGTTCCCCCACCCAAAAGGAGCATGCTCGCATTTGCCTGCGGGCAAGCGTCAATCACCAACACGTTGACGTTGGGACGCGTCTCCGCAAGACGGGCGGCCAAATGAAAGGATATTGTGCTTTTCCCCACGCCACCCTTGTTGTTCCAGACTGCATAGCTTCTAATGAGTGACATGCCATCGCTCCTTTTGCCGCTGATTGCCTAAGTGTTTGCTGAAGGACATTTCCCTAGCAGGGCTGTCCCTGAAGCAACCATCGCGACACAGTCCATTTTTGAAAACCGGGTGAGAGCGAACTCGGAAATAATCCACTCAGGCTCTCTTCAACGCCCGAGATTGAAGATCTGAATCCGATCCGCGCGGGCATCAATGAGGTCTTATCGGAAAATCGGGCCGCAGCGAAGCAATGCGCGACCCGTCCTGAGTATTCAATGTTTAGCCGAAACGCAATCGCAAGCAAAGACCAATTGTGAAGCTATCTATTAACCATTTTCTGCGCCATGTGGAGAATAAGCTTTCGGTCGCCTTCTTCAGTCTTACCCAGCAGGCGCCGAAGTTTGCTGAGATAACGGGCTTCCTTGCCAGTGCTGCCCCATGCGGTGTCAGCGGACGACTTCCGCTTCAGGAGGTTCGGCAGTTCGGGCGGCTCTTCGCCGTCGTAGAAGAGTTGATAGAGTGGGCATTCGAGCGCGCGAGCCAGCTTTTCCAAAGTTTCGATGGCGGGGACAGTATGACCATTTTCTACACGGGAGATGTAACAACGAAGCAAGCCAGTGCGCTTTTCGATGTCGCCCTGAGAGAGTTTCTTTCCCTCACGCATTTCCCGGAGGCGGTCGCCAATAACCATGCGGCATTATTGCATCCCAGTTTGTACCGAGCAAGGAGCCGATTTACATGCTCGGATGTATTGACGCCCCGCTGGTCCAGGGCGTAGCATCCTCCCTGAACGATGACGGTATTAAGCTGTTACTAGCCGACCGCGATCGTTGTCCAGCGGCGATGCCGCAGGCCAAAGCCCCGCCGCCCCCCAAAAGGCAGCGTCATGAAGATATTTCCTTTAATTCGAGACGAAAGCGCCCGCCGACGTTGGGTGCAAGCCGGTTTGTTGCTCATCTCTCTTGCGGTGGTTGTCTTGCTTGGGTCCACGCTCGGACCGCGATCCTATGCTGGCCCCTTATCATCTCCGGTGCTTGCGCTCGTCCTGATCGCTCTCTGTGTGGCTATCGTCCTTCACGTTCGCTTCTTAGTTCTGACACGACACGAACATCGCGAGACCGCCAATGTCCTCGACGCCACGGAGCGCGAATTCCAATCGATTTTTGATAGCACCCTCGACAGCATTTTGATCCTCGACGACAGGGGCATCTGTCTCGAAGCAAATCCAGCGGCTCTTGCCCTCCTAGGAGCACAACGCAACGAACTTGTTGGTCAGTCGATCCAGAAATTCCATACGCCGGTGAACGATTTCGAAAACACCTGGAGACGCTTCCTCGACCGCAAAGACGAACACGGCGAAGCGCAACTTATCCGCCAGGACGGCGGAGAAGTTTTCATCGAATACACCGCGAAGGCGAACTACCTACCTGGGCGGCACGTTGCCGTATTGCGCGATATTTCCTTGAGAAAGCAGGCCGAAGCCGCGCTCCGAGCCAGCGATGAACGTTTTCAACAGATGGCGGATAATATCCAAGAAATCTATTGGATGCTCGACGCTCAGACGAAACACGTCATCTACGTCAACCCGGCATATGAGACGATCACCGGCCGTTCCCTCGCGAGCCTTCGCGAGAATCCCACGTCATATCAAGAAACGTTCCACCCGGAGGACCGTGTTCGCGTTCTTACTCGGCTCGACGAAGCCACACGGACCGGACACTTAGATGAAGAGTTTCGGATTGTTCGACCGGACCATGTCGTCCGCTGGGTTTCGGTCCGAGGATTCCCCGTGCGCGATTCGGCTGGAATTATTCGCCGCCTGGTCGGAGTTTCTCAAGATATCTCGGCACGAAAATCCGCCGAGGAACAGATGGCGAAACATCTTACGTTGGCCGAGTCCGCGTGGGCCGAAGCCGACGCATTCCGCAAAACCACGCTCGCACTCACGCAGAACCTTAGGATGGATTGTGTTTTGGACACCTTGCTTGAGTCCTTGCTGAAACTCGTCCCGTGCGAATCCGCGCGCGTTCTGTTAGTGGAAACAGAGACGCACCTCTTTCTTGAGCGCGAGCTTCAACGCCCTGAATCAAGTCGGCACCCTCCCAAGTGCCCCAACACACTCGATGCCAAGGACAGTCGTTTTCTTATGCAAGCGCTTGTCACGAAGAACAGCGTGCTCATTTCTGACACGAACCAGGAGCCAGAATGGCCGGGCTTCAAAGGACACGCACACATGCGGTCATGGTTGTGCGTTCCGCTCGTTGCTGTGCAGCAGGTGTTAGGATTGTTGTCGCTGGGCGATACGCACGCCCATTTCTTCACGCACGAACATTTGCGCCTAGCCAAGTCGCTGGCCATTCCCGCTGCCGTGGCCATTCAAAACGCGCGGCTCTACGAACGTGCGGAAATCTATGGCACAGAGCTGGAACAGCATCTCGCGGACTTGAATGAGACAGAACAAGCGTTGCAGCAAGCGGAAAAGAGTCGCACTCTTTCCGAGGACAAATTCACAAAAGTCTTCAGGTCGAGTCCCATCGCATTTTCCATCACAACCGTAGCGGAGGGTCGCTTCATCGATGTAAACGAAGCCTTTGAGCGCAGGTACGGCTACTCCAGCAAGGAACTCGTCGGCCGTACCGTCTTCGAAGTCAGTGTTTGGGACGATCCGGGTGAACGCGCCCAGATGCTAGGTCAGGTTCGTGCGCAGGGACAAGTCAGGAACCGCATTACGCGGTTTCGAACTCGCTCGGGTGAACTGCTTGACACAATCTATTCGGCGGACATTATCGATCTCGACGGCCAAGAGTGCCTTCTTGCGGTTTCCGAAAACCTGCCCGACCACGCGCACTCTGAAGCCTCGCGGGCCCACAAGGCCGGCATTGCCCGGTGACCTCCAGCATGTCTGATTTCGTTGACATTTTCTCCGATGCCTTCTCTGAGGCAGCTTCAAGCTCAACGGCAGGGTTTCTCGAAGAGGCCGTCAAAGAGAGCGTTGCAAAGGCCGGCTTTTCGGTTCTCTTCGCGACCGCGTCAAGCGAATTTACGAAGGCAGCGATTGAGCATATTGTTGGGCCTTTGTTGAAGACTCTTCTGAAAATTATTGATCCAACACAGAAGAAACTAGATGCCTTGTTGAACGAGCCCCTACAGACCGGTGTTGCCTTGACTCGTCAAGCTCTCGCTGTGCAAATCATCAATGAGAACGACAGTCGTCTTCGCGATCAGTTATTCCACGCAGCACTCCTAGTTTTCGAAACGGCTTATTCTTATGCAGGCAGCCGAAAAGGTCACAACGACGAGCGTGTCTACATTCGGCTCGCTCAAGCCACAATTGCCAAGGCTCTGAACGCCCCAGGCGTGGTTTTGATGTACTTGAGAGAATTCACCTCAACTCTTAAAGAGCGGCTTCAGCTTGCAAAACGGGAGGTGGCAGTAGCGCAAGAGAATTTACAGGAGGCCAGCAACCAACAGACCCGCGAGGGTCGGGAGAAGGCCTTACAACGGCGGACAGAAATGCTTGCCGATCTTGGGCCGATGCCCGGACCGACCTCTAAGCCCTCAGCACTGGCACTTGAGCTCGGTCTAGACAGCAGGGCTTGGCATTCTTTCCGCCAGGTGATCCTTAAAGAGGCTCATGTACCCTCTGCAACCGAGATTGCAGAATTGCAGGAGCGGGTCGAATCCGCCGAAGAACGTCTATATAGGATGCAGGCCTTCACCAAGTTCTGGGGACTATCCATCGACTGACGGATGCGCATTCCATCGGTGATTTCCGGCACTCATTCCTTTCCGATTCAAATGCTCCGGAGGACGCTTCCGAAACAACAGACCGCTTCCTTCTGGCAGCGTAGCAGACTTGGCTCCGACTTCTTGCGGTGGGCCTTTTTTTGGTGGCCGCCACTCCGACCGAATCGCACAAACCTTCCACAACACCCGCGTGACGTAGCAGGATTCATCCATTGCACGCGGGCCCGGCTTTCCGACCACACGTGCGAGGGATTCGACTCTGCTCGAAGAACGTCAGGGCACGCCTCCCGAAAACGCCAGGCGTTGTCCCCCGGCCGGCGTGAAATCAGAACCATGTCCGAAAACTAACAACAGGGCCATTCCCTTTTTCTAGCGCGGGCAGGGAACAACCTGAGACGCCGGAGCATCCCATGATGACCGCGTCATACTGCGACTGTCTCATCTGCCGGTTGGAAGCCAGCATCATCGCTGAACTCAGCGATGACCGGAGCCGCGAAGAGTTTCGGTTCTTTGCTGTTTCAAGCCCGATATTAGCTGCGTTTCCGTCTCCTTCCGAACTCATCCAAAAACTTCGCGACCACGACAATCATGATCAGAACTCCTCTTCCGATGAAATCCTTCGCGAACTCCTGGGACGCGGCAGCGACACTTTATTCCAACCGATGTGGCAGCGCCTTCTGCTGCTGGTCTTTGTTCCGACCGTTCATCGCACCACGAGCCAGGTCACCAGCACGTTTCCTTCACTGACCCGCGATGACACGGCCCAACACCTCTTTGCCGTCCTTCTCGAATTCCTTCATTCCAAAGAACTGCATTCCCGCCACTCTCACCTTGGGTTTACCATCGCACGAAAGATACGCCGGAGCGCTTTCCGGTGGGCGATTCGCGAATCGCACAGATCTTTGAGCGATGAAACGAACGGAACGGCGACCGCGGTTCTTGAAACGAATGTCAGCGACGGCGATTCCCACACGAATATCTTGCTCCAACAGTTTCTCGACAATTGTCAGCGCAGAGGATGGCTTTCCCACGAAGAACGGGAGCTACTGACCCAGTTCAAACTTGAAGGCATCTCCTGCCCGGAGCTCGCACGGCGCAGCGGGCATTCTGTCGTGGCGATTCGGCACCGCATCCAGCGCCTGCTCGATCGGCTCCGCCGCATTGCCCAGATATCGGACAACGGAACTCCCGAACAACTCAATCTCTTTCTTCCGTGAATCGCATCGCTTTGACAGTGAGCTGCCCAACAGCTTGTAAGCATTCCTTGCAACAACGTACCAATACAAAAATATTTCACTAGTACCCGGTCTGTTTTCATTTTCGTTGGCTGATAAGTATAGAGAGGGGAGTTCTCGCCGGTTAACTCCTGCGGACAGGGCGCAACCGATTCCTTCGGTGTTTCGCTCTGTGTCGCGAACGGCCCGCTAAAGGGACGGACGCGATTGTGGGACAACGCTGTACTCGGAGCGAACGCTCCAAGTGTGCCTGGACGGGGGAAGTCCAGCACCCGACTTATACAGCCGTCTCATCAATCGCCATCCGCTTCCTGCCTGCGGCCGAAGTCAGCGGGAACTCCCTCTCATCGGCCCATTTCGAAAAATCGGAAGACACAGGGAGAGCCCGAACATGAAGCATTTTCTCTGCAAGTATGCGCGCAGCTCATGGCTGCGCTCACCTCTCGTTACCCTCGGTTTCACACTGCTTCTCGCCGCTCCAGTTTTCGCCCAAGGGACTTCCCCATGGGAAAACGCTGTCAACGTCTTGATGACGGCCTTTACCAGCACCATCGCTCGCGGCCTCTCGCTCGTTGCCATCGTCGTGGCCGGCCTCACGTTCGCCTTCGGGGAAGGCGGCTCGAAGCGTGTGCTTGCCGGCGTGCTCTTTGGCGTCGGCATGGCCATCGCGGCCGTGAATTTTCTCGCGTGGCTTTTTCCAGGCAACTGATTCACGCAACTCCCAGGAGAGAAGCACATGGCGGAACCCAGACGAATCAACAGGGTGCATCGGTCGCTTTCCCGGCCACTCACCGTCCTTGGGGCCGAGCGGAAACTCTTTTTCTTTGCCATGTGCCTTGGCGCCGCCACGTTCAACCTACTCAACAGCTTGTTCGGCGGGTTGCTGATGTTTCTGTTGCTCTACTTCCTGGCCCGCTGGGCCACTCAAACCGATCCGCAGATTCTGCGATTCCTGCTCACGGCCGCCAGACTACGCGCGGAATATGACCCGATGAAATTCAGCCCCGTTGCGATCCGAAGGGACAGCCATGCTCAGGCTTAGCCGAATCTTCAAGAACTACAACGAGACCGGCTCCCTCAGCGAGCAGATCAATCTGTACGGCTTCATCGGTCCGCACACGTTTCTCACCAAGACAGGTGAGGTGGGCGTCATTCTCGAAGTTCGCGGTGTGGACTACGAATGCCTTGACGGCGCATCGACTGACGCCTTCACCAAGCGCCTCGAATCGGCCTTGAAGTTGTTCGACGAAAACTATCGCCTCTACCAATACCTCTTCAAGCGCAACAACGAAACCATTCCCTACAAGCTCTACGACAATCCGATTGTTGATGCCGCGATCAAAAATCGCATCGCGTACCTCGGTAGCAAAGCCGACACGCTCTTTTCCCTGTCGGTGTATTACGTCGTGCTGTTCCAGGGGTTTCAGGCTTCCGACAAGCTCGGAAGCGCACTCGCCGACTTTCCCAACAATCCGAAGAAAGCCCTTTCCGATCTGAGGGCGCATTTTTCGGGTCAAAAGCGCACCGTCGTCCTTGGGCAGCATGTCAGCAATGCTCAGGCAGCGCTGCTTCAGAAAGCCCGTAGCTTCATCCTTCAGGTCAGCGACTTCCTCTCCGTGCGGATGCTCGACAAGCACGAAGCCTTCCCCGTTCTAAAGAGAACGCTCAACTTTCATCCCGACAAACTCGCATTTGCCAAACTGAAATACGACACCTTCCTCGATTATTACCTGCCGGAGTCTCCGCTCGAATGCCATCGCGGATATCTGCGCGTGGACGACTACTACGTCAAAGTTTTGACGCTTAAGGAGCCTTCCGCGCAGAGCTTTCCCCTTATCTTCAAACGCCTGCTCGAAGTGGAAGCGAATTATTACGTCGTCACGGAGTGGAAAAAAGAAGATTCCGGCAAGATGCGCCGGGTCATCCAGGCCAAGCGCCGCCATTTTCACAACACGAAGCGTTCGTTCGCGAGCCAAGTCAGCCTCAACGAGGGTCCGACACAAGACGTGCTCCTCGACGATTCCAAGGAATCCCAGGTACGGGAACTGGGTGAAGGCATCAAGGAAATCGAGCTGCACGGGAACTACTTCGGCCAGTTCTCGCTCACCGTCGTGATTTACGACCTCGACTCGGCCAAGGTAGACCGCGCGTGCGCCGACTTCTACAAAGTGTTCAGCGTCCACGACGCCCAGCTTTACGAAGAAAAATACAACCTGTTGAACGCTTTCCTCGCAGCGGTGCCCGGCAACCATGTCTTCAACTTGCGCTTCCTGTATCTGCTCAACACGAACTATGCGGATTTCTCGTTTCTCTTCACCCTTCACCGTGGCGAGCCTCTGAATAGTCATCTCCGGCAGGAGTATCTCGCGGTCCTGGAAACCAACCACCACACCCCGTACTTCCTAAACCTCCATTACCGCGATGTCGCCCACACCATGATTCTCGGGAGAACGGGCGCGGGGAAGTCGTTCCTTTTGAATTTCCTGATCACCAATCTTCAGAAATACGACCCCCACACGTTCATCTTCGATCTCGGCGGAAGTTTTGAAAGCCTCACGCAGCTTTTCGGCGGCTCGTATGTTCGCGTGGGCCTGGAATCCGAGGGCTTCAAAATCAACCCGTTTTCATTGCCGCCGACGAAGGAAAATCTCGATTTTCTCGCTCTCTTTCTGAAAGTGTTGATTCAGGGGCAGAGGGCGGGCGAACTCGACCCGGCCACCGAACGGGAACTTTTCCACCAGGTCGAAAACCTTTATGCGGTGGACCCGCCGCTGCGCACGCTGGGCGTGCTGACGAATACCCTCGGGCACGACGTTGCAAGCCGCCTCTCCAAATGGACCCGCGGCGGTCAGTTCGGCTTCCTCTTCGACAATGCGGAGGACACCATTTCGTTCTCCCGCTTTCAGTGCTTCGACTTCCAGCGCATGAGCCAATACCCCGAACTATTGGAGCCGTTGCTCTTCTACATCCTGCATCGAGCCAACGCCGTCATCGCCGACCGTCAGATTACTTCCGTTTTCAAAGCGTTCTTCATCGACGAAGCGTGGGTGTTTTTGAAGAACCCGGCCATTCAGCGATACGTGGTCGAGGCCCTCAAGACCTGGCGCAAACACAACGCCGCCATAATCCTCTCGACGCAATCCCTTGACGAGCTGAAGCGCTCGGACATCCTCGACGTAATCATCGAAAGCTGCGCGACCAAAATCTTCCTCGCGAACCCCGACATGGACCGCGACCTCTACCGTCGCCAGTTTCACCTCAACGACAACGAAGTCGACCTCATCGCGGGGCTCATCCCCAAACAGCAATTCCTGATTAAGACGCCGGAACTGGCGAAGATCGTGAATCTCACCGTCGATGCCAAGAGCTATTGGCTCTACACCAACGACCCGTACGACAACAAAAAACGGAAACAAGCCTTTGAACAGTACGGATTCGAAAAAGGCCTCGAAATCCTGGCGGGAGCGCAACCGTGATTCCTTTCTACCGTCTCTTCGAGGAAGCCGTTGTCCGTGATCCGCTGTACCTGTTCATGCCCCTCCTTGTGTGCGGAATCTTCACGGTGTTCGTGCTTGTCGTGCAGTGGTTTGTCGGACTCCGTTCCGATTGCGACCAAAGCTTCGAGCAATACCAATCCATTTCAAAAGGAGCACCTCGATGAAACAAATGTTCCACATCCAGTGGCACGGCCTTTTCCTTCGCGTCTTCGCCATCGTTGTTCTAGGAGCAGCTGCGTTCCACGCTTCGCCTGCGCACGCCGCGACCGAAGCCGCGGCTCGTGTCGTGAAGTATTCGAAGGAAGACATCGTTCCTGTTCTCGCCAAGCTCCGCTTTTCGACTCTCATCGTTCTGCCGGAGGACGAAGAAATCCTCGATTTCACCACTGGCGATAAGGAATTCTGGGTCATCAATGGCGCGCACAACCTCTGCTACGTCCACCCGGCTCAGGTAGGCATCCGCAGCAATTTGAATCTGATCACCGCCAGTGGACACGTGTATTCGTTCCTGCTCACCGAAATCAGCAACCAGCCGAACGTCGAGCCGGATCTCAAAATCTTCGTCGAGCCGAAAGAAGGCTCGGGCTTCGCGGCCAGCGCAGGACTGCGCGGCTATGTGAGGGCAGGCGAGGCGGAAGCCTACAAGAAGGAACTCGAAACGCTCCGCTCCCAAACCGTCGAACAGATACACGCGGCGCAAGCCCAGTCCGCCGAGCAGCTGAACCATTTCCGATCAGGCTACGCAACAAAACTCCAATTCGATTATCTCCTCGACCCGAAGGCGTCGCGGGAACCGTTCCTGGTTTCTGTGATTTACCACGACGATTCGTTCACCTACATCAAGTGCGGGGCGCGGGAAAAACCAGCTCTCTATGAAATCAAAGACGGCAAGCCGAACTTGATTTCTTTCCAGTTCGAAAACGGCGTGTACATCGCGCCCAAGATCATCGACTTGGGCTACCTCGCCATCGGCAAAAAGAAGGTGCCCTTTGCCCGCCGCGTTGCCGCGAACTGAGGAACAACCATGAGCCAGCCGACGCAACCCGCGCAAGTGCAGGAAAAAACCCCGAAACCGCAAGGGCTTCTGCCGAAGAACGTCCAGTCCTGGCTTCTCATCGGACTGGCATTCCTCATGGTCGCCATCATGTGGCTGACGGGGGGCAAAAAACCGCCGACTCCGACGAAGACGGCCTCGTCCACAGCTCCAGTCCCGGCGCCGCTCGAAGTCAACGAAACCAAGATCGGCGAGTTGCAAAGCCGCATCGAGCAAATGCAGCGCGATGAACAGGCTGCTCAGAGCGCTCTTACGCAGCAGACTCGCTTGCTTGGCGGCACTCCCCAAGATCCGCAGCAAGCCCAGCAGCAGAGTGCAGCCGGTAACCCGCCCGACCAGCGAGCGGAGGACCCCATTCAGGCGGAGCGGAAGCGGCGTGCCTACGTGTCGCTGTTTGCCTCGAATGTAGCTTTGACCTACCGCAAGACTCCATCAACTTCGCCAACCGTGCCGACACCTGAGGCCGAGACCTCTCCTTCAGCTGCGAGCCTCGTTCCCGTGGGGCCCGACGCCCCGCAGGTCACCCAACTCTTGAAGCAAATGGAAGCGAATCCGCCTTCGCCTGAGCCAACGCGAAAAGATTCCCCGGAACCAACCCATGATCGGAAGGAGGAAGCCAGAAACCCTGCCGTCGTGTCGGCCATCTCCGCCAATGCGGCGGCAGGAAAAACCTACGTCCTGTTTGAAGGAACCATCCTTGAAACCGTTCTCATCAACCGCCTCGACGGGGGCTTTGCGGGCCCCGCCGAGTGCCTCCTCTCAACCGATGTCTACTCCAACGACCGCCAACACCTGCTGATACCCGCAGGCTCGAAACTTCTTGGCGAAACCAAGAAGGTGGATGCCCTCGGCCAGACACGTCTGGCCGTCGTCTTCCATCGCGTGGTCATGCCGGACGGGTATTCCGTCAGCCTCGATCAATTCAAGGGACTAAACCAAATCGGCGACACCGGGTTGCGGGATCAGGTCAACAACCACTACCTCCGCATCTTCGGAGTGTCGCTCGCGGTCGGTGCTCTGGGAGCCGTCGCCGAAGCCGGAACGGCGGGCTCACTCAACGCCTCCAGCTCGGACCTCATGCGCCAGGGATTCGCGCAAAGCACCGCGCAGTCTTCGGCGCAAATCCTGGACAAGTTCCTCAACATCATGCCCACGGTGACCATCCGGGAAGGCCACCGGGTCAAAGTCTATCTCTCGGGCGATCTCGCGTTGCCCGACTACAACAACCACAAAATCCCTTCCGATTTCTGAAGGCAAAAAAGGAGAGCGGTCCGATGAAAAGAAAAATTCTGATTTGTTTGCTCGTGTTGGGTTTGGGAGTCAGCAGCGCCACCGCGCAATTCGGGAGCGGCGTCGTCTTTGACCCCACCAATTTCCACAATGCTCTGCTGCGCTACTACCAGCTCCAGCAACACCTGATTCAACTGCAAAAGAGCTACACGCAGATCACCAACCACCTTAACCTTGCCCTGCAGATGGCGCAGTTCGTCAAGAACATGCCCGCTCGTTACCGCGCGATTTTTTCCCAATGGCGAAATGTGACCTCGCTCAACACCTTTGGGAACACCGTCTCGTGGATTAATGGCATCAACACCGGCGTCCTTCCCAACATCAACACCGGCTACCTGAAGGCCACTACGCCGCTGTCGCAGTACGACCCGTACGAACTCTCGGGAATGGACGCCTCGGAACTCGGGCGCGTGCAATCCCAGTACGCGTCCATCCAGCTCGTCGACGGCGCAAACATGAACGCGATGGCAACCATCGGTTCAATCCGCGGCACCGCCGACAATATCCAGACCCAGATCGCCAACCTTGAACAAGATTCATTTTCAGGCGACTCCGGCCTCAACACCGAAGTTTCCGTTCTGAACAAGATCAATGCGGCGGGCGTGTTGACCCTCCGTACTGTCCAGGACTCGAACAAGCTCCTCGCGTCGCTTCTCGAACAACAAACCATCCTCGCGAAGCAACAGCGCGACGCTGCCACGAGCGCCATTAATACCGATATCGGTCGCCAAGCGAGCATGGCCGGCAACATCGCCCAGGTGACTGGAACGATCACCGATTCACTTCAAAACTTCCGCATGCCGTAGGCGTGCGCTCGTAGATTCCCGGCGTCGAAGGAGCTGACCGCGATGCAAACCGATTTCCTGCAGTACATCTTTCAGGCGATCAACAACTTGCTTACGCAAAATCTCGGCTTCTTCGACGCAATGGGCCAGAATCTTTTCCGCTCGTTCGCCACGATCCTCGTGGCTTGGTTTGGAATCAAGTCCGCTCTTGCTTCCGCCAGCGGCAGGCCTTCCTTCCAGTTCGATCATTTTGCCAGTTTGCTTCTGACCATCAGCTTTGGCTTCGCGATGGTCAATTACTACAGCACGCCGATTCCCGGCGTCGGAGTCAGCTTCCACAACCTGGTAACGAACGAAGCGCAGTTTCTCTCGACTCAAATCGATCAGGCGCAACTCCAAACCGTGGTCACGCAGGTTGCCAACTTTGAAGCTCGCATGGACTCACCCGGTTGGGGAGATCTTTTCGGAACCGCCGTCTACATCATCGTCACCATCCTGCTCGCCGCAGCCCAGGCCATAGCGATTGTGGTCATCGCCTATGGGTTCATCGCTACTGCAGTTTGCGTACTGGTCGGACCTGTCTTCGTTCCTTTTTTTATCGTTCCCAAAATGGAGTGGCTCTTCTGGGGATGGTTCCGCTGCTTCATCCAATATGCCTTCTACCAAGTCATCGCCGCCGCCGTCGTGTATGTCATCGGAAACCTCATGCTGGGCGCTCTGCAGCTCCCGCCCGCGGGCACGCTTTCCACCGTCCAACTGATTGCCTGGTTTCCCGTCCTTTTTATTACGTTTCTTGCCTCGATTTACGTGCTCCTCAAAATCCCTTCGCTTACAAACCATATCTTCAGCGGCACGGCTGGAGGATCGTCCGCTGGCCTACTCGAAGCGCCCGCCGCAGTCCTTAACAGGGTGATGTGATGGATCGCGATGCCACATTCCACGATGCCAAGCGGCTCTACCTCGAACAGTACGGGGATCCTATGGTGACCAATACATATCTCAAGATTGCTCTCGCGTTGCTGTCCGTCGTCTGTGTGGCCCTCGCGCTCATCGACCTCAGGACCATTCGTACCTTCCAAAATTTCCGCCCACTTGTCATCCGGATTGATGATCTGGGCCGCGCCGAGGCCATCAACTACCACAACCTCGAATACAAGCCCCAAGACGCCGAAGCAAAGTATTTTCTCTCCGAGTTTTGCAACCTCTATTACCGCCGCAACCGCTACACGATTCAGGATGATTTCTCGAAGTCTCTCTACTTCCTCGACGGCAAGCTCGCCAACGGCATTTTCGACGCCTACCGCAAAGGCGACATCATCAAGAAATTCATCACGAACACCGCCGCGCCTGAGATCGATGTGGACGTGCAGAAAGTCTCTCTCGAAGAGATGCAAACGCCGCCCTTCCGCGCGCGCGTGGACTTCTACATGGTCTATTACTCGCCCGCCGACCATACCGAGCTGAAGCGCGAGTTGTACACCGCGAATTTCGTATTCGTTTTTAAGTCCCAGGTGCCCAACGAATTGATTCCCATCAATCCGCTGGGAATGACCCTGACCTACTTCCGCGAAGACCAGGCGTTTAAGTGAACACGTTCGTCGAAATCGCGAGAGAAGAGGTCGCGGTCCGGCACCTCGCAACATCGGCCCAACCTCCGCGCGCCACGCCCGCCTTTTCCCAAAACATTTCCTCTTCGCACACGCCACAGCCCACTCGATCGTTCCTGCTCGGGGATACCCCAGGCGCGCTTCTGAAGGGCCTCCGTTGCTTTCCGGCTGCCTGCCCGCTCCCCGCAAGGTTGAAAGGCCACGGAAAACCCCCGGTATCGCCAGAAATCGACGCGGATGAGAAGAAAAACGCGCTCGAAGTAACGCCGACTCTCTCCGCCGAACGGCAGGTTGTTACATGCAAAACATGATTCGCACTTTCCGTTTGGAGAATGGGTGGACCCAGCAAGTTCTGGCGAACCGCGTTGGCATCTCCCGCCTCATGATCAGCCTCTTCGAACACTGGAGGCGCGACCCAAGTTTGGCACTGGCTTACCGCTTGGCTGATGCGCTCGGAAAGAGAATTGACGAGGTATTTCCCCACGAACGGCAAGCGTTACTGCCGGACGAGCCAAAGGCAGCGTCATCTGAACCTGAAACCTCTTCGAGCGGAGCCACCCGGCTAGCACAAAACCAAGTCCGCTCCTCTCGCGTTTCCAAACGCTGGTCCCAAAGGGAATTGGCGGAACGCGTAGGCGTTGCGATGGGAACGATCAACGCCATCGAACGAGGCTCTTGGAAACCCAGCCTCGCGCTCGCTTACGCCATCTCCGAGGTGCTCGACCGGAGCGTCATCGATCTCTTCCCACTCGATGCTTTTCGCAAGCTCACGCCGCTTGGACCTTCAGCATCCGAGGAGTCGGACTCGACGGAAAAGAACGCGCTGGAAGGCGAGGCTCTCCAAGAATTCCCACCGAAGGCGGTCAGCCCAACAAATCCCGAAGCCCCGTCGAGGGGCGAGGCAGACTGACATGATCGCCAACGCCGTGCTGTTCACAATCGTTGTCTTGCTGGGCTACGGATTCTGGCTGCTCGACCAGTTGAAGTTCATGGCCCGGTACAAGGCGGTCCTGTATCACGCCTACGGAACGCCGATTCTGCTTTTCCTCGTGGTTCTCTTTGTCAATTTGTTCGGCGCGGCGCTTGCCATCGGGCGTAGGTTCTTCCTCAAGAACACTGGACGCAAGCTCTCGCACCTCGACAAACAATTCAACGTCAGCCATGCCGACATGCCCACTCCCGTGAACGAGGAGGATTTCAACTAGTGTCCCGAGACGCCTTTAGCTACGACCCGCAAGACGGCGGCGATGCGCGCGACACATCCCCTCGCCGGCCTGTTCGTCAACACAGACCGGCTTATTCCGAAAGACAAGATGGCAGGAGTCCCGCGCTGGAAGCCCCTGGCCGCGGCGATAGCACCGAAGCCCGCGAGCAGCATCCGACCCGCGAGGAACGCAGCGATTCTCCGCGGGCCTATTACGTCCGCGATCGCACCTATCTCCTCCGCGACTCCGAGATGCACTCCCTGACAGAAATCGGCAAATTCCGCGTCATCGCTGTTTCGGACCTAGCAAAGTACTCCTACGACGGGAATCGAGCACGAATGGAGAAGGACATTCGCGCGCTCGCACGCCAGTCTTTGGTCAAAGACAACACCCTTGAAATCTCACAGAAGAAGACGTTGCGCGTCCTCACGCTTACGAAAGCCGGGCACCGCGTTCTCAAGAACACGAATAAAGTGGCCGACGATCAGCCCATCTATCACGGTTTGGTGAAACCCCGCGAAGTCAAACACGACGCTGATCTCTACCGGCTTTATCAGAAGGAAGTTGCCCGCATCGAGCGCGGCGGAGGCCGACCGGTCCGCGTGCTCCTCGACTATGAACTCAAACGAAATCTGAATCGCGATCTGGCCCTGCTGGGACCTGACAAAGATGATCTGGACCGCAAGGGCGAAGTCGCGGAAAAGCACGGCCTGCAGCTCGTCGACGGAAAGATTCCTGTCCCCGATTTGCGTGTCGAGTATGAGACCCCCGAACTGGAATTGCGTCACGTGGATCTGGAACTTGCGACCCGTGATTACCGACCACGTGCTATGGCGGCAAAAGCCTCTGCAGGCTTCTCGATGTATGCGCGCTCGGAAGACGCATCGCGTTTGCGTCGCGTTCTCGATGAACGCGAGATCACCGCGGAAATCCTCTCGCTATGAACATTGCACCCTCGCATCTCGACGCTCTAAAAGCTCTCGGCTACACCGAAGCCGAGGCTCGGTTTCTCTACATCGTAGCGACACATTCCGGCTACTTTGTGGCGCGTCAATTTCTCGCCTTCACCGACGCCCATTGGGGCAAGCGCACCACTCTCTTCTGGAACAAACTTCAAACCAAGCGCCACGCCCGGACCGAATGCTTTCCAAAGAGCGGAACCGTCTATCACCTGTTCTCACGCCGTCTCTACCGACAGATCGACCGCGAGAACATCCGCAACCGCCGCGAACACGAAATCGAACACATCCAGCGACGCATCGCCATGCTCGATTTCGTTCTGCTGAATCAGGGGTATCAGTACCTCGAAACCGAACCAGAAAAAATCCGTTTTTTCTGTAATCAATTAAAGGTCCCGAACCAGTTCCTTCCTTCAAAGATTTATCACGGACAGAGAACTTCCCAGCCCACCGTTCGCTACTTCGTCGATAAGTTTCCGATGTTTGTTGCGAGCGGCGCCTCTTCGCCCGTGGTGACGTTTACCTACCTCCACGGGGCCGAGGCAAACCTCCGAGAATTCGTGCACCATCTTGAAGCCTACTTGCCACTCTTTCGGCAGCTTTCCACCTTCCGATTTCTCTATCTGGCGAGAGTCGATTCCCACTTCGAAAACGCAAGACAACTTTTCAATTCTCTGGTGAGCATTCCACTCGGGTCGGACGTATCGGCGGACCTGCTGCGTTATTTCCAAATCCGCAAGACCTGGGACCTCAGCCGGTACGCCTCTCTGACCGAGGCTGACTTGATTTTCCGTAATCAGACCAAAACGCGATTCGCCGGGCAACGCTTCGAACATCTCTATCGCGGTTGGAAAGTCGGACGAGTGACCGAATCCGATATCCGCCAGGACTTTGCTGGTAGCGAGCGTCGCGCCATCGTGCACTTCGCTGCCGAAGTGCTTTGCCGCTTTGCGGTTCCTGAGCAGGAACCTGAGGGAAAAGGGTGCAGAAGGTAAGGACTACACACTCCACCTTCGTCTTCACCTGTTTCTTCACCCTGTGGCGCTAGCAATTTCTTTGAGGAGAGTCGGATGCAAAACGGAGCGCAAGCAAGAGTCACCGTGGAAAAAACACCAAAACGGGCGGGAGCGACCCCACTTTTTCGGCTTTCAGCCGCCCAAAAAATTCGTGGGGTCGCTCCCGCCCTGCGGCACGGTAAATCGTGCCGGCTGTTTTTTCCACGGTGACAGGAAGTTCGGAGCAAAGACAGATCACAGAGGAGAAACACAATGTCGATCATTAAGAAAGCACCAGCGATCATGACTCGCGAAGTGAAGCTCGAAGAGCCGGTCAACCAACTGCTCGAAGACTATGCCCGGTTCATCGAGAGCAGCCCGGACCACGTCATTAACTCCGCCTTGAAGAAAGTGCTCTGGCGGGACCAGGACTACCGCAAGTGGCGCGAAGCGCGCCGCACCGCACAGCCCGGCTCCGATAAAGGGCAGCCGGTCGAAGCGCGGGGTAGGGTCTGATGCAACGAGCACTCGAATCGCGCGCTTTCATCGCGGCCATCCTCGCGATGGCCGCTGGTATGTTCCTCGTTTATGTCCATCCGTTCCCGGACGAGCAGATCTTTCTGCATGTCATCGCCCTGCGCGCTCCCCACGCCTTCCTCAGTTTCAAATACCTCTACTACACCTTCCTATTCACGACGCCCTATATCGCTTGCTCGACTCTGCTCTCAGCGCTCTACATCTTTACGCTGAGGGCCCGCCAGCACATCTCGCCTGGACGCTTGCCCCAGTACCCCGATCCCCGCACGAGAGACGATCTGTTCCTTGTCGTGGGCGAGGTACACGACCCGCGCAAGCCAGTGCCGGCCAAGGCTCCCTATTGGCTCACGATTCCCGAGCGCGGATTGTTCACAGGCATTGTCATCTTGGGGGCTATAGGGTCGGGAAAAACTTCATGCTGTATGCTTCCCTTTGCGGAACAGATTCTGGCCTACAAAGCCGCCGACAAAGAGAAGCGTATCGGCGGTTTAATCCTCGAGGTAAAAGGCGATTTTTGCGGCAAGGCAAAAGACATCCTCGTGCGTCACCAACGCGCCGAAGATTACATCGAAATCAGTCTCGATTCCGAGTACTGCTACAACCCTCTTCACAACGACCTCGACGCCTACGCTCTCGCGTATAACATTGCCTCGCTACTGAACAACCTTTTCGGCCGTAGCAAGGAGCCGTTCTGGCAGCAGGCCTACACCAACCTCGTCAAATTCATCATCCTTCTTCATAAAGCCGCCTACGACTACGTCACCTTCTTCGATGTCTATCAGTGCGCTATCTCTCCGCCGCTGCTCGAAGAACGGATCGACGAGGCCGAGCAGATCATTCTCGGACGCCACTATGTGGCCCTTACGTCGAAGGTCTTTGGAGAGCGGACCGCCGATCTGGCGGGGCTTGGCTTCGTGCACGACCAGAAGGAAGACCGCTACCTCGCACCGGCTAGCCGGGAGCTGCGGGGTATATTAAGGATGCAGGGCATTCCCTCCGAGGACCGCACGGTCCTGGACCCGGCCCAGGCCGACCCCGTAAAGGTCGTCCAACTGGAAGCAGTCCAGCGCTGGTTCTATGACGATTGGAAAAGAATCGAGCCGAAACTCCGCACCTCCATCGTCGAGGGTGTCTCGGTCTTCCTTTCGCTCTTCGACGACAACCCGAAAGTGAAGCGCGTCTTCTGCCCAAAGAAAGAGTGCTATGACCCTCAGAAGAACGCCAGTAACCAGTTTGGCAAGCCGCTGCCTTCGTTTGGCTGGCTGATAGAAAATGGCAGTCTCGCCGCTCTGAATTTCCCCATTGGCATGAACGCCGGCCTCGCGAAGGCTCTGGGGGTGATGATGAAGCTCGATTTCGAGCGCGCCGTGCTCAATCGCGTTCCGAAAATCGAGGCGCATCCCGAGCAGTATTTCAGGCAGGTTTTGTTCCTCTGCGATGAATACCAGCACTTCGCCACTGTGGGCGAAAGCGACCCGACCGGCGACGAGAAATTCTTTAGCCTCTCCAGACAGCCGAAGTGCATCCCCATCATCGCCACGCAGAGCATCAGCTCGCTACGATCCGCGCTCCCAGCTGAAAGCTGGCGCACGCTCCTCCAGACCTTCCGCACCAAGATTGTTCTCTCGTTGTCCGATGATTTCTCAGCGCGGACGGCGAGCGATTTCTGTGGGCGCGAAGACCAGCTCAAAGTCAGCTACAGCTTGTCCGAAAGCGGGCACGACACCAAGGTCAGTTGGCTCACCGGCAAAGCCCTCTCGCACAAAGCCAACATCATCGCCTCGAAGAGCTACAACACCCGGAGCGACTACCGCTTCGACACGAAAACATTCATGGAGTTGCGCAACGCCCAGTCCGTCGTTCTTGCCTACGACGGAATCGACCCCAAGCCACCCATGTTCTGCTACCTCAAACCCTATTACAACGATCCCAACGAGTCGTACTTTGCCCAACTCGAAAAAGGAAAACTCTGATGAACGGATTTGAAATGATTCTGCCGTTCTTGAAGCCCATCGAGCACCTTATTCTCGACGATTCGATCAGCGAGGTGATGGTGAACGGCCCCGACCGGGTGTTCATCGAAAAACAGGGCTTCCTGCAGCATGTGCCGGGCGTGTCCATCGGCGAAAAATCCCTGATGGTCGCCGTGAAGAATATCGCCCGGCGTCTCGGCGACGACATCTCCGAAGCGAAGCCCATTCTCGACTCGCGGCTGCCCGATGGCAGCCGCGTCGCCGCGGTGATCCCGCCATGCAGTCTCGCCGGCGTAACTCTGACAATCCGAAAATTCAACACGCGCCACTTCGAGATGGAAGATCTGATTCGCGAAGGCACTCTCGATCGCGCCCTCGCGAACCACCTCGAAGACTACGTCCTCGCGCGCAAGAACATCCTGATTTGCGGCGGAACGGGCACGGGAAAATCGACCCTGCTTTCGATCCTGGGAAAATTCATTCCGCACGAGGAACGCGTGCTCGTTATCGAAGACACGGCTGAGATTCAATTGCCGCAGGAAAACCTCGTCCGGTTTGAGGCGCGCCGCGAACAGAATGGCCTTCCGGCAGTGGCCATCCGCGATCTCCTGAAAGCAGCCCTCCGCCACCGCCCCGATCGCATCGTCCTGGGCGAGGTCCGCGGAAGCGAGGCCTTCGATCTCCTGCAGCTGCTAAACACCGGACATTCAGGCACGCTATCCACCATTCATGCAAGTTCCGCCCAGCAAGGCCTCGCGCGCTTCACCAGTTGTGTCTTGCAGAGCGGCGTAGAAATACCTTTCCGTGCCGTCAAGACGAATATTGCGGATTCGCTGAACGTCGTCATCCATGTCGAACGCCGGCCAGGACGCAGATACATTTCCGAAGTTCTGCTCATCAACCGCTACGACTCCGATGCGGACCTGTTCGACTACGGCGCGGTGTTCTTGGCAAAGCAGGACCACCCATGAGCACGGATAGCAAATTCGCGCCGCGCTCTCTCACCGCTTCGGAGTATGTCCGCGAACTGTTCGGGCCTGAGGATAATGCCGCAATCCTTCTGCGGAATCGCTCGACAGGCCACACGAGTCAATCCATCGCCAAGGCCGAAACCATTGCGAGTCCCGACTTTCAATCCTGGCTCGCGGCTCAGAGTGCCAGTGGTTCCGATGTGTTCGTGGGAATGAATCCGATTAAAGACGGCGCCCACAGCCGGACCAAGGGAGATATTGCGGATATCCGCCACGTCTATCTCGACCTCGACCGAAAGGGCGACGAAGCCCTCCAAGGGATCCGGAACTCAACCGACGTGCCACCGCCAAATTTCGTCCTCGACACTTCTCCCGGCAAGCACCAGGTCGTATGGAAAGTGAGCGGATTCAGTCAGGATGAAGCGGAATCTCTTCTTCACGGCCTCGCCAACAAATTCGGAGGTGATCTGGCGGCGACGGACTCGACGCGCGTGCTGCGCTTACCGGGATTCGCCAACCACAAACTTCCCGAGGAGTTCATCGTTCAGGCGCACCAAGAGAGCAATGCGGTATACACGCTCCGCGATTTCACGATTGACGACGACTCGCCCGAAGCGCCTCGCCACTTTGGGGAGGCTCAAGAGCGCAGACGGACGGTACCGGGCGACCATAAAAGCCAATCCGAATACGATTGGGCGTACGCCAAGCGCGCGCTCGCCCGCGGCGACGACCCCGAAGTAGTCATCCAGCGCATTGCCGACTATCGCGCGGAAGATAAGGCCGATCCACATTATTACGCTCGGCACACGGTGACCAAGGCTCAGTCAGAGTTGCAAAAGAAAACCGCTTCCCCCCGAACGGAAGACAGCAGGTCGGTGAACGACTCCAGAGGGACACCATGAAGAAAAATAGCTTAGTCGAGATGAAAATCCAGACACCTACAGACGGCGAAGAGCACCCCTGGACAGTGCCAGAAGCTGCCAATTTTCTTGGAGTGAGCGCGCAAACTGTGTATCTTTGGGTCGAGCGGAAGCAGATTCCCCATCTCCGCGTAATGGGTCGCAACATCCGGTTCCTCAAATCGGATCTCGAAACATTTCGCGCGTCCTTCAAACAGGAGATGGAGAATGCCTAGAGCACGCAAGTACGACGGCGTTGTCTATCGGCGGGCTGGCACCGAAATCTGGTGGATTCGCTATCGGGATCGCAAGGGCTTTGCCCGAAGAGAATCCAGCTTGACCGCCGATTGGGACGACGCAAACAAGAAGTTGCGAGAAAGACTTCAGGCGAGAGACGACAATCTCCTTGAAGTCATAAGAAAGGGCGAAACCTTGGCTTACGGACAATGGGCGGATTTCTTCTTGGAGAACTATTCCAAGCCGCCCGTGCGCGCTGAGAAAACGCATGAAGCGAACAAGCGGTGCACCAAACACCTCAAGGCTGCTTTTGCTATGAGCCGATTGGTGGATATCACCGCGGATTCGATTGAAATGTATCTTCGTGATCGTCTTCGACAGCGAGTTCGCGTCAAGGTGACGCTCGGTTACAAACAACTAGGGGCAATCAAGGCCACCACGATACATCAGGAGTTCAGAGTTCTCCGGCGTATGCTCAACGTGGCGGTCCGCAAGAAACTCCTAGCAGCGAATCCGTGTTCAGGCGTTGAATTCCCGGTTGCCGTGAAAGGGTTGTTCAGACCTCACTACGTCGCATGGTCTGAGCAACTAAAGATCGAATCCCATGGTCCGCAGCACTTGCGGAACATCGTTCGCATTATCACGGAGACCGGATTGCGGATCTACAAGGAACTGACTCCCATGAGGAAGGACCAAGTGGACCTGCACAACGCGGTCGTCTGGATACCGGATTCAAAGACACCGAATGGTATTGCCGAGGTTCCTCTCACTTCACTTGCCATCGAAGCGTTCAAGAGTCAGATGGCACTTTCGGGTGAAGGACCGTTTCTGTTTCCGAGCAATCGGAATCCGAGCGGACACCAAACGGCACTCAAGACTGTTTGGCAAAAAACTCTTCGACGGGCAAAGGTTCCCTACTTTCGGATTTATGATCTTCGTTCCACTTATGCCACACGGCTGAGTGCCGGAGGCGTAGCCGATGAATGGGTAACCCAGATGCTCCGCCAGAGCGATGCGCAAGTCTTCAAGAAGTATTCGCAAATGAAGTTGCAGATGAAGCGCGAAGCACTGGTAAAGCTCAATCGTCGAGCCAACGAAATGGCACCGGTAGCCGCTGACACCCTGATGGCGGCTCCAACGTGCACAGTCACGGTGCAATAACCTCATTCGTGCACAGTTCGTGCACAGTCGGGGGTAAAAATGATGGAGCGGACTAGGAGTAAAGTTGGGAAGTGCTTTAGAATGAATAAAGCAGTCACTGTCGGGGCGTAGCGCAGCCTGGTAGCGCGCCTGCCTTGGGCGCAGGAGGCCCCCGGTTCAAATCCGGGCGCCCCGACCATTTCACTTTTCAAATTCTGACTACCGCGTAAAGTGATAGGTCCAGCTTACGGTGATGTAAGACTTCAAGGGCACTCCGACCACGCGCTCGATGGGAATTGGAAAGGTTGGATCCGTCGGGTAAGCGAATACCTCGGTAGTCTGTCCGGTGTATCCGCTGGCGATTAAGAACTCAGTCCCAAGGGACATGCGACCTTCAAGAAACGGTCTGATCAGTGCGCCGCGAAACTCTGGAACGGCAACGCCCACAAAACCATCTCCGAGCGGCTTGGCACGTACATATTCGAACTCACACCTTCCGTGAAGACCGAACGGCAGGCGATTTGCTGTCGCGACGGTGTCCCATATGAAACGTGGCGCCTCCGGCGTGGGAGCCCCGGTTTGAAGATCTCTGGCATCCGCCTGCGCATATGAAATCGAAACCGAGCCTTGGGAAAAACTCCTTTGCAGCGATAGCACGAGCACGCGGTTGCGGGACGGTCCTTCGTCCTCTTGCAGACCGGTATCCGGATCGATCTTGGCGAGCTCCTGAGAGTTGGTGACGTGTTTCAGCGTCGCTTTAAAGTCGAACTGTTTCACGCTCTTCGCAAGAACCAGCTGGTAAAGCCGAGAAGTCGCCAAAAGAGTTGGAGCAGTCGTTCCGGTACCAATACGCGGGTCTTCCGTATGAAAGGCTTCGCCGTAGCTGAACGAAATGATTGGCAGAAATAACTTTTGCGGCGGCATAACCGTGAGCGTGGCCTTGGGCAGGGTTAGCCCTTCTAGATTGTTGGATGAATGGGCTGGGTCGATGTTGTCTTCGTTATCCAGACGCACCTCTTCGCGGCGCAATCCGACGTCATAGTGAAGATACTTGCTGAGCGTTCCGTCCAGCGAGGCGTATGGTTCAACGAACGAGAGCGTCAAGTTATTGCTGGTGACCGGCTGGAATTCGCCTTCGGCATTCGCTACTTTCAAGTCTAAATCCCTGGGCGCATCCCGCCTTAAATCGACGCCCGCCAGAATCGAAAGCCACGGCTCGATCTGCTGCGTGTAAAGCGGACCTCCTCCGAATATGGTGCGGGTTTCGCTCTGCTGGATGAGCCCGCCGACGACCGAAAAAGGCGGGTCTTCCGAGTACTGCGGACCAAAATTGGAGCGAAGGGTTAACGCGTACTCACGAAAAAAGCCGGAGAGAGTCAGTTGCTGCTGGTCACTGATCCTCCACGTATCACTGGCCACGAAGATCGCCGTATTCGTGCGATCAAACTGCCGCCCATCCACGGTGTCCTCAACCACCGGCATGTTGATGGGAATCAATCCGGGGATATCCGAAACTCCGTAGTAGCCGACGCCAAATAAGGTAAGCACATTCCGGCCCATATTAAACTGCCGGAAGGCGTTCACTTTGTATTGTTGGCGATGCTCGAGCCGTGCCAGGTAGCCATTACCGTAAGCCGCTTCGACCGCCACGAAGGCGTTGGTTGCAGGATTTTTGGGGCTCCAACCCGCCACTAGATCGATGTCGCGATAGTCCCCGGTGAGCTCCACAAAGCTATTCAGCCGAACGCGCGGTACATACGTAGCGGCCAGATCGACGGAATTGTTTCCCTCTCGCACGTTAAACGCGCCTCCGTCAATTCCCACCGCTTCAATCATCGGAGCGATCAGAAAATTGGGATCGGCGTATCCGTTGCCATGGGCGTTGGCGGGAAGATTATTGGGATAGAGAAAATCTCCAATCTGGTAGAACTGAGCGATGGGTTCGCCGTGATCGCCCGCAACACCGGGAGCGAAATATTGTGGCGCCTTGATTCCTCCAGACGCTGTTTCGATAGGGTCACCCGGAATGGAGATCGGTGCGCCCGGTCTTCCGGGATTCGCATCCAGCACCTGATCGTGAATCACAACTCGTTCCGAGGGATCCGGGGTGAGAGCAGAGGGGGCCGAAGCGCCAACGACGGTTACGGCCTGTCGCACCGAAGCAATCTGGACGAATTGCAGATTCAAGCTTGCCTGTTGTCCCTCGGAAAGGGAGACGCTGACGGTGACTGGCGCGAAGGAGGAAATTTCCGCGGTTACTTGGTACTGCCCGGGATCGAGATCGATCCACCGAGCATGGCCATTCTGATCGCTTATCGCGTCTCGAACCGCAACTCCCGCGGCACTCACAAGCGTCAGCCTAACGCTCGCTACCGCACCACCTTCCGGATCGAGGGTGTTTACTGACAGATTCGCCAAACGCGGACCAGCCAAGACGCCACCGCAACAACATAGTAGCAAGCAGACGAACGAGATGACCCTTGTTACCAGCGCAGGGGTGACCAGGGCAGGAGTTTTGTCATGCAGCAAAAATGGCATTAGCTCGCGCCAGTATCAGCGATGCAAAACACGGACAGCTGGTAATTACAGTACGATGGAAAACCTGAAATAGATGCTGTGCGGGACAGTTACAAATACTTAACCAGCACCACCTCGTTGCGCGCTTCGTTGTAAACCAATTCGTCGATCATCTGCTGCGTCATCATGATTCCCAAGCCGCCGGGGCGCAGGCCCTTGGCTTCTCGGGCTTTGGTGTGGGCGAGCGGATCGTCTTCCGGATTGTTCACGGCGGCGTGCGCCAGCTCTTCCATGCGAAAGCCGGGGCCGGGATCGTCAATGCGATACATCAACATGCGCTTGGTGCGAATAAACGATATGCGTACTTTGAGATTTGGATCGAGGCGCCCGCCCCACTCCACGGCGTTGTTCAACAATTCGCGAAACGCGAAGCCCACGCTTTCACGCAACTCGGCGGGCAAATCCGATTCGAGACGCACCAGGAAACTTTGCACGCGGCTGACCACCGAGCGGTCGCAAGGCACCAGCAGCTCCACCCAATGCGGCTGCGCGGAGAGCACTTCAATCGCCGGGCATTCCGGCACCGCGGCCAAAGCGTCGCGTACCAATTCCAGCAGCATCTGCGCCTCGACGGGCTTGGCGATGAACTGGTACACCCTCCCGCGCAGCGCTCCCAGCAACGTCTCCGGAGTTTGATCCGAAGTCATGATCACAATTTTTGGAATCTGCGGTTCTTTCTGCAGGCGATTGAGCAGGTCCAACCCGCTCATGCGCGGCATCCATACATCAAGCAGCAGCAGATCGAACTTATGTTTTTTCAGGGCCTTTAACGCCGCCTGCCCATCGTTGACGGTGGTGACGGTGTAATCATTGGCCTTCAGAACGCCGCTGAGCATCTCGCGCGTGGTGGCATCGTCATCACAAATCAAGATATTGGGCATGGGCTGTTTCGAAAGCGACTCTCCAACGAGCACCCCGTGGCAGACGCTAACGCTTAACGCGTTTCTGCCGGCGCCGCACGCCCGCCTTGCCCTTGCCGGATGGTGACCCCGTTCGACTTGCTTCCCTTGTGTATCCTCTCAGTTTTTTCTCTAAAATGACAATCTGTTCTTCAAGCTGCTTCAGCCGTTCCGCCGCGCCAGAAATCTGGTTCTGACGGCCCATGTCCTGAAGCTCCTCAGCGAACTGCCGAGCCTCTGCCGCGCCAAAAATACTCACCGAGCCTTTGAGTGCGTGCGCCGTGGCCGCGAGTGCCGAAGCATCTTTGCGTGCCAGCGCCTGACGCAGCAGCGCCATTTTTTTCGGATAGTCCTTCAGGAAAATCTTGATCATGCGCTTTAGCAGACTCGCGTCGCCGCCCACGCGCTGCAGCAACCCCGCGGCGTCATCGCCGGCCGCGTCACCGGCTGCCTGGGGCACTGAAGGCACCTTGGCCGAATCCGGCGCCGGAAATGCCAAGCGCGCCATCGCCTTGTTCAGATCCTCGAAATGAAAGGGTTTGCTGAGGCAGGCGTCCATTCCAGCCTGTAGAAGCCGGCGTTGGTCGGCATCCGTATTATTTCCGCTGAGCGACAGCAGGAACTGGTGCTTGCCGCTTACCTTCTCTGCGGCGCGAATGCGCCGGGCGGTTTCCACTCCGTTCAATCCGGGCATCTCGTCGTCCAGCAGCACCACATCGAACCGCCGACCAGAAAGCACGCGCAACGCGTCCTGTCCGTTATTGACGGTCACCACTTTATGACCCAGCCGCGTCAGCAACAATTCCGTCAGCTCGCGAATCGCGGAATCGTCGTCCGCCAGCAATACCTCTAGAGCCGCCGAGGGAATCGCCTGCCGGAGTTCGGCGCCCCCTGGCTCGATCTCTTTCGAACTGCTATCCATCCCGCGCACCCGTGCGCCCATTCCGCCCGTTGCTTGGGCTGTGTCCCTTACTTTCGTCGCGCCCGTAACGTTCATCGCGCTCGTCGCATCCGTCACGTTCGTTGCATTCGTCGCGTCCGTCGCCAGTTCCGATCCCTCGCGCGTTGCTACGTCACGTTTCAAACTTTCACCATCGCGCTTCACGATGCTCTGTTCCTTGCCGACCAATAAGCGAAACCAAAAACGCGCTCCTCTGGGGACCACCGCTTCGCATCCGATCGTGCCGCCCCAGCGCTCCACGGTAATACGGCAGAAATATAATCCCAATCCAGCTTTTCCGCCGCCTTCCTTGCCTTTCGCAAAGAGCTTGAATGCCTCCGCCGGCTGAAAATCCTTTGGGAAGCCCGGGCCTTGATCCTCGACATAGACTTTCAGAAACCGCCCCTCTTCCTCGATGCCAATGGTGACCACCGAGCCGGACGGCGCGTAGCGCAGCGCATTCTCCACCAGGTTGGAGAAAATTCTTTTTAGCCGTGTGTATTCACCGATCACCGGCCATCCAGACCGGCTGCGCAGCCGCGGATCAAGCCATAGCGTTATGCCTTTGGCTTCAAACGTCGGCGCGAACGCAGTTACCGTCTCGCGCGCGCACGTCAGCACATTTGGCAATGCTGCTGTTCCGCCGCCGGGTTCGATACCCTCCTGCAAATCGGCGGAAAAAGCTTTAAGCACTTCGCGAATCATCTCCTCCTGTTGTTCGGATTGTTGCATCCCCACTCCCACCAGCTGTTTGATGCGTGGCGAGCCCTCTTCCAAGCCGAGAATCTCGAAACAGCCGCGCATCGCGGTGAGTGGTTGCGAAAGATCGTGAATGATGCAGTGCAATAATATTTCCTTTTTCTGTACTTCCTTGCGCAGACGCTCGTGCACCAGGAGGCCATCCCGCGCGGTCTGCAGCACGCGAGTTCGTTCCGCAAAGGCCTCTGGTTGACTTTGTATTGAGAGCACGCGCTTATCGCCAATCCTCAGCGCCAGCGCTGCCAGCGGAATTTCGCAAAACGCTCCCAGTTCTTCGCGGCTGCGCTCGATCCAGTCTCCCGAAGGCAATGCTCCGGAGGCTCGCGACTCCCAAAACGCTTCCGCGTCGGTTAGAAATCCTTCCAGGAATGGCGAATCGTCGCCCAGCCGCAAAGTTTTTTTCTCTGTCTCCGGCAAACGCCAAATCTCTGCAAACCACTTGGGCGGCTCGGCCAGCAGACAAAACTCCCCGCCACCAAGGTGTTCGCACAAGGCGTAACCCTGTTGCTGCAGAAATTCCTGGAGCGCTTGAGACATGGTCAGAGCAGCATCTTCGCGGTCAATTTGCTGAAAGCTTTCTCAACGCCTTCACCGGTCTTGGCGCTGGTGTGAAAAATGTCCCATCCGCGCGCCACCAACCCTTCTTGCCACGCGGGTTCCATCTCCCACTCGGAGCGGCGATCGCTTTTATTGATCAGGAGGACAAACGGCTTCGCGCCGAGCTCCTGCCGCATTTCCTGTTCCAGCGCTTCGGCTTTCGCCAGCGTTGCGGCGCGCGTGCCGTCAGCCACTAGCAAATAGCCGAAAGCTCCGCGCAAATAGGTCCAGCGCATTTTCTGAAACTCATCATCGCCGGCTAAGTCCCACAACACCACCTTCACTTCATTTTCTCTCGCCTGGACGATCTTGTTATCTATTTTTACGCCCACGGTCGTTAGGTAGGTATCCGAGAAAATGCCTCCAACGTAGCGGCGCACCAGGCTGGTTTTTCCCACCGCAAAGGAGCCGAGCATGCAGACTTTTTTGAGCAGCATGGCAGGGCTAGGGCGTTGCAGGAGTTGCGCCTGCGGAAGAACCATGCAGCGGCGCAACCGCGCTGATACGAAAGGTCACGCTGCGATTGTACTGCCGGGCTTCTTCGTTCTCTTCTTTTCGCAGCGGCTCCGCCGACGCCACGCCGCGGCTGCGCAGCGCTACGCGTGCGACTCCGTCGCGCGTCAATTGATACAGCACACGATCGGCGCGGCTTTGGCTCAGCGGAATATTTGTAGACTCTTCGCCCGAGCTATCGCTATGCCCCACGATATCCACTTCCACGTTCTTGCGTAGCAATTGTGCCTTTTCGAACAGCGACTTGATCTGCGGCGTCAACCGCCGCAGCGTTTCCAGGTCCTCGGGCGTTGGCGTAGCGCTGCTCAACGGGAAGCGGATGATCGCCGTTTGCACTAGGCTTTGCAAACGATTGAATTCCGCCTGATCGGTATCGGTAAGTTGTGAAAGGTCCACGCCGCGAATCCCCGGCAGCAGCGGCGCGCGGTCGCGCACCTCGGCGGCCCAAACCGTGGATGCTTCGCCCTCTGGCCGCAGCATGCCGTCAGTCACCTTCAGATTTACTCCGGAAGGCGGCCGCAACAGCGCCGACGCGCGCTTCTCCAGAATCGCGTCGTCCATCGCGTAATACGGCGCCCAATGGAAAGCGGCGTCACGTTGGTCCAACCCCGCGCTACTCAGCAGGGTCTGTGGATCCGCAGCCAAGGGATCGCGCAATCCGCGTATCTCGTAGCGCCCGTGCTGGCGTTCGAAATCGGTCACCACCAGGCCCGGCTCGCCCCGCAGCGTCTCAACAAATTGCCCCCAGCGATGATTTTCCCAGGCGCGATACGACCACCACCCCGCCAGCAGCACAAGCACGACCCCGGCGAAAACCAGCGCATAAGACCTCGGATGGCTGCTCTGCTTTTCCTTGTACTGAAATTCCAAACAGCGTGAAAGCTCTTCCGTGGCCCTGGCAAACGGCCCAGTGTCCCCCTGAAACCGCTCCATCTGCGATGCAAAATTTCGATGAATATGTTCCAGCGTCTCCGCCATTCGCAACCGATAATCCGGCGGCGGGATCCCGCGAATCACCGCGGCCAGAATCGCGTACGGTCCGTCCTCCACCCAAACTTCCATCTCTCCCACATTGATCTTCTGAAGAATCTCGCCCTTCGCGCTGTGAAATGAATCGCGCACGAAATCCTGAATCGCCGAAAGCATTCCGGAAACCAGGCTGGCGTCTTGCATGGCCACTGCGGGAGCGACCGCATGCGCCAGCGGCAACCCGGTTTTCTTGTGAATCAGAAAAACCTGCTCCACGCGAAACACCAGGCTGTGCAGCAGGATAATCTCGGAAAACGAGCGCCCGGTGCGCAGCGCTTCAATCCGCCATTGCACGCCGCGCAGCGACAAACTGTGATCCATAGCTTCATTGAACGAATCGAAAAAGGAACGCAGCGTCTGCAGAATGGACCGCCGAATCGCCGGCCCCATTACCGGGAACAGCGCGTCCGCCAGCGTCCCGGGATCCTTGCGCACCGATTCGCGCAGCGCCTCCTCCACCGTGGGCCGCAGCGCCTCGCCTAACGCCTCTTCCCCGCCCTCCTGCCTTCGCAAGTGAATGGCTTCGGGAAGCACCGCGCTCAAATCGCTGGTGCGCTGCTCCGCATTTTCCACGCGTTCGCGCAAACGCGCCAAATCCTCTTGCTCGGGCGCAAGAATCAGGTGGCGCAACTCTTCAAAGGAGCCGCCGTTGCCGGACGAAACTTCCTCGTCTGGATCCAGCGGCAAGCGGAAGATTGGCTCTTCGGGCATAGGCAAGTTAGCGTCGCCTCGCGTCTAGGGCCGTGCGGTGGGGGGTCGCACGATCAGGGTCTATTTCTCCGGCAGCTCGAGCTCGCCCTTGAGGCGCAGCCCCAGCTCGCTGAACATGTCGCCCAGCGTTTCGCGATCCGTCTTTTCGTGGCGCAGCGTTTCCACTTCGCGTTCTAACGCCGCTTCCATTTCCGTTTGTGCTTTGCGAATCTCGTTCGCGAGCGATTTGGATTGATCGAGGATGCGCGAACGCAAGTCGCCCTGCGCGCTGGAAAGCTGTTCTTCCAGTTGCGAGAGTTTCTTCTCCAGGTTCTTGGCGTTATCCCGCGTCTCGCGCGTCAGTTCCTTTAAGGCATCGGCGCGCTCGGTTTTCTCTGTCTTGAGGCGCTGGCCCAGGGCCTCGATCTCTTGCTGCACAAACGATTCCAGCGAATCAAAGCGTTTCTTCAGGTCGTCGCGCAAAGCATCCGAAGCTTTGGCGAGGCGCTCTTCGAGGCGCACAAAGCGCTTCTCGTAGTCGCGCATCTGCGAACCAAACAAAATATCGCGAATCTTATCTACGTTCTGCCCTTCACGCACTTCGCCGTTGGCTACGTTTTTCTCTTCGCTATTGGCTGCCATGTTACTCCGACCTCTCTTTGTCGCTCGTACCCGCTTCCGAGGCATGCGGGCACACTACTACGTTTACACCACCGCTTCAAGCGTCGGAACTAGCAGGAGCCTTGAGAAATGATCCCAGTCTTGCGGGGCCGGAGTCTCCGGGTCGCAACGATAACTCTGCCGTTGCACGCTTGGTTTCGCGGCACAGCCAATCCTGGCTGTGCGCCTTGCCACCCTATACTTCAGACTTCTTATCCTGGGCCGACCGACCCCACCCCATCCCGAAATCGCGCCAGAACCTCCAGAATTTCCTGCCCATACAACTCGATCTTGCGCTCGCCTATCCCCGGAATTCCCCGAAGTTGCGCCAGCGTCCGCGGCTGCTTCACGCACAACGCGTCGAGCGTAGTGTCATGCATCACGATAAACGCAGCGGTGTTCTGCCGCTTGGCCACTTCACGCCGCCATTGCCGGAAGTGATCGCGAATCGCCGCAGCAAAGCCGCCGCTCAAGTCCACAGGGGCATTTTGCGCGGGCACTGCCCGCAGCTGCGGTTCTTCCCGTTGCGGCTTGCGGCGTTCGCTTTTAATTTTTTGCGCGAACCAGCTCGGCATCCCCAGGCACACGTCGCATGCCCCGCACGACTGCCACGTTTTGCTCTCTCCAAAATGCCGGCAAATCAGTTTGTGCCGGCACTCTTCCTTTTCCACAAAATCGATAATCTCGTGATACCGCTCCCAGGCCCGCTGCTTCTCCTTGGGGTCCTCGATAGCGCCCGCGAAATACGCCAGCAATCCGGCGTCCCGCCGCTGCCACAGCAGCAAACATTCCGAAGCTAGCCCATCGCGCCCCGCTCGCCCCGCTTCCTGGTAATACTGTTCAATCGATTTTGGCAACGCCAGATGAATCACGGCGCGCACCGCCGCCTTGTTGATTCCCAAGCCAAAGGCATTCGTCCCCACGAGCACCGGTACTTCATCCGACGTCCAGCGCTCCTGATTCGTCCGCCGCGACGCGGCGTCCATCTGCCCGTGATACGCCAGCGCCTCGATTCCCTCTTCCTCCAGCATCGCCACAGTTTGCCCCACCCGCTTGATCGTGGACGCGTAAATAATTACCGTGCTGCCCTCGTATTTCGCCAGCGCCTTCAGCAGCAGCGCGCGCTGCTCCGCAGGTTTGCACTCCTTAACGATGTAATGCAGGTTCGGCCGGTGAAAGCTGGCGATGTATTTATCCGGCTCGCGCAATTGCAGCTGCTCGATAATGTCGTGCCGCACGCGCTTCGTGGCACTGGCCGTAAACGCCGCAATCGGCGCCTTCGCAAAATGTTTCCGCAACGCGCTCATCTGCCGGTACTCCGGCCGAAACTCGTGCCCCCACTCGGAAATGCAGTGCGCCTCGTCAATCGCAAAAAAAGAAATGGGAATGCTGCCGAGCCAATCGAGCGTGTCTTGCCGCGCCAATCGCTCCGGCGACAAATAAAGCAGCCGGTACGCTCCGCCACGCGCCGACTTAATAATCGTGGCTTGCTCGCCGCCGCTTAGCGAACTATTCAGAAACGCCGAGGGAATTCCCATCAAGGAAAGCTGTGCCACCTGATCCTGCATCAGCGCAATCAAAGGGGAAATAATCACCGCCGTGCCTCGCGCAAGCAGCGCCGCCGGCAACTGGTAGCACAGCGACTTGCCTCCGCCGGTGGGCATGATCACGCAAGTGTCCCGCCCATCCAGCAAACTACGCACAATCTGTTCCTGCCGCGGCCGAAACGCGTCATAACCCCAATAACGCTTCAGCGCGCTCATTACCTCATCCGTCGAGACTATCTTAGGCGCCTGAACCGATTCCATCTCTTGAGTATAGTTCGTCCTCCACGCTCCGCAGCGAGCACAGAAAAATTAACCGTCCTTACGCGGTCTCAGTTTTCCATTCCGAGGAGCGCGCATCCAGCTCCTTGGTGAGAGGAAGCATCTCTTCTGGAACGCCGATTTCCACAAGGGTTCGCCGATCACGCAGGAACGCGATCTGCATCCGATACTGGATCGGGCGAGACGTGACCGCATTCCACAAAGATTGTGCAAACGAGTGATCTGATAAAATCAATTCGACGTCCTGCTTGGCAATGAAGTCAACCTTCCTCTCCAACCCACCGATCAGAAGACCAAAGAAATCGCCCACATTTTCGTACAACACAGAATCATTGGCGCTACCTTCGATCAGTTCGAGCAACTCGGTGCGTAACGACGAATTCCAGACACTTGAATTGGGATTGAACAGGCAATATTTCACTCCTGGAAAGCGACCCTGTTCCTGGAGAAGCCTTATGCCCCCCTCCCGCCTCAGAAACGCAATGGCTTCCTTTGCAGCTTTAAAAGAAACTACACTCAGGCATTTTTCCCGCAAGGCTTTCCGTTCCACAAAGCCCTCACCAAGCTCTGGGAACGAATGCTGAGGAGCGAGATATTGCAGAAGCTCTGTAGACATTTGTTCAGACGCCGAACCGACAATCCTTAGCAGACACGTCTCTTCCTTATCCCGCATTTCTTTATCACTGGCATTCTTGCGAAATCCAATCCAAGATGAACATTGACCATACAGTTTATTGAATCGCTCAGCCGACAGCTTTCCTAAATCCAGGAGGTTCTGCTCCATGAGTTGCAACAAGAACGTAGCCTCCTTGATGGAAGAATCGAGATGTTCGACAAGCTTTTCATCCGCAGCCTGCATGAGGCATTCGTTCCTCCTCATCACCATCGTCTCAAAAAGTTCTGTTTCGACATCCGCAGCACTCGCGCCAACGTTTGCGGCATGTTCCTCGATCCAACGAGTCATAACGCCAGCCTCGCGGTCTCTAGCCCAAGTGGCGTAGAAGGAGCGAAATTCTCGCCATGTAACTGCGTGCGGACGATAAGCTAGCTCACAGGCATAAGGAAACTTAGAAGTCGCTCGCGAACGAATGGCTTCGATGAGCAGTACCAGTCTCTTTTTCGTTACCGAATCGGTGATGCCCGCCTCCTCGATAACAGCGATCAGAGATTTGTTCTTCTCCTCGTCGTTGGATTTCCATCCGCGTCCCGATCTTTCATTCGTGAGTTTATATAGAACCCCAACCTGCGCATCTAGCGTGTTGTCTCTTAGTAGAGTCTCAAAAAACGAGTAGGACTCAAGGCGAAGCATCTGAGCCAGCCACATATCAACCCAATTGAGTTCGTCCGCGTCGTGCCGTTTCACTTGGAATCTAAGTGCCGCCATACTCCTGATGAGTGATTTAACTTTTCTAGGGTTATTCGGAAGGAGATCAAGAATCTCGGACACGGAGGCCACCGGGACGAAGTCGCAATATTTAGTAATTGCTCGAGCAACCAAACGCTCTTTTTGTACTTCGGTGATCGGGGAAAGGTGGAATCGGAAGTCTAATATCTTTTCGAGAAAGACGGTCCCACTCTTCCAGGCAGGATTGCTCTCCGCCAGGGCCCCTGCTACGATCTCGTCGTCAAACGCCAGCAAAAATGTGAATCCGGGGAGATCGAGTAATTCTCTTAACGACAGCAATAATTGGGGTAGCAGCTCTGGGGCACAACGATCCAGATCGTCGATCAAGACAACTAGGCGGCGGTCCTTCAATTTCGCGCGAATCGCCAAGACCTGAGGACCGTCGTACTTGAGCCACTGTGATACCGCGCCGAATGCAATGTTATAGAGCTTCTCTTTCCCGAAAAACGCTGCGGCCCCCTCCGCGACTCTGGTTACACCTATCTCCTGCAGGAATTCGCTCGATTCTTTGACCGTCTTTTTTAGGAATCCCTCGCAGGGTATATCCGCGGCCGACAAGGCCTCGACCAGAAGACTACCGAAATCTTGCCAAAGATTGTCCCACCCCTGAACCGCCCATGGGCTGAAGGTGAAAACGATATTCCCCTTCGCCTTGAGCATGTCCTCCGCGAATCGGAGAACCGTTGTCTTGCCCTCTCCCCATTTTCCGAAAATACCTATCCGAACCGACCACTCCGGCGAAGTAGTCGAGACGACCTCCACAACGTCTCGCGCGAAACGCCAGCGGTCGAGATCATCCTCTTGGCGGTCGCGTTGAGCCGCATCGAACCCACCTGGAGCCTTGGCACCCATATTTACTCCTGGCAGCGGATCCCGCCTACCGCCAGCTCCGCACGAAAAAATAAATCGTCATCGACGTCCCTACCGCAATCACCAACCCGCGGATCCACGCCTGCGGCAATCTCTGTGCGTAGTGCGCACTCGCGTAGCCGCCCAGCGTCGCCCCCACCGTCATCACCATCGCCTGCGGCCAGACAATCGCCCCGAGCGCGATAAACATCACCGCCGCCACGCCATTAATCACCGCGCCCAGCAACACCTTCAGCGCGTTCATTTCGTGAATGTCCGTCATCCCCATCGCGGCGAACATCGCCAAATTCATAATTCCGATCCCACCGCCAAAATAGCCGCCGTACACCGACACCACCAACTCAAAAATCGAAGCTCCCACCACCGCCTTGTCGCTGGCATCGTGCCCAATCCCCGCCGAAATCTTCCCGGTCAAATGCTTGCCAAATGCGAACAGCAGCGTCGCCGCCAGCATCAGCCACGGCAACACGTGCAAAAACGTCTGCGCTGGCGTCTTGATCAGCAAGAGCGCCCCGGCAATCCCGCCCACTACGCTGGTGACAATCAGCGGCACCATCACCCGCCGCGAAATTTTTAATCGCTTGCGATACGCCCCGCCGCTGGCCGTCGTCCCAATCCACAACGCCAGCGTATTAGTAGCGTTCGCCGGCACCGGCGCCACCCCGGTGAACAGCAGCGCGGGAAACGCCACAAAACTCCCGCCCCCGGCCACGGCATTAATCCCCCCGCCGACCGCCGCCGCAAAAAATAGAAAAATAGCCTGTTGTAAGCTCAAGCACAATTTGTATCACGACTCGCGCTCACCCGTAACATCCCCTATAACCGCCCTGCTCTCAGCCACATCCAAACAATTTCAGCGACTATCTCATAATTGTCTTGACAATAATGCTACCCAATGCTATCTTTAAGTCGGTTAGAAGTGCGCCTACCCGCTTCGCAACACCCTGCGACAATCCATAAGCCCCGAGCCCCTAATGATCATGCCAGATTGCTTAACTGGTTAGTCGAGAGCGCGTCTAACACCATTAGAATGAGCACTTGCAAACCGTATCAAAACAAAAGACTTTAATTTCACTAGAATGAACACTTACAAAAAAAGCCCATTGGTGTACCCCTTCACCGGATCGTCCACGTTACCGCGCCATTGCCTCCAAGCTTCAAGCCAGCGCAAATGTCGCGATTTCCCTGCTATTGACTTTGCTCCACTCTCCATATATGAACGGAGCGCTTTAACGCCCCATTCATCATTCAGTAGTATCGTCCGGCGACCCTGACCAACCGCCGGTCGAGAACGGACCAGGTACGTTCTCCACGCCCCACCGAACGCCCGCCGTAACACGGTGCTATCGGTGGTGCCCAGACAGGCGCGCATCCCAGTTCGTTCAACCGTCTCTCAGGAGGAAGCATGGCCAGCAGGACCAGCGCAATGGCAGCAGGCACGTCCACCGAGTACAGCATCCCGAAAGTAATCTTCGCCTCCTCGGTGGGCACCATGATCGAGTGGTACGACTTTTACATTTTCGGCAGTTTGGCGGCGGTCCTCTCGCTCAAATTCTATCCACCCGGCAACGATACCTTCGCCTATATCGCCTACCTGGCTACCTTCGCTGTTGGTTTCCTCGTGCGCCCCTTCGGCGCGCTGTTCTTCGGGCAGATCGGCGATCGCGTCGGCCGCAAGTACGCCTTCCTGGTCACGCTGATGATTATGGGCGGCGCCACTGCCGTGATCGGTCTGTTGCCCACGTATAAAACGGCTGGCTGGTTCGCGCCCATCATCCTGATCTTCATCCGCGTCCTACAGGGCCTGGCGCTGGGCGGCGAGTACGGCGGCGCCGCGGTCTACGTCGCGGAACACGTCCCGGACAACAAGCGCGGCTTCTACACCAGTTTCATTCAAATCACCGCTACGCTTGGCCTGTTCGTCTCGCTAATCGTGATTCTGCTCACGCAGCAATCGATGTCCAAAGACGATTTCTCCAATTGGGGCTGGCGCATTCCGTTCCTGGCCTCGATCATTCTCGTCAGCATTTCGCTCTACATCCGGTTGAAGATGAAGGAATCGCCCATCTTTACGGAGATCAAATCCGCAGGAATGACTTCCGCGCAGCCGCTGAAGGAAGCTTTCACCAAGTGGGTGAATCTGAAACGCGTCTTGATTTCTCTTTTCGGCGCCACCGCGGGCCAAGGCGTGATCTGGTATACCGGTCAGTTCTACGCGCTGTTCTACATTCAAACCATTCTCAAAGTTCCTACGAAGACCGCAAACATCATAGTGGCCATCGCGCTACTCTGCGCCATGCCATTCTTCACCGTATTTGGCGCGCTCTCTGACAGGATTGGCCGAAAATGGTTGATGATGGCCGCCTGCCTGCTCGCAGTGGTTTCCTACTTCCCGATCTATCACGCCATGCAGCAAGCCGCCGGCAACAACGTGGTTAGCGTAAAGTCCGCAAGAAATAAAGTGACCGGCGCCATCAGCTTGACGGCGTTGACCACGGACGCCACCGGCGCCCAGGTGCCCGCACCGGAAGCTGCCGGCGTCAATGAACCGATGATGATTGGCCTGGTTTTCCTTCAGGTAATTCTCGTGACCATGATTTATGGACCGATCGCCGCGTATCTAGTCGAAGCTTTCCCGGCAAAAATAAGATACACGTCGCTGTCGCTTCCCTATCACATCGGCAACGGAGTCTTCGGCGGATTATTACCGCTCATTGGACTTTCCTTATGTGCGCGCAACGGAAATATCTATGCCGGCCTGTACTATCCGATGATCGTCGCGGGCATCACTTTTGTGGTCGGCAGCCTGCTGCTACGCGAAACTCACGGCGTCAAAATCTGGAACGAAGTCGAAGGCAAATAAGCCTTGTGGGTCGTGGCTTTAGCCACGACGTAAACGCCGCAATGAGAGACCGGCTTTAGCCGCTGAAGTTCTGAATCGCATTTTGCGCTCTGATTCAGAATTCTTCCGCCTTTGTCTCTGGATTGACGAAGCCACTTTCTCAGTAGCATCATCTTCTTGCTGACGATTCTTGCGCGCGCGGGCAGGTATCCGCCGCGCGGCGCAGCAAAGCACCGCCAAGCATCGCAACGTGCTTCAGTCGATCACAGAATCGGGAGCCTCTCCGTGGCCAAGATACACCAAAAAGCAAAGTCCAAGCCGTCAGCGACTGCGTCGAAAAAAGGCGCCGACAAGAATTCCACGTCGCCAAAAACACCCGGTGTTGGCACTGCGAACCACGACAAACTCACCGACGCGCAAATTGCCGTGCACTGGAAAGAAGAAGAATATTTTCAGCCCTCCGCGAAATTCATCGGGCAAGCGAATCTCAACGATCCCGCCGTGGTCGCGCGCTTCGATGAAAAATATTTTCCGGAATGCTTCCGCGAATACGCCGACCTGCTGGACTGGGACGCCTACTGGCACACCACGCTGGACACCAGCGATCCACCGTTCTGGAAATGGTTCGTGGGTGGCAAACTAAACGCCTGCTACAACTGCGTGGACCGCCATCTCGCCAAATACAAAAATAAAGCCGCGCTAATCTTCGTTCCCGAACCGGAAAACGAAGCCGCCACCGTGGTCACCTACCAAGAGCTGTATCGCCGGGTGAACGAAGTCGCCGCCATGCTGCGCGATTTCGCCGGACTAAAGACTGGTGACCGCGTCACCATTCACATGCCCATGATTCCTGAGCTGCCCATCACCATGCTGGCCTGCGCGCGTCTCGGCATCGTGCACTCCGTGGTCTTCGGAGGATTCAGCGGCGAAGCCTGCGGCCTGCGCGCGGCGGATTCCGGCAGCCGTGTATTGATTTACGCCGACGGCTACTACCGCAACGGCAAGTGGATCGACCACAAAGGCAACGCCGACATTGCCGTCGCGACCGCGGAGAAAGAAGGACAAGCCGTCGACAAAGTTTTAATTTGGAAACGTTATCCCGGAAAAACTTCTTCCGAAGCGCCGATGATCATGGGCCGCGACTACTTCATCGACGACATTTTGCACGAGTATCGGCACGCCATCGTCGAGCCCGTCTCGCAAGATGCCGAAGCCCCGCTCTTCCTCATGTATACCAGCGGCACCACGGGAAAGCCCAAAGGCTGCCAGCACCGCACCGGCGGCTATCTGGCGTACGCCGCGGGCACGTCCAAGTTTTATCAGGACATTCATCCCACCGACGTGTACTGGTGCATGGCGGATATCGGCTGGATCACTGGCCACTCTTACATTGTTTACGGCCCGCTTGCGCTCGCCGCCACCAGCGTGTTGTACGAAGGTGTGCCGCAATTCCCGGACGCCGGCCGCCCCTGGCGCATCGCCGAGCGCCTCGACGTAAACATTTTTCACACTTCGCCCACCGCCATCCGTATGCTGCGCAAAGCTGGCGGCGACGAGCCGCAAAAATATAACTACCACTTCAAGCACATGACCACCGTCGGCGAGCCCATCGAACCGGAAGTGTGGAAATGGTTTTACAACGTGGTCGGCAAGGGCGAGGCGGTTATCGTCGACACCTGGTGGCAAACCGAAACCGGCGGAGTGCTGTGCTCCACCAAACCAGCGCTGGACGCCATGAAACCGGGGAGCGCAGGTCCTGCTGCCTTGGGAATTTATCCCGTAATTTGGGACGAAAATAAAAAAGAAGTAAAGCCCGGCGCAGGCGCCGCGGGAAACATTTGCATCCGCAACCCTTGGCCGGGAATCATGCAGACGATTTGGGGCGATCCGCAACGCTTCGTGAAACAATATTACGAAAAATACTGTAAAAATCCGCTCAGCAAAGACTGGCGCGACTGGCCGTACTACGCCGCCGATGGCGCGTTGCTTCCCGCCGACGGCTATTTCCGCATCCTCGGCCGCGTCGACGACGTGATCAACGTCGCCGGCCACCGCCTCGGCACCAAAGAAGTCGAATCTGCGTGCCTCACGGTGAGTGAAGTCGCCGAGGCCGCGGTGGTTCCCGTGGTTGACGAAGTGAAAGGTCGCGTGCCGGAAGTATACGTTGCGCTGAAACCCGGCGTTCTTCCCAGCAAGGCCATGCAGGACAAAATCATGTCCACCATCGAGACCATGATCGGCAAGATTGCACGCCCGAAGAAGATTCACATGGTCCCAGACATGCCTAAAACGCGCAGCGGCAAAATCATGCGCCGCGTGCTGGCCGCTATCTCCAACAACATGGACACCGGCGACATCACCACGCTGGCCAATCCCGACATCGTGGCGCAAATCCGTGAACAGGTGCAGGGCCGCCAAGCCGTCCCGTTAAACGAGGGCCCCGCCGACATTAAACTCTTCGGCGTAGATTCATAGCTTTTGAATTTGTAGCAGCCGGACTTTCGCTTCCCCTGAGCCTCCAAGGGTCCCGGCGCTTCTTAGTGGCGTTCGACGTCGTAGCGAAAGGATTCTCAATGCTAGGCTCGCAAAAACTCGTCGCCTTCGTTGCGGTGACCGACTACGCACAATCTCGCGCGTTCTACGGAGATACGCTGGGATTGAAATTCATCAGTCAGGATAATTTCGCACTGGTCATGGAAGGCAACGGGACCAGAATCCGCATGGCGAAGGTCCCAAATCATCAGCCCGCGCCATTTACCGTCTTAGGCTGGGCAGTTTCCCATGTCGAAAAAATGGTGGAAGACTTGCAATCGCGCGGCGTGCAGTTCGAGCGCTTCGGTTTTATGCAGAAAGATGGCCCGCCGATCTGGACCGCGCCGGGAGGCGACAAAGTAGCCTGGTTCAAAGATCCCGACGGAAATATTCTTTCGCTCAGTGCGCACGTCTCCGCGAGCTAGCGTTATCCCTTTATTCGACGGAAGCCGGTCTTCTTTGCGCTCCGATACACATGGTCCCGCGTGAGGAGGGATGCATGTTGCTTCACGAGTCCTCGCATCATGCCGGTCACCAACGCGTTCACAGAAACACCGTCGGCGGCGGCAGCTTTCTCCATTGCACTCTTGAGCCGTTTCTCAACGCGGATTCTGAATCGGACTTTGCTCATAAGGTGATTCTACCCCTGGCCGCCGCCGAGTTCGCGCACGATGTTGCCGACGAATCCCTTGGCGTCACCGAACAGCATGAGCGTTTTCTCCAGGTAATAGAGCGGATTATCGATGCCCGCGAAGCCGGGGCTCATACCGCGCTTGATCACCATCACCGTGCGAGATTTGTCCACATCGAGAATGGGCATGCCAAAGATGGGGCTGGAGGCATCGGTGCGCGCCGCGGGATTGGTCACGTCGTTCGCGCCAATAATCAGCGCCACATCGGTCTGCGGAAAATCGCCATTGATCTCGTCCATATCCAGCAGGCGATCGTAAGGAATATCCGCTTCGGCCAGTAGCACGTTCATGTGCCCGGGCATGCGGCCCGCGACCGGATGAATCGCAAATTTCACGTCCACACCGCGCTTTGTGAGGGCATCGAAAAGTTCGCGAACTTTGTGCTGCGCTTGCGCCACAGCCATGCCGTAGCCCGGCACGATCACCACTTTGTTGGCCGCGGAAAGAATCGCCGCGGCTTCTTCCGCGGTGGCGCTGCGCACCTGCTTGGCTTCCTCGGCGCCGCCCGCCGCGGCTTGCACCTGGCCGAACGCGCCGAAAATCACATTGGTAAACGAGCGATTCATGGCCTTGGACATGATCACGGACAAAATGAATCCCGATGAGCCATCCAAAGCTCCGGCAATAATCAGCAGCTTGCTGTTCAACACAAAACCCATGGCCGCCGCGGAAAGTCCGGCGTAGGCGTTCAACAGCGAAATCACCGTGGGCATGTCCGCGCCGCCAATGGGGATAACCATGGAAATGCCAAACAGCAAAGGAATGCCAACGATGAAAGGAAAAACATGCGTGGCGCCCGGATGCATCACCAAATAAATGGCCAAGCCGATGGCCACCGCCAGCAAAGATAAATTGACAAAATTCTGGCCGCGATAGGTAAGCGGGCGCTGCGGCAAAATCTCTTGCAACTTTCCCGCGGCCATCAAGCTACCGGTGAAGGTCAGCGAGCCCAAAATTACTTCCATGCCGATGACCGCCATCATGAAGGGCGAAATGTCTGGAGCGCGTAAATAATATTCCGCGGTGCCCACCAGCGTGACGCACAGCGCGCCGAACGCATGGCTCACAGCCGTTCGTTGCGGCACCGCGGTCATGGCCACTTTTCCGAGTGGTATGCCAATGATCGTGCCGAGCACCAGCGCGATGGCAATCCATTTGTAATCGATGATGCCGTGATGCAGCAGCGTGCCGCCGATGGCCAGCAGCATGCCGACTTCTCCGGCGAGCACGCCATGGCGCGCGGTGGTGGGCGAACTCATCCAGCGCAGCGACAAAATAAACAGCGCGCTGGCGATCAGATAAATCACTTCGATGACGATTTGCGGAACCGCGAAGCTTTCGGTCATGACGCGCGCAGGCTCCTCAAGACTTGGCACCCCGGCTGGACTTGAACATCTTGAGCATGCGGTCGGTAATCAGAAATCCGCCGACGATATTGCTGGTGGCGGCCACCACGGCGATGGTGCCCAGAATCGCGGCCATGTTGGTCTTGTGTTCGCCGGCCAGGACGATCGCGCCAACCACGGCGATGGCGTCGAGGGCGTTGGTCAGGGACATCAGCGGCGTGTGCAGCAGCGGCGAGACGCGCTTGATCACTTCAAAGCCAATAAATCCCGCCAGCATGAAGATAAATAAATTGTCGAGCAGATCTCCCGACATGTGTCCTCCCGTAGCGGCGTCTTCTGCCTGCCCCGGCTTGCCGGGGAGGCGGACGTTGTTGTTGCCGCTGAAAAACTAAATCGTGGCGCGTCTACAAAAAAATGCGACCGCCTCAGAAGGCGGCCGCTACAACTTCACCTGCAATGCTGGCAACGCAAAAAATTCGCGGACGCGCTGATTCACGATTTCTCCGTCGCGGGTCAACAACGTGTCTCGCACGATGTCGTCTTCCAAATTGCATTGCAGCTTGCCATCTTTCACCAGATGCATCAGAAACGCGGTGACGTTGCGCGCGTACATCTGACTAGCATGGTAGGGCACGCCGCTGGCCACGTTGATGCGGCCTATAATCGTCACGCTGTGGCGCACTACCGTTTCGCCCGGCACGGTCAGTTCGCAATTGCCACCACGCTCGGCGGCGATATCCAGAATCACGGAACCGGGCGCCATCTTCTTGACCATCTCTTCGGTGACCAGCACGGGGGATTTTTTCCCAGGAATCACCGCCGCGGTAATCACCAAATCGCTCTCCGCGACCACGCGGCCCAGCAACTCGCGCTGCTTGCTGTAAAACGAATCGTCTTGCGCTGTGGCATAGCCTCGCGCATCTTGCGCGTTGGTAGCTTCAATCGGCAACTCGACAAATCGCCCGCCCAGGCTCTGCACCTGTTCTTTCGCCGCCGGCCGCATATCGTACGCCGAAGCTACCGCTCCCAGCCGCCGCGCGGTGGCAATGGCCTGCAAACCCGCCACACCCGCGCCAATCACAAACACGCGTGCCGGCGTAATCGTTCCGCCAGCAGTGGTGAGCATCGGGAACATGCGCGGCAGCGCGTCGGCGCCCAGCAGCACCGCTTTGTATCCGCAGATGGTACCCATGGAGGAAAGCGCGTCCATGCTCTGCGCGCGCGTAGTGCGCGGCATCAATTCCACGGCGAAGGAAGTGACGCCGGTGGCGGCCAGCTTTTGCAAAACACCCGGCACGCCCAGCGGCCGCAAAAATCCAATTAATATCTGTCCGCGCTTGAAGAGCGGCAGATCGGCATCGCCGGTGACATCGTTCGAGCCATAGCAAAGCACCTGCACGATTATATCGGCAGCGGCGAAAACCTCGGCACGGGAGGCGGCGATTTTCGCACCCTTTTCAACATATTGAGCGTCGGTATAGCCGGCGGAAATGCCGGCGTTGGCTTCAAGAATTACTTCGATACCCGCCTTGGCCAGGATGGGAATTACAACGGGAACCAGGGCCACGCGTCGTTCTTCCGGATAACTTTCTTTCGGAACCCCAATTATCACTTGGCAGTTTTCCTCATCGGCGAGAAGTGGGCAATCCTCAAGCGGCGTCGAAGAGCATAGCACCGCGCGAGCGCTTCGACCAGCGTCCCGTCACGGAAAAATAATCATCATGCAGTTGAGAAAAATCCCCGCGTAAATCATTCGCGGATTGCTGCGCCGAAGCCGGCAGCTAACGCGCTGGAGCGCACTGGGCTTGCAATGCCGCGAGCAAGTCGCTGTCCATTTGCGCGCCGTGCCAATTCGCCACGCACACTTGCGTAGGAGCCAATCCGAGGGCGCCACGCAAATCCGCGCCGGAGAGATTCGCTCCAGTCAGATCCGCTCCGCGCAAAATCGCGCTCGAGGCCGAAACACCGCGCAGATCGGCGTTCTTGAGGTCGGCGTCCAGAAAAACCGCGGCTTTCAGCTGCGCGCCGCTGAAATTCGCGCCCGCCGCTTTAGCGGAAGAAAAATCCGTGTTCTCAAGATTCGCAAACGAGAGTACGGCGTTCGCGAGCTTGGTGTCGCGCAGGTCGGCGCGCGAAAGGTCGGCACGCAGCAGTTGCGCGTTGCGCAGATCCGCCGAGTATAGCGAAGCTCCCGAAAGCTTGGCGCTGGAGAGCACGGCGCCTTCCAAGGTGGCGTAAGACAAGTCCGCGTTGCGCAGCCCGGTGCCGGTAAAATTTCCGCGCGTGGCGTCTACGGACACCAGCACCGCGCCTTCGGCTTGGGCACGATCCAGAATCACGTCGCGCAGCGTGGCTTCACGAAGATTCGCGCCGCGCACGTCGGCCTCGGAGAGGTACGCGCCTTCCAAGTTTGCGCGCCACAATTTCGCGTTGACCAGGAACGCGCGGTAGCCGCGCACGAAATGCAAATTCATCTCGTTCAGCTTCGCGCCTTGCGTGGCCGCGAGGGAGTCCTCATTCCACTTCCCTTTCGGAGGCACGGAAAGCGACGCTTCGGTGATATCCGCATATGGACGATAGCCTAGCGATTGAAACACGCGCGCCGGCAAGCGCCGGATATTCACGCGCGAATATTCCGGGGCCACATCGGCATCCGAGGGCAATCCCAGAACGACGCCCAGGGACAGCGCCAGCACGACAGCGCCGGTTACCATTGCCGCGCGCGTGGTGAGCATGATCAGCCGTGCGAGATTGTTCATTTTCGGAAACTGTATTTCACCGGGGCCGAGCACGCGGGTGACGATCGCGGGAAGGCACATCGCCGCAGCCACGGAGAGTGTCAGCAAGAAAACGTGAAGCACCGTGCCATGCAAGTCCTGACGCACCAGATAGCGCAGCCAGAAAACGAATAGCGTTGCGGGCACCACCCAGTACGCCAGAGCCGTCGAGAGCACCGTCTCCAACACCGCGAACGGCGAACGCGAATCGCGCTGCCAGCGGAAATGCCGGCGCACCACGCCCATCAAGTACCATGGTCCGTCGCGCTCCAGCGTTTGGCCATCGGGAAAAACCGCGGGCATGGCGGCCATGTTGCCCCACAAGCGCAACAGCAGAAAATGAAACCGCAAATACAAACACGCCAGCAAAATCGGAGCGCCCAGATAAAAGCCCATCATAGGCAGCGCACGGCCGATGTGCGGAATAGGAATGGCCGGTCCGTTCACGAGCAAGCGCAGATCCGTAGTGAAGCCGATAAGCAGTACGCACACCGCGCTGATGGCCAGCGTCATGAAATAAAACCAGCGGGCCACGCGCGTGGCTTGCTGGATGGCGCGGGTGCTGTCAAAGGTTGCGAGCAGCGTCTCTGGCAGCAGCGCGTCAAATAAATTTGCGCCGCCTAGGCGGCCGACCCACATGCCCTCCGCGCCGTAGACCGTTGCGCCCATCAAATTGGCGCCGTGCAGTTCCGTGCCGAGCAGCGTGGCATCGCGCAAATCTGCCTGCACCAGGCTGGCGCCGCGCAGATTCGCCATGGAAAGATCGGCGCCTTGCAGTTTGGCTTTATCGAGGATTGCGCCGCGCAAATTCACGCCGGTCAAATCCGCATTGGTGAGATTGATTCCCGAAAGGTCCGCGCGCCGGCCAGACTCGCCGCCGGATTCCACCCAGAGTTTGTGCTGGTCGAGGACTTCGGCGAATTCGATTAACGGCAACTCGACAGCGACGTCTTCGATGGCGCCGCTGAAAATTTCTTTCTCGAAAGCGAGCGCGTCTTCTGAGGGTGCGCTTGACGCGCGATTCTCCGCGCTCTCGCCGGCGGTTCCTGTGTTCGCGGCGTGCTCGGCGGAAACTGCCCCCGCCGGCGCGGCAGAAGCGGCAATCTTGGATGATTCAATTGCTGGGTTGACGGCTGCGGAGGTGCCGACGCCAGACATTCCGGCGCCAGACGAGGCAGAGCTCGATGTCATGTTGCCGGAAGTAGCGAAGGCCGACGCAATGCTCGCCGATTCCGCGGCGTCGGTGCCCGAGGAGAGCTTCAACGAGGTCTCGCTCGACGAAAGCTCCGCTGCGCGCAATTCTTTTAAGCCCGAGACAATTTCCAAAGCTTTCTCCCCCAGGTACTAGCGCGCGACGAACCTCTGCGAGTCGCGCGACTTCTTAGGAACTGCGTTACGTACTGCCAAACGCGCTGCGAAAGGTACATGAACTGCTCTCGTTAATTCTCTGTGTGCTGCCCCCGCCCATGCCCTGCTGAAACGGATCATTTATCTGAATCGGCCCGCGAGCGGCTTAACTTCACGCGCTCGACGTCCACGCATTTTCTGCTGGGACTCCCATACTGTCCTAAGACAAGCAGAAAATCTCCTGCCCAAAGGGACAGGCGCGGCCTGGCAATAACACTGTCCCGTTTCGAGACGAGCTGATGAGGTTTTGCGGCGGCAAAGGTCGCCTCACCAGATAAGAACACATCGTGATGATTAGAAATCGGCCAGAGAAACTTAGGTTGTCGAGGAGATCGCAGAAATTGCAGAAAAAAAAGCAGCCGGGGCGCTTCGCTGAGGGGCCAAGGTACCCCGGCTTATCCTGCCCGCCTCCGCAGTGAGCGAGCAAGAAACTCGATGGGTTGCTACAAAATTGAGAGCACTACAAACTGCTGTGCCGAACGTGTTTCCAAGCGTTGCTCTGATTTTTCTACTTCGCTTGCGTATGGCGCTTGCTTACTTTTCTTCGTCACCGCGCAGAAATTCGTAACGCTCGATCGCAGCAACCACGCCGACCGCGCCTTCATCGCGTGTTTCGGTGCGTTGCACGCGGCCCAGGCAGCGCACGCGGACCGGTCCGGCCAAGGTAATTTCGTTGGGCAGGGTGAGCAAAATCTCTACCGCGGAGCCTTCACGCACATCTTTGGTCAGGAAAAAGTACACGCCACGCGAGCTGACGTCGCGGGACTCCGTGCTGGTTTCGCCGACCGCGGCGCCCGTGGTCCAGCGCACCGTAAGCGGCAGGCGCATAGTGAAGCGTTGTGTGGTGCGGCGTTCGGTGCCAGTCAAAGGAAAACCTCCGCGATTGAAAGCAAAGTGTAGCCCCGCTGGGGCCAGGGAACAATAGGACTCCGGGTACAAATCATTTCGGGCCGGACGAAGTACTTCTGTACTAGGACGAGCGCCCGGAATAGGACCGTTGGTGCCTTTGGCTATCCCTTTATGCCCTTTTATGCCGTGATTCCCTGCCGCTCAGTCTCTTTCTGGAACACTTTTACCGACTCGCGCGTGAAACGGCGCCCAGGATAGCCTAGCTGGTGCCTTCCGTTACCCGGCGATCTTTCAGGCCCGCGCTGGCACCCGTTTGATGCGCTTGCCGCTATCCTTGATCCAGCCATAGATCGAATAGGCGCTGGCCAGAACGGAGACCACAATTATCGGAGCAAGAATGTACTTCAGAGTGTCGGATTTAGCCAGCGTAAGAATGCGCCGGCCGTAATAGACCGCCAGGGATCCTTCGATCGCGAAGCGCGCGAACCTGGCCACTGCGATGATGGCGAAGAGCTTCTTGCGCGGATAGTTGAACGCCGCCGCCGCGGCCACAATAGCCGTAAAGGGAAAGGGCGGCGGCATCATACTGGCAATACCCACGGCCCAACCCGCGCGCTTTTCGACCTGCTGCTGCAGGTACTTCATGCGCTTGAGCGAAACACGCTTGCGGATGCTGTCGCCGCCTTTGCCGCTCATCCACATGGTCAACCAGCAGCCCAGCACCGAGCCGGTGGTGGCGGCCAGCGCGTAAAGCGGCACCAGGTTGTGGTGGCGGACGCTGAGCGCGATCAGCAGAATATCGTTGCCGAACGGAATGATCAGGAACGTGGAATCGAGGAATCCCACGGTGAGCAGACCAGCGGCGCCCGCGTGGTAGGCAAGATGTCCTAGTGCGCGAAAAAAGTCGGTCATGGGGTGCGGGCGACGCGGGGGCTACGAACGATGGTGCCAAAAACTCATGGAATGCGAAGAGCACGTTGCGTACCGCAGCGGCAGCGGCTGCGGTCACAAATTAGACGACCGCGCGGGACTTTTAGTTGCGGGCGTGATCTGTCGTAGGGAACGGGTACGACTTAGACTACGGCACGCAATCGAGCGATTATCGAGCACGCCCAAGCTCCGACATCACTTCCACGCTTGAAGAACTATTGGATAGTCGCCGTCACGCCGATCTGGTGAACATTGACGCCCGTCTGGGCCGTCACGGTGAAAACCGTGCTTCCTGTGATGACTTGATTGAACGCCGCCGAGGTGGACGGCTGATTATTGGCATCGCCGCTGTACTGCGCGGTAATGGCGCTGGTGCCGGGGGCGAAGTTGGGGATCTGTGCTTGTGCCACGCCGTTCACGAGCGTCGCGGACGCGTAGCCCACCCCATTCGCAAAGAAAGTGACGGTACCGGTGACGGTTTTCGAAGACGTAACCGTCGCCGTGACCATGGCGTTCGTGCCTTGCGGCACTTTCGGTGTGGTACTGGAAATTGTGGTGGTGGTAGGCGCCAGCTGTGGCGGCGGTGGAGGTTCGATGAAGGAACTACCGCCACCACCGCAACCCAGTGCGAAGATCACCATGCAGAGCAACCCGGCCGAGAGCACGGTTGCTAATGTCAGATGGCCGCGCGGGCGGTAAAGCGTTAGCCCCAACAACGCGAGCGCTGCAAGACCTGCAGCCACGCCCAGCGGCCACGAAGGATTGTGCGATTCACCGGTCCCCATGCCGAGGATAGATTTTCGTTGGGCACGGACAACGGCCGCCGCTGCCGGTGACGGCGGAATGGAACTCAGCGAGATCATCGCCGTCGCCGCGACGCTGTTCGCAAGATTGACCGAGGCAGGCATAAATGTGCACGTCGAGCCCACCGGCAAGTTGCCGGAGCAGCTCAGCATCACCGTGCTGCTGAGATTGCTCAACGGAGTGAAAGTGAGCGTGCCCGAGCCTGTCTGTCCAGCAGTGATTACGATCGGAGGAGGGGCGGCAACGCTAAAATCCGGCGTGGTGACGTTGACGGAGACTGGTTGCGAGTTGACCTCAGCGAAATTGGCGTCCCCATAGTAGCCAGCGAAAATAGTTTCGGTGGTGGTTGGATTTAACGTGATGGTGGCAGTCAACTGGGTGTTACCGTTGGCGTCGGTACCGGAGGTTGGGGTGAAAGAATCACTGAGGTCTCCATCATAGGAGGCAAAAAAACGAATGTTGCCGGTGATGGCTGGGCTCTTGACATTTGTGTTGATGGTGACCGTGGCCGTGATGCTCGCCCCGAAAATAATATTTTGCTGGCTTAGGGTGACATTAGCGGTGGTGGGATACAAAACCACGAGGTTGAGCGCCGGCGAAGTCGTCGCGGCATAGTTTGCATCGCCGCTATATTTCACGGTGATAGAGTGGGTGCCGCCAGTAGAAATGACCGTGCTGCCGAGGGTGCCGTCCAGTTCCGGCGAACCGCCCGGGATGGAAGACAAAGTGACCGTGCCGGGGAGCGCGGTGCTGCCATCGTAAAAAGTGAAGGTTCCGGTAGGGACCGCACCGCCCAGTGCCGAGGTGGAGAGAATGGCTAACAATGCAAAGTTTTGCCCCGCGATCACGGCGCCCGAGATTTCTGCAACTTGCGCGGTGGTCGGTGCGGGGGTAATGGTCAGGGCGTAGGGACTCGACGCGCTCTTGGTATAACTGTTGTCGCCGCCGTATTGCGCGACGAGCATGTGTGTGCCGCCCGAGAATTGCACCGTTTGATCCTCGGTGTAGCCGGCGCTGTTCAATGCAAAGTTTCCCGCGTCCAGCGGTTGCGCGGGTGCACCGTTGTACGAGTCGGTGATGGTCACGCCGCCTGTAGGACAGCTGAGGGCATTTATGCTGGTACACAGTTGCGTGAGCGAGCCAGCGGAATTGGTAACGTCCGCGCGGACCAGGTAAGGCATGGCGTAGACCAAGGTGCTAGGCGTATTGCCAGTTTCGTTTCCGGTCTTGGGGTCGAAGACCGGGACGCTGAGGAAGGTCTTGCTGGGTTCGGGCGCGACGGTTACCGGGACGCCGGTTGAATCGCTGGGCGCGTTGGTACCGTCGCCTTCGTAATGTGCCGTGACGGTGTAGTTGGTTCCACCGGGCAGATTTGAAGTGGATCCCGTAGCCACGCCGTTGGCCAACGTAAATTGTCCGACGCTCTGGCTGTTACCGCCGGGCAGGGCCGCGACGAGCGCTACCTGACCTACCGCAGCGGCGGGGCTTACCACGACGTTCACGCTGACGGATGCGCCGTGCGTGATGCTGACCGCCGAGCCGCTGTTCAACGTAAGCGTAGTGCTGGTGGATGTAGAGTTTGCGGACTTCCAGTTGGTGGCCAGATTCATGGCGTTGACGGAGCCCAATCCGCTGGCCAAGTCGTAGCCCGTGGTAGTCGTCCACGCCGGAACTTTCGGCGTGGTGTTGGCGGTAGTAATCAGAACTCCCGTGTCGCTCTTGAGGGTTGCGCTGCAGTTTAGCGTCCCGCCGGTGCAGGGCACGGAGTTGTTGCCGACGCCGGTCTTGGTCAGAAAGCTGTCGCCGCTGGTCACGTCGTTAAACGTGCACGCCACCACCGGAGTTGCGGAGGAGTTGCAATTCAGCGCTGGTGTGACGTTGGCCTGCTTCTTGGCCAGCGCATAAAGAACATTGTTGGCGATGCCCTGGCGGCTGCCCAGATTCTGCTTCTGCTGCGAATGATTGATAAGCGCCATGATGCCTGCGAAGGATGGCGCGGAGGCGGAAGTCCCGCCGACCAGGAAGTAGGAGAAATCCTGAACGCCGGCCTGGCAATAACCGCCCTGGTCGGCCACGCAAATCAGGTATCCGGAGCCAGTAAAGCCGTTGCTGGCAAAAAGTGATACGTCCGGAATGTCACGCTTGCCGTCTTGCGGCACGCCCGTGCCAGACTGCCACGAGGGCTTGGGGTAGATGGTGCTGGTTCCACCGCTGCCCGCAACGATGTTGAGAAGGTCTCCGCCAATTTGCGAGGTACCGCAACCGACTAGTCCCAATTGTGCGCAGGAATCGTTCCAGGGGACTTCCGGGATATAGCCAAGCGCCGAGCCGAGCGTCACCGGATCGTTCATGGTGCCCCAAAATTGGGTCCACTTGTTGATTTGATCGAAGTCCGTGCCGCCCACGGCCACATTGAACGGCGTCGAAGCGTAGCCGCTAATGGCCAGCCCCTGCGTAGCCGTCATCTCGGTGTTGAAATCGTCGCAGCCCGCCGAGCCGCCATCGCCGGCGGAGGCGATCGCGGTAATGCCTTGCGCCGCAGCTTGCTCCCACAGGGTGTTGAAGTACTGATTGCCGGCGGAGCCCAGCGCTTGCTCGCAATTGCCAAAACTTTCGCTCAAGACTCCCCCGAGATTGTGGTCTACGGCGTAGAGTGCCGCGAGATCCTGCCCGCCGGAAACCTCCGTGTTCTGAGCGACCACAAACTGGATGGTGGCATTCTTGGCCACGGCGCCTGACCACTCGACGTCCAGGTCCGCCTCGACCTCGTCGCTGTTGACTCCCGGATCGACGCCATCGACGGTCACATTGGCACTGGTGAAGTTGTTCGAAAGGCCGAAGAGCGCGCGAAAATTCTGGATATCCGAGACATTGATGTTGGAATCGCCGACCACCGCGATGGTTTGACCAGTGCCATCGATACCGCTGCTCCACAGCGGCGTTACGTTGTAGATGGTGGCGAAGTCCGCCGGAACCACGGGGAAATTTTGTCCAGCACCTCCCGGTGGGGTGTACAGCGGGCGACTCACGGATGAATTCGCGGACGGCGCAGCAAGCGCATGCACCGCTCCGGTCTTGCGCGAACGTTCAAACGCCCCCACACCGAGCAGATGCGAGGTAGCCGGAAAATTGTGCAGCGAGACAATCCCTGAGACAACTGGGGCCAACGCCGCGGGAATTTCCGGATCGCTGGCATTGGCGGTGTGTTCTACCCCGCCAATCAGATAACGATGAATCTCGGTGTGAAACGCGCTGCGGACTTGTCCCGCGGTGCCGTCAAATTCGATCAGCGTGCGTCCCGCCGATACGCGGTTGACGTGAAAGCCCTGCGCCATAAGCCAGGACGTGATGGTTTGCACGTCCGCCGCCGCCGGACCAAACTGCGCGCCAAATTGCTCTGGAGTCAGCCAGGCATGATAATCCGGCGAGAACTTGTTTTGCTGATCCGCGAGCAACTGCCGCAGCGCCACTTCCTGCGCCGCGCTGCGCTGCAGCAATAGCAACATGCGATGCAGCGGCTGCGCATCCGCCACCGCGCCCTGATCGAACTCTGGCCGTGCCAGCGGGTAGACGTTTCCGTGGAGCACCACCAGATTGTTCGGATCAATCGCCGCGGTAATTTGCGCGGGTGTGACGACGCCAGACGCGGCGCTTGCCGTCGAGGCTGGCGTGGTGACAGCGTTCTGCGCGCGGGCGTATCCGCAAAAAATGATTAAGGACGCACACAGGATTACCCGGGAGAACGGCAGGAGCCTTAGAGTTCGCATGATCCGCCCACGTACGGAGATTTCGCTCGCCCGTCCGGTAGCACGCAGCGGAGGGACGCAGCGCATCAAGCACCAGTACACCTGCGATGCCCAAATGCGAACTTGCCAGGCACCCCGGGGCACGCGTTTATGGCCTGCCCCGCAGCCACTTTCGCCGGGAGCCTACCACAAATAGCTGTAACTCGATAGGTACCTATAGCTAGATTATTACGGCAGATGCAAAGGCCTTAAAGAGGAACGCCTTAGGTGTGGTCGATCAGGCGGTGGTGGATGGCGTACAGCGCCAGTTCCAGACGATCCGAGACGCCCAGCTTGTCAAAAATATTGTGAAGGTGGTTTTTCACCGTTTGCTCGGAGATAAACAGTTTTTCGCCGATTTCCTTGTTGCGGAAGCCTTGCGCCACCAATTGCACGATCTCTTTTTCACGATCGCTCAATAGCGGCTTTTCGCGCCGCGGGCCGGACTCCGAAGACTTGCTGAAGGCTTTCATGACCTCCGCGGTCATGCGGTTATCCAGCCAGATTTCTCCGGCATACACACGCTGAATGCTCTTTACCAGCAAATCCGTGGCAGACTGTTTCAGCACCACACCGCGGGCGCCGAGGCGCATGGCGCGAACCACGTCGCGATCGTCTTCGGCAGCGGTTAGCACGATCACGCGTGTGGGCAGCGTGTCGAAATTCACTTCTTCGAGCACGGCCAAGCCGTCTTTATCCGGCATGCGCAAATCCAGCAACAAAATGTCTGGTTTAAGCTTGGCGAGCAGCTTGATGCACTCCGTGCCGTTCTGCGCTTCTCCAACGATGGTCATTTCCTCGTCGGATTCCAGCATTTTACGCAGACCGTCACGGAAAATGGCGTGGTCGTCCGCCAATAGGACGCGAATTTGTTGTTTAGTTTTAGCCATGGTCAGGCGAGCGGTATTTCGATAGTCAGACGCGCACCATGGCCCGGGTTAGATTCGATCGTCAAGACGCCCCCCACCGTGCGCGTTCTTTCTTTGATTGAAATTGGTCCCAAACGCAGGCGATCCAATTCATCCCCCGTAAATTTGCCTGCGAAACTAAAGCCTTCACCGTTGTCGTCCACCACAAGCGTCAAACGGCTTTCGTCCTGCGTCAGTTTTACCACGACATGGGAAGCCTTAGCATGCTTTTTTATGTTGTTGAGTGCTTCACGGTAAATCTGGAAGATCTCCCGGCAAATGCGGTCGGGAGACTGCAATTCGGCGGAATCGATCAGCAAATCCAGCGCCAGCGAAGACTCATTGCGGAAACGCTCGGCAAAACCGCGCATTAAATCGACCAAATCGGCGCTCTGCACGCGCAGCGGACGCAGGTCCGTGACCATGTGGCGGAGCTCCGCGCCTTCGTTGCGCACCGTCTGCTGCAGGTTGGCCAAGCCGCTGACCGCCTGATCCGGGGTGGTCGGCACACGCCGCCGCAGCACATCGAGCTGGATTTCCACGCTCAGCAGCGTCTGCAGAATCCCATCGTGTAGGTCGCGCGAAATGCGGCTGCGTTCCGATTCGATGGCCCGCGCGCGCAAGTGGCGCAACAGAAAGATATTTTCCAGCGATGGGCTGATGTGCAAGGCAATGCGTTCCAGCCAGGCAAGATCAGCCTTCTGAAAGGGCTTGTGGCCGTTGCGGCCGTTCAATAGGAAGAAACGGCCGACCGGCGCTCCAGCCTGATCAAAAGCCACCGTCATCAGCGAACGAATCTTCATCTCCGTTTGCGTGGGTCCTGGGATGCGCGGCAGATTCTTCAGGGGACGCCCGTCTCGCCGGTCCCAGCCAAACCCAGAGCCCGCCCCGATGAGGCTGTTCCAGCACAGGGTGGCTTCCAAATCGTCCAGCAGGAAGCCGTCGGTGCGGGAAAGCGGCAGCGTATCTGGAACTAGGCGCTCGCTTTCCCCGGCGCGCAAGCGCCACAGGAAGATGCGCTCCAAATCGACGTCGCGATACAGCAGCATGGCCTCTTCGACGGAAAAAGCCATGGCCAGCTCTTCCAGCAGCAGTCGCAATGATTCTGCCAACCCCTGTTCCACGTTCATGGTGCTGCTGATGCGCGAGAAAAAGGCGTTCTCTGTAGCGTACCGTCGGCTCAAGTCCCCGAGAAATGCGAGACCCGCGCCGCCGGCAAAGGTCCCCCCGGTAACAGCCAGCCAAGCCAGCACGCGCATGAAGTGCACGTCCCCGATGGTGACGGTACTCAGCACCAATCCCAGCGACAAGAGGCCGGCCAGCGGCAGCGCACCGCCAAGCCCCCAGCGGATACCCGCGGCGTAGCAGATGAACAAGTAGGGGAACCAGAGCGGTACGGAAGAGGGGCTGAGGTACAGCAAGCATCCCAGCGCCAGAATGTCGCAGGCCAGCGGCAGGTGCCAGCCGCGATTGCGCAGCGCGCTTTGCAGGCGCAGCACCAGCACTGAGAGCAGCAGGTACGCCAGCAGAAACGATACCGAGCGCTGCACGGCTCGCGAAGGGGCAAGTTCAAAAAGAGCGAGAATCGCCAGAACAATAATGATTAGGCGCGCGTAGACAATCTGGCGCTCGAAATAACGTTGGTCGCTCGGATGGGGAGTCATGCGCGCAAAGGCTTTGCTGCGTCCTAGTTTAGCAAGGGCGCCACGATTGGAAGCACGGCGTTTCCATCGTCGTAGGTGCGCGGTGCTCTAGATGCAACGGAGTTGGCGTTGTAGCAAACAACCGAAGGACTGGGTTTGGTAGCACAGGCACTCCTGCCTGTGCGCTTTTACCTGGAAATTTGCCCTTGCGCGGCCTGCTCAGGTTAGCGGTGGCAAGCCGTTCCGCACTTCGTCGCTCACGACCGTGAATCTCGTCAATTCCGCAAATCCGAATGACGTGGTAATGGCCACATCCCCAGCATCGCGACCCACACCCATCAGCACCCGCCCAATGCGCGGGAGGTTGTGACGGGCGTCAAACGTCCACCACCTCCCGCTCAAGAAAACTTCAAACCAGGCGCTGAAGTCCATCGGCGACGGCGGCAGGTAGATGCCAATATCGCCAAGATATCCAGTGGTGTAGCGCGCCGGGATATTCATGCAGCGACAAAAAGTAATGGCCAAATGCTGAAAATCGCGGCACACCCCGGTGCGCTCGGTATACACGTCCAGCGCCGTTTTTGTGGCGCGGGCAAAGTGGTAGCCAAACTGCACCTTGCTGTGCACCCAATTCACGATGGCCTGCACGCGGCCCCAGCCCGGCGCCGTGTGCGCGAAAAGATCCGTGGCGATGTGCGAAAGGCGATCCACTTCGCAGTAGCGGCTGTTCATCAGGTAAATCAGATTCTCTACGGGTAACTCTTCCACGGGATGTTGCGCGGCGTAATAGTCGATGGGATCGGGCTGGCCGGAGTCTTCAATCAGCGTGGAGTTCCACAGCCGCACGCGGCCTTGCGGCGCCAGAAAACGCGTGCACACATTGCCAAAACGGTCGGGAAAGGTCTCTGATTTCACCATCGGCTCGATGCGCAGTTCGTCGGGCTCGCGCAGGTCTGCAGCCCGTGATGGGTGCACCCGCAACATGGCCACGATGGCCACCGGCTGCATCATCTGAAACTCAATGTCATAACCCAGGCGAATTAGCATGTGCGCATTGGATGCATAAATAGCGGGAAACGAGGCGATTGTAGTCCTTCTGGCGTGCCGACAAGCGAAAATCGCTATGCAAAATGTGATTCCATTGCATCGCGATTGCCACGCGGGTAGCATGGGGCGCGTTTCACCCGTCGCATTGGGGAAGAGGCACTTCGTGTACAAATTCGTTTTAGTGATGTTCGCGTTCCTCGCTTTGCATGCCAAGTCTGCCGTGGCCGCCCCTGATGGTGCTCCTATGAAAGTAGCGATCGTCGGTCTGGTGCACGGCCACGTAGACGGGTTCCTAAAAGGTGGCGCGCTCACGCCGGCCGGCGGAATTCTGAATCGACCGGACGTGCAACTCGTCGGCATCGTCGAGCCCCGCCGGGATCTATTCGACGCCTACGCGCAGCGCTATCACCTGCCGGCGAGCCTGTACTTCCGCGGTATTCAGGAAATGGTTTCGCAAACGCATCCGCAGGCCGTTATCGTTTTCACCGCTCCCAGCGAACACCGCAGGGTAATTGAAGAATCTGCGGCCCTCGGAGTCCATGTGATGGTGGAAAAGCCGCTCGCGACCAGCTATAAGGATGCACTGGCCATTGCAGACGCGGCGCAGCGCGGCCACATCCATGTCTTGATAGATTTCGAGACCACCTGGTACGCCAGCAACTCCGAAGCGTTCCATCTTTTGCACCAAGGGGCGCTCGGCGCGATCGTAAAAACCATCATTCGCGATGGCCACCAAGGACCTCAACTGATCAACGTGCCCCCCGAGTTCCTCGCTTTTTTGAATGATCCCAAACAAAACGGAGGAGGAGCACTCTACGACTTCGGCTGCTACGGCGCGAATCTGATGACGTGGCTGATGGACGGAGAAGCTCCCATCTCCGTGACGGCGGTAACGAAACAATTGCAACCAGATTTGTATCCCAACGTGGACGACGAAGCGGAAATCATCCTCAATTACAAAAGCGCCGTTTCCATCATCCAGGCCAGCTGGAATTGGCCTTTCGGCGTGAAACAGATGGACCTCTACGGACGCACCGGATACATCAAGGCCATTGATTCCGAGCGGATCGAAATTCGCATTCAAGGTGATGACGTGTCGCAGAACGCCAAGGGCCAAGCCCTCAAAGCACCGAATGACGATTCCCTGCATTATCTGGTCGCAGTCGTGAACGGAGATATCCAGGAAGGCGATAGCTTGTCGTCGCTGAAAAACAACGTGCTGGTGTCGGAAATTCTGGATGCCGCGCGGCAGTCCGCGCAATCCGGCAAGACCGTAGGGCTACCGCTGCCCAAGTAATGGCCGTTGCACCAAGCATTGCCGCGTTGCCGCTTTTCCGCTCCCGCAAATTAGCGTAAACTGTGATCCTGCGGTGGGAGTAGCTCAGCTGGTAGAGCGTCGGTCTGTGGCACCGAATGTCGCGGGTTCAATCCCCGTCTCCCACCCCAATTTCCGCTGCTGTTCCGGGTACTCACGGAATCTTTTTCTTCCTTCAACGGACTGGCCATTTTCGTTTTTGAAGCTGCAGTGGGCACAAAATCACGTGGCGATCGAAGTCCGTCGCTGAAGGGCTCGCCCTCCGTTCTTCCTTCGTCGTTCCAGGAAGAACACCGTCCTGTTGTACGATGAGGCTATGGCCGACATCATTTGCCGCGGCGTATTGTTCGATCTCGACGGCGTCCTAGTGGACTCCACACCAGCAGTCGAGCGCGTGTGGCACGGCTGGGCCGTGGAACACGGGTTCATCCCCGCCGAAGTGGTGCGCCAAGCCCACGGACGCCCGAGCATCACCACCATTCGCGAACTGCTTCCTGACGGCGATCACGAAAAAGAGAATAAAGAAGTGGAGCGCCGCGAAATCGCCGACGTACTTGGAGTAGTGCCCCTGCCGGGCGCGCTTTCGCTGTTGCGCGGCTTGCCGGACACCGCCTGGACGATCGTCACCTCCTGCACCAAGCCGCTGGCCTACGTGCGTATCGGAGCAGCTGGCCTGCCCGTGCCAAAACTGTTGGTTACCGCCAGCGACATTAGCCGCGGCAAACCAGACCCCGAGCCATACTCAAAAGGCGCTGAAATTCTGCATCTAGCGCCAGCGGATTGCGTAGTCGTCGAGGACGCCCCCGCCGGTATCCGCGCTGGCAGAGCCGCGGGCGCGCGCGTCTTGGCTCTGCGCACCACCGCGCCCGACGCTGAACTGCAAGCCGCCGGCGCCACCTGGATCGTCGACGACCTCAGCCACGTTTCCGTTTACGTCGAAAAAAACGCAGCCATCAGGATGGTCATATAATTCCCTCGCGCCTGCCCTTCGTTGTGCGCCCTGAATTCCAAGCTCAAGCGCACAACTCCTGTACCACGGGCCAGTAATCTTCTCGCAAAGCCAGTACTTCCGAGGGCGCCGCAGCGCACCAGCAACCGTTAAACTTGGCTTGCCAATCGAGCTTCCGTACTACCGCTTCAGGGTCGACGCTTCAGGCAACCGCACCGACATCTGGGCCACACAAGGATCCTAACACATGGTTACCCGGCTACAGGTTCCCGCGCAGGAGACTCTCCCAGGAGGCATCGGCGTCGCCGCGCCACCGGCAAATTCTGGAGACCTGCTTCCCGCGAACGTCGCTGGTTCGCGCGGAGCTGCCGAGCCGCCGCCTACTACACAGCGCACCATCCACACGTCGCAGTTGATCACCATCATGCTGAAAGCGCAAAAGCATGTCAGCGACCTTATTTTTTCTCCCGGCCGCGCGCCGCAGATTGAATCCAACGGCCAGTTGATTCAGCTGAAATTCAAAGGCCTCGAGAAACTCACTCCCTACGACACCAGCTACATCGCCAACGAACTGATGTCTGGTACCGAGCATTGCAAACGAAAGCTGGAAGTGGATGGCTCGGCGGATCTTTCTTACGGCATCGATGGCATCGGGCGCTTTCGCGTGAACGTGTTTCGCCAGCGCGGCAGCATCGCCGTGGTCATGCGCGTAATTCCCGACAAAATTCCCAGCTTTGCGGAGCTGAAGCTGCCCAAGGTGCTCGAAGAGTTCGTCAACCTGCGCAACGGTATCGTGCTGGTTACGGGACCTACGGGCTCCGGCAAATCGTCCACGCTCGCCGCCGTGCTGGACAAGATGAACGAAGAGAAGGCGTATCACATCCTCACCATCGAGGATCCCATCGAGTTTTTGCATCGTCACAAGAAGGCCACCATTCATCAGCGAGAGCTGCATTCCGATACGCCGACATTCTCGCTGGCGTTGCGCGCGGCTTTGCGCCAGGCGCCAAAAGTAATCCTCGTCGGCGAAATGCGCGACCGCGAAACCATCGAAATCGCGCTGGAAGCCGCGGAGACCGGCCACTTGGTAATGTCTACGTTGCACACCATCGACGCCTCCAAGACCGTCGAACGTATCGTCGGAACTTTTCCCCTAAGCGATCAGCAGTCCATTCGTACCCGCCTCTCCAAGGCTTTCCGCTACGTCGTCTCGCAGCGTTTGCTGCCCAAGAGGGACGGCAGCGGGCGCGTCGCCGCCATCGAAGTCTTGAAATCCACCATGCGCACCCGCGAATATGTTGAGAAGGGCGAGAGCGAAGGCAAAAGTTTGCTCGACGCCATGCGCGACGGCGAGAACGACGGCATGCAGTACTTTGACTCGGAGATTCAAAAACTGATCCGCGCTGGTGTCGTGGACTTTGAAGTCGGCCTGACCTACTCCACGAACGCCGGAAACCTGCGCCTGGAACTGGCTGATTTTCTCGACGGTCAGAAAAAATCTCCCATGGGACTCAGCTCCTCCGCCAACGCTCCGCAATCCGCCAAAGAAACCGAAGTAGAGATCGAGCGCTACTGACCGCCATTTTCCTTGCCGTGCAGGTTTGGCCTGCCACGCCGTGCGGGTTAGAATCCTTGCTCACGTTCTCGCAATAATCTTGTCTTACTAATCGAGGAGCGATCGGATGATGACGATGCGTCGGCTGGTGGTATTGTGCGCGGTTTTATTTGCCCTGCAATTTCCGTTGTCATCTCGGGCCCAGGATAAAGACGCTAAACCGGCCGATGCTACGCCGCCCGCCGCTGCCGCCACCCCGAAGGAAGAGTCTTCGGTTACCGATCACACCGTGCGCATCGCCGGTCAGACCATCCCCTACAAAGCTACCGCGGCAACCATCCTGCTAAAAAACGAAAAAGACGAACCGACCGCGCTGATCTATTTCACGGCCTACACTCGCAGCGACGTGAAGGATTTGAGCCAGCGCCCCGTGGCGTTCATTTACAATGGCGGGCCCGGCTCCTCTTCCCTGTGGTTGCACATGGGCTCGTTTGGACCGAAACGCGTTGCCGTTTCCGACGCTGAAGCCACGCCGCCCGCTCCGTACAAGTTAAACGACAATCCGTATTGCCTGCTCGATAAAAGCGATCTGGTGTTCATCGATCCCGTGGGCACCGGCTTCAGCCACGCGGTTGGCAAGGCCCAGGATAAGGATTTTTGGGGCGTCGACGAAGACGTGAAATCGTTCGCGCAACTGATCGACGCGTACATCAGCCGCAATGATCGCTGGAACTCGCCGAAATTCTTGATCGGCGAAAGTTACGGCACTTTTCGCTCCGCCGCGCTCTCTAATTATTTGCAATCCAATAACGGAATGTATTTCAACGGCATTGTGCTGATTTCTTCGGTGCTGGACCTGGGCACTATCTCTTTCAATCCCGGCGAAGATATGCCGTACATTTTTTACCTGCCCAGCTACGCGGCGACCGCCTGGTATCACAAGACGCTCGCGGATCGCCCCGCGGAGCTCCTGCCATTCATCGAAGAGGCTCGCAAATTTGCCGTGTCTGATTACGCCGCCGCACTAATGAAAGGCTCGCGTCTCACCTCCACTGAAAAAGCCGATATGGCCAAAAAGCTTTCGCGCTTTACTGGCTTGAGCGAAGACTATCTGCTCAAAGGCGACCTGCGCGTGGCCCTGCCGCAATTCCAGAAGGAATTGCAGCGCAGCCGCGGGCTAACCACCGGCCGCCTGGACGCGCGCTTTTCTGGATATTCGTACGATCTGCTGGGGGAATACGCGGAATTTGATCCCCAGGACACCGCGATCTCTGGCCCATTTATCGCCGTTTTCAACAATTACATTCGCACCGAGCTCAAATTTGGCCAGGACAAGGTCTATCACTCCGCCGCGGACCACGCTTTTCAAAGCTGGAATTGGAAGCACAACGCCGGCGACAATTTCGGATTCCCGGGTTCGCCAAACGTCGAAGGCGATTTAATCCAGGCGCTGCTGACCAATCCGCACTTGAAAGTGGAAATTGAAAACGGCTACTACGATCTCGCGACGCCCTTTTTTGCCACGGAATATACCGTCGACCACTTGGGCCTTCCGGAAAAATTGCAGAAGAACATCACCCTGCAGTATTACAACGCCGGCCACATGATGTACGTTCGCGAAGACGACCTCGCCAAACTCAAAGCCAACGTCGCCAATTTCATCGACGCCGCCGCAAAGCCCTGACGAAAGTCAGGATCAGCTGCATCAGAACGTTTCCGACAGCATGGGCATACTTTTGCGCGTATAATTCCGCGCAACGGAGGATACCGCATGAAATTCTTGATAGTATTCGCTTTGCTTACCGTATCGCTGCTGGCCGCGGCGCGTCCGATGTCGCAAAATGCATTTACCCCAGACAAAATTCCCTACGGCCCCGCACCAGCATTTCTCAATCCGGGAGCCCAGTTAGCAGTACTCGAAGGAGATCCGGGCGCTTCGACCGGAGATTTCACCGTGCGGCTAAAGATGCCCGCTGGTTATCGTGTCGCTCCTCACTGGCATCCGTACCGCGAGAACGTCACCGTGATTTCTGGAAATTTTAAAGTCGGTATGGGAGACACTTTCGACGAAAGCAAGATGGCCACGTTCGGCGCGGGTAGCTTCGCCTTTCTCGATCCCAGCATGCACCACTACGCCATGGCCGACGGCCCCGTCGTTGTCCAAGTCCACGGCATGTCGCCCCTGCAGTTTAACTACGTCAACCCAGGCGACGACCCCAGCAAGAAAAAGTAGCGCCAGTAGCTTGAGAAGCGCGTTGATCGGGCCAGTTCAGCAAAGGCCTACGGCTATTACTTGGACCACGGCGGCACGACGCCGGTCATCCGCGCGTACGCGATCAGTTGCCCCATGTGCTCGTTCGCGTGCACGATGATGCGGAGGTACATTCCGTCTACGGTCGCGTCGCGGCCTTCAATCTTGACCTTGCGCTCTAGATCCTTGGGTGTTTCCCCCGCGTGCGCCACGCGAACCGCTTCCAGCGACCTTTTCAGCCAGGCGATCACCTCCGGCTTGGAAGTGACCGTCTTATCCAGGTTCTCCGTCAAGTCCGCGGGCATCTTGGGGCCAGTAACGCTCAACAAATAAAAGTTCGCGTCGACGATGTGCATGTACACTTCGCTCGTCGAGCGCACTCCCGGAGCCGGACGCCACGAATATTTCTCCGCAGGCGTCGCCTCCGCCAGCGCAATCAATTGCTGCGACACATGCTTCCATTCCCCGTCGTACCCCTGCCAAATCCCCTCCGGATACTGCGCCGGCACCGCAGGCGCAGCTAAAAAAAGCAAAAACGAAAACATTTTCACAAGTCGACTCATTTCGACATCCTTCGCACCCTAACAGCTCAGGACCTCTGCAGCAGGGCCACGAAATGCAACTTTCGGCCGACCAGTGCGCTAAACGGCGCAGGGTAGAGGCCAAGCTCCGTGGTAAACGTGGCGACCCTTAGTTCGCAAGCAGCAAAGTGCGCGTTCCACTGCGCGCGGCTCTGATAATTGTAAGTAAGCGTGACGCCGTGCGGCCGATTGCCAACCCAATCCATAAACCGCAACGTCGCATGATCGAAACCATTTTCGCTGAGATGATCCTTCAGCAACACGTTCCTCCGGCTGACTCGCGCAGCTTCCCGCAGCAGCACCGAAACATCGCGGGTGTGGTGCAGCACATCCACCAGCATGCAGACATCGAAAGACGCATCGGGAAACGGCAGCGTGCTTCCATCAAAGGGAAAACACTCGATGCGGCACCCCGGCCGCACCATCACTTCCACGCCTTTAATCGAAATGTCCGGCCGCAATTCCGCAATCAAGCCGGCAATGGTCCCATCGCCGCACCCAATATCCAGCACCGAGGCCGCAGCAGGAATTTGCGCGGCCAGCGCCGCGGCCAGCACGCGCACTCGCCGCTGGTGCACCAACGCCTGATGCCCATGCTTCACCGCGGAGAGCAGCAGCGAATCCTGCCCCGGCGCAATCTTTGGCGCTATTTTTTCCGCGTCCATCTATTTGCGCCTTTTTACTTGCGCCCTTCTTACTTACGCTCGTAGTCGCCGATAAACGTCCCACGACTGATGCCCAGCATGCTCAAAAAGAACGAACCAAAAATCACCTGCACGCCAAGGAACAGCCACATGGCCCAAAACAGAATCTGCCGCTCTTGATGCAACGGCCCGAAACCGCTCGCCGCCCACGACCAGGTGATCCACGCGCAACCGCCAAGGCCGCACAAAAACAGTCCCGCGCCCAGCGCCAATCCGGATTCCAGCGTCACGCTGCGCAACACGCGCTTCAGCGAAACCCCGCCGTGATCAAAACGTTCCGCATAACTGAAAACTTTGGCGAACGCTCCAATGGAAAGAATCTGCGCCCCCAGCAGCGTGAAGAACACGCCAAAAATCATCGTATGAATATCCAGCGTAACGCGCCCCACGTGGCGTGCACCGGGCAATAACCAGAAAACCAGGGACAGTCCCACGATCCCCAGCGCCGCTCCAGGCAAAAAAAACAGCCAGTTCGGCGCGTACATCAGCATGAACCGTAAACTCCGCCACCCATCGCGAAAACTCCGCAGATGCGGCGCGCGCCCGCGTTTATCTGGCCACAAAATAATGGGAATTTCCGCGATCCGCGCCTGCATCTGCGCCGCCTTGATCACCATTTCCAACGCAAACTCCATGCCGGTACTCCGCACATCCAGCCGCTGGGCCAACTCCCGTGTGAATCCGCGCATACCGCAATACACATCACCGACTCCAGAATGAAAAAAAGTATTCAGCAGCGTGGTGAGCCCCGGATTGCCGAAGTATCTGTGTAACGGTGGCATGGCCCCGGGTTTTATTTCTCCCAGGAAGCGGTTGCCCATCACCAGGTCGAAGCCTTCGCGAAGTTTGCTGACAAAATTCGGCACCTCGCTGAAATCGTAGCTGTCGTCCGCATCGCCCATGACGATGAACTCACCGTGCGCTGCGGCGATTCCCGCGCGCAACGCCGCGCCGTACCCGCGCTCACTCACCGTCACAACGCGCGCGCCATGAACTTCGGCTATCCCCACCGAGCCGTCCGTCGAGCCATTGTCCGCCACCAGCACTTCGCCACGCAGTCCCGCCCCGCGAAACGCCGCCAGCGCCTTATCAATACAAAACGCCAGCGAATTCGCTTCGTTCAGCCACGGAATCACAACAGAAACATCCAGCGCTAAAGCCGAATCCAGCGGCACCACTTCGTGCCTTCCTTCAGTCGTAGTAGTAGACATGCCGTCAAACATCATATCCCGCCTTTTGTGAAACGCCACGCCAGCGACTACAATGCTGCTATCGCACAAACATCAGCACCACGACCGAAGCGCAAAAAAGTTCTCCGGAGAATCCGCGAACCTTGCCCAGTTCACTCGTCGACTTCTTCACTCCCGATACTTGGCAAAATATTTTATTGTGCGCGGTGCTCGCCGCCTGCGTCGTGCTCGCCCTTCCCCGTCATGGCCTAGCCGAAAAGTTTGTCCGTACCCTAGAGCGCATACTTTCCACGTTCGCGCAGCGTAGAGCCGCAGCCATCGTCACCATTTTTTTTGCCGTGCTGGCAGTGCGTCTCGCCGTACTGCACTTTCTGCCCGTCCCCTACCCCGGAATTCACGATGAATTCAGCTACCTGCTGCTCGGTGACACTTTCGCCCACGGCCGCCTAACCAACCCCGCGCATCCCATGTGGCGCAGCTTCGAAACCTTTCACGTTAACTGGCTGCCCACCTACTCTTCGATTTATCCCCCGGCGCAAGGCGTGGTGCTGGCCGTCGGCCAACTTCTGGGGAACCCCTGGTTCGGCGTGCTCGTCAGTAACGCTGCAATGTGCGCCGCAATTTTATGGATGTTGCAAGGTTGGATGCCCGCTCGCTGGGCGTTGCTCGGCGCCGTTCTTGCCGCCCTCAAACTCGGCGTCGCCAGCTACTGGATGAACAGCTACTGGGGCGGCGCGGTAAGTGCCATCGGCGGTGCGCTGGTGCTCGGAGCCTTGCCGCGTATTCGAAAGTATGGTCGTCCACGCGACGCCCTGCTTCTGGCCCTCGGCGTCGCAATCCTCGCAAACAGCCGTCCCTACGAAGGTTTGCTGGTGTGTTTGCCCGTCACGGTCTGGCTGATCTGGTGGCTCCTGCGCGGGCCATCGTTGAAAATCTCGTCGCCACCGCCTCGCGTCGCGCGCCTGCGCCGCGTCTTCGCTCCCATTGCCGTCGTCCTCGTTCTCACCGCCGCCTTCATGGCGTTCTACAATTCGCGCGTCACGGGCCACACCTTGCTCTTTCCCTACACTCTGAATTTGCGCACCTACGTCACTTCCCCGGTTTTTCTCTGGCAGCACGCCAAGCCTGCGTTGCACTACAACAATCAGCAATTCGAAGATTTTTACAACGATTGGGAACGCAACAATTACCAAAATTCCTCCGCCGATGTCCACGCGGTGTCACTCGAAAAATGGCAGCGCCTCCGGTCCGTATTCCTTTGGCCCGCCGCTGCTGTGCTGTTGCCCGGCTTTATCTTCGTCTTCCGGGACAAACGCGTGCGCTTCTTGCTCGCCGTTTTTCTCATCGCCACCCCGGGCATATTCGCGGTCGTATGGTCCAATCCCCATTACGCTGCGCCACTCACCTGCGTGATCTTCGCCCTGCTGGTGCAATCGACGCGCCACCTGCGCGCATGGCAACCCTTCGGCCGCCCTATCGGACCCGCACTCTCCCGCGCCATACTGGTCCTGCTCGTATTGCAAACCGCCGGCGACACGCTCACGCGCAAATGCGACGAGCTCAGCTGGACCTGCGGCGGCGATTCCAGTCGCGCGGCCATCGCGAAGCGCCTCGCCGCGCTTCCCGGCAAGCACCTGATCATCGTGCGCTACGAACCCGATCACAACATCCACGATGAGTGGGTCTTCAACGGCGCCGAAATCGACTCCGCAAAAATCCTCTGGGCCCGCGAACTCGATCCGCAACAAAACGCCGCCCTGCTTGCATATTTCAAGGACCGCACCATCTGGCTCGTCGAGCCCGACGCCGACAATGAGGAACTATTGCCCTACTCCCCAGCGCCATCCGGGTCCGCGCCATGAATTTTCCTGTGCCAAACAATTCCTCGTTAAATAACCTTCCGCCGACGACTGATCCCTGGGAAGCCGCCTATGCGCGCTTTGAAACTCCCGCGCAAGAAATTCACAAATTTACTTCCCGCCTCAAAGAATTCGGCGCGCCCGCCTGGCCCAAAGATTCCGCCATCGTCGAACTCTTCTGCGGCCGCGGCAACGGCCTGCACGCCCTGCAGCAACTGGGCTTCACTCGTATTCAAGGCGTCGATCTTTCTCCGCGCCTGCTCGCGCAATATACCGGCGCCGCAAAATGCATCGTAGCCGACTGCCGCAGCTTGCCCTTTGCCGATCACTCCAAGGACATCATCATCGTGCAGGGTGGCCTGCATCATCTGTCAGAACTGCCCGCCGACCTCGATCAAACTTTCTCGGAAATCCGCCGCGTCCTCAACAAAAACGGCTGCGTCATGTTCGTCGAGCCGTGGTCCACGCCATTTCTCATTCTCGTCCACGCCATTTGTGAAAATCCTCTCGCGCGCAAATTTTCCGTCAAGCTCGACGCTCTCGCCACCATGATTCACTACGAGCGCCGCACCTATGAGCAATGGCTCACACAACCGCAACTGGTCCTCGGCCTCGCCGAAAAACATTTCATCCCGCTCCAGCAGTCTTTCCGTTGGGGCAAGTGGCGTTTTCTCGGCACCCCTCGCCCCTGACCGACAACGCCTTTGTAGTGGCACAGCATGCTGCGCGCTTTTCCCTGCCAGACCTCAGCATGACGCGGTTTTCTTTTCCCCCACCGCAACCCCAATTCCAGCTTGCTTTTCCCTCCTTCCCAGCTACTATGGCCTACTCCGGACGCGCCTCCGGCACACAACCTTGAACCCCTCCTCCGACGCAGCTCTTCCTGCCCCTCTGGCCGCCAAGCTCCGCGCCGGAAAACTCCTGCAAGTCTTGGGCGTCTGGTTCGGCATCGCCGCCGCCATCGGCAACAGCATCGCCGCCGGCATCATTCGCACCCCGGGAGACATCGCGAAGCTCCTCCCCAATCCCTGGCTCTTCCTCGCCGTCTGGGTTTTAGGCGGCGGCTACGCCCTGCTGGGCGCCTCTTCCATGGCTGAACTCGGCGCCGCCATCCCGCGCAGCGGCGGTCAATACAATTTTGCCCGGCGCGCCATCGGCGAATACGCCGGCTTCATCGTCGGCTGGAGCGACTGGCTCTCCACCGCCGGCACCAACGCCGTCGTCGGCATCGTCATCGGTGAATACAGCGTCGCCCTATTCGCGCCGCTCGCCGGACACGAGCGGTTAGTAAAAATGATCGCTGTCGGCGTCTTGCTTTTTTTCTTTACGTTGCAATGGGGTGGCGTGAAGCGCGGCAAAAGCGCACAACTGCTCACTGCGGTCCTGAAAACCGGGGCCTTCCTGATTCTCGTTCTCGCGTGCTTTGTATTCGGTGGTCCGTCGCATCACGCCGCGTACCAGCAAGCCGCGAACACCAGCGCTTTCCATGGAGGCTGGCTGCTCGCCGTCGCCATCGTCCTCGGCATGCAATCCGTGATTTTCACCGTCGATGGCTGGGACGGCGTGATCTACTTCGGCGAAGAGGTCAAAGATCCGGGCCGCGACGTGCCTCGCGCCATCTTTGGCAGCGTCATCTCCATTATGGGCATCTATCTACTACTCAACGCCGCCCTCTTGTACGTCCTGCCCATGAACAAAATCTCCGGAGATATTTTCCCCTTGGGCGCCGCAGCCAACGCCGTCTTCGGCCGTTACGGCGATGTGGTCATTCGCTCCATCATGATCGTTTCCATGCTCAGCTGCATTAACGCCTGTCAAATGTTTTGCACGCGCATTCTCTACGCCATGAGCGTCGACGGCCTTTTCTTCAAGCGCGCCTCGCGGGTCAACAAAGGCGGCACGCCCGTCATCGCCCTGCTGCTGAGCACCATCGTCGGCATCATCTTCGTGCTTGGCTCCTTCGAGCGTGTAATCGCCATGCTCTCGTTCTTCTTCGTGGCCAACTACACCCTCTCCTACGCCTCGCTCTTCATTCTGCGCAAACGCGAACCATCCATGCCCCGCCCCTACCGCGCCTGGGGCTACCCCTACACCACCGCCGCCGCGCTAATCGCCTCCGCCATCTTCTTAATCGGTTCCCTCGCCACCGACCGCGACAACGCTCCGCTAGCGTTAGGAATGTTGCTCGCAAGCTACCCAATTTTCTGGATTATGAAACAGGTCGCAAATCGTGCGACGTTGTAGTGGCGGGTCTTCAGACCCGTGCATTTGACTTTATCCTTCGTAGTGGCGAATCTTTAGATTCGCATCATTCCTTGCATTGTTGTCCGTGAACCACGCTTCCAAGCCGCTCCACCCTAATCGACCTTCTCTGCAATCGCCTTAGCCTGCAAAAAATGCAACAAATAATCCTTCCCACCCGTCTTCGAATCCGTCCCGGACATATTAAATCCCCCAAACGGATGCGCCCCCACCATCGCCCCGGTACACTTGCGATTCAAATACAAATTCCCCACAAAAAACGCCTCCTCCGCCCGTGCAATCTTCTCCTTGTTCCGCGAATAAACCGCCCCCGTCAACCCAAACTCCGTATCATTCGCAATCTCCAGCGCATGCTCAAAATCCCGCGCCTTGATCACCGCCAGCACCGGACCGAAAACTTCCTCCTGCGCGATCCGCGACTTCGCATCCACGTTCGCAATAATCGTCGGCTGCACAAAATACCCTTCGCCTGGAGCCCGCCCTCCGCCGAGCACCAACTTTCCTTCCTTCTTCCCCACGTCGATGTATCCCAAAATCCCTTCCATCGCCGTGGCGCTCACCACCGGCCCCATATAATTGCCCTGCACATCGCTCGGCCCAACCGTAATCGTCTTCGCGCGCGTCACCAATTTATCCACGAACGTATCAAAAACCTTCTCCGAAACGATCGCCCGCGAACACGCCGAACATTTCTGCCCCGCATAACCAAACGCGGCCTGCGCCACGCCCTCTACCGCCGCGTCCAGGTCCGCCTCCTCATCCACAATCGTCGCGTCCTTTCCACCCATCTCCAGCACCGCCCGCTTGATCCAAATCTGTCCCGCCGCCCGCTTGGCCGCCGCCTCGCCGATGATCAATCCAACTTCTTTCGATCCAGTGAACGCGATATACCGCGTTTTCGCATGCTTCACCATCGCATCTCCGGCAACTTCGCCCAGCCCCGTAATAAAATTCAGCGCCTCGCGCGGCACTCCCGCTTCATAAAAAATCTCCACCACTTTCGTTGCCACCGCCGGCGCTTCCTCCGAAGGTTTCAGCACCACCGTGTTCCCGGTCACCAGCGAAGCCGCCGTCATCCCCGCCGCTATCGCCGCCGGAAAATTCCACGGCGGAATCACCGCGCCCACTCCCAGCGGCAAATACACCAGATAATTCTTTTCCCCCTTCATCGGCGTTACCGCATGTTCCCCGGCCAGCCGCAGCATCTCGCGGGCGTAAAACTCACAAAAATCAATCGTCTCCGCCGTATCCGCGTCCGCCTCAATCCACGATTTCCCCACCTCATAACAAATCAGCGCGGAAACCTCGAACTTCCGCTCGCGAAAGATCTGCGACGCGCGGAAAATAATCTCCACGCGCTTCTCCGCCGGCACGCGCTTCCACGTCGCGAACGCCGCATACGCCGCTTCCACCGCCTGCGCGGCCTGCTCCGCGTTAGCCTTCTGAAACACGCCGATCACCTGCGCTGGCCGCGAAGGATTCGTGGACATCATCTTCTCGGTCGTATAAATCTTCTCCCCGCCGATGTACATCGGATACTCACGCCCCAACTCCCCTGCCACTTTCGCCAGCGCGTCTTCCATGGCCTTCTTATTTTCGGCTTTCGAAAAATCCACAAACGGTTCGTTCGTGAACTCCGCAACATGCAACTTCGCTTCAGCAGTAGCCATAGATTTCATCTCTCCTAATCGCGTGAACATCCAATTCTACCGCCCCCGCAAACCACGCCACAAGCCAGCACCGTTCTCACAAGGTTTGTTCTGTAGTGGCGAATCTTTAGATTCGCAGCATTTGCCCCACACGCGACCGACGCACTCCAGATGGGCTCGCTTTCGCTTAAGGAGATCACGAGCGTCAAAATCTCACGCGAAATTCCTTGCACAGGCATGCACAGATTTCCACATGATTACAATTCGATTTCGCTTGCGCTCTTTTTCTGCCGCTCGTACTATGCGCACAGATTGATCGGGAAGAAGACTTCGCGAGTCAATTAGAAGATGGCAACAAGGGTAAAACCGAGCTTGTCAGTTTCGAGTTGAAACAGAAGTACTAACTTCGCAGTTCAACGTACGCAGATGGCCAGGGTAAAACCGAGCCAACTTGACGGCGGTGGATTGCGGGCTTTGCAGCCGAAGCCCACGGGTGACTTGGGTAAAACCGAATCGCCAGTGGACGGAAGCGGAAGCCACAGACTTTGCGGTGAACTCAAAGAAGCGAAGCGGGTAAAACCGAGTCGTAATCGTGAGTCGAACCAAGAAGTAGGCTTCACGAATCAATTTACGAGGGGCGGCCTGGGTAAAACCGAGCCGCCTTCTCCTAATCCTGAGACGGGAAGCCAAAGCTTCACGCGTCAATCGAAAAGAGGGCGACACGGCCAAACCGAGTCGCCCTCATTTTTTTTGCCCTGTACTCGTACCGGGGCGATCCGCGAGACACACCTATACGAGCTCGCCCACCGCCTCCCCGAACACCCGGGTGTGCAAATCCACGTCGCCCTCGCTGGCCGCCGGACCCATCAGCGCCATATTGTGGAACGGCGTCAGTAGTACCCCGCGATTCAGCGCGTACAAATGCAAAAATCGCTCCAAGTCAAAATCCGCCGCCGCCGCCGATTCCCCGCCATTCCTCGGCGCTCGCGTAGTAAAGGTATATTCCGCGCGGCAACCCAGCTGCGTCACATTCCACGGCAGCCCCACGTTGCGAATCTCTTCCGCGACTCCCGAAGCGAATCGCGTCGCCAATGGGATCATGTGCTCGAACGCGGCCGCCGTCAGAACATGGCCCAGCGTCGCGCGCATCGCCGCCAGCGACAGGGCATTGCCTGCTAGCGTTCCGCCGATGCCGCCCACGTCGCAGTCCTCGGGTTCAATCCGCGCCGAAATGCGCTGCGCCACCTCTTCCGTACATCCAAAGGTCGCGCCAGGAATGCCGCCGCCGATCGCTTTGCCAAGCACGAAAATATCCGGCTGCAAATTCCACAGCCGTGTGCATCCGCCCGGACCCGCGCAAATCGTATGCGTCTCGTCCGCTATAAACAGCGAACCGTAACGCTGCGCCAACTGCGTCGCCGCCGCCCAGTATCCGTCGTTTGGCAGGATGATGCCCACGTTGGTCATCGCCGGCTCCGCGAGTACACACGCCACATCGTTGTGCCGGAGCGCCGCCTCAAGCGCATTTAAATCGTTGAACTCCACCACGCGCGTCGTCTCCGCCGGATCGACGGGCGCGCCAATATTTCCGCGCCGTGGACCGACCACTCCGTCGCGCAGCGACACAAACGATTCATCCACCGTCCCGTGATAGCAGTAGTGAAACACCAGAATCTTCGAGCGCTGCGTAATCTCTCGCGCAATGCGAATCGCAAAGCGGTTCGCGTCCGTCGCCGTTAGCGCGAATTGCCAGTACGGCAATCCGAAGCGCCGCTGCAACTCTTCGCCGACCCACACGGCATCTTCTGTGGGCAGCATAAACGTGATTCCTTCGCGCACCCGCCGCGCCACGGCATCAGCCACCGTCTTCGGCGAGTGCCCGGTCATCGCACCAGTATCGCCAAGACAAAGATCGACGTATTCGTGCCCGTCCACATCCGTAAAGTGCGCGCCGCAGGCCTGCGCCACAAACACCGGAAACGCGCCGGCCCACTTCTTCATCCAGTTCATCGGCACGCCGCCCAGCAGCGAACCCTGCGCGCGCCGATACAACTCCGCCGAACGCGGATGCTCATCGACAAAGCGCTTTTCTTCGCGCTCCCGCAATCTCTGCAATTTGTCGCGATCGATGGAGGTCATGACTCTAGAAATTCAAATTACTGCAAACTTTTCGAGGTCACTTGGATAAATCGGCGTGTATTCGCCCTCTTCAATATCCCTATAACCAGCCTTCAGGTCGGACAAATAGCTCGTAATCGAGGGGATTGTTTTGATGTAGTCAAACGTCAAAGTGGGATCTTCAGCAAAGACAAATATATTCATCTCTCCTGAACCGATATCATGTCCGTCTACCGTTCCAAGGTCTCCGAGACTCTCGCGAATCGCGTCTTCCAGAGAAATCAACAAATCGAAATCACTGACGGAAGAGGACGATGGCCACTGCAACGCGAGCATGTATTCCATAGCACTCTCAGCGCAGGTCGCGAATGATTTCCTTCGCGGCGTTGGCGCCCGAGGCGCCAGTTAATCCGTTCCCTGGATGCGTACCGGAACCGCACAAGTATAATCCGCGCACCGGCGTCAAATACCGCGCCCAATCCAGCACCGGCCGCATGGTGAACAGTTGGTCGAGCGCCAGTTCGCCGTGATAAATGTGTCCGCCAGTGAAGCCGTAAGTGGTCTCCAGGTCCTGCGGCGTAATCACCTGCGTCGCCTCCACCAATCCCGGCAAATCCGGCGCGTACGCCGACAACGTCTTTATCACCGTCCGGCCCAGTTCGTCGCGTCGCCCGCTCCAGTTTCCCTTCTTCAATTTGTAAGGAGCAAATTGTACGTACGCGGAAAGCACGTGCTTCCCTTCCGGAGCCAACGAAGGATCGAGCAGCGTGGGAATCGTCGCATCCAAATACGGCGCCGCGGAAAACTCGCCGTACTTCGACGCGTCAAACGCCTTCTCCAGATAATCGGTCTCCGGCCCGATGTGGATTCGGCCAGAAAGCGCCTGGCGAAATCCATCCGCGCCAATCGCCGACGCCAGCGCGGGAAACGCCGGCAAATCGCCCAGCGCCAGATTCACCTTGGCCACCGTGCCGTTCGCGCGCACGTTCTTGATACGCATCGCAAACGTCGGATCCAGTTGCGAAGGATCCACTAAATTAAAAAATGTCCGTTTCGGATCGACGCCCGAAACCACCGCCTGCACCGCGATCTCTTCACCATCGGCAAGAACCACGCCGCTGACCGCGCCGTCCTTCACGCGAATGTGTTGCACCTCCGCGCCGGTGCGAATCTCCGCCCCCGCTTTGCGCGCGCTGTCCGCCAGCGCAGCGCTCAGCGCTCCAAGCCCACCGCGCGGAAACGTCGCCGGACCAACCGGATGCGCGTCCGCTGCCGCACGCATCAGCAGCACCGCAGTCGAACCCGCTGACCACGGCCCCAGCGCCGTGCCAAAAATTCCGCGCGACACAATCACCGCGCGAAGCAATTCATTCTCAAAGAATTCGGCGACAAAATCCGCGGCCGCCATCGGTCCCCAGCGCAGCAAATCGAAAATCCCAGTTTTGCCCAGGCTGCGCACACCGCGTCCAGTCTTCAGCAAATTCCAAAGATCTTCCGGCGAAGGCTTGTCGATTCCCGGCGGCGTAATCGCGGCAATCTGTGCAAACACTCCCGCGATCTTCTCTAGCGACGCCGCAAACTTGGTATACCGTTCCGCGTCGTGCGCGGACATGCGCGCAATGCCGCCCGCCGTCTTGGCGTGGTCGTTGTAGAAAAGCAGTCCTTGCCCATCGAGCGTGGGCGCAAACACGCGCGGGTCGGGATGCAGCAGCTCGCAACCGAACTTCTCTGGCCGCATGTCGCGCAGCACATCGTCGCGCAAGGGACCGACCGTGTGCGCCAGCGTCGATACGCGAAATCCCGGGTGAAACTCTTCCGTGATCGCGCCGCCACCGACCATTTCTCGGCGCTCCAGCACCACCGGTTTGAATCCGCCCTTGGCCAGATAAAATGCCGTCACCAGCGCATTGTGCCCACCGCCGACAATCGCAACTTTCTGTCCGATGGGCACGGTCAGTGGCTCGCCTTCTGCGAGCTTACTTCGCTTGATGCCACGGCTGCTGGCGTGCCGTCAGAAGCATTAGATTTTGCCCCGTTGGACTTCGCGTTCGACTTCGCCGCGCGCGCCACTTTGCTCCAGTCTTTCAGCATCACCTGGCTGGCGATGCGTCCGTTCGCTCCCATAATTCCGCCGCCTGGATGCGTCGCCGAGCCGCACATATACAAGCCATCCACCGGAGTGCGGTAGTAGGCCCATCCAGCCACTGGACGCAGAAAGAAAAGTTGCTCCAACGAAAGTTCGCCCTGAAAAATGTTTCCCTGCGTCAGCCCGAATTCGCGTTCCAGATCCAGAGGCGTCAATATTTGACGCCCAACAATGATTTCCTTAAGGTTTGGCGCATATTCCGCGATCGTGTCGATCACGTTGTCGCCGAAGGCTTCGCGCTGATCGTCCCACGTCCCTTTCGCAAGTTTGTACGGAGCGTACTGCACGAAGCACGAGAGCACGTGCTTCCCGGCCGGCGCCACGCTGGGATCCGTGAGGCTCGGAATCACCATATCGATGTACGGACGCCGCGAATAATTGCCGTACTTCGCATCGTCGTAGCCGCGTTCCATATATTCCATGTTCGGCGAAATGGAAATCGCTCCGCGCAGGTGTGCGCCATCGCCAGGTATCGCCTTGAAATTGGGTAACGCATCGAGCGCCAGATTCACCTTGCCGGACGAGCCGCGGAACTTATAGCGCCGCACGCCTTCCAGAAAATCCGGGGGCAACTCGCTAGGCGATAGAAATTTTTCGAACGTCAGGTGCGGATCGACGCTGGACGAAACAATCGTCGCGCTGATCTCTTCCCCGCTCTGCAGCACCACGCCGGCGGCGCGGCCATTCTTCACCACAATTTTTCCCACCGGCGCCTTGGTGCGAATCTCCACGCCGGCTTCGCGCGCCGCCGCGCCAATAGCGTTGGAAATGGCCCCCGTGCCGCCGCGGCTGAATCCCCAGGAGCGGAACGCGCCATCGATCTCGCCCATATAGTGGTGCAACAGAACGTAAGCCGTCCCCGGCGAGCGAATGCCCAGAAACGTTCCGATAATTCCCGACGCCGACATAGTTGCCTTCAACACGTCGGTCTCAAACCACTGGTCCAGAAAATCCGCCGAGCTCATGGTCATCAGCTGTATCAGCGTGTAGCGCTCGTCGGAAGAAAGCTCGCGGAAACGCTGCATCAGAAAATGCAGCTGCTTCAAATCTTTGGGATTTAGCGTGGTCGGATCGGGTGGAACCATCGACAGCAACGGCTTCACGAAGCGGCACATCGGCGTCATCATCTTGGAGAATTCGTCGTACGCCTCGGCATCCAGCCGCGAGTGCCGCCGGATCTCGCGAATGGATTTGGCGTGATCGTTCATCCGCCAAAGATGGTCGCCATTGGGCATCGGAGAAAACGTGCCGTCGAGCGGCAATATCTCCAGCCCATGCCGCGGCAAATCCAGCTCGCGAATAATCTCCGGCCGCAGCAGCGAAACCACGTAGGAACATTCCGAAAACAGAAAGCCGGGAAAAATCTCTTCGGTAACTGCTGCTCCACCCAAAACGTGCCGCCGCTCCAGTACCAGCACCCTCTTCCCGGCCTTGGCCAGGTACGCAGCATTCACCAGACCATTGTGCCCGCCGCCGATAACCACCACGTCGTAGTGCTGCGCCATGCGGAGTACTCCACTAGAAAAAAGAAGCCTTGCTGTTCAGGTGACCGCACATTTTACTGGTTCCTGAGTCCGCTGTACAATCCGCCTCTCGTAGCACAGGCACTCTTGCCTGTGTGCCGCGTCGGCACGGCAAACAGCTCTGCACAGGCAAGAGTGCCTGTGCTACCAAAACCCCTCGCGTTAGCACCTAACTTGACCGCGCGAATACCCACGCTTAGAATAGAAGATTCATTGTGACGCATTTTTCCGACTTGCTGAATTGTACCAAGCGCCCAGTGCCCACTCGCTGGGCTGCGCTGTTTTTAGGCGGCGACAATTCGCCCAATCAAATGACACCTTTCCAAATTTCCGAAGCGAGGATGGCATGATCGAAGGTCCAATTTCCGAAGGACTCACGTTTGACGACGTTTTGCTGCTACCGGGCAAGTCTTCCGTTCTACCCGCAGAGGTCGACACGCGGACGCAATTCACGCGCAAGCTGAGCCTTAACATTCCGCTCGCTTCGGCTGCGATGGACACCGTGACGGAATCGCGTCTGGCCATCGCCATCGCGCGGCAGGGCGGCATTGGCATCGTGCACCGCAACATGGCTATCGACCGCCAGTACGAAGAGATCGACCGCGTGAAACGGTCGGAAAGCGGCATGATCGTCGACCCGGTGACCATCTCGCCGGACATCACCCTGCGCCAGGCGCTCGAGATCATGACCAAGTACCGCATCAGCGGCTTGCCGGTGACGCGCGGCTCGCGACTGACCGGCATTCTCACCAACCGCGACCTGCGCTTTGAAAAAAATCACGCGCAATTGGTCGGGTCGGTGATGACCAAAGAAAATCTCGTCACCGTGCCGGTGGGCACCACGCTTGACGAAGCCGAACGCATCCTGCAAAAGCATCGCATCGAAAAACTCCTGGTGGTCGATCAGGACTTCAACCTCAAAGGTCTAATCACCGTAAAAGACATTCAGAAAAAGCTGGAATATCCGCGCGCGGCGAAGGATGAACAAGGGCGCCTGCGCATCGGCGCGGCGATCGGCGCGACCGGCGACTTTCTGGAACGCGCCGTGGAAATGTCCAAAGCCAAGGTGGATGTGCTGGCTATCGACACCGCGCACGGCCACACGCAACGGGTGATGGACGCCATCGCCGCGGTGCGTCGCCGCCTGCCGGAAATGCAATTGATCGCCGGAAATGTGGCAACTTTTGACGGTGCCAAAGATCTCATCGCGCTGGGAATTGACGGACTAAAGGTGGGTATCGGTCCGGGATCGATCTGCACCACGCGCATCGTCACCGGCGCGGGCGTGCCGCAGCTCACCGCGATTATCGAATGTTCGCGAGCGGCCGCCGGCGCTGGCGTACCGATCATCGCCGATGGCGGCATAAAGTTTTCCGGAGACATCAGCAAAGCCATCGCCGCGGGCGCATCGTGCGTGATGATTGGCAGCCTATTCGCCGGGACCGAAGAATCGCCGGGTGAGACGATTTTGTATCAGGGCCGCACGTTCAAGTCTTATCGCGGCATGGGCTCGATTGGCGCGATGAACGCTGGTTCGGATCGCTACTCCGTGGTGCAAGACAGCACCGAGAGCGGCAAATCCGTCCCGGAAGGCGTGGAAGGACGCGTGGCGTACAAGGGTTCTTTGGGCGCGCTCACGGATCAACTGGTGGGCGGCCTGAAAAGCGGCATGGGCTACGCCGGAGCCGCTACGCTGAAGGAACTGGCGGAGAAAGGCCGATTCGTGCGCATTACCGCGGCCGGGCTGCGTGAAAGTCACGTGCATGACGTGGTCATTACCCGCGAAGCGCCGAACTATCGAATGGAATGAGGCGCGGTTTTCGGTTCGCATTGACGCCCAAAAGGGCGTCGCTACAAAGGCTCAGTGGCGGAAAGTTTCACGGCAAAATATAACGCAGAGGCACAGAGGGCGCCGAGGAGCGCAGAGAAAAGAAGAGAAAACGCGATCAAGCGAGTCAGTTGATCGTCAATGCCAAGTTACTGGAGAACGTGGATTTGTCCGATCAACCCTGGCGCAACCCCCGGCCCGCACCACGGCTCAGAGAAGTGCAACCGCGCCTGCGTGAGTTGCCAACCATAAAATGGCTGCGGGTATGGTGGCCGGCGCTGCTGTGGGCGATGGTGATTTTCGGCATGTCCACCGATACGTTTTCCGCAGAGCACACCGGGTCAATCATCGAACCGATTTTGCGCTGGATTTATCCGGCGATCACCCGGGCGCAGTTTGAAATTATTCATCACTTCACGCGCAAGAGCGCACATTTCACAGAGTATTTTATCTTTGGACTCTTGCTCTTTCGCAGTGTACGGCGCGGGCGCGCGGGCTGGCGCTGGTCCTGGGGGCTCACGGCGCTATCCATAGCTGCGGTGTACGCATGTCTCGACGAATTCCACCAGTCGTTCGTGCCCAGCCGGACGGCTTCGCCGTATGATTCCCTGCTGGACTCCGTCGGGGCGTTCGCGGCTGTGATTTTCCTGTTTCTCTGGTTTCGCTGGCGCGGCGGAAGAACTCAAGAGGCGATCATCTCCTCCCAGAACCCCGCTTGAATTTTTTCCGGCCCTGACAACGATCACCAAGCTTTCAACTACTGATTGCAGTCCGAACTCGCTGGGGATGAAAACAGCAACGTCCCGGGAGGTCGACCTGGTGGCCACCTCCCGGGACTCTCGATGATTCGCGGCGGGGAATATTTAGGAGATTGCAGCCCTGCTGCTCAACCCGGACACGCGGCGACGACCGAGATGGGCTTTGCGGCGCCGGTTTTCCATGCGCAGCAACAGGGTGAAGAGAGCGATGCAAATCGCCATCGTGGCCAGGGACCAGCCCTCGACGGTCGTCGCGTGAGAAAATACCCCGGCTTGTGTCGCCACTGGCTCGGTGATCGTTGCAACGGGGGCACCGGCAACTGAGGCATATGCAACGGTGGTCTGCGACTCTTGGGCGACAGCGTTCAGATTGGCCGACGTTGTGGCCGAAGAGGGCTGAGAAAACGGCACGCTGTCCGGCTGAGCAAAGCTGGGGTTGTCAATCTCTTGCGCATGCGCCGCGCTGGCCAACAAGAACGCCGCGCCGATCGCCACTATCGCTACTTGCATCCGGATAATATTTTGAATTTTCATTTCGCCACCTCAATCAATTTTTTGTTCCGCCAACCGACGCATGAACTAAAAGCAGGCACTTAGCCAAACTCCGGCAAACGTCATGTCGTCCTCAAATACGCGGCATCTTATTGTGCTAACAGCACTTGCGCCCGAGTCGCAAAACATCTGGAATACGACGTAGCGGAATGAATGCTGATAGCACTATCTTCTAAGCACCAAGGCGGTGCGGCGGATGCCTACTTCGCGAATGGGCGAACCAGCAGTACAGGCGATAAGCTATTGAAAATAAAATGGTTATTTACAGGCGGGAACTCGAAAGTGCCGCTCTAGCCATCCCGATAGCCCCTTCTATCCGTTCGGATAGGGGTCCAGCGTTGGGGTGGCGACGCAGGCGAGTTAGCGTTAGACTACGGCCTCCCAGCAAGCGTTCCCTCCGGGTCAAGAGGCTCGAAGAAGACTGCGAGTTATGCCGATAAAACTCCTGGCGATTAGCGGCCCGCTAAGAAAATCCGAGTTTCCGCTCGGCACAGAACTCACGATCGGCGGCGACGCCGACAACCATGTGCGCCTGCGCGACCCTGCCGTTTCGCCGCATCACTGCGCCATCGCGTTGCACGAAGGGCGTGTGATTCTGAGCGATCTGGAGAGCGAATCCGGCACCTTCGTCAACGGCATTCCCATCAAGCGGCGCGAACTGAAATCCGGAGACGAGGTAGCGGTCGGAAGTTCCATGTTCCTGTTCGAGGAGGAAAAGTCCGAGAGCGCTCCGAGCAGTCCAGTACAAATGTCCGAAGACGACGCCGTAAGTCTAAAAATCTTAGAGCTCCCACCGGATGAACTTCGGAATTTGCGACCAGAATCGCTGGCGGCACTGCCCGAAGCGGCGCGCATGGAGCGCAATCTGAGCGTGCTGCTGCAAATTGGCCGGGCGATTGGCTCGCTGCGCGACGAGGAATCGTTGCCCTGGCAATTACTGGGGATGATTTTCGACGTAATTCCCGCCGAGCGCGGCGCCATCTTGCTGCTGGACGAAGAGTCGCAAGAGATCCGCGCGCAAGTGGGCTGGGACCGGGTCTCAGGCGCGGATCATTCCGTCAATGTCGTCGGGTCGGTGGTACGGCGGGTCATCGCGGAAAGCGTTTCGCTGCTCGGTAGCCACGAGAATCGACGCACCATGCTCTGTGTGCCGATGATTTCCAAACGAAAACCGATCGGAGTAATTTATCTGGAATCGACAGCAGCTGCGACGGCGCTGAACGAGGACGACTTCCGGCTACTTACCGCGATTGCCGGACTGGGCGTGGCCGGAATCGAAAATGCGCGCCAGTTTGAACGCCTGGGCAGCGAGAATCAGCGGCTGCTCGCCGAGGTAAGCCTGACGCACGACATGGTGGGACGCGGCGCGCGAATGCGCGAGGTGTATCAATTCATCGAACGGGTGGCGCCCAGCGATTCCACAGTATTGATTTCCGGGGAAAGCGGCACGGGCAAGGAACTGGCCGCGCGCGCCATGCACAAAAATAGCCCGCGAAAAAATCAGCCGTTTGTAGCATTGAACTGCGCCGCGCTGACGGAGACGCTGCTGGAAAGCGAACTGTTCGGGCATGAAAAAGGCGCGTTCACCAGCGCCATCAGCCTGAAAAAGGGATTTCTGGAGGTGGCCGAGGGCGGCACAATTTTTCTGGATGAAATTGGCGAACTCTCTCCCATCCTGCAGGCCAAACTGCTGCGTGTGCTGCAAGAGCGCGAATTCGTGCGTGTCGGCGGCACGCGTGCAATCAAGATCAACGTGCGCTTTCTGGCCGCGACCAACAAAGACCTGCAAAAAGCCGTGCGCGATGGCGGATTTCGCGCCGACTTGTTTCACCGCCTGAATGTTATTTCGCTGGCGCTGCCCGGCTTGCGCGAACACCCCGAGGATATCCCAATGCTGGCGCAACATTTTTCCGCGCAACACGCGAAAAATTGTAATCGCGACATCAAGGGGATTTCTCTTGAAGCGCTGGCGTGCTTAACGCAGTACGACTGGCCCGGCAACATTCGCGAGCTGGAGAACGCCATGGAGCGCGCCGTGGTGGTCGGCTCTTCGGACGTCATTCTCGCTGAGGACCTACCGGAAACCGTGCTGGAAAGCGCGAAGGGTGAAGCCTGTACCGCGGCGAAATATCACGACGCCGTACGCAACTTGAAAAAGCAATTAATTTTAAACGCGCTGGAACAATCGAGTGGCAACATCACCGAGGCGGCGAAGCTTCTGGGCGTGCATGCCAACTATTTACACCGCTTGATGCGCAACCTGGAATTGCGCACCGGCTTAAAGAAACAAACCAGCGCCTGAGCTTCACTGTCGATTCCTCTAAAAGTTTTGTATCAAAATGGCGGAGCGGGGTGACGGATTGACGTACCCAGAAGCCGCACAGGAGCATCCATAGGGCTATGGAATTCCGACAACTGGGTTATTCAGGATTAAAAGTGCCGGTGCTTAGTTTTGGCGCTGGAACCTTTGGCGGCGGCAACACCTTCTTCAAGGCGTGGGGGAGCAGCGATGTGGCCGAGGCTACGCGGCTGGTGGACGTTTGCCTGGAAGCGGGCGTGAATCTGTTCGACACCGCGGATGTTTACTCCGATGGCTTGTCCGAAGAGATTCTGGGCGAGGCCATTAAGGGCCGGCGCAATCAGGTTTTGATTTCCACCAAAGCTACCTTTCGCATGAGCACGAAGAAAGGGCCGAATGACTTGGGATCGTCGCGGCACCATGTGATGGAGTCGTGCGAGGCCAGTTTGCGGCGGTTGAAGATCGAAACCATCGATATTTACCACATGCACGGCTTCGACGCGCTCACGCCCGTGGAGGAGACGCTCAAGACTTTGGACACACTGGTGCAGAGCGGAAAAGTACGCTACATCGCGTGCTCTAATTTTTCCGGCTGGCATCTGATGAAATCGCTGAGCGTTTCGGAGCGGTACGGCTGGTCGCGTTATGTGGGGCATCAGGTTTATTACTCGCTGATTGGGCGGGAATATGAGTGGGAATTGATGCCGCTGGCGCTGGACCAAAAAGTCGGGGCGCTGGTCTGGAGTCCGCTAGGGTGGGGACGGCTGACGGGGAAGATTCGGCGCAATCAATCGATTCCCGCAGAGAGCCGTTTGCACAAGACCAGCGACTACGGGCCGCAAGTCGCGGATGAATATTTGTATAAGGTGGTGGACGCGCTGGATGAGGTGGCCAAGGACACGGGGAAGTCCGTGCCGCAAATTGCGTTGAATTGGCTGGTGCAGAAGCCGACGGTGGCGAACGTGATTGTGGGCGCGCGGAATGAGGAACAGTTGCAGCAGAATCTTGGGTCGGTGGGCTGGAATTTGACGAAGGAGCAGGTGGCGAAATTGGATGCGGCTAGCGAGGTGGCGCCAGTTTATCCGTATTGGCATCAGAGACAGTTTGCGGAGAGGAATCCGTTGCCGTCGTCGCAGCGATAAGAGCGGTGGTGGCCGGTTTGACAAAAGCGTCCGCCTCAGAAGGCGGCCGCTACAAAAGAAAGAGCCCGCTGCGGGTTTTGCCGGAGCGGGCTTTTTGTTTGCGAGATGGCTGAAGACTAGGACGCGGCTTCTACTGGTTCTTCTTTTTTGGGCTTTTCTTTCTTTTCTTTGGCTTTGTATTCGTAGCCGACCAGTTCGAGGATAGCTACTTTGGCGTTGTCGCCGACGCGATTGCCGGCATGGATGATGCGGGTGTAGCCGCCGGCGCGATCGGCGAACTTTGGCGCGATTTCGCTGAAGAGCTTGGCGGTCATTTCCGGGGTCATCAAGTAGGAAGCGGCTTGGCGGCGCGATTGCAGCGTGTCGCGCTTGCCGAGCGTGATGATTTTTTCCGCTACTGGACGGGCGGCTTTGGCGCGCGTCAGCGTGGTGGTAATGCGGCCGTGCTCGAACAGATTGGTGACCAGGTTGCGCAGCGTCGCGCGGCGATGCCACGGATTGCGTCCCAGCTTCGATCCTGATTTCAAATGTCGCATTTTCTATTCCTGTCTCTTCGATATCTTGTACAACCGCACATTCGGCTCCGGAAAGAATCCCGGAGCCGATGTGGGCAGCTTGATTTTACAGTCCGGCGTTTTCTTCCGCCGGTGGAGGCGCGGTCTGGCTGGGAAGCGGCGGCCAGATGATGCGTCCGTGTTCATCGAACTTCATGCCCAGCGCGAGGCCCATCTTCACCAGTATATCTTTGATCTCGTTGAGCGATTTGCGGCCGAAGTTTTTGGTCTTCAGCATTTCGTTCTCGCTCTTTTGCACGAGTTCGCGGATGGTCTGGATGTTGGCGTTCTTCAGGCAATTGTAGGAACGGACGGAAAGTTCCAGCTCTTCCACTGAACGGTCCAGGTATTCGAGACGCGGATCGTGCGCGATATCTTGCGGCATTTCAATGTTGTCCACCGGCTCTTCAAAGTTGATGAAGATGCTCATGTGGTCCTTGACGAGTTTGGCGGCGAGCCCGATGGAATCCTGCGGGGTGATCGCGCCGTTGGTCCACACTTCGATCATCAGCTTTTCGTAGTCGGTCATCTGGCCGAGACGCGCCGCTTCGACGGAGTAGTTCACTTTGCGCACCGGTGAGTGGACGCTGTCCACCGGGATGTAGCCGATGGGAAGGTCTTCGTCGTAGTTGCGGTCGGCGGCGACGTAGCCGCGGCCGTTCTTGACGCGCATTTCGATTTGCAGTTTGCCGCCTTCGCTTACGGTGGCAATGTAGACGCTCTTATCGAGAATGGCGAAGTCCTGGTCCTCTTCGATTTGCGCGGAGGTGACCGGGCCGGGCTGCTCGATGTTTACGTAAATGGTTTTCGGCAGGTCAGTGTTGAGCTTGATGGGGACCTGCTTCAGGTTGAGGATGATGTCCGTGGCGTCCTCGACCACGCCGGGGATCGAGGAGAATTCGTGCAGCACGCCTTCGATTTTAACCGCGGTGATGGCTGCGCCTTCGATGGAGCTGAGTAGCGCGCGACGCAGCGCGTTTCCTACCGTGGTGCCCCAGCCGCGCTCAAAAGGCTGCGCGGAGAAGCGGCCGTATTTTTCGGTCAGCGATTCCAGCTCGGAGGCTAGACGCTTTGGTTTTTGAAAACCCTTCCACATATTGTTCCTTCCTTCTGGCGGCCTGGGAATCGGACGCCTTGTTGCAATCTCGGGAAAAAGTGCCGGGCTAAAGCCCGGCGCCTACAAAAGTCAAAAGCCACGAAAACCTACTTCGAGTAGAGTTCGACGATTAATTGTTCGTTGATGGGCGGCGTTTGCACGTCTTCACGCTTGGGCAATGCCACCACTTTGGCTTTGAATTGTTCGCGGTCTTGTTCTAGCCAGGGAACGGAGCTTTGGCTTTGCGCCACGTTGCGGGCTTCGAGGACCATGGCGTTCTGGTGCATCTTGTCCTTGATGGCCACTTCTTCGCCAACGTTGATCAGGTACGACGGGATATTGACTTTTTTCCCGTTGATGCGTACGTGACCGTGGAGGACGAGTTGCCGCGCTTGCGCGCGCGAAGAGGCCAGACCGGCGCGCCACACCACGTTGTCGAGGCGGCGCTCCAGCATGATGATCAGGTTTTCGCCCGACGGACCCTTGATGCGGACGGCCTTTTCAAAGTAGTTGCGGAATTGCCTTTCGAGCAATCCATAGGTGCGCTTGACCTTTTGCTTTTCGCGCAGTTGCAGGCCATAGCCGGCAACTTTCGGACGACGCGACTGGCCATGCTGACCCGGTACGAAGTTGCGCTTTTCAATGGCGCACTTCTCCGTAAAGCACCGCAAACCTTTTAGGAACAGCTTCTGCCCTTCCCGGCGGCACAGGCGGCAAACTGCATCTCGGTGTCTTGCCAACTTCGATTCTCCCTTCACAACCTTTAAAACTCTCGGCAGTTACGGCCTTGGCCGTGGCTTGCCAGAAACTTGTTGCCAAATCTTGTTGCTCCAAAAACCGGCACAGGCAAGAGTGCACCCTTGCGGGTGTAAACCTGTGCTACCAAAAATCAGACGCGGCGGCGCTTGGGCGGACGGCAGCCATTGTGCGGCATGGGCGTAACGTCGCGAATGACCACGATATGCAAGCCAGCGGCGGCCAGCGCGCGCACCGCGGATTCACGGCCGGAGCCCGGGCCCTTCACTTTGACTTCCACGCTCTTCATGCCGTACTGGTCACGCGCGGTGCCGGCGGCAGCCAAGGAGGCCTGCTGCGCAGCGTAGGGCGTGCCCTTGCGCGAGCCCTTGAAGCCGATGGCGCCCGCGGAAGACCAGCACACCACGCGGCCATCGGTATCGGCGATGGTGATCTGCGTGTTGTTGAAGGTCGCGGCGATGTGCACGATTCCGTGAGGAACGATGCGGCGTTCGCGTTTCTTCTTGAACTCTTTTTTGCGCTTCGCTGGCGCTGCGGCGCCGGCTCCGGCTTTGGCTTGTTTATCCGGCTTTGTTGCCGCGTCCGGTGCTGCGTTTTGCTCTTTTGCCACTTTCGACTCCGTTTCCTTAGGTGCTAAAAACCAAAAGCATCACATCGTGCTCAATCAAAACCGCGCAGCATGCTGCGCCACTACAAAGGCGGGCACGGCATGCCGTGCCCCTACATCGGCGAAGGACGGTTAGCCCTTCTTGCCGGTGACTTTCTTCTTGGCTGCTACCGCGCCACGGCGTGGTCCCTTGCGGGTACGCGCGTTGGTGTGCGTGCGTTGGCCGCGCACCGGAAGATTGCGGCGGTGCCGGATGCCACGATAAGCCTGGACTTCAATCAGGCGGCGGATGTTCATCTGGATCTCTTTGCGGAGATCGCCTTCGACGCGGCCTTCTTTTTCAATTTCCTGGCGCAGACGGTTGGTTTCGTCTTCGGTCAGGTCGCGGATTTTCTTTTCAAAGTCCACGTTGGCTTTTTCCGCCAGACTCTTCGCGCGAGCGCGCCCGATGCCATAGATGGCGGTGAGGCCCACCCAGAGGCGCTTTTGCGGCGGAAGATCGATACCTGCGATGCGTGCCATATTTTTTCTCCTAAACCTTTATCCCTGGCGCTGCTTGTGTTTCGGATTGGTGCAAATTACGCGGACCACGCCGCGGCGATGGATCACTTTGCACTTGTCACAAATCGGTTTAACGCTTGCCCGTACTTTCATGGTGCTCCTGTTCCTGACCAAAGGCGACTCAGAAGGCGGCCGCTACAACTGCTCCCAAACTGCCGGGACTAAAGCCCGGCCGCTACAAAAAACCTCTGCTGCGCTGCCTTGCCGCAATTTCGGAGGCGGACACTGTTGCCCCTACTTATAACGATACACTATCCGGCCGCGCGTAAGGTCATATGGCGAAAGCTCGACGGCGACCTTGTCTCCCGAAAGAATACGGATAAAATTCTTGCGCATCTTGCCGGAAACGTGCGCCAGAACCTGGTGCTTGTTTTCCAGTTCGACGCGAAACATGGCGTTCGGCAGCGGCTCAAGCACCGTAGCCATTACTTCTATGGCGTCTTCCTTGGTATTGCCGGAGTCGCCTTCCTTCTTTTCTTTCTTTTCGTACCGCTTCGCCATAAGCTCCTGTTCTACTTCTGCTGCCTTACAAATTCGCGTCTTGCTACTTCGGCTTTAGCAGGCCGGACTAAGGTCCGGCGCCTACAAAAACCCAGAACACACTTGCTACCAGGACGGGCCGGTCATCTCTTTCGGGCGCGTCAGAATCCACGGGCCGTTGGCGGTGATGGCCACGGTGTGCTCGAAATGCGCCGAGGGCTTACCGTCGGCGGTTTCCGCCACCCACTCGTCCCGCATGCGCACTTCGGGAGAGCCCGCGTTGACCATCGGCTCTACCGCTATGACCATGCCTTCCTGCAACCTGGCGCCGCGTCCCGCGTCGCCGTAATTCGGGAGGTTTGGCTCGTCGTGCATTTTGGTGCCGATGCCGTGCCCCACGAATTCCCGCACTACCGAGTAACCGTTCTGCTCAGCCCAACTTTGTACCGCGTGGCCCACATCGCCGAGCCGATTTCCCGCGCGCATCTTGTCGATGGCGCGATCCAGCGACTCGCGGGTCACGTCCAACAACTTCTGCAGCTCCGGGGTAATCTGCCCCACCGGAACGGTGACCGCCGAATCCGCGAAGTAGCCATCCACTTCCATCCCAAAATCGATGGAAACGATTTCGCCTTCGTGCAGCTTGCGCTTCGTCGACGGTATTCCGTGAACGATCTCGCTGTTCACCGAAGTGCACAGCACACAAGGGTAACCGCGATAACCCTTGAATGCCGCGCGTCCCGGTTTACCGGCCAGCTTGGCCTCGGCGAATTTCTCGAGATCCATGGTGGTCAAGCCCGGCCGCACCATGTCGCGCAATTCCGTCAACACTTGATGGACGATGAGCCCGGCGCGATGCATTTTCGCCAGTTCTTCCGCGCTGCGCAGATGAATCGCCATCGTTACTTCAAGCCTTCTGGCCTAGCTACTGGCCAAACTCTTAAATCCGAACTTTTCGCTCCAGCCTTCGCGTTTGCCGGGCAAAGGCGACCGCCTCAGAAGGCGGCCGCTACAAATTCCGGGAAAACCTGGCCGGACTAAAGTCCGGCACCTACAAAGACCGCGGCCAACTTCCCCGCTTATCTCGGTGCGCGCACGATCTCCAAAACTTTGCGCGAAACCTCTTCTACTGACTGCGCGGCGTCCACATCGTGCAACCGACCGAGTCTCCGGTAGTACGCCACCAGCGGCGCCGTCTGCTTGGCGTAGGCGGCCAACCGGGGCGCTACGATTTCTTCCCGGTCGTCCGGCCGCTGCTCGAGATCTCCACCATCATTGTCGCAACGCCCCGGAACTTTCGTGGGCCGCTCAAAGATGTTGTAAATCTCGCCGCTAACCTTGCACATCCGCCGCCCAGTGATGCGCTTGAGCACCAGCGCCGGATCGATGGCGAAGTGCACCACCACCGGCTGAGTGTACCCGCAGCGCTTCAGCAACTCGCCGAAGTACTGCGCTTGCGCTACAGTCCGCGGAAAGCCATCGAACACGAACCCGAAAGAACAGTCCGCATTTTCGATGCGTTGCTTCACCATCTTCAGCACCAGGGAGTCCGGCACCAACTCGCCGCGCTCCATGATCGGCTTGGCCTGCAAACCAAGCGCTGTGCCTTTAGCGATGCACTCACGCAACATGTCGCCCGTCGAAAGATGCGGCACGCCATACTTCTTGGCCAGTTCTTTCGCCTGGGTGCCCTTTCCCGCGCCCGGAGGCCCGAGAAAAACCACCGCCTGGTTCAGCCTATCCATTGCCCGGCACCCATCGCCCGGCACGCTCGGCCCGGGACAGCAAAGCCAAGACGGTGCGGAGCATTACCGCCGGCCGCGCAACCGGCCCTTCCGGGCAAAACCTTCGTAGTTGCGCATCACCAGCTGAGCTTCCAGCTGCTGCACGGTGTCCATGGCCACACCGACGACGATCAGGAGCGACGTGCCGCCAAAATAAAATTGCACCCCAAGACCCTTCAAGAACCAGGTCGCGAAGTGGCGGTCAAACCAGCTGCCGATGCCCCAGCCGAGATGGTCCAGGTGAATGCCGGCGATCATCCACTCTGGCAGCAAGCAAACGATGGCCAGGTAGATGGCGCCGATAAACGTGAGGCGCTTCAAAATTTTGCTAACGTATTCGGAAGTGGTGCGGCCCGGCCGGATGCCCGGAATAAAGCCGCCATTCTTCCGCATGTTGTCCGCGAGCTCGGTGGGATTGAAAACGATGCCCACGTAGAAGAACGCGAATAGCAGGATCAGCGTGACGTACAAAAGCGTGTACAGCGGCTCACCCCAGCTGAGCTGCGACTTGATGGTGTCCACGAAGGCGTAGCGGTGATTCATGATCAGCGCGATGGTGGCCGGAAAGGCCAGCAACGAACTGGCAAAGATCGGAGGAATCACGCCGCCGGAATTAACGCGCAGCGGCAAGTACGACGATTGTCCGCCCATAACACGGCGGCCCACAACGCGCTTGGCGTACTGCACCGGGATGCGGCGCTGTCCGCCTTCGACAAAAACGATGAACGCCACGACCGCGATCATTAACGCCATCAAGAACAGTATGGCAATGGGGGTAAAGGGCCCCCAGGCGCGGCTGGCGGCTTTTTCATAGAGATCGGCGACGGCGCGGGGCAGGCCGACCACAATGCCTACGAATATGATGAGCGACATGCCATTTCCGATTCCGCGCTCGCTGATCTGTTCGCCCAGCCACATGATGAAGGCCGAGCCGGTGGTCAGGGTAAGGACGGTCATGATGGTAAAGCCCCAGCCCGGGTGATAGACGAGCCCTTGCCCGTTGCTTTCCTGATGCTGCAGGGTGGCCGCGATGGAAGCGCCCTGGATGATGCTGAGCGCGATGGTCAGGTAGCGGGTGTACTGGGTGATTTTGCGGCGGCCGAGTTCGCCCTCTTTTTGCAGACGTTCGAGGTACGGGAACACCACGGTCATCAGCTGCAGGATGATGGACGAGGTGATGTACGGCATGATGCCGAGGGCAAAGATCGTTAAACGGCGGAAATTGCCGCCGCTGAACAGGTCGAAGATGCCGAGAACCGAGCCGGCCGACTGGCTAAAGAGCTGCTCCAGAACGTCGCGGTTGATGCCGGGCGTCGGGATATGCGCACCAATGCGGTACACCGCCAACAGAGCCAGCGTGAAGAGGACGCGGTTCCGCAGGTCTTCGATGCGGAACATGTTTTTCACGGCTTCGAGGAATCGGTTCATGCTTTTTTCCCGGTACTGATGTTGCCCCAGTTCACGAATTCTGCACTTCAGCGGCTAAAGCCGGTTTTGCGCCGCCGCTCTAGTGTCGTGGCTAAAGCCACGACCCACAAAGCTGAACCGCTAACCCTACGCTACGACCTCAAACGTGCCGCCCGCCGCGGTGATCTTATCCTTGGCGGACTGGCTGAAGGCGTGCGCATGAATGGCGAACTTCACCGTCAACTCGCCGTCGCCGAGAACCTTTATAGGATCCTTGGCGCGACGAATGAAACCGTGGGCGCGCAAAAGCTCCGGCGTGATGGTCTCGCCTTCGGGGAACACGTTCAGTTCCTCGAGGTTGATGACCGAGTACTCGACGCGAAACGGGCTGTGAAAGCCGCGCTTGGGCATGCGGCGGTGCAACGGCATCTGTCCGCCTTCAAAACCGCGGCGGCGCGAATAGCCGCGGCGGGATTTCTGGCCCTTGTTGCCGGCGCCGGCGGTTTTGCCGAGCTTGGAACCCATACCACGGCCGACACGAACCTTCTTCTTGCGCGAGCCCATGGGCGGCTTGAGCGTTGAAAGCGTGAAGGTGCGGCGGCTGTTGGTGCCCTTGGGCGCCGTGGTCGCCGGTTTGTGATCGCCGCGCTTCTTGGTGCGCTTGCGCGCGCTAGGAACTTGTTTAGCCATCGCTATTACTCCACCACTTCCACGAGATGCCGCACCTTGTGAATCATGCCACGGATCGCGTCGTTATCCTGGCGCTCGACCACGCGGTGCATTTTGCGCAGGCCGAGGCCCTTGATGGTGGCGCGCATGTCATCGGTGCTGCCGATGTCGCTGACCACCCACTTAATCTTGATGCTGCCCGACTTCTTTTTTTCGTGCGTTGCTTTTTCACTAGTCATTACACGGTCTCACTGACGGCGGTTTTTTCTTTCGGAGGCCGGCCGCTGATTTCATCCACGGTCTTGGAGCGAATCTCCGCGACGTGGGCAATGTCTTTCAAGCTGAGCAGCGCCGCGAAAGTGGCTTTCACCACGTTGTGGGGATTCGAGGTGCCGAGCGACTTGGTCAGCACATTGTGAATGCCCGCGACTTGCATCACCTTGCGCACCGGGCCGCCGGCAATGACGCCGGTGCCTTCGGAGGCGGGCTTCAGCAAAACTTCCGCCGAGCCGTAACGCCCGAGCACCTGGTGCGGAATGCTGGTGCCCTTGAGGTTGAGCTTGATCAAATTTTTCTTGGCTTGCTCGATGGCCTTCTTGATAGCCATGGGAACTTCGCGAGCTTTTCCCATGCCGAATCCCGCGTGGCCGTGATGGTCACCGACGACCACGAGCGCGGAGAAACTAAGATTTTTGCCGCCCTTGACGACCTTGGTGACGCGGTTGATGGCGATCACGTCATCCTTCAAGTCCGAAGGATTTACTTCGAGCAGCCGGCGCACCGATAAACTATCTCGCAACAATTGCTTCGACATAAGCTAGAACTGTAACCCCGCTTCCCGCGCCGCATCTGCGAGCGCCTTGACGCGGCCGTGATACTTGTATCCGCCGCGGTCGAACACTACTTTGCTGACGCCGGCAGCCTTGGCGCGTTCGGCGATGGTTTTGCCGATCACTTTAGCTGCGGCGATGTTGCCGCCACCCTTCAAACCTTTTTTCGACTCGCCATCAACGGAGCTGGCGGAAACCAGCGTCTTGCCCTGGCAATCGTCGATGACCTGGGCGTAAATATGTCCGAGCGAACGATACACGCACAGGCGCGGACGCTCTTGCGTGCCCTCGAGCGATACACGCACGCGGCGATGAATGCGCTTGCGGTGCTGATCCTTGGAAAGCCTACCAACTCTTGTCGATGCCACTTTCTTCTCCTTACGGCCCGCTGCGTTGCGAAACTTGCTACGAAAATCTTTACCGCAAAAGCCTGGCTAATTACGCGCCGGCCTTGGCTCCCGCCTTGCCAGCCTTCTTCTTCAAACGTTCGCCGGTAATGCGCACGCCCTTTTGCTTGTAGGGATCTGGCGGACGCAGCGACCGCATATCCGCGGCAACCTGGCCGACTTGACCTTTATCCGCGCCGCTGACCACGATGTGCGTCTGCTTCTCGACCAGCACCTGAATGCCTTCAGGAATCGGAAATTCGATGGGGTGGGACTTGCCAAGCGCAAAGGCCACAATTTTGCCTTTGAGTTCCGCGCGGTAGCCGACGCCCACGATATCCAAATCTTTCTTGAAGCCAGTGGTGACGCCAGTGACGGCGTTGGCCACCAGCGCGCGCGCCAGACCGTGCACCGCGCGGTGATCTTCCGTGGCGCGCTTGGCGGTGAGGATGCCGTCTTTTTGCTCGAACGTGATGCCGTGAGGGATCGCGAAAGACAGCTTACCCTTGGGGCCTTGCACGTCTACTTTGCCGCCCTGCATGGCGAACTTTACGCCCGAGGGCAGTGGAATTGGTTTGTTGCCGATACGTGACATTTCTTTTTCGCCTCAAACTTTTTTTGCTGCAATCTTCCGAACCAAACCGCGCAGCATGCGCGCCACTACAAAACCAATGCCTTACTACCAGACTTCGCAGAGCAGTTCGCCGCCGAGATTGGCTTTGCGCGCTGAACGACCGCTCATCAAACCTTTCGGCGTGGTTAGGATGCTGATGCCCAGGCCGCCAACGACCGGGCGAATGTCCGTGGCGCCGATGTAGCGGCGCGCGCCGGGACGCGAAATGCGCTTAACGCCGGTAATGACGCTGCGGCGGTCCGGAGTGTACTTCAGGAAAACGCGGAGCTGCTTGCGCGTTTTGTTTTCGTCCACGGTCTTGTAGGTGGAGATGTAGCCCTCATCCTTGAGGATGCGGGCGATCTCCGTCTTCAGCTTGGACAACGGCACGTCCACGCGCTGATGCTTGGCGGCCGCGGCGTTGCGGATGCGCGTCAGAAAATCGGCTATCGGGTCAGTCTGCATCTTTTCTCCTGGAGCTCTAACCGAGCTGGCTTACCAGCTCGCTTTCGTTACGCCGGGAATTTCGCCCTTGAGCGCCATTCCGCGGAAACAGATTCGGCACATTTTAAACTTGCGGATGTAACCGCGCGCGCGGCCGCAAACCAGGCAGCGATTGCGCACGCGAACTTTGAATTTCGGTTTCTTGCGAGACTTGGCAATTTTTGCGGTGCGGGCCATTTATTGCGCTCCTCCTGGAACACGCAGAGGGAACCCGAGGCTTTTGAGTAGCTCGCGGCCTTCCTCATCGTTTCGTGCCGTGGTGGTCAGCGTGATGTTCATGCCTTTGATCTTGTCCACGCGGGTGTAATCGATCTCCGGAAATACCAGCTGGTCTTTCAGGCCCAGCGTGTAGTTTCCGCGGCCGTCGAAAGCGTTCGAGGGTAGGCCGCGAAAATCGCGTACGCGCGGCAAAACCACGTTGCAGAGACGGTCGAGAAATTCGTACATCTTGTCGCCGCGCAGCGTCACCGCGCAGCCGATGGGCATGCCTTTGCGAATTTTGAAGTTCGCAATGGACTTCTTGGCCTTGGTGATCATGGCTTTCTGGCCGGTGATCTGCCCGAGCTCCACCGCCGCGGTGTCCAGCAGCTTGGCATTCTGGCTGGCTTCGCCAAGACCGATGTTCACGGTAATTTTGGAAATTTTGGGCACGGCCATCATGTTTTCCCAGCCGAAATGCTTCATCAGCGCGGGAACCGTGTCCTTCCTGTATTTTTCCTGCAATCGACTCTTCATTGCCTTCCTCTATTTCGTTTACGAAATTCGTTGACCGCCAAACTAGTGTGATTACTTATCGAGCGTTTCGTTGCAGCGCTTGCAGCTGCGCACCTTGTCGCCGTCCGGCAAAATCGTGTGGCCGATGCGGGTGTGCTTGCCGCAGCTGGGGCAGACGATCATGACGTTGGAAGCGTTCATGCCGGCTTCCTTTTCCACGATGCCGCCCTTGATGTTCTTCGCCGGATTCGGGCGGGTGTGGCGCTTGATGATGTTGGCGTGCTCGACGACCACGCGGTTCTTGCGCGCGTCGATCGAGAGCACGCGGCCGCTTTTGCCGCGGTCGCGTCCCGCCATAACCTTTACTGTGTCGCCCTTGCGCACGCCGATGATGCTGCGCTCGGTGCGTTGATGCCTATCGCCGATAGCCATGACTTACCAAACCTCCGGAGCCAGCGAGACGATTTTGGTGAATTTCTTCTCGCGCAGCTCGCGCGCCACCGGGCCGAAAACGCGCGTCCCGACGGGCTCGTTTGCATCGTTAATCAAAACCGCCGCGTTGTCGTCGAAGCGGATGTACGTGCCATCCTTGCGGCGGCGCTCCTTACGCATGCGCACGACCACGGCTTTTACCACCGTGCCCTGCTTGACCTGGCTTTCCGGCGTGGCTTCTTTTACGGAAGCGGTAATCACGTCGCCGAGGCCGGCTTGCAAACCTACGTCACCGCCCACAGGCAAAATGCACATCAGTTTGCGGGCTCCCGAATTGTCGGCTACCGTCAGCCATGTTCGCATCTGAATCATTGTTCGATACCCCGGTTATTCCGCCGACGCGTTGCGCGTCAGCACTTCTGCCAGCCGCCAGCGCTTCAGGCGGGATAGCGGCCGCGAGGACACGATACGTACCGTGTCGCCCTGTTTGGCCTTGCGCTCTTCATCGTGCGCATAAAATTTCTTGGAGATGCGCACCACGCGGCGATACTTGGGGTGCTGCACCAGGCGCTGCACTTCCACCACGATGGTTTTTTCCATCTTGGCGCTGGTCACTTTGCCGATCAGCGCGGTACGTTCGCCGCGTTTCGGTGTTTCGTGCGTGGCGGACGTTTCCGCCGGAGCTTTTACTGGTTCAGGTGTCATTACGCTTTCCCTTTACTGTGCGACCGCAATTTTGTGGACGCGGATTTCTTGGCCGCGCCGGCCACGTGAGAGCTGGTGACCGCGCGCGAATGTACTGAAGTCTTGGCGTCGCGCGGCGCAGCGTTGAGTTCCTGCGCGCGGATTAGTGTTTTTACGCGAGCGAGATCCTTCTTCGAGTCGCGCAAACGCTTTAGCGCTTCGGCTTGTCCGGTGGTCAGCTGAAAACGCAGCCGGAAGATCTGCTCGGAAAGCTCTTTCTGCTGCGCGTGTAATTCGTCGCTGCCCGCTTCACGAATCTTATCGATACGCTTAACATTGGCCATAATTAAAAGCTCCCCGCGCGGGATACGAATTTCGTGGGAATCGGCAGCTTGTGTCCTGCCAGCGTCATGGCTTCCTTCGCCGTGGCTTCATCCACGCCCGCCATCTCAAACATGATTCTTCCCGGCTTGACTACCGAGACCCAGCGTTCCGGAGCGCCCTTGCCCTTACCCATGCGGGTTTCCGCGGGCTTTTTGGTAAAGGGCTTGTCCGGAAAAATCCTGATCCACAGCTTGCCACCACGCTTGATGGAGCGCGAAATCGCCACGCGGCACGCTTCGATTTGCCGGTCGGTGATCCACGCGCACTCCATGGCTTTTAATCCGTACTCGCCGAACGCCAGATCGCCGCCGCGCCAGGCTTTGCCATTGCGCCGGCCGCGCATCTGTTTCCGGTACTTCACTTTCTTGGGCATCAACATCGCGATAGTCTCTTTTCCTAATCTTTCCCGAACTGCGGTGCTGCAAAATTTTCTTTGCTGCGAACTAAGCGGCTACCACCGCCGCGTCTTTTTCTTTCTGAATCTTCGAGGCGCGCTTCGGAACGTTCTCGCCCTGATAGACCCAGCACTTCACGCCGATCACGCCGTACGTGGTGTTGGCTTCCGCGGTGCCAAAGTCAATGTCCGCGCGGAGGGTTTGCAGCGGCAAGCGGCCCTGCAAATACCATTCTTTGCGGGCGATTTCCGCGCCGTTCAAACGACCGGCCACACGCACTTTGATGCCTTTGCAGCCAAAGCGCAGCGCCGAGTCCACCGCTTTGCGCATGGCGCGGCGAAAGGCCACGCGCTTTTCCAGCTGCAACGCGATCGACTCCGCAACCAAGGTGGCGTCGAGTTCCGGGCGGTGCACTTCCTGAATGTCGATGTGCACTTCGCGCTTGGTGCGCTTCTGCACGTCCTGCTTGAGCTTGTCGATTTCCGCGCCTTTGCGCCCGATGATGATGCCGGGTCGCGCAGTGTAAATGCGTACCACGAGCTTGTTCGCGGCGCGCTCGATGTCGATGGAGCTGATGCCCGCGCTCTTGAGCTTATCTTTCAGCTCTTTGCGCAGCTTCACGTCTTCGTGCAACAAGTCCGCGTAGTCGCGATCGGCGTACCAGCGCGACTTCCACGGCTTGTTGTAGCCGAGGCGAAATCCGTACGGGTGTGTTTTCTGTCCCATGCTGGTCCTCTTTTGTTACTTCTTTCCCTTTTTTCCGGGGGCTTGCTTCCCGGTCAATGCTTTGCGAACCCGGCGCGCCGTACCACGCACGCCTTTTTGCGATTCCGCTTCCGCGATGTTGGCAGCGTGACGTTCCGCGGCGGCTACGTGATGTTCTTGCACTACGATCCACAGATGTGCCGTACGCTTCTGGTAACGAAATGCGCGGCCCATGGGCGCCGGACGAATCCGCTTCCAGCGCGGCCCTTCGTTGACGAAACATTGCGAAACAAACAGCTCGTCGACATCCAGCGGCGCGCCCGCATCATCGGCCTTGCGTTCCGCGTTGGCGATGGCGCTGTGCAGCAGCTTCTCAATGGGCTTGGCGGCACGCTTTGGCGTAAACTTCAGTGTCTGAATCGCGTCGTTCACTCTTTGCCCGCGAATCAGGTCGATCACCAGGCGTGCTTTTTGCGGCGACATGCGAACGTGCCGCGCGCCGGCTTGCGCCTCGATCAGTGGTGCTTGTTGTAGTTGTTGTGTCTCAGCCATAAATTATGCCTTGGGCGCCGCTGCTGCTGGCGCCGCGCCTCCCGCCGGTGCCGCGCCCGCAGAACGCTCGAGCGCCGCTTTCACGGCGTGTCCTTTAAATGTGCGCGTGGGCGCGAATTCACCCAGCTTGTGCCCGACCATCTGCTCGGTCACGTACACGGGAATAAATTTCCGCCCGTTGTGCACCGCAATGGTGTGACCGATAAATTCCGGCACGATGGTCGAACGACGCGACCATGTTTTTACGACTTTCTTTTCGCTGCGCGTGTTCAGACCTTCCATCTTTTCGCGCAGGTGGCCGTCTACAAACGGTCCCTTTTTCAGTGAGCGTGCCATCGATCCTTTACTCCTCCACTCGCCGCAGCCGAACCCACTGGGCCCGCGGCATCTTCTTGAATCCCCGCACCGGCCCGGGTACGCGGTGCGACCTTGGACAAAACGGGCAAACAAATCGCGTGCCCGGCGAATTCTGTTGCTGCTCCACAATCACCGACCAGCCCGGCTTGCACAGCTTGTAGAGCACCGGAACCGGCGGCGCGACCACTACTTTTACCGGCCGCACTGGCTTGGCTAGCGCCTTAACCACCGGCTTCACCGCCTTGCTGGCCGCGCGCACTGGTAAACGTCTTGCGGACCGCTTGGCCGCGCGCTTGGCTGCCACTTTGCTTCTGCTACGTCGTGTCGCGGACGTTCTTGCTGCCCGCCTCGTGCTTCGTGTCGCTCGCATCGCTTCAGCTCTCAGCTTGCGGCTCTCGTTTCGCCACATGCTTCTCGCGTCTGCTACTCGTCCTCCAGCACTCGCGGGCTAACGCGAATCCTGGCTAAGAACTTCCGTTATTTCCGGCGCTGGACAATGTTCTTGTCCGTGCGCTTGTTGTGCCGCGTCTTCTTGCCCAGCGTCGGGAAAGCCCACGGCGTTTGCGGATGGTTGCCCTTGACCTTGCCTTCACCGCCGCCGTGCGGGTGATCCACCGGGTTCATGGCCACGCCGCGCACCGTCGGCTTGATACCGCGCCAACGCGTGCGGCCGGCTTTGCCAAAGTTTTCATTCTCGTGGTCGAGATTGCCCACCTGGCCAACCGTCGCCGTGCAATCCACGGAAAATTTCCTTACTTCGCCCGAAGGCAATTTGATCAGTGCCAGGTCGCCCTCTTTGCTGAGTAATTGCGCCGAAGCGCCGGCCGAGCGCACTACTTGTCCGCCACGCCCCGGATACAGTTCCAGGTTGTGCACCTGCGTGCCGGGAGGAATGTGCCGGAACTTCATGGCATTTCCCGGAAGAATGTCCGAGCCTTCGCCGGTGGAAACCGTAGCGCCAACCTCGAGTCCCACGGGATGCAAAATGTAGCGCTTCTCGCCGTCCGCATAGTGCAATAGCGCCAGGTTCGCGCTGCGGTTCGGGTCGTACTCGATGGCCGCTACCGTGGCCGGCACGCCAGTCTTGTCGCGACGGAAATCCACTTTGCGATACTGCTTCTTGTGGCCGCCGCCGCGGTGCCAGATAACGATCTCGCCCTGATTGTTGCGGCCGCCAGTGCGCTTTTTCGGCTCCAGCAAACTTTTTTCCGGCGTTTGCTTGGTGATATGGCTCTTGTCCAGGACGGTCATAAACCGCCGAGACGCTGTATATGGATTGAAGCTCTTAAGTCCCATCGCTGCCTCGTACCTTCTTTGCTGCCAATTTCTTGTTTCGTGCTTTACAACTTTCACTGCTAACCGCCGGTCCCGACTTCTCGCTTACAGATTTTCCGAATACTCAATCATTTTTGAGTCTGCCGACAGCTTTACGTACGCTTTTTTCCAGTCGCGGCGAAAGCCTTCGTCTTGTCCCCGGCGGCGCATTTTTCCCACAAAGTGCGAGGTGCGCACGGCGACCACTTTCACGCTGAAAATCTGCTGCACCGCTTCTTTGATCTGCGTTTTCGTGGCGCGTGACGAGACTTCAAAAACCACGGTGTGCTGCAGTTCCTTTACGCCCAAACCTTTTTCCGTGATGATCGGGCGCCGGATGATTTGATAGTGGGGTGTAGACATCGCTTATTCCTTCCCCTTCGATTTAGCAGGTTTGTGCGCCGGTTTATCGGCTTTTTTCGCCGCGGGCTTGGACTTTGCGGCGGCTTTTACGGGAGCGGCTTTTTTCTCCGCTTTCACCGCGGGCGCTGCGGCAATGGTTTCGACGTCCGGAACTTCGAGCGGCTTTTTCTCCGGGTCAAGCGTGTGGCTGAGTCGCGCGACGGCATCCTTCGACAGCACCACCAGGTCATGGCGGAGCACGTCGTAAGCATGCAGACCGCTGGGCGCCGAGAGCAGCACGCCTTCAAGGTTGCGGCTGGCGAGTTCGAGATTGCGATTCTCGCCGTGCGTCACCAGCAACGCGGTCTTGTGACCGTTCAATTTGCCCAGCGCCAAACGCAGATTCTTGCTCTTGTGCGTCTCGAGCGACCAGGCATCCACCACCGCGAGCTTGGAGTCGGCAACTTTCGAAGAAAGCGCCGAGCGCAACGCGCCGAGCAGCATCTTCTTCGGCAACGCGTAGCTATAATCGCGCGGCTTGGGTCCGTGCACCGTGCCGCCATGGCGCCAGAGCGGCGAACGAATCGAGCCGACGCGCGCGCGTCCCGTGCCTTTCTGCTTCCAGAGCTTGCGGCCCGCGCCGCTTACTTCGCTCTTGTCCTTGGTCTTGTGCGTGCCCGAGCGAGTTTCGCGGCGATACCAGCGCGAAGCCTCGTGCAGAAGATGCGGATTAATCTTCACGCCGAAGACCGCGTCGGCCAGCTCCACAGAGCCGACTTTCTTGCCTTCCAGATTTAAAACATCCACGACCGGCATAATTTCTCGTCCTTCTTAGAAAACTTTGAAGCTAAACTTTACTGCCAAATTCCGTAAATTCCTGCGAGCGAAAAACTACTTCTTGACTCCTACTTCTTGACGCGCGCCTTGCGAATGAAAATGTACGTGCCGCGCGGTCCTGGCACCGAGCCGCGCACCAGGAGCAGATTCTCGTCGTTGTCCACCTTGATCACTTTCAGATTCTTGGCGGTGACGCGTTGATTGCCCATGTGTCCGGGAAAGTGCATGTTCTTCCACACGCGCGACGGAAACGAAGATCCGCCAATGCCGCCGGGCGCGCGATGGAACATCGAACCGTGCGTGGCATCGCCGCCGGCATAGTGCCAGCGCTTGACGCCGCCCGCGAAACCTTTGCCCTTGCTCACGCCGCTAACGTCCACCAGCTCGCCGGCCGCGAAGCTTTCTACCAGCACGCGATCGCCAACCTTGGTTTCATCTTTCGACTCTTCAATGCGCACTTCTTGCAGCACCTTCATCGGCGCCACGTTCGCTTTTTTGAAGTGCCCGGTCATGGCTTTGTTCACGCGCTGCGGCTTGACGAATTCCACCAAGCCCAACTGCGCGGCTTCGTAGCCGTCTTTTTCCTTGGTGCGGCGTTGGACCACCACGCACGGACCAGCCTGCAGCACGGTGCAGCCCACCGCCGAACCATCTTCGGTGAAGATCTGCGTCATGCCCAGCTTGATTCCGATAATCCCGTTGACTGCCATCGCTTCATTCCCTCGTCTGCAGCGTGCCCTTTTAATTTCCCCTGAGGGTATTGGCTGCGCACTGATTTTATTTCGTTACTTCTTCGCTTCCTTATTTCCCTGCGTGGCCGAAGGCCTTGATTTCCACGTCCACTCCGGGCGGCAGATCGAGCTTCATCAGCGCGTCGACCGTGTCCGGCGTGGGCTCGAGAATATCGATCAGCCGTTTGTGCGTGCGCATTTCAAACTGCTCACGCGATTTCTTGTCCACGTGCGGCGAACGCAGCACCGTCCAGCGGTTGATGGTAGTGGGCAGAGGAATCGGCCCGGCCACATCCGCTCCGGTGCGCTTCGCGGTGTCCACAATTTCTTTCGTGGACTGGTCCAGAATTTTGTGATCGTACGCCTTGAGGCGTATACGGATCTTGTCGCCTTGTCTCATTTAATCCTTCACTGCCCTTTCAATTCAGAAAACAAATTCACTGTTCGGATTCCCAGGAAACTATTCGATGATTTCGGTAACCGCGCCGGCGCCCACGGTGTGGCCGCCTTCGCGAATGGCGAAGCGCAAGCCCTTTTCGAGCGCTACCGGGGTGATCAGCGTGACTTCGCAGCTCACGTTGTCGCCCGGCATCACCATCTCGACGCCCGCCGGCAGTTTCATGTCACCGGTGACGTCCGTGGTGCGGAAATAAAACTGTGGACGGTAGCCGGAGAAAAACGGAGTGTGACGCCCGCCTTCTTCCTTGGTCAGCACGTACGCTTCAGCTTTGAATTTCGTGTGCGGCGTGATGCTGCCCGGCTTGCAAACTACTTGGCCGCGCTCCACATCTTCTTTTTCCGTGCCGCGCAGCAGCAAACCTACGTTGTCACCCGCGAGACCTTCGTCCAAAAGCTTCTTGAACATTTCGATGCCGGTGACAACTTTCTTTTGTGTCGGACGGAAACCCACGATCTCGACTTCTTCGCTGACTTTTACTTTGCCGCGTTCCACACGGCCGGTAACCACCGTGCCGCGTCCGGAAATCGAGAAAATATCTTCGATGGGCATGGCGAACGGTTTATCAACGTCGCGGACTGGCAGCGGAACGTTCTTGTCCACGGCGTCCATCAACTCATCAATCGTCTTTTCGTACTTGGCGTCGCCGTTCAGCGCTTGCAGCGCCGAACCTTTGACCACGGCGATGGTGTCGCCGGGGAATTGGTAGCTCTTCAGCAGTTCGCGAACTTCGAGCTCAACCAATTCAAGCAATTCGGCATCCTCTACCATGTCGCACTTGTTCAAAAACACGACGATGGCCGGTACGCCTACCTGACGGGCGAGCAAGATATGCTCGCGCGTTTGCGGCATCGGGCCGTCCGTCGCCGCTACCACCAGGATCGCGCCGTCCATCTGCGCGGCTCCGGTGATCATGTTCTTGATGTAGTCCGCGTGTCCCGGGCAATCCATGTGCGCGTAGTGCCGGTTCGCGGTTTCATACTCCACGTGCGAAACGGCAATAGTGATGCCGCGCTCGCGCTCTTCCGGCGCGTTATCGATCGAATCAAACGCGCGGAACAGCACCTTCGGGTTGTGCTTCGAGAGCACCTTGGTGATCGCCGCCGTTAGCGTCGTTTTGCCGTGATCGATGTGACCAATGGTCCCGATGTTCACGTGCGGCTTGTTTCGTTCAAACTTCTCCTTGGCCATTGCTTCTCGCTCCTCAGTTCAAATTCTTGCGACTGCAAACTCGTTGCTGCTGAAATCTTCTAAACAACCACTACCGCATGTCCCGGCCCTTGTTCTTTTCAATCACTTCCTGCGCCAGCGCATTGGGCATTTCCGCGTAGTGCGAAAAGTGCATGGTGAAGTTTGCGCGCCCTTGCGTGCGGCTGCGCAAATCCGTGGCGTAACCAAACATTTGCGACAGCGGAACTTCTGCGCGAATCACGTTTATGCCGCTGCGATTCTCAGACCCTTGAATCGCCGAACGGCGTCCATTTAGGTCACCGTAAACGGCGGCCATGGATTCTTCTGGAACCACCACTTCAACCTTCATGATCGGTTCGAGCAGTACTGGCTTGGCACGGTGGCAGGCTTCCTTGAAGGCCATGGAGCCCGCAATTTTAAAAGCCATTTCGTTGCTGTCCACGTCGTGGTAACTGCCGTCGATGAGCACCGCGGCGATATCCACCATGGTGAAGCCGGCGAGAATTCCGTTGTCCAGCGCTTCGCGAATGCCTGCTTCGATGGGCGCGATAAATTCGCGCGGGATCGAGCCGCCAACCACTTTGTCGATAAACAGGAAGCGATGTACCTTGTCGAATTTCCACTTGCTGGCCGAGCCGCTACCCACCACTTCTTTGGCCAGCGCGTCGAGATCGTCGGTAGAAAGTTCCTTGCCTTCGTTGCCGTTCGAGCTGGGCAGCGGGTGCAATTCGATTTTGCAATGTCCGTATTGACCTTTGCCGCCGGTCTGCTTGATGTATTTGCCTTCGCCGACGGCGTTCTTGCGCACGGTTTCGCGATATGCGACTTGCGGGCGGCCAACGTTGGCTTCCACGCCGTATTCGCGCTTCATGCGGTCAACGAGAATCTCAAGATGCAATTCGCCCATTCCGGAAATCAGCGTTTGGCCGGTGTCGGGTTCCGTGGAAACGCGGAACGTGGGATCTTCCTGCGCTAGGCGCTGCATGGCCACGCCGAGCTTGTCCTGGTCGGCTTTGGTTTTCGGCTCGATGGCTACGGAAATAACCGGGGCGGGAAAATCGATGGATTCGAGAACCACCTGCTTCGTTTCGTCGCACAGCGTGTCGCCGGTGTTGACACTCTTCAGGCCGACCACCGCGCAAATGTCGCCGGCATAAATCTCTTCAATTTCTTCGCGCTTGTTGGCATGCATCTGCAGCAAGCGGCTGATGCGTTCGCGCGTGCGTTTGCCGGAGTTGTAGACGTAGCTGCCGGACTTGAGCACGCCGGAATATACGCGGATGTAGGTGACGTGGCCGACAAACGGGTCGGTCATAATTTTGAAAGCTAGCGCGGAAAAAGGCGCGTCGTCGGAAGCGCGGCGCAATTCCACTTGGTCCGTTTCCGGGTTCACGCCTTCGAGTGGCGGAACATCCGTCGGTGCCGGGAGATAGTCGATGACCGCATCGAGCAGCGGCTGAATGCCTTTGTTCTTGAACGCCGAGCCTGCCAGCACGGGAACAATCTTTAGCGCCAGCGTGGACTTGCGGATGGAGTGGCGCATCTCTTCAACGCTGAGCGCGACGCCGTTCAAATATTTGTCGATGAGTTCATCGTCGTGTTCCGCGATGTAGTCCACCATCTTGGCGCGATGCTCGTCGTAGAAAGCCTTGTCGATAGCCGAGCCTTTGAGCGCGGCGCTGACATCCGGGCGAGAATCGACGAACGCTTTGTCCCACAATTGCGATACCGGAAACTCTTCAAACTTCGCGCCGAGGGTTTCTTCGAGCCACACCACCACTTTTTCTTCCAGGAAGTCGATGATGCCGATGTAATTGTCTTCACGGCCGAGCGGGAATTGCAGAGGCACAGGGTGGGCGCCGAGGCGTTGCCGAATGGTGCGAATCACGTGATCGAAGTCCGCGCCCATGCGGTCCATCTTGTTGACGAAACAGATGCGCGGCACGCGGTACTTGTCCGCCTGCCGCCACACGGTTTCCGATTGCGGCTGCACGCCGGCGACGGAGTCGAATACGCAGACCGCGCCGTCCAGCACGCGCAGCGAGCGTTCCACTTCCACGGTGAAGTCCACGTGGCCGGGCGTGTCGATAATGTTTACGCGATATTTTTTGCCAAAGCGGTTCCAGGACGCCGTGGTGGCCGCGCTGGTGATGGTGATGCCGCGCTCGCGCTCCTGCTCCATCCAGTCCATCGTGGCGGTGCCTTCATCCACGGAACCGATCTTGTAAGTCACACCGGTGTAAAACAAAATGCGCTCCGTGGACGTGGTTTTACCCGCGTCAATGTGCGCCATGATGCCGATGTTGCGCGTGTCTTCGAGTTTGAATGCCCGGGGCATTTGATCTTTTCTTGAGCCTTTTTATTTAGTCGAAACTCTTTAAAACAAAGTCAAAGCATTTTGTTAGAGAAACCAAAAACTACCAGCGGTAGTGCGCGAACGCCTTGTTCGCTTCCGCCATGCGGTGCACGTCGTCTTTCTTCTTGATGGCCCCGCCGCGCAGATTCGACGCGTCGATCAACTCATCGGCCAGCTTGTCGATCATGGTCTTGCCGGCGCGCTCGCGCGAATACTGCAGCAGCCAGCGAATGGCCAGCGATTGCCGACGGAATGGATTTACTTCCACCGGCACCTGATAGTTCGCGCCGCCGACGCGCCGCGTCTTTACTTCCAGCAGCGGCTTCACGTTCTCCAGCGCCTTCTTGAAAATCTTCAGCGCATCGTCGTTGGTCTTCTTGGCAATCTGATCCATCGCGCCGTAGAACACGCGCTGCGCGGTGGACTTCTTGCCTTCCCACATCATCGAGCAGATGAACTTCTCCGCCAGGTCGCTGCCATAAACCGGATCCAGTGCCTGCGATCGCCGAAACGTGATTCCTTTGCGTGACATTGCGCTATCTCGCTCCTAAACAAACTTCTCGACTGATGTTGCGATTCCTGGTGTTGCGAATCCCGATGTTGCGATTGCTGCGTTTTCTTTGTTTCTTTTACTTTCGTTGCTTCGGAACTTTTTTTACTTCGCCGCGGCAGCCTTGGGCCGCTTGGCGCCATACTTCGAGCGCCCTTGCTTGCGATTCTCCACGCCCGCGGCGTCCAGCGTGCCGCGCACCACGTGGTAACGCACGCCGGGAAGATCCTTCACCCTGCCGCCGCGCACCAGCACGATGGAGTGTTCCTGCAGGTTGTGGCCAACGCCGGGAATATAGGTGGTGACTTCAATGGAATTCGTCAAACGTACGCGCGCCACTTTGCGCAACGCGGAGTTCGGTTTCTTCGGCGTCTGGGTGTACACGCGAATGCACACACCGCGCTTTTCTGGGCAGCCGGCAAGCGCCGGCGACTTGGTCTTCACTACGACCGCTTCACGTCCCATTCTTACCAGTTGCGAAAACGTCGGCACAGTTCGTTCCTCTTTTTTCGTTACATCTCTCGAACTTTACTTCTTGCTGCTTCGCTTCTTGTTGCGCACCGCACGATCTGAAATTCGCTAAAAACACCAAGTGCTAAAGCGGACAATTCCGCAGCTCTCGCTAATCGCACGCAAAAAAATGCGCGAGAGCACACTCCACTGCTGAAAGGTTCACTGCGTATCCGGATTAAGCAAGAACTCCGCGCGCCCGCCAAGAGGCAGAAATCCACCAAATCCTGGCTTCGTTTCGGAGAGGCTTACTCGGCTTTGCGGGGCTGGCGCCCCATTCCGGCCGCTCTTCTATCCCATTCCGTATGCTTCGTTCCGGGACAGAAGAATTTCCCTTCCAACTAAGTCAGCCGCACGAACAACGCTACCCGCGTTACCGGCTGCCCCATGACAGGGTCACACAACCCCCGACAAACAACAGAGTATAAGGAACAAAACGTGCTCTGTCAAATCATCTTCAAGAAAAGGCAGTGGAAAACTCTGTGGAAATCGTCTTGGAGGTACGAGACTGAATATCCCCGGTGTAGACGCATTTCCTACGCACCGCCATCAGCGAGCTTCTTGTCCAAATCCTCGATCAACTAACATTCGACTGAACTTCTCAATTATATACTATCCGCCGTCGGAGTGCTTTCCCACGCGAGAGCGCCTAGCGACAAAGCTAGCTCGGAAGAACATTTTAATTTGATAAGATGCTGATTATAAAGGCGTTAAAGTCCTTTATTTTCAAGATGATTCACAAATGTTAATTCTAGTAGAGTTGCGACTAAACGTTGTTGCATAGTTGGTTACTATGGGAGTTCGAGTCGACTTATTGAGCGTCTTCGGCGCCATGGCCCATGCCTTTGTCCCCGAAAGTCCACAAACCAGAGGCTTTAAGGAATTCGTACTGGTCTTGTTCGCGCAGCGCCCGGGCGGTCTTTTCGGCGGGCCAGGGTTTGGCGAGGCGCTGGGGGCGGTCGGCGATCCAGTAGGCGGTCAGGGCCATGAGGGTGGCGTCCTGAGTGAGAATGTCGGGCTTTACCGCTTCTAGGGCATCGGCCGCAGAGTGGTGCGTGAATTTATAGTCCGGCGAATCCTGCTGCATGTTGATTCCGGGCAATCCAGCGGCGATGAACGGGCCGGTATCCGACCCAAACTCGATTTTATCGTTCACGTTGACGGGGTGGATATCGGCGATGACCCGCAAAAACGGGTGGAAATCCGCCACCAAGTCGCTGCGCCCACCCAGCTGAAGTTCCTTCACCGGTCCCTGGCCCTCGTCGAGGATTAGATCACCTAAGTGGTTGGCCATCTCCGCTTGGTGTTGCTGGACGTAGGCGTAGGAACCCAGCAGGCCCTGCTCTTCTCCTGTGAACAGCACAAAACGGATGGTGCGACGAGGCCTAACCCCAGCCCGTACAATGGCTTCCGCGGCGCCCAGAACACTCGAGGTACCCATGCCATTGTCCGTGGAGCCCTCGGAAAGGTCCCAGGAGTCGAGGTGGGCGCCTACGACGAAAACCTCTTCGGGATGCTCGCGGCCGCGAATCTCGCCTACCACGTTGGCGGTGTCGACCGGGCCGTTGGTAAAGGTGTTCTGCACGTTCAGGCGCATGCGCACTTGCTTGCCGCTCAAGACGTCGCGTTCGATCTGGCCCTGATCTTCGGCGGTCATCGACAACACTGGAAGGGCGAAATCCGCGGAAAAGCCGAGGATGCCGGTGTGAGTAAGATTCATGCCTTCTGAACCGAAGCCGCCTTGCCCGCCGATGATGGCCAGCGCTCCAGCCTTGGCCGCGGCACGCACGAAATCACCGAACTGCACGAAGATCATGTCGCCGCTTTTCTTGGGTGCGCCTTCACTGACGATCAGAATGATCTTGCCGTTGAAACGCTTCATATCTTTCAGTTCGCGGTCGAAGTCGAAATTGTTTGCGGGGACCACGTCGGCCTCGACGCCGTCTGGGGCGGTCGAGCCGGTCCAACCCATGGCGTCAATGTGCAGCGGACGGCGGATCGGCGCGAGCAGTTCAGCTTGCGCGATGCCGCGGGTCCAGCCGCGCCAAATAGAGAACTTTTCCGCGTGGACATTTTCGAGGCCGATGGCGCGCATCTTCGCCAAGCCCCACTCGATGGCGCGCTGACCTTCCGGCGAGCCGGTGACGCGAGGGCCGATGTCGTCGCTCAACTGCGTTAGATAATCGAAGGCGTGAGATTCGATCATGGCCTCGCCAGCGATTTTGACTAGGGCGGGAGCGGTGCCATCTTCGTTGGGGCCCTGGGGGGCTTGGCGCGATGGTTGCGCGGAGGCCAGTATCGCACTGGCCAAGCCGAGAAGTAGAATCCCGCTAATGGTGATTCCTGTTTTCGTCACGCCGGTTGTGCTCCCGTTCTTTTTGGTTAGCAAGTCGCGTCGCGCTGATTGCTCTGAGCGCTGTTTTGCAACCAACTACTTTAGCACTAAGAATGTTTCGAGTTTGTACGTGCATTCGGTTTTCATCAGACTCTTTGCGGAGAGCACGGCGGATGTAGAAGAGTTTGCCTTCTGCTGCGAAGAGTGCACAACCAAGATCGGCTGTGCCACAAAGAGGATTCGGTCGCAGCAAATTCGCCAAGGCCCGTCACCAGTGGGTGACGCGACATCTGAAATGATGTTTACCGGGCTGGCCGGCGAACCTACACTGCCTGCGAGGCCTTTCATTGCACGTTAGACGCAGCGGTTTCCTGTTCGTGGTGTCGTGTGCGCTGGCGTATTTTCTAGCGCCGTGCAGCGACGTGGCGCGGGCGTTGCCGCAAGAGGCGAAGCCGCCGGCGCCGATCTCTGCGGAAAAATCCGCGGAGGCTGGGGCGCCGCAAGTGCCGGCGCGGCTGGAGCTACTGGAAACGCATTACCGTTTTGAAGAGGATGGATCGAGCCGCAAAGAAGTCCACACCATCGTGAAAATCAATTCCGAACTTGGGGTGCGGCAATTCGCACACCTCAATTTCGAATTCAATCAAGCGTTTGAAAGCGTGGAGATTCCGCTGGTGCGGGTGACGCATTCAAGCGGAGGCACGGCGGACGTCCTGCCGAGCGCGATTACCGATAATCCAAATCCTGCGGTGGCGAAGGCGCCCGCGTATCAAGATGTGCGCGTAAAATCAGTGCGGATTCTGGGGTTGGAACCGAGCGATACGCTGGAATACCGCGTGATCACGACGACTTCACACAGTCCTCTGGCGCCAGATTTCTGGCTGGCGCACTCCTTTGACCGCAGCGGAGTGGTTGGCAAGGAGATTTTCGAGCTGGATTTGCCGGCGTCGCGGCACGTGGCAATACGCATCAATCAGGCGACTTCGCCCACTTCCAGCAATACGAACGATAGTAGTCATCCCGGACGAGAGATCTATTTGTGGGTGCGTGACGCGAAGGCGAACGAAAGTCTAAAGGCGCCGTCCGACGCAGACAAAGCGGATATCGCGCTCAGCACCTTTGCGACGTGGGAGAAGCTTTCCGCGCGGCTGGCGGATTTGCTGCAACCCGCGCGCGCGGACTCCGGCGGATGGGTGATCGCCGCCGAAGTTTCCAAAAAAGGCGATGAACTTGCGGGTGCAGCTAAAGATCCGGAAGAAAAGATCGTGGCAATTTACGACTTCGTGGCTGCGAAAATCACCACGGTGGACCTGCCGCTGGGAGCGACGGGATTCCACACGCGAACTGATTCGGAAATACTGGCGTCTGGTTATGGCACGGCGGAAGACAAATTCAAATTATTCGCCGCGCTGGCACGGCCATTCAGCTATCCGGCATCGGCCTATCTGGCGGGCGCGCCGGATTCCGCCGAGAAGGAGCTCCCCTATCCGTCGATGTTCACGAAGCTGCTGACGGCTGTGAGCATCGAAGGCAAAACCAAGTGCTGTGGGGGCAAGAGTGTGTGGCTGGACCTCGGCGCCGAGGTCGCCCCGTTTGGCCTGATTTCGGCGGCGTATCGGGGCAAACCGGCGTTTGCGCTGGACAACTTGCCACCCGACGATCTGGCTCTTCCCTATTGGCCAACTGTTCCGATGGAGTTGCCGTTCGCGGCGTCGCAGAAGGTAAGCGTCGACGCGACGCTGGCGGTGGATGGCAAACTCACCGCCAAAGTGAAATATGTGATGCGCGGCGACAATGAACTTTTGTTGCGGCTGGCATTTCATCAAGCGCCGCGTGAAAAATGGAGCGAGGTGGCGCAACTGCTCTCGCTGTCGGACGGGTTCCGCGGAAAGATTACGCGCGTCTCGGCGTCCGATCCCTTCGACACGCACGACCCATTTACCGTGGAGTACGAAATAGCGCAGCCGAAATTTGCGGATTGGTCGAAGAAGACGGTGCGCATTCCGGCGTTGCTGCCGGTGTTTGCGTTGCCGGATCCGCCGGCGCTGGCGAGTGCGCCGATCGAACTGGGCACGCCCCTGGAAGTAGAGACGCAGGCTACGCTGCATCTGCCGGAGGGGTTTACGGCGCTGGCTCCGATTGGAAGTTCGGTGGCGCGGGACTATGCTACGTTTTCGTCGAAGTACGCGGAGGTTGCGGACGCTGGCAAAGGGCTTACTTTGACGGCTTCGCGGCATATTAATTTTATTGCACGGGAATTGCCGGCGGCGCGTGGGGTGGATTATCGGGCGTTTTTGCGGGCGGTGCAGAATGATGAGGCGCAGGCGTTTGTGATTACCGCGCCGGCTGGGACGGCCGCAAAACCCCTCGCGACTAAGCCGTAGACCGGGAACATTTGAGTGCTGCGGAAAAAGCCGCAGGGCTCAACTGCAAGCGCCCTGCGCTACAGTTCGGGGCCTAGCGGATCGATTGGTGGAATAGGAAAGGTGCACAGGCAGGAGTGCCTGTGCCACGTAACCGCTAGCCGCCCATTATTTCGCGTTCTTTGATAGCGCTTTGGTCTTCGATTTTTTTGGTTTCGGCGTGGGAGATTTTTTCCAGTTCATCCAGGGCGCGTTTTTTTTCGTCTTCGCTGATCTTTTTTTCCTTTTCCAATTTCTCGATCGCTTCTTTGCTGTCGCGGCGAACGTTGCGAACGGCGGTGCGGTGATTTTCCAGCATTTTGTGGAGGAGCTTGACCATGTCTTTGCGGCGTTCTTCAGTCGGCGAAGGAATGGGCACGCGGACGACTTTGCCGTCGTTGGTGGGATTCAGGCCCAGGTCGGCGGTACGGATGGCTTTGTCGATCATGGCTACGGCGCTGGCGTCCCACGGGGCGATGACCAACATGGTGGCGTCCGGAACGGTGACCGTGCCGAGTTGATTTACGGGCATGGGGGTGCCGTGATAATCGACGCGAACGTTATCCAGCAGCATGGCGTTGGCGCGGCCGGTGCGCAGCGAAGTGGTTTCTTTGCGGAAGTCATCTACGGCTTTTTCCATGCGCGTGCGCGCGGCCGCGATGGCATCTTTCGTTGTTGCGATGGTCGTCATTTCATCCTCAGAGTATCAACTGTGATGTTGCAAGAACTCGTTCCGCCCTCAAAAATCGCACAGCCAGGATTGGCTGTGCCACTGGTTCTTTTACTAGGCCCCCTTTTCTAGGCTGGTGTGACTTTGGAGCCGACGCGTTCGCCGAGCACCACGCGCAGTAAATTGCCTTTGGGAATCATGTTAAAGACCACGATGGGCATGCCGTTGTCCATGCATAGGGAAATCGCGGTGGAATCCATCACCTTGAGATTCTGGTGCAGAACGTCGCGATAAGTAATGCCCTCGAAAAGTTTGGCGCTGGCCACCTGCTCGGGGTCGGCATCGTAAATGCCGTCGACGCGAGTGGCTTTCAAGATGACGTCGGCCTTGATTTCCATGGCGCGCAGGGCGCCGGCGGTGTCCGTAGAGAAATACGGGTTGCCGGTGCCGGCGGCAAAAATAATCACGCGGCCTTTTTCAAGGTGGCGGATGGCGCGGCGGCGGATGAAGGGTTCGGAAATTTGCTGCATGGCGATGGCGCTGAGAACGCGGGTGAACACGCCGGCCTTTTCGAGGGAATCCTGCAAGGCTAAAGCGTTGATCACCGTGGCCAGCATGCCCATGTAGTCGCCGGTGGCGCGATCGATCTCGAAGCCTTTTTGGCGGGCGCCACGGAAGATGTTGCCGCCGCCGACCATGATGGCGACTTCCACTCCTAGTTCATGGACTTCTTTTACTTCGTCGGCGATTTCGCGGATGGTGTCGCCGTGGATGCCGAATCCTTGCGGGCCCTGGAAGGATTCGCCGGAAAGTTTTAACAGCACGCGCTGGTAAACAGGTTTGCCGTTTTTTGTGAGTTCGGCTTTGCCGTTTTTCGCAGCTTTGGTCTTGCTGGTTTTCTTGGGGGACTTCGTCGCTGCCATAGTTCTCCGATTTGCGGTTCGCAAAGCTTCGGAATTGTAACAAACAAAACGGGCTTGCGCCTATGGGGTGACGGCGGGAAAAGATTAGGGGAAACGGATCATGCGGCGGATGCGGCCCTCACGGGCTGCGCTACAAAAGAAAATCTTGGAGGAACATAAGAAAAATGGCTCCGGTTGGCAGAGCCATTTTTGCGATTCATTGATGTTGAGGATCTTGAGCAGGCCGGACTAAAGTCCGGCGCCTACATGAACCCTAGGCCGCGGGAGTGGTCGGTTCGGTGGAGGCGGTGCTGACTTCACCTACTTTGAAGCGGACGAAGCGGCGGATGGCGATGTTTTCGCCGAGTTTGGCGATGGCTTGAGCAATCATTTCGCCGATGGTGACGCTTTCGTCCTTGATGTAGTGCTGCTCGTAGAGGCAATTTTCTTCGTAGAACTTTTCCATTTTGCCGGTGGTGATTTTCTCGACCACGGCTTCCGGTTTGCCTGTCGCTAACGCCTGCGCTTTGTAAATCTCGCGTTCCTTCTCAAGCATTTCGGGCGTGACTTCTTCGCGGCGCACGTAGCGCGGGTCGAGCGCGGCGATGTGCATGGCAATATCGTGCGAAAGCTGCTGGAAGGCGTCGGTGCGCGCCACGAAGTCGGACTCGCAATTGATCTCCACCAGCACGCCAATTTTACCGCCGGCGTGAATGTAGCTGCCGACAAGTCCTTCGGTGGCTTCGCGCGTGGCTTTCTTGGCCGCGGCGGCTTGACCTTTTTTGCGCAGGACGCTGATGGCTTTCTCGAGATCGCCGTTGGCTTCGACAAGGGCGGCGCGGCAGTCCGCAAAGCCAGCGTTGGTACGTTCGCGCAACTCTTTCACGAGCTGGGCGGGAATATTCACGGGACCTTTGTCTGGAGCGGGTTGTGTACTCATGCTTTCGTCTCTTCTCTTCTGGGCGATTTTTAATAAATTCTTTCGGGCAGAGGTTCTAAGTACAAATCGGCCCGGCGCTGTGAAAACCACCGAGCGCCGGGCCGACAGGATGCTTGCTCCGACGCGTTCTGATTAGTGTGCGGCTTCGGCCGGCGGAACCGTCTCTGGAACGGCGGCTGCTTCGCTGGCTTCGGCGGGAGGCTCGACCGGAATGTCGGCGGGCAATTCCACGACGCCCTCGACGAAGTCGCCTTCCTGCTTTTCGTACTGCTCGTAGGCGCTGGTGTCGACGTATTCGACGCCATCAACCAAGGCTTGATCGGCGGCCGCTTTTTGATCCGCGACCTGCGATTGCTGATAGGTATTGTGACCTTCGAGCACGGATTCCGAAATCTTCGAGGTGAACAGGCGGATGGCGCGCAACGCGTCATCGTTGCCGGGGATGATCCAGTCCACCACATCGGGATCGCAGTTGGTGTCGACGACGGAAACAACCGGAACGCCCATGCGACGGGCTTCTTTCACGGCGATTTCTTCCGCGTTGGAATCGATGACGAACATGGCGTCAGGAAGCGAAGCCATATTCTCGATGCCCTCGAGGTTCTGGTTCAAATGCTTCATTTCGCGGCCGAGGCGCGCTTTTTCTTTCTTCGAAAGGTCGTTGATGCGTCCATCTTCGTGCATGGCCTTGAGGAGTTTCAGGCGCTTGATGGACTTTTGCAGCGTGGCCCAGTTCGTCAGCGTACCGCCCAGCCAGCGGTGATTCACGAAAAATGCACCGCAGCGCTTGGCTTCTTCCGCCACCGCTTCTTGCGCTTGCCGTTTGGTGCCGACGAAAAGTACCGTTCTGCCCTGCGCGGACAGATCGTTCACGAAGCGACTGGCTTCGCGAAACATTTTCAAAGTTTTTTGCAGATCGATGATGTGAATGCCGTTGCGCTCCCCGAAGATATATTCCTTCATCTTGGGATTCCAGCGACGGGTCTGGTGGCCAAAGTGAACTCCGGCCTCCAGCAACTCTTTCATGGTGATTTCTACTGCCAAGTTTCCTCCTTTAAGGATAGCTGCTTGCATCAGCGCGTTGGCGAGGTTGCCGAATACCGGCGGTCAACCTTGCGCGTGCTGAAGAACAACCTTTTGCCGGCTCCTTGCCGGCCGTGATCTCAGCGGACTCGCTTGCGCGAATCCGCTGGAGCCCAGATGACGCGTTCCTTTAAGATCGCGCCAAAACTCTTGCAACAAAACTTTGCAGCAAAACTCTGCAGCAACTCCAACCACCAGCGATTAGCGCTTGGTGAACTGGAAGCGCTTGCGTGCGCCCTTTTGTCCGTACTTCTTGCGCTCTTTCATGCGCGAATCGCGCGTAAGAAAACCGTTGGTGCGCAGCGCGGGGCGAAGTTCCGGGTTGTAACGCGAAATGGCGCGCGAAAGACCCATGCGAACCGCTCCAGCCTGCCCGCCGACGCCGCCGCCGTGCGTGGTGCACATCACGTCGACCTGGTCCGCCAAGCTGGTGAACTTGAGCGGCTCAGTGGCGTCATGCTTCCACGCGTGATTCGGGAAATACTGTTCCGCGGTGCGGCCGTTGACGGTGAATTTGCCGCTGCCGGCGCGCAGAAACACTCGGGCGACGGATTCCTTGCGGCGTCCCGTGCCCATGATCCAAACTTTTGTGCCCGATAGGGGCGAAGCGATCGAACTCAACGTTCCTCCTCGAAAATCCTGACGCAAAATCTTGTGGTGACCGGCTTCTCGCGCATCGGAATTTCGTCCGAGGCAGCGAGGGCGACGCGCCGTTGCGCGCAGCCACAAAACTTATGGAAGTGCCTGGGAGACTGGAATACTGCAGGCTGTAACACCCACCAGAACAACAATCCCCACTGCTACCACTTGCCGGGCCGCTGCGCCTGTTCCTGATGCGCAGACGGACTCGGCGGAAAATCTACATCGTTACGGGTTGCGGCTTCTGACCAGCGTGCCGCGCAAGCCCCGCGGCATCGCGATAGATGCGCAATTTTTTGGCGCGACGCGCACGCAACTTGTTCTTGGGCAGCATGCCCAGCACCGCTTCGCGAATCATCCAGTCCGCTTTGATGGGGCGGAGACGCTTGGCCGGGACTTCTTTGAGTCCGCCGGGATACCCGCTGTGCGAGTAATACATTTTCTGCTCGACTTTATTGCCGGTCATGCGCATTTTGTCGGCGTTGATGACCACCACGTGATCACCGGAATCCAAGTATGGCGTAACACTCGGCTTGTCCTTGCCCATCAACATGCGCGCGACTTTGGTCGCCAGGCGACCCAATACCACGTTCGTGGCATCCACCACGAACCAATCCGCGCCGACCTTCAGCGCCTCAGCTTCCGCTCCCTTGGCTACGTACGTCCTCATTGCAACGGTCACACCTTTCCCTGTAGAGACAAACTGCAATCTTAGGGCAGGCTCGCGTTCTTGTCAACGGAGATTGCCCGAGGGATGGGACTGCTCACGCGCGGCGGCTCGCTGATGCGATCACGAGTCCCAAGCCGGGTCATAATTCTGCAACAAAATATTTACAATTTCTAATCCGCTTCGCGCTGAATTTCGTATACACAATCGAAGCGCATAACTTTGCAAAAATCTCGTTGACTACAGCGGGAAAGGCCAATATGTTAACCGCGACCAGCGGCCAACGTGAAGGGTCCCCACCGCACGAACCGCTTTTAACTTTTAACGATGAGATTTGCTGGCAGTTTCCCTGTCCTCGAACGGGGAGAATGTTCGCTTTAAGTTAGGAGAACGGAATGAAGCTCACCCATCCCAGTGTGAATGTCCTTAGAGGTTTGTCCGCATTCGTGATGTTCCTTTTCTTCGCCGGATTTGCCTCGGCGCAATCGAAGAAACCAAGTGCACCCGCTCCGGCGCCGAAAGCGGCACCTGCGGCGAAGCCGGCTGCAGCGCCAGCTGCTCACGCCCCCGCAGGCGGGGCGGCCGGTGGAGCACACCCGCCCGCCGCGGGCGCAACCGGCGGAACGCACCCCGCCACCACGGGCGGCACAACCGGGGCGCATCCTCCCACAGGCGCGACCGGCGCAACGCATTCCACCACAGGTGGAACGGGAGCGGCGGCGACACATGGCACGACCGGTTCAACAGCCGGACACGGGACGGCGGGAGGGACAACAGGCGCAGCAGCGGGTCACGGCACGACCGGAGCAACGAACGCTGCGCACGCTGGCGCGGCTGGCGGAGCAGCCGGAGCGCACCCCGGCGCAGCAGTAGCACCACACAGTTTGGGAGCTGGCGCAGGACGTTCACCAGCAGTATCACGCACGGTGCAAACCAAGTCTGGCAATAACGTCGGAGTCGATAAGCGCGGCAATGTCCGCACGATCCAAGGCCACGGCATGACCATCAATCGCGGCGTGAACGGAAACCGTCGCGTGGTTACCGAGCGCAATGGGCAACGCTACGTCAGCACCGGGCGCGGCGGCGGCTACGCGCAGCGCCCGTACCGCACCTACGGCGGGCGTTCGTACTACCAACGCACCTACGTTTATGGCGGGCGCAGCTATGCGCGCGTATACGGCGGGTACGGCTACCGCGGCGGCTACTATTATCGTTACTATCCCACCTACTACTACCACCCCGCGTACTACGGATGGGCTTATAACCCATGGGCGTCCCCGGTGGCCTACGGCTGGGGCTGGGGTGGCTCGCCCTGGTACGGCTACTATGGCGCATACTTTCAGCCGTATCCGGTTTATCCATACGCCTCTCTGTGGCTGGCGGACTACCTGATCGCGGCAAATTTGCAGGCCGCGTATGAGGCTGGACAAGCCGCCGGTGCCGCCGGCGGTTCGGCATCGGTGGAGGAACTAGGCGCATTGGCTTATGGCGGCGGATACGAAGCCGCCAGCGACACGGTTAGCGCCGTGAAGCTTACTCCCGAGCTGAAGCAGCTAATCGCTGACGAAGTGAAGGCGGAGATCGCTGCGGAGAAGACGGCCGCGGCTGCCGGAACCTCGACAACGGCAGCTCCGGCCGCCACCGGCGCCGACGAGACACCGGCAGCACTCGATCCCAACTTCAAGATCTTCGTGGTCTCCACGGATCTTGACGTCAGCACGGATGACGGCCAGGACTGCACGCTGAGCATCGGCGACGTAATCGAACGCGTCGACGCTGAACCTGGCTCCGACAATGGCGTTCATGTGAAAGTCCGCGCGGGCAAAGCGACGGATTGCAAGGTGGGCTCGAATCCTCAAGTCGATCTGAACGACCTGCAGGAAATGCACAACCACTTCCGCGAACAGGTTGACGCAGGCCTGGAAAACCTGGCCAAGAATGCGGGCAAGAATGGCTTGCCAGCAGCTCCGGACACGGGCACAACCGGCGGAGCGCCGCCAGCGCCGGATCCGACCGCCGCAGCTCAACTGCAACAACAACAGAAGGACGCCGACCAGGCGGAAGCCGAAGCCAAGCAGGATGCGGGAGCGCCTCCGAAGAACTAAGCGCAGCGGTTCAAGAACATCGTAAGGTCAGGATTGTGGGACGGTAGCGGCGAGAACGTCGCCACCCGTCCCGCTTCCGCAACATATGAAAAACCGCGCCGAGCCTGCGTCACGGCGCGAAATAGTTGATTAGATTGCTCTCCGAGGAGGTTTGTAATCATGCGTGCGAAGAGCCAGATGGCCGTCTGGGTTATCGTCGGCTTGCTTATCGCGATAGGATCGTGCTCCACGGCTTCCGCGCAACTCGCTCCTACAGCTTCGCTGAGCGACGAGATCACCGCGCAATACAAGCTAACGAAGTTCGGCGCGGACTCTACCGGATTCGCTGTCACCGAGCCGGGCACGGTCCTGATGGTGCAAAAAGGCGGTGTGCTAGGGTTCCCTCCGGCCGATCTGGGAGTCCTGGCTACCAAATACGAAAATGGCACCATCCATTCGCCAAACGTCATGGCCGGCATATTTAAACAAAATGTGCCAACGCGTTTTCTCACCGCCGGCGAGCGCGTCTACGTCAGCAAGCTGGACATCAATATCAAGGCCGAGAAGATCTCTTTCTCGATCGTCGAGTGCGATTCGTGCAATGGCGTGACCAATCCTTCTTTTTACAAAGCTAACGTTACGTTTCAATTCGCCAAGGGCTACCTCGAAACCGCCAATCCCGCCGATGTGGAAGCCACCATCAGCCAAGTGCTCAGCATCGACAACGACCCCCAGCAAGGCGGCGACGCGCAGGGCGGACAAGCTCAGCAAGGCGGCCAGCAGGGCGGGCAACAACAAGCCGCGGCGGCTCCGGAGCAGCCAGCCCAGCAGGTAAACATCACCGTGGGCCAAACCGTGGAACAGGTAAAAGCTCAGCTCGGCGATCCACAGAAAACCGTGAACCTGGGAACGAAGCAAATCCTCATCTACAAGGATCTCAAGGTCACATTTATCAAAGGCAAAGTGACCGACGTAGAGTGAACGCCGAGCGCTCGGCCGCCGCCACGTGCGATCGGACCACCCGCTCCAATCGATTCGGTTTGCGGGTGCCGTGGTCGCCGGCGTCGACAGGCGCAATCCTACCCTGCTCTTATCGTTTTTTTCGTTTGCGAATTGTGGCGCGGCTGTTGTTTCATCTTATGGCAATCGTTTGTCTTTCCGAAAAGTATCGTACCCGTTGTAAGCCGGAGTCCTGATGAAGCTCAGATTGCTCCTGTTTTTGTCTTCCAGCCTGCTGTTCTGTTCCTTGTCGTCCTTGTCGCTAAACGCGCAGCGAGAGGCGCAGGCCCGACTGTCGCTGACGACAGCTCTGCCGACACCTCCGTCGACACCGCCGGCAAAGGGCGCTACGCCGGACTTCGGACCCCATGTATTGATCTTCGATCCGTCCATGTCGTCGCAAACGATCCAGAAGCAGATCGACGCGGTGTATGCGACGCAGCAGAACAACGAGTTTGGACCGCAGCGGAATGCGCTGCTGTTCCTGCCGGGAGACTATTCGGTGGATGTGCCGGTAGGCTTTTACACAGAAGTGATAGGGCTTGGGGCGTCGCCCGGTGCAACACAGATTGCGGGCAACGTGCACGCGGATGCGAGTCGTGAGCACAACAATGCGACGACGACTTTCTGGAGAGCTGCCGAAGGGCTCTCGATAAAACCGGCCGGGGGCACGATGCAGTGGGCGGTTTCGCAGGCAGTGTCGCTGCGGCGCACATACGTGCGCGGCGACCTGGTGTTGCACCAGAATCGCGGCTGGGCCAGCGGTGGGTGGATGTCCGATTCGCTGGTGGACGGGAATGTCGACTCCGGCAGCCAGCAGCAGTGGATCTCGCGCAACTGCGACTGGAAAAGTTGGACGGGCGCAAACTGGAACATGGTGTTTGTCGGTGTGGTGCATCCGCCGGAAGGCACATGGCCCTCGCCGCCGTACACCAAGGTGGCGCATACGCCAGTGGTGCGCGAGAAACCGTTTCTGCAGGTGAATGCCGCGGGCGAGTTCAGCGTGCGCGTTCCGGAACTGTACCGCGATAGCGCCGGGATTACCTGGCGCGGCGGAGAAACGCCGGGAGAGACCATTCCGATTGCGCGGTTTTATATTGCGCGCTCGGATGTGGATACCGCGGAAACGATCAACGCGCAGCTGGCCCAAGGCAAGAACCTGATTCTGACGCCTGGAATCTATGAATTGGCCGCTCCGATTCGCGTCGCGCGGCCGCATACCGTGGTCCTGGGGCTGGGGTTTGCCACGCTGCGTCCGATGAAAGGCACGGCGGCCATGACCACCAGCGATGACGATGGCATCGAGATTGCCGGGCTGCTCTTCGATGCGGGGCCGAGCGAGTCTCCTGTGCTGCTGGAGGTCGGGCCAGACGGAAGCCACGCGCGCCATGCCAACGACCCGATCGCGCTGCACGATATTTTCTTTCGCGTCGGTGGCGCGGGCGTGGGCCGGGCCAAGGTGAATTTGCGGATCAACAGCAACGACACACTGGTGGACCATACCTGGATCTGGCGAGCGGATCACGGCGCCGGCGTAGGCTGGCAGCTGAATACCAGCGAGAACGGGCTGGTCGTGAACGGAAACCAGGTCACCATCTATGGCCTGTTCGTGGAGCATCACCAGCAATTCCAGGTTCTATGGAATGGTAATGGCGGGCGAACGTATTTTTATCAGTCAGAAATTCCTTACGATCCTCCGAACCAGGCGAGCTACACGAGTGCGTCCGGGGTGAACGGCTGGGCCTCCTACAAAGTGGCCGATGGCGTAACCACGCATGAAGCGTGGGGACTCGGCGTGTACAGCGTCTTCACCTATCCGGATGTCGTGCTAACCCGCGCCATCGAGACGCCGAAGCGCCCGCAGGTCCGCTTCCACGACATCATCACCGTGGCGCTCGGCGATCTCGGCGCCATCGACCACGTGATCGACGACACCGGCGACGCGACCTCGATGCATCCCCGCGTGACGCCGAAGGTGACGGACTTCCCCTGAGTGGGGTGTGCGCTGGCGCGGCATTCGTGGGGCGGGCGTGTGGCAGGCCCCTTCAGCGCGAAAAACCTTCCGGGGTGGCCTTCCCTTTGCGGTTTTTGCAAAGGGCGCCCTTTTATAATACGTGGGCCACTCTGCGCCTCCGGCCAACGCTCCGCCTAGCATCTCTCACGTCCAAGGATCCATCTTTAAAATCCCTTCGCGGGTGGCAGCCCCTTAAGCCGAGAAAACCATCCTGGGTGGCCTTCGATAAGAGAGAAGGCCACCCAGGATGCCGCTCTATTACTACTTTGCGCTACTATTAGACAACCGTTATGTTATGGCCAAACGAAAGCCGACGTACAATGGGTGCGCCACCCGCCTGAATGATGCGCCACCGGGATTGAGTCGAATACCTAAGAAGGTGACTTGAAGGATCGGTGTTGCCGTCATAAGAGCTAGGGAAACATAGACGATGATCGCAACGAGCCAAAAACTCATATGCCAACCCATGATTCATCCTCCCGTTGCACCGCAAGCCCCTCCTACGATTACTAACTTACTCTACTTTACCGGTCTGATAGCTTCGGACGTCAAAAGGCCATTGAGCCTTTCTACGGAGTCGTGAACTTTTTGAAACTCGCCTTCCTCCAGTTTCCAAACTTCAACAATAGGAGCTGGCCGAATTCTAAGGCTAAAATTAGCCCAATTCGCGCTTCGTCGCGCGCTGGAACCCCGGGATGCGATCCTGCTGACAGAGCGCCCCACGCTGATTTGATGGCTGCCTCCTCATCGACCGTCAGAAACCCTACTTGTTTGAGGTACTCGATTCGGTTGGCTGTTCCTCCAGGTAATTTGGTGGCATGCACGGCACTCTGGTTCGTATCACCACTGATGTTGTCGACCAGCGCCTGCAAAACGTTTCTCGCTTCGTTTAGCGAAGGGTGATACTTCCCATCCACAAAGAGGCTCGTAGAATCTGCAATATGTTTGAGTAGCGTTGCTGAGTTTGAAATGCCGCTGTTCTTTGCCAGCCTAGTCAGAACATTGGTCTCCTCGTCGGCGCTTGCGATGCTTTCTAGCGGAACGAGCAGAAGCTTTTCGGGATTCACGGAATATCCATCCAGCTGGAGGGAATTTGTGACGGCACTACTGTTCGGCAAAGTGGTCGAAAGCGCTGCGAGACGCTGAATGAACCTCTCGCCAAGTAACGGCGCTTCGGTCCTATCGAGATAATTGCCCGTGATGTTGGCTATCGGGCTGCCGAAATAGCCCGTATCTGGGAAGAAAAAACGTCCGTTCCGCAATGTCACCAAAATCTGATCCCAGTTGAACTGGCCAGAACCGGCGTGTACGACAAACCAATCTGGAAAGTTATGTTCGTATAGCAGCCGGGAAGGGTTAGTGATCCGCGCCGATGTTAGTACCTCCATGATGCGGACCAGCGTTCTTTGGGAAAGATTCTTCGTTGCCATTCAGTCCCTCGGCATTGTGAATTACTGTGAACTATCCAAACAATGTGGCCATTTTATGCCAGCTTGCGAGTTGAATGTCTCGCCTGAGTTGCAGGTATTCGCGAGCCAGATGAAGTCAAAGTCACGGTGAAGCGTGTGCGGAAGGCTGTCGTCTCAAAGAAATGGATATTTTGGCAGCGCAGCTAGACAGACCTACAATCCGCGGAAGCACTGGCCGGACGAAGCTGTCCGGCCTTTGCCTTTTAGAGTACGGTTCCGGCCCTAGCGAATGACGGCCAGGGTCGTTCCGCCTTCGGGCTGGTTCTCAAGGACTTCTGTGATGTCTTTGTGTATTGCGATTAGGACCGGAAATAGTCGGTCAAGGTCCGTCGAATGATCCTTGAGCGCGCTGCCAAGGTCGACTAGTTTCTGGGCGACAAACTTGGCACTCTCAGATGGCACAACGGTTCTCCCACCATAAGAATTGAACGTAGGCGGCGATAAGTTGACTAGATGGTCGTAAAGTTCGGGCGGGTGGCCCGGACCGAAAACCTGAAATTCTCACACCCGATCGAATCGGAGTTATTATTTTGGTTTTTCTTGGTTTCGTCTTTTCCGGGGTTTGCTTTTTTCAGGGTTTGCTTTTTCGGGGTGCCCCACCCTCGGGTTTTTGAGGGTGGGTCCTGGTTTTGCGGCCAGCTCCGTTTCTTCCGCCCGTCATCGGTGCCGGTTTCGCTTTCTATCTCTTCCCTTCAACTCGGAACAATATCGATCGCCACCAATCCCACTTCTCCCGTGGCATAAAACGACCAACTACTCCACGGCCAATCCTTTGGATCTTCCACCAAGCCACGCGTCACCGGATTCCGATGAATGTACAGCAATTTCTCTTGGAATTTCTTACTACCGTACACATTAAACCCGTAATATCTCGCCGACCAAAAACTTCGCAACTCCTCGTCCCTCTCCGCAAACGCCAGCCGCAACTGCCCTGGCGCTCCACCGCGCCGCTTTTTCCGCATCGTCGGCGATACCCGCTGCTTCAACATCTGCAGCACCGTCGACGGCGTCCCTTTCTTCGGCTCGCTCATCAGCAAATGCACATGCTCCGGCATCACCACATACCCCGCCAGCAGAACTCCATACTC